>Ga0302250_1000014_pt1 | contig 430252 bp, 288 predicted proteins | sample AAG_RA_Asp_MG_FD_193536 | JGI IMG/M metagenome (GOLD analysis project Ga0302250, IMG submission 193536) | Enriched activated sludge microbial communities from anaerobic digester in WTTP, New Holstein, Wisconsin, United States - AAG_RA_Asp | ecosystem: Engineered > Bioreactor > Anaerobic >... | reverse complement strand
GCGTGTTGGGGATAGACATCGGTAAGGTTGGCCTTCCGGCTGCACTCGAAGCGTTGAAACCTAAATTAAATGATGTTTCATTTCTTACAAAAACCTTTGGGCTTGAAAACCTGAAGTCAATTCAAACCCTGATTGCCAACAGCGATATGGTGGGAACCATGACTGACCGCGTGACCGGGTCGAACATTGCTTATGAACAGGCGGCCATCAGAACAGATACGTATGCCGAGAGGATGAAGCGCCTTAGCGCGTGGTTTGACAACCTTAAAATTAGTGTGTTTGAAGTTACCGGATCATTTGTTCCATTCCTGCAAATAGGCGCCAATGCACTCACACAGTTTTCATTGATGATCCCGGCGCTTAAAGCCATGAAAGATGGTTTTTCATGGCTGCTTCAGGCGAAAAACAGGCAGATTATTGCTGATAAAGCAATTTTGCTGTGGCAAAAAATGCAGGTTGCCTGGAATTATATACTTGCCGCTTCTATCAGCGCAGTGAATATGGTAATGAATATGAATCCTATTATAGCTATTGTAACCGCAGTGGCTATAGGAATAGGATTAATTATTGCATATTGGGATAAGTTGAAAGCTTTTTTTGTAAAGCTGGTATCGTTTTGGGCGAAGTATTTGAATCCGTTCGGATGGATATATAATCTGATTAACTATTTATTTCCACAGGCTGGTAAAGCCATTAGAGATTTTTTTGGTAAAATCGGAGATTGGATATTTGGCTGGATAGACAAAATGGTTGGATGGGTAAAAAAAGCAGTAGGATGGATAGGTAAAGCCCTCGGTTTTGGTTCAGGGAAAAAAGAGCTTAAAATTACAAAAGAGCAAAATGCCGATTTTAACACCGGTGGGGACGATAGTGTTCCAGGATATAAAGGTAATCCGGGTAAAAATATAATTAGCGATACTCAAAACGGCATTACCTCTGGCGGGTCAAAACAAACCAACGTTAATATCCAAATTGGTAAAATGGTTGAAACCATCTATGTTAACCGCGAAAAAGGCCAGACATGGGAAGATGTGGAAAGTAAAGTAAAAGAAGTCCTTTTACGGGTAATCAACAGTGCAAACAGAACCCAGGCAGCTCTATGATAACTGAATATGAAATATCAATGCTATACAACTCTGCATTTGGATACAGGGGTTTGCCATTTACCTTGCCGGAATCCAGAGGTGTTGGTCAGGTTGAAAACCTCAGTCGGATAGGTATGGGCGAAAAAAGAAACTATGCCGAAGATCTGATTTATTCTCATTCCAAAATAGGGTCTCCGCTATACATGCCAACGGGTTTTGTATGGGGTACCGGGTCTTTGCTTCAGTTACCCAATGAACCAATCATTACCTGCAGCATCCGTAAAAATATTATTGAGACAGCGCTTGCCGGAAATACCCGCAAAGGAACAGTAAAAGAAATTATCAACACAGAAGATTGGTTGATTGAAATTAACGGGTTATGCATTGATCCGTATAAAAATGGATATCCGGCTGATGAAGTAAATTCCATTCAGCAATTATTTGAACTTAACAGCCGCATTGAAATCCGAAACTTCCTTTGTAATAATATTTTCGGGATAAAATATGTGGTAATTAAGGATATTCAATGGAAGGCTATGCAGGGAAAACCATATTCCCAGGCATACTCAATGAATCTTGTAAGCGATGAAGACTTTTTACTCATAATTGACTGAATTATGACATATACAATGGGTTGCAGAATATCAATAGGAAAATATACATTCTTAAGGTGTAATGAAGTGGTAATTGAAAAAAGCACCGCATTGGTTCAGGATACTGCTCGCATAAAATTACCTCTTACCGCTGTTTTGCCTGTTAAAAATGTACCTGTTACAACTATTGAGTTGGCTAAAACCCTAAAAATCGGTGATAAAGTAAATATAACACTCGCCTATAACGAAGTATATAACAAAACAGAATTCGTTGGTTATGTTAAGAGAATCAACCCTGGGATGCCATTGGAAATTGAATGTGAAGATGCTATATGGCTGTTGCGACGAAAGAATATCAAAAAAAGCTGGGCTCAGGTTACTTTAAAACAGGTTTTGGAAGAGATTGTATCCGGAACTGGGATTGAACTCTCCGGAAATATTCCGGAAATGATTCTGAAACCTTATGGATTAAAAGATATTGACGGCGCATTCGCTCTGCAAAAAATAGCCGATGAATACGGATTAAAGGTATATCTTAAACCGGATGGGAAACTGTGGGCTGGATTATCTTATACTGAGAATTCAGGTAAAGTTAATTACTGTATCAACGGGGAAGAAAGCAATGTAATTACTGCAAATGAGTTGAAATGGCGCAGTAAGGATGATGTTAAAATAAAGGTCAAAGGGGTAAATATTCGGAAGGATAATACCCGCACTGAGGTTGAATTAGGCGATGAGAACGGGTCGTTGCGAACGCTGTTCTTCTACAATGTGCAAAGTAAAAAAGAGCTTGAAAATCTTGCGAAACAGGAATTGAATAAATTAAAATTCGACGGGTATGAGGGTAAGATTACAACGTTTTTAATTCCTGAAGCATTACCGGGAATGACCGCCAATTTGACGGATGAAATTTTCACTGACAGATCTGGCAGCTACTATATTGAAAGTGTAAAAACCACATTTGGAACCTCGGGCGCCCGCCGGGAAGTTGAATTGGGTATTAAATTATGAGCAAAACGGAAGCCGATATTCATAAAGGATTACGCAGTCTGTTTCCAGGTACAGAGTGCTCTTTCCTGGCTGTGGTAAAATCAGTGGCCGGAGAATACTGCAATGTGATCGATGACGGGTTTGAATATCATGAAGTGAGGCTGAGGGCTTCAATAAATGGAAATTCAAATAAAACATTGCTGGTGCCGGCAACAGGTTCGTGGGTAATAGTATCCAGGATAAAAAGTTCAGATGAACTGTTTGTGAGTATGTTTAGTGAGGTTGAAAAAGTGTTTTTACGAGGATCTCAATTCGGCGGAATGGTAAAGGTGGAAGCCTTAATACAGCGTTTAAACGCTATTGAAAATGCATTTAACTCGTTTTTAAATGAGTATAAAATGCATGTTCATTCTGGAGGAACGGCTCCCAGTGGTTCAACGGGAACCACTATATCTGTACAGCAGCCCATCAGTCCCATAACCAGACGATCAGACATAGAAAATACGGAGGTAACACATGGCTGATTATACCGACATATTGCTTACCAGCGATTATGACCTTTCAGTAAAGGATGGAGATTTTGAAACCGGAGCCGTTGTCAGGCAGGTTCAGAACCTGTTGATGGCTACCAGTAAAGGAGATTGGAAACAGCATCCGTTGTTGGGCGTAGGTATTTATGAATATTTAAAATCTGAAAACCTTAATGTTATGGTTGCAGAAATTAAACGACAATTCAAATCAGAAGGACTACAGATAAATTTAATTGAAATAAATTCAGACAAAATCATTATAGATGCAAATTATTAGCGGTATACAACAATCTGTTTTTGATATAGCTCTTCAGTATCACGGTTCAATTGAAAGCGCATTAGTAATATCTTTTGAAAATAACCTGACTATCGATGAGCCGGTGGATAGCAATATATCGCTTACAGTCTCCGACAATAAGCATAATCAATTTGTAGTAAATTACTATAATCAAAACCGGATTGCCCCGGCTACCGGCACTTTTGTGGATGAAATTCTTGACGGTATTGGTTATTACATAATTGGCTCAACATTTCAAATACTATAAAATTAATATATGGCATACGAAACCAGGCAAACATTAAAGAACTTTTTTCTGACCGGTAGAAAACCTACCGAGGCTCAGTTTGCGGCTTTGATAGATAGTTTATTCAGCATAAACGATGATTCAGGCAGAATGGTCAGAGACCTTCTTCAAGATACTATCTTTGGAAACGACAGGTTGGATAGGTCAGCCATAAAAGGTGTTGACAGATCTGTTAATTTTAGAGGGATTGGAGATTTATACGACCCTCAATTCAGAGCTGGGATGAATACTCCTGAGCCAATTCGTATTGGCGATATGTGGATAATGGGTTCGAATAACTCTGCACCAGAAGGAGATACTGCTAATTTGAAAATTGATGACTGGGTAATTGCCATCCAGGATGACGCCTCAATTTCCAATTTTGGAGATACGTCAAAATGGTATGTGGTAAGAATCGGAACTAATATTACTCCTAAGGAGTTTGAATTGATTACAATCAATTCCGGGACTATTGATTTAAAAAGCAAACCTTCTGACAAGCTCAAATTTGAGCATAAAACCACATCCGGAACCATTGTTCTGAATTCATTTGGAACAGGCCTTCCGGGTTTAAATAAGAAATTGTGGATAGAGTTAAAAAGTGATAGCGCTTATAAGATTCAAATAAACTCTGTAAATATTGGAAGTGCAGGAATATTTATACCGGGTATTTCCACCAGTGGAAATGTTACCTATACAGGAAATCCTGTAAATACAAATCTTAACCACATATTTGTTGATGCCGTATGTATAGGCTCTAATCAATGGATTGTGGTTAATATCTCTCAAGCCACTTCTTCCGGCCCAAAATCCCCTGAGACCGATCAGGTTCAGTTGTCAGGTGATTACTACCTGACCTTTTTTGAAAACCAAATTTTCCCGAATTGCATTTTAACTGCCGATGCTGAATTGAATGCTGATTTCGAAAATGAAATTTTTACAAACGGTTCCCGCATTGTTATGCTGATTGATGGTAATGATCACGAGCTTACCTTCGGTTCAGGATTTTCTGTAGTATTGGGTCAATTCAATCAGGCTGCAGGTTGTTTTAACCTGGTGGATATAATCTATAATCCAATTTTGGGAGCAAAAGTGAGTATTTATAATGATCTTCCAGAATCCACCACCAACAAAGAAAACACTACGATCGATTCCAGCACAACCAAATATCCTACGGTAGCATTATTAAAAACGGTATATGATAGCTGGCTTAACCAGCAGTGGTATGGCATTGAATGGGATACATCGGTTAGTAGCCCTGATTGCGCGCGTATTGGCAATGGAGATCTGCATCGGTCGTTGCCGGTTCAAAGCGCATTCAGAGCATGTCTTTTAAACGATGATGGTACAGTGAATTATTACCTTAACCAAAATGATTGGGACAGTAAAGAAGGTAGCGGAGATTCTGATTTAAGCGGAACCGACGGGCAGGTAATGATCGAGATCCCTGAGCATTACAGGCGATTTGAATCGGATGGAGGGTTTAAAAGAAGATTCATGGTTTCTCAGTTTCCGCTTTCAGGATATACTAAAGTAAACAAACAGTATATATCAGCATTTGAAGCATCGCTTGACCGGGTAAATCTAAAACTTAGCTCAGTGGTTAATGCAAGCGCTGATTACAGAGGCGGAAGTAATACGAGTGCCTGGGATGCTGAAGACAGAACCTTGCTTGGTAGACCGGTGTCAAATCTATCCAGAACCCAATTTAGAACTTATGCCAGGGCAAGAGGTTCTAAATGGAATCTTTATCATTATGAAGCCAACCTGACGCTGTCATATCTGTTTTTTCTCGAATATGCCACCCTTAACAGCCAAAAAGCATACAATGCGGCCAAAGACTTAAATGGATACATGCAAGGAGGATTGGGGAATGGAATTACAGACTTAAATTCTACCAACTGGAATACGTGGAACAGTTATAATCCTTTTATTAACTGCGGTTATTCTAATTCGATTGGAACTAAATCAGGTGTACAATCATTTGTAATGCCCGCAGGTTATGGAGCTACCTTAACTACTTATGTGAACCGGTACCGAGGCATTGAACTTCCTTTTGGTCATATATGGAAGTATACTGACGGCGTTACTGTTAATGCTCAGGCAGCAGGGGTTGGAGCTTCAGAGCATCAGTTCTATTTAGCTGCCGACCCGGCATCATGGAATGATGCTAATTTAACCGGTTATACAAAAATGGCTGCTTTACCGCGTGTTGATGGTTATATTAAAGAAATGATTAACGGGCACATAATGCCATCTATTAATTCAGGCGCTGGTTCAACAACGTATTTCTGTGATTATTTCTATCAGTCTATTCCAGCTTCCGGAGAGGCTCTGAGGAGTGTCCTGTTTTGCGGCCATGCGTATGCTGGTGCGGCTGCGGGTTTCGCTTGCTCGAATGCGAAGTATCCGCCCTCGAGTGCGGATGCGATTATCGGCTCTCGGCTTTGCTGTATTTGAGCGAAGCGAACGGCGCGCGATCTTTGAAAAATCTGGTTGTTTCTCTTTGAGTGTCCTGTTTTGCGGCAATGCGAATAATGGTGCGAATGCGGGTTTCGCTTACTCGAATACGAATAATCCGCCCTCGAATGCGAATGCGAATATCGGCTCTCAGCTATGCTAAGGTTTTTTTAAAGAGAAAGACCATGCCTCTTGGCAAAAAACACAAATATATATTGGGATATTGGTAGTATTAACGAAGATTTCCTTAAAATACAGCAAAATGAAAAGAGTTAATAACTTGTTTGATCAAATAGTAAGTATTGAAAATTTAAATTCAGCCGATATCAAAGCGAGGATTGGTAAGAATCGGAGCTATGGAGTTAATAAGCATGACAAAAAAAAAGTTGAAAACATTTTAAATTTACATAATTTATTAAAATCAGGAACATTCAAAACATCGAAATATCATGTTTTTTCAATTAAAACAAGCAATGGTAAGGATAGAGAAATATATCAGTTACCTTATTATCCGGATCGGATTGTACACCATGCCATTATGAATGTTATGGAACCTGTATGGACAAACATATTTACCAAGGATACTCATTCCTGCATTAAAGGGCGGGGTATTCATGGTGCATTCAGAAGTATAAAAAATAGCCTGAGAGATATCGATAATACTAAATATTGTTTGAAGTTAGATGTAAAAAAGTTTTATCCAACAATAAACCATTCAATTCTTAAGTCAATAATCAGAAAAAAGATAAAAGACAGACGGGTATTATCAATGCTCGACGAGATTATTGACAGCGCGCCTGGTGTTCCAATAGGTAATTATTTAAGCCAGTTTTTCGCCAATCTGTACCTTGCATATTTCGATCATTGGATAAAAGAGGTATTAAAAGTCAAACACTATTGCAGATATGCTGATGACATAGTAATATTGTCTGGAAACAAGGCAGAATTACATCGGTATTTAACCCAGATTAAAGATTATCTTATTGATGTTTTAAAACTGACAATCAAAGAAAATTATCAGATTTTTCCGGTTGAAAAAAGAGGAATTGATTTTGTCGGCTATGTCTTTTACCACGACCGAATACTGTTAAGAAAGAGTATTAAACAGAGTTTTGCCAGAAAAGTGAGTAAACTCAAAAAACTTAGATATCCAGGTGAACATTTAAAAAGACAAATATGTAGCTATTTGGGATGGGTCAAACATTGTAATGCAATTAATCTAACTAATAAATTATTAAATGAAAGCACAGTATAACGACATCCCGGACAGGTTAAGCCCTGTAGGGAATGGGAGCTACCTTTTTAGGTATGAAATAAAAACAGAAACCGTAAATGGGGATGGCGCGATAATGTATACTTGTAACGAAGTTCCATTTCAACACTATCCTTTAAGAGATGAGTTGGTAAATGCTGTAATCCGGGAAAAATACACGCAGTCTGCTGCAGAGGCTATTTTGCGAAAGAAAAGCCTCGGAGAGGGGGTAATTGATTTTTTAAAATTTTCCAATTACGTCAAATATGCAAAAGCAATTGCAGATAATAATGATGTGACGGATTTTAAGTCAGCCACAGTTTACAAAATTCAAATTCCTCTCAATTTAACTTTTTTGGGTAAAGATTATGCAGCGCTGGCAGACAAATCATTAAAGCTTAACATACCTTTTGAAAGTATCCCTGAGAGTAATTTAGCTATATCATACCCGGCATGGTTAAGTGAAGATGATTTACAGACACTTGCTGCGGATTCGCGAATTAATATTGAAATAATCAGTATCTGGGATGAATAAATTTAGTGATCTTGGGATTAAAGCCCCGGACAACATATTTAATGGCGACAAGGTAAAATTGTCAAAGATTCTTAATAAGGAAGTCATTGTAATTAAGTATAAGCTGGAAAAAAGCAAATATGACAGTAATTACCAACATTGTCTTTACATGCAAATAGAAAATAGTGGAGAAAAACAGGTTGTTTTCACCGGGTCAAAAGTTTTAATTTCTCAAATAAAACAAATTCCGGTTGACAAATTCCCGTTTGTTACTACAATTATTAAATCAGGTGAACATTTTGAATTTAGTTGATAAAAAATATGGCAAGATCAATTTCAGAAATTAATGAGAATATCTTAAATGATATTTCCAATACTGCAGAGCTATCAACGCTTAATTCCAATAGTAAAACAGCTGTATACCGGCTATTAACGTATATAATATCGGTAGCTATATGGGTACATGAAAATTTATGGGATCAGGCGCGTACAGAACTTGAGACGATGGTAAATTATGCCATTCCCGGAGGAATTAAGTGGTATCGTCAGAAAGCTTTAGAATTTCAGTTGGGGGATTCGCTTCAGCCTTTAGCTAATTTTCAGGTGTATACAATTATTGATGAAAGTAAAAAAATTATTAAATACTCATCTGCAACTGAGAGTAACGGAGCAGTGGTGATAAAAGTTGCCAAAGAAGATAATGGCATTCCTCAAGCACTTAATAATGATGAGTATAGCGCATTTTTAGCGTATATGAGCGAGATTAAGTTTGCTGGCACTAAATTATATGTCAGAAGTGGATCGGGGGCGGTATTAACTATAGTTGCCAATATTTACATTAATCCTCTTTATATAACGGCCAATGGCCAACAAGTGGGCAATACATCCTTTAAGCCGGTTGAAGATGTTATTCAAAACTATTTGGTCAATCTTACATGGGATGGGATATTTTATATATCATCTTTAGTTGATGCAATACAGCAGGTTCAGGGCGTAGTTGATGTTGTAATTGATTCGGTAAGCACGGTTGATAATAATCAGTCGGTTCAAATTGAACGAATTTATGATCCGTATAACGGCTATTTTACTATATCTGATTTTTCAGGCATAACTTACACTCCATCCTATGCAGTTCGATAAAATAGCCCAATTATTACTTCCGGTTAATCTCCGGAAATCAACATTTTTAGCATGGTTAAAAGTTCTTACAATGCCATTGCAAATGCTTTATAATACATTTCAGGGTTATATGGCTTCGGCACGTCAGCAGTTGTCGTATAACGGCCAGGTCATATTTATGCGAAAACTGCTCAGGGATAGATTTAATCCTGGCGGCACCCTGATTAATATTACCGACGGCCTGGATACTCAAATTTATATAGGTTATAAAATTGAAGGAGATTATCAGTACTTTAAACTTAAAACAGTGATTGGCGATGAATTATTGATGGGACAGTTAACAGCCTACGACCTGGATTATGAAATTAAGGTTGAAGTAAACGAGGCTTTATCGCCACTTCCATCAGAACAGTCTGTAAAAAACCTGTTGATGCGCTATAAATTGGCAGGAAAAAGAATTTATGTAGATTATAAACCAATAATACCATAAAATGGACATAATAAATTTTAACCAGCAATCGAAAATTCCAATTTGGCTGAACGACTTCAGCCGGATGCAAGATACCTATGTTAATGCCTTAAAGGGCATACTTAAGTCCCTTGATCCTGACGGTGACGCCAATTTTGTTGTATCAGGTTGTCAGATTACGTCATATACCCAAACCCTTTTCCAGATTTCAGCGGGCTATGTATGGATTGCGGGGAATCTTCACAAGGTAGTACAGAGCACGTTTCTTAAATCAACTGATTCGCCTGTATTAAGGGTTGTAATTACTAATAATTCATCTGGAGATCGTATTAATGCCAATAATGTAACAGTTCAGCCCTGGCAGGATACTGAGGCAGTAGTAATAGCTCAGGCAAGTTTAAACCCTGGGGAGGCATACTGTTCGGTATATGGCGCTACGCTGCTGTCGAGAATCAACGATTTGATTGTTCCGTCATGGATAGACGCTGGTACTCTTAGTAATGGGTGGACTTCGCAAAACACTAATTTATTTCAATACCGGGGAAATAATGGACAGGTGCAATTTAGGGGTGGTATAGGTGGCGGATCCTATGGGAATAATATTTTTCGACTACCCAATGGATATCGGCCCGAAAGACTTGTACAACTTCCCCTAATTGTCAGTCATACGAGTAATTTTAATTATATGCTCCATATCGATACGGAAGGGTATGTAAAGATATATTCAGACGATAATGCGCAACAGGATTTTTACATCAACGTGAGTTTTAATCTGTAGTTTATTCAACAATTTGTATATGTAACACAAAAAACCGGCTGAAGCTGGTTTTTTGTGTTTTTTTAAAACCATTCGTTTTTTATTAGGCAACAATTCGATTTGGCGATTTTATATCAGCCGGATACCTGAATTGTTATACCCTGAAACGCCAGTTTCCGGAATACTTACCTGTTTCACCACGGAGAGGCCATTGGAGGTGAATATTCCGGCATTATCATACAACGGATCGGATGTTACCTCAAGACTTACTGTTTCGCCGATGAGATGGCGCCACAGTCTGAACTGCACCTGTTCGCCTTCTGCAAATCCTTCTGCTTCAGCAGTTGTAGGATCGTCGGCGTTAATGATCAATGCACCGAGAAGTCCGTTTTGGCTCATCTCAATAGCGCCTGCACAAAGTCCTGAGTTAGTAAAAGCCCCGATATAATCACCAGCCTCAAATTGTGCCGGCTGGCTGGCAGTAAACACAGTCAGGTGGGTTACCGGTGAAACAATAAGTGAGTTCCAGGGCGTCTGGAGATTCATGGTTAGTGGTTTATCGCCGGAGGATTCCTCATCCGTATCAGGATAGGTAAGAGAGCCTGCCGATGTAGTATAAACCCAGTAGGCTTTACCGGTTTTAAGAGTGATCAGGGTGTTGATGCCCACTGCCGGCCAGAGAATTTCAGGGGTTCCGATACCTTTAGCCACTACAAATCCGGGTAAACCTCCCAGGAAGGAGGCAGCCGGTACCTGGGTATAAACCGGTATCAGGTTCCAGCCCACATTGAAGGTAATGGTCTTTGGATTTACGATGGTTCCACATACCTGAAGCTGTCTGTTATTAAGCATCTTAATAATATATCCTTTCGATATATCCCAGTTACCGATGGAGTTAACGCCCTGTGCAGGCCAATAAACAGCCACACCGCTGTACAGGATAACAAGGTCATTGTTAACCGGTGCAAACATTACGGTAACATCTGGGTTGAAAGGAATAATACGGGTTGAAATGCCACTCCAGTTTTTCGGTATCTGCAAAGTCTGGCATTGCTGATAGGTAAGTCCGGATAGGCCACTCAGTCCGTTTGCGGTAAATTTACCGTCGGAATTGGGGAAAGCCGGATCATAGGTGGGAACTATGGTAAGTTCGAGATTTAAGGAGTTGAGATACACTTTCCAGATTAAATCTTCAGCTCCGGCAAAACCATCTTTAGGTGTAGTGGTGGGATCGTCGCCATAAGCAATCACCAGCTGGTTGTTTACCCCATCCCAGATAGCAGCCCCACCGCACGACTGACCCGGATTGGGATTGGCATAGAACACGCCAATGGCATCATTGGCTGCTAATGTAAATCCAAGCAGATTTACGGTGAGCGGAACTGAAATGAGGTGGGTGGAAGGTGTGTAAGCATAACTCCAGGAAGAAGGCAAAAGGCTGATCTGATAGTCTTCCACTTCTCCGTCGTTCGCCAGTCCGGTAAAGCTAAGTCCGCCTGTTGTGTTAAACCTGAATCGGGCAAAGGTATTTCCCACGTTAGCTGTTAACGGAATGGTAATGTTCAGCACATTAAGACCCGGAGTCAAAGGCTGGTCGGTAAAGATCTGATCGCCGGCATTGGCCAGTGAGCCATCCCGGTTAAAGTCCATCCAGGCATTCAGGAATCCGTTGGAATTAGCAATAACCTTAATTTCCTGGGTTCCTCCAACCACAAACGGACCCGGGAAGATCACCCCGTCTTCATCAGCTACATTATTGTTGTCATCGCCAAGGGCTTTGGGATCGGGCCAGCCATCCGGTTCCACATCGATATTGGCGCCGAGATAAGTTGTACCGTCATTGATATGACGGGCGCCATTGTTAATTAAACGCGTAGGATAGGGTGCCGGCAGATCGCCATAATCCACATTGGGATTATACACCGATACCAGGCTGAAGCAAACCGTACTGAACTGAAGCGTCGGGTCAACGGTTAATACAATAGCATTGACTGCAGGGCCGGGAAAAGCACCCAGATTGAGACTCACCTGATTTTGAGGTGCCGAGATATAGAAAGCCGGTTTGGGACCATTTTTCTCAGGTATATCTACGTAAAGATACCCCTCACCCATCACATCGGAAATATCCATAAACAGGCTCATTTCTAGCCAGTAAATATTTTCGTAGCTTTCAAATTGAATCGTTAACTCCACAACTCCTTCTGCTCCGAGGGTAGCCGGAAAATCCTGAAGCTGAACCCCCTGTTCGTAATTAAAAGTATAGGAAGGGGAAACGATATTGCCGAATTTACAGCTCTCCCCGTCATTCCAACCCAAATTTACCGAGGCATATTCAAACTCATTGCCCGGGGAGGTTGGATAGGCAGTAAAATCCAACGCCATTTCCATTCCGATATAGCCGTTATTATTATGAATGATTTTGTATTCCGGATCATCTGAATCATTTTGTATATACCTCCATGTACAATACGGGTTGTGATTCCAGTCGAGAAATTTATACCATCCGTTGCTTCCCAACTGGAATACATCGGTGTTGCCGCAGCCCACCACATCAAGATAATGTACTTTCAGGGTGGTATGCGGCGGGATGACAACGGGTATAAAGGCGGTCATTTCGGGCAGTACCACATCCAGTGTATTAAACAATTCTACATCATAATTATAAGGGAAGTAGTTGTCAGGAATAAAAACCACTATTTCATTAAATTCAAGAGTGACTGTATTGAGGAAATGGATCCAGACCTGATCACCGGGTTGGGGAACCGTTTGAAATTGAGAATAATCAATCATATAATACCAGTTATCATTGTATAAGGTATAGGTAATGCCATTGCCAGACTCCACCCGGTCATAGGGGAAGCAGGGAGAAATGGCGCTTATGTACAACTGATCCGGAGGGATTGGCATGCCCGTTTCACTGGTAGCTGTACCCCATATGGTAGTGTATTGGGCGGTCCATTCAAATACCTCTGTAACGATGTTATCACCGCCATCGGTGGCGCTCAGTATCAGAGAAGTAACCCCCGGCGGCAGCGCCGCAGTGATTGCAAAGGATCCGTCAGGACTGGCATAGGTGGTGCCCAGTACCAGGTTGTTCTGGTCGGTCAGCGTCATGGTTACATAGTTGGGAAGGCTGATCAGTTCATCGAATACGGCGCCTAGTGTACCTGTCACCGTTACCTCACTGATATCTCCTGTCAGGTTAATATTGGCCACAGAGATGTAAGGAGCGATCAGGTCTTTCAACCACTGCAGGGCGCCATCCACAAAATTCTGGATTTCATCAAAGGTCCAGGAAGAAACAACGACTTCCACAAACCAAACTTCCACATCATTGGTGACCGTTCTGTTGGGAATATCAACAGTAATGGATGGGCCAATCGAACTCAGGATACTGGCATTAATCGCTACGGTTCCTATGCTTCCGGTAAACATGATATTGGTGGCATTTTGAATTCCATCGATCAGGAAGGATGAACTGCCTGTATTGGTTCCGATCTGTATGGTAGACTGGTAATCAGACTGGAAATTTTCGCCGGAACCCGTGTACAGCGTATTGCCGGAACTTATCCAGGGATCGGCTCCATAATAACCGCTGCTGTTCCAGGTACAAAACAGGCTACCGTCAGGGTCGAGGATGCAGGAACCATTATAGGTTACTTCCAGGGGTAGTCCGTTGTACACTCCTGACAAATTTCCGGTCCAGTTGCCCGATTCATCATAACTGGCATGATACTCCAAAAATTCCTCCGTCATGGCATAGGTCTGGGTTAGGATCAGAAAATCCTGATCCAGACAGGTTCCCATGGTGAGTATAGCAATGTATTCCGGATCGATCACCGGTTGTACCGGTGGCCATTCCATTACCAATGAGGTTACGTTATCACCGCCATCCATGGCGCTTAGTATCAGGGATGTAACCCCCGGCGGCAGTGTCGCGGTTATCCCAAACGATCCATCGGTGTTGGCAAATGTGGTCCCCAGTACCAGATTGTTTTGATCAGTCAGCGTCATGGTTACATAGTTGGGAAGGCTGATCAGTTCATCGAATACGGCGCCTGGTGTACCTGTCACCGTTACCTCACTGATATCTCCTGTCAGGTTAATATTGGCCACAGAGATGTAAGGAGCGATCAGGTCTTTTAACCATTGTAGGGCGCCATCCACCATATTCTGGATTTCATCAAATGTCCAGGAAGAAACAACGACTTCCACAAACCAAACTTCCACATCATTGGTGACCGTTCTGTTGGGAATATCAACCGTAATGGATGGGCCAATCGAACTCAGGATACTGGCATTAACAGCTACAGTACCCATACTTCCGGTAAACATGATATTGGTGGCATTTTGAATTCCATCGATCAGGAAGGATGAACTGCCTGTATTGGTTCCGATCTGTATGGTAGACTGGTAATCAGACTGGAAATTTTCGCCGGAACCCGTGTACAGCGTATTGCCGGAACTTATCCAGGGATCGGCTCCATAATAACCGCTGCTGTTCCAGGTACAAAACAGGCTACCGTCAGGGTCGAGGATGCAGGAACCATTATAGGTTACTTCCAGGGGTAGTCCGTTGTACACTCCTGACAAATTTCCGGTCCAGTTGCCCGATTCATCATAACTGGCATGATACTCCAAAAATTCCTCCGTCATGGCATAGGTCTGGGTTAGGATCAGGAAGTCCTGATCCACACAGGTTCCCATGGTAACGATGGCAATATATTCCGGATCGATAACCGGGTATTGTGGTACCGGCCAGGGCAACATAATTGAAGTCTGGTTCCCTCCATCATCAACGGCATACAGATAAACGGCTGTAGTTCCGGCAGGCAAGGGAGCACTGAGCGCAAAAGAACCATCCTGATTGGCGAATAGTTCCCCTATGTTGTTGTTGTCCTGATCTTTCAACTGAACGGTAACATAATTGAACAGTTCTATTCTGTCGTCGGTAACAGCGCCGGGTAAACCGGAAACCGTAATTTGCTCATAGGTACCTGTAAAAGTAATTTGCGATAATGCTATTTCAGGAGAGATCAGGTCTTCCAGCCAGTGAATATTACCGATGGCTGCAGACAGATTGATTTCTATTGTGGACTTAATAATTTCCTTACCAAGAATTTCCACATCATTGATAAGTACTTTACCGTGTTTATCATAATGTAAAGATGGATTTATCAAAGCATAGACTAAGGGTCCTACGGTCACTGTGCCGGTTGCGCCGGTGTATAGGATCTCAGATGGATTATCAATTCCTGAAATCAACAAATCCGATCCGCCTGAATTTGATCCGATAACCACTGATGACTCATAATCCGAAAGGAATTCACCCACGGCGCTGCCGGCAGTATACAGGGCATTTCCGGAACCTGTCCACAAATCAGTCCCATATTGACCATTACTGCTCCAGTCACTGAGTATACTTCCATCAGGCAGCTGAATGCCGGTACAAACATAGGTTACAGACAGATCATATCCGTTGTATAAGCCCGACAGGGTGGCCGTCCAGTTTCCCGTTATATCATAGTTGGCACTGAAATCAAGAAGATCCGTTGTCATCCCGTAATATTGCGTAAGGATAAAGAAATCCTGGTCAATACAGGTTCCCATGGTTACCAGAGCAGCATCTGGTAATTCCATTACAGAAGGAAGAATTGTCAGTGTCATACAATCATCCACCATTTGTGTACAAGGCGGAATGGGTGTACCCACCAGGCAAAGATCCACCTGATCCAGCGCAATATCCTGAATACCGGGGCTATACGCCGGATTGACCAGACTGGAATTGTTGAAGGATCCATCTCCGGAGGTAGTCCAATACACGGATGAATAATTGGTGGCCGAGGCCTCCGAAAGAATACAGGATTCTCCGGCATAAATGGTCTGATCAGGCCCCGCATTTACAGTAGGACACTGCACATTCTCAACAGTGATATTAAAGGTGCAAATCCATGAATACCCGCATTCATTGGTGAACAGGTAAGTGATGAGATGCACTCCGGGACCAGCCACCACCGGGTTAAACCAGTTATCCATAACACCCGTGCCGCTGTAGGTACCGCCGTCAGGGATTGCGCCGGACAGTTCAAACGGGGGCTGGTCCATGGGAATAATCATATCCGGAGGGCAGAATAACTGAACATTTGGACAGGCTGTTCCGTAAATTTCAAACGACAGGTTCCAGTCGTACATCACAGAACCCCAGGGTACCAGCGAACCGTAAGTCCAGTTGGTTAAGCCCGTACCAAATCCATCACCGGGATTGCGCCATACAAACTCCTGGTTAATGGTGGGTGAATCCTGCTTTGACCAGAACCATTGGGAAAGATTGCCGGAAAGCAGGGGTTGTACCGATAGCCAGTACTGCCCTTCGGTAAGTACCACCGGTTCGGGAAGGTTAAGGGTAAAAGAACCACCGGGCATGGGAGTATAAGGAACATCCGAAAAATAAACCAGCTCCGTACCCGGTTTGTTAAGCATCATATCATGGGTGTACACTGCCATATGAAGCACAGGGGTAAACGTACCAGCGGGATAGTACATGCCTGTAATCATAATCTGTGTAATACTCCACATCATACCTGACGGAACTGTAAAATCATCGGCAGCCTCGCTGTCGAAGGCATCGTATTCGGGTTCAGGGAAGTCCTGAACAGCTACTGTTGATTCAGTTGAAGGATGGCTGGTTTGCTGATACAGCAGTACTTCATCAATGCTGGTGACAATTTTTTGAAGATTCGCCGGCCCGTTTAGAGAAACAGGCCGTTCCTGGCTCAGTAACATCATGGGTACCATGATCATGCCCATGAAAAAAGGAAATAGTAATCTTAAATTTTTCATAGCAAATTTTTTTATAATGAAATTCTCAGCTAATTCAAAGGTATTGACAGAACAGAAATAACCACAAATAACCACAATGGCACCATGACAGAAAGATTCACAAAGTGTTGATATTTTTACCAACACTTTGTGAATCCTGCTGAATTAATTATTGTGGTAATTAATGGATATTAAGACAGTTTTTTCAGGGTTCAGAGCTTCCCGTCAATCTCAGTTGACGATCAGCTTGTCAAGGAACAATCCTTTCTCCGTCTGAACTTTAATGTAGTACACCCCAATGGGTTTATCGGTCAGATCGATCTTTCCGGGTATTATAATATGCTGGTTGATCATCTCATGGCCAAAGGCATTGAAGATGATAAGGCTGGCTGGTTGATGGGTTCCTTCAATATTGAATAATCCATGCGCTGGATTGGGATAGATCCGGATGTTTTCCATTCCGGGAACAGATACCCCCGGAACCGCTATATTCATCGATTTGATTACAGATCTTTCACCTGAAATAAAGCGGTCTTTTCCGGTATAATGCTCATTAAATGCTACTGAGAGATCAAAGGCCTCGTTCACCCCTGATTTCCAAAGTCTGAAGATAATCTTCTCGTTCTCAGCAAATCCTGTGGTTTCATTGCTGAATACATCATTTCCAAATGCCACCACGCCCAATGCCGGGTCAAGACCTGTGAAGTTCATCATCCCGGCGCAGGTTCCATCCTGAGTGAACAATCCGATGACATCGCCGGGCATCAGTTCTTTACAGGCTAAGGGTCCGAAGGCAAACAGGTGGGTAACCGGAGTGTATTGAACATCAGTCCACCCGGTAGTATTCATAACCGGTATATTGGATTTACCTTCCTTCATCGGGCCGGGTTCGGGGAATACTACTGAACAGGCACCTGTTGCATACACAAAGTAAGCCTTGCCGCTTTCCAGTGAAATGAGGGTATTGATACCAAACTGTTTCCAGTACATTCTGGGGCCGGCTACTTCGAGTACAATAAGCACCTGATTTACAGAACCATAAACACTTTCAACATCCACATCCACATTGCTTAATACCGGGGTGAGATTCCATCCCTGTTGGAGATTAAGGGTGCGGTTCTGTAGTTCATGGCCGCAAATGGTAATCTGGTCGGTTTGATACATTCTGAGATAGTAACCTGAGTAGGTGTTCCATGGTATGGAGGGATACTGGCCACCGGCGGGATAATAAGTACTGGCAGCATCAAAATTATGTACGATGACGAAATTTTCCAGTACCGGGGCAAACATATGAACGATATCGGGATCAAGCGGTTCGAGATAAGAGGAGATACCGCCCCAGCCTTGAGGAAGGCTGATAATTTGTGATGGCAGCACCTGGATAAGGAAGGTGCAGAAATCGGAGCAGCCCGTCTGCTGATCGAAATATGTATAAGTGATGGTATGAACACCCACCCCGGCTGCTCCGGGGTAAAACATGCCATCCAGCACGCCCGCTCCTTCATAAATTCCGCCCTCCGGTGTGGCTCCGGTCAACATGAAGGCTTCATCGCTGATGCAAACCGTCATATCCTCCGGACAGTTGACCAGTACCTGCAGCACGGTAATTATAAAGGTGCAGCAGTTGGAACAGTTCATTTGCGGATCAAAATAGCAATAGGTAATAGTATGCGAACCCACTCCGGCAACGGCAGGATAGAATACATTGTTTACCACGCCCCATCCTGTATAGGTTCCCGGAATTGGGTTCCCTCCGCTCAGATTGAACGGCGGCTGGTTATAACATACATTTAAGTCATCCGGGCAGGTTACATTGGGTAACGGTTTTACAACCATATTAAATTCGCAACAGCCGGTGCAACCGGTACCCGGATCTGTGTAACAATAAGTTATCACGTAGGTTCCCGGGGCAATATCCGGATCGAAATAATAATCCGTACCGATCAGGTATACACCGTCACCGGAATAAACACCACCTGACGGTACCGCCTGATCAAGCAGGATCACCGGATCACCCTGGCAAACGGCCATGGGTTGCGGACAGGTTACCTGTGGTACCGGTTTTACCTGGACCTGGAAAGTGCAGCTATTACTGCAACCGGTCTGGGGATCGGTAAAAGTGTAAGTTATGGTAAATATTCCCACGCCGGTAATTGACGGATCGAATACACCACCTGTCACACCAGGACCACTGTAAACTCCTCCCGGAGGGTTGGCTCCCACCAGGGTAACCGGTGGCGCGTTTACACATATAGCAAAGTTTTGTGGGCAGGTTACCGTTGGCAATGCCCTTACCGTGATCTGGAAGGTGCAACTGTTGGTACAACCGGACTGCGGATCGGTATAGGTGTAAGTGATCGTATGAACACCCACCCCGGCAACAGAGGGATAGAACTTACCTCCTGAAACGCCTGTACCACCATAAGTTCCTCCGGTGGGTGTGCCCCCTGTAAGGGTTATTGGCGCCGCATTCAGACATACGGCGAAACTTTGCGGACAGGTAACCGTAGGAATTGCTTTCACAGTAATAGTAAAGGTACAGGTTCCTGAACATCCATACTGATCATAATAAGTATAAGTGATAGTATGAACGCCGACACCAGCCACTACAGGATTGAAGAATCCGTTGGCAACGCCGGGACCGGTGTAAACGCCTCCCGGAGGTATGGCGCCGGCAAGCTGGAAGGGCGGATCATTAATGCACACAGACAAGTCGGGCGGACAGGAGACTTCAGGAGGTATATGTACCACCACAGTCACTGAGCCTGATACGCCGGAATAACCATCATTCACCAATACTGTGTACATAGTGGTTTCTTCAGGGAATACCACAGGATCGGCCTGATCCGAAACAAATCCGGCGGGCACAGAGGTCCAGTCATACGTATAACTTCCTGAGCCGCCTGAAGCATTGGCCATCAGCTGAACCGGGGTGCCCTGGCAAACCTGGGCAGGGATAGCTGAAGGATTAACACTCAGGAAAGGAGCGCTTGAAATGATAAATGACAAATCTATTCTTTCTGCATTATCCGGATCGAGCAATTGCAACCAGTTATTGTTATAATAGAATACGGCTGCATCATTGAACTGCGGATCAACAGATTCAACCCATCCCTTGTAGACCCAGTCATTAGCACCAAACTGGATCACCAGCCAGTAAATGGTTCCTTTGGTCTGGTTGTACGGATTGGCAATGTTTTTCACGGTAATCTGTTTCCATTTGGTATGATCCAGCGGGTCATGACCGGTTCCGGGAGGCATGTTGTACCACCCCTGGGTATGTTCAGTCATAAATGCTTCTTCATACTGACCCGGCGTAAAGGTCCTGCTCCACAAGGTCTGTCCGGGCATGCTGTATCCCGGGCCACCAGGTTGAACCGGTATATCGCTGCAGATCGACACAGTGAAGCTGCCCACCGGATTCACCAGATTATCCATCCAGCCTATCCAGAACTTTATATGGTTGATGGGTCCTGATTCGGTACACAGGAAATCGTCGCCCAGTTTCGAGTTGGCAAATTCCACGGCCCAGCCGCCTGCGTCAGGCCGTTGTGGCCAGTGCATCTTGCTGCCCTGCGGTTTCACTATGTAAACCATGTAATCTTCTACTTCGCCGTCGGGCGCTGCACCGGTATATCCAAGGTTTTCCAGGGTACTCAGCCTGAAACGGGCATAGGTTTTACCCACCAGCGCTGCCGGATTCAGGGTGAAGGTGAGATTATTGTCCCCGGCCACAACCGCCTTATCGGTGAATATCCGTTCACCGGCATCGTTCCAGTCGCCGTCATGATTGATATCGAGCCAGCCCTGCAGATAACCCGGGCCGGTTGAAATTACCTTAATCTGGATAACCTGTCCGGGTACCAGGTTGGAGTTGAAGAATACACCGTCTTCATCATCGAGGTTATTCAAATCATCCCCCAACGCTGAAAGATGTGGCTGTCCATCGGTTTCAGGATCGATGAAAGTTCCCATCAACAGGTTGCTGATTTTGTGGCTGGGACCGTTATTAGCAAGTAATGTGGGATAGGTCGTGTCGGGTGCATCCCCGAAATCTTTGTCTGTCTGTATCCGGTGGACTACCAGTTCTTTCCGTCCCTGCATCCCATCCTGGTTGATGGTGATCACCCGTACCCAGTACAAGCCGGTGTCAGGGAAGTAAATGGGAAGATCAGGCGGGTAAGGACCCGGAACCACTACCCCGCCTCCGGGTTGTATTCCCTGTTCTTTCGGACAAATAATAATGAGCGATTCAATAGAACCCTGGGCTCCGATGTTGGGATTGTAACCGGTAAGCACGCCGGTGGCCGGATTCAGGTTTCCGTATTCAATCTGGCCGGTCCACGGATCCATGAAATCCACCCGGATGGTTCCATCGGGATTGGGTCTGTTGATAATGGAGTTAAAAGTGTTGGTATGGCCTTTACTGTTGGGCCATTTGATATTGACAAGCACATCCTGGCAACGTTCCAGTTCATTTCGCATCAGTTTCCAGTTAAACCCGGACTGCCGTATGGTATAGTTATTTCCTTTCAGGTTAATGTATTGGGTGAGTGCATTAACCAGATTGTGGGTAAACGTTCCTGTTCCATTCCGGTTGGTACCGGCCAGTTTGGCCAGTATATCAACCAGCCGTTTGGCCGGAATGCCTCCCAGTATGGTCGTATCGCCGGTACTGTCGGCAAAGTATTGCAGACAGGCTGCAGCCGCTGTGGGCGAGCAGTGATAATCACCGCCGAAGGTTCTTTTGGGATCATGCTGATTCAACAACGGAATGCCTTTGAAGAAGCTTTCCTGCTTCTTTTCAACGATGACCACCATTTTATCCACATGGTGTCCGCCGGCGCCAAACTGCAGATTGAACTCTTCCTCTTCTACCTGCATCCAGTCTTCCACATTCACTTCCACATCCGGAATTTCAATATCGAAGAAAATATCGAAGAAGGATTCCACCCATTCGGTTCCGCCTCCGGCCAGTTCAATTTCGGCGGCAAAACGGATGGTTCCGTTTTCACTGGCGGATGGAGCCTCAAAGTATCCGCACCATCCGTCGGTTTCACCTTCTTTACCAGTGCCGTCTCCTTCCAGTGGTGTTTCTGTTCCGTCAATATCGTAATCAAACGATATCAGCCCGGAATTATCCAGGTTGTAATAAAAATTAACCGCGATAATCTGGTTATCAGGATCATAAGCATGAAGTACAATGGGAGTAACTGCACCGGCGGCGCCATTGATCCAGGTATGCCAGGGTTCCGGATTCACCCAGGGTCCGGCTACCAGCATGAAGTTGGAAGGGGGTTTGGGTGATGTATCCGAAATCAGGGCGAAAGCCATATCATAGGCATTGCCGGGCTGAGCGCCGACCAATGCACCCCATTGCCCTGGTACGCCATCGATAGCCGTTCGCGAGAAGGCCGGGCAGATGACCGGTATCAGGCTCTTTCCGGCAGGCTGCCAACGCCAGATGGCCGGATCAGTGGAGTCGTTGGCCATGGCGGTTATTCCAAGCCAGTATATAGTTCCCGAAACCTGTACGAATGGTTCGTACAGCTCGAAATAATAATCATAGATGGTGCCTCCTTCCGGATCAAGCAAGCCGGTAGAGGTTTCATTGGCGTCATCAATCAGAACATCCCAGCTCCACAATTCACCGGTCGGGGATGGAGCGCAGCCCTGGGGATCATTGGAATAAATGGCCAGCCGGAAGTAATGAATGCCGGAACCTCTTTTCTCTACGCCGGAGCTTACTTCATAATTGCCATACCATCTTATAGCGGTGACGGGATCTCCACTGCACAGCCAGTTGTCGGCAATCTCGGTTACCTGGTTCTGCCAGTTATGCGTATGGAAACCGGTAAGCGTGGGATCGGGCAGTTGCTGCCATTTAAGGGTGCTGCCGGTAATATCCATCATATAATCTTCCACTTCGCCATCGGAGGCTGTACCGGTATAGGATAGTGCCGGCTGGTGACTGAACCTGAAGCGGGCATAGGTAGGTCCGATCTGGGCACTGGCCGGTACTACAAAGTTCAGATAATTTACACCTGCCTGCAGATTTACATCCACAAAAACATGTTCATTCAATTCGGCCCATGATCCGTTCCGGTTAAAGTCGATCCAGCCATTGAACAAAGCAGTACCCACCGAGGCTACTACCCTGATTTTTGCCGGTTGCCCCGGCGACATCGACCAGATCACGGTTACCCCGTCTTCATCGGCCAGGTTCGACAGATCGTCTCCCAGCGCATTGAGTGTTGGAATCCCGTCAACTTCAGTATCCTCCAGTTGCCCGAGGTAAGTTATGCCATCCACAAAATGGTTGGCGCCATTGGAAGCTTTCAGGGTAGGATAATTCGGATCAGGGGCATCCCCCCAGTCGAAGGTATTGGCCATTAGATTCACCGCATAATCTTCCACTTCGCCGTTGGGCAGGTAGCCATTGAAAATGTTCGGCGGCAGCGACCAGGTGCAAATCCGGAACCGGGCATAGGTTGGCCCGGTGATGGAGTTTGGCGGTACAATACTTCCCAGATTGTAAACTCCGGTGGTTACTGACATGTTGTTGATGATCTGCTCTCCGGCATCGCTCCAGTCGCCGTCGGCATTGAAATCAATCCAGCCCTGCAGGTATCCGGTACCGGTTACTGTTACCTGAATCTGGAATCCCTGTCCGATGATGAGCGGTGTCAAGAAAATCACTCCGTCTTCATCAGGCACCCCGGCCAGATCGTCCCCATCAGCATTTACACCGGGCTTTCCGTCCGATTCATAGTCGATCATGTTGCCCAGGAATACCTGTGACCACCATTTCGAGTGGCAGGCGCCGTTGTTGGCAAGCGTGGTAGGATACACGACCGGTGCGTCGCCGAAGTCCATCTCTGAAAGAATCTGGAAGGCCATTTCGGAATATGTGTTGGGAATATTCCAGTACACCTGCGACCAGGTTCCCGGAATTCCACCGGTAATGGTGCGTGTAGCAGCCGGACAAACAGCCGGAACGCGGCTGCGCGAAGCTTCCTGCCATTTCCATTGTGCCGGATTATTCGAATTGTTCGATACCGAATAAATGGCCACAAAATAGGAAACTCCCGGATTCAACAACAAGGGCGTGGGGAAAATATAGGTGTACTGATAAATCATTTCGCCCATGCTGTTGTACACTCCGGTGGCCGTTTCATTCACTGATGCAACCGGTACATCCTTGTTCCAGATTCCCGGATCCAATGGCAGGCAATTGGCAGTAGGTGTATGTATGCTCAGGTGGAAATTCTTGATACCTGAACCCGGGGCTTCATAGCTTCCATACCAGATAATGCCCGAAACATTTCCTTCATGACAAATGAAGTCATCTGCTCCGTTAATAACCTGCATTTGACCGCCAACAATAGCATCATGACAATGTAGGCCGGATAAGCTGGTGTAGTTTTGCTGATAGGGTTGCGACCATTGATAAAGATTGTTGATACTGAAGGCAACGGCATGATCTTCCACTTCTCCGTCCGAAGCCGTACCGGTATAGGTAAGCCCGCCGGCTGTACTGAAGCGGTATCTTGAGAAATACGGGAATGAAGTAAAGGAAGTAGAGGCGTTCCGGGGAACCACAAAACTCAGGAAATTATCGCCGGCGCTCAGCGATACGGAGGTAAATATCTGTTCACCTCCGTCGTTCCAGTCGCCATCGGCATTAAAATCCATCCAGGTATCGAGTTTACCGGAGGTCGAAGCATTTACTTTCAGGTTCATCGGGAAACCGGTTACCATGTTGTTGGGCCAGTTATACAGCACACCGTCTTCATCGGCAAGATATCCGAAGAACGGATCGTTATCATCAAACTGTCCGTCGGCTTCCCCATCAATCAGATTCCCCAGATACATTCCCGGAACCATAAAATGGTTAGCGCCGTTCTGTGCTGTATAGGTCGGATAGTTGAATGTGGGCGGGCTGTACGGTGCATCACCCCAGTCGTATTGATAGGCCACCAGGGTTATCGGATAATCTTCCACCTCACCGGATACGGCCGGGCCATTATAGCTAAGACCCTGAACGGTGCTGTATCTGATCCTGACAAATGTATTGCCCGGTGCAGCAGTTTGAGGTATGGTAATAAAATAATTCCATGTACTTCCGGTTCCGCCGGCATCCACCAGCACATGCTCCCCGGCATCAGCCCAGTCGCCGTCGATGTTAAAGTCAACCCAGATATTTACATATCCGCTTGCCATCGAAGTTGTGACGCCCCATTGATAGGTTTGTCCGATGAACGCCGGGTTGGTAAAGGTCAGGCCGTCTTCATCGTCGAGGTTGTTGGCATCGTCGCCGCTGGCCGTGGCATTGGGAATTCCGTTGGGTTCATAATCGACCAGCGATCCCAGATAATATCCGGAAGGATTGTTCCCGTGCCGTGCGCCGTTGGAGGCAGCCAGAGTGGGATACGTTGGATCGGGGGCATCGCCCCAGTCGGTTTGAGACGGGCTTTCAATGTTCACTTTATAGTCTTCTACTTCACCATTGTTGGCCAGTCCGGTATCATTCAATCCCATGGTATTGGAAATCCGGAATCTCATATAGGTAGTACCAACCGTGGCATTGGCCGGAATTGAAAATACCAGTGTATTGTTCCCGTTGGTAAGCGTTCTGTTGGTGAATATCTTTTCGCCGGAATCGGCCCAGTCGCCGTCGGCATTGTAGTCAATCCACACCTGGAGATAATTGGTGGTACCACCGGTATAATGGACAATCATGGAAGCCGTTTGACCGGGATACAGGAGGGTACTGAAAGTTACGCCATCCTCATCATCCAGCTGGTTGTTGTCATCCCCGAGGGCATTTACATCGGGCTGACCATCCGCTTCATAATCCTTGCTGCCTATGGAGCAGATCAGGGTTGAAGCAGCGTGCCGTGCACCGTTATTGGCCAGCAGGGTGGGGTAAGGCAGCGGAGCATCGCCCATATCGAGTGAATTATTGGTAATCAGCAGCAGGTAATCTTCCGATTCACCGTCTTCATACTGCCCGTCTCCATGCCAGTCGCTGGTATTGAGGGGCGTATCGGTTATGGTGAACCGCGTCCAGACATATCCCTGGTTGGGTCCGGAATTGAAATTCGGTGGGTTCAGCGCTGACAGGGGACCGTTAAAGCCATTGGGAACGGGAAAATCAACCAGTACATGCTCCGGAACGATACTTCCCGAACAGTTGGAACTGCCGGCCCATGCGCCGTCCTGGTTCCAGTCCATCAGAACATTCACATAGCCTGGCGCCTGATTGGGCATGTTGTTCACCACATGAATATCGATATTCTGCCCCCAAACCACCGCGCTGCAGATATTGGCCAGCGACTGGGTGCCTGAATTGGGGCATGATACCACCTGGTTATTCTGGATGGTGAAAGCGGATGGCTTGATCAGCCCGGCATCCCCATCGTTGAAGCATTCATCGGCATCATAGGAATTGGGTGCAAATACGGGGCAGAGACCGGCATTGCCGTCGTTTTCAAAATCAACGGCAGGCCCGAAACCGGCTCCGAAATTATAATGATTCACCCACATGGCCGGCCCAACCTGAATGCAGGTAGGGAACTGACCGATAACCCCGGTAGCCGGATAGGCCAGAACGCCTTCAGGGGCATCGCCAAAATCATGATCGGCCAGATCGGGATTGTACACTGAATGCAATCCCCAGCAATCAAGGGCAATGGCGAGGTTGGTCTTGGCCTGGCTCACCATCATCTGCATCACGCCGTATTCACCGGCCATGGTCATATTACCCATGGGTATGGTATATATTCCAGGTTCTGTGATAGAAATCATGTGCATGGGCTCAGTACTGTTTTCCGAGAAGATCATCAGTTCACCCGGTTCTATCACTTCGCTCACTCTCAGATAGAGTTCCATGTTGGTCCAGTATTCATCCATAGTATTGATATTGAATGTGAACGTGAAGTTTTGCACAAACGCCTGACCGAGATATGCCGGTAACTCCAATGTACTCATGGGGGTATAGTCAATATTCGGATAGAAATATTCGGGTGAAATCATGGGAGTAAATTCGGCTGCGGAGGAATCGGTGCCGCCAAACGACCAGCCAGGATACTGGATGGCATTAAATTGAGACTGGTCAAGCAATTGGTTGCCATTGGATGAAGAAGTCAGCCTGAAAGCGCCGTTGTCATTATGTACCCAGAAGGTGGTGGTTGAGTTCTCATCTCCATTGATCACCCTCCGGCTGTTTCCCTCCTCGAATCTTCTCGATCCCGGAATGTTCCAGTTCCATGATCCAACCTTATTATTCTTGTTCCCTTTATAAACCGTAACATTGCCGCAGTTGGCCGGGTCGCCGCTGAAATCAAGCACTAACTGGCCGCCGGGAGGAACCACATATTCCTTCCATTCACAATAGGCTTTCATAGGAGTTACTATGTTATTTTTTGATTCACAGATCCGGTCGAGGAGCTTGGCTTTCCAGGCCAGCCAGAGAGTCACCTGGTTGTCAATATAGGCCTGGCTGTAATAGACCCATTCACCACCCACCTTATACCATCCCGGCGAGGTTGCCGCCCAGGCATTGGCTTCCTGCTGAGCCTCATTGGCTTTATTATTCAGATAATTATCATACCCAATTTTACCGGCCACCACTGCCTGCGGATAGGATAAGCCGGAAGTCAGCGCCGCAATTTTGGCGGCGAGGTAGGAATGTACCTGTTTGTCGGTACTGATTCCGGTTTTTTTATCCGCATTGGAGTTGACATATATTGTGGTTTTGTTCTTGTTATCCAGATTGGCCAGTTCATCCACCACATATCCGCCGTAACACTGCAGAAACTCATCATACATGGTAGTGCAACAGGCATCGATGATCTGTTGCTCCAGGTTTTTGAGCTCGGTTGGAGTCAGTTTTTCAGCGCCTAAAAGGTTGATCGACCCGTCGGATGCACCGTGATTGGTTACCATTTTCTGGAAAGTAGCTGCATTACCGCTGTTGGTACACGCGGCCACTTTGTTTTTAATATCAGTGAACGTAGTGGTAATGGTCGCTTTATCCGCTTTTTTTACATTAGCTGCCGGTATCCGGTTGTCTCTACGGGTGCCCTGGTAGTAATTAACCATAACATTTTCAGGGCAATACCCTTGTTTTTCGACCTTAAACTTATACAATGCTACCAGATTTTCCCAGTACTTTGCATGGTTGTTCTTTTCATCCACCCCGCCACTGATCAGTATGGCAAATTTGCAGGGATCACATGCCTTGGGGATCTCATATTGAACATCGCCATCCTTTTGATTATATACAGGTTGTTTTTCACCGGAACTCTCTTTCAGAATCAGAACGGAATCCACAGCCAGGTGTATCAGTACCGTATCTTCCGGATGAACGGGATCAACATAGGGAATGGGTACAAAACTCACAGTTCCCTTAACCAGGATGTAGCCTCCGTCCCAAAAATTGGGAAATGGATCGGGTAAAGCGCCAACGAGAACAATATAGGTCTGGGGATCCATTTTCTGGTCTTCCATCCAGTCGCCGTAAAAGGCGCACAGCACATTGCTGGTGGTATCGGTAAAGTATCCGCCGGCAATCACTACTGAGCCCTCGATGATGGAAGGATCCAGATACAGTTCGGGGATGGTGTAGAGGGGCATTTCCTGGGTACCGGAAGAAATGATGAGGCGGTAATCTTCCGTTTCACCCCAGTTGTATGTACCACAGGCCACAATAGAGGCGGGGTCGGTAGTTTCCACACACACTACCCGCATCATGGTAAAACCTAAGACTGCATCGGCCGGAATGGCGATCACGCCGGTTTCAAAATGGGGGCCGGCTGTGTAGCTGGGCGATACATAAGCCTCTTCGGCCGCATCCTCAAAATCGCCGTCGCTGTTAAAATCGATGAATATTTTGAGGGCATTGTTGTAACTGCCTCCACAGGTTCCCACCTCTACGGAGAAATCCATGGTGGTTCCCTGCTGCAGGCCCGCCGGATCGATATTGTAAAAGAAGTTGCTGTACTGTTTCAGTACGGAACCCGGTCCGGGCGCCGGGGTAATACAGTCGGAGGTATTGTTGATGGTACCCACCGTAACGTTCAGTATTTCGGTATCCAGTATACTGGTGGCCGTGGAAGTACACCATTTATTATGCTCCCATGAGTTGCCGGTAACGGTTACCATGGCCGGCGGAGCGCCTCCCCCAATATTGAGAATGTCGCCCAGGTAATCGGAGTTGGGTACCGGGGGCGCCAACCTGACAAAAATGGTAGTGGCCGGTAAGTTGGGAGGCGGATAGTTGAGCAAGAGTGACGGGGAATAGCCGATGTGCGAAGTGAAGGAAACCTCAAATCCCGGGGGCGCATTAATCTGAATGGGTTCACCGGTAAGGTTATAACCCGTTAACAGATAGGTTTTTTCCGATGAATACCCGCCGGCTTCTCCATAACCGAGATCAAGACTTGCAGGGTAAGCCATCAGATTGGGTACTGCTGTCTGTATTTCAAACTGGATATTGGGCCGGTTGTAGCTCAGCGCCATAGTGGGCGGATTCTGGGTGTCGCTGTTTCCCTGCCTCATCCGGTAGCCGGGTGAGGTGGAAGTGTATCTCCACGAAGCATGAGGAACCACATAAGGCGCATCATAGGTTTGCACCGAAACCAGCAGGTTGGCCAGCCCGCTGTAATTGAAAGGCTGAATGGGGATATCATACCATCCGCCTCCGGGGCCCAGATCGATGTTCTGGATGGAGGCCACCAGTACTCCCGGGGTTTCCCAGGAAGTGCCTGACAGTACATCACCTTCCTTCTCCTTGAGCCAGATTTCAGTTAACCCGATAGCATTAGGATCGGGAGCCACATCATTCCGGTACCACCGGATGTTGGTAATGGTGCCATCCATTCCGATCTCTGAGATCAGGTACAATGTCTGCGACCTCGAGAAAATATACAGGTCGTTCAGCGGATAACGGGTGGTAGCTGTACCATTACCAATGGTGACAGTAATCCCGTAAACCATGGGTATCGTGAGAATAAACATCCATAGTAAAGTCAAAGATTTTTTCATGGCAAGAGTATTTTGTAATTGTATTAATAGGTTTCAACCGGCGACAGCGACCAATGAACAACCCTGTAAATCAGGCATTATCTATATACAACTTAGAGGACATCCAGATCTCTTCCAACTCAATTGCCCGGTAAGAGGTGGGCTGAATAAATAATAATCTTTAAAAGATCCTTTACCAGTATTATGATTCAGCCAGAAAAAACTCATCAAGAACCACAGAGCGCTTTTGGTAAACTACTGACATTCAACAGTATCATATTTATTATCGGATATAAAAGTACAAAAAAAAAAGGCTCGTGTCAAGAGATTTGTGAATTATTTTCGGGAGAAAATTATTTACTAAACAATTTTATTATAACAATTATTATAAAACCGGGCTAACCCTTACGCCTGTCACAGATCAGAGCTCAATATTCCTGTAAAAAAACCCCGCCGTTTTTCAACGACAGGGTTTGTACCTAATCTAACGATATGAAAAAAGAACTACTGAATAATTAGTTTCTGAATTTTTTATATTTTTGCACCCGATTTTAAATCGCTTAAGTATCACCAATCAATTAATAAAATAATGAAATTCAAAGAAATAAGAACTCATGACGAATTTAAAAGTATGGCAGTTTCATCTGACCGGGCATTCCTGCTGTTGTACAAAAGTGGTTCTGATCAAAGTGAATGCGCGTATAAAAACCTCCAGAATGCTCCGGATCAGGAGGCCATGGTTTATGTGGCAGATGTGAATCAGGTAAGAGATATTCATCCGGTATATGGAATAACCTCAGTACCCTCTTTCATGATTTTTGAAAACGGAAAATTTGTGAATGTTATCAAAGGTTGTCATGAACCGGGATTCTTCACGTCGGTCATAGAAAATTCGCTGTTTTCGGCCAAACCCGGTGATGAAACACCTCAGAAACGGGTAACCGTGTATACCACACCTACCTGCTCGTGGTGCAATGTGCTGAAAACCCATCTCCGGAAAAACCACATCCGGTTTAGCGAAATTGATGTGGCCTCCGATCCCAATGCTGCTGAGGAGCTTGTCAGAAGATCCGGCCAGCAGGGCGTACCCCAGACCGATATCGAGGGCGAGATTATCGTAGGATTTGATAAAACCCGCATCAACCGGCTGCTGAACATCAATTAGCAATTAGCAATGAGCAATTAGCAATTAGTAATGAGTAATGAGTAATGAGCCATTGAAATACAGTACGTTGGTTTAACTATCCACGAGTCATCTCGAACGAAGTGAGAGATCTCCGCTTACCCGGGTGGATTACTATTCTAACGAATTGTATTTCAATCTAAAATCTAATATATAAAATCTAAAATTTCATGAAAGAACTCCAGCCTTTAAACCAGAATGTGCTGCTTGATAACAGCGCACCCCAGGAACAAAGAACCAAAGGGGGAATTATCATCCCCGACACCGTTAAGGAAAAACCACAATTTGCCAAAGTACTGGCATTGGGAAACATTGAGAACCCTGAAATCACAGTGGGTGATACCGTATTTTTCAAGAAATACTCCGGTACCGAACTCGAGTTTGAAGGTAAGAAATTTCTGGTGATCCCGTATGCCGACCTTTTGGCCAAAATCGTTGAAACGGAAGAAATCTGATCTGATTGACTTTCAAATCCGTGAAAACCTGTTCCGTTTGGGGCAGGTTTTTTTTGAACTTTTTAAAAACAGGCGTGTTAAATGCTATAAAATAACGATATGGCCGTTTCAACCCAATTTATACCTCTCGGATTCCCCGCTCCGGAATTTTCATTACCAGATGTGGTCACCGGTAAAACCTTAACTCTCAGCGACATCAAAACTGACAAGGGATTTGTGATCGTTTTCCTCTGCAATCATTGTCCCTATGTGAAACATATTATTCATGAGCTGGTAAAGACAGCCAATGACTATATTGCCAGAGGGATAGGATTTGCAGCCATCAGTTCCAATGATGTGGTAAATTATCCACAAGATTCTCCTGAAAAAATGAAGGAACTGGCTGAAGCCCTTCAATTCCCTTTTCCTTATTTATACGACGAATCTCAGGAAGTGGCCAAAGCTTATCAGGCGGCCTGTACCCCCGATTTCAATGTGTTTGATCACCGGGGTCTGTGCGTGTATCGCGGTCAGTTCGACGATTCCCGTCCCTCTAACGGAAAACCGGCTACCGGCGCCGACCTGAGGAATACCCTCGATCTGGTGTTAGCACAGCAACCGGTACCTGAAAATCAGATTCCCGGAACCGGTTGTGGCATTAAGTGGAAGGTTTAAAGCTATGGGAGCCCCGGAACGGGGCTGGCCAGGTAGTTTGGTTTACCACAAAATATTTAAGGTCCTTTGGGTCCTCAAAGACCCTAAAGACCTTAAAATAAAGTTGAAAACTTTTTCTATTTCAGTACAAGGTGCCCCATCGTCTGGCAGGTTGCCCATTCATGGCCACGATACCTTCCCAAACCCCGCAATAATTTATAATTTATCATTCATAATTCTTTTAGTAGTACTTCAGTACCCACTTCGATTCCCTTTCCTCTGCCTTCTTTTTCCAGTCAGGAACGAGATTTTTTAAGAATTCTTCTTTTTCCTTTTTAAGCTTCTCCACATCCAGCCCAATGTATTTCTGGGCTTTCTCCTTGGTGGCTATATCCGGGTAATCAATGGGTTTGGTAACGCCAAGCGCTGACAGGGTCCGGGAAATCTGCAACCTGGCTTCCTGAGCTTTGTCGATTCCGGTACTGATAACCCTGAGGGTTTCCAGGGAGGCATGAAATGCAGCGCCGTGAGATGCAGCGGCATAATCCCATCTCCACTGGGCATGACGGATGTGCTGCAGGGCGCTTTTCATCTGATCTTCAGTAGCTCCGGCATCCCAGGCAGCTTTGGCCTCCACATGCGCCCGTACCAGAATCTCTTCCAGTTTATTCCGGGCCTCAATCACCCGGTCCTGGTTGGTATACACATAATTGCGCAGCTTCTCCTCCGAATCCTTGTGACAAACCATGCACGAATTGGCAATGTTGTTCAACGGACTCTGAATGTGATGATCAGTAAACTTCTGTCCACCCTCCGACATAAACGGCATGTGGCAGTCAGCACAGGAGACTCCTCTGGCATAATGAGTACCTAATACAAAAAGCTCATAATCCGGATGCTGGGCCTTTAGCATGGGAGTTTTACTCATCTGGTGGGTCCAATCCGTAAATTCAATCGCATCATAATAGGCTTCCATATCCTCCACCGTCATCCCTTTATCCCAGGGAAAAGTAAGATAGGCGGTTTCAGGACCATGGGTTTTTTTATCGAAATAGTACTCCACATGACACTGGGCACATACCAGCGAACGCATTTCCTGACGGGTAGCTTTGGTAATATCCTTACCCTGCCTTTGAAAGGCTTCTATCAACGCGGGCCTCGAAATCTGCAGTTCCATGGTTTCATTATTATGGCAATCGGCACAACCAATATGATTGACCACCTCACTGCCCAACCGGGCCCACTTGCCGGTATAGTAGTTTTTAACCCCTTCCTTTTCCATCATTCTGGGAACATCCGGGCTTTTGCAGGTCCAGCAGGTGGATGGCTGAGGACCGTCATTATCATCTTTGGGCGCACCGGTTCTCAACGTATTATAAACATCTTCCACTGCGTAATAGTGGCCGCGTCCCTGATTGTAGTCCTTTGAGAAGGCATAGCCCGCCCATAACACGACCAGCCGGGGATCTTCCTCCAGCATATCACGCATCTGGCTTCCGCCATATTTTGTTTTGACATCGCTTTCAGCCGTTTTCATGTAACGCTCATACTCCATCGGGAAATTCTTGCCCCAAACCTCATTTCTGGGTTCAAACTTGTCAATCTGAACCGTGGGTTTGTAAATAAACTCTTTTTCCGATCTCCGTTCCAGAATACTGGCCGAAAACAGCCCGAGAAGAAAAACAATGAGTACCGTACCGGCAAATAACATCCAGTACATCCAGGGTTTTACCTTTTTTTGATGGTTTGACATGATCTTGATTTTTTTAAATGTTATGGTTCTTTTTGCATTAATTTCTTAAGCCAGTCCGGTACCGGGGATGATAATTTCGGATTCATCTTCGAACTGGTGGAAGCCAGACTGCTCACCCTTCCGTGGGGCACTTCCCGATGGCACTCCCAACATACTTTGCCCGCTCCATGCTGATAATCTTTCAGGCTAAACTCAGTAAGTTCCACTGCATCCACCAGTTTCTCATGACACCGGATGCAGTTTTCCAGTACAACCTTCTGTCCGGCTTCCTTGATACGGATAACCTGAGGCTCGGCACGGGCGGTGAAAATGGTGGCATGACGCATGCCGTCCTTGGCTTTGAACAGGTATTTTCTAACCAGATAATCATGCGGAACATGACAGTCGTTACAACTGGCCCATTCCCGGTGTGAGCTGTGCTGCCACGATGAGTACTGCTCATTCATTACATGGCAGTTGATACAGGTCTCGGGTTTATCCGACAAATAAGAGGAAGCATTCGATATAATAAACAGAAAAATGCTCAGCCCCACCATCATACCGGAGGCAATGGCAACCGGAAACCGCCATCCGGGAGGGGGTAAGATCGATAAAACAACGTTGCTGATTTTCATTTTAAGTAAATTAAGTATTTAATTACTTATTTTGTTACAAAAATAGACAGTTTTTTGAAATGGCAACGGTTGCCCGAAAAATTTCTTTTTTTGGTCGAACGCAGCTGGTAAAGATAAGCTGTTTTAGGTACCTTTGCAATACACTATGATGTATTATAGATTATAGATTATAGATTGAAATACAATTAGTTAAGTTATTGTATTTCTAATGTGACCTATTGTGCCTAATGTGGTTCATTTTAAAACCGAAATGTCTGCCCTACGGGCATTTTTTGAGCAATGAGCAATGAGCAATGAGCAATGAGCAATTTGCAATTGAAACAGAAACCGGTCGTTGGAGGAGTAATTATAATCAGGGATTTGAAAAAATTTCTAAATTTCTAAATTTTCACATTCCTGGATGCTGGGAGGCATTTGCAATGCCGCCCTCCGCCCGGAATCTGTTTGATTTTGGGATGTTATACCTTAACTGATAAAACGGATGGATTTGGCTGCAAACACTATAATTTCAAAATATCCGGAGTTCCAAACGGCATTGCAAATGCCGCTTAGCCGTGGAGCGTTCTGGTTAGCCAAATTCAAGGGAGCGGAATTGCAAATGCCGCTTAGCCGTGGGCTGCAATGGACGCAAAGATAAATACAGGATTTCCTGGTTATTGTATTTCTAATGTGACCTATTGTGCCTAATGTGGTTCATTTTAAAACCGAAATGTCTGCCCTACAGGCATTTTTTGAGCAATGAGCAATGAGCAATGAGCAATGAGCAATTGAAACAGAAACCGGTCATTGGAAAAGTAATTACAAGCAGGGATTTATAAATAATTTCTAAATTTCTAAATTTCTAAATTTTCACATTCCCAAATTTTCAAATGAATCCATCGTAAATCATCCATCGTAAATCGGAAATCGGAAATCGGAAATCGTAAATCATCAATCATAAATATTAATTTCTATGTACTTTTTCAGATTAAGCATTTATCTTCTTTTAGCAGCATTTATTTCCTGCCGGGGGCCTGTACCCCGCAAACCGGAATTTGCAGCCGTGAGCCAGGTAGACTCAGGAAAGCCGGTAGCCGTAATGCTGACGGCATACAGCACTACCCTGCTGGCCGACGGCAAAGACCAGGCCCGCCTCCGGATCGCCCTCACCGATAGTCTACAGCGCGAAATTACCTCCCTCAGCGAAGCCATTCAGGTTTTTGTAACCGGCGACGGGAAAGTGACCGGTTTAGATGGCCAACTGCCGGAACTCAAGACTGATACTTCCGGGAACAGATTTGCTGAATTCAGCCTGCAGGACGGTTTGTGTGAGCTGATCTTTGTAGCCGGAACCAAACCTGATAAAGTAAAGGTTGAAGCCCGCTGCGGTAAACTGTGGCCGGGCGCCCACGAAATCCATACCCTGCCTCCCGGTATCAAGGTTATGAAGCCTTCACCGGATCAGATCAACAAAACAGGGTTGCCGGTGGATGATATGATTGGCGCCGATATTTCATGGCTACCCCAGACAGAAAGCGAGGGTAAAAAATTTTATGAAAACGGTATAGAGACAGATGCCTTGACCCTGTTGAAGAGTAAAGGCTTCAATTACATCCGCCTAAGGATTTTTGTCAATCCTGAAAACGAAAAAGGGTATTCGCCCGGCAAAGGATTCTGCGATCTGCCACATACCCTGGTTATGGCAAAGCGGATCAAAGAAGCCGGCATGAAATTCCTGCTCGATTTCCACTACAGCGATTACTGGGCTGACCCCCAGCAGCAATACAAACCCAAAGCCTGGGAAAACCTCAGCTTCAACAGCCTTCAGGATACAGTTACCGCTTACACGGCCAGAGTACTGAACACCCTGAAAGCACAGGGCACTTTACCGGACATGGTGCAGGTGGGCAACGAAATCAACCATGGGTTGCTGTGGCCCGACGGGCACATCTCCAACCCGGATAATCTGGCCGCACTGCTGATGGCCGGCGCCAAAGGGGTAAAACAGGCGGATGACAAACTGCCGGTGATGATGCACATTGCGCTGGGCGGGCAAAATCAGGAAGCGGTTTTCTGGCTCGATAATATGATCGCCCGGGATGTGGAATTCGATATCATCGGTATATCCTACTATCCCAGATGGCACGGTACCCTCGATGACCTGAAGTTTAATCTGACCGATCTGGTAAATCGATATAAAAAACCGGTCAACGTGGTGGAATACTCCGATTTCAAGAAAGAGGTGCATGATATAGTTTTCAGTCTGCCAGGTGGAATGGGTAAAGGAGCCGCCATCTGGGAACCGCTTAACCACCGCAGCGGTTTGTTTGACCGGGACGGAAACACAACTCCTTTATTTGAGGTTTATAAAGCCCTGGCCGGTAAATACCTGAAGTAACCACCCGCTTCCATTAAAAAAAATCTACTGCCAATGGCATTTCATACCGGTCCAACGGCCTGCATTTCAATTGCTAATTACTAATTGCTCATTGCTCATTGCTCATTAAAAAGGGGCTGCCTTTTCAGACAGCCCCTTGCACATATATAAGGATTTTCTTAAGGTTCCCAGATTTTGCTTGCATCACGGTAACCCGGCTCATTCAGATACCAGTCGGGATTATTGGCGCCTCTGGTTTGAGCCCAGTTGCCAAATTTCAGATACCCCTGATTGATCTCAATTTTTTCAATCATATGATCAAGTACTACCGGAACATGAAGTCCCCAGGGAAGGTTGTTGTCCGACATATAATATTTTCCATCTCCGGGTCTTGTATCATCCTCGAAGGTTCCAAAATTGGCAGGATCGGCCAATGAGGTAGGTAATTTATCAGGCAGGTGGATTTCAAAATCCCTGTTGCCGTTTTTAATCAGGAACGGATTGAACGGGATACTGCCCAATGATGCCGCACTGATGGGATTGGCGAAGGTAATGGTCACATTTACCGTATCGGAAGTTCCAACAAATCCATTTTCCAGGGTATTGAAGAATGATCCTCCGGCACGGTTCAGTATACTTTCGGTATTGTCAAACATAATCACCACGGCTTTGGCCTGGCCGGCTTCCGTTCCGTTTGCGTTGGTGGTAACATAACCCTTGTCGAGTATGTTGCCGGTTACAGAGGCTATCTGACTGGGTAAAAGGTTATCGAACTGTACACCGAATCCATTGTTGAATGAAGCGCCCACAGCGGTTATATAATATTTGGCTTTCAGATCCACTACCTGGTTTTCAGCATTGTAAACACTGGTGTATTTGTAAATACAAACGAGATCGTTAAAATCATAGTCGCCCTTTGAAGGCCACAGGTCTTCGTACGCCAGGGTACCCCAGTTTCCGGCAATTTCATAGCAACGGGCCGGATCGGTAGGGAACATATCGTCGATATCGTAACAACCATCATTATCTGTATCAGGATCAACACCGCAATTGGTATTGTTGCAGTTCATCACATAGGTAAAATCGAGTTCTGAATTGAAAGTTACCATTTGAGGATCGGTGCCTGCTTTGGCGGATGCCCGCTGGTTCTGAATGCTGGTCATGGTGTAGGTAATGGTGAATGAACCTGCCTGGCCGCCCCCAATACCATCGGTACCGTCAACTTTAAATCCCTGGAAAGGATCAGAACCAAGATTAGGACCTAAATCGATGTTGGTATAGGTCATACCGCCTGAAAGTACCTGAACACTCACGTTGGAATAGGTACCCGGAATGGCTTCCACAGAATAGTGGGAAAGTTCTTTACAGGAAGGTCCGCTGCAACCGTCATGATCAACCCTTAATACAAAAGTGTAGGTGCCGTCACAGTTGTTTACCACCGATTGGATGGTGGTGGTAAACCCACCGCCGTTCACCTTGGTAATTTCGCAATTCGGATCCTGGGCAAGGGCAAACTGAGTGAAAACTATTAGAGAGAAACTAAAAATTGAAGCTAAAAAATATTTTGTCAGATTTTTCATAAGTAGGTAGTTTTAAGGATTAGAAACTGAAATTGATGGAGGTTCCGCTTAATTCCACTTCATAGGTATTGCCCATATAGATGAGGTTAACTTTGGTAAAGTAGGAAGGTAAGGTTACTTTAACGGGCACAGCTGTATTTCTTACCATCATGGTTTGATGATAGACAATATTGTCGGTGGATGCGATTTTCACCACGCTGTTGGCATAACCGGTAAGGTTAAGCGTATACTCGGTGGTGGTACTCCAGTTAAATGATGGATCAACCATCAGTTTGTCCATGGTGCTTTCGGCTGGCTGATCTGCAGTCTCTTTTTTACAGGAAGTAAAAGTCAGGGAAACCGCGAAAATGATCAGTAGAACGCTAAAGATGCTGTTTTTGTTCATAATGTTATTTTTAAAAATTAGATTAAATACAAACTTAAATTTCATGCTACAAAATTACTTCTGATTTTTGAGGATCAAAATCACAATTAGTATATGTAACATTTGAAATCGTAAGTGTGAATATTTCGGATAAAAATGAAAATCATACTTTTTATTCCAGTCAAATTCCGAATATTATCAAGGGGGGACAGAGAGTATTCAAAACCCATAATTTCTTGATTAATTACCTCACTATATGTAAATTACAGATTTCATCTCCATTTAATAAAGACAAAAAAGCAATAGGTGTTTCCGTTAAAACTAATAGATTAAAAATAATACTGAATAAATTATTCGGTTATTAAAAAAATAACTTAGGTATTATCCTTAACTTTGTAAAGAATTATCGTAATTAATATTTTTCACAGGCTTCAAATAGCCGTCCGATCAGTTCCTTATTATTGGCAAAACTACATGGTACCTGCTGTCTTCTCTCGAAATATTTACCGGTAACACCCTCCAGTTTCGGTGCTGTGGCCACATAAACCGGAGTATCGGCACCCTGATCGGGACTTTGGTGGCCTCCAAATCCGAGGCTGTTGCTGAGGGTGGAATTCACATCACCAGGGTGGCAGGCATTCACGGTAATGCCGTGTTCTTTCAACTTTTCGGCAAAGGCCACCGTAAGCATACGGTCGGCCTGTTTTGACTGCCGGTAGATCATATCGTTGTCGTACCGCCGGCGCCGGCATTCCAGGTCATCGATATCGAGATCGCCGGCCCAGTAGCTGGCCACATTTACCACACGGGCGCCTACAGCCTGTTTCAGGAAAGGGGTAAATACCTGTATCATCCGGAAATAGCTCAGCACATTTACGGCCAGCTGCATTTCGATCCCTTCAGGGGTTTCTTCTCTTTTACGAGGGGCAATGGCCGCATTATTCACCAACAGGTCCAGAGGCTCGTTCCAGTTACTGGCTAAGGCATCAATTTCCTTTTTCCGTGACAGATCAGCCAACAGGTAACTTACATTCTGATTACCCGTTGCCCGGATAATTCCGGAAACGGTGCTTTGTGCCTTTTGTTCATTTCGGGCGGTTATAGTTACCCGGTAACCTTTCTCAGCCAGCTGACGGGCAATAGCCTGGCCAATGGCGCCCGTGCCGCCGGTAACGATAGCCGTTTTAGGGGATAGTAGACTGATGGTAAACACGATAATTTGCAATTTAAGATGTGCGGAAGCTAATAAGGTAATTAAAAAGAGGCTGTCTCATATTATAATTTTCTGCCACTAAGGCACAAGGATACAAAGATTCTCTAAGATGTAACTATTTGATTTAACATTCTTTATGAGTCTTGGAAACTTGGTGTCTTTGTGGCAAAAACAAACCTTAATGCATTTTGAGACAGTCTCAGATCTAATATCATTAAGGTCTTTAAAGTCTTTAACGATATTAAAGTCCAAAGAGACCTTAGAGACCTTATGGTCCTTATGATCTTGATTTTGTAATGGTTACCAAACAACTTAAACTCATTTATTTCACGCTAAAAAGCTTTTTCCAGGATTACCCGGCTGATGTCCGGTGTAAGATCACCTGTTTCGGAGAGGGCAACCAGTCCGTGATCCTTCAGCTGTTGCACGATAACCGGTATTTGATCTGCGGTTACGCCATGAGCGGATAGCTGGGTTTTTACACCCAGGCTTTCAAAGAATTCACGGGTTTTTTGTATAGCCAGACTGATTTTTTCGTCCTCGGTGCCGGTGGTGAGGTGCCATACCCTTTCGGCGTATTGTTTCAGTTTGGCCCGTTTCTTCTCTTTTCTTACTTCAAGCAGTGAAGGACAAACAATGGCCAGGGTCTGGGCATGATCAATGCCAAACAGGGCGGTGAGTTCATGTCCAATCATGTGGGTAGCCCAATCCTGGGGCACTCCGGTACCTATCAGTCCGTTCAGCGCCATGGTAGCGCTCCAAACCAGGTTGGCCCTTACCTCATAGTTATTGGGTTCATCAATAGCCGCTTGGCCAATCTCAATCAGGGTCTGGAGGATACCTTCGGCCATCCGGTCCTGAATGCGGGCATCCACGGGAAAAGTGAGATATTGCTCTGTAGTATGCACAAAAGCATCGATCACCCCGTTGGCTACCTGAATTCTGGGCAAGGTATAGGTATAAGTGGGATCAAGAATGGAGAATTGCGGGAAAGTGAGTTCACTCATTACCGGGAACTTTCCATTTTCATGGCTTACCACAGCGCCGTTGTTCATTTCCGATCCGGTGGCCGGAAGGGTTAATACTGTACCAAACGGAACTACTTTGGGGACTTCATTCAGGGTAATCCTCCTGAAACCAAATCTCAGCAGGTTGGTGGCATCGCCGGGGTAATGGGTGGCCAGGCAAATGAACTTGGTTCCGTCTATTACCGAACCTCCGCCCACAGCGAGGATAAAATCAATGTTTTCAGTGCGTACCACACCGGCAGCTTTCATCAGAGTAGTGTACCGCGGATTGGGCTCAATGCCGCCAAATTCCGTCACATATCTGGTTCCGAGTTCGGCTTTTACCTGATCCATCAAACCGCTCTTTTTAGCGCTTCCGCCGCCATAGGTTATCAATACACGCGCATCGGCAGGAATCTGGCTGTTTAGCGCATTCAGCCGGTCTTTTCCAAAGAAAATCCGGGTAGGGTTATAAAAATCAAAATTGTACATAAAAGGTTTAGTGTAATTTAATTACTACATGAACAATTATACCGGGATTAAGTTAAGTATGACTTTCCATTAATAAACTCAAAAATATTCTCTATTGCCTCGAGAATATGGTACAGCCGCTCTTTATCCCTGAGCTTTTCTCTCATAAATCAGGATCTTATCTGTTTTGGCAGTTTTTTCTGCAAAAGGTTTTAATTGTCCATATTCAACTAAATCAACTTTTTTTCCGGTTAATTTTTCAAGCTCATTGATTATGTGGACATATTTAAAAAGCGTGATATTTGCGTTTGGATTGAATCTGACTAAAATATCAATATCACTGTTGTAATCTTGTTCAGAACGGGCAAAAGAACCAAATATCCATGCTTTTTCTACGGGCTGGCTTGCAAGATATGTGGAAATTTTATTGATCAGAGCAGTATCCATGTTCTGTTTTTTTGCAAAGATACAGAATTAAATTACTGTACTGAAAATAACATAGCTCAACCTATTTCTCCACCTTAAGTCTGATGAACTCCGCCACTTCCCGGTTGAAAGCCTCTGCCTGCTCAAACTGAAGGAAATGCCCGGTTTTGGGCAACATCACCAGCTTGGATCCTTTAATTTTCGAGGCGCCGGTTTCGGCAATTTTAACGGTTCTTCCCGGGTTTAGAAACCGGTTCGGGATCAGGTTGTCATTTTCACCAAACAGGATCAGCGTGGGTTGGTCGATCTTCTCCAAAAACGGCAGTACCGGTTCATCCACCATACCATTTACCGATTGTACCACGGCATAGCAGTAGGCATCAAAATCGGAAGCCGAACGCATGGAAATACGGTCGGTGATAAGGAATCCGGCATCGGCCGGCATTCTGTAAAAATTGTAGTACAGATTATTCTGAATGTCATCCACCGTGGTCTTTTTTACGCCGTCGAGGGTCATTACATTGCGGAACCACTGCTTCTGCCCTTTGTTAAAGGCTTCAAAACCGGCCGGAGCCGTAAGGATCAGCCCTTTCACCTTTTCAGGATGATACAGGCTCATCACCATGGCTATCTGTCCGCCCATGCTGTGGCCGGCTATCCAGGCCTTTTCGATTTTCATCTTTTCCATAAACTGGCTTACGATTCCGGCATAGTAAGTCATCATACCTGAATGGGGCAGTTTGGATGATTTTCCATAACCGGGAAGGTCGATGGCGATACAGCGGAAATCTTTTTTCAGCCCTTCCACATTCTTTTTCCAGGAGGCCGAATAGGTTCCCAGCCCATGGATAAAAATAATGGTTTCGGCGCCCTTGCCCTCATCAGCATAAGCCAGGGTAACTTCGTCATTAACCTGAGTCTTTTTGGTTTCAAATGGATAGGGAATATCTTCAAATGATTGATATTCGGGCAGGTTGGCATATCGGTTAAGGTGCTTTTTTTCGGAGTTATTCATCCCGGTGGATTTACATTGGGTTAAACTGACTATAAGTACCGCAGCGATGAGCAATAAGGCAATTTGCCGGATATATAAGGAAAATTTTGTGCTATTCATATCGGATAATATTTCAGATGTTACATTTGGATTTTATAAGGATCAGAACATTAACCATTTCATAACGAGGAAGCTGGTCCATGGATTTGCCGGGCGGACACCGTAGTCGCCTCCGTTTACCGGATAGCCTGAACTGGCATCGGCACTGTCGTAAAAATCACCCAGCCACAAATAGGCTGAATGCCATTCAAGGCTCATATAGGTTCCGAGGTTATAAACCAGTGCCAGGTTTCCTTCGGTACCCATGTTTTTACCTCCTGCCAGTGGTTCCACATTGCTGAAGGCGATACCGCCGCCCAGCCTGACGATGAACCGGTTGGGTACAATACCTTTGGAAAATGTTAAGGTAGCAGCGCTGAAGCCATAACCCATATTGGACAGGTCGGCAATGGCCGGTGTGTACCGGTTGACTACATTGCCGTGGGGTAACAGGATATACGTACCCGAACTGATAAATATAGAGCCCGGAGCTGCCCAGGTATTGCCTGTAATGACCCCGGTATATTTTTTATCGTTGATGCCGTTTTTATCGCCGGAAGCAAAAATCAGGTCTGCTTTAACATGATCATCGGTGGTTTGTCCGTAGCGGTAAATGGTTTTCAGATTGGCCGCCAGGCCGCTGATATCAGCCCCTTTTTCCCAGATACCGGCTCTGTTTACATCGGCACGGCCCAGGTTGTAATTTACAAATCCGCTTACGGATAACGGATCGGCCATCATATCGATATTCCGGCTGAAGAATGCACCCAGCCAGTACACATCTGATTTATAGGGATCGGTTCCGAAATTGAACCGGAAAGTTCCGTTGTGGGTATTAAGCAGGGAATTCATCCCCTGTCCGAGAATGGAAACCCCGCCCTTTCCGGCCGAACGGTCCCGGACGTAATAAGCCGAAACACCGGCTTTCCACAGGGGAGTGAGGTTCCTGTCGGCTACCAGCTCAAACAGGTTCACATCATCATCCCTGAAAATATCATTTTCATATAATTTGTAAAAACCCGCTTTGTACCGTCCAAAATCTCGGTCGTGCCTTACAGAAACACCTACTGCATCGGTTCCGAAATAGGCCAGCCGGTAACCTGAATTGGCCATTTTATCAAACAAAGTCCGGTATGGGTTGAACGGGGTATCGAACATTCTTTGCAGGCCGAGATTTACAGCCCACCCTTTCTTTGGCAGCAATTCCAGCTCAATATTCTGGGTTTGAATGTTTACCTGGTCGGCTGAAACGGCGCCGCCCAGGTTTCCGCCCACCCCGTAGGAGGCATCGCCCCAGGTCCAGTCGATCTCCAGCGAAGCCCGGAGAATGGCTTTACCATCAAACAGGGAGGGTTGGTAAATGAAGAAAGGGATGATCCTTTGCTCAATATACATCGAGGTGGCTGTATCGGAAGTGGTGGTGGTGTTCTGCCCGAATAACCTTCCTACCACCTGGCCACGTAAAAATTCGTTGGAAGGATAAAAATTCGAACTAACACCCTGATTGATAAAATAGGCCAGGAATTGAAATTCTTTATTGGCTTTCTGGGGTACCTGCAGATCAAAGTACCTGACGCCGGTTGTTTGTGCCGGAAGATGTAAACTGTACAGCAACAGAAGGATTGATAGGATTGAAAAGGAGATTTTTTTCATGGGAAAACCTTTTAGCGTTTTGCGTTTTGCGTTCTGCGTTTTGCGTTTTACTTTTGAGCGAAGGGGTTGGTTAAGTCGATAAAGTAGTAGAAAAAAAGCGCTGATCAGACTCATGTTGAGTGTACAATAGGAAGATCAGCGCTTTTGAGAAAGTATTACACCAAAATAATTATCAGACAGTTTTATTTATCTGATTGAATTACTGCAATTTAAGATAGGTTTGAACATTGAGCACACCGAAAGCGCCGCTGCTGGTGCTTCCAAAACCGCCGGCGGCTGTGGGAGGGGTAACTCCGGCGATAGCGGGGTCGGTCTGGGCAATTTCATATTTCATCGAAAGCGGGTTGCCGGCCATCACTTCAAAAATTCCCTGGCTGGTTAAAGCGGTAGGCTGATTCTGGTTCACCGTAATATTCCAGATATTGCCGGTGCCCGATTTGGTTTGGGTGAAGTTTCCTGTGAGGGTGGTTTTGGCGCCATCAGAGAAGGATTCTACCACATAGGAACCATCGGTTTTAAAATCGGCATAAATGGAGTCGATACCCAGGGAGAGCAGCAGTGGAGCTACATTGAGGCCTGATGAATACCATTTTCCGATAATACCGGTTTCCTTGAGGGTAGCGGTTTTGCTTTCACCCACTACGGTGGCAGCGCCGGCTGCATTGTAAATGCTGCTGGCTGAAGCCGGGGTTACGGTAAGCACTTCCTGACCGTTGGGAGCTCCGCCCAGTACGAGCATAATTTTGGCTGAGGTGGCTCCAGCGGTGTGTTCCACTGAATAGCTGGCCAGGGTGGCTACGCCACCGGTGATGGTAACATTAAAGGCAGCGGCATCGAGGTTGCCGGTTTTATCGGCATTTTTGTAAACACCTTCACTGAATACCACGGTAGCTTCAGCATTATCATCGGTAACGGTTAAGGTAACCATAGTAGCCGGTTCGGCTGAATCTTCATCATCCTTGCATGAAGTAAATGAAGCGGTCAAGGCAATGAATGCTGCGAAAAAGGCGAAAAGCCTGAAAAGATTCGATTTCATGTTGATTTGAATTTTAAATGAATAATAGATGAAACAATAATTAAGATTATAAAAATTGGGTTGATAATTCTCTGAGTTTTTTCCGGTCGGTTTTTCCGGCATCGTTTTTTGGCAATTCTTCCAAAAAGCAAATGTGTTTGGGGATTTTGTACCGGGCCAGTTTATCGCCGCAAAAGGCGGTAATTTCTTCTTTTGTGATGGTACATCCTGGTTTGACCACCAGAAAGGCCATACCCGACTCGCCCCATTTTACATCGGGTACCCCGATAATGGCCACACTATCCACGGCCGGATGCTGGCGGATGTGGTATTCCACTTCAGCAGGATACACATTTTCGGCTCCCGAAATGTACATATTCTTCAAGCGGTCCACCACATAGATGAATCCTTCGGCATCGCGCCTCACCAGATCGCCGGTATGGAACCAGCCCTCGCGGATGGTTTCAGCGGTAGCCTCCGGATTTTTCCAGTATCCGGGGGTAACATTCGGGCCTTTCAGAAGCAGTTCACCGGGTTCATCCGGGGCTACATCCCGGTTTTGGTCATCTGCAATTCTTACCTGATAATAAAAATTGGGTTTGCCTATGGAGCCTTGCTTCCGGATAGCATCCTCATGGTTGAGAGACGTTACATTCGGTCCTACCTCGGTGAGTCCGTATCCCTGCCGGATGAGAATCCCCTTGTCATGCCATTTCCGGATCAATGGTATGGGCATGGCTTCTCCGCCTACCACAAAATATCTCAGTCTGGTAAGCTGTACCTGATCGAATACCGGTGAGTCGGCCATCATCTTGAGCATAGTGGGAACTGCCCACCAAACGGTCATTTCATATTTTTCAAGCGCTCTGAGAACATCTTCCGGATCGAATTTACGCATTAATAACGTAAAAGCGCCCTGATGCAGAAAAGGGGTTACCAAGACATTCCAGGCTCCTGTGTGAAACGACGGCGCACAACTCAGGGAGCGGTCGTCGCCGGTCAAATTAAGCCGGAGTTGCGTGTTCACGCTGTTCCAGAACAGCATTTTATGGGTGTAGATGCTTCCCTTGGGAAAAGCGGTGGTTCCGGATGTATAGATCAGGAACAACGGATGGTTTTCATCAAATGCCTCCCGGGCCAGTACATATTCGCGACTTTCCTGTATTCCCGAATCCAGCTTTGCAGCAAATTGTGTAAAGGTCGATTTGAAAGAAATTCCCTGAAAATTCTTGTTTCCGATTAATTTATCGGCAAACTTCTCTTCATAAAAAATGGCTTTGGGTTCACAATTTCCCAGTAAATAATCAACTTCTGGCATGGTAAGCCTGAAATTCAACGGCACCAGGATAAAACCCGACTTCTGGGCTGCGGCGAACAGCACCATCAGTTCCAGACTGTTCTCCGCCAGGACGGCAACCCGGTCTCCCTTTTCTATATGATGCTCCATTTTCAGCCATCCTGCTGTACAGGATGCCAGATGGTTCAGTTGCCCGTAAGTAAGCTCCCGGCAGGTTTCATATTCGGCAAAGGCAGTTTTGGCGGGCTGATATTCTGCCCATTTTCCGGTCCAGTCGAATATGTTCATGACTCTTTACCGGTTTTGGATTGAAAGAAATATCCGATGAAACCTGCCATCGTTGAGATTACAATGGCAGTAGAAGCTGCAATGGCCGGATTTTTAACGGGTCCCTGCAGAAATTTGGTAAAGAACCCCAGATCCCAGCTATAATTTTCAACCCCAAGGGGCAGTAGGTAGTACACTGAAAAATGGACCATTATAGCGGTAATTGAGGCCAATACGGGCACATATGTTCTGACATTCCTGAGAAATATCCCAAAGATGACCGGTACAAATGCTGCACTGAAAAAGGCATACACCCCGTTTTGCGCAAAAATCCCCACACTCAGGTTAGGCTTTATCAGCTGGCCATATGACAGATAAACCGTGATCAAAGCCATCGCTGCGATAGCCATTTTATTGATCCTTACCAGTTTTGAATCATCTTTCAGTCTTTTTCCCATCAGGGGTTTAATAATGTCGGCGGTGATGGTGGTCGACACCGATTGTATCAGCCCTTCGAGGGTAGACATTCCTGCCGAAATAAGGCCCAGCATCACAAACAGGCCCACAATAACGGCTACGTTACCGTTTGCAAACACCTGTACCACATAGGCCGGGATGATTCCGTCGTTGGGCAGTGGTTTCCCGTCGATACTCAGATCCGGAAAAGTTAAGCGGGCATACAGTCCGGTGATCACCACCAGAAAAAAAATCAGTTGCACCAGGATGGCAGTAACCAGGAATTTGTTTACATCGCTTTCTTTTTTCAGCAACATCGACTTGGTAATGATATGTGGCTGAACCACAATGGCCACTCCTACTATCAACTGGGCAAAAATAATCTCGTAATAATCCCTGAACAACGGGCTGCCCGGATTTACCGGACTGACCAGCACAGGGTCGATGGTTGCCAGTTTATCCAGCATATTTCCAAATCCTTCCTTCAGATATTCAAATCCGCTGGAAAGCAGGATCACCGACACAATCAGCATGATCACGGCCTGAATGGTGTTGGTATATACCATGGAGTTGGCGCCCCCGAACATCATATACCCGAAAACAAAAACCACGATGGCTGTCATTACCCAGATTTCATTAAGCCGCAAAGGAGTGGCAAGAACCTTTGTGATGGCCACCACAATCAGTACAATAAATGTAAGGAGCAGAAGCGACAGGAACCCCATCAGTAAAGCATAGGCGCGGCTTTGGTAGCGGGTACCTATCCATTGTGCCAATGTCAGTGCTTTAACGGTTTGCCCATGTTTTCTGAAACTTTTCGTCAGTACAATCAGGGAGGTTAATGCAGCAAAAGGGAGGGCAAAGGCGTAGCTGATAATCCCTGAGATTCCGAAATTGGCTATAAATCCGGGATTGATCACAAAAGTAGCGGCGCTGGTCATGGCGGCTGCCAGTGATAAACCAACGGCTACGGGCGAAAACATCACACTCCCCAGTGCGTAATCGCTGATGCTTTTGGTTTTGGAAGCCCCCTTAAAAACCAGGTATAATATTACTGAAATGTAGATCAGGATTAATATCCAGGTTCCCGTTACCTGGGCGGTTGTACTCATAGTGGCCTGTAGTTATTGTAATACTGCATTAACGTTTCATTTTAATTTTAGTATCTGAAGGCTGCCGAAGCAAATGCCAATCCGCCGCCTGAACCAATGAAATACATCAGGTCGCCGCGACTGACTTTACCGGCAGCTATGGTTTCATGCAACGCAAACGGGATACAGGCGGAGCCGGTATAACCGTACCGGTGCATCACCGTTGGTGCTTTGGAACGTTCCACGCCAAGGCGGTCCATGGTTTCCCAAATGCTGTTGATATTGATCTGGGTAAGAAAGTAATGATCTACCTGGTCAGCAGTTACTCCGGTCTTCTTATTCAGATAATCTGCCATCATCGACCACATCTCAGGATTCAGTTCTTTGGGGAATTTGGTGACAAATTTCAGGAGATGATCTTTTTGGTCAATCACCTGATGGTTTACCGGCTGGAAAGTTCCTCCGGCATAAATGCCCATATGACCAAAATACTCCCCTTTGGTGATGAGCTGGCTGGCCAGAAATCCCCGCTCAGTGGTATTCTCAGCTTTAAGGATCACCGCTCCGGCGCCGTCGGCAAAAAGGGTGGAGGTCTTCTTATCCGTCAGATTCAGGTACTTGCTCATGGCATAGGCGCCAATAACCATTACTGTGTTGTAATTTTCATCCGACCTGATATATTTGGCTCCCAGATCAAGAGCCGTTACAAAACCGGCACAGGCGGTATTGATATCGAATGTTCCGGCATTCTTAAGGCCAAGCAGGTGTTGAACTTTGGAAGCCGTGGAAGGAGAAATGAATTCAGGGGTATCGGTGGAAATGACGAGCAGATCAATTTCATCCGGATCAACCGCTCCATTTTCCAGTGCCATGTGGGCTGCTTCCAAACAAAGGTCAGATACCGACTGATCCTCACGGCACCAGCGGCGTTCATAAATCTGCACATTTTCAGCCAGCCAGTCGCTTACGTTTTCCCCAAGCAGCTCATCGAAAAAGCGGTTGGGGATTACCCTGTCCGGGGCATACATCCCGGTAGAATGAATAACTGCGTTTCGGGTCATGGATATTATCTTCGGTTAAATGGTCATTCCGCCGTCGACACTCAGCACAGCGCCGTTAATGTAAGCGGCTTCATCACCGGCGAGGAACAGGTAAGCCGATGAAATTTCTTCGGGCAATCCGAGCCTTCCGGCAGGTACCTTGTCTTTCATTCCCTGAAGTACATTTTCCGGCATTCTGGCCGTCATGTCGGTGCTGATGAATCCGGGTGCCACGACATTAACGGTAATCCCTTTCCGTCCCAGTTCCCTGGCCAGGGTTTTGGTCATACCAATCACGGCTGATTTGGTGGCCACATAGTTGGTCTGGCCGAAATTTCCATACAAGGCCACTACCGAAGAGGTATTGATAATACGTCCGTAATTCTTTTCCACCATGAAGGCAGCAATATGCTTGGTACAATTGAAAACGCCGGTGAGGTTCACATCCAGCACCGCCTGCCACATTTCCGGGGTCATTTTTTTCAGGGTACTGTCTTTGGTAATACCGGCATTATTGATCAGAATGTCAATCCTGCCGAATTCAGCGATCACTTCAAGGGTCGCCTTTTCCACTGCAGCATAATCAGCGATATTCACTTTCATGAACCGGACATTCAGCCCTTCACCATTTAATGTCGCGGCCAGCATCAATCCTTTTTCCTGGTTCAGATCCCAGATGATGACCGTAGCGCCTTCAGCGGCAAACCGTGTGGAGGCTGCTTTTCCGATGCCATCAGCTCCGCCGGTGATCACTGCAATTTTATTTTCGAGTTTCTTCATACTATATAATGTGTTTTATCTGGATACCAACATGGATATTCCCTGTCCACCCCCAATACAAAGTGTGGCCAGTCCTTTCGATACGTTTCTTTTCTGCATTTCATAAAGCAGGGTAATGAGGATTCTGGCTCCGGAAGCGCCCACCGGATGTCCGAGAGCAACAGCGCCCCCGTTCACATTCACGATCTCAGGATTCAGGCCGAGGTCTTTTACCACGGCCAGCGATTGGGCAGCAAAGGCTTCATTGGCTTCTGCCAGTTGAATGTCGCTGATCTTCCATCCTGCCTTTTCCAGCACTTTCTGAGTGGCCGGAACAGGGCCGTATCCCATGATTTTCGGATCGAGTGCGGCATAAGCAGCGGACTCGATAACAGCCAGCGGTTTCAGTCCCAGGCTGATGGCTTTCTCATCGCTCATCACTACCAGCATGGCAGCGCCATCATTGATACCCGAAGCATTTCCGGCCGTTACGGTTCCGTCGGTTTTGAAGGCCGGACGCAGTTTGGTCAGTTTATCCAGCGTCATTCCGTGTTTGGGGAACTCATCGGTATCAATGATGACGGGATCCCCTTTCTTTTGAGGAATGATCACCGGAACAATTTCCTCTGCAAAACGACCCTCTTTTTGTGCTTTCTCTGCCTTTAGCTGGCTGTTCAGGGCAAATTCATCCTGTTCCAGGCGGGAAATGCGCCACTTTTCAGCAATATTTTCGGCGGTTACGCCCATATGATAATTGTTGAAAATATCAAGCAGTCCGTCCTGAATCATACTGTCTACCAGCGTCCCGTTCCCCATCCGGTAGCCATAACGGGCTTTGGGCAACAGATAGGGAGCATTGGTCATACTCTCGGTACCACCAGCCAGTACAATTTCAGCTTCGCCAAGCTCGATCAGCTGGGCGGCCATCATCACAGCCCTCAGACCTGATCCGCAAAGCTGGTTAATGGTCATGGCGGGGGAAGTTTCAGGAACCCCTGAAAATATCCCGATCTGACGGGCTATATTTTGTCCCAGCCCTGCCGAAAGGATATTTCCTACGATCACTTCTTCCACCATCTCCGGTTGAATTCCGGCCCGTTTCATGGCTTCAACGGAGGCAATCCGCCCCAGCTCCACAGCGCTGAGATCGGCCAGTACTCCGCCGAAATTTCCAATTGGAGTTCTGGCTCCAGAAACTATAACTGCTTTTCTCATAAGTGATTGATTATTGAATTATATGTAACAGAAAAATCGAATTAATTTGAATTTACAAAAAAATAAGGAATTATCCGGATAAAATGAATCAGATGAAATTTACTGGGTGTGACTATTATATGATATTGATAACAATTAATATATAATAAATTGGTAATTAATTTATTACATATTTTTAAATGGGTATGACTTATGTTATTCCGGTAAACGAAACTGCAATTCCCGGATGAATCCAAATTTGAAATTTGTGGGAAAAATCTGTTAAACCAAGTACTGTGATCAATGCCGAAATACTGTTGTATTAATTTTCAAATTTTCATAATTTTCAAATTTTCAAATTAAAAATACCCGTTACCTTTGCCATAAATTGTTTAGTTTCTTGCCATATCAATAATCAATCATGAAAGCCGCAGTGTATTCCCGCTATGGACCACCTGATGTAGTGTCAGTTCAGGTAACCGATAAACCTGTACCGGTTGAAAATGAAATCCTGGTCCGGGTTCATGCTTCTACAGTAAACCGCACTGATTGTGGTTTTCGAAGTGCTAACTATTTTATAGTCAGATTTTTCAGTGGATTGCTACGGCCAAAAAACCAGGTACTTGGCTGCGAGTTTTCCGGAGAGGTGGCAGAAGTAGGAAAAAGCGTCTTGAGTTACAAACCCGGCGATAAAGTATTTGGCTTTAACGATATCAGGTTTGGGGGTCATGCGGAGTACCTGCTGGTTAATGAGACTGACGCAGTTACTATCATGCCTGAGAATATTTCATATTATGAAGCAGCGGCCATTTCCGAAGGGGCTCATTATGCCCTGTGTGATCTGAGAGCCGCAAAAGTGGCGAAAGGACAGGAAGTGTTGGTAAACGGCGCTACCGGCGCTATCGGGTCGGCTGCCGTCCAGCTGCTGAAGCATTTTGGCGTCCGGGTTACAGCTGTTTGTGAAGGTAAACACAAGGAACTGGTTTCAGGTTTGGGGGCTGATGAAGTGATAGATTATACCACTGAGGATTTTACCGCCTGTGGAAAAACGTTCGATCTGGTTTTCGATGCGGTGGGTAAAAGTTCTTTTGGAAAATGTAAACCCCTGCTTAAAAAACGCGGAATATACATTAGTACAGAATTGGGTTATATGTCACAGAATCCTTTTCTGGCCATATTTACTCCGCTATTCGGAGGTAAACAGGTATTGTTTCCCCTGCCTTCCATCAGCCGGGCGGATGTCGACTTTTTAAAAGACCTCGTGGCAAAGGGATCATTCAAACCGGTTATCGACAGGCATTACAGCCTTGAGGAAATTGTCGAAGCTTACAGGTATGTGGAAACCGGAATGAAAACCGGAAATGTTGTATTGAAAATCAGATAATTAAGATTCAAATTACTCATGATAAGTTGTAAAGCGAGGTTATTCAATTGGCTGATTTTAAACAGGCATTTATTGCGCGGAAAGATTAAACGTGAAGTATTTGACTTCAACACATCGATACCCGGGTTCAGGGAACAATGTGAGAAAGGGGTCACCGCCTGGTCAAAACTTCCGCCCGGAATGCAGGTACAAAGGCAAACCCTGGAAGGAATGACTACAGAATGGCTGATACCGGAAGGATCCGATCCGGCCAAAATCATCCTGTATTTTCATGGGGGAGGGTACGTAGCCGGTTCCTGTAGTGATCATCGCGGAATCATCTCGAAACTGGCCTGGAGAACAGGCATACAAACCCTGATATTTGAATACCGGCTGGCGCCTGAACACCCCTTTCCGGCCGCCGTGGAGGATTCCGTTTCAATTTACCGGCACTTGTTATCAACAGGTTTTTATTCGCAGAATATCCTTTTTGCCGGAGAGTCGGCCGGTGGGGGGTTGTGCCTGTCAACCCTGCTAAAAATTAAGGAACAGGCTCTTGAATATCCGGTTGCTGCCGTAGCCATATCACCCTGGACCGATCTCACCTGCTCGGGAGCGTCCTACAAAACCAAAAACAAGGTTTCGGCAGCTCCCTTAAACTCCTGGTATGTGTTCAGCCGGTATTATGCCGGCCATCATGACCCTGCCCATCCGCTGATTTCCCCTCTTTTTGGTGATCTGTCGGGTTTGCCACCTCTTCTGATCAATTCCGGTGAAAATGATGAATTATATGATGACGGACGGCTGTTTGCCATGAAAGCCAAAGAGGCAGGTGTTAATGTAATTTTCAGGAAGGGTGAAGGCATGATCCACTGTTACCCGCTGATGGCACCCATGTTCAGGGAAGCCTCTGAGGCAATGGACGAAATAGTGACCTTTATCAGAAAATACGTTGGTAATGGATGACTTTTGGATTTGCAGCTATGGTTATCCCATATTGGCTCCGGAGTAGTTTCGACATTTGGAAATTGTGCAGTAGGAACCCTGAAAACTCTTTGCGGGCCCGGTGTCATTTTTGCATTGTCTTTGCGTGAAAAAGTCTCTCAATCCTCATTGCTCGCAAAGGCGCGATGTAAATAGCCAAGCACACAATGACAAATTCAACAATTCAAAAATTTACTGTTCAGTTTAGATCGTGACAGGGGCGGTCTCGAAATACAATTTTTAGCTACTAAAGCACCAAAATACTAAATTTCATCAAATTTAAAGTTTAGATATTCAGCACTTTGTGCCATTTGGTGCCTTGGTGTTCTGGTGGTTACCATAAATTTTCAGGATTTTTAGACAGCCCTTTAGCCCCCAGGGGGATTTTACTATTGAGGAGTCATCCCGGGCGAATCGAGGGATCTCTCACTTCGTTCGAGATGACTCGTCGATCGTAAATCTGACGAACTGCATTTTAATTGCTCATTGCTCATTGCTCATTTGTCAATTATTCCAGGCTCGCGTGCCGGTTGTTCACCCTGATGTATTCCATCAGTTCCTTAGCCAGATCGGTAACCAGTACAATTTCTTTATAATCAATATACACCCCGTTAAAATACTGAAGTATGATGGTATCGCCCAGTTTGGTTTCCGGCAATACGCCCGTGAATATAAATCCCAAACTTTCAAGCTGGGTAACCAATTCCGGTGTATGTGGATCATTCAGGCTCAGATACAACTCAACGACCTGAATCTCATCCCGGAAAAGGGTTTTCATTTCATGCCGCATCACCTGCATGATATCAATGCCTGTCTGGAGAATAAATACTTCAGCGAGCGACCGTAAGGCATTCACATTCACCTCGGTTACCGACTTTTCCGGCCTGGCAGGCATTTCCACAGGGAACGCACATTCCACATTATCACCAATGTTATAAAACAGTTTCCTGATCATCTCAAGATGCTGTGTGGGCGGGAAGATTTTTCGCAGAGCCGGGGGTTCGAGGTATTTGAATCCCAGTACATCTGAATTTCTTTGCTTGAGATTTTCGTTTATGCCTTTAAAAGAGAGCGATTTCGGGCTGTGGGCCAGCAGAATTCCGCAGTCTTTATATCCTAATTTTAAACAAAACTTCTGGGTATACGGATGTGAGGTAACTTCTTTAATCTGAACCCCTTTCAGATGGGCATTGCGGGCCTGCAGTTCCAGATATTCGCCCAGCTGCCGGGCAAAGCCCTGACCTCTGAATTTCTTCTTTGTAACAGCAATTCCAATTTCGGGAGGTAATTTATCATAAAATATGAGGGCAAAGTGTCCTCCCATTTCTCCATCGGGCGTAATGGCCACAGCTGACCACAATTTTCCGTTCTGGTTCATGGCGGCTACCCTTTCCGGAAAGTAAATGTTTTCATTGGCATAGGAGTATCCGTAACAATCATAGATACACCGGCATACTTCAAGCGCTTCATCAGGCTTCATCAGGCGGATTTCAAAGGATATCTGCTCCACCGGAGCCGTCGGCGCCGGAGGCTGAACAACTTCAGGCTCAACAGGTACCGAAGCTCCGGTGGAAAACAACGGAGTGTCAAAATACTTTACCATAACCATTTCTTTTCCGTTTCTGCCTAAGTTATTAAAACGGTACTCATCCATGGTTTTACTAATAAGAAATGAACCCAGTCCTTCAATTCCTTTTTCGAGGTGATCGGCAGCGGGGTCAAAATTAGGGGCCATGGCAGGATCATAGGGCAAGCCCATGTCGTGCACATGGATTTCAATCCCATCCAGCCGTTTTACAAAGTGAACATTATATTCGCCTTCATCGTCATCTGAAAACGAATGCTGAATGACATTGAGGCACGCCTCTTCAATGGCCAGCTGGATTTTCCTGCCGTCGGTCTTTGAAAAACCTGCCATTTCGGTAATACTTCCGGTAAAACTCTGTATTGCCGGAATAAGCTGAGGGTTTACGGGAACCCTGACAGAACCAAGATCTGTTGAATTTTTCATTTTTCAGGTAAAATATTGCACAATATTAATAATTAATTGTTATGTACCCGAACAATCTAAAAACATTGTTTTTGCAGATAGTATCTGATTTTTCTTTATTACTTTTGCGTCGAAAAAAATTCTTATTCATTAATTAAATTGTCAACTATCAACACAAACGCTATGATGAATTATTTACACTTGTTAAAAGCATCAGGCCGGGTAAAAAGTATGATGTTACTTTTGCTGGTTTTTGTGGGTTCTGTGGCCTTCAGCCAGGAAAGAACCATCACGGGAACCGTTTCCGACCGGGCGAGCAATGAGACCTTACCGGGGGCTTCGGTATTGGTTAAAGGTACGTCCAAAGGGGTTTCCACCGATATGGACGGAAAATTCAGCCTTACCATCGGCCCGAATGAAAATGTTTTGCTGTTCAGCTATGTAGGCTATGAATCCTTGGAAGTTACCATTGGCAGCGAGAAAATTTATAACGTTTCGCTTGTCCCTTCCAAAACCTCTCTTCAGGAAGTAGTGGTGGTAGGTTACGGCAGCACGCGTGTCAAAGACCTTACCTCATCCATTACTACCGTCAGAAACGACGACATCATTAAAACTCCTGCCTCCATGCCAATTCAGGCACTGCAGGGAAAAGTAGCCGGTCTGCAGGTGGTGACCAATGGCGGACCGGGTGACTCCCCCACCGTTCGTATACGGGGTATCGGTTCATTTCCAGGCCGCGATAATGAGGCTCCCCTCTATGTAGTCGACGGAATGTTCTTCGATAACATCGATTTTCTCAATCCTGCCGACATCGCCTCCATCTCAGTGATGAAAGATGCTTCCGCAGCTGCTATCTACGGTGTCAGAGCCGCCAATGGTGTGGTGCTGATTGAAACCAAATCGGGTTCCTACGACCAAAAAACCGAAATTACCTATGATGGTTATGCCGGTGTACAGGTAGCTCAGGATGTGGTGAAAATGGCCAACTCACAGCAGTTCACCACCATGGCCATGGAATCCGGATCCGAAGCCGATAAAACATTTATCCTCAATGCTATGCAGCGTTTTGGAAGAAGCAGAATCGACCCGAATATCCCGGCGCCCAATACCGACTGGTATGCCGAAATCCTCAGGCCTGCCGCCATTACCAGCCACAGCCTCGATTTCTCAGGCGGAACTGATAAAGCCAGATATTCAATAGGCGGTAACTATTTCCTGCAGGATGGTATCATGAATATGATGAACCAGTACGAAAGAACCAACCTCCGCTCCAAAATGGACCTGAAAGCCACCAAATGGCTTACCATCGGCGGAAACATGATCTACAGCAATGCTATGAAATTCAATGAACCGGCCAGCGCCTGGAACGATGCTTATTTCGCCGTTCCCATTATGCCGGTTTATGATGAAATGAATACCATTGCCGATCCCGTGAATTATTCAAGCGCCAGAAGCATGGGTTACCGTGCCGGTCAAAATCCTTTCCCGGCCATGGATTTCAATATCGACCGGATGAAGATCAAAAAACTCCTCACCAATTTCTACGCTGAAATTAACCTCATCCCAAAAACCCTTACCTTCAAAACCACTTATAATTACAGCTATACCAACGTTGATCAGCGGGTAGTGAATTTACCCTGGTATATCGACGAAGGATTTCAGAATAAAGATGCTGTGATCACCAGAACGCTCAGTTCATACAGCAATAATATCTGGGATAATATCCTTACCTATAATGGTCATTTCGGCAAACACGGACTTACTGCCATGGCCGGCACCTCATTCAAGGATGAAGGCTCATTGTTTTTAACCGCTCAGGGAAGAAACTTCCCCACCGGTATGGAGCAATCGTGGTATATCGACCAGGCTTTGAACATTCCGGGCGATGCCGTTAATGATGGCGGTATCCGTCAGTACGGAATGTCATATTTCACAAGGTTAGCCTATAACTACGATGAAAAGTATCTGGTGTATGCTACCTATCGTGCCGACGGCAGCAATAAATACCAGCAAAAATGGGGGTATTTCCCCACGGTTGGTTTGGGTTGGGTGCTTACCCAGGAAGAATTCCTGAAGAACAACAAAATCCTTCCTTACCTGAAACTGCGTGCCAGCTGGGGTCAGTTGGGTAACGACCGCATTCAGGCCAGCGACGGCGCCTTTACCACCAATATACTTCTCACCGCTCTGGGTGGATATGAATACTCGGGAACCGTGGTTTCCAGTACCTTCTCAACCCTCAAATGGGAGCTTACCGAAGAAACCAACGTTGGTTTAACCGCTAAAATGTTCGATAACCAGCTTTCCGTTGAACTCGACTATTATAACCGCGATACCAAGAATGCAGCCATCCCGGTTAACATTCCCTCAGTGGGTGGTAGTGTGCTGAAACCGGTGGGAACCATCAGAAACTCCGGTATTGAACTCGCATTGAACTGGTCAAATGTAGTTTCTGAAAAATTATCCTATAATGTTGGAGTTAATATCGCAACACTGAAAAATGAAGCTGTTGATCTTTACGGACAAAAATACATCGATGGCGGTACCGCAGAATTCCGTCAGCGTACCTATGTTGGGGAGCCTCTGATGGCCTTCTACGGACGTGAAGTGATAGGGGTTTATCAAACCCAGGCCGAAATTGAAGCCGATCCGGCTGCAGTTGCCTATAACACTGAAAACCCTTCAAATCCTATTGTTCCCGGTGATTTTATCTACAAAGATCAGAATGGGGATAAAATGATTAACGATGATGACCGTGTGATCCTCGGATCTTATTTCCCCAACTTTACCTGGGGCGCCAATATCGGAATTACTTATTCACACTGGGATTTCTCCATGAATTTCTATGGTCAGTCGGGCAACAAAATTCTCAACCGCAAAAGAGGTGAGATCATCTGGACAGCCGACGGAAACCTCGATGCCGATCTTGCTGCCAACCGCTGGCACGGCGCAGGCACCTCCGATAAATACCCATCAGCTGCCGGTTTGAGAAAAGGATGGAACCAGAAAATGAGCAACTATTTTGTGGAAGACGGAAAGTTCTGGAGAATTCAAAACATCCAGGTAGGATATACCCTTAAAAATGCTGTGCTGTTTGGTGGAAAACTTCCTCAAACCCGTTTCTTCCTCACGGCTGAACGTCCTCTTACCGTATTCAACTACAACGGATTTACCCCTGAAGTGGCCAATGGCTGGGATTCACAAACCTATCCGGTTGCCGCAGTGTATACTTTCGGTCTGAACATTAAATTCTAATCCAATTATACGATAATCATATGAAAATCAATAAATATTTATTATCAAGCCTTTTCGCCCTGATACTTACCTTCAGTTTCAGCGGTTGCGACAAATACCTTGATGAACCTGCTGAAAACCGTACCTTTACCGGTGGTACTGATTATACCAAAAGCGAAAACATGATTCTTCCCCTGATCGGTATCTATGCTGAACTTAATGGTTCCGAATGGGAAGTATTTCCCCTGATCTCGGTCCGCGGCGATGATGTAAATGCCGGCGGTCTGGGCGACCAGCAGCCTTTTGATGATACCGACAAATATACCTATGATAAGGATTACTGGATGTATAACTCGGTATGGCAGAATTACTTCCAGAATGTATTTGCTGCCAATTCAGCCATGGATGAAATTGCCAAATTCCAGGAGCTCGCTACCAATAAGGGATTAGGCGATCAGTACATTGCCGAGGTAAAAGTGATGAAATCGTGGTGGTTATTCCATCTGAGCAGGCTGTGGGGCGCCCTTCCGGTTCCACCTACCGCCAATCCTTCTGATCTGTTCAGCGTGGAACTCTCCAGCAAAGATGAAATCATGACCATGATCTCCACCTGGATGGATGAAGCGATTCCCCTCCTCCCGGCCGTTCACCCAAAAGAACGTTCCGATGTGCCGGGCGGTGTTACCAAATACACGGCCCTGGCCCTCAAAGCGCTGGCCAACCTCGAATTGAAAGAGTATCAAAAAGTAGCCGATGCTACCGGTGAGATTATCAACTCCAATAAATTTGCCCTCCAGGCTGATTACTACAACCTGTTCAAGGTCCCCGGAAAACTGGATAATGAAAATATCATGGAATTACAGTTTTCCGATCTTGGACAAGGAACCGGTACCAACTACGCTTACCTCTACGCTTTCTTCGGCCCACAGGGATGGACCCCCAAAGTAGCCGGATCAGGCGATGGTTGGGGTTTCTGGGAGCCCAGCCTCAAGTACATCAAATTTATGCTCGAGCGCAATGAAACCATCCGTCTCGAAACCAGCGTGATTTTCACCGACAGGGGTATTCAGGCCGTAAAAGATTACACCGGTAACAACAACCTCCCGTCATGGATTTCCAATACCACCCGTTCAGGCGATGTGTTCAACGATTACGCCCGCGCCATGTTTGCCAGCGGAAAGCACTACCTCCCCTCCGATCAGCTTACCCCGGGCCGTACCGATTACGGAACCAACAAAAACTTCATCTGCATCCGCTATTCTGAAATCCTGCTGATGTATGCCGAAGCGCTTGTTCAGGGAGCATCCGGAAATGCCGGAACCGCCGATCAGGCAGTAAATCTGGTAAGAAGCAGAGCCGGTTTGGGGAACCTCTCTGGGGTAAACCTCGACCAGGTAATGGATGAGAAATATGCTGAGCTTGCCATGGAATGGGGAACCCGCTTCTACGATATGGTACGGTTAGGCCGGTTTAATGAACTCAACTACGACGGAAGAAGCTTCGATCAAAGCAGAATCTTCCTGCCCTATCCGCAGAATCAGATTGACCAGATACCGGTTCTCGAACAATAATGGTTTGTGTTAACATTTAAAATCAACAAAAAATGAAATTGATAAAATATATCTTTTTGCTTTCGCTCATTATTGCCTTTGGCGTTTCGTGCGAAAAAGGGCTTGATCCCATCAATGCCGGCGATCCCGGAACTGAAGTCGATAACCCGGAAGTCGTTATCACTTTTCCGCAGGAAGGGAAAATTGTCAGGTCATCAGACAGTGTAGCCGAAGTTACCTTTAAATTCCTGGCCTCCGACGATTTTGAACTGAAATCGGTATCCGTACAACTGGATGATTCCGAAATCGGGAATATTACTTCTTTTAAAGATTATCGCAGGCTCGATGCCAATTACATTTACGACGAACTGCGTGATGGAAGTCATACGTTGATTGTGGTGGTTACCGATATGAGCGGAAAAACCGCTTCCGACACCGTTAACTTTCTTAAAATCACTACTGCCGTATATGTGCCCCTCGATGGTGAAGTATTGTACCTCCCGTTTGACGGCGATTATAAAGACGCCATCTCTGAAAAAGACCTGACTGTGGTGGGTGCTCCCGCCTTTGAAAATGAAGGTAAAGTAAACCTCGCCTATGCCGGCGCTGCCGATTCCTATCTTGAATTCCCCACCGACGGACTGTTGGGTGAAGAATTCAGTGTGGCCTTCTGGTATAAGCTCAATCCCACTCCGGGCCGTGGCGGTATCATCTCCATTACCCGCGGCGATATTGCCGAAAACCGCCCCTGGGGATTCCGGCTGTTCCGTGAAGATGCCGGCGCTAATATGAAATTCGGTGTCAATTTCGGAATCGGAACTACCGAGGTTTGGATGAATCCCTTCCTTACCATAGCTCCCAATGACGAATGGATGCACTTTGCCGTAACCATTGGCGGCAGTGAAGCAAAAATCTACGTAAATGGTGAAGTGGTTCTTGAAAATCTGGCCGTAGCCGGAGCCCTCGACTGGACCAATTGTTCCTCCATGTCCATTGCATCCGGTATGCCCAATTTCATCTACTGGGATCACCTCTCCGACCTGAGCCTCTATGATGAATTACATATGTTCAAAAGAGTCCTGACAGCTGAAGAAGTTCAGTCATTCTCCGGAACAAAATAAATTCAACTTTTATAACAATTCAAGCAAAGGCTGCCCTGATCAGGTAGCCTTTGCTTTTTTGTGAAATATTTCACAACAGAAGTAAAAAATGTTAAAATGAAATTAACATTTTTTATCTTTGCTACCTGAAAAATGAAAATAAAATTTGTATAATCATTTATAAATCAAATAAATAAGAAACATGATTTCAAATAACTTCATCAAGAGGCATAACGGACCCCGTTGCGGGGAAGTGAAACAAATGCTGGAAAAAATGGAACTTCAGTCATTGGAAGAACTTATTGATCGTACCGTTCCATCATCCATACGACTGAAGGAGCCCCTGCAGCTACCCGAAGGATTGAATGAATTTGAATATCTGAACTATCTGAAGGAGATTGCCAAAAAGAACCGGATTTATAAAACCTATATTGGTCTGGGTTATTACAATACCATTACGCCAGGGGTAATTCAAAGAAATATTCTGGAAAACCCGGGCTGGTACACTTCTTATACCCCTTACCAGGCTGAAATTTCACAGGGACGGCTGGAAGCGCTGCTCAATTTCCAGACTGCCGTTTCGGAGCTTACCGGTCTGCCCCTGGCCAATGCTTCATTACTTGATGAAGGAACCGCTGCATCGGAGGCCATGATCATGGCTTTCAATTCAAGATCCAGACAGAAAGTTAAGGCAGAAGCCAATGTTTTCCTGGTGGCTGATCATGTATTCCCGCAAACCATTGATATATTGAAAACCCGTTCCGAACCGCTCGGAATTACCCTGAAAATAGGCAAAGCCCAGGAATTTAACTTCGATGAAAAAGTATTCGGATGCCTGGTGCAATACCCCGATCAGTATGGTGAAATCCATGATTTCAAAAAGCTGGTGGATGCGGCTCATTCGGTGGAAGCGGTCTTTTGTGTGGCGGCTGATATCATGAGCCTGGCCCTGCTTACCCCTCCGGGCGAATGGGGCGCCGATGTGGCCGTGGGATCTACACAACGCTTCGGTATACCTATGGGCTATGGAGGCCCTCATGCCGCCTACTTTGCCACCCGCGAAGATTTTAAGAGAAATATCCCCGGCAGGATCATCGGGGTTTCTGTGGATGCCAACGGACGAAAAGCGCTGAGAATGGCGCTTCAGACCCGCGAACAACATATAAAAAGAGAAAGAGCCACATCCAATATTTGCACCGCACAGGCATTACTCGCCATAATGGCCGGAATGTATGCCGTATATCACGGCGAAAACGGGATCAGGAAAATTGCCGAAGACATCCATTACCTCACCGTATACCTGGCCGAAAATGCCGCCAAACTTGGTTATCAGCAGCATAACACTTCCTGTTTTGATACACTGTACTTACACATCCCTGATGGTGTTTCAACAGATCAGATAAGGGAAACCGCGCTTCAGCATTATGTTAATTTCAGATATATCGATGCCAGACATATCGGAATCAGTCTGGATGAGACCACTTCATTACAGGATGTGGAACTGATCCTGAATGTGCTGGCTGCTCCTCTGAAAATGAAACCCGAAATTTCCGAACCCGCCCAATGTTCCATCATTGGCGAATCGTTTAAACGAACAAGCCGCTATCTTACCGATGCCATATTCAACGCTTTCCATTCTGAAACCGAACTGATGCGGTACATTACCAGGCTTGCTAACCGCGACCTTGGCCTCGACCGTACCATGATCCCGCTGGGTTCCTGCACCATGAAACTGAATGCCGCCGCCGAACTGTTCCATTTATCGTGGCCGGAATTTGGCGCCATCCATCCTTTTGTGCCGGATGATCAGGCTAAAGGTTATTTACAAATTATCGATGAACTGGGTAAAGACCTCTGCGAGATTACCGGGTTTGAAGCCATTTCGTTCCAGCCCAATTCAGGGGCCGCCGGCGAATACACCGGGTTAATGGTAATCCGTGAATATTTTAAACATCATGACCAGAAACATCGCGATGTTTGCCTGATCCCCTCATCGGCGCACGGTACCAACCCTGCCAGCGCGGTAATGGCCGGCATGAAGGTAGTAACCGTAAAAACCGATGAACAGGGCAATATTGATATCCCCGACCTGAAAGACAAAGCCAGACAATACACGGACTCCCTCGCAGCCCTAATGGTGACATATCCCAGTACCCATGGTGTTTTTGAGGAAGGAATCCTGGAAATTATGGAAATTATCCATGAACACGGTGGCCTGGTATATATGGACGGAGCCAATATGAATGCCCAGGTGGGACTGACCAATCCGGGAACAATCGGAGCCGATGTATGCCACCTGAATCTGCATAAAACCTTTGCCATTCCTCATGGTGGTGGTGGTCCTGGAATGGGTCCCATTGCGGTTAACGCGAAACTGAAACCTTATCTTCCGGGACATACCCTGGTAAAAACCGGTGGCGAACATCCCATTACAGCCGTATCAGCCACCCCGTTTGGCAGCGCTTTTATTTTGCCTATCTCCTTTGGATATATTAAAATGCTGGGCGGTGAAGGATTAAAGAAGGCTACCGAATATGCCATCCTGAATGCCAATTATCTGAGAGCCTGCCTGCAGGATCATTATAAAATCCTGTATACCGGTTCCAAAGGCCAGGTAGCCCACGAAATGATCCTCGATTGCAATGAATTTCACAAAACGGCCGACATCACCCCGGTGGATATTGCCAAACGCCTGATGGACTATGGATTCCATGCGCCTACGGTAGCTTTCCCGGTTCATGGTACTTTAATGGTGGAGCCCACCGAAAGCGAGCCGCTATCGGAGCTGAACCGCTTTGTAGATGCGATGATCTCTATCAGAAAGGAAATTGCTGAGATAGAAGAAGGAAAAGCCGATAAGGACAATAACCTGTTGAAAAAAGCCCCGCATACACTCGAAATGGTGGCCGTGGATGAATGGAACCGTCCGTACACCCGCCAAAAGGCAGCTTTCCCGGTTCCGATGAACATAGCCGACAAATACTGGCCTTCAGTTACCCGGATTGATGATGCTTATGGCGACCGTAACCTTGTTTGTACCTGTCAGGATTTTTTTGAAGCGCTGAAAAATAACCAATAACACATCCAGGCGCTGTACGGAACACGTTTGATTAATTAGTAATTTATAAATCAATCTACTACCCTAACTCATTGTATTTCAATTACTAATTACTAATTGCTAATTGCTAATTCTACTAAGTTGCCCGTCAGGCAGCCATATCAGTAATTGATATCCATGAAAGATTACTTCTCCATCTTACCCGGTTTCACGCTGTTCTGCATCGTCGACAAGCGTGTAATTACTTCTGTATAAATTTTATCGAGCTTTTCAGGATGAGACTGGTAATAATCCATGCTTAGCTCATATTGTTCCTTGGTGATATTGTTTTTCCGGAAAACCGAATCAAAAGCTTTATATACCTGGGCATCATCTACCGGTTCGGTTCTTCTGATGAACTTGATTCCTGCTTCAACCAGGTGAATATCAGTAGCTACATCCACCATCTTTTCCTCAGATAATACTGATGAATCGGGGCCGCTGCAACCGGACAGCAGACAGGGAATTATAAAAATTCCTGTGAGGCTAATAAAAACCAGGGTTTTTACACGATAAAACAACTGGGAATAAGGGGTTGTAATCATCAATCGAAGAAACATGGGATTAATTTCCAATTTCTGACATGAACATAATCCTGACGAGCCTGACTTCTTCCTCAGTGTACTCATCTTCTCCGAGTTCTTTCAGTGCCGATTCGATGGAATCAGATTCAGCTTCCCTGAAATATTCAAAAATTTCTTCCTGGTGGTAAGGATCTATAATTTCATCCACATAATAGCTGATATCCAACTTGGTACCCGACGCTACAATTCGTTCTACTTCTGAAAGCAGTTCATCGAGGGAGAGATTTTTGCCATAGGCTATATCTTCCAGCCCGATTTTCCGGTCGATACTCTGGATAATATACACTTTAAGACCCGATTTATTCACCACCGATTTTACCACCATATCGTTAGGCCTGATGATCTCATTTTCTTCAACGTATTGCTTGATCAGGCTGATGAAAGGTTTACCGAATTTTTGTGCTTTTCCCGGTCCTACACCCGAAATTTGAGTAAGTTCTTCAAGGGTAATCGGGTATTGTATGGCCATTTCCTCAAGAGACGGATCCTGGAAGATAACAAAAGGAGGCAGGTTCTCTTTACGGCCGATCTCTTTCCGGAGATCTTTCAGCATCAGGAATAAATTTTTATCCGAGGTGGCCGATTTCATGGCGCCGGCCTCGAAAAAGTCGGCTTCTTCATCAGCTTCCTCCTGACTAATGGGCTGGGTAATCATGATGGAATACGGATCCTTCATGAATTTCTGTCCTTCCGGAGTGATTTTTAGCAATCCGTAATTCTCGATATCCTTGGCAATCAGGTTGGCAATCATGGCCTGACGGATGACTGACTCCCAGAATTTTTCATCATGATCCTCACCGGCTCCGTACGATTCAAGTTTGTGGTGCTTGAACGATTTCAGAGCCGCTGAATTTTTCCCCACCAATATGCTTACCACATGATTGGCCTTGAACTGCTGTTTAACCTCCTTGATACATTCCATCACAGTAAGTATCAACTCCTTACCCTCGATTCGCTGTTTGGGGTGCAGGCAGTTATCACAGTTCTGGCAGTTTTCGTGGGTATAGTTTTCACCAAAATAATGGAGGAGAAGTTTCCGGCGGCAGATGGTGGATTCGGCATAAGCCACGGTTTCATACAGTAATTGGGCGGTAATTTCCTGTTCGGCTACCGGTTTGTTTTTCATGAACTTTTCCAGTTTTACAATATCATCGTAACTGTAAAAAGTGATGCAGTTTCCTTCTCCGTCGTCCCTGCCTGAACGGCCGGTTTCCTGGTAGTATCCTTCGAGGCTCTTGGGAATATCGTGGTGAATGACAAACCTGACATCAGGCTTGTCGATACCCATTCCGAAAGCGATGGTAGCCACGATTACATCGGCTTCTTCCATCAGGAATTTATCCTGGTTGCTGCGGCGGGTCATGGAATCCAGACCGGCATGGTAGGGCAATGCTTTTATACCGTTTACCAGAAGGGTTTCAGCCAGTTCTTCCACTTTTTTCCTGCTCAGGCAGTACACGATACCCGATTTCCCGCCATTATTTTTAATGTACTTGATAATTTCTTTGATTACATCATCATTTTTCTGACGTACTTCGTAATACAGATTGGGACGGTTGAAGGAGGACTTGAAAACCGTTGCATCCTGAATATTCAGTGTTTTTAGAATATCCGACTGAACTTTCGGGGTAGCCGTAGCCGTAAGGGCTATGATGGGTACGTCCTGACCGATGGCTTCAATGATCGGCCGGATTCTGCGGTATTCCGGCCTGAAATCATGTCCCCACTCTGAAATGCAGTGGGCTTCATCAATGGCATAGAAGGATATCTTGATATTTTGAAGGAAATCGACATTATCTTCCTTGGTGAGCGATTCCGGCGCCACATAAAGCAGTTTTGTCCTGCCTTCGGTCATGTCCTGTTTCACTTCGGCAATTTCCTGCTTTGAAAGGGATGAATTGAGGAAGTGTGCAATTCCTTCTTCGGTTCCGAAATTCCTGATCATATCAACCTGGTTCTTCATCAGGGCGATGAGAGGAGATATTACAATGGCAGTTCCTTCCATCATCATGGCCGGTAACTGGTAACACATTGACTTACCACCTCCGGTCGGCATAATCACGAAAGTGTCTTTTCCGTCGAGAAGGTTTTTGATAATGGGCTCCTGGTTTCCTTTAAATGTGTCAAACCCAAAAATCTTCTTTAATAGTTCATGTAAAGGATAATCTTTTTTTCTTTCCATTATAGCCTGGTTATTCAATCTGCATTTTACCCTTTTAAAAAAGGGCTTCTAACGTTCAAATATAACTAAAATTCTCTGAAAATCTTTCATATAAATTATATGAAAGAATTTGTAAGCAATCAGATTCAAAGAAACAGTCTGCATTTTCATCTGAAATTGCTTTAATTAGATTTTATCAAAGCTAATCAAAATCTATTGACAAAAGCAAATATTTTCATCATTTTTTTGAATTAAGTTTGTTTTTTTCATTTTCCGGGAAATTGGAAAAAATAAAACCGTGTGAACATTGTTTATTACAGTTAATAATTGCCTTACCTTATTGCATGGGATGAAACTTACATATACCCGCTTATTGCTTTTCACTGTAATCAGTTTGCTCAGCTTCGGTATAAAAGCCCAGAAGCTTGATGTAATGACCAAAATAATGGGTACTGTATCAGATGCAGCAACCAAACAGCCACTGCCTTTTGTAAATATTGTATTTAAAGGAACCGTTACCGGAACCAGCAGCGCCGACGATGGAAGTTATTCGCTCGAAACCCGTAAACCAACCGATTCACTGATGTATTCATTTATGGGCTATGAAACCCTGATTGTAAAGATTGACAAGGGCAAATTCCAAAAATTGAGCGTGGAGCTTATGCCACTAAACCTGAACCTTCAGGAAGTAGTGATTGTGGCCGGAGAGAATCCTGCAGAAATAATTCTCAGAAAAGTGATTGAAAACAAGCCGGTTAACAACATTGAAAAATACAACTTCTACCAGTATGAAGCCTATAACAAAATGCAGGTAGATGCTAACAATCTGACATCGAAAGCAGTAGACCGAAAAATTTACAAACCGTTCAGCTTTATTTTTGAACATATCGATACTTCCACCCTGAACGGAAAAACATACCTTCCCGTGTTTATCACTGAAATCATCTCGGATGTGTATTACCGGAAAGAGTTTAGAACAACCCGTGAAGTGATCAGAGCCTCAAAAGTATCCGGTTTTGAAAAACCCGGTATTGTCCAGTTCCTCGGAGATAAGTTCGTGAATTACAACATATACGACAACTATATCCTGTTGTTTCAGAAAAACTTTGTAAGCCCGGTGGCCGACTTCGGATTGCTTTTCTATAAATACTACCTCACTGACAGCGCCTACCTGGATGGAAAATGGTGCCGGAAAATTGTGTTTAAACCCAGACGCAATCAGGAACTCACCTTTTCGGGAAGTATCTGGATTACTGACACTACTTTTGCTGTTAAAGAACTGGAAATGAGAATGGCCAGTGATGCCAATATCAATTTCGTGAATGACTTTTATCTCAGCCGTGTGTACAACCATATTGAAAACAAACACTGGATGGTAACCCGCGATCATATGATCGGCGACTTTAACCTGATTGAAGGATCGAAACTGATGGGGATTTTCGGACATAAAACATCTACCTACCGGAATTTTAAGTTTGACAAACCTGAAAATGAGCGGATTTTTGCAGCGCCAATACAAGTACTGGTTAAAGAGGATGCTCATGAAAAAACCGACGAGTACTGGAATAAGAACCGCCATGAAGCCCTTACCCGCGACCAGATGACCATCTATGAGATGGTGGACACCCTGAGAAAAATACCACTTTTCAGGACTTATGTAGATATTGTTCAAACCATTGGAACCGGGTATTATGAATTTGACAAATATGAGATTGGGCCGTATATGTCGTTGTTAAGTTTCAATGACCTGGAAGGCATCAGGTTACGTTTCGGCGGAAGGACACTCCTGGATTTCAGTAAAAGATTCAGGCTGATCGGGCATGTGGCCTATGGTACCTTTGATCAGCAGATCAAATATAATGGCGGTATTGAGTATTATAAAAACAAGTATCCCCTTCGAAAATTCGCCATCAGCCATAAATATGATATTGAACAACTCGGATCCAGTGTCAACTCCTTCAGGGTTGATTTCCTGCTGGCGGCCCTTTTAAGGCGTAATCCCGTGGATAAAATTTCAATGGTCAGAGAAAACAAGGCCTGGTATCAACATGAATGGTTTACCGGATTAAGTAATTCACTCAGTATCATCCAAAGAACTGTATACTCTTCAAAATCAGGCCCATTTATGATTTTTCCTGAGCCGTGTAACCCTGAAGAGATTTCAGAAGTAACTACATCTGAACTAAGATTGGATACCCGGATAGCCATCCGGGAAAAATTTGTATTGGGTGATTTCGACCGTTATCCCATCTCTAATCCACTGCCCGTGGTGGAATTACAGTATGGCTATGGAATACCAAAATTAATCCACAGCGATTTTGAATACCACCGGCTAACCATGAGAGTCAGTCAATGGTTTAATTTGCTGGCCCTGGGCTGGTCAAAGTACATCTTTGAAGCAGGCCGCCTGTGGGGCACCCTCCCCTATCCGCTTCTCAAACTCCATGAGGGAAATGAGACCTATTTCTTTGATGAATATTCGTTCAATATGATGAATTATTATGAGTTTGTAAGCGATAAATTCGTAAGCCTGTACTACACGCACAATTTTGAAGGATTGTTCTTTAACAGAGTCCCTCTTTTCAGGAAGCTTAAAATGAGAGAAGTGGTTTTCGGAAAAGGATTGATAGGGGGTTTGGATACCAAAAACAAGACTTATTCGGAATTTCCCGAAGGGATGTATGTTTTTGATAAGCCCTATTTTGAAGCCGGTGTGGGTATTGCCAATATCCTTAAGATAGGAAGGATCGATTATATATGGCGTTTATCCTATCTCGACCATGCCAATATTGCTAAAAGTGGGCTGAGAGTTTCGCTCAGATTTGATTTTTAGATACTTTTGACCCCAAATTACATCACTGAATGATTCTCCGTACAGAAAACGTTGTTAAAAAATACCGGAGCCGTACCGTGGTTAAAGGGGTGTCGGTGGAAGTAAACCAGGGGGAAATTGTGGGTTTACTCGGACCAAACGGAGCCGGGAAAACTACTACATTTTACATGATTGTTGGACTGATCAAGCCATTAGAAGGAAAAGTATGGCTGGAAAATACCGACATAACCCAGTTGCCGATGTATAAAAGAGCCCAGATGGGAATCGGTTACCTTTCACAGGAAGCCTCGGTTTTCCGGTCATTATCGGTGGAAGACAATATCAAAGCGGTACTGGAATTCAGTAAGTTTAATAAAGCCGGGCAAAAAGAAAGGCTCGAAACCCTGCTGAATGAATTCGGACTGCAGCATATCCGGAAAAGCAAAGGGATTCAATTGTCGGGGGGTGAACGCCGGCGTACCGAAATAGCCCGGGCACTGGCCGTTGACCCGAAATTTATTCTGCTCGACGAGCCATTCGCCGGGGTCGATCCCATTGCAGTGGAAGATATTCAGTCGATTGTGGCACAACTCAAAAAAAAGAATATCGGGGTACTCATCACCGATCATAATGTACATGAAACCCTCTCTATAACCGACAGGGCATACCTGCTGTTCGAGGGATCCATACTGAGGGCAGGTTCCGCCCACGATCTGGCCGATGATGAGTATGTGAGGAAAGTATATCTCGGGAAAAATTTTGAGTTAAGACGGTTCGAATAGAACCCAACATATCTGAAGAACAGAAATATCCGGAAATCATGCCTCAATTATCTGTGGTGATTATTTCATTTAATGAAGAAAAAAACATCGCCCGTTGCCTCCAATCGGTAAAGGATATTGCGGATGAAATAATTGTGGTGGATTCATTTTCAACCGATAACACCCGGCAAATATGCGAGTCATTCGGCGCCCGTGTAATTGAAAATCCCTTTGAAGGACATATCGCCCAAAAAAACTTTGCCAGATTGCAGGCTGCCTTTCCGCATCAGCTTTCTCTTGATGCGGATGAAGCGCTCTCGGAAACGCTGAAAGAATCGATCCGCGCAGCCAAAAACAACTGGAATCATGATGGGTATACCATGAACCGGCTCACCAATTATTGCGGGAAATGGATCAAACACTGCGGATGGTATCCTGATACGAAACTCCGGCTGTATGATTCCCGAAAAGGAAGCTGGGGAGGCGATGATCCGCACGACAAAATCATTATGCAACCCGGCACTTCCACCGGATTCCTGGTAGGCGACATCTTACATTACAGTTATTATACACTGGATGATCACTACCGTCAGGTACATTATTTTACGGATATTTTATCAAAGTCACAGTTCATAAGGGGTAAAAAGGCCGGTCTGCCGGTAATGGTTCTCAGTCCTGTGGTCAAGTTTCTCAGGGATTATTTCCTCAATCTCGGTTTTCTGGATGGCCGTGAAGGATTTACAATTTGCCGGATTTCCGCCTGGGCAACTTATCTGAAATACCGGAAAATCCGAAAACTGATGCTGGATTCAAACACCAAACCTCACCAGGATGCCAAAACCCGTTAAGAAAATACTGATCAGCCGGACCGACAGCATCGGGGATGTAGTATTGACACTGCCTCTGGTTGGTTTGCTGAAAAAACAGTACCCGGAAGTTGAAATGGCTTTTCTCGGCCAGAGCTATACCCGGCCGGTAGCCAACGCCTGCGTCTTTATTGATGAGTTCTATGATTGGAATGAAATCCGGACATTGAATAAAAAAGACCAGATCAGCCGGTTTAGTAATATCGGAGCAGATGTGATATTTCATGTTTTTCCCCGGAAAGAGATCGCCCAACTGGCATCCAAATCCGGAATTGAACAACGGATTGGAACAACCGGCCGCTGGTACCACTGGCTTACCTGCAATCGACTGATCAGACTTTCGAGACGCAGGTCGGATCTTCATGAAGCGCAACTAAATCTGCAACTGGCCAGGCAATGGAATCATCCGTCATTATTACCTCTCGATGTTATCCCGGATTATTATGGAATGCAGCGAATTGCCCCGCTGCCGGCTGAAATATCAGAACGGATTGACCCAAAAAGATTTAACCTGATTTTGCATCCGAAATCAAAAGGCAGTACCCGCGAATGGGGGTTGGAAAATTTTGCACAACTCACCCATATTTTACCCCCCGGACAGTTTAAAATATTCATCACCGGAACCCAGGCTGAAGGGGATTTGCTAAGAGAGGCTTCCTTATTCAGATCAGCAGCGCCGGTTACCGATATGTGTGGCCGCCTCAGCCTCGATGAGATGATCTCCTTTATTGCAGCTGCCGACGGGCTTATTGCGGCCAGTACCGGCCCGTTGCATCTGGCAGCAGCGCTGGGAAAAGTAGCGCTGGGGATTTATCCCCCCATCAAACCCATGCATCCCGGACGATGGGCCCCTGTAGGGAAAAATGCCTCCTTTCTGGTAAAAGACAAACCCCTCTGTAACCAATGCAGAAAATCGCCGGCGTGCGAATGTATGTTACAGATACATCCCGTCCAGGTGATGAAAAAGCTGGAAGTAATGATACAGAAGGCATAAAAAGTTTGATATAAGAACTCACAGGTAGTAACTCATACATTTTATATATTGGAAAGAATTATTTCATTAATCAGTAAAATCAACTCCTCAAAAATATTCCGGATTTTCCTGGCTATCATTGCATTGGGCTACCTGTCCACTTTATGGAACCGCTACATTTATATTGATGATGCCTGGTTTGGCGAACAGGCATTCTGGATGGCCAAAGATGGAATTCCCCGGGTGGAAACCCTGAAGGGTTATTTCGGATGGGACACCCATTTACTGGTTTATCACCGGTTTAACATCATTTTTGGAGCAGGGATCATTAAGATTTTTGGCTGGTCGGTAGAGTATTTCCGGATTGCCACTTTACTGGTTCTGATTGCCTTTTTCACATTACTTTACAAATATTCTCAAATTCATCGGGAGAAATATGGTAACCATATTTTCATCCTCTGGCTGGCTTTTATTTTTGCCAATCCCCTGATGATTTCTTTATCATTTACTTACAGGCCCGAGATCTGGGTGATGCTGTTCGGATTCTTATCCTGGTGGTTTGTGGAAAAGTGCACGGAACAGAGCTTCAAACCTTTAGTTCCGGTGCTTGGAGGAGCATTTGCCGGAATGGCCTTTTTTACACATCTGAACGGCCTTATCTTCCCGGTTGCCGGGTTTGTAATACTTCTTATCAATAAGAAAATTAAACCGTTGGTGCTATTCAGTATGGCGGCATTCATTACTTCATCCTTGTTTTTCTACGATTTATGGCAGGAGGGAAGATTAGAAACTTTTCTTTACCAAATGCGTAATTGGCCAGATCCGGTGGGCGCCAGCTACCTGAGTAACGGATGGATTGGCTGGTTAAAAAATGCCCTGATAAAACTTTCCATGGAACACCAGCGGTTTTTCTGGAGCTATAAAGTCTGGATGGTCTCAGTCATGTTTTTAACGTCGATAGTAATTTTCTTTAAAACCATCCTGAAACAGCACAGGAACCTGCTTATTTATACCCTGGTTCTTATTTTCTCCTTGAATATTCTGGGAAGTCAGATTGCCGAAAGATTCCTGATTTACCTTATGCCCTATATGGCTATTCTGGCAGGAATTTCATTCAGGCTGACCCTGGAACGAGGAAAAGTGATGCTGGCGAACCTGTTCAAAATCCTGGCTGTTTTTCAGTTTGTTTTCTGTCTGATTATGATCATCACCATCCTCCAAAAAAACCTTGATTATGTGGATGTGCACACCGGTATTCTTGCTAAAATTCCTGAAAATCAAGGACCTGTACTGGTTGATTACCCATTTGTTTTCAATGGGCTGGAAACCCATCAGCTGGTAACTTTCAAATTATTTGAATACCTTGAGGTTACCGAGAACATGAAATTTGATGCCGCATCCCTGGCCGAACGTGCCCATTCATTAGGGATTAGCTATATAGTTCTTCCCACGAGACCGGAATATGTTGAGAATGCCAACTATACACCTCTTTTTGAAGGTCTGCGTGATATCCCTTATTATGAAAAATTTCTCGAGCCGGAAGGTTACCTGATCTTGAAGAAAAAACAGAACTTCTGAAATTATTCAGATATATGCTTATTTTCAGACAAGTAGATTTTCAGATTCAATCACTTTAAACTTTTTTAAGAAAACCATAACCGCTGTGTCGCTACAATTAATTAGTTTTGCGCCACTTACAAAAATCGTATATGCAGAATAAAAAAGGTAACGGAAAAATTATTCAGATCATCGGCGCCGTGGTCGATGTGGCATTTGAGCAGGGCGTTGAGTTGCCCAATATTCTCGATGCACTGGAAGTGACCAACGATTACGGTCAGACGATAGTGCTTGAATGTCAGCAGGATATTGGTGAAAGTACTGTTCGTGCCATTGCCATGGATTCTACCGATGGCTTGCGCAGGGGAATGGAGGTAAAAGTGACAGGTCAGCCTATTGCCATGCCTGTAAGCGATGAAATCCGCGGCAGGTTGTTCAATGTCATAGGTGAATCAATCGATGGTTTACCTTCGGTTCCAAAGAAGAAAACCTATCCCATTCACCGTGACCCGCCCAGGTATGAAAACCTGAGTACTACTAAGGAAGTGCTTTACACAGGTATTAAAGTAATCGACCTGATGGAGCCTTACAGTAAAGGGGGTAAAACCGGTCTGTTTGGTGGTGCCGGCGTTGGAAAAACGGTCATCATTATGGAGCTGATCAACAATATTGCTAAAAAATATTCCGGTCTTTCGGTATTTGCCGGTGTGGGGGAACGTACCCGTGAGGGGAACGATCTGCTCCGCGAAATGATCGAATCCAATGTAATCCGTTACGGAGAGGCCTTTTTACACGATATGGAAAATGGTGGCTGGGATTTATCGAAGGTCGACATGAAGGAACTGGCCAAATCCCAGGCTACCCTGGTATTCGGACAGATGAATGAACCTCCCGGCGCCCGTGCCCGCGTAGCCCTTTCAGGCGTTACCCTCGCTGAGTACTTCCGCGATGGGGATGAAGATTCCGGTGGACGGGACATCCTGTTGTTCATCGATAATATTTTCCGTTTCACCCAGGCCGGCTCCGAAGTATCGGCGCTGCTCGGACGTATGCCCTCCGCAGTAGGTTATCAGCCCACCCTGGCTTCCGAAATGGGCGCCATGCAGGAACGTATCACTTCTACCAAACGGGGTTCCATCACATCTGTTCAGGCGGTGTATGTTCCCGCCGACGACCTCACCGACCCTGCTCCTGCTACTACCTTTGCCCACCTCGATGCTACCACGGTTCTTAACCGAAAAATTTCAGAAATGGGTATCTATCCGGCAGTTGACCCCCTGGATTCAACATCACGGATTCTGTCACCGGATATCGTGGGTGAAGAACACTACCGTTGCGCTCAAAGGGTACGACAGATTCTTCAGAGATACAAGGAATTGCAGGACATTATTGCCATCCTTGGTATCGATGAACTTTCTGATGATGATAAACTGGTGGTACACCGTGCACGACGGGTTCAGCGGTTCCTTTCTCAACCGTTCCATGTGGCCGAACAGTTTACAGGATTAAAAGGAACTATCGTCGCCATCGAAGATACCATCAAAGGATTCAACATGATTATGGACGGTGAAGTGGACGAATATCCTGAATCGGCTTTCCATATGGTAGGAACCATCGAAGAAGCCATGGAAAAAGGAAAGAAATTAATGTCGGAACACGCATAATCCCCCATTATGACAACCAGCGAAAAACCACTCCAGCTCGAAGTATACTCCCCCGAAGAAAGGTTGTATGCCGATTCAGTGATTCTTGTTCAGTTACCCGGATCGGACGGATCCTTCGAGATTTTGAAAAACCATGCCCCTATGATCGCCACCCTGAAACAGGGTACGATCCGCATTAAAGATGTTCGTTTAGAAGAACATTCTTTTAATGTAAAGGGAGGAGTGGTCGAAGTACTGAACAACCAGGTTACCGTGCTGGTTACTTAGGGTTCATTGCACATAATTGATTGAGATAAAAGAGGCTGTCCTAAAATCAGAATAATTATTTTTTGCCACGAAGACCCAAAGTCATAAAGATTCAAAAAGCATTAATGTGTAAACATATAAATCTTTGTGAATCTTAGTGTTTTTGTCACTTTGTGGCAAAAATTGTATTTTGACAAACCCTATGTTTCTTACCTCTAAAATTGGTATTTTCGCAGTCCTGAAATTGATTTCGTATGTTTACTAAAAGAATTGCCGCTGTTTTTATCCTCATAGCACTTTTGGCTTTCAGTCCTGCACCTCCATCCAGAATCAGCCTAAGTATGGAAACCAAAATCCTGAAAAAGGGACAGGTCGTTACTATAAAAGCGGAAGTATATTACCTGTTCGACCAGGGGAAAATGATCACGCGTTATCTTACTCCATCCGAATACCTGTTCATCTCCAACAATAAAGGGGAAGCGAGTGTATATTATCCCGCCAGCAATCAGGTAGCCATGAAACAGGCTATGGAGTATGATACTGAAAAAACCATGTTGTACTATTTTCTGGCTGATAAACTAAACGACCTGGGACTGAAGGATCTCGGCTTTAAACTGACCGATACCCGGTTTGAGGAGGGGTTGATCATCAGTACCTGGGAGCCCGCTACAGCATTCAACGATGTTTACAGTAAAGTGGAACTGGTTCACGAAAATGATCTGCCTATTTACATTGCTTATTTTAATGTAAAAGGAAAGCTGATCCAGAAAATATATTATTACAATTACGAGTTTCACCAGGACCTGGCATTACCACATAAAGTACTGGAGTATCAGTACCTGCAGGATGGTGATTCCATCATGAACAGGATAGCCTATTCAAATGTGAAAACCGGAAGTGACGCCCAAAATGAGATATTCAATTTCAAAATCCCGGCCAATGCGCGGATCATTAAGTAAAGGTTTCCTGCTGATTCTTTTCCTGTCGGTACTAGTCCTGCCATCAGTATTTTCACAGGATACGGATCTGAAACTTATTAAACAGCATTCCTTTAATAATCCGGTATATGAAAAGCACCAGGTTCGACCTTTCCTGAAATCAAATTCCCAGAATATACTGGTTAAGTACAATCCTTTCAGGCTGGCTTTTGGCGGCATGATGTATTTGTATCAGAATGTTTTATCAGAGCAGTATTCCGCTCAGTGTATGTATAATCCCAGTTGCTCAGGTTACGGAAAGCAGCTCATCTTCGAATATGGACTCATCCCGGGTGTCTTTTACACAGCCGATCGAATCATGCGCTGCAACCGGCTGGCTGAAATCGATCTTCGCGAGTATCAGGTTGATCCCGGTGATCACCACATTCATGAATCCATTGACAGATACAGCCGCTCTAAATGAAATCCGTTTGTACCTCAGTTTTTATTTTACTTATCACATTTTCAGCTTTTTCACAATCTGAAACCGATTCGGTTTTTTTCCGGGAACTGGCTTTTATGCAACACCTGGTACGGCTTAACAAATCCGGAGAAGCCATTCAATATGGAAAGCATTTACTGAATGCCTCTGACATTTCTCAACCTGAAAGGGACACTTTGAATTATACCATTGGCTGGCTGTACTATACGCAGAAAGAATTGGGAAACTCGTCTGCATATCTCTTACAGGTTTCCCGGAATTCCACAGCCTATCTCAAGTCCGTTTTCTTTTCTGCCTATAACTATATTTATCTTGGCAGGTATCAGGTAGCTGATAGTCTACTCGATCTGATTTACTCAGATGATGAGTTGGTAAACAGTCTGAAAAGTTTTGAAAGATCCGGTTCATCGCTGTTACAGAGGGATTTTGACAATTTCCGTTCGCAATCATTGTTGTACAGCAGGCAGTACTTTGCGCTGGAAAAACAGGCAGATCAACTCGATCATTATTATCAGGGTTTAATTAATTACAAACCAAAATCTCCGGGTCTTGCTGCACTTATGTCAGGCCTTATACCCGGAAGCGGAAAAATTTATGCAGGCAAAACGGGCGAAGGCATTGCGGCCTTTCTGGTAGTTACAGCGCTCAGCCTGATTACATATGAAAATTACCGTAAAGACGGGTTAACCAATTATAAAACATTGTTTTTCGGTGGGATTACCGGAATTTATTATATCGGTAATATTTTGGGCAGCGCGGCTACTGCCCGGGTAAAAAACAAAGAATTTAACTATGAAATGGATCAACGGATCTTATTCGATATTCATATCCCTCTTCGTACTATTTTCAATTAGTGCAAATCCGTCGAACCCGGAAAAGAAAGGCGACAGCCTGGTACAATTGGAACGGTACCGTGAGGCGCTGATTTTTTATGAACGGCAAATTTTCGACAGCCGGGAGAAACCGGTTATCACCCGGCTTTTACTTAAGAAAGCGCAATGCCTAAAGCTTACAGGAATGTACGCTGAAGCACTTGATGAGCTGAAAAGAGCCTCCTATGCAGGTTTTAGCGATTCACTTTCATTTGAAGTACTTTATGAGTCAGCGCTTTGTGCCTGGTTATCTTCGCAATTTGACGAGGCGGCGGCCAGGATTAAAATGCTGCAACATTTTGTTAAAGATACCGTGATGGTTAAGCGGTCATTGCTGCTTGAAACCCTGATCCTGGCTGAGCAGCTGAAATGGGAAGAGTCTCATGCTAAAGCAGTGGTCTATATACAATCACTTCAGATTCCCGAACGCGAACAGGAAAAGATGTTGCTGGCGCTTGAGAAGCAATTCCAGAGCCCCCCAAAGCTCAAAAAGGAAAATACCGGCAGGTGGCTAAATTATCTGGTACCGGGAAGTGGTCAGGTATATGCGGGTTATCCAGCCGGTGGGATTATGAGTTTTGCTTTAAATGCCACTTCGCTGGCTTTTGGAGTATTAATGATTATAAACGGCTATTACTTAACGGGCTATATCATTGGTACCGGCTTATTGCAGAAATTTTATTTCGGTGGACTACGCCGCACTGAATACCTGGTACAAAAAACCAATTATCTGAGAATAAGAAAGTTCAATGATGAAATAAAGGAAATCCTGATGACTGATGTTAAAATCGAATGAGCAAACGGATCCCGGATTCTTCTCCAACAATTTTTAATGCCGGATAAGGGGAAGTCTTCTCAGGATTTCAACAAAGGTTCCTATGGATTGTAAATCTTCAATGGATTCCTGTAACCGGGCAGGTCTTTATACCAGTCAGGATATAAGGTTCCACTGCTTTCAACCCATTGGGTAAAATGCAGATAAGCCGTATTAACAGGAGCTTTTTCTATCGGATAATCAAATCTTTCGATTAAACTGATAGCCCAGGGCAGATTGTTGTCGCTGCGATAATATCTTCCTTCAGACGGATCGCTGGTATCGTCAAATGTCCCAAAATAGGAAACATTTGCCAGATCAGTAGGCACATGATCAGGCAGGTGCACTTCCCGGCCACGGGTTTGATTTACAAAAATAAACGGATTATACGGGGGCAATCCGAGAGCCTCCGGAAGTACCGGAGTAACCATTTTAAGCTCCATTTTAATGGTATCCGGAATGATAAATGGTACAGCAGGATTGGTATTCACACCTGTAGATCCATTCCCGGAATAGGGCATCACTTTAAAGAAATGATCGAAGGGAATAATTACCGCCTTGGATTGGCCGGCTTCAGTACCATTGGCATTCAGGCTTATAATGTTGGCATGGTGCTCCTGGCCTGTAACGTAAGCAATGGATGAGGACGGCACATTGAGCTGAATGCCGAATCCGTTTTTAAATCCGGCTCCGCTGGCTCTGGGAACGATAACCGGTTTTACTTTAACCACCTTGTTTTGGGCGTTGGTTATCTGATTGATGTTATAGTCAACCACCACATCATTAAAGTCATAATCTCCTTTTGAGGGCCAGAGATCTTCAAAAGCGAGGGTACCGAAAACACCTTCACCGGGATAGAAATTATCGAAAGCCAGTTCAGGATCGGTGGGATAATCATCCATGTTGTCAGGCACGCCGTCACCGTCCTGGTCGTTGCTGTTGTAAATGATGGGCGGAATATAGGTAACATTGATGGCTTCCCGGGGATTGGCCTTAACGAGAAAGAGGGCATCATTAAAATCGTGATCGCTGCCGGTAACCCGGTTCAGATCTTCGAAACCCATTAGAAAATATTTTCTGATCATATCAACGGCAATCACGCTGTGTTTCTTTTTGGAAGGATCAGATTCGGGGTTAAATGCCGGGTTAGAGTAGTAAACAGCATATCCGTCGGTAAGGGTGCCATTACGGAAGCCATCTGCAATGAGAAAAAACCCTATGCCGGTATTGGCCGGGAAAGTTCCGAGATAAACTTTATTACCTGTATGAAGGCCACCACCACTGCCCTGGTAGGAAACATTAGGATAGATAATCTTGCCGTTGTTGATTTCTGAAGAGGAAACAGGCGGATTATCAAGGTTGTAAGTATAGTAGCCTAAAATATTTTTATAACCGGCTCCTTCATGAACAAAGGTAATCCAGACATCGCATTCCAAGGTTAGTTTGAAATCATAATCGTTGATAGCATTCAGAAAAACAGGATTGATGGGTTGACTTTCGGGGAAAGTAGCGTTGATGTCAGCAAGAAAATCAGAATCGATAATATCATTTTGTGGTTCGAGGTAATCCGGAACACCCAAGGTATTGTATCCGCCCATCAGGGTGTATTGTAACAGTGAATTTTTAAGAGTTCCGCCCATTTCACCGGATTTATAACCGGGATCGCTTCCACCGATCAGAACCTGTACAAAATCTTCGGAAACGGAAACAGGTGTTTCATCAGGTAATCCGACATAATCGAGATCAACCACTACCTGTTCAAAATAATCGGGAAGTGACAGAGAAGTTCTGAAAGCCCCATCATCACCGGTAAATCCGCTAACCATCTGATAACCAGCGTTCACATGAAAATCAGAGCTGATTTTCACCCTGATACCGGGAAGTGGTTCATCAATATTGGATTTAAGAATAACCTCAAATTCAATGATTTTTTCAGTTTTAAAACCAAAGGATTCAGTAGCGATAACTGTATTCAGATCTTCAGACCCGCCGGTATCCGGTTTCTCAGTTCCGGGAGTCTGTTCCAGCTCTTTGGTGCAGGAAATCAATCCAAGGAGCAAAATAAGTAAGGGAAAATATTTTCGTATCATGGCACACTTCAAATATAGAATTAACTATGGTAATTGTCATCTTAAGATAATTAAAAGTCAATATTTGTGCCAGTACCAATTATGTTTTTCCTGAATTTGTAAGTGTATATAAAAGTGCCAAAAGTGTCGCTATTTTGTTAGTATCTGTGGATAATAACAATGTTTATAAACTGACTGGTGTCAAATTTAGATATTCAACTCCAGAATTTGGAAATTTGGGGTGAATTTTACACTTCAAACATCCCTTTGTGCGTACTACAAACTACTTAAGTAAATTATTTAATGCATTTTCCAGGGATGGAAATCCAAAATGAAAATCTTCTTCCAAAAGTCTTTCAGGAATAACCGGATAACTGTCGAGCAATAATTCCTGTGCCATCTCGCCCATTAATATTTTCAGGGCAAATCCCGGGACATGAAGCCATGAAGGGCTTTTTAGTACTTTTCCGGTAGTTTTTGCAAAAATTTTCATCGTAACCGGTTCTGGGGCGGTAAGATTGTAAACTCCAGAGGTTGTTGAACGGGTTGCCAGGAACCGGATGGCTTCAATTTCGTCCTGAATATGAATCCACGGAATAACCTGACGGCCGTTGCCGATATGCCCGCCGGCAAAAAATCTGAACGGCATTATCATCTGAGGCAACGCCCCGCCTTTTTTATCCAGTACTACCCCGGTTCTTATAATAATTAACCTGGCCACTTTACTTACCTCAGCGGCTGCACCTTCCCAAACCCGGCAAACTTCTGACAAAAAATGATCTCCGGGACCGTCTGATTCTGTGATAAACCCTGTGGATGCAGGTTTGTAATAACCGGTGGCAGAGGCCTGTATCAGGGTTTTGGGAGGTTTTGCTGACAGGCTGAATGCTTTGGCAACGGCAAGGGTTGTAGTTTTCCTGCTGGTAATGATCTTTTGTTTTTGACCTGTCGTCCATCTTTTACCGGCAATACTTTCACCGGCCAGGTTCACTACAACATCGGCTCCTTCAATGATACGGACGAGTGATTGAGGATCGGTTCCGTTCCAAAATATTTTATCGGTTAAAAATGGCTGGCTTGTGGATAACCTGCCAGGATTTCTTGAGAGGCCGGTTACCTGGTGCCCGTTAGCGATAAGGGAAGAGGCAAGCCTTGAGCCAATCAGTCCGGTAACGCCAATGATGATAATTTTCATTTCAATCGGGTGTTTTATGGGTAATGATAAGTAAACATCCAAATCAGACGAATGTTTCAGGACCCTTTACATCTTACAAACCAGCCGGATCTTCGTTTGGTGGATCAGCCAGCCTGATTTTTTTCTCCTGGCTTTTATCTGAATCCTTGCCATAAGCGGCAATGATCCGGGTCACCAGTTTATGTCTTATAACATCCCGGTCGTCGAGGTATATAAAATCAATACCGTTAATATGACCAAGTATCCGGGCAGCCTGAATTAATCCGGAGGCCTGGTTTTTAGGGAGATCTATCTGGGTGATATCCCCTGTAACAATAAACTTTGCTGATCTTCCCATTCGGGTCAGGAACATTTTGAGCTGACCTTCGGTAGCATTCTGGGCTTCATCGAGAATGGCAAAGGCATGATCAAGGGTGCGTCCCCGCATAAAAGCCAGAGGGGCTATTTCGATGGTACCGTCTTCAAGATAAGTCAGAAGTTTCTGCGGTGGAAGCATATCACGAAGGGCATCATAGAGTGGCTGTAAGTAGGGATCAAGTTTGTCCTTGAGATCACCGGGTAAGAATCCCAGGTTTTCACCGGCTTCCACTGCAGGCCGGGTCAGTATGATCCGTTTTACCATTTTTTCTTTGAGGCACTTAACCGCCAATGCAACAGCCGTATAGGTTTTTCCGGTACCTGCCGGTCCGATGGCAAACACCAGATCATTCTTATTGCAGCTGTCAACCATTCGCTGCTGATTGATGGTACGTGCCTTGATCTGCATCCCGTTTTTACCGTAAACCAGCACATCATCAGGCTGATTACCGGCCGGCTGCACAAAACCATTCTCAGCCCTAAGAATATCCATAATATCTGATTCACTGATGTGTCCGGTTTTTTCAAAATGCAGCAGCAGAAAATGAAATTTTTTACCAAATAATTCAACCTGCTCAGGGTCGCCAATGGCTTTGATCTCATCGCCCCGGGCAATAATTTTTAGTTTGGGAAATATCTTCTGGATCAACTCAATTTTGGAGTCATTGACACCAAAAATCTCCAGTTGATCATACGATTGAACAGAAATGGTGATTTCAGACATATTATGGAAACACTGGGTTTTATTGTGTCAAAAGTAGGATAATTTGACAAATTGAAACAGGTAAACCAAAAATTATCACTTTAACAGCGGGATATTGTATTTTTGCCGTGTAAAAAGAATACGCATGAAGATCGTTACCTTAACCAGCGACTGGGGATTGAAAGACCATTATCTTGCTCAGGTGAAGGGCCGTTTATTAAAAGAAATAACCGATGTGGTTATCGTGGATATATCACACCAGATTCCCCCTTTCGACCTTAACCAGGCTTCGTTTGTATTCAGAAATTCCTGGAACAGTTTTCCCTCCGGCACCATTCATATTATCGACCTGATGAGCGATGCCTCCATAAAAACGCCTCATACGGTGGTGGTTAAGGAAGGTCACTATTTCATTGGAACCGATAATGGTTTTTTTTCACTGGTTTTTGATACTGCACCCGATGATATATATGAAATCGATATCCATCAGGACAGCGATTATTTTACCTTTTCGGCCCGGGATGTATTTGTCAAAGCAGCGGCCCAGATTGCAGCGGGAAAGCCGGTTTCAGACCTTGGCGACCGCGTTACAGCGCTAATTCCAAAAATTCCTTTTGCACCGGTTATTGATGCCAATCACCTAATAGGCAAAGTGATCTATGTAGATAACTATGAAAATGTGATCACGAACATATCAGAACAATTGTTCAGGGAAGTGGGAAAAAACCGGCCGTTCACGGTAATGTTCGGTTCGTCAAAATACCCCTATAAACAGTTGGATACCTCTTATAAAGATGTTCCTGATACTGAAGTGGTGGTGTTGATCAATTCAGCGGGCTTGCTTGAAATTGCAGTCAGTATGGGGAATGCCTCCGGATTACTGGGGCTGGATGTGGAAGATAAGGTGCGGATTGAGTTTAAAGGATGAGATCCTGAACAGAATTATAAATTATTAAAAAAAGAGGCTCCTTTTCAGACAGCCTCTTTTTTTAATAAGTTGCGGTGTTGTTACCACATGAAGAATTTTGGATTATCCACGTATTGACTGATGTCTTCCTCGATAGCACCAACCAACAGCACGATCCAGTCAACAAAAGGTACAATCCCGAAAATCCCGCCGCAGGTAAGAATGTAACCCACCCAGGTAAGAGTTTTGGTTCCGAGGTAAGCACGGTGTATACCGAGAGGGCCCACTACAAAAGCAAGGGCAAAAGCCACCCAAGGATTCTTATCTGCAGAAACCACTGCAGGGGCTGTCATGGGTAAAGTAGCCGGACTTCCCGATTCATCAAAAAAAGTGAACGGAACTTCCGTGGCGCCGGCAAACAGGGCCTCCACAGCAGCTTCATCAACTTTGTATTGATTTACAGATGCCTGAACACCTACTGTTGTAATAAACAGTAATCCGATTAAAATAGCTAATGTACGCATACTTTTAGATTTAATGATATCTTTTGATTTCAATTGCAAACCTAACATAAAAACAAATATCATCTGATATTTATTTAATATTTTAACATTTATTGAACGGAAATCCTTTTCACTGAATGGCCATTTAGGAAAAATGTTTTTACGAGATATATTCCTTTTCCGTACCGGCTTAAATCAATGGAGAAGCGGTTTTCAGCCGGATCCAGGCGCTGCCGGATGAGTAATCTGCCCATTACATCCATCACTTCCATATCAACCGGTCCGTTTTGCTTATTGTCAACAAATATTTCCACCATTCCTCTGGTCGGATTCGGGTAAATGCGGATCATCTGATCCGCCGGATTTGATGATTCAGGTAATCCCACCGCGTCGGTCAGCATAAAATCATCAATGGCAAAATCGCCTTTTTGCCCCCCACCGGTTACGCCCCTTAGTTTCATGGCAATTTTCTGCCCGGCATACATGGCAAGGTCGATCTCCAGTTCCCTCCATTCATCGGCCACCTGACCAATGACCGGAGGAATAGCATCTGCCATAACATCCGTTCCATTGTAAATATCCACATGGAAACGGCCGATATCCGAACCAAATGAATGGTACCAGATGTAGGCTTTCGGGCTTATGGTGCCGGTAAGGTCGAGCAGAGGCAGTAAAAGTTCAGCCTCTTTGAAAAAACAAATGACCGAAGCTTCCAGGAACAGGTATTTTCCGGCGCTGGTGCCGGTGGTATGATCGAAATCGGGACCGGACTGCCCGGTGGGTGTACTGCCGCTGTAGGTTCGCCAGTCGATATCGTCGGTTTCATTATTGGTAAGATTGATCCAGTTATCATCCAGCGGGCAGACATAGCCCTCACAGGTAGGTATAGCCTGGCAATTGGCCCAGCTTTCAAATGTCTGCTGGTAGCCATTTTGAACCGGATTGCCCGGTATCAGTGAGATAATACCTGACAGTGTATCATTTTCCGGATTGTTATCACCGGCACAGGTAACCCAGGTATTAAGTGAAAAATTTCCTGTGCCCGGCAGGGAAATCAACTGGTTGAAAGTGAAATCCAGCGTTGAATCAGGAAGAATCATTCCGGAATGGTTTTCAACAACCGGAACACCATTGTTAAAACTGTAACCAAACACCGGATTTTCAATTGTGGAGGCACTGTTATTTTTAAATCTTACGGTGATCCCCTGCTCAGCCTGAACCATTTCTTCATACAGGGCGCCCCATGAATTGGAAGGAACTCCTGCCATCATTCCGTCAACCGGATAGCAATTGAATGTTCCGGGATTTTTAACAATGGCCACATTGCGTCTGCTTACAGCATTTTCAGTTCCTTTTGCCCTTATACTGAACCAGTATGTTTCTTCCTGGCTGATTCCTGTCAGTAAAAAGGAGTTCTGGTGAGTGCTGCCGATCACTTCCATATATTTGTCACCTAATTGGTAAATTTCATATTCATCGGCTCCGTACATTTCGTCCCAGGTAAGATGGAGGGCGTTTTCACAGGCCCAGTCGATATGAAAACCGGCCGGTTGCTGCATGATGGAAAACGGCGCTTCACTTTGCCCAGATACACCGTTACGGCTAATTCTGACCAATGCCTTACCGGTAATGGCGGCAGGGACTGTCCATGAAAAATAACGCAGGCTGCCCGACGTATTATTGCTGATCAGATTCCAGTTTTCGCCCATATCTGTGGAGTATTCCAGTGTAAAAGTATCGTCATTCAGGTGGGCATCCCAACGGATCACCTCCGTTTCACCGGGAACCAGTGATTCTCCTCCAAAGGGATAAGTAACCGTAATCTGGTCGGTGATGGCTTCATACACTACAAAATATTGTTGCGGGCCTTGCGGGATGCTGAATCCGGACACGGCAAAATTATAATATCCGGCTACCGGATTATCGATGGTAACCTGCTCCATATTGTTGAGGTGATCCTCACCTCGGGTGGCAGGAGCGTTTAACCTTGCAGGATCGGGAGTATGGTCGAGTACCCACGGTAGCCAAATCTGAGAATTCGGGTCCATCACCGTCATATCGAGATCATTCACCAGGGCTTTGGTGGTATTTACATTGCCTTCACGGTCGTTCCAGTAAATCATTACTTTTAGCTGAAGGGTATTATCAAACACTACTATCGAATGATTTTTAATCTCTCCCTGATTAATGGTTCCCGAGTCATATCTTCCAAGCTCAAGGGTTTGTATGGCTTTCAGCGCATTTACCCTCCCAAAGCCGTGTTTGAAATCAGGTCCGGGGTTTCCTATATCATCTGCCGAGTTTAGTAAGACTGCTTTTATCAGACCTGATCTGGGATCGGCGCCGCCGTTCAGACTTTTATACCCGCTGTACAGCTGGGCCAGGGTTCCCGAAATGCCCGGGCAGGACATGGAAGTTCCGGTTTTTGAACCATAGCTGTTGGGGTCGATGGTGGAATATACATCCGTTCCTTTGGCAGAAATATCGGGCTTGATACGGCCATCATGAGCCGGACCACGGCTGCTGGATGAATTAAGATTGTCGGTATAGTCGAGGTTGGCTACCGCAATGGCATTTTTGGCCATTTTATGCCCGCCGGTGATATTGCCCCATCCGGCGCCGGCGCCGTAATTACAGTTGGCCGTTCCCTGATTGCCTGCCGAGAAAACGTGCATGAGCGAAGGATAGGTCCGTATCTGCATATCGAGGGTACGGGCCAGAGAGGTGTACCCGTCATTGCATCCATCGCTGTAAGAGGTGGAGCTGATGCGGATACCGGGATTTGTATAGTGTTGCGGAATACTGGAAAATCCGGGATAATTGGGTGATGCACCGTACACATAGATCGAGGCGCCGGGGGCCATACCTCGTCCTTTGGGATCCAAATTACCGGAAGCCATGATAATACCGGCACAATGGTCTCCATGATCGCCGTAGTTATAGGAAATGTATTGATTCCCGATTCTGCCTTCATAATCGATGTGCGGACCAATGACACCATCATCCTGGAGCATTACATTGACTCCGGTGCCATCGTATTGCCGGCCTCCTATAAAGCTGGTAACGAGGGTATTACTGCGGTGTAGTGTTCGTCCGGTTGAGTTTTCAGGTTCAGGTGCGGGTGAGGCAGCTTCAAGATACATGATGAACTGCATTTCAGCGAGCTTCTCGATCTCATCAAATCCCACAATCACCGAAAAGGTTTTTCCAAACTCATCCGGTGCAAAGGGATTCAGGTTCAGGGATATCAAACGGTTGTAAATATCTTCATACTTCAGACCGGAAAACCAGGTTGCCCTGATTTCAATGTGGTCATCACCTCTTAAAGCCCATTCAGGGTAGTTCTTTTCGGCCAGCGCGGCTGAATATTTAAATACAGGTTGAATGGGTTCAACGGCTCTTACCCTGAAATTCTTCAATAACGAAAAATCATAACCAGCCGGAAAAGAAGCAAAGAAGGCTGTGTTAGGCAGATAATCGAGCAACGTTACACCTGTATTTTCCAGCGCTTCCCTTTCAGGTTGGTCAGGAATATGATAAAACTGAAGAAGCAGAAAGTGCTTTTCGTTTACAGACTGACTGAGATTATTCAGTAATTCCCGGGTATCAAAATCCTGATGTAATTCCGGTTTATAATTCCCCGATTTAAACATGATATCATATTTCCCGGGAAGTTCCTGGGTAAAAGCCATAAGGCCCCAAAAGAGAAACAGGCATGAAAGTATTACAGATCGCTTGATGTAGATCATGAATAATAGTTAAATTAAGATGACAGAAAATAAAATTTAAAATGAGCAGGTAAAAGTACTACAATTAGTTTAGAACATATCCAATTTAACTACATTTTTAGAATTTTTAAAAAACAAACCTTACTGAAAATAATCATGGAGTATGACTTTGTAAATATTACTATTTTTAACCCATAAATTTCAAACCTGATTTTATGGAAACAAAAGGTGTTCTTTTTTACGTGGAAGCTGCCCGGCGGGCGGCTGATTGGCATAAAAACCATTTGGCAGCGATGAAAAAATGCCGCTTTGACACGATTGCCGTTCATGGCATTTATTCAATGCAGGAGTCGCTCGATTTTAACCAGGGGTCAATTATTGAACCTGTTTACATGTCGACTTCACAGGCCTACCGCGATTCGGACGAGATGGAAGCGGCGCTGGGATATATGATACCCACCTGGTGCTATTCCCGGATAGCCAACCCATCTATGTATTATCTGGAAGGCGTTCTTGCGCTGCTTGAGGGCTATGGTTCAGATGCTGAAACCTCGTGCATTGCCACAGCCAGCGGCATGGCCGCCATTCAGAGTGCGGTGGATCCGTTCCTGGTAGTTGATCCGGCATATCCGGATGAGAAAATGAATTTTGTGGCCACCTGCCAGTTGTATGGAGGCACATTTCAGCAGTTTGCCATCCGAAAAGACAAAGAAAGGAATATCGAGTGGCGTAAAATTATCAATCCCAATGACATAGATGAATGGCGATCGAAAATCGACCGTAATACACGCTTCATTTACGGCGAAATGCCCAGCAATCCGGGTCAGTCGTTTTTCGATCTGGATAAACTTATTGAGCTGGCCCATGAACATCAGATACCGGTTATCATTGATTCGACGGTGGCCACACCCGCCCTGATGCGACCCCTGGCGCGGGGAGCCGATATTGTGGTGCAATCGGTAACCAAGTCACTGATGACCAGCGGTTTTGGAATAGCCGGCGCTGTGATCGCCCGGAAAAATCTGACTTCAAGGATTTCAAATGAAGCCATGAAAGCCGACTTCTGCATGTACCTGAAAACCCTGCCCAACCGCGACAATGGTCCCAATATTTCGCCTATGAATGCCATTCTGGCGCTTAACGATATACGTACCATCCGGATGCGAATGGATCAAACCAGCCGGAACACTGAAAAAGTAGCAGGCTTTCTGGCAAAACACAAACACATTGAACAGGTGGATTATCTGGGGCTGGAATCGCATAAACTCCATGAACTGGCGAAGAAGTACCTCGTTCTGGTGGATTCGGAATTTGACGAACTATATGGAAAACCGGTAAACCGTTACGGTCATCTGATGTCGTTCAGGATTAAAGGGGGCGCCGAAGCTACGCGGAAGGTGTTCGACGGATTTCAAAGGATCTGGAGAGCTACAGACCTTGGAAGGATCAAGTCGGTAGCCACCATTCCGGCCATTTCCACGCACCAGCAGCAGGGTGAAGAAGGAAGAAAAATTGCGGATATCCCGCCCAATCTGATCCGTTTATGCGTGGGCGCCGAGCATCCCGATGATGTAATCGCCGACATCGACCAGGCGCTTTCCACCCTTGACGGAAAGAAGATTTTTGTGAGTTCGCCCGAATTTTCTGCCGGAGGAGCTTCTTCCGCCAAATTAGGATAGAGGATATGGAAAAACTGAAGTTTTACTCTACCAACCGGCAATCGCCCATGGTTACCTTCAGCGAGGCATTGATTACAGGGCAGGCGCCGGATAAAGGCCTGTACATGCCGGAAAAAATACCGGTATTACCGGAAAATGTAATTCAATCCTTTGCCGAAAAAACCTACCCGGAAATTGCCTGGACGGTTTGCAGGGAATATTTGAAAGGCGAAATACCCGATGATGAGCTTTTCAGCCTGGTAACCGATGCCTATAATTATCCAGTACCCCTGGAACCGGTTACGGGCCGCAAGTATATTCTCAGGCTTGATCAGGGACCCACGGCCTCGTTTAAAGATTTTGCCGCCCGCATGATGGGCCGGCTGATGCAGTATTACCTGAAGCATGAGGGCCGGGAAATGCTGATACTCACGGCCACCTCGGGAGATACCGGCAGCGCCATCGCCAATTCGTTTTACGGGCTGGACAAGATCAGGGTGGTAATCCTGTACCCGAAAGATGAAGTAACGCCGCGCCAGCGTAAGCAAATGACCACCTTAGGTAAAAATATCACCGTTCTGGGACTCGATGCCAAGTTCGACGACTGCCAGGGATTGGTCAAGCAGGCTTTTGCCGATCCGGACCTGGATCATCTGCATCTTTCATCAGCCAATTCGATCAATATCGGAAGGCTGATCCCTCAGTCAGTGTATTATTTCTATGCCCATTCCAGGTTGCGAAATTCCTGGCCCGATCCGGTCATTTTCTCGGTACCTTCCGGCAATTTCGGAGATATGATGGGCGGAATGCTGGCCAAAAAAATGGGATTGCCCGTTGAAAAACTGGTGATTGCCGTGAATGAGAATGATGAATTTCCGAGGTTCGTGGAAACGGGGAAATATGAGAAGATTGTTCCTTCGCTGAATTGCATTTCGAGCGCCATGAATGTGGGACATCCCAGCAATCTGGCCCGGCTGGTGGCTTTATACGGAGGAAGGATGGATGAAGCCGGAAACCTCTCAGAGTCTCCTGATTTTGGAAAGTTCCGAAACGATATCTTCGCCATCAGCATCAACGATGTGAAAACCCGGGAAACCATTATCCAATCCTGGAAAAAACACCGGTTACTGCTCGAACCTCACGGCGCTGTGGGCTGGGCCGGCCTGTGGCAGTACCTGAAACATCTCCCGGAGGATGAGATCACTTCAAAATTCTGTATTTCGCTTGAAACCGCTCATCCGGCTAAATTCCCGGCACAAATACAGGAACTGCTGGGTTTTGATCCCGATTTGCCCGAAAGCCTGAAAGGAATTGAGGATAAGGAAGAGCAAAGTACGGAGATATCGAAGGAGTACGGAGAGTTCAAAAGGTTTCTGAGGGAAATGTCCTGATAGTTTATATGAATGGAGCTATTAATCATTAGAAATTCTGCGTGTATCAGCGCGATCTGCGGGAAAATATCGCCCGTAGATTTCGCAGATTCGCGCAGAAAATAGTTTATCAATAAATAAAACCTAAGACCAAAATAAACCATGCACATTGTTTGTTCCGACCTCGAAGGGGTGTTCGTCCCCGAAATATGGATCAACGTTTCCGAACGTACCGGAATCCCTGAATTGCGGATCACTACCCGCGATGAACCCGATTATAATAAACTGATGCTGTACCGGATTGATATCCTGGAAAAGCATCATCTGAAACTCACGGATATTCAGCATGTGATTGCCACTATCGATCCGCTGCCCGGTGCAGTGGATTTTCTCAGCTGGCTCCGGAGTACCCTGCAGATGATTGTGGTATCGGATACTTTCATCCAGTTTGCCACCCCTCTGATGAAAAAACTGGGATGGCCCACCTTATTCTGCCATTCGCTGGAAATCAGCGAGGATGACCGGATCATTGGCTACCAGTTGCGCCAGCCCGACCCCAAGCGAAAAACCGTGGAAGCATTACAAAGCCTTAAATACCAGGTGATTGCCTGTGGCGATTCCTATAATGACATCAGCATGTTGTTGCAGGCCGAACAGGGAATATTGTTCCGGCCGCCTCAGAAAGTGGTGGACGACTTTCCGCAACTTCCGGTGGTTCATGATTATGATGAACTGAAAAAACTTATTCTTGCAGAAATAAAACATTAAAACATTGATGGGATGTCAACACAAAAGTCAAGAAGGGATTTTCTGAAGATTACCGCAGCCGGACTGGCCGCTATGGGTCTGTCCCAATTCAGGGGAATGGGTGAAAATACTCAACCTATTTCAGGTTTTAAAGTTCCTTCGGGTGAACGTTGGAATAAAACCGTAATGGGCATGAAAAGCGAGCCTCTCGATAAGGTCCGTATCGGATTGATTGGTCTGGGAATGAGGGGGCTGGACGGATGCGACCGTTTGCTGAAAGTGGACGGGGTGCAGATCACAGCCGTTTGCGATATCATCCCGGAACGGGTGGAAGCCGCCCGTAAACTGGTAGTGGCTGCCGGTCAGCCTGAACCGGCCTGCTATTCCAGCGGTGATGAAGCCTGGATGCAACTGTGCCGGAGAGACGATGTTAACCTGGTGTATATCTGTACTCCCTGGGAATTGCATACCCCCAATGCTGTGTACGCCATGAACCAGGGCAAGCATGTGGCCGTGGAAGTTCCGGCAGCGCTTACTCTCGATGAATGCTGGCAGTTGGTAAATACCTCCGAAAAAACCCGCCGGCATTGCATGATGCTCGAAAACTGCTGCTACGACTTTTTTGAAATGGCCACCCTGAACATGGCCCGCAAAGGATTACTGGGAGATATCATGCATGCTGAATGTGCCTATATTCATGACCTCCGGTGGCTGAAATTTGACAAGGAAACGGGCTATCAGGGCATGTGGCGGCTGAAATACAGCGAAGGCCACACCGGCAACCCGTATCCTACGCACGGATTAGGTCCGGTGGCGCAAATCATGGGCATTAACCGCAGCGACAAGCTCGATTTTCTTACCTCCATGTCGACCAGTCAGGTGGGGATGAGTTTGTATGCCCGGAACAAATTCGGGGAAAGCTCGCCGGAAGCCCGTCAGGGTTACAAGCTGGGAGATATGAACACTACCCTGGTAAAAACCCGCAACGGCAAAACCATCATGATTCAGCATGACACTACCAGTCCCCGCCCGTACAGCAGAATTCACCTGATCAGCGGTACCAAAGGCATGGCCCAGAAATGGCCCGATCAGCGCATTGCCCTCGAACCGGACTCGCACAGCTGGCTGAAAAAAGAAGAGTATGACCGGATCATGAAAGAGTACGAACATCCGCTGTCCCGAAAAATAGGGGAAAGAGCCCGTGAACAGGGCGGTCATGGTGGCATGGATTTCATTATGGATTACCGCCTCTCGTATTGCCTGCGTAATGGATTGCCTACTGATCAGGATGTGTATGATGCCGCCACCTGGTCAAGTATTGTAGAACTCAGCGAAAAATCGGTACTTTCAGGCAGTCAGCCGGTGGAAGTCCCCGACTTTACCAGGGGTGAATGGCAATACGCTGAACCCATAGGAATACTGGATTTTTGATGGATGGGTAAATTATACTATTGAGGAGTCTTTCCGGGCGTAGCGGTCATCCCGGGCGTAGCGGTCATCCCGAGCGTAGCGGTCATCCCGAGCGTAGCGGTCATCCCGAGCGTAGCGAGGGATCTCTCACTGCGTTCGAGATGACTCGTGGATAGTAAACCTAACGCATTGTATTTCAATCTATAATTTATAATTTTTAATTCATAATTCTCTCAATGGATCAACAACTTAAACGGGATTTTATCGAAAAGTGGAGAAAGTACTTTAACGAGTCCGAGTTGCCCATCGCGTTTTTTTATTCGGATAATCTTGCCGGGGCCGAAAAGGTGGCAGAAGCCAAAGGCAGAAGCTGTCTAATATGCGAATTGAAGAAGGTGAGGGAAGGGAAGTCGGTGGCCTATAGCGGTGAAGCCATTGCCTGCGGGGGCGCCAAACGCTATCTGGGCTATTCCTGTTCCCTGTTTTCCAATTTCAACTATTTCCTTTCGTATGGAATTGAGGGAAAGGTAGAAGGGGAACGTTACAAGAAGAGTCCGGAACTGGTTCAGGAATTTCAGGATCAGACCGTTCAGATTGATGCTGCCGGCAAGTACCTGGTGTTTAAAAGATGGGACAATCTGACTGCCTCTGATTTGCCTGATGCTTGTATTTTCTTTGCCAATCCCGATGTATTGGCCGGATTGTTTACCCTGGCCAATTTTGATATTCCGGGCAGAACCGGGGTGATTACCCCCTTTGGTTCGGGTTGCTCATCCATCATCCACTTCCCCTATCTCGAAAATCAAAGCGATGACCCGAAGTGTGTGCTGGGCATGTTCGATCCTTCCGCCCGCAAATGCCTGCCTGCCAACATCCTCACCTTCGCGGTTCCCTTTAAAAAGATGGTAACGATGGTGGAAAATATGGATGAGAGTTTTCTGATCACGCCTTCGTGGGAAAATGTGAGGAAGAGAATTTGAAAATTTAGAAATTTAGAAATTTAGAAATGAAATACAAATTCCTGGTTAAGTATACCATTCTAACTAATTGTATTTCAATTTATAATTTATAATTCTATAATTTATAATTCTCATCACGTTTCCTTTTCCGGGAAAATCAAACCTTCTCCTGCCTTTTATTTAAACGCCTTTTCCAGCAGTCCGTCGCCTTTCATGGTGAGGCGGTCGAAATATGTTGGAACGGGTTTGCCGGTCAGCTTGTCCACATAAAGTTTTGCCAGGTACTGTCCGAGCATAAAGCCCTGTCCGCGAAGGCCCAGGAATAAACCCAAACCGGTATCCAGGATCATCCGGGGTTCCACATAATAGCCCGACCAGACTGCCTGGAACCCAACCGAAGAGAGTTTCGGAAGCCAGTTCACAAATACCTCGGAAGCGATCTCCATAAACTCGAGGGTGTTGACTTTCAGATTCTTTTCCGATTCCTGCGGATCGAACATGGGAGAGGCACAGCCGATGATCTGACCGGTCTCGGCCAGTTGCTGACCATACACTGCCATAAATCCCTTGTATTTCCTGCGGTCGATGATCATGGGCAAGGGAGCGCCATCCACTCCCATCATAGGCAGGCGGCGGGTGATGAATGCCTGGTGCCGTACCGGATAATGACCTGTTTCGATCCCTAACATTTTCGCATATTTATATCCGTCAGGACCCATAGCATTTACAAAATGATCGCAATGGAATTCGATGAACTTCTTTTCATGATCGAGGGCAATCACAATAAACCGGTTGCCATCTCTGTACAGGTTCACCATTTGGCAGTCTTCATAAATGGTTCCGCCGTTATGCTGTCCGATTTGCCGGATGAGGTCGACCACCTTTCCCGGGGTGGCTTGCCAGCAGTTGCGGGTAATGAGGGCGGCCTGATAGGTGTTCTTCAGTTCAGGGTTGATAAAGGGTGAGATTTCCGATCCGAACTTATCCGGAGTGATCATTTTCGCATCCGACCAGGCCATGGATGCCTCAAGGGCCCGGTACATCTCCTCATCGTGTGCGAATGTTACATAATTGATCGGGCGGAAATCGATGTTTTTGATCTCATGGAGTTCCCTGAATATTTCAAGATTTTTAACGGCAATCTCCGATAATTCGGGAAGGCTGAAATTGGGACGCCCACCGGCGATGTTCCGCCACGAGGCGCCACGGCCTGAATTGATGAGCGCCGGTTGCAGTCCTTCTTCGGCAAGATACCGGAACAAGGCGCTTCCGGCGATACCGCCCCCGGCAACCAGTACTTTTACCTGTATCACTTTTCTGCCGGATCCGTTTAACCCGGTAATCACATTCTCATGCACATTCCTCGGGTAGAGCTCTCCCATCGAAATCTGGTTGGATAAAGGCGCCCGCGGAGTGGGTTCTCCCACAATGGAAATTCCCGATCCGGCCAGGGTCGTCTTCAGTCTTTTGATACACCGTTTGCCTCGGCAGGCGCCCATTCCGAGGCGGGTGGTATGTTTCACCTCATCTACCGAAATAAACTTCCTGTCACCGATGGTTTCGAGAATTTCGTCGTATTTCACATCATCGCAGTGACAAACATAGAAATCGTTGGAAAGGGTTTCGCGGTTTTCACTGACCGAAACAGGCTCCGGATACTGATCCTTTGCCAGGAATCCCCTTACCGACATCAGCGCTTCCCCTTTGATATCCAGCGATCGCACCCGGGCAACATCCGTTTTGTTCTTCTTTTTCAGGATCTTTTCCAGAATTCCTTCTCCCAGAATTTTCCCTTCATTATCTACCAGATACACTTCTATTCCCTCTTTGGCTGTATATTCAATGGGCAGAAACAGCCAGTCCTTTTTCAGGCTGTAGCCGAAAATAGCCAGTCCGGGACACTGGTACACACAATCCATGCAGCCGATGCATTTGTCGAAATCGATATGAGGTACCGTACTGGTAGAGGTTTTCCGGATGGCTCCGTGCGGACAGGCGAATTCGCAGGGATTGCAGGCGAAACCGTACAGGCAGTCGATCAGCACAAAAGGTTTGGCCTGGCTTCTTTCGGCAGATGGAAGAAATGGTTGGGGGATTACCTTCACCGGATGTTGCTGCGAATCAATATATTCTTTGGATATTTCCAGATATTCATCATAACTGAAGCGGGCCTGCATATCTTCCAGTACTTCATAGGCGGCCTGCTTGCCGCGAAGCACGGCGCTGGTTCCTTCACCAATGCGAATGGCATCGCCGGCGCCGAAAACATTGCGTCCGAAAATCTCTTTCCCTTTGGCCAGCAGCTGGTCGTCGGGCACCAGTCCCGTACAGATATTGATGGCATCGATATTATCGATCACCCTTTCGGTTCCCGGAATAGGTTTAAAGCCCACGCAGTCTGCTATCACTGCACCCGTAATTCCCGAATGATCGGCATTGGGGATGGCTTTCAGCAAATAGGTGGACGTCATGATGGGTATTCCCAGTCTGCGCACCCGGTTGGCCTGCACCGGAAATCCACCCTCTTTGGGCATGGCTTCCAGGATGGCAACTACACGGGCTCCGGCCTGCATTAACTGGTAAGAAGTGAGGTAACCGATATTTCCGGCGCCAACGGTAAGTACCCGTTTTCCGAGCAGCGTAAATTCATTGTTCATCATTTTCTGAACTACGGCTGCGGTGTACACCCCGGGAACATCATCATTCTCAAAGGCCGGCATAAAAGGCACGGCGCCGGTTGCCACAATCAGGTACCGGGCATCCACAAAATAAATTTCATCGGTCAGGATGTTCTTCACGGCAATTCTTTTTCCTTCGAGGATATCCCAAACGGTTGAATTCAGGAAAATGCCGGTATGATCGTCGCCGGCGAGGGTGGTGGCAATGTCAAAGCCCCGCATTCCGCCGAACTTTTTCTCCTTTTCAAAGAAAAAAAACTGGTGGGTTTGCATGAGAAACTGCCCCCCGATCTTATCGTTATTATCGATAACAATATTGGATATTTTATACCGGTTCAATATTTCACGGGCTGCCAGTCCGGCCGGGCCGGCGCCGATAATGACCACCTCGGTGTTGTAAACATTATAGGATTTATCTTTATTAACCGGTAATGCGGCCGGAGAATGGCCGGCCGGAATCTCACTAACCTCTTTCACCCCATCCACCCGGGTGATACAAATCCGGCGGATAATCCCATCTACCAGCATTTCGCAGGCGCCGCACTTGCCAATCCCGCATTCGAGGCTCCGGTTACGGTTTTGCAGGCTGTGACTGTGAACCGGGTATCCGGCCTGATGAAGGGCAGCGGCAATGGTAAAACCTTTTTCGCCTTCTACAAGCTTGCCTTCAAATAAAAACTGAACTTTGTCCGGTTGCGGAACCTCGAGGATTGGGTGCTTATCAATCTTGTACATATCTGATTAATAATTAATTATGCAACGTATTGTTATTTTTGTTTTATTGTTAATTAATTAACAGGCAAAAGTAAATTTAATTTTTAATCTTTATTAAAATTTATATGATTCCTTACAGATATTTTATTCCTTTCAGGTTGCTGCAACTTTTCTGGTTTATTGCACCTGCATATTGGTGTCAAATGAGTACTTTTGAACGCCTTTTTTTGCCAGTTCTGAATTACTGTGAAACAAAACCGGAATCATTTATCTACCTATGTATCAGTTTTTGTGTTTGTTGCTGTGATATTTTTACCCGGCGACAGGTTCAAAACCAATAGTAAGTTAATGGATGAGCGATCCCGTTTTGAGCAATTCCTGAAAGAAAGGATGAGGCAGTGCCTTCAGCAGCCGGTTCCGGCCGGAGATGAACATGGTGCCGATCAGCCTGAAATGGCTTCCCTGCATGATTTTGAGATGACGGTGGATCCCTCTCTAAGAATTGTGCCAGTGGAACGACTGCGTCAGACCTATCTGAATCAAGGCCAATTAAAACACAAACAGCAATCGGAAAACAGCAATGCCCTGCAATGGTCGGAAGTGCCATCGGATATTGGCGGGAGAACCCGGGCAGTTATGTGGGATCCCAATGATCCGGAGAAAAAGAAAGTTTGGGCCGGGGGAGTAACCGGAGGTCTCTGGTACCGTGAAAATATTTCCTCTAACCTTTCGGGCTGGCAGCCGGTTGATGATTTCTGGAGTTCCCTGAATGTGAGTTGTATAGCCTTTGATCCTGTGAATCCGATGATTTTTTATGTGGGAACCGGCGAGGCACAAACCGCTATGATCACCTACCGGGAATCGTCCGGAACCGGAACCGGAATATGGAAATCGACTGATGGCGGGATTAACTGGTCTTTGATTGAAAACACCCTTGGTTTTGAGTACATTACCGACATAGTGGTGCGGGAAGAAAACGGTGCCGGGGTGGTGTATGCCGGGGTAGCTTCCGGAGTGTATAAAGGAAATACACACTTCAGTGATCCTTCGGACGGATTGTTCAGATCAGCGGATGGCGGCGGGTCGTGGGAACAGGTACTTCCGGATATACCCGGTCATGATGATCCCTATGCGGTTTCTGATATCGATATTGGCGCTGACGGAAGAATCTATGTGGGGACCATGCCCAACATCAATACGCTGGGCGGAGCCACCGTTCTGTACACCGATGACGGAACACCGGGTTCATGGACCATTTACGGGAACTATGTTTCCATCATCCAGAACCAGCCTCAGTACAATATTCCCGGGCGCGTGGTGGTAGCTGCGGCTCCTTCCAACGAGGATGTGGTGTATGCTGCGATTTCGGCCGGTACCGACGAGGGCTTTATCGCTTACCGGTGCCGGTATATCCTGAAATCCTCGAATAAAGGACAAACCTGGAGTCAGAAAAACATTCCTGAAGACGACTATGCCAAGATAGCCTGGCATTCGCTTCTTCTGGCGGTTGATCCCAATAATTCCACCGATATTTTCACCGGCGGAAAAGACCTTTGGTTTTCGACCAACAGCGGCGCCGGCTGGGACAGGATTTCCGACTGGACCAAACTATACACCGGAGGAGGTGACAACTACGTGCATTGCGACCAGCACCTGATGGTATTTAAACCGGGAAGTTCCAGTATTTTCATGGTAAGCACGGATGGCGGGGTTTTTTATACTACCACCGGCAACAATACCCAGCCGGTTTTCCTCGAAAAAAATCAGGGATTCAATACGCTGCAGTTTTACACCTGTGATATTCAACCACTTTCAGGTTCCCTGAATTTTATGGGCGGATTGCAGGACAACGGAACGCTGCACTTTCAGAATGATCCCCTTTCTATTAATGACATTATCGACAACGGTGATGGTTCCTTCTGTGGATTCGATGAGAACGAACCCAATCTCTGGATCACTTCGGTTTATTATAATCAATACACCGTATTTTTAAACGGCTCCCCCTTCAAGTACCTTGATTACGACAATGGGATCTTTATCAATCCGGCCGATTATGATTCCAAAAACAACATCCTGTATGCCAATGCGGTTGATTTTTTCGGGGGAACACCGAATACCCTTCTCAGGGTAAAAGGGATACCCTATAATCCGGTTGAACAGTACCTTTCACTTCCAACCGGCACCAATGTCTACTTTTCAGTGGTAAAAGTGTCGCCCCGGGCGCCTGTGGGTGTTACCAACCTGTTTTTGGGTACGCAAACCGGACGGGTTTATAAAGCGACCCAGGCACAGGCCAGTCCCTCAGTGATTGAAATCACGGGAGCACAATTCCCGGTTGCCTATGTTTCCTCTATTGCCATCGGAGAGTCAGAACAGGATATCCTGGTTACCTTTTCCAATTACGGGGTTGAATCGGTTTGGATTACCCATGACGGCGGACTTACCTGGATAAATGCCGAAGGTAATCTTCCGGATATCCCGGTCAGATACGCCCTTTTTCATCCCGAAAATAATGAACAGGTACTCGTGGCTACAGAACTTGGCGTATGGTCAACCATTGGAATTGATGATGATGAGGTGCTGTGGACACCGGAAACAGAGGGCTTAGCCAATGTGCGAACCGACATGCTGAAACTGAGGGCATCCGACAACACGCTGCTGGCTGCTACCCATGGCAGAGGACTTTTCTATACGCAGTATGAAGCCATTTCAACAGTTTCGGTACCTGAAAAATTCATTGACAGGATTCAGGTTTTTCCCAATCCGGCAAGGGATTTTGTAACAATCACCTGTCCGGGTACAGCAGGGCAAAAGTTTGTGCTGCAACTGTTTAACAGCGAAGGTTTCCTGATTTCTGAAACCACATCAGAGATTTGTACCTCCGTCCATTCTTCTTTAAAAATTGATGTTTCCGGGTACCCGGCGGGTATCTATTTTATCAGCATTTCCGCAGGAGAAAAACATTATTTTGAAAAGCTGATCAAACCATAAATCGCAAATCATCCATCGTAAATCGTAAATTATTACTTTTGGTTCCTCAAATTTAAAAAAATTAAGGAGGACCAACTCTTGAACCACGAAGCTCCCCATGAAATCAAAGGATTGCCGCACAATGCGTATTCCGAACTGAAACCCGGAGAGAATTACTCTCCGTTGATGTCGCCACAAAAAGTATATCCAGAAGTGAACCTGCGATCTGTTTTGCTGGGTTTGCTGATGGCGGTAATTTTCTCAGCCGGTGCTGCTTACCTGGGACTGAAGATAGGCCAGGTGTTTGAAGCTGCCATTCCCATTGCCATTATCGCGGTAGGGCTTTCGGCTATTTCGGGCCGGAAAAATGCCCTGGGTGAAAATGTCATTATCCAGTCGATAGGCGCCAGCTCGGGTGTAATTGTGGCCGGAGCTATCTTTACACTGCCGGCCTTATACATCCTGAATCTTGAAGCAGAGTTTTACCAGGTGTTTCTGTCGTCACTGCTGGGTGGATTTTTAGGCATACTGTTTCTGATCCCTTTCCGGAAATATTTTGTAGCCGATATGCATGGCAAATACCCATTTCCGGAAGCAACCGCCACCACAGAAGTGCTGGTTTCAGGCGAAAAAGGAGGTAAACAGGTAAAGATCCTTCTGCTGGCCTCACTCATTGGTGGAATCTATGATTTTATCATTGCTACTTTCGGATGGTGGAGCGAAGTGTTTACCACCCGGGCGCTGCCCTATGGCGCTATGGTTGCCGAGAAGTTCAAGCTGGTATTTAAGCTGAATGTGGGCGCTGCCGTAATGGGTATAGGCTACATCATCGGTTTGAAGTATGCAGCTATTATCTGTGCAGGGTCCTTTGTTGGCTGGTTTGTGCTGATCCCGGTGATATCCTATTTCTCAGACGGATTGACCCTTGCGGTGGGCGCCAATGTTACCGCGCTGCTAAGTGAAATGCCTGCCGAAGACATTTTCAAAAATTACATCCGGCATATCGGTATTGGCGGAATTGCCATGGCCGGAATTATCGGTATTCTGCGGTCGTCGAAAATCATCAAACAGGCCTTTGGACTGGCTGTCAGCGAAATTTCCGGCAAGCAGCCGGTTTCGCACAGCGCCTTACGTACTCAGCGTGATCTGCCGATGAAAATTATTGTGTACGGACTATTAGCCACTGCCGTACTCATTTTTATTTTCTTCCAGTTTGGTGTGGTGCAAAACCTTACGCATGCGCTCATCGGTTTGGCTATCGTAATGGTGGTGGCTTTCCTGTTTACCACCGTTGCAGCCAATGCCATCGCTATTGTAGGTACCAATCCGGTATCGGGAATGACGCTCATGACGCTGATCATTACTTCGCTCATTATGGTATCGGCCGGTTTGAAAGGGACATCGGGCATGGTAGCTGCCCTTGTCATTGGGGGGGTGGTTTGTACCGCGCTGTCGATGGCCGGGGGCTTTATCACCGACCTCAAAATCGGGTATTGGCTGGGATCCTCGCCTTACAAGCAACAAACCTGGAAATTCCTGGGAACTGTTGTTTCAGCAGCTACCGTGGGAGGTGTTATCATCATTCTGAACAAAACCTACGGCTTTACTGGCCCGGATGCACTGGTGGCTCCTCAGGCCAATGCCATGGCGGCCATTATCGAGCCGCTGATGTCAGGGAAAGCTGCTCCCTGGATGTTATATGCCGGTGGCGCATTCCTGTCGCTGATATTGACCATGATTGGCGTTCCTGCCCTGGCATTTTCTTTAGGCATGTTCATACCGATTCAGCTCAACACCCCACTGCTGGTAGGCGGGCTGATCGCTTACTGGGTAAGTAAATCCTCCAAAGAAACCAAGCTCGTACAGGCCCGAAAAGAACGCGGAACCCTCATCGCGTCCGGTTTTATTGCCGGCGGCGCCCTGATGGGTGTGGTGAGCGCCCTGCTCAAATTCTTCGACATCAATTATGTAAATGAAGTGTGGATCAATTCTCACCCTTCACAACTGATCGCCCTGGGCGTATTTGCCCTGGTTTGTGTTTATTTCTATATCCATTCCACAAGAGCTAAAGCAGAAGATTAAAATATTCAAACCATGAAACAGGAATTATTAAACCGTTTTCTGAAATATATCAGCATCGATACCCAGAGTGATGAAGCCTCTGAAACCACTCCCAGTACGAGAAAGCAGTTCGATCTGGCCGAAATACTTAAAAATGAACTGACTGAGATGGGTATGCAGCAGGTTTCCCTTGATGAAAGGTGTTACATCATGGCTACCCTGCCTTCGAACCTGAACAAACCGGCGCCGGTGATCGGGTTTATCGCGCATATGGATACCAGTCCGGATATGCCCGGCAAAGTGGATCATCCCAAAATCATTGAAAACTATGATGGAAAGGATATTATGCTGAATGCGGGCAAAAATATAGTGCTTTCAACAGCCGATTTCCCCGAACTGAAACAATACAAGGGTCAAACCCTGATCACCACCGACGGCACCACCCTGCTGAGCGCCGATGATAAAGCCGGCATAGCCGAAATCATGACAGCTATGGAATATCTGATCCGTCATCCTGAAATACCCCATGGCGAGATCAAGGTAGGGTTTACTCCGGATGAAGAGATTGGCAGAGGAGTGGATCATTTTGATGTGGCCAGGTTCGGGGCCGATTTTGCCTACACCCTTGACGGAGGCGGCATAGGTGAACTGGAATACGAAAACTTCAATGCTGCAGGGGCAAAGGTTCATATACAGGGAAGAAATATCCATCCGGGCTATGCCAAAGGAAAGATGCTGAATGCCTTGCATCTGGCCATGGAGTTCAACAGTTTGCTGCCCGTTCATCAGCGTCCGGAATACACCCAGGATTACGAAGGATTTTTTCACCTGATTAAAGTAGAGGGTACGGTTGAAAAAGCCATGTTACAATATATCATCCGCGACCATGACCATTTGCTTTTTGAAAAACGCAAACAGTTGATTCATAAAAATATAGCTTTCCTGAATGAAAAGTATGGAGAGGGAGCTTTTGTACTGGAGATGAATGATCAGTATTACAATATGAAGGAAAAAGTGGAACCTGTGTACCATATCGTGGAAACAGCCCGTAAAGCCATGCTGGAACTGGATATTGAACCAAAAGTAGTACCCATACGGGGTGGCACTGATGGCGCCCGGCTTTCGTATATGGGTCTGCCCTGCCCGAATATTTTTGCAGGCGGGCATAATTTTCACGGCAAATTTGAATATGTTCCCCTCGAATCGATGGAAAGCGCTGTAAAAGTGATCCTGAAGATCAGTGAAATGTACAGCAAATAACAGGTTGGCAATTTATTAATCCGAAATTTATGAGGATCAGAACCGGAATTGGTATTGATGTTCACCGTTTGGCAGAAGGCCGTGAATTATGGCTGGGCGGCATCAGGATTGAGCATGATAAAGGTCTTGAAGGGCATTCCGATGCCGATGTGGTGATTCATGCCCTGTGTGATGCCCTTCTCGGAGCGCTGGCATTGGGGGATATCGGTCAGCATTTCCCTGATAATGACATGCAATACAAAAACATTGATTCCAAAATTCTGTTGGAGAAGATTGTTTTATTGATGTACACCAAAGGCTGGAGGATGGTGAATGCCGATATTACCGTTTGTGCTCAGAAGCCCAAACTGCTGCCCTATATCCCCCAGATGAGAAAAACACTGAGTGAAGTCATGAAAACAGCCATCGATAACATTTCAATAAAGGCCACTACTACCGAAAAATTAGGGTTTGAAGGCCGGGAAGAAGGGATATCGGCCTGGGCTACCGTGCTCGTTACGGATGATATTTAGGGGTTTAAAAAAAATGCAACACTACCGGCAAAGTGTGTTATAAATTGTTTACTAAATTAGTAAATGAAAGAACGAACCGGTAATGTTGCAATAGGGTTTGAGATGCCGGTTATTTTGGAAATATTTCGGCCAGTTTTTTACCTAAGTCTTCACCTCTGAGGTTTTTAGCTACAATTATTCCGTTGGGATCAACCAGGAAGTTGGCAGGAATCGACATCACGCCGTATATTTTTGCGGCAGCATTATCCCAGCCTACGAGGTCGGATACATGTTTCCAGGCCAGTTTATCTTCAGCAACTGCTTTCAGCCATTGTTCCTTGTCATTGTCGAGAGAAACCCCAAATATCTGAAATCCTTTTGGATTAAACTTTTTAAAGTTTTCCACAACCACGGGATTTTCCCTTCTGCAGGGTCCGCACCAGGATGCCCAGAAGTCGACCAAAACATAATTTCCTTTGTAAGAAGAAAGCGCTACCGGATTTCCGTCTTTGTCATTCATGGAGAATTCAGGAGCCGGTTTGCCCACTTCCACCGAACGGAGTATTTCAACCCTGTCGGCAATTTTCTTCAGGTATTTTCCCTGCAGAAGAGTGGTGTCAGCTTCCTGGAGAATCTTTTCCAGGTCTGTCAGTTCATAATTGTACATTTCTGAATTAACCAGAAAATAAGCTACCTGGCTTTTGGGGTTGGCACTGATAAAGTCGGAAGTATATTTTTTAATTTCATTTTCAAACTGTTCATATTCTTTTCCAATGGCGCTTAGGGTAGCAGTATCTCCATTGGCTTCAGCTTCACGGTATCTTTGCACCATCGATTCCTGCTTTTCATCAAAGGCTTTCATCCCGGTTTTGTAAGCAGAATACAGGTCGTGGCTTTTTGAACCGGTAACCGTAAAATCGGAGGTAGCGGTTGATTTCCCTTTCAGTTCAATCTTTCCGGGTTCCACAAAGATCATAAAACGCTCATTATCCCCAAAAATCAAATAATAGGCTTCCGGATAGGCGATAGTTCCCTTTACGGTAAATTTGCCCTCTTTTGATTGGGTGGAGTCAACAGTAATAAACTCGTTATTAACGGTTTTGGCAATTTTAACCAGTTGGTCTTCAAAGCCTTCAATTTCGGCATTGATTACAAACTGATCATTGGGAGCATTGCTGCAGGATAATACAATAGCTGTAAGAAAAAACAATACTAAAATCTGAGTTAAGTACTTCATAATGATTAATAAATGTAAATGGATAAATGATTTAAACTGCAAATTAAAAAAATATTTATAAACGTCGTTCAATCCTGAAAAACAAAAATTGCGAAACAGCAATAAGAATCAATGTAGCGGCCGAGCTGATCAACGCTCTGGAAAAGGTAATAAAAAATTCGCTGAACCTGAAAACCTCTATATAAAAGAGCATCATATGATGAATTACCACCATGATGGCGGCATAAATAAAAAACCAGCGGGGGCTCATCGAACCGATTCCCGGTTCATCGCCGGGAGAAAACTCCCTGTTCGACATCACAGATTGCAATATCACCGGCCTGATAAAACCGATAAAGGTACAGGCTGCTGTGTTCATTCCAAGGGTATTCGAAAACATATCGATGATAAGGCCGCAAATAAATGAGGCCGGTAACAAAACCCATTTGGGTGTGTTGAAAGGCATTACCAGAATAAACAGCACGTACAGATAGGGATTGACATACCCTCCTAAATATATTTTATTAAGAATGAAAACCTGTATGAAAACCAGTAAAATAAGACGGAAGATATTCAGCAGGATCATATCTTATTAATTATCAGATTAGTTTTTTTCCTTGATGATGGCCTTGTCCAGTGAATCGAGTTCATATTTGAGAAGGTTTACGATGATATTTACATAGGTAAGTTTATTGTAATCTTCAGTAAACCTGAGGCTGAGCGTGTAAAAATGCTCTCCGTTCCTGATTTCTACATCGTCGATGGTACCTACCGTCAACCCTTCAGGGAACATGTGCGAAAATCCACTGGTTATGATGGTATCACCCACTTTGACTTTTGAATGGGTGGGTATGTCGATTACCGTTCCATGGGTATAATCAATTCCCTCCCAGTGCAGGGTTCCCAGCTGGTCGCTTTTCTTATGCTTTACACTGATCCTTGAATTTTTATTCAGTACGGACATCACGGAACTAAAATGATCGGTTACTTCAATTACCTGACCTACAATACCTTTGGGAGAAATCACCCCCATATCCTTGGTTATTCCGTTAAGTTTTCCTTTATTGAGTTTCAGATAGTTATTCCGTTTTTGAGTTGAATTGCTGATCACTTTTGCCGATACAAATTTATACTGAAGACGGTAGATACTGTCGTTGATAAAATAAGAGGCCGTATCATTGACCAGGTATGACTGACGGGTTTTATTCATCAGCATATTATTTTCTTCGGCCAGATCCTGGTTTATTTTTTTCAGAATGAAATACTCTTCCACACCGCTTACAGCATCAATAACCGACCCCACTACCTCATTGGTAGAGTTGAAAGTGGAAATACCCTGGTAGTCGTTGGTATCCACAATAAGCCAGACAGATATTCCTTCGAACAGCAAAAACATGAAGAAGAAATAGTTTCGGCCAAAAAATACCCAAAGGTATCTCATCGGATGCGGGATTGATTATTTTGCGGCAAAAATAAAAGTTATTTCCTTTGAATTTCATCTTTGTGATCTTTGTAATTTTCTTTGCGACATTGCGAGAAACCAGGTTATGTGCCTCACCAATGCCGCTGAGATTTGAGAAGGCTGCCCAAAAAAATTCTACAATACTACTGTTAACCTGTTATTCAGAAAAATTATATCCTCAGAATTAAGGAAATACAAGTACCAGGTTATCCTTAACAAACAGGTAATACGCCTTGCCCGGGACTATCCATTCCAGTGTATGGATACCATAGGCTGGCCAGTAAACGCTGTTCTCTGCAATTCCTGCTAACAACCCAACTTTATCCGTGTTTCCGGAAAAGAGACCGGCAATTTCAACGGGTATTTGGCTCAGGCAGGGCAGGTAATGCCAACCGGGATTTAGTTCCAGGGTTCTGGTTTCGGGCATTGTTCCCTCGATGTTTAAAGTAACCGGATGTGCCAGCCTGATTCGGGTGCCCTGTTGCATTTCCCAATAGTCAAAAGTGTTGATGTTGCAGTTTGGAAGCCATTGATGATTAAAATTGCTGAGTTCCTCTATCAAGGGAATGGATGTGCCGAACATCTTTTCCGGTTCTGTTTCGAATGGGATCAGAAAAGTTGAAAATCCCTGCCATCCCGGGGCTAATGATATAGTTTGGCTGATGTAGCCGGGATGAAATTCATAGCACCCCAGGTCATACGGACTTTCCCGGACTCTTCCGTCAAGATCCGGGGCATAAACACCGGGGATGCTGATTCCCTGATCGATAGCAGGAGATCCGTTCTGTAAGTGGTAATTGCCCGGGTTACCCCAGGCCGGCAGATGAAATAACGGATCAGCACAAAAGTTTCCGGTTCCCAGTTCGTGGATATTGGATGGTATAAATATCTGATTATTCGCTTCTATCTGGATATCGCTTCCGGTTATATAAAAAAGATTGTGAAGGGCCACAAGATTAACGGAGGAGCTGCTGTAAAACTGATGCCCAGCCCCGGAAATAATACAGTTCTGCATCAGCACAGTCATGCTTACCGGTTCATCATACTGAAGAGTGGCCAGATAGTGATTTCTTGAGGAGCCATCGTGAAGAGTGAGGTGGGTCAGTTCAAACCAGCTCCCGGGTTCTGATGAGGAGAGCACTAAAAGTACCCATGGAGATGATCCCGGGTTGCCATCACCAACGCCGTATATCAGAGTGTTATCTACTTTCGTGCTGTCGCCACCCCACAGTTTAATGCCGTCGGCATAGTTGTTTTCGACCCTGCACCGGCTTATTCTGGTTCTTAAGGCTTTTGAATCAAGACCGTCACCCCGGTTATGCTCCACCACACTGCGGGTAATGACCACGGGGTCTTTAGAACGTTCAATGCCAAAGCCATCGGGTCTGTCCCAGGGTGAGAATTGCTCAATTCCATCATAAAAGTGACCCGAATAGCCCAGATAACAACGGTCAATCAAGGCATCCACCCAGCCGTCGCCTGTATTGTGCCAGGCTGAACTGACGGCTGAGTAACCGGTGTGATGAACATAACAGTATGAAATCTCAAGCCCGTTCACATTGCCTGCCAGTGAAATGCCGGTAATTTCGAGGTGATGAATCAGTAAGTTTCTGAAGATGAACGGTCCTGTTTCCTGATCTTCAGGGTAGGATAATCCGTTGATTCCGGTTCGAAGTCCACCGCTGTAAGGGGTGTCGATATGGCTGGTTATCTCGAGATTTTCAATCTGAATCCAGGCACCATTTCCGATATCTATGGCCGAATATAGATATCCGGCGCCTTTAAGGACCGGTTTTACCGGGCCGGATCCTTTAATCAGGGTATACTGCCCCGGGTAACCTGAAGGCGGGGTGATCATATCATACCAGAAGGCTGTCATTATGTATTCTCCCGGATGAATCAGCAGGGTATCGCCGGGACTGAGCTGTTTGGAACCATAACCCGGGGTGGCAAACGGCAGGGTTACCGTCCCCGGGTTTTGGTTATTTCCTTCAGGGTCAACATGATATATTGTAGCTTCTGCATCTTTCAGAATGAAGGAGAGAAGGATCAGGATCAACCATTCTCTCATTCAATAATCAGCTTTTTCAGGATCACCCTGCCGGGGCTGGTCAGGGTAATGGTATAAACCCCTTTGGTAAAACCTGAAATATCCAACTGATTTTCTGTAGTAAGCAGTGTAGTGAATACCACCTCACCCAATGTGTTCGTCATGCTAAAAGTAGTACCGGACTTAATGCCTTCTAAATATATGGTTTTTGAAGCCGGATTCGGGTAAATTCTGATATGATCTGCATCTTCCGATTGATTCATTTTGGGAGTCAGCTTAACATCCTTAATTACCGTAATTCCATGGCTGATAAACTGATTCCGGAATTCCCCGGGCTGGTCGGTATTATATTCTGTAATAAAGGTTTCTGAAGTAGATAGTCTGTAAATTCTGAAACTCAGGAGATCTCCTTCGCTGAAACCATCTCTGAATGTGGTGGTGGGGTCATCGCCAAAGGCAGTAATGGCCGTATTTCCGCCATTATAGACAGAGATACCGGCACAAAGTCCGTCCGGGGTGAAAACGCCGAGGATATCACCTGTTTGAAGCAGCCCTGCGAGAACCGCATCAGGAAACATAATTATGTGGGAATTTTGAGTAGGAATGACCGGTTTCCAGGGGTTAAAGATGTTTGGGTTTACCGGGTTGGGATAATCGGCGGATGATTTTGTGCAGGCCGGGAATACCAGAGTACCCGGGGCATTCATCTTGATAAAGTAAGCCTTGCCGGGTTCGAGTGTATTCAATGTGGTAATTCCATATTCGGGCCAGTAGATTCTGCTTCCGGCAATATCTTTCACCATTTTTAATCCTGAGCCTAATGAAGAGAATACGGCTGAGGATGATACATTGCACGAACTCAATACCGGAAGATAATACCAGGAAGAAGGGATGTTCAATAATCTGTCGGCATCCGGAGAACCAATGATATCGAGGGTTGCAGCGCTGTTCATTTTGATTTGCGCACCCATATCGGTACTCCAGGTGAGGTACGTATTGACAGCCTGGGAGGGCCAGTAAATATGGCTCTGATCCTGGACCAGTACCAATTGAGCGGCTACCGGAGCAAACATATCCTCCACCCCGGGGTTAAACACTTGCTGGTAAGTGGAGAAACCGCTCCATCCTGCCGGAATATTCACCGTTTGTGTTGTCAGAACGGTCAATTGGGCAGCTTCGGAAGGAACAATTCCACAGTCGTTGTTTACCTGGCAAATATAGCTTCCGGCATCTTCAAGTGTTACATCAGTAATTTCGAGAGTATTCGACTGTTCCCCTTCCAGTTCATCTCCATCTTTGAACCACTTGTAATACAGGGGAGGCGTACCTGTTGCCATGGCTGTAAAACCGGCATCTTCACCTAAGAACTTTACCTGTGATTGTGGTTGTTGAGTAAATTCAGGGGAATCTTTGAGAACAATCACTGCGCTGCCATTCATCATCTGTTCACAGAAGGTAAAGTCATAAACAGCTCTGACGGTATAGGTTCCGGCAATGGTAAACTGGCCAAATTCTATGATGCCACTGCTACCCGGTACGATAATACCGGTGGGAGAACCATTCCTGAGCAGATGGTATTTTACCGTGAACTGCGAACCCGAAAGCCCGATGATAATCCCCGGGTCACCGGTACAATATTCGCCGCCGCCCAGCATGTTATACGCTTGAGGTAACGGGTTAACGGTAACCAACACCTCATCTGATTTCTGGCAACCTTTGGAATCCGTAACGGTGAGGGTATACTGGGTAGTAACCGTCGGAGAAGCTAACGGATTTAGAATCTGGGGATTGCTTAAACCATAGGCAGGAGTCCAGGAGTAGGAATACCCGGGTGTACCTCCGGAAACAGAAGCTCCCATAGTAATTCCGCTTCCCATACACAAATCCAAATCTTCACCGGCCGACATCGCAATGAATGGGTTCACTTCCACCGTAACATACACTTCACCAATACAGCCAATACGGTCAGTAACTTTCAACTTATAGGTGGTAGTAGTAAATGGTCTGGCCCAGGGATTAAGAATATTGGCAGCGCTCAAACCCAAGGATGGGCTCCATTCATACACATATGGGGCGCTGCCTGAGGTTACCACCGGTTGTAGCTGTACAGAATCGCCATAACAAATAAATAACTGCTCGGAAAGGGTGATCCCTACCGGAGTGCAAACCCGGATGATTCTTGAATTTCCTTCATTGGTCTTACATTGATAGAATGCCCGGTGGCTCACCATCAATGAATCAAATATCAGGCTTGATTGTGTTTTGCCAGCCATCAGGGTATCATTCTTATACCATTGATAACTGGTAGCGGTGATCATGGCATCAAACTGCGATTCTGTTCCTATATTTTTATTGTTCATCAGGTAGATATCCTGATCTATCAGCCCTTTCCAGTAATTTTTCCGGATTTTCCATGTACCGTCGTTATATACATTTCCAAAAGAATAATAATCGAGTTTATACGTAAATGATGGACGGTTGCGGATAGTACCATGGTTATAAAACTCACCGTAGCTGTTAAAGATGTAGTGGTTGGAAATGCCCCTGTTTTGTAAAATCCCGCTGATGTTATTGTTGATTTCGAAGTTTACATTACTTTCCAGCTCGACTGAACCTGTGAGAATCATATTCTGAACCACTATAGATACAAAGTAGGTGTTTTCAAACCAGCCGGTACTGTTATTGCCGGCCAGGGTCATGAATCTGAAAACCGAATTGGTGGCATACAGCGGGCAGCTGGCCGGGATGTTCAGGCTGCGGCCGCTCAGGTTCACTTCTGAGTTCATAAATCGCAATTCATTGCCGGCCAAAATATTACCGCCCCCGGTAGCATTTATTAACTCTATTTCAAAAACATTACCTCCGGCAGTTTCAATATAATGCATGCCGGTTCCTTTAAAATCTATAAGTTCGCATTTCCAGATTCCGTTGTTTATTATAGTATCTTCCACATAGAAACGGATGCCAAAAGTGTTGGATTCAATGATTTTACCGTTATTGATAAAACTGCCCCTTAAGGTTACATATTTATAACTCGATGTATTCCTGTCGGTGAGGGTATCGTCAAGGGTCACATTGTTTAATACAACATCCGTCACATAAACCCTTACAGTTCCTTTGAGATGTAGATTGTGGATGGTAACTGCTTCGAGAAAAGCGCCTCCGGTTTGTTTTAAATACATGGAACTGCTACCTGTTAAAATGCCGTTTTTTATAAAACTGCCGGATTGTATCAGGTTTCCATTCTGCAGGAGGATGGTGGCGCCTCCCAGATCAACCTCGGTACTGCTCAGGGTCAGATCGCTGAGCAGGATGATGGAGGATGCCGGATGATTGTCGGTCATATTGGTTAACTGGATAAGATTGGATTTGACGGAAGAACTGACATACTGATCAGTGGTTCCGGAGAAGGTAATGGAATTGGGTGAAAAGAAACCATTATTTTCCAGATTTCCGTTGAGATACAGGCGTACACCATACCCGGTGCTTTTTCTGATTACTCCGTTATTGATCAGGTTTCCGTTGATGGTTACCGTATAATAGTTAGAGATGGGTTCCTGCAGGGTGTCACATACTTCCACCCAGTCGGTAAAAATCAACTCGCTGTTATAGGGTCTGAACAATCCCTTCAACCGGACCTGATTAAATGTAGCGCTGCCGGCAGTAGGCGCTCCCCTCATGGTAAGATAATGCCCGTTGCAATACATAGTCCCCGAATTCAGATCGAGCTGCGTATCTTTAAAATACAAATCACCCGTAAGATTTATGGGACTTGAAGGCTCCTGGTCGATAAAATCGGCGCAGGTAATAAATTTCGTCCCGGTACAATGGATGTTTTGGGTAGTGGTTCCGGCCATCTCGATTTGCGAACAGGTCCAGATACCGTTATTGATAACATCTCCGAAGAAATTAAAGTTAATATTATAGTTGACCCCTTTGTTAATAAACCCGTCATTTCTGAAATTACTGTAACAGGTCAGCCAGCGGTTGGCACCGCCATAGTTGAGCAGCGTATCATCTACTATAATTTCACCATAGGTTTTAACGCCATTTCCCACCAGAATGGTACCTTTCAGATGTAAATCGGTAAGATCGCTGTACTGTATATAGGCAGTATTTCTTAAAACAAGTGCTGACATATTCCCGGTAATACATGTGTAAGTAAAGTAACCATCATAAAGGCTTAAGGTTAAACCGGCAGGAATCTCAATGTAGCCCATATCCATATCTACTTCAAAATTTCTCCAAACCACATTGGATGCAAGGATTAGCGGTGAAAGGGAGTCATAATCCTCAATAAGTTTCCCGTTTCCGTTGAAATCCTTTCCTTCAGCCTGGCTGATATATTGTGCCGCGCTCCCGATAAACCTCAGGGAAACACTGGTCCAGGTTCCATTGTTGGTAACATTTCCGGCAACCCTTACGTATAGGTTATAGGTAGTGATCTGCATGGCACCATTATTCACCAGAGAACCCATAACCACCAGGGTGCGGCTGTTTCCGGTAACGTTTCTCACAATTCCTCCGGGAGAAACTGTGAGGTTAAAACAGGAATCGCCGGAAGTAATGTCGATAGTATGACTGACAACCACATCGTCGGCAGATTTGGGGATAACTCCGCCCACCCAGGTAGTGGCCAGGTTCCAGCGGCCATTCTGAGCAGAAGTTATGGTTGTGGCATTCAGATGTGAAAATGGAAATCCGGTTAACAGGCCAGATAATAAAAACAGCATGTAAATCTTTTTCATGATTATATAGATTTGGTTAATAAAATCAGAATACCGGAAATCGGGTTTTCCGTGATACATGCTGTTCAGAACGGGTTCCTTGCGGGGCGTATTACGGAAAATCCGGTTTGGACGAAATCATTGGATATACTGGATAATATATGGCAATACTCAAAAATGTCATTGAACAACGAATTTAGAGGAAAAACTTACCTTATTGTTTTCAAACCGAATAAAATACACACCGGGGCTGAGGCGGTTTCCATCATCAGAATTCAATAGTAATTTCTGTGTCCGGGTTAGATCGGCGGTAATCGTTTTCACAATTGCACCATCCGTCCCGGAAATTTCTATCCGGGTAAGTCCCTGGATCCCGGCAGCGGCCAGTAGGCTGATCTCAGTGGCGGCAGGGTTCGGGTATATCCGGAAGGGAGTTATGGGGTTAGTTTCCACTTTACTGATCAAATCGTCATTCAAACTCAGGATAACCTGGTATTCCATTCCTCCCGAAAACAGTGAAAGGGTATCTGTCAGATAATTAAGAGGCATCTGGGTAACCGGCAAGTCAACCATGACATTAAAACCGGCAGAATCACCCGGGTTGATGGCAATGGGAAACCCAGCCGGAGCGGGTTCAATCCACCATGGGAACATCGCTGCAAACCAACCTCCGATTTCCATATTGTCGATAGAAAGCGCCATATCAGAATAATTGGCCACATAAAACATCTGTCCGTCAAGACACTGTTCCACGGTTTCATACACCAGGGTGGATGGATTCACTTCAAGGCTGGCTGGTTCAACAGGGCCTAAGGAACCGTCGAACTGAATGTTCTGCCCGAAAATATCTCCGGAATCATCTCTTTTGTCTTCCCAGGCCAGTACTACCTGCCCGTTGATGGTAATATCCACATCCATATGTAATTTTTCACTTTCCACTTCTGATATGGCTACTTTATCGCCGGGCCACAGGCTGTTCCCTTCCTTATCGAATTTATAGCCATACACCCCGGCAAATAAGGTACCTAACGGGTTTTGACCAAGGAAAAACACGGCAATATCTTCGCCCATGGTATTGGCAAAAATGCCCATATAATCGCCGTTATGCAGCGGGATAATGGTTTTGCCGTTATCGCCCCAGAGCCGTTCGCCGGTAGCTGAGATCCGCTGACCGGATAAGCCGCGAAGGCTTTGATTGAAATCGCGGTCGGTCCAGAAGACATACAATTCATCGAGCAAAGCATTGTAGGCAATATTGGCATCGAGGTGCCACTGGTTGGGTGTGAGGCAAACCTTAACGCCGTTGGGTTCCCAGAAAACGCCGCCGTTGCTTCCCACATGCTGTACATAGGTTTCCTGCACCTGCGTGCCGCCTCTCTCATCGTGCCATGAAATGAAAACGCCTCCGTTCTGATCGCTGGTGATTTTCTGAATGGTATAACCGGCGATGAATCCTGCATTGGCTACCAGCATATCGGTGGCCCACACGGACGCGCCATCCGGGTTAAAACGCTGTACATACAGATCGCGGTCGGGTGCCCAGAACGGTCCTGTTTGTTTGCTGAACACCATCAGAATATCATCCCCTTCGGTAGGGCAATACAATGGCCAGGTATAATCTTCGGTTCCCATGTATTGAAGCCCCATGTCGCCCCAAAGTTTGTCCCCGGCTGCATTGAGTTTTTGCATTCCCACAGTTTGTGTGGCAGCATCTCTTACCCAATTAAATACATAACTGCCGGCTGCAGTAATTTCCACATCCGGGGTTACATTAAAATCGGGATTCGGGCTTAGCGATACCCCATTTTCACCCCACAGCATTTCGCCCGAGGGCGATACTCTGTAGGCATACACATTATTATTTCCGTTACGGATATCCTGGAATACCAGAATGGCACAGGTGTCGGGGTCAACCTCCATGTCCCAGTCGGTAAGCCAGCTCATGGAAGTATTGTTACTAACGAGGAGACCATTTTCTCCCCATAATTTATTTCCGTAAACATCTAATTTCTGTAGCCTGACATCATAATTGCCGGTTTCATTCACAAAATAACCAATATAAGAATAGCCTGAAGGATGGGTGGCTACCTTTGGGAGAACCGCTTCGCCGGAAGCTCCCGATATCAGCAGGTTTTCAAGAGGGTTAGCACTCCACTGGGCAAAAACCGAAAGGGAAACTGCCACTAAAATACCAAAAAGGACGACTTTTTTCATAATAAATAAACTCAGATTTTTTATAAAGAATTGAAATGTAAAAATAATAAAAAAACAGGTAAAAAAACAATGAATTTCATTCCGGTACACGTTCGATACTATATTTTTGCAAAAAATTAAAAAGTGTTAAATTAAAATGTTGAATATGAAAAGTTTAAGTTTTTATTTTGGTTTGATGTTTTTTCTGTTGATAGCCATCTCCTGCGGCTCGCGCAAAGAACAATCTCCGGCCGAAAACAAATCTCTCGAGATCAACTGCAGTGTTGAAAAAGTATCCGCTGACGGTTCTATGTTGATTTCTGAAGACAGTACTTATACCATTATTAACGCCGAAAGCCGATCTGCCGAAAAAGCGAGATCAGGGCAATATTCGGTTAAACTGGTTGGCGGGTATGGAATGGGAATCACTATCGACAGTCTGAACCCCAATGATTATGTAAAAGTTTCGGTTTGGAAACTCGGCGGCCCGGAAAAAGGCACTTTAGTAGTGACTGACACAGCTACTACCGTATTTTATAATGCCCAGAAATTGCCGGATAAAATAGATGAAAACGGCTGGGAACGGCTGGAGCAGGAGATTCTGGTTCCCGAAAACCTGCCTGGAGGAAAGCTGAAAATCTATGTTTGGAATGAGACCAGTGAGCCGGTTTATTTCGATGATCTGTCGATTGTAAAACGTTGGAAATAAGGTGATTGGCCATTGTTGGATTGACCTCTAATAAAGAATTATCAGAAAAAATCAAACCTTATCATCATCTTTTGAAATCAACCCGTGTTTATAGGCGAATTTGATAAGCCCTACAATACTTTTTGTTTTAGTCTTTGTAAGGATATTTCTGCGGTGGGTTTCGACGGTTCTTTCGCTGATGAACAATTTTCTGGCGATTTGTTCATTGTTCATCTCTTTGGCAATCAGGTTCAGGATTTCCTTTTCTCTGGAGGTTAATATCCCGGGAGTATCTGCATCAATATCTGCATCAGTGGCAGCGGCTTTTACCGAAAGGTTTTCAAGTAGGATAGCCTGCACCTCCCTTCCGAGATATTTTTTATCGTCGGCAACTACCCTGATGGCTTCCACTACTTCCTTCATATTGCTTCTTTTCAGCAGATAACCCGAAGCGCCCGCATCCACCATCCGGGTAATCATGGCAATATCCTCGTGCATGGTCAGGGCAAGGATTTTAATTTCGGGATATAATTCATGAATACGTCTGGTAACATCAACCCCCGAATGATCGGGCATACTTATGTCGACCAATGCCACATGAACCGGGTTTTGGCTCAGGAATTCAAGGGCTTGATGCATGTTGTTGGCTCCCCCGGCAAACAGAATATCTTCTTCGTCCTGAAGGATCGATTTAAGTCCGTCGATGATGATCTGGTGATCATCGATGATCATGATCCGGATGGGTTTTATGGACATTTTCTGATTTATTTATGGGTAACATTATAGTAACAATGGTTCCTCTTCCTTTCATACTGTCGATATAGATGCTTCCCCTGAGGTTTTCGATGCGGGAACGTAGATTATTCAGCCCGCTTCCGGGGTGTATCAGGGTACTGTTCAGATCGAAGCCATTGCCATTATCTTCCAGCATCAGCGTTATTTCATATTCACTTTTTATCACCTGAAGAAAAAAATGGTCGGCTTCGGAATGTTTCAGGGCATTATTCAGGATTTCCTGGACTGACCGGTACAGGGTATTTTCAATCAATTTATCATCGAGGTTGTTCAATCCATACATTTCCAGTTGCATAACCAGCTTTTTGCTTTGGTTAACCTGTGTCTTCAGATCTTCCAAAGCGCCGGCAAGTCCTTTATCAGTTACTACCGAAGGCGCCAGGTTGTGTGAAATATTGCGAAGCTCTTCAAAGGCTTCATCAACACTGTGAATGGCAGCATCGAGCAATTCGATCCTGCGTTCTTCCGAAAGCGACATTTTCTGCTGCAAAGCGCTGATATTAAGTTTTGCCACTGTGAGTATTTGTCCCAGACCATCATGCAGCTCCTGTCCTATTCTTTTACGCTCCTGCATTTCGGCTTCAACTGCAGCACGCGACTTCTTTTCGGTAAGACTTAATATGGTTTGCTGAATGGCAGCCTGCCTCCGGTGATTGATGTTGAGATATATCAGATAAATACTGATAAGAGTCAGGAAAAACAGCAGTCCGATAAAATAAATGATATTGTTCTTTTTGCTGATGAGGAGTTCCTGTCTTTGAATCTCCAGTTTTTGAATTTCGCCGGCCAGGCTCAGATGTTCGATTTCAAGATTATAGATCTGGTGAAGTTTGGTTTGATTCATCAAAGAATCTTTGAGTACCACTGAGTTCCTGTAGTTGAAGAAAGCATTATCCGTATCTCCCTTTTGTTCGTATATTTCGGAGTACAGTTCATTAGCGCTTTGTTTAATGTTTATGTTATCGATGTTGTTGGCAATTAACATGGCGTTGTCGGCATTTTGCAGCGCTTCGGTAAAACGGTTCAATTTCAGATGGGCATTACCCAGTCCGATAAAAGCGGTAGCCAGGTAAAAAGGCTGATTGATCTGAATGGCAATTTGGCGGCTCTTCTCATAATTTTCAATGGCTTTATTGACTTGCCCCGATCCCATACAGGTTTTGGCAAATTCCTGCAAACCCACGCATAAACCATACTGATTTCCGGTTAAACGATTGAGAGTCACTGCTTTTTCATGATAATAAAAGGCTGAATCATACTTTCTCATTTTACTGTTAAGGGCTCCCAGATTACTCAAGGTAGCAGCTATTCCGATACTGTCATTATTTTTCTGAAATCCTCCGAGCGCTTTTCGGAACTGAACGTCGGCCTTCTTATAATTATCGATATCAAGGTATAATAAACCGATGTTGTTCTGGGCGCTTGCAATGTTCCGGTCTTCACTCAGCAGGTTATAAATCTGCAGCGATTTTAGATAATGTTCAAGTGCTTCCTTGTAGTTACCCGTTTTCAGGTAAACATTCCCCATATTATTGTAAATATTTCCAATCTGCTTTTTGTCGTCATATTTCAGGGCAATTTCGAGTCCCTTATAAAAATAGTCGAGCGCTTTGAGACTGTTGGCCTGTAAATGATATGAAGCACCTATCAGGTTATTGGCTCTGATGATTTGTGCCTGATTACCCGGCAACTTCTGGTCAAGTGCTCCGGTGATTATTTTCCTGGCAGAATCGGGGTTTATGTATAGAACCGACAGGCTTCTCTGAATATAATTGTCAAAAACCGGGTCGGGCTTTCCCATCGGTTCCCCAATCGCCTGATTATTTTCCTGAATGGAATATCTGTTTAAAAAAATGATGGTGGAAAAAATGACCAGCGCTATTGCAAACAGCGCCAAAAATCCAATCCAGGTTAACTGCTTTCGTTTCATGTAAACTTTCTTTGAAGGTGTGGCCAAATTAGTCGAAAAAATCATAATCTGACAGGGAAAATCTGCAATTAATAAAAATTCAGTACTGGCACTGACTGATAAATAAGGGTAAAATACCAGTTTACACGGATAAACCGTATCTGACCTATTAAATACTTTTGTTGGTGAATGAAATGCCGGAAACTGTTTCCGGAAGCTGATATCATGACAAAACGCATTATTCAGAAGATCTATGATTGCTATTATATCCTTTATTATTAACCAATTTGTACAAGTATGAAAAAGTTCTATTCAATTTTCAGACTATTGAGCCTGGCTGCTTGGTTGCTTTGCATTCCGGTAATGCTGGCAAATGCAGGAAACAGTCCGGGCGGTTCTTTCAGTACGCCTCAGGCCGGTAATGGCTTGCCGGCAGATCCCAAAGCCCCGGAGAGTGTCGTTGTGGGCACCAGTACTGAAACCAATTACAATACTCCTTATTACCCCTATTACGGGTATTCATTTACACAAACCCTTTATCTGCAGCCGGAACTTAATTTTTCCGGAAAAGTAATTACGCAAATAGGCTATGCTTATGCGGGTCCTAATAACGATGTTCAGGCGGAAATAGAGATTTACCTCGGACACACATCCCTGACTGAAATCACATCGAGTGTTCCCCTTGCCACATTTACCAAGGTATATGACGGACCCTATAATTCAAATGCCGGGGGTGATTTCAAAATGGTAGAAATTAATCCATTCTACTACAACAATGCAGATAATCTGATTGTTACATTTATCGAGAAGAAACCAGGGTGGACAAGCCCTTCTGATGTTTTTTATTCCACAGCTACCGATGACCCGCTCTGCATTGGTCAATGGAATGACGGTTCAGCCTACGACCCAAATAGTCTCCCTTCGGGTTACCCGATAAATTATCGTGCCAATACCATGTTCACCATTGATAATGTTCCTACCGGGCCGCCGGTTTCCGTTATCAATCCTTTATCACTCAGTTTCGGGGATGTAGAAACCGGACAAAGTAAAGTAATGACCGTTCAGATTAAAAATGGAGGCGCTGATCCTCTCACTATTACAGGTTTTGTTACTTCCGATGAGCAGTTCCAGGTTATTAATACCACCTTTCCGCTGCAACTGGGTATGAATGAAAGCGAAATTGTTCAGATTCAGTATGCACCTGCTGCAACCGGTTATGCCGACGGAAAAGTCACTTTCCTTATGGATGAGGCCATTGAAGGCGATCGGGAAGTACAGGTATCAGGAAAGGGATTATTCCTGCAGGCCGTCATTATTGGGGATGGTACAGAATTAAGTTCAAACACGCCTGTGTACCCCTGGTATGGATTTTCCTTCACTCAGACTCTTTACTTCCAGAGTGAAATTAATATGGCCGGACGAACGATCAACAGAATTGGATATCAGTATGGCGGCAGTAATCTCAATCTTGATTTTATGATTGAAATCTATCTGGGTCATACTTCCATGGCCTCCATCTCGCAGAGTGTGCCCCTGAACGGGTTTACCAAAGTTTATGACGGCCCGTATATAGTTCGTGCGGGGGAAGAATTCTCATGGGTGGAAATTGATCCTTTCTTCTACAATAATTCCGACAATCTCTTGGTTACCATTATTGAAAAGAAACCTGGCTATACCTCTTCTTCCGACAAGTTTTTTGCTACCACCAGCCCTGGCGGGCAAAATCTTTGTATTGGCGCCTGGAACGACGGAGCGGCCTATGATCCCGCTAACCTGCCTTCCGGTTCAGTTATCAGCATGAGGGCCAATACCAAACTTTGGTTCAGCGGAGATGTTCCTACCGAACCGGAAGCCAAAACTACGCCTCCTGCTTTGTATTTCGGAGAAGTAGAAACCACGGTGGCAAAAGTGATGAATGTGGAGGTGATGAATGCCGGAGGCGGTGTACTGGAAATCACCGGAGCAACCATTACCAATCCGGCCTTTACCGTGATCAATGCTACTTTCCCGGTCAACCTAACCATTGGTCAGAAAAAGACTTTTGAAATACAGTTTCTTCCCCTGAACCCCGGACTCGAAGAAGCCTTACTGACCTTTGAAATGGATGCATCGGTACCCGGGTCCAAAACCGTTGAACTTTCAGGACGCGCCCTGCGTTTCGGAGTTTTGAGGGAGAGTTTTGAAGGAACCCTCTTCCCTCCGTTAGGCTGGAAACTTATCGACAACAACAAGGATGGAAAAGGCTGGCTGAGAAATACCGGTTTCGTTCCCACTGGCCAGACAGGACCCCGAACCGGTGTTGCCTGCGCCTCGCTCGATGTGTATGCAGGGAGCCCCGGAGAAACCAGTTACGACGACTGGCTGATTACGCCTCAAATGATATGGCAGGATGGCGATCTGTTCAAATTCTTTGTAAAACGGGTAGCCGATCAGAGCGGACAAACCTGGCGGGTGTTCCTTTCTACCTCCGGAAGCGATGTCACTGATTTTGTGCCCATCGATGAAATTACCAATCCTCCTTTATCCTACATGGAGAAAATGTACGACCTCAGCGAGTATGGAGTGTTCCCCGGAGATATGTACTACATTGGTATACAGTTTAACTCGCTGTGGTGCTGGCCGGGAGTGATTGATGACGTGCTGGGTTCGGTCATGAACCGGTTCGACAACGACCTGATGGCCATCAGCCTGACCGGTAATGATATTGTTTACCTGAATAATACAGCCAATTATCAGGTAAAAATCGCGAACTATGGCAATCTGGCAGCAGCAGGCTCAGATTACTCCATTGGAGTATTTGCCTATGTTGGCGGAGTGGAAACACAATTAGGCTCGGTGCCCGGTGTTAACCTTGCACAGGGCGAACTGGCCGAATTCACCATTCCGGTTACCTTTACGCAAACCGGGGTGTTCGACCTCTATGCCAAAATTGTGTGGCCGGCCGACATGAACCAAACCAATAATATCACCGGGCAGTTGCAGGCAGAAGCCATCCCTGCATCGGTGGTGGTGAAAAATATAGGCGATTTTCCCATCGACAATGAAACCGATTATTATTATCAATACCCTGTGAATTTTGCCGATATGTGGCGTTCAACCAGCCTTTCGGAATGTTTGTATTTCAAACATGAACTGAATACGGGCGGAATTATTGAACGGCTGACCTATTACAGGAATTTTACCGAAAGTATGAACAACCGGAAAATAAAAATCTGGATGGGTGAAACCGATACCTATAGCCTCGAGGGCAATTATATTCCTCCGTCACAGATGAAACTGGTTTTCGATGATAAAGTCAGCATTCCGGAAGGGATCGGAAAAGTAAACTTCGAACTTTCAGATCCTTTTGTGTATACCGGCAACGGAAACCTGGTAGTGAACGTATATTACTATGATGGCGGAAGTTACAGCGAAGGGGCTACCTTTGCCTACACCGAAGATTATTCGTATTACCGTACCACTTATGATAACGGATGGTCGGTCATCAATCCTGAAAATCCGTCATACATGGGTACTCAGACCAATTACCCCAATACCAGCCTGATGTTTGAAACCGGAAACGGATTAGGACAACTCAATGGTTATGTATATTATCAGGCAGACAATACACCGGTTACCGGCGCTAAAATTGAAATTTTCAATCCTGCTTTCCCTGCTGTAAAAACAGAGATTTACTCGGATGCATCAGGCTATTATAATGCGCCTTATGCCCTTGCGGGAAACAATATGACCGTTACTGTTTCGAAATTTGGTTATAGCGATGTAAAATATACCAATGTTAACCTTGCCGGCGGAGGAAGTGTCTACCTTGGAACTGCCTATCTGGTTGACAGGCCAACCATTGCCTTATCGGGTAGTGTCATTAAAAGTGATAACCTCGAACCTGCCCGGTTTGCAACGGTAAAGCTTGCAGGTCTTGAAAACTACGAAACCACCACTGAGGTAACCGGTGAGTTTTTCTTCCCTGAAATATGGGGCGATACAGATTATCAGATTGAAGTTTCACTGGACGGGTATCAAACATATTCGGCTACAATCACAGTTCCGGGAACTGATTTTGTGCTGGATCCGATTACCATTCTTGAAAATGCCCCGTCGCCCAATCTGGTAAATGCAGTTGTTGACGGCGACAATGCCCTGGTTACCTGGTATGCAGCCGGGCAGCCTTACCCGATGGATTTCAGGTACGACGACGGAAATGTATCAGGGGTACTGATCACTCCCGGTAATGCCACTATATTCACAGGCTCTGCCTGGCCGAACGATGCGATCATTAATCAGGTACATTTCTACAATTATGTACATGAAAACTATCCGTCATCCCCCGAAGTCAGGGTGCTGTTCCTCGGACTGAATCCGGACGGCTCACCCAATGTCAATGATCAACTGGCTTTATTTGAGAATGTTGAAAACAGGGATGGCTGGAATACCTTTAATCTGCCTGCTCCTGTGAATGCTACCGGCGGGTTCTTTGTATCCATTGCCGGCTATACCAACTTTACCACTATTGCCTATGACGATGGTGAAGGAGCTCCCTATGAATGGCAGCCCCGCACGCAATGGGGTAATGGTCTGGGCAACTATAATCCTCTGGAAAACGGAACCTCTCCCCCGCTGCGCGGCAATATCCTGGTTCGAGCTTCCGGACTTACCTTTGGCGATACCAAAGCGTTTGAACCGCTTGCCTCTCTGGTGAAAGTACAGATTACTGAACCATCGGTTATGAGTTTATGTACACCGGTACAACCTTTTGCAGCCGGTGATCCTGACATCCGGAATACCTATAAGCCAACAGAGCTGCCTAAATCATTCATGCACTATAATGTTTACAGAAAACCGGCCGGAAATGATCCCTGGACAGCTGTGAGCGCTGAACCGGTGAATGACACTTCATACCTCGATATTACCTGGAATGCTCTTGAATTCGGCCTGTATTATTATGGCGTGGAAGCTGAATATACGAACGGGGTGAAATCAAAAATGGCAGTATCCAATATCATCGAGAAAGACATGAGGATAACCCTGAACCTGACGGTGAATACGAATACCGGAATTCCGGGCATGTCGGAAGGAGCGGTTGTTACCCTCATCAATCAGAACGGGGATATTAACCATATCTATACCGGCACTGTCGGTGCAGATGAAACAGCGCTGCTGGAGAATGTGCTTAAAGGTGCCTATACCCTTGAAATCAAAAAACCCGGTTTTAATGATTACTCCGAAGCCGGTGTTGATTTGTTTATCCCCGGACTCAACACTGAAAAAACTGTTGAAATTACCGAGTACATTTACGATCCGTATGATCTGAACGTGAACACTTCAGGACAACTTGCCGGAAGCGCTCTTTTCAGATGGAATCTGGAACCGGTTTTTGATAATGTTGACAGTTATGAACCATTCCTGATCAACAATATTGGTGGCTGGAAAGTGGTGGACCAGGACGGGAAACCCACTGTTTCCATTAATGGCATTGACTTCCCTCACATGGGCGAACCTTTTTCATTTATTACGCTGAACCGTTCCCTTACCACACCTCCTCTATCGGAGGCATACTGGGGCGGACATTCAGGCAACCAGTACTTTGCTGCATTTGCTTCCGCCACAGGTTCAACCAGTAACTGGCTGATAAGCCCTGAACAAAACCATACCCTGCCATTTACGCTTTCATTCTATGCCAAAGGAGTGAATGATCTGTACGGAGCCGAAACCTTCCGAATAGCCTATTCAACTTCGGGAACCAATCTTTCGGATTTTGTTTACATAACCGGTGAGGTATCTACCCTGACCTTCTGGACATTCTTCAAATACACCATCCCCGCCGACGCCCGCTACGTGGCTATCCGTCATACCCATACCGGATTTGCCCTGCTTGTGGATGATATTCTGCTGGGCGTGGAAGCGGACAACAGCCTCCCGGGTAACGGATTTACCGTGTATCTGGATGGCAATGAGGTGGAAACAGGTTTGATGTCGAATCTCCATACTTATAAAAATGTACTGCCCGGTACCCATACAGCCGGAGTTAAAGCCAGTTTCTATACAGGTGAATCAGCCATCGTTGAAACTGTATTTGAGATGCAGGCAGGCACCGCACTTAACTTCCTGGTTCAGGATGATAAAGGCGTAATGCTGGATGATGCTGAAATCAAACTGCTTTATAACGGTACCGAAGTGCTCACTATGTATACCCTCAACGGTATGGCCAGTGCCGAGGTAGTTCCCGGAACCTGGCAGTATACCGTTAGTAAGGATGATCTGATACCGGTTGCCGGCGAGGTAATCGCAGCCGGAAGCCAGGTGGATATCGAGGTCATATTGAATCACTATTATACCCTTACCTTTAAGGTGTCCGATGAATCAGGCAACCCGGTACAGGATGCCGTGGTCAGCTTCCGGTTACAGAATAAAAACACAGATGTCACCGGGATGGTTTCTTATATATCAGAACCGGGAGTATTTCCTTATTCTGTGAATCACCCTGATTTTAACCGGGTTCTGGCTATGGTTGAACTCACCGACGATCAGGAAGAGCTGGTTATATTGGGAGCACTTACATGTGAGTTGCCTGTGAATCTTGCCGGTACTCAATATTTTAACAACATAAACCTGACCTGGGAACCACCGGTATCCGGAACTGGCGGAGCATGGCTCCATTGGGATGTGGCACATGAAGGGGTTAGTATCGGAACCGGGGGAGCAGTGGATTTTGATGTGGCCCAAAGGTTTGAACCGGCTGATCTGGCTGCTCATCATGGAAAATTCCTCACCCGAATCACGTTTGTACCTCACCAGGAACAATGTACCTACTCGGTGCGTGTCTGGACCGGCGGAAACATAGCCGAACCGGAAATTCTAGTTGTTGACCAGGTGGTTACCAACCCGGTAATGGGTCAGTGGAATGAGATCCTCCTGAATACTCCGGTTTATGTAGATGCCGGCAAAGAGCTGTGGTTTGGAGTAAGAAACAATACCACCACCGGTTATCCGGCCGGATGCGATGTGGGCCCGGCTGTGGATGGAAAAGGAAACATGATCAACCTGGCCGGCACAGGCTGGATAACCCTGCTACAGGCCAATTCAACCCTGAATTATAACTGGAGCGTCCGTGGATTGCTTGAGGAAATTCCCGGTAAAGCCATGCCGGAAATTATTGTGCTGAAGGATGTGGAACGCGGTTCTTTCACCGGAAAACTGTCAGAAATGGCCCATCCTGCCGAAAACGGATTCTCAGATCCCAGATGGTTGTTGGGATATAATCTCTATCGCAATGATGAACTTATTAATGCTGAGCTCCTTACCGGACTTGACTATGCTGACAATACCCTGCCGTTAGGCACCTTCGATTATCATGTAACAGCTGTTTACTCCAATGGTTGCGAATCTGACTACTCCAACAAAGTAACGGTTGACGTTACCGAAAGGTTAGGACAGCAAATACCGCTGAACCTTGGATGGCAGATTATTTCAACCTATAACATTCCAGATTATCCTGAATTTCCTGAAATGTTCAGCCATCAGCTTCAAAATAACTCATTGGAAGTAATTCTGGGCAAAACCGGTATTTTCTGGCCAGGTCAGAATATCAATATGCTGGGTAACTGGGATACCTATCAGGCCTATAAACTTAAAATGAATGCCAACGACAACCTGAATATAGGAGGTGAACTGGTTACCAGCCGTACTGTTAATCTGTCAGCCGGGTTGTCTTATTTGCCTGTGCTGTCAACCGATATAGTTAATGCCATGGAAATTTTCGATCAGTTAGGCGGTTCCCTGATCTTTGCCTTTGAAATTGCAAACGGACTGATTTACTGGCCTGGCGGTGGTATATATACGCTTGAAAAACTGGAGCCCGGTTACGGATACCTGGTTTATCTCCTAACACCCGGATCGGTAACCTTCCCTGATTATAAAACCGTTTACAATAATCCGGGAAATAAAGTCAACAGTATCCATGAAGCGCCCTGGAGCCTGCACCGGTCGGATGTTGCCCATATTATTTCCGTGTATGCCAATGCGCTGAACGATCTTACCCCGGGCGATATCATAGGGGCTTTCAACAGCCAGGGTATTTGTGTAGGAATGGCCGTTATTGAAAACATGAACACTAACCTCGGACTGGTAGTATATGCTGATGATTTCACCACCCTGGAATCCGATGGGATGAGGCAGGCTGAGAGGATGAATTTCAGAATTTACCATCCTTCTTCCTCCACCGAAACTGATGTGGTACCTGTTTGGGACCTCTCGATGCCCGACCACGGACAGTTTGCTGAAAACGGGTTATCGGCCATCAGCCGCTTTAAACTGGGATCAACCGGAATTGGTGAGCCAGGCATAACCGGCGTATCCGTTTATCCGAACCCGGCCAGTGACATTGTTACCGTTCAGGCTATTACCTCCGGCGGATTTATGACAGAAATTACCGACGAACCGGGTAATATCCTGATAAGCCGGAAATTTACCGGGGTTAAGGGCATCATCGATGTTTCAAAACTTGCTCCGGGATTCTACACCATCCGTATTACGGGTGATAATGATATACCTGTTTCTAAAAAACTAATTATACAATAGGGTTGTTTTTTTTCACTCAAAGGCTGTTCTGCTCTTGCAGGCAGCCTTTGAGTTTTTATATGACATATCTTTGTTCCTCTAAATCATCCATATATTTTCAAAACAATGCTGCGTGTTTTCAGTTTCATAATAATTTGCTTAACAGGGTTTTACCAGCTTAATGCCCAGGTATACCGTTATGCAGGATCACAGGACAATCATGGAATTACGCTGTTTCAAACCAGCGCGGACGGGCTTCAGCTACAGTTCAACATCCGGGAGTTTTCGCTCAACGAGGTGAGTGCTGATGAACTGAGTATGAAAAGCATCGCTGTGGAAGGTGTGTTTCTGCCAAACAATGAAGGCGCGCCTGATCTGCCCGGATTCAGCAGGCTCTTTGCCATTCCTGAAGGCGCCTCCGTTACGTTTTCAGCCAGGGTCAAAGGAATTGATACCCTGAAAAACATCCATCTGGTCCCCGCACTCAAAATTCCGAAGGATACTGAGAAAACCGTAATAAAATATACAAAGAATCAGGCTATTTATTCCAGTAATGCTTTTTACCCCGAAAACCCTTTCACCATATCTGAAATTACACAAATACGGGGTGTGGATGCAGCCATGATCGGAATTACCCCTTTTCAATACAACCCGGTAACCTGTGAACTGATTGTTTATCATTCCGTTGAAATCAACATCCGGTTTGAGGGAGGTAACGGAAAATATGGTGAAAACCGGTTGAGAAGCCGTTGGTTTGATCCCATTTTAGAAGATGCCCTGATGAATTATTCCGCACTGCCTGAAATGGATTACCCAAAAATTACAAATAATACAAACCTGAAAAACAATGGTGTGGAATACCTCATTGTGGTTCCCGATGATCCCGCCTGGATGCCATATGCTGAACAGATTAAAGATTTCAGAATCAGGCAGGGTATTACAACCGGAATTGTGACCTTGTCAGAAATTGGAGGAAACACGGTAGAAGCGCTGAAAGGGTATTTCAATAATGCCTTCAATACCTGGGATATCCCCCCTGTGGCCGTTTTACTGATGGCTGATTATGGGACAAATCCAGCGAACAGCATCATTTCACCCCTTTGGAATTTTTACTGTGTATCCGATAATATTTTTGCCGATGTAAACGACAATCAGTTGCCTGATATCATATTTGCCCGCATGACTGCCTCCAATACTTCTCATCTCCAAACCATGGTTTCAAAAATGATTCAGTATGAAAGCAATCCACCCACGGATATCAATTTCTATAAAAAACCGATAACAGCCCTCGGATGGCAAACAGAGCGCTGGTTCCAGCTTTGCTCTGAGACTGTTGGCGGGTACTGGCGCAAAAAAGGCAAACTGCCGGTGAGGGTTAATGATATTTTTGAAGGTTTTCCCGGAAGCACATGGTCAACTGCCACAAATACTTCAACTGTGGTGAATTATTTCGGACCATCAGGTACAGGTTACATTCCTTCATCTCCGGCAACCCTGGGCGGCTGGTCGGGAGGCACTGCCCAAATGGTGGCCAATGCCGTGAACGACGGAGCATTTGCCCTGCAACACCGTGATCATGGTTACGAATACGGCTGGGGTGAACCCGGATTTGTTAATTCAAGCATTAACCTGCTGAATAATACCCAAAACTGTGAATGGCCTTTTGTTTTTTCACTGAATTGCCTTACGGGAAAATATAATATTGATGATGAATGCTTTACCGAAAAATTCCACCGTTACACCTATAACGGTCAGAATGCCGGAGCCCTCGGACTAATTGCCGCTTCCGAGATCTCCTATTCATTTGTGAATGATGTGTATGCCTGGGGGATGTACGATAACTTTTATCCTGATTTTTTACCAAATTTCGGCCCCTATGCCGATGAGCGGGGCATGCTGCCGGCTTTTGGCAATGCTGCCGGAAAATATTTTCTGCAGCAGTCATCCTGGCCTTATAATACCGGCAATAAAGAAGTTACATATCATTTGTTTCATCATCACGGAGATGCCTTTCAAACGGTTTACAACGAGGTTCCACAGCCATTTACAATTGCCCATGATACCCTGATTTACTCTTACTCAGATCATCTTACTGTTACTGCCAACAGCGGCGCTTTCATTGCACTCACCTCCGGTGACCGGATCATAGGCACTGCCTTAAGTAACGGACAGCCGGCCATGTTATCCTTCGACCCGTTGCCGTCAGGGACCCCCTTAACCCTCACCATTACCAAACAAAACTTCTTCCGGTACGTGAAAAACATTCAGGTTATTACCCCTGAAGGACCTTACCTCATTGTAGACAGCGTTGGCGTAATGGACAGCCTTTCTGTTTTTCCCAATGGACAGGCCGATTTCGGAGAGACCATCCAGCTTGTGATTAACCTTAAAAATATTGGTTCCACTCAGGCTGATCAGACCACCTGCCAACTTACCACCACTGATCCCTGGATTACCATAATTCATGACAGCGCTTATCTGGGGAACATAGCTTCAGGACAAACCATTTCGGTACAGGGTGTTTTTGAGGTAGCGATCTCATCAGGTATTCCGGATTCCCATGACGTAGAGTTCCAACTTGCCATTTCCGACGGTAATTCGGAATGGCAGCCGGATTTCAGTATTACGGTAAATGCACCGGTCTTGTTTATTAAAAATATCCTGATTCATGATAACGGAGGCAATCATGACGGATTTCTTGATCCCGGCGAAACAGCTCCCATTCTGGTCACACTGGTAAACAACGGCCACAGCCATGCTTCCGGAATAAAAGGCTTACTGGTCAGTAATGATCCCTGGCTTACCATTGAAAACCAGGATACCATTATGTTCGGGGAAATTGAGCCCCTGCACACGGAGGCTGCCTGGTTCCGGGTAACAGCCCATGAATCAATACCATCCGGGTATGCAGCCACTGCCCAGTTGCAAATATTTGGTGATCATGAACTTGTTCAGCAGGATGAATTGATTTTTTCATTTGCCGGATACTGCATTCCTTCAGCCAACTGCTCGTATGGAGATGGAATCAGGACATTTTCACTGAACGAGATCAATAATCTGAATAATGGATGCAGCCCTTCCGGATATGGAAATTTTTCTGCATTGGTGGCTACCGTACAACCGGGTCAGTCCTGTACGGTAAAAATGAAAGGGGGATACAGCAACCAGAAAGCCTGCCTTTGGATTGATTTTAACAGTAACAAGGTTTTTGAAACATCAGAAATGCTGATCGAAAACTTTACACTGGCCAGTTCAACCATCACATATTCCAAAGACATCAATATCCCGCCGGATGTTCAGCCGGGCTATAAACGACTGAGGCTGAGGGCTCAGTATCAGAATGCTTCCTCTGACCCCTGCTCAAATTTCAGTTATGGTGAAACCGAAGATTATACCGTTTACATTCCCGACCCGAACCTGACTCAACAGAATATAACGCTTGAACCGGGCTGGAACAGCCTGTCTGCTTACCTTGATCCTGTAGATTCGAATCTGGAGGCTGTATTTGCAAATATTTCCGGTCAGCTGGTAATTGTTCAAAACCCCGGGGGTGTATATTGGCCTGAACAATCGGTCAACACCCTGAACTTCTGGAATCCTTACCAGGGTTATCTCATTAAAATTAATTCAACCACCACATTCACTGTTTCCGGAGCACCGGCAAGTCCCCGCAGGGTTCAGCTTTCCCGGGGCTGGAACATGATGCCGGTTCTTTCGTCAGCCGAAATAAATATATCCAACTTGTTTGCAAATCATCTTTCATCTCTGGTCATGGTTAAAGAACCGGTTGATTCAGGCGTGTACTGGCCACAGATGGGTATAGCTACTTTACAGGTGCTGCAGCCCGGAAAAAGCTATTACGTGTTTGTAACTGACAACTTGCTTATCGGGTATTAATTTTCCTGACTTTTTCACTGGAATTATTAAAAAACCACGATGTATTATGCCCGGTGGAGTTGTTCATTTTTTGCATTTGGCATTTTTATACTTTCCTTTGCGCACTTTTTCTTTCTCAGAGCCTTTGCGAGAAATAGCGTGTAGCCCTTTCAGGAAAAGACTCCCAGGAAAATTATAAGTTTATTTCTATTTCAATTAGTTTTAGTTTTGCAGCCTCTTTACCATACAGAGTTTTGATGGTGCGTTAAACCTTTTCCGGATGATGAAAAAAAATGATACGCTGAAACTTATTGTTATAACCGGTGGAGTTGGAGCCGGGAAAACCACCTTCACCGGGAAAATTGTCTCTCATTTGCAATCGGCCGGAATAACCATCACCGGATTTCTGGCCCGTGGAAACGAAACAGCCGTAGAACCCCGTTCAGGTTACTTTTTAACGGATATTGCTTCGGGTGACGGGTACCTGCTTTGTTCATCCAACGTAGCTCCAGTACAGGTTTCAACCGGAAAGTACTACTTTTTTCCCGGAGTAATTGACTGGGGTAACAAACTGCTGGAAAACGGCCTGAAAAACAGCGCTGAGGTGATGGTGATGGATGAAATCGGACCACTTGAACTGATACAGCATCAGGGCTGGAGACCAGTGCTCGATATGATTGTTTCCATCTACCGGGGTACCCTGATCCTGGTGATCAGGGAAAGCCTGCTTGGGGAATTTGCGGGACAGTTCACGATAACCCCCGCCCTGATCCTGAATCCGTCCTTTCAGGATATTGACGCCTCCTGCCGGCAGGTTATAAAGATTATAAATCCCAACCTGCCATGAATCCTGACACTGATCGTTCCCTATCAACCGGTGGTATTATACTGGCCGGCGGAAAAAGCAGCCGTTTCGGAACCGATAAGGGACTGGCGCTATTTCGGGGTAAACCGCTTATATCCTGGTCGTTGAATGCACTTGTACCCCTCGTGGATGAGATCCTGATCATTTCATCCAACCGGGAATATGAGAAATTCGGGTACCGGGTTATTCCGGACATCATTCCCGGACTGGGACCCCTGGGAGGTATGCTTACCGGACTAAAATCGGCCTCGCATCATCTCAATTTCGTAGTATCCTGTGATACCCCGATGATCAGCACTGAATTGCTCAGTTATCTCCAGACACATGCAAATGGTTATGAAGCGGTCGTGCCCTTGAATGTTTCCAATCAGTATGAGCCCTTGTGTGCCATCTATTCAAAATCATGTGTACCCGCTATAGCAAAGATGACAGAATCAGGCGATCATAAAGTGCTGGATTTATATAAGCATGTAAATACCCGAAGCATTCGTATTGATCAGCATCTTCCTTTTTACAATGATTTTATATTTTTGAATATCAATACATTAGATGATATTTAAGGGTTAAACAAGATAGAAAATGGAACATAATACAGCCCGGGTTGAATACGAAAATCTGAGTCCGGTATGGTTAAAAGCTGCGGTAGTGGGAGGTTTGTGGGCCTCGGCCGAAATTATCCTGGGCAGTTTTCTGCACAACCTGCGAATCCCTTTTGCCGGATCGGTACTGGCCGCAGCCGGTACCCTGCTGCTGATTGCCTTTCACCGGCAATGGCCCGAAAAAGGGCTTATCTGGCGTTCGGGTCTCATCTGTGCCTTAATGAAAAGCATCTCTCCAAGCTCTGTAATTCTGGGACCCATGATTGGCATCATGCTCGAAGCCCTGCTGCTGGAGTTGAGCATCAGGATTTTTGGAAAAAATCATTTGGGTTATATCCTCGGGGGGATCCTCAGTGTATCCAGCGCCCTGATGCACAAAATATTCAGCCTGCTGATCATGTATGGTGATAATGTGGTGGACATCTATATAAACATGTTCTTTTTTGCGGTTAAACAACTGAAGATGAGCCAGGCAGACCCGGTCAATGCCTTGCTTATCCTTGCAGGGGTTTATGTTATTGTGGGGTTCCTTACTGCCAGCGCCGGCATTGTGATCGGTAACCGGGCGCGTAGAAACCCGAATTATCATGACGACTCCTTTTCTGTCAGCAACTTCCGGAACCCGGAATATGACACGTTTACAGCTTCCGCTTCATCACCCGTCAGACTCCTGCTCATGATTTTAGTCCTGATTGGGTTTCTGGTATTTCAGAACAGGCTGCCATTATATCTTCAGGTAATTTCCACCGGATTGCTGGCACTTGTGTCCATTTTCCAGTATGGAAACATGCTTCGCCGGTTCGGTAAATATGTTTTCTGGCTGCAGCTGATAATTATGCTGATACTGGCTATATTTTTCACCTACAACAAAATTGGTAACCCCGATTACGGGCAAGGATTCATCAACGGCGCTGAAATGATCATGAGAGCGCTGTTTGTGGTTCTTTCCTTTTCTGTTATCAGTGTGGAGATGAGAAATCCCTTGGTTAGAGTGTTCCTCGAAAACAAAGGATTCAGCCAGCTTTACCAGGCGTTGCATCTCTCTTTCTCAGCATTACCGGAAATGATGGATCAGCTTCCGCGGGCCCGGGATTTTTTCAGGCATCCGGCAGGCTCAGTGGCCCGTATTTTAAAATCGGCCGATGCCTGGCTTAAAACTATAACCCGGCTGGAAGCCCTGAAAATGATCCACATCAGACAGGTAACAAAGGATGAGTTGATCCTGATGCTGCAGGGATTCCAATACTTTGAAGAAAAAACAGGGATTACCATCAGTAAGGGAAGCCTGGAGTCCCCTGAAGTTATTCCGGTGCTGCTTGATTTTGCAAGCAGGAATGAAAAAGAAGCCGAGTGGTGGCTGCCCTATTTCATTTTTCTCAGAAAGGACGGGCCGGTTGTAGGAATGTGCGGTTTTAAAGGAGCACCTGATCATAACCACAGGGTGGAAATTGGGTACGGTACCGCCACCGGTTTCAGGAACCGGGGCATTGCCGGATACGCTGCCCGGTGCTTAATTCACCAGGCCTTCACCCATCAAAATATTACGGAAGTGATTGCCCATACCCTTCCGGAAGAAAATGCTTCGGTTAAAGTCTTGAAAAAGATCGGTTTTCAATATGATGGGGATGGTATCGATCCGGATGAAGGAATAGTATGGAGGTGGAAACTTAAAAAATTTTAATTTATTAAGTGCATAGTTATTCTATAAGTTTATAATTTTGACAGAAATTTGAATAATATTATGCAGAAAAAGTTCTTTCTCCCATTCGCAGGATTATTGATCCTGTCTGTCCTGTTGCATTCAATGAGCCTCATGGCGCAGATCAGGAAAATCCGAACAGAGTCAAAAGCGGGGTTTGATTCATCGGTTTTCAGGAACCCGGATGTTATTAAATCATATATCGATAAAACCGGGAAGCAGGCTGTTGAAATAAGAGTACCCGGGATTCTTCCCGGAGTTTATAAAATGCCGGCGGCTCAGGTAACCGATGCCGCAGTTATTCTCAATTCTGTTCCTGCCTACGACTGGTCGTTCGGATGCTCTGCCACGGCAGCAGCCATGATGGCCGGCTATTACGACCGTAACGGGTATCCTGATATGTACAACGGTCCCGCCAATGGAGGCCTGGCTCCCCTCGATAACAGCATCTGGGGGCAGGCCACCATCAACGGCGAAGTACGCTCCTTATGCCCCCTGAGCGCTACCCGGGCCGGGCTTGATGGCAGGTTATCAAAAGGTCATGTGGATGATTTCTGGATTTTTGCAGGGAATAACGACCCCGATCCTTATATCGGTAACTGGACGGCCCATACTTACGGCGACTGTACCGGCGATTTTATGAAAACCAACCAGTCGGAATTCGGAAATTCAGATGGTTCTACCATCTATGCGTTTTATGTGGACGGATCGCCCTTTACCGGCACCGATGGTGGAGATGGTCAGTATGGCTTAAGGCTTTTCTTCGAATCCAGGGGATATGACGTATTTTCCTATTACAGTCAGTATATTGTTGAAGAAGGTCATGAAAACGGTTTTTCGTTTGAAGATTATATGAACCAGATTGATCATGGACGGCCCGTGCTGATACAACTGGCCGGACATACTGTTTTGGGCATTGGTTACGATGCTGCCACGCAAAAAGTTTACCTTCACGACACCTGGGATTATAACCTGAGGGAAATGAACTGGGGGACCTCTTATGCCGATTTACATCATTATGCCGTGGGAGTGATGGAACTATTGCCACAAAATGCAGCCATCCTGTCGGTAACCCCACCCAACCTGACCGTTGGCTGGCAACCGGGCAGTGCTCTTTTGGATGTAATCTCCAACAGAACCTGGACCGTTTCGGAAAGCAGCGACTGGATTTCTGTCAACCCCTCATCAGGAACCGGAAACGGCGCCTTCACCCTGAATTACGACGAAAATTCGTTGAATACGGTCAGACAGGCACAATTCACCGTTACCATTCCGGCTGCGGTAAAAGATAACGGAAAAGAACCGGGTGATGATATCCCTGCCGGCACCGTTCTGACCTGGGAACCTTTTTCAGGTACCGGAATCCCGGCCGGATGGCAGGTACAAGGTTTAGGGCAGGAAAACTGGGGTATTGCCGAGGCGGGAATAGCCGGATCTGTTCCACCCCTGCTGAAATTCAACTGGGAACCCCAGGTGATCGGAATCAGCCGAATGGTGACGCCTGTCATCAATACTGAGGGTATGACGCATTTATCACTTTCCTTCAAGCAATTTGTCAACCGCTACGATGCCAGTTTTACCATTGGGGTGGTTAGCTCCGGTGATGGTGGTAGTACCTGGATACCGGTCTGGTCGCAAAATATCACCGAAAATTTTGGTCCTGAAACCCGGACAATCGACATTACCAATGCCACGGTTGGTTCAACCCAGTTCAGACTGGGATTTTATTTCGAAGGCGATACCTGGAACCTGTGGGACTGGAATATTGACAACGTATTACTGGAAAATATGGATTTAACGGAAACCCTTACCATTCAGCAGGAGGCAAACCCATCGGTTACACAAAGTTTAACCATCCCTGCCGGCTGGAGCGGGGTTTCCCTGTACCTGGAGCCTTCAAATCCGGCCGTTAACCTGATCTTGGCGCCTTTAGGCAGCAATTTCGTAATGCTGAAGAACCTGTCGACTGTGTATTATCCTGCCGGCAGTATCAATACCATTGGTAACTGGAATATAAATTCGGGGTATATCATCAAACTGAACTCTGGAGCTTCTTTACCCGTTAACGGCATTGTCCCTTCCAACAAAACCACCAGCCTCAATACCGGTTGGAACCTCATTCCGGTACTCTCGTCAGTATCAGTGAACACGGCCAGTCTGTTCGCTCCGGTTTCCTCCAAACTTACTGCAGTGATGGAAGTAGCCGGAAACGGCATTTACTGGCCCCAGATGAATATCAATACGCTGCCGGTACTGAGCCCGGGGAAATCATACTTTGTAAAGGTAAATGCAGCCGCTACGGTTGTTTTTCCATAGCCAGGTAAACACGAGCTTATCAGTCTCATCCACGACTTATTGCAACGACTTCATCAATTCAGCCATGGCCAGTATTCTGGCGCTATTGCCTCTATTAAAGAGCAGATGCTCAAAATCCCTCATTTTGCTTTTCAAATCCACCGCAGAGAGGGTGTCATTTACGGCAGCTATTAAATCTTCAAGGGATGAAATACCTGTTTTTATTCTCAGAAATTCAAAATCAGGCATTGTTCTGGAAAGCAGAAACATAACATCATAAAAATCCCGTCCTTTTCTACGATTGAGCATAGCGGCAATTTTCATGGCGCAAAGCACCTTTTCGGAAGGCGCCGCTATTGGGAAAAAAAAACCACAAGCTTTAATATTTACCATTTCTGGTGGATAATTCACCTGTTGATCCTGGCATTCAATTTTTATCAGGAATCTTTCTTCTTTGTGGCCACTTAATCCAAAATTGTATAATAGTTCAGGAAATATTAAATTTCTCCTGAATGCCGTCAGTCTGCTGTTTTCTTTATCAGTTACTGCAACCTTCCACCCGTTTTTATAAAGGTATTTGACTATCGCGTCAGTCATGACTAAAAAATCCTCACTGGAAAAATTTTTTGAATCGAAATCCAGATCTTCAGAAAACCGGTCAATTCCTTTGATCAGACGCAGGCTGGTTCCGCCGATAAAGGCTACTTTCTGAATATAAGGAGTTGATGATAAATACTCAAGAATCATCAATTGTATATATTCCTTCAGGATATATTTGCGGAAAACGACCTTCTCATTCAAAGAAGGAGGATAAAATCCAAGTATATCGTCTAAGCGGATCATTTGCAGAATTTTATTTGATATTAATAATCTAAACTCAAAAATAGCGAAACCTTATGCTCCAGCGCTTTGCTTCCAAAACGCCTTGTGAAATCGTTCAAAAGTTCTCTGTTAAGATCATCATGCAGAAAATCCGGATCAATACGGAGATATTCCAATTCTTCTTTTGTATTGTATTCCGGGTAAAGATAGAGCAAATCCAATAAAGCTTTCTCAGGCAGGGCTATCTTTATAGTCCGGCCATCCCCTATGGGTTTTAAAGTGTAGCCAAACATCAGCGATTCTTTTACTGTTTGATAGCTGTATTCTCCAATGGCATTGGCAAATCCTGCTGTTTTTAAGGAAGTAACACTGGTGAATTGTACCACCGACTCCGGTATCATGCCATAAAAAGCCAAAGCCGTATGTAAACTTACATAGGAAGGCCTATATATCTGATTGGCAAAAAAGTACGGAAAATCAGGTTTGGTAAGGTATTCAGGAAATGTGTAGTAACCCTGGCGGAGTCTTATCAGATAACCTTTCTGAATCCAGCGGGTGAGATTGGTCCGGTCAAACCCCGGGTTCCAATTCAATACCTGAACGTTGGTAAAACAGGCCAGATCAAAGAAGTGTTTTCTGAACTCGAAATAGTTCATTTAATTTTATTTCTATAATGATGCAAATATAAATCATTTTAGAAATCAAATCAAATTTTTCTAAATATTTATCTTTTACAAACTGGCCAGTCAGGAGATCATAAAAAAAATAAAAGGCTGCCATTTCAGGCAGCCATTATTTCCACAAAATGTATTATTCATCAAATCAGGGCTTAATCGGCCCCGTAAATCTTACTGTTATTCCGGTAACCCGGCAGGTCTTTGTACCAGTCCTGAAAATCTGTACCCCCCGATTCGGCCCATTCGGCAAAATGGTAATAAGCCTGGATAATTTCAGTCTTCTCAATGGGGTAATCGAAAGAGTCAAGAATCAGCAGCGCCCAGGGCAAATTGGTCAAAGTCCGGTAATACAACCCGCTGCCAGGAACGGAAGCATCATCGAGGGTTCCAAACAAATTGGCATTCACCAGATTGGAGGGTCGGTTGTTTACCAGATGAATTTCATGCGACCGGGTTTGATCCACGATCAGGAACACATTGTAGGCATCCGGACCCACAAGGTTACGGTCGATGGGTGGATTGAAATAAATATGGAGATCAAGGGTATCTGAATAACCCGTAAAACCATTTTCAACTGTATTGAACATAGAGCCTCCACTTCGGTGAATCAAATCTTCAATATTGTCGGCTGCAATGATAACAGCCTGGTTTTGACCTGCTTCGGTTCCATTGGCATTGAGTGTTACATAATTTTGAGTAAGCGACATTCCGGTTACCGAAGTGATCATTTGTGGGGTGATGGTTTCGAACTGCCATCCAAACCCGTTCTGAAGGCTGGCGCCTGCTGCCCTCACCACAAAATTGATGTGGATATCCACCAGTTCATTATCTCCGTTGGTTATTTCTGTACCATAAACAGCCAGTACAAGGTCATTAAAGTCATAGTCGCCTTTGGAAGGCCACAGATCTTCAAAAACTACCGAAGCATAAGTATCCTCACTGGGGAAATAGGATTGAAAGGCTCTTTCAGGATCATTGGGAAATTCGTCAATATCGTCGGGCACCCCGTCCATATCGGTATCGGTTACAGGGTTTCTGCCCATTCCTTCCGGGTTGCATGAATTGATGGGGATGTAATTGCTTACCGAATTGGTGTCCACCACGGTAGCCCCATTGATAAAATGCTGGGCGGGAGGCGTTTGGCTGAGTATATTAAGGTTGTTGGTGGCCACCTCGATTTGTCCGCTAACTGTATAGGGACTGGTTATGATAAATTCCGAAGTTGCTTTAATAGAGTTGAGGTTTCCGGTACCCGAAACATTGGCGTACATTTCAAACACAGCAGATGATATCATACTGCCGTCAGTAAGAACCGTTGATGATCCGGATGTTAATCTAACCCGCTGAGCTCCTTTCAGATATCCCGAATTGGTAAGGAATCCGCTGGCATTCACCTCAAGCAGTCCGGTACAGATAAATTTGCAATTATTCACAACATTGCTTCCAGCGTTGATCTTAAAAGTTCCGTTCACATACAGTTCATTATCATTGGTAAGGCTGGAGCCACTATTCGCCTGAAAAGTACCATTGTTTACGTTTACTATACCGGTGTTCAGACAGGTTGCCTGATTGTTCAGATGGAAATAGCTGCCGTTTACGTTGATCGTACCCTGATTATTAATAGTCACTGAACCATTGGTTTCGAGCGCTCCGCCAACGGTTACACTGCCGGTATTCAGAAATGGCTGCACTATCTGCTGAACGGTCAGCTGCCCTGTTACATTCAGAATACCCTGATTTTCCAGGGTACCGGAGGTCATCAAATTTCCATTAACCGTGCAGGTGGCATTTTCATGAACCTTTATGCCGGCGCTGTTGCTCCACATGGTAATTCCATTGATTACACAGTTCCCTGACTGTATCACCACAATATTGGAACTGGTTCCCAGAGTTACATTGTTTATCGTGGCTGAACCACATACTCTCAGAGTTCCTCCTCCGGCCCATGTCTGAAAGACCACATCTCCGTTGAATGTTCCGGTAATGCAATACGTTTTCCCCTGGTTTATGGTAATGGTTCCTGAAGTTTGGGTCACCGTTACATCACATCCTGTATTACAATCCGGCCCCACTTCACCGCCCGATTTAAAAAATCCGGAACCAAATCCATCAGTTTTTAATTCAGAAAAATGGTACGCTACGGTTCCGTTGTGGATAGGAACTACCTCTGTTTGCCTCACGCCCAGTCCGGAGGTAAGTTCCACGAAAACTTCAGACAGGTATGAAGGTATCCGCATGCTCACCGAAAAAGCTTCCTGGGGCGAAATGGCTCCGGTTTTGATCACTTTCCCACCCTGTACAGGATCCCGGTCATAGATGGCTATACGCGATTTCATCTGATAATTTTTAAACGCATCCATGGTAAATGCCGCCAGTACATCCTGGGTGGTCTTCCAGTCGAAATCAGCGGGAACTGCCAGTTCCGAAATACTCGACGGACCGGTCCCGGGATGGTCAATATCTTTTTTGCACGATGCAAATACTATCAGCATCGAAATAAAACCAATAACAAGTAACTTAGCTTTCATAAAATGTTAGATTTCCAAACTGCAAATTTACATGAGTTGATAATATCTGCAAATCGAATTTAGTAAGTGTGGCAATTTTTATGTATTTGTACTACTTTGATTATGTATGTGAATTTCATGGAATTAATATATTAATAAATAAAATATTTTATAAACAAAACGGACTTATTCTACCTTTTGAAAAAAAGCACACCAGTCTGTAATTGGTTATAAAAATTCTATTTTTGTTCCGGTTTACTGTTTTAACCGGAAATGCATAATATAGCTTTTATTGATACCGAGATTGAACCTCAGTCAGGGATGGTTCTTGATACAGGAAGTATCAGGAGCGACGAAGGGATTTTCCACTCTTCGTCAGTTTCCGGGTTCATCCGTTTTATTAAGGATGCCGGGTACCTGTGCGGGCACAATATTATTCACCACGACCTGAAATATCTCCGGAAAGCAGCTCCTGAGAGCAGTATTGCAAAAGTAAAGGCTATTGATACGCTGTACTGGTCGCCTTTGCTATTCCCATTAAAACCCTATCATGCCCTTCTTAAAGACGATAAGCTTCAGACGGAAGATATCAATAACCCATTTAATGACGCCAAAAAGGCCAGGGATTTGTTTTTCGATGAGGTTACGGCATTTCACAGGCTGGATGATACCCTGAAGTGTATTTATTATGACCTGTTGGGGAATCAGGCTGAGTTCAGATATTTTTTCGAGTATGTGAATTACAGATCTGAAGCGGTTGAAACAGAAAATCTGATAAGAGCCCGTTTTGGCGCTGATATTTGCACGGAATCCAACATTGATGTGCTGATCAGGCAGCACCCGGTCGGACTGGCCTACTCCCTGGCGCTCATCAGTACCCGCGACCGGTTCTCCATAACTCCTCCCTGGGTTCTGAAAAATTACCCTGAAACGGGCAATATCATTCATCTGCTGCGCAATCAACCCTGCCTCCGGGGTTGCGATTATTGTAACAAAGCGCTCGATATTCATTCGGCATTACAACGGCATTTTGGGTTTGAAAAATTTCGTTTGTTCGGAGGCCAACCTTTACAGGAAATGGCTGTAAAGGCAGCTGTAACAGGAAAATCGCTGCTGGCTGTTTTTCCCACCGGTGGCGGAAAATCGGTTACTTTCCAGCTGCCGGCGCTCATGAGCGGAGAAAATGAAAAAGGTCTCACTGTGGTGATTTCCCCCCTGCAATCACTCATGAAAGACCAGGTGGATAACCTCGAAAAGGGAGGAATTACCGAGGCCGTAACCATTAACGGGCTGCTCGATCCTATCGAAAGAGCCCGGTCAATAGAAAGGGTGGAAGACGGTTCAGCCTCCCTGCTGTATATTTCCCCGGAATCGCTCCGCTCACATACAATTGAAAGGTTGCTGACCGGACGCAAAATTGTCAGGTTCGTAATCGATGAAGCCCACTGCTTCTCCTCCTGGGGACAGGATTTCAGGGTAGATTACCTGTATATCGGCGATTTTATCAAATCACTCCAGGTGAAGAAAAATCTTCCGGATACCATCCCGGTTTCCTGTTTTACAGCCACTGCCAAAAGAAAAGTCATCGAGGATATTGTTCAGTATTTCCGCGACAAACTATCGCTCGATATGGAAGTTTTTACTTCAGAAGCCTCCCGTTCCAACCTGCATTTCCGGGTTTTTGCCAAAAACAGCGATGAGGATAAGTATTTAGCTGTCAGGGATCTGCTTGAGGAAAGAACCTGTCCTGCCATCATTTATGTCTCCAGAACCAGGAAGGCGGATGACATTGCAGCACGGTTGAATGCCGATGGTTTCCATGCTTTGCCGTTCCATGGCAAAATGAGTGTTACAGATAAAACGGCCAACCAGAATGCCTTTATATCGGGCGAAGTGCCGGTAATGGTGGCCACATCTGCCTTTGGAATGGGGGTGGATAAAAAGGATGTAGGAATGGTCATCCATTATGAAATATCCGATTCGATAGAGAATTATATTCAGGAAGCCGGCAGGGCGGGCAGGGATGAAAAACTCGAAGCCGAATGTTTTATCCTGTTCAATGAAGAAGACCTGAACAAACATTTCATGCTTCTGAACCAGACCCGGCTTTCGGTGAAGGAGATACAACAGGTTTGGAGAGCCATACAAAAGCTGACCCGCGACCGTTCCAAAGCCTCTGAATCGGCACTCGAAATTGCCCGGAAAGCCGGGTGGGATGAAAGTATCCGGGAAATTGAAAGCCGGGTGGCTTCCGCCATAGCTGCCCTCGAAGAGGCCGGATACCTGAAACGGGGTCAGAATATGCCCCGGGTATTTGCCAACAGCATTCAGGTGAAGAATGTACAGGAAGCCATTGATCGCATTAACGCTTCCGACAAATTCAACGAACAAGAAAAAACCGGGGGTATCCGGATCATCAAAAAACTGATTTCGAGCCGGAGTCGTAAACAAGCTTCCGAGGAAGCACCCGAATCAAGGATCGACCATATTGCCGATCACCTCGGACTCACTAAAGAAGAGGTAATCCGGATCATCAACCTGATGAAAGATGAGCAGATACTTGCCGACACCAAAGACCTCACCGCTTACCTGAAAAAAGGGGAGAAACGAAATGCTTCCCTCCATATCCTCGAAACACATGCAAAAATTGAAAACTTTCTGCTGACCATTCTCGATCTTCAGGTTAAAGGATATAACATCAAGGAGATCAATGAAAAGGCTGAAGCTTCCGGCTGTGAACAGGTTTCGTTGTCGAAAATCATAACGCTCCTGAACTTCTGGGCGATCAAACACTGGATCAGGAAAGAAACCCAGTGGCATTCAAGGAACCATTTATCGGCGGGTTTACTGTACAGCAAGGAAGTGCTGAGGGAAAAGCTCGCCAAACGGCATGAGCTGTCAAGGTTTATACTGGATTATCTGTACACGGATTGCACGGTAAACCCGAACAGTAAGCATGACGATACCGGGCAGCTTCTTGTTGAGTTTTCGGTGCATGACCTCCGAAACCGGTTTGAAAAAGTGCTCAGAACCTATTCGGTAAATACTACCCTGAATGACGTGGAGGAAGCTTTGTATTATCTGTCAAAGATTGAAGCCATCAAGATTGAAGGCGGGTTTCTGGTGGTTCACAATTCACTCACTATCGAACGGCTTGAGCAAAACCGAAAAGTGCGGTATAAGGCCGGTGATTACCGGAAACTGGAACAATTCTATGAAAACCGGATTCAACAGATCCATATTGTGGGGGAGTATGCCAGTAAAATGATCAGCGATTACCGCGAGGCGCTGGAATTTGTAGATGATTATTTCAGACTGAACTATTCCTCTTTTCTCAATAAATACTTCAAAGGGTCCAGACAACCGGAATTAAGGCGGAGCATGACCCCCGCCCGTTTCAGGCAATTGTTTGGTGAACTGTCGCCTAAACAGTTAAAAATTATCAACGACAGAAATTCCAAATACATAGTGGTGGCCGCCGGGCCTGGAAGCGGCAAAACCCGCATCCTGGTTCACAAACTGGCCTCGCTTCTTATGATGGAAGATGTGAAGCATGAACAGTTGCTGATGCTTACCTTTTCAAGAGCCGCTGTGGTGGAATTTAAAAAACGGTTGCTGGCACTCATTGGCGCTGCCGCCAATTTTATCGAAATCAAAACATTCCATTCATTTTGCTTCGATTTGCTGGGGAAAATGGGCAGCCTCGAAAAATCGGATCAGATTATAAATATGGCGGTGGAACGTATCAAAACCGGAGAAGTGGAACCCGGCAGGCTTACCAAAACTGTACTGGTTGTTGATGAGGCTCAGGATATGAATGCTGCCGAATTTGAACTGATCACCAACCTGGTAAAAGTAAATGAAGAAATGAGGGTTATCGCCGTTGGCGATGACGATCAGAACATTTTTGAATTCAGGGGCGCCAGTGCACAATACTTTGCGATGTTTATCAACCGGTTTCATGCAACAGTGTACGAACTGGTTGAAAATTATCGCAGTAAGAGCAATCTGGTGGAGTTTGCCAATCATTTTGTCAGGCGGATTACAAAGCGCATTAAAACCGAACCCGTCACAGCCCGTCAACCTGATGCAGGAATCATAAAAATTGTTAAGTATAACAGTAAAAATCTTATCATTCCCCTGGTGAACGATGTGATGTCAGCCTACCTGGCCGGATCCGTCTGTATCCTGACCAAAACCAATGAAGAAGCGTTACAGATCGCCGGACTTTTAACAAGGAATGGCGTGAAGGCCAGGCTGATACAGTCGAATGAAGGTTTCAGTCTTTACAATATTATGGAAGTCAGATATTTATATAATCTGGTAAAAAGAGATGACAGCAGTTTTTTAATTCATGAAGACGACTGGCAGAAAGCCATAAAAGAACTGAAAAACAGGTATTCAGGCAGTACACGCTTGGATATCAGTTTGAACCTGGCCCGCGATTTTGAAACTACGAACCCAGGCAAAATGTATCTGTCGGATTTGCAATCATTTATCATGGAATCCCGGCTTGAGGATTTTTATGGGATTCAGGGCGACACTGTTTTTGTTTCCACCATGCACAAAGGCAAGGGCAGAGAATTCGACCATGTTTTTCTGACGCTGGAGAATATTTTTCCCGGCTCCGACGAAGCCTGCCGGTTGTTGTATGTGGCCATGACGCGCGCCCGGCAAAACCTCACCATACATTATAACGGCACCTGGCTCGATAACCTGGATATCCCGGGTCTGACATACACAGAAGACCATCAAACCTGGCAGGCGCCTGAAGAACTTATCATCCAGCTGACTTTAAAAGACGTCTGGCTCGATTACTTTATCGACCGGCAGCGGCAGGTAAATCAGCTGGTAACCGGAGAGTTACTTCGGATCAGAGGTAATGAATTATTAGATGGCGAGGGCTTGTCGCTGGTGAGGTATTCCGTCTCATTCAACCATCAGATGGAAAAGTACCGGAAACTGGGTTATGAGACCCACACAGCCAGGGTGAACTTTATTCTGTACTGGCAAAAAGAGGGAACCAAAAGAGAAATAAAAATCGTGTTGCCTGAATTGGTGTTGGGTAAATCAACCCCCGGCCTGCCAGTGAATGGTTATGAAAACAGCTATTTTTGATGAAATTAATCTCAAAACCCTGACTAACAGCTTTTATGAAGAGCATTTCTTTCTTATTCACAGTTATTTTTCTGTCAGGTGTAATTTATTTTTCTGAAGCCAAAGGTCAATTCATCGTTGGAGATACGTTAAGCAGCAGTATAACCTATCTTGATTTCCCCGATACCATTCTTCCGTTTGTTTGGAGAAATACATCCAGATTTGAAGTGGATATTGACTTTGATGGGGTGAAAGATGTCAGTTTCAAACGATCCCACATGTCATCACCCGCTTTTGAAAGCAACTACTTTACCGTTCAATCTCTCAATTCTGTTCAGTTTGTATGTCAGCCTGGCACCATCAATGCTGATTCGTTGCCACCGGGTACTTTGATAAACGGATCATTAAGCTGGAATTTAACCGCTGCAGAAGTACTGCTCTATTTCTGGCACTGGCAGATTTATCCGCCACCCAATAACACTACCGGTGGAATCTGTCATGATACCAGCCTGTATATTGCCGCCCGCAAAATTTCAGGAAACGATACTATTTACAGCTGGTTTTTCTTTGACAACCTCAATACATTTAAAATCAGGTCATGCGCCATCAGTAAAATCTACAGTTTTCCCCCGACCTATGTAACCGTAAATGTCGGAGCGCCCAATCAACTTCGTTTTAGCTGGAAACCTCCTGTTCAGTATCCCAAGTCCCGCTTCAACCATTTTTCTCCCTGTGGCGGACTCTGGGGGTATAATATTTATGGAAAACAGCCATATAACGCTTACCAGAAACTGAATACCGATTATATCAATGATACGGTGTTTGATTGGGAGGTTCCCGAATCGGGGCACTGGATTTTTCATGCAACCACAGTGTATCAGGGTGTAGAATCAGATCCTTCCAATTATTGTTACATTTATGTGATTGTATCAGTACCGGAGCCCGAAAACCTCCCGGAAGTCATACTGTTTCCCAACCCGGCGGATACGGAAATAACCATAGAAGCGCCGGAAAAAATTGTCGAAATAGTTGTTTACAGACTGGATGGCGGCGAAGTGAGCAAAATTCCCTGCTTTGGTAATTCTGTCAGCATTCCGGTTGCAGGCATGGGTAAAGGGATATTCCAGGTTCGGATCACTACCGGTGAAGGGGTGATCTGCAAGAAGCTGGTGGTTAATTAGGGAGGTTTCTCGCTGCGCTTGAAATGACTACGTGAAAGGTTGTACTATCTATGGGGTCATCCCGGGCGCAGCAAGGGATCTACACTGCCTATTCACTCCCATGGCAGTTTTTATATTTTTTACCGCTGCCGCAGGGACAAAGCTCATTACGACCCACCTTTTTCTCCACCTTAACCGGTTGTGTGGTTTGCTTTTGCTGGGTATTGCTGTGCGACTGGGCCAGGAGGTCAGTACGTTCCTGCCGGAGTTTACTGCGGTCGATGGTGCGCGGTACCCGTGCTTCCCTCACATTATCAGGTTCCTGCATGGGTAATGCGCCTTTTAACAGGAATGAGCTGATTTCTTTATTGATTTTTATCAGCAGGTTTTTAAACAAGCCGAATGATTCAAATTTATAGATAATGAGAGGATCTTTTTGCTCATAGGTAGCTGCCTGTACCGACTGACGGAGATCGTCCATCTCGCGGAGATGTTCCTTCCAGGCTTCATCGATGGTAGCCAGGGTGATGGTTTTATCTACCGACAAGCTGATTTCATGAGGGTCGGAAACTGCCTTTTTCAGGTTGGTCAGGATTCCGATATTCCTTTTACCGTCGGTGAGCGGAATGGATATGAATTCGTACTGGGGATGATTTTCAGCTACATCTTTTAAAATGGGCCAGGCTTTGTCGGTGAGGGCTTTGGATCGGTCGCGGTAGGCTTTGTAAACGTATTCGTATACTTTATCGGTAATCATTTCCTTACGATCGGAGAGGAAGCTTTTTTCTTCTACCGGTGCATCGAGTCCAAATGATTTCAGCAATTCAAGTCGGAATCCTTCGTAATCCCGTCGTTCCTGGTAATCACCCACAAACACATCCACGGTATCATAAATCATATTGGAGATATCCAGCGCCAGCTTATCTCCATACAATGCGTGGCGGCGTTTTTCATAGATAACCGTACGCTGTGAGTTCATCACATCATCATATTCCAGCAGCCTTTTCCGGATACCGAAGTTGTTTTCTTCCACCTTTTTCTGGGCTCTTTCAATGGATTTGGTGATCATGGAGTGCTGGATCACTTCACCGTCTTTAAGTCCCATACGGTCCATGATTTTGGCTATACGGTCGGAGCCGAACATCCGCATCAGGTCGTCTTCAAGAGACACAAAGAACTGCGAACTTCCCGGGTCGCCCTGACGGCCGGAACGGCCGCGTAACTGTCTGTCGACCCGGCGCGACTCATGCCGTTCGGTACCAATAATGGCCAAACCTCCGGCTTCCTTCACTCCGGTACCGAGTTTTATATCAGTACCCCGACCAGCCATATTAGTGGCAATGGTCACGGTGCCGGGCTGTCCGGCTTCGGCAACAATCTGTGCTTCACGGGCATGAAGCTTGGCATTCAGCACATTGTGCGCAAGATTTTTCCGGGTCAGCATCCGGCTGAGCAGTTCCGAAGTTTCTACCGAGGTAGTTCCTACCAGAACCGGTCTGCCTCCATCCACCATTTTCTGGATCTCATCAATCACCGCATTGAACTTTTCCCGCTTGGTTTTATACACCATATCTTCCCGGTCTTTCCTCACTATAGGCCGGTTGGTGGGCACCACTACCACATCCAGTTTGTAAATATTCCAGAATTCACCCGCTTCGGTTTCGGCAGTACCGGTCATACCGGCCAGCTTTTTATACATCCTGAAATAATTCTGGAGGGTAATGGTGGCATAGGTTTGCGTGGCCGCTTCCACCTTAACGTTTTCCTTGGCTTCAATGGCCTGGTGCAATCCGTCGGAGTAACGGCGGCCTTCCAGTATACGGCCGGTTTGTTCATCCACAATCTTAACCTTATTGTCCATAATGACGTATTCCACGTCTTTTTCGAACAAGGTATAGGCTTTTAGTAATTGATTGATGGTGTGTACCCGCTCCGATTTTATGCTGAAATCCTGCATCAGGTCACTCTTCTTCTGAACTTTTTCGCTTTCTGAAAGATTGCTTTTCTCTATTTCAGCAATCACAGAACCTACATCCGGCAGGATGAAGAAGTTGGAATCCTTGACGTTTTCCGAGAGGAGATCGATCCCCTGCTCGGTTAGTTCAATGGAATTCTGCTTCTCATCGATCACAAAGTACAATTGTTCATCGATGAGGTGCATGTTCTTGGATTGCTCCTGCATATAGAAATTCTCCGTTTTCTGGAGAAGCGCTTTCATTCCCGGTTCACTGAGGAACTTAATCAGCGGTTTGTTTTTCGGCAGACCCCGGTGGGCTCTGAATAATAGTTCACCCCCTTTTTTCTCATTTTCAGGAGATAGCGGGGTGGTGGAAAGAATGTTCTTGGCTTCAGCCAGTATTTTAGTGACGAACGCTCTTTGTATCGATACAATTCTTTCGATGCTGGGTTTAAGCTGTTGAAATTCCTGGTCTTCCCCCTTGGGGGTAGGCCCACTGATAATGAGCGGAGTACGGGCATCGTCGATCAGCACCGAGTCAACCTCATCCACAATGGAATAGTTATGCGGACGTTGTACCAGTTCACTTGGATTTCCGGTCATATTGTCCCGGAGGTAATCGAAACCAAATTCATTGTTGGTCCCATAGGTTATGTCGGCCAGGTAGGCGTTCCGCCGGGCATCGCTGTTGGGTTCGTGTTTGTCGATACAATCCACCTTAAGTCCGTGAAATTCAAAAAGTACACCCATCCACTCCGAGTCGCGCTTGGCCAGGTAATCGTTTACGGTTACAATGTGGACTCCCTTTCCGGGTAAAGCATTCAGATAAACGGGAAGGGTAGCTACCAGCGTTTTCCCTTCACCGGTGGCCATTTCCGAAATTTTTCCCTGATGCAGTACGATACCTCCCAGCAACTGTACTTCATAATGTACCATGTCCCAGGTAATCATATTACCTCCGGCCCTCCACCGGTTGGCATAATATGCCTTGTTTTCCACAATGGTGATATGATCTTTGGATGCAGCCAGATCACGGTCGTTTTGAGAAGCGGTAACCTCCACCACCTCATTATCCTTGAACCTTCGTGCTGTTTCCCGGATCACCGCAAAAGCTTCCGGCAGAATCTGATCCAGAATTTCCTGGGTCTTTCTGTAAATTTCCTTATCCAGTTCATCAATCTGCTGATAAATCTTTTCTTTTTCGAGGATCGGCATTTCAAGGGTTTCCTCAAGTTGCTGCCTCAAACCGGCAAGCTCCTGCTCTTCCTCTGCCACATTGTCCTTAATCCTCTGCCTGAAATCAATGGTTTTCTGTCTCAGGTCATCATTCGACAGGCTTTCAATTCCGGGGGTTATTGTTTTGATTTTGTCAATATAGTGGCTTATATCTTTGATATCGCGGTCAGACTTGGTTCCAAAATACTTTTTAAAAAGTCCTAACATAATAAGATAAGTTTTGAGAATAATGTTTCCGTTTTGGAAAATCGGAAATCAGCGCAAATTTAGTGCTATTTTTCAAGTTATTAAGAAAATGAATAAAATAAGAATGTAATAACCTGATATTTAACCAAATAATAAAACAGGCAGGCTGTCATTCCGGGTTAGTATTTTGCCGGTGGAATGAATATTTCCTGAGGAACAAACTGGCCAATATTTCCGCCATAACGATGGATTTCCCTCACGACCGACGAGTTAACAGAGGTAAACTCCGGGGCTGTCAGGAAATATACCGTTTCTATTTCTTCATCCATTTTCCGGTTTACCTGTCCGATAGTTCTCTCAAACTCAAAATCGGCCGAAGTGCGAAGCCCTCTTAAAATGTACATGGCGCCGTGTTTGCGGCAAAAATCGACGGTCAGACCTGAAAAGGTCACTACTTCAATTTTATCATTATTTTCAAAAGTTTTACGGATCCATGCCAACCTGTCAGCCAGTGAGAAGTACGACCTTTTTTCAATATTCTCACCAATAGCAATGATTACCTGGTCGAAAAGCGGGAGGGCCCGTTCCACAATGTTTTGATGGCCTTTGGTAATGGGATCGAACGAACCCGGAAAAACGGCAATTTTTGGCGTATTATTCATCATAAAAACAGATTTGATAACATTATTAAATGAGTTTACGGATGAGGAAAATTCCATCACGTATGGGTAACATCACTTTTTCAATTCGGGAGTCCTCTCTGACAAATGCATTAAATTCAGCAATTCCCGATGTTTCAGCATCTTTATCGCCCTTTTCAAGGACTTTTCCGTCCCAGAGTACATTATCGGCTATGATAAAACCATTTTTTCGTACCCGGTCAAAAACCAGTTTGAAATAGTTCAGATAGTTTTCTTTATCTGCATCAATATACACCAGATCAAACTGTTGTTGAAGGGAGGGTATGATCTGAACAGCCTCTCCGATCAGTATGCTGATCTGATGGCTGTATCCCGATTCTTCGAAATAATGACGGGCAATATCTTCTATTTCCGGATTGCTGTCGACGGTAATTAGTTTTCCCCCATCTGCCAGCCCAGTGGCCAGGCAAATGGCCGAATACCCGGTAAAAGTACCGATTTCAAGAATTTGCTTTGGTCTGAGCATCCAACTGATTTGTTTTAACAGCAGCCCCTGCAGATGGCCTGTGATCATTCGCGGGTTCAGGCGCCTTACATGGGTTTCGCGGTAAATGCGGTACAGGAGGGCATCTTCCGGAGTCGAGTATTGTTCGGCGAACTGTTCGAAATCGGGATGGGTAATATGTTTTTTCATTTTCCGGAAGGTTGAAATACCAGCATACTGAGCATTTCCGGTTTACAGGTAAGATTGGCAACTTCAAGGATATCATCGGCAGTAACCAGGTTAATCTTTCGGTACACTTCTTCGATGGTATCGATTTTTTCAAAAACCAGCGCGCTTTTGCCCACCGATATCAACTCATTCAGATTCGATTCATGGGCAATGGCAATTTGGCCGGTGAGCTGCTGCTTGGCCCTGTGTAACTGAACGACGCCCAGTTTTTTGGTGCAAAGCATTTTTAATTCAGTTAGGATCAACCGGTGGGTTTTTTCGAAATTACCATTGTCAGTGCCAAAATAAATGGCGAACACCCCCGTATCTGAGTAAGGAAAATACAGTGATTCAATATTGTAGCTGATACCGTGCCTTTCGCGGATAGCCAGGTTAAGCCGGGAATTCATGCCGGGGCCGCCCAGGTAATTGTTCAGCAGGGTCATCGCGGTTTTCATCGGATCGAGCTGGCCTATCACCATTGAGCCCATCAGGCTGTGCGTTTGAATAATTTTCTTTTTCACAATCTTTTCCTTCGGCAGATAATTACCCACAGGTATTCTGCCGTTCAGCCTGGGATTTGCCGGAATTTGTCCAAAGTATTGCTCAGCCGATTTAATGAGTTTGCCAAAAGCTATTTTTCCTACCGAGCAGATGATCATCTGGTCGGTATTGTACTTGCCGGTGATAAACCGGAGAATTTCATCCCGGGTGATTTTTTTGACGGTTTTGGGGCTTCCAAGGATGTTTCTTCCAAATGGATGACCCTCAAAGAGCATGTCTTCAAATTCGTCGAATATGGCTTCCTGGGGATTGTCTCTGTATGAGTTGATTTCATCGAGGATGACATCTTTTTCTTTTTCGATCTCTTTTTCCGGGAAAACCGAGTTGAAGAGGATATCGCTCAGCAATTCGATGGCCCTTGGGTAAAACTGATTCAGGAATGAGGTATATACAAAAGTTTCTTCCTTGGACGTGTAGGCATTGATATCGCCTCCCACATTCTCAATCCGGCCGATTACATGATATGCCTTTCTTTTTGCGGTTCCTTTGAATATAAGATGCTCAATAAAATGGGCCAGTCCGCTTTGATGCGGCTCTTCATCCCTTGAGCCGGTGTTGATAATTACTCCGAAATGAGCCACATCATTGGTCACCTCCTTATGTATAATCCTGATGCCGTTATGTAAAGTATGATAATGATAGTCCATATGATAAAAGGGCGACAAAGTTAACGATTATTGTAATCAGGACACTTATCTTTGTCCATGCAATTCAAACCCCAATGAACCATATCCATGCACCGGCGCTGCTGATTGACAGGAACAAGTGTTTACGCAACATTGAGCAAATGGCGATGAAGGCCAGGCAACATCAGCTCATTTTCAGGCCACATTTTAAAACCCATGCTTCGGCAGAAATCGGAAACTGGTTCCGGGATGTTGGAGTTGAGCAGATTACCGTTTCTTCCGTAAAAATGGCCGTATATTTTGCAGATCATGGCTGGAAAGATATCACGATCGCCATCCCGGTCAATTTAAGGGAAATCAGTGAAATTAATGATCTGGCCGGAAAGATCCGGCTCAACCTGCTGGCAGAATCACCGGAGTCTATTGAATTTCTGAAAAGGAACCTGACTTCACCGGTTGGACTTTTTATTGAACTGGACTCAGGATATCCCAGAACCGGGGTGAAAATGGATGATCATACCCAACTTGAAATTCTGTTGGATACGTTGAAATCAGACAAAATCGGCTTCAGCGGGTTTCTGACCCATTCCGGACAGACTTACAGCGCCGGATCAAAAGCAGAGGTACTCGGTATACATGATCAGGTACTCGGGAAAATCAGAGCGTTACGCAATCACTTTAGTTCCCTGAATGAAGAATATATAATCTCCGCCGGAGATACGCCATCCTGCAGCCTGGCAGAAGATTTTACCGGAATTGACGAGATTCGTCCGGGGAATTTTGTGTTTTACGATATCATGCAGGAAAGCATTGGATCCTGTACCTGGGATCAGATTGCGGTGGCACTGGCCTGCCCGGTCATTGCCAGATATCCGGAGAGGGGACAGATTGTGGTATATGGCGGAAGTGTGCATCTGTCAAAGGAAATGATTTTGGATGCTGAACGCAGACCTGTTTATGGTAAAGTGGTAAAAATATCAGACCAGGGCTGGGAAGCTCCAATACCGGGCGCTTATGTCTGTTCCCTGTCACAGGAACATGGAATCATTTCGGTACCCCGAGAAATTTTAAATATTTTTAACCCGGGGGATATTCTGGGAATTTTGCCTGTCCATTCGTGTTTAACAGCACATTCCGTGAAAAAATATCAAACTATGGAGGGCAGAATTATCTCTGTGATAAATGATGAATGATCATTTAAATGATTATTTTTGAATCGTTATTCTGGACAAAATTTCATTGTTAACTTTTCAATATCCGTTACATTAAAACTTATGAATTATGAAGAAAAATCTACTTAAACGGACGCTCGTCCCTGCATTTCTGCTCCTGCTTGGTATTATGCAAAGCTTTGGGCAGACCTCTTTTACGTCAACCTATACATTTGGTGCCAATGGTAATGTCAGTTCCTTTACTTACAACGGCACTGTCTATGACGGGATTGTGCCGGGAAATATGGATAAGGTGGGCATTACTACCTCATCCAGCAGTGGTAATTTCAGAGGAAGCAACTGGCCGGTTGACCCAACACCCGTGGGGGATCTTGACGGAACTATGGATGCCGGAAAATATATCGGATTTACCATCAGCCCGGCAGCCGGGTATAAATTTACGGTTACCTCCATCACTTTTGGCATTGGCCGAAGCGGTACCGGTACCCGTCAGTCACAGTGGAGAGGCAGTTTCGACTCATACGGGTCGGCTATAAATAACTATACTTCACTCAACGGTGGCCTTACCAATACCGGAGGTGTTCTGCAGAACCCTGACGAAAACAGTTCATGGACCGGTAATGTACTTACTCTTGGAACAGACTACGCTGATCTGACTTCTGAGGCTGGTTTCCGGCTCTATATGTATAATGCTGAAGGAACCGGAGGTACCGGCGGGCTTCAGGGTGCGATTACCATCAGTGGCACCTATGAGTTTGCAGCCGGTGGCACCGCAGCCTCCCCAACATTTAACCCTCCGGCCGGAACGTATTACACCAGTCAGAATGTATCACTGAGTTCCATAACAGAAGAAGCCACCCTTTATTACAGTGATGTATCCTCTTCAGGACCATGGACATTGTATACTGCCGCCATCTCGGTATCCTCCTCTAAAACCCTGTGGGCCTATGCCGAAAAATCCGGATTATCGAACAGCCCGGTTAGCTCAGCAGCCTACAATATTGTGCCGGTAACCGAAGTAGCCAATATTGAAGAACTCCGGGGCCAGCCCATTAACGATAATACCGTGTTTAAAATAACAGGAGAGGTGGTGATGACATTCAAACAAACATTCCGTAATCAGAAATATATCCAGGATGCCACCGCTGCCATATTGATTGATGATCAGGGTGCCAAGATCACCACCGTTTATAATGTGGGTGATGGAATTACCGGCATTCTGGGAACATTGACCGAATTTGGCGGAATGTTGCAGTTTACCCCTGTTATCGACCCGGGTTCGGCAACATCCACCGGAAATGTTATTAATCCTCAGGAAATCACGCTGGCCGATTATAATGCCAATTTCGAACTTTATGAATCGGAACTCGTTAAAATTATTGGAGTTACATTTACCAACGGAGGTATTAATTTTGCCAACGGCCTTGTTTACCCAATTTCAGATGCCAGTTCAAAGGCCACCGCCAATTTTAGAACCACTTTTTTCGATGTTAATTATATTGGCACCATGATTCCTTTGTTTCCCGTCGATCTGGTAGCCATTCCCAATTCGCGGGCAGAGGGTAATTTTCTCACCTCAAGAAATCTCGACGACATTATTGCCACGACAACCACAATTGTGATTACCTCTCCCAACGGCGGGGAAATCTGGGACCAGGGTACCGGTCATGATATAACCTGGGTAGCCTCCAATTTTGACGGCAATGTTAAAATTGAACTGTCCGATGGTGTTAATACTACGGAACTGTCCAATGGAATACCGGCACTGGCAGGATCCTGGACCTGGAATATTCCCGCTGATCAGGCCGTTGGTTCAAACTACAAAATCATCGTTTCGGATGAAGATGATGGATTTCCGGTGGATGAGAGCGATAATACCTTTTCTGTGGTGGTTCCGCCACCACCACCCAATATTGTAATTACCGAGATCAGTTACAACCCGCCCGAATCCGGTAATGATTCGCTGGAATATATCGAACTGTTCAATGCAGGAGCTGCTGATGTTAATCTACAGGGGTGGTATTTCTCCCTTGGCGTAGTATATACTTTCCCGGCGGTTTCTCTAACCCCCGGCGGTTATCTGGTGGTAGCCAACAACAGCGCTGCTTTCTTAAATACTTTTGGTTTTACACCCCTGCAATGGAGCAGTGGAAGCCTCGGTAATAACGGCGAAGTGATAGAACTGAAAAATGCCAACGGGGATGTAATGGATGTGGTTGAATATGATGATGTTGATCCCTGGCCAACCCTCCCTGACGGATTCGGACCTTCTCTGACTCTTTGCGATCCTTCGGCCGATAATGCCGATGGCGCCAACTGGTCGTTTGCCACAGAATTTGTTAAGGTTAATGCCGCCGGAAGCCAGATATTTGGTAATCCCGGCGCAGGTTGTACTACGCTGGATGTACAGTGGATACCCATTTTAACAGGGTGGGGAGGACTATCATCCAACGTAATCCCTGACAACCCCGCCATTCCCCAGGTAATGAATCCTGTATTCAGCAAGTTGATTGTTCAGGTAGCCATGACCGGATTCTACTGGCCTGAGCAGAATATCAATACGCTGGGTAACTGGCAACCCACACTGGGCTACAAGGTAAAGTTTTCAGGGCCTTGTTATCTCCCGGTGTACGGCACTCATATTCCCCTGCCTTCTACCGTAAATCTGAAAATGGGGGTAAATTACCTGCCGGTTCATTCGCAGATTCCTGTAATGGTTACGGAGCTTTTCGGAGCTGATACCACCAGGATTATTGCGCTCATTGATATTGCCACTATGAATATTTATGCCCCCGGTTTGTTCAATACGCTCATGTTTCTCGAGCCAGGTGTGGGTTATCTGGCTTTTATGGCACAAACGACAGATGTGGTATTCCCGGATGCTAAAAATACATCCGGAAATTTCACAGGCATTCCGGCACGAATACCTTATCAGGTCGAAAACCAAACATCCTGGAATGATGTGGTGAACACCGGTTCATTCCATCTGATCACCCTTGAAAATGCGGTGCTGCAAAACCTTGAACCCGGCGATTATATCGGCGTGTTTGGCAGTTCAGGACTGTGCTCAGGACTGGTTCAATATTCGGGGCAAAATGTCGCCCTGCCGGTGTTTGGAAATGATCCCTATACCAACGTAACTGATGGCATGGAAGAAAATGAATACATGTCGTTTAAGGTTTACAGGAAGTCCGGGGAAATCCTCGATATGAACGTCATTTACGATCCGGCAAACGATCACTCAGGGGTATTCACCACCAATGGATATTCCAGAATTATCAAGACAACCTGGGCAGCCAATTCGATGGATTCAAAGGCAAATGCTACTATTCAGGTGTATCCCAAACCTGCTGCTGACTATTTGGTGATCAGTTCCGAAAATAACATTTCAGAAATCAGAATGACCAATCATTTCGGACAACAGGTTTACGCTAACCAAAAAGTAAATCAGAACGGAGTAAAAATTGATGTAACAACCTATCCGGCTGGTATTTACATAATAGAAGTAACATTGACTTCCGGATCTGTTGCACGGCAACAGGTAATTGTGCAATAATTTGATATAACCTATTTCAAAAAGCCGCCTGAACGCTTTCAGGCGGCTTTTTTTGCGCAGGTGGTTTGGAAAAAGGTAGCATTAAGGTATTAGGGTTGCTAAAGTTCTAAAAGTCCTTGAGGAACTTAAAGTCCTTAATAACAGGGTTTTACTATAAATATCATTAATAGTAACCATACTGCCCCAGGCTAAAAATATTATTTACCTTTGCACGCTTAAATTTACAGCATGGAAAGTATTTGTGTATTTGCAGGATCAAGCGTGGGAAGCCGGAAGGAATACTCCGATGCAGCAGTACGACTTGGGAAGATTATTGCTGAAAAAGGGATACACCTGGTATATGGAGGAGGTAATATCGGCCTGATGAGGGTTATCGCCGACAGTGTTCTCGATAACGGCGGAAAAGTAACCGGGGTGATGCCTAAATCCATTGTTGAAAAAGAAATTGCCCACCGGCAGATTACCGAATTGCACATAGTAGACACTATGCACCAGCGGAAAGCGCTCATGGCTGAACTGTCCGATGCTTTCATCGCACTTCCCGGAGGATTTGGAACCTGCGATGAGTTGTTTGAAGTACTTACCTGGAACCAGCTCGAAATTATCCGCAAACCCCTCGGATTGCTGAATGTCCATCATTATTACGACCACCTGCTCACCTACATGGATCATATGGTGGAAGAACGCTTCCTGAGAAAAGAACACCGGGCAAATGTAATTGACTCGGAGGTTCCTGAGACTCTTCTCCAAAAGATACTCCAACACCAGCCCCTGAAAGCTGAGAAATGGATTGACCGCCTTAAAATGGATCAAATCTGACCCCGATGATGGTATTTGGAATTACCGGAACCCTGGGAGCCGGAAAAGGTACGCTGGTAGATTACCTGATTGATGAAAAAGGATTTTCTCATTACTCTGTCAGGCAGTTTCTGGTGGATGAAATAGTGAAAAGAAATCTCCCGGTTAACCGTGACACCATGACCTCGGTTGCCAATGATCTGCGGAAAAACCATTCTCCTTCATATATTACCGATGAATTGTTCCGGAAAGCTCAGATTTCAGGGAAAAACTGTGTGATTGAAAGCATCCGTACTCCGGGCGAAATTGAATCTTTGAGGAAAAACAAAGGATTTTGTCTGTTGGCGATAGATGCTGACCCATTAATACGATTTAACAGGATTGTCCTGAGAAATTCTGAAACGGACCAGATCGATTTCCACACCTTTTTATCCAATGAAGCCAGGGAAATGGATTCTACCGACCCGAATCATCAGAATCTGCGAAGATGCATTGAAATGGCAGATTTTCAATTATATAATAATGGATCAGTGGATGAACTGATCAGAAATTTTGAAGTAATACTGAATAAAATATTAAAAAAATGACCCATATTCGTCCCTCCTGGGATCAGTACTTTATTGAACTGGCCCATGCCGCTTCCAAAAGGGCCACCTGCGACCGGGGCCGGAGCGGCTGCGTAATTGTGCGGGACAAGCAGGCGCTGGTTACCGGTTACGTGGGATCACCCAAAGGTTTGCCCCACTGCGATGATGTAGGGCATCTGTTTAAAAAGGTTACCCACGAAGACGGAACCGAGACCCAGCATTGCATGCGAACCGTTCATGCCGAACAAAATGCCATCTGTCAGGCTGCCCGGCTGGGTATTTCTCTTAACAATTCAACACTCTATTGCCGGATGACCCCCTGCCGAACCTGCGCCATGCTCATTATCAACTGCGGTATAATACGGGTGGTTTGCGAATTCAGGTACCATGCCGGAAACGAATCGGAACAAATGTTCCGGGATGCCGGGGTTACTCTTGAATATTTAAATGACGAAATTCTTAAATACGATAAACAATGAAAATAGCCGTTGTTGGTGCCACCGGACTGGTGGGTGGTGTTATGATTCAGGTACTTGAAGAAATGCTTCCCGGTATTGACAGGCTCATTCCGGCTGCATCGGAGCGAAGCATCGGGAAAAAGGTACTGTTCAACGGAAATGAAATTCCGGTGGTTACCGTACAGGAAGCAGTGGAAGAGAAACCGGAAATTGCCCTTTTTTCAGCCGGAGCTGTCACCTCAAGGCAATGGGCACCCGAATTTGCCAAGGCCGGAACCACCGTCATCGACAATTCATCGGCCTGGCGAATGGAGGAGCATGTTCCGCTGATTGTCCCGGAAATCAATGCCGGATTACTTACCCGGGATCACAAGATCATTGCCAACCCAAACTGCTCCACCATACAGCTGGTCATGGCGCTGGCCCCGCTTCATGCCCGCTTCGGGATCCGGAGAATGGTGGTTTCCACCTACCAGTCGGTGACCGGTACCGGTATGAAAGCTCTGCAGCAGATGATGAATGAAAGAAACGGTATTACCGGGGAGATGGCCTATAAACACCCCATCGATCTGAATCTTTTTCCGCATGGTGGTGATTTCATGCCCGACGGCTACACCAGCGAAGAAGTGAAACTGGTGAATGAAACCCGTAAAATACTGAACGACCCGTCGATACTGGTTACCGCTACCGTAGTGCGGGTGCCGGTTAAGGGAGGCCATTCCGAGGCCGTAAACGTTGAATTCAACCAGCCATTTGAAACAGATGAAGTACGGGATCTTCTGAACCAAACCGATGGGATTATTGTACAGGATGATACCGCTGCCTTTCTCTATCCTATGCCGCTTACCGCCGAAGGCAGAAACGAGGTTTTTGTTGGCCGGATACGCAGAGACAACACCCTTCCCAATACTCTGAATATGTGGATTGTATCTGACAACCTTCGTAAAGGTGCCGCCACCAATGCCGTGCAGATTGCCGGTTACCTGATCCGGCATCATCTGGTTTAAAATGAACTCAATTGTACCTTTGTTGTTAATTCCCATTCATGAATAACTAAAAGTGAAGATTCATACCGACCTAAATGATTCCGGGAAGATATTACACTCCTTGGTTACTGTCGGAGCCTTCGACGGACTGCACCTGGGCCATAAGAGTATTATTTCCCGGATGAAAAAGCTTTCGGAAGAAACGGGCGGAGAAGTGGTAGTAGTGAGTTTTGATCCGCATCCCCGGCTTGTACTGCAACATTACAACAAAGATATCCGTTTCCTCAGCACCTTACCGGAAAAAACAGCCCTGCTGAGATCATTTGGGGTGGATCATCTGATTCTGATACCCTTCACAGAAGAATTCTCCGCCACTTCATCCGAAGATTTTATCCGGAAAATGATTATTCCTGCGTTGAACCCATCCTGGTTCATAATAGGCCATGACCATCATTTCGGGAAAAACCGGGAAGGAAATATCGACCTGCTGGAACGGCTATCCGGAGAATACCATTTTAAAGTGGAACAACTGGATGAGCTGATGGTTGGTTCCGAGATTGTAAATTCAACCCTTATCCGGCAATATCTCATGACAGGAGAAGTGAAACATGCTTCATCTCTGCTGGGTTATGCCTATGCTGTTCAGGGAAAAGTGGTGCATGGAAACCATATTGGTCAGAAACTGGGTTTTCCCACAGCCAATATTTCAATTGACGATCCTTATAAACTGATTCCTGCCTATGGTGTGTATGCCGTGATCGTAGAAATTGAGGGTAAAACCTTCAAAGGCATGAGCAATGTTGGCATCCGGCCCACACTTAAAGAACACTCCTTTCACATGGAGGTGAATATTTTTGATTTTTCAGCAGATCTGTACGGGAAAAACATCAGGATTTCTTTTATCGACCGTATCAGGGATGAACGAAAATTTAAAAGTCTTGAAGAACTGAAAGAAAGGTTGGAAGTGGACAGGCTGGAAGCGATGAGGGTGATAGGGGAAGCGGCGTCTGAGCCTAACCGAATGCAGTAATATCTTAATCAGGCAATATGGCTATTTGTCAATATCAGCGGTTTAGCCTTTCCATAACCTTATCCCGGTAATTTCTCCCGATAGGAATTTCGTGTCCCAGAATTTCGATCACATTACCATAAAAAGCCTCAATTTTGTTAACAGATACAATATATGATTTATGTACCCGGATAAATTCATTGCCGGTTAGCAATTCCTCAAGGTTTTTCATGGTTTCCTGTTTAACAAGTTTTTTATCCCGGGTGTATATGGTAACATATTCTTTCAGCCCTTCAATAAACAGAATATCCTGAAAATTGACCCTCACAGATTTATATCCATGCTTTACAAACAGAAAATCCTTTTCCGGTCTGTCATTTTTTTCATTAGCCTCATGCTGAATCAAAACTACATTTTTTTCTGCAACCGGCATTCGGTCCTGGGCTTTCGAAATTGCCTGGATAAACCGCTGAAAGGTAAATGGTTTGAGAAGGTAATCCACTACATCGAGTTCATAGCCTTCAAGGGCATACTGGGCGTAGGCTGTGGTGATTATAACCATCGGTTTCCGGGGCATGGTTTTCAGCATTTCAATTCCGGTAATTACCGGCATCTGTATATCCAGAAACACCAGATCGGCTTGGCTTTTAACGAGGTACATCATCCCTTTCACAGGATCATTGAACACTCCGCATATTTCTAAACCCGGAACTTTTCCCGCATAATCCTGCACTAATTGTGCAGCGAGGGGTTCATCATCTATAATAATACATTTCATGTGGTGTAGATTTCGAGTATCATTTCTGCTTTAAACCAATAGGGCTGGTTACTTACGGTCAGATTGTGCTTTCCGGGATACAACGCATCCAGTCTTTGCTGTACGTTTTTCAGACCAAAACCTCCCGGTTCTGGTTTTTTCGTATTGGCAGGTTGATTTTCACATTTAAAAACCAACTGATTTTGAATGATTTTCAGACTTATCACTGCCGGCTTTTCCCGATCCGTAACAATTCCGTGTTTGAAAAGGTTTTCAACAAAAGGGATCAGCAATAATGGTTCAATGAGCAGGGAGTCCGGAAACTTCTGAACATCCAGTAATATTAAAGGTTTCGAAGGTAACCGGAGTTCCTGCAGGCTTATAAAATCATTGATAAATGTAATTTCACGGTTGATGGGAACCCTGGCATGTCCGGCTTCATAAATCATATACCTCATCATTTCCGATAATGACATCAGGCTTCCCGGGGTTCTTGGATCATTGCGATAAGCCAGGCTGTAAATATTATTCAGGGTGTTGAAAAGGAAATGCGGGTTAACCTGAGCCTTCAGAAGTTGTAATTCGGCCTGAAGTTTCTGGGCTTCGAGCCGCTCTCGGGTGCGCTCCTGTTGTATATACTGATCGGAAAGCTTCATCACCAGCGATAAAAACCACACAAAAATAAATGAAGCCAGAATAAAAAAACCAGGCAGGTACGAAAGCTGTGGAAAACTGTCGTTTTGGGGCGGGCCATACACATTTCGCATCAGCCACAACCTGATCACAATGACCCCGGCAAGCATGATAACGCTGGTTATTCCGTAAAATAGAAACTGCCTTTTAAGAAAAAATCGTGGAAACAGTAACCAGGCATTACCATAAAAGATTACTGCATAGAGGGTTCCGTTGGCTAATGCCCTGATGATAGCGATATGAAGCGGCCAGAATCCCGTAAAAAACAATACTCCGAGACTAAGAAAAAACAGCCAGGTGAGCAGATGTATCCATATCAGGTATGTATTACGGGTAATTTTTTTCATGAAACCAGATAAGGCTTCAAAAGTAAACAATTATGCCTGTTCCCGGCAGAAACATCTACCAACAGCAAAACATGGCGCACAAACCGCCATAATTGCCTGGTTTGTATCATAACTCCCCATAATTCAGTTTGGTGTCATGCTGAGTGAGGTTGATACAACTCATTGAGTATCTTGTTGATTTTATTTGTGTTAGCCTGTTATCAGGTATACTTTTGCCTCGTTAACTCAAATTCATTTTTACCATTCAAATCTTATTTATTATGAAACCTTTGAAAAAAATCATTCTCACATTTGCAGTGTTGATTGCTACTGGTTTATTATTTATGAGCTTCACCTTCAGACCTACCCATGATCGTAAAATTGTGGCAAAACAAATTCAAAATTACATTCAGGAAAACATTGCCCCGGTGATGAAACCCAACAGACAACTTTTTGAACAAACTCTTTCAGCCTCTGAAAAAACCGAGATTCTCCAATTAAGAAAAGAGTTCAGAGAACTGGCCAGGTACCGGAAGGAAAACGGTATTTCATTATTGAACCTCGATCCGGAGAAAACCTCAGAATATACCATTCAACAGCAGGAAGTTCTTAAGGAAAGCCGCGACCGGATGAGGAAGCTTGTAACCAGAACCTGGATAATTGCCGATAATCATGAAAAGCAAATCACCTCGCTGCTGAGTGTGGCCAAAGACAAAAAGCCGCTTTGGAAAACAGAAATCAGGAAAATTTTCAGAAATAATGCCGAAGACCGGTTTCTGGTACTGATACCCAAACGCATATTAAACCGTATAGATAACCTGCAAATACCGGAATATTTTGCTCCGGTGGCCTTTATACTATGGGATCCCGAAAAACCATTACCTTTGGATGAACTGATAAAATAAACAATCGCTTACATACTCAACTATTAAATAATAAAATTTATGAAAAACTCATTGGTATTTGCTGTCCTGGTTCTGCTCCTCATAACCTTGCCTGGATCATGTAAAAAATCTGAGGAAACCTTAGAATCTATAACCACTGAAGAATATGCCGATATGGTAGCCTATGACCTTTCGAAAAGTTCGGCCGGGATGGTAGTTTTTCTCGAAGATGCCGCAACTCTGGCAAGTGAAACAGCCGGTATGCTGAAATCCTCAGCGGCTGTTATGGCAGACTCCTCATTTACCATTACCAGTCCATCAGGCAGCTCTGTCGCCTACAGTTATACCGTACATTATTCTTTTGGTTTTGAAGTCATGCAACAACAGTTTAATTTCGATTATAATTCGGCGGGAAGTTTTGACGCTCCCCGGGCTTCTGCATCTGATACAACTGATGCATCCCTCGCCATTGAAGGGGTTGGCGGTTCTGAGGATCTGGTGGTGAATGGTAATTGTATTCGAAATGGAACATTCACTTCCAAAATACTCAACAAACGATCCTATACCACCCGGATCAACTTTAGCCTGATCAATGTCGGCATATCCCCTGATGATTTACTGATTTCCGGTGGAAAAGTAAATCTTGCCATTACCGGGCAGGATAATACCGGTCGCGGATTTACCGGGAACGGAGAGTTGACTTTTTTGGGTAATCACCGGGCTGAACTGGTAATCAACAGTTATACGTATTTAATTGACCTCAATACCGGGACTGTAGATCCTGAATAAACAGCTTAGATTCTGACAATACCTTGACAGCCGGCTGATTAATAACAAAATCAGCCGGCTGTCACTGTTTGATATAATGCTGCCCAATATCATTTCAACCGGTAAAACCTGCTGGTTGTCCCTAAAAATCGGCCCTTGGTTGAAAAAATTTCGGCAAATTGTTTCAACAATGTTAATTTGAATAAAAGTTAATCGGTACGATCATGAAAAGAAATGTCCTCTTTGTTTTTTTGTTATTACCAGCCATTTTTCTGTTGGCACAGACTCCTGAAGCTGTCAACTATCAAACCGCCGTCCGTGACAGTGAAGGCCAGCCTTTGGCCAACACCGCTCTTTCTATAAAAATGACCATCCGGTCGGAGGCTGTGGATGGCGATGCAATATTTATCGAGACTCACCAGGTAGTTACCAACAGCCTTGGATTAGTCAACATTTTACTCGGTAAAGGCGCTCCGGAAATGGGGGTGTTTTCTAAAATCAGGTGGGATATATCGGAATATTTTCTTGAGGTTGCAGTGGATACTCAGGGAGGAGGAGTATATCAGGTATTAGGGGTAAGCCAGTTTTTAAGTGTCCCCTACTGTTTTTATACAAAATCGTCACAGGTGGCAGCCGGGATACCCCCAATGACTACCGAAGAAAGAAATAACATTGACAATCCATTTATAGGACAGCAGATTTACAATACCGAAACCAGATGTTTAAATTACTATTCTGGAACCACCTGGTATGCCCTGTGCGGCGAATGTAATCCGCCAAACCAGGCTAATGCCGGTCCTGACCTATCCGATGTTACTACCAATCCCGTAACTCTTGCTGCCAATAAACCGGAAAATGGTATCGGCGCTGTTATTAATGGTTCTGAAAACCAAACCGATAATAACCTTTTCGAAAAATACTGCTATCAGAATGATAACCTGAACTGCTCGGTGTATGGCGGCTTGTATCAATGGGAGGAAGCTATGAATTACACCGTCGCTTCCGGGTCGCAGGGTATTTGCCCCGGAGGATGGCATATCCCGGCTGATTCTGAGTGGACAGAACTGGAAACATACCTTGGCGGCACTGATATTGCCGGCGGCAAACTAAAGGAGGCCGGATTCGACCATTGGATCGAGCCAAACACCGGAGCTACCAACCTCAGCGGTTTCACTGCTCTGCCAGGCAGCTCGCGTGGTTCCGGCGGATCGGTAGGCATTCCGGGTTACACCGGCGACTGGTGGAGCTCAACCACGTTGTACGACCCCTCGCTGGTATGGTACCAGTATCTGTATTATTCTCATGGTATCAGCAGTCGTTACAGCGAAACCAGAGACAACGGCTTTTCGGTAAGATGCCTGAAAAATGAATCAACTATATATTGAGTGGCTGCCGATTCCCCAATTCTATTCCATTCTTAACCATGATCATGATTTGTTTTGAATTTGGAGAGCGTTTATTCACCTGTGGGGAAAGTAATGGATGAAGGCTGATTTACCTTCACAAAATAGCTTTCTCCGGCTTGCAGCACAACCAAAGTAGCGATTTGATATTGTGGCCAGTAAACTGATGAACCTGCCACATCCACAGCTATCTGAAACCGATCGCTCAATGGAGCGAAAAGCGCCTCTGCACTCACATTTTGCTTACATAAAACAGGTATCAGGTTCCAGCCCTCCTGAAGTTCCACCGTAACATTCATTTCGGGATTTCCATTAATTGTCAGTAAAGAAGATTCTGTGGTTTTAATGACGTAGCCCGAATGCGTATCCCACCAATCAAGGGTATTTATTCCCAGCTCAGGAATGTAGCATCCCGTCTGATTTCCCAGATAAATCAGCGATGGTTCCAAGCCTTCAAACAACGTTGCAATGTCATTATCTGATGGAATAATATAAGATGAAATTCCGCTCCAACCTGCCGGAATGTTGATGGTTTGATTTGAAATACCGGTTATTACCAGTTTTCTTATATTTTTTGTAATTTCCAGATTGTTGAAGGTTACACGGCCATAAGCGTCGGCAGTCGCTGTATCGCAGGCTAAAAGCGTTTCATTTTCATATAACTGCCCAGCATAATCAGCGCCGGGAACAACCGTAAAATGCTGCAACCTTCGGGGAGTAATGTCCGCCATTGCAGCATTGAAGGAACAATGATCGCTTAGCGAAATATTAACCTCCCATCTGTCGGTTGTATCTTTTATACTCTCTGTATCCCAAAAAAAGAAATTGTTAATCTGACCTTCAGCGTCATTTATCAAATTGTTGTTTAAACTGGCATTTGAAAATACCGGGAAAGACTGGTTTTTTCTGAATAGAATACGCGAATTCCAGTCCGATTCGTAACCATAGGGCGCCAGTACCATTGCCCGCTGGCTGTGTCCGTTTTGCCCCCAGGTAAAATTAAACGGGGCTTTGTGGTTTTGAAGAGTGGTTACAAATTCCAGCGCTTGTGGCCAGCCAATCTGGTTATCGTTTACCCCATTTGAAAAAGTGTGCCAGGGAATTTCAGCTTTGGGATGGGCATCGAGCCATTTTGCATTATCAAAATATTCCCAAACATCATAATTGTCTTCTGGTTTCACTTCGATGCCACCATATTTTGCTGTAAAATCAACGTTTGAGAAATTGCAATGCCAGGCCGAATCGCCAAGCGCCAACTCATATGAGCCTTCAAAAACGGGCGTATTTCCGGGGTTGTGAACTCCAACCCAGCTGTTCAGATTCGCAAACAACTGTCCGTTTCGCAGCCCAAGCATCGAGGTCCCCGATCCGCCCATCGAGGCGCCAGAAAGCATAATTTTATTGGTGTCAATGTTGTAATCATCCCGCAAAAAATCACAGATAAAATTCATCAGCCGGAAAGGGGTAAACGGCTGAACGGTTCCATGGTTATACGATTTGAGGGTCCCCAGGCTGCTGTGATGTCCAATCCACCAGTTTTGCCAGGGAAACTGGTTGGCCGAAACCATAATATAACCCTGGTCAGCATAATACCACCAGCCACAGTTGTCGGACAGGTTACCGCCCCAGCAGTGAAGTTTAAGCGATACACCCGGCTGAATGGAAGTATAATTGATGTTGTTGCGCAGGCAAACCAGATAATTGGAAGCTTCATTCGGAAACGATGATGCCGGCGGACATTCCCATTTCACATAATAATTTAAAGTTGTGGCGCCTTCGTACACAAAATCGCCGGTTTGTTCTGATTTACTCAAAAGAACCACTCCGGAGCCCGGTATTTCATCCAACCGGCCGGTGAGATTCATCCCCGGAATAATAGCTGAAAAATCTTCTGCGCCATCCACGGTATGACTTATGAAATACCAGACATTTTCGCCGTTTTCTCCTCCCTTGTATCTGTTCACATAAATTCCGGTTCCAACATCGGCCAATACGCCATTTTCAACCGGTAACCGGGTAACAATTCCGTTCAGCCAGGTATAGGGAAAAACCCTTTCAGGTCCTTCCAGTTCAGGATTCCAGCCTGATAAGGGATAAATTTCATCGATAAGTTGTGCATTTACAATATCCTGCGATGAGTTTAACGGTGTTGCCGAACGATAAATGCGGTACCTTATGTTTCCCTGCATAACATTTTGATAAGTGCTGCTAAATTCCGGATAGATAGGTTCTTCTTCTGCAATTGGAGTATTCACTTCCAGAAACGTGATAAATGCATCCCCATTGATAAAACGGGCTTCCGCATTTGTAACCTGCTGAATGGCTGTTGGTAAAGCAATATTGCACATCACATCCAGTGAAACATGGCTGCCAAATCCGGCTCCCTGATTTTCGACGGTGATGGTTAACAGATTTCCTGATAACAACTGGCTGATAACGGCTTCGGAAGCTTCAAATGAATGGTATCGGGGCGGCATCAGAACTAATGATTCACTATTGCAGCTTAAAGCCATGGTACTTTCGTAAAACGGATTTTCGGTCACGTTGTAGTAATTAAAATTTCGTCCAGGATTAAAAGCGGCTCTGTAAACAGTTGCTCCGGCAATGGCCGATAAATCAACGATAATCTGGTTTCCGGCAATAGTAACGGTGTTAGGATGTGTTCCGCCGTCGTAATTCGTAAAACTATGGGTAGCAATAACCTCAGAAGCATTGTATCCTGAATGATCCGCGCCATAATGCGTTGAAGTATTTCTCAGGTCGTCATCAAAATCATTGAGACAGGCTGCATTTGCTTCAATTCCAAACAACTCACCAGCATATTCTTCATGTAAATGCAAATCGGCCGGATAGTCGAACCGGAACATTTCAGTGCCTGCTTCCGTAAAATTGGTATGCACAACCGCATTTTGATAACCACTGCCATCTCTGTCCCAAACAGGAGGCGCAAAACCATAAGTAGTAGGATTTACCAGGTTGTTGACAATGGAAATATGGCTGTTTTCTTTAACAAATCTGTACTCGATGGGCGGATAATAGAAATTTTCATCCAGAATGGTATTATGAATTATGCTGACATTTCGTACATCCCAGGCCAGGATTCCGGCATCATGATAAAAAACAGAATCAGTCTGCCGGTATATCATGTTATTGCATATCAATCCGGTATTAACTTCTGCAAATCCTGAGTATGTGGTCTGGTCAACCAGTCCGAAAGCTACGCCCCTGTCGCAATTGATAAAGACGTTGCTGAGAACCTGTACATTTTTCGAATTGTTCCAAATGAGAATGGCCGGAACGTGTGTGTGATAAGGGTTTTCAGGTACGCGAATGTTTTTTAGCAGGTTATGGCGGATAGTCCAGTTTTCGCAGGCATGAAGATCAATGCCTTCGGTGTAGCCATCCTGAGGCCCCCATGCAGTATACTCAATAAGGCAATACTCAATAAAACCGTTTCTTACACCGGCAGGTAAGCCTTCATCATCGAAAAGGAAGTTTCCTTTAATGATTTGCTCGCCACAATCGTAAAACCGGCAATGATAGAGTCTTATTCCGTCGGCAGCCCCTATTGCCGGAGGGTTGATCTGAACGGCATGATGCGCTACTTCACCAACCGTTAAGTCGGCAATGGTAACATTTGTGGCATTGTTAATAAAAAAACCAAACGAAGAAGCGCCGTACATTCCGGGCGTGGTTCCTCTGATGATTACATCGTTGAAATTGCCGGTAGCCCCTCGAATCGCGATGTTATCGATGGCGTTCTGCTGGTCAATTCCCACGTTGATAAACCACCATTCGGGTATTGTGTAAATGCCGGGCTCAACGATAATGGTAGTATTGGACTGCAGATTCCATACAGCATCTGTTAACTGTTGCCAGGTCGAAACGGTTACGATTGTCCCCGAAGGCGGCGGCAAAGGCGGGGCCTCATCCGGCAATTTTGAATGTACCGGATGAGTAATCATGATGCACAATAAAAGTATAACGGACTTTAACAGATGCTTCAGCATGGCGATAATAATTTAATTCCTGATTATTTAACAAAATTGACCCATTAAAAATTCCTGACCAAAATTTTTCAACCAATGGGAAGTAGGCATCAACCAACTGCCTGTATTTACCGGGAAAAATCACGCAATAATTTTGAAATTATTCTCGCCGATAATAGCGTAATCAGTACAAAGGCTGATACTTTTCAGATTCCCGGTGTGTATTTATTAATCCGTGAAAAAGCGATACCAAATGGTTTTCATTACGATGTTCGCGTTAAAAACCGCGGTTTTAATGATTTGGAAATTAAAACCGTGAGAATTAAGCAGCCCAGGAATGGAAACAACAATCAGGCTGTTCTGGATGGTTTGACCTGCACAGTCCCCTGCGAAATAAAGCAATTCTGGAGCCCCTCTGCATTAAACAATGCCGCCGTAATGCACGGCTTTGTTTACAAAGTATTTTCTGAAGGGATTGAGGTGAAATCAGTCGGGCCGTCAACGATTTATGAAGAATGGGGCGGGCGCAGCAACGGCATTTTGCGGATTGATGGACGGGTAGTGATGCTTCCTGAGTTTTGGGAGCGGCAACCAAGAAGCATTTGCGTGTCCAACGATTCGATAACCCTCACTTTTTTGAATGAAAAATAGGAGCCATTCCGCTCAGGTGAAGACATCATCGACCGGTTTCTGATTTTGAACGATACCGGTATGGCCGATGATGAATGGTTTTTTGATGCCGCTATTGACCGTGCCGAAGGGGTGTGGAGATTTTATAACGGGTACGACACTGCTTCCTGGAATGGTGATTACAGCGAAACCCGGATAGCTTCGTGGCCTATCCTGATTTTGATAAACGCTTACAAAGAAACCCTGAACGAAAAGTACTGGTCAAAAGCCAAAGAGTTGTTTCAAAACATTTACGACCAGGAAATACGTTCGGGAGCCGGCGGTTATATCACCAATGCAAGTCCATACATTGGAAACATCAACAATGCGCAGTCGCTGATGACTTTTTACTCGCTCCGCGCTTTGCTGCCTTTTGCCGATATGGCCATTGCCAAAGGCGAATGGCAGGAGGAATATACCCAAATGATGGTCAGAACCGGTATTTGGCTATCAACCCCAATTCCCGAGGGTGTGTATGTTCCCGATGGTTCATACCTCAATCCGCCCGATGATATTACTTTTGGGAGGTACGCCTATTTTTTCCTTCCGCCCGGATTATCAGGAACTTATCCAACTTCAAATACCTCTGGCGGAGTTGAAATTCCGTACACCATCATGGCTTCCGATATTTATGCCTGGCTATCCATCCACGATCCCGGAGGGTTTAATCCGGTAAATAACAAAACCTGGAGAGAATTGTGATTACATCAATAGCTGAAACGGGGATATACTGGCCTCATTACAACATCAATACCCTAACATATCTTCAACCCGGTAAAGCATATTTTGTAAAAATGAGCAATTCGGGTTCGGTTACATTTCCGTAAAATTTTACCGGTTAAAACTTTCGGGATATCTAAAAACTAACAAATTTTTCACCGGCAATCCGGAAAGACAATCTCAATTGGTTCCGAAACACGGATGTAGTAAGCCTTTCCGGGAAGCAATCCGGGTAAGGTGGCAATCCCTCCCTCCGGCCACCAGAGCCGGTTACCCGCTATTTCAAGAATAATCTGTATATGATCAGGATTCTGCATGAAAATAGTTTCGGCTGAAACAGTACAGGTTGAAATTACCGGCAATACCGACCAGCCCGCAGGCAATGACACCACACTTTCTGGTACCGGCGTTCCGCTCAGCGTCAGACTATCCGGAGCATTCATCCTGATGATATATGCTGATCCTCCCGACCATGAGGTTAACGTTTCAATCTGACCACCAGGCCAATACATCAACGGGGGCTGCATCAGGATTTCAAATCCGGGAATCGTCCCGAAAATATCTGCTAATGCATCCACAGCCGGCGATAAGTATGACGAAATTCCCGACCAGCCCGGGCTGAGTGTTATTGTTTGCTCCTGGGCCTGTACTAAACTTCTGACTTTGAATGCCATATCGGTTACAAGGTCATGAATTGGCAGATAAAGAATACTGTCGGAAGATACGGTTTTTACAACCGATTGCCACGGCGACTCTGCTTCATTCCAGCTGTCCCAGAATTCCACCTCCACCGGTCCCGGGTTAATGCCATGAATCCGGATCTCGCCACTTTCGGGCGCCGGATTACCGGATTGTACCACTCTTTTCCATGTATGGTTGCTGTTCTGAACCCAGAAATGGGCCGTCCGGCCATCAGCCTGCTGCTGGCCCCATACCCGTAATTGGCTGTTGTTTACTGTTTTCTTTAAGGGTACATATAACCCGTTATTCAGCGGGATGTTTTTCATAAAAGCCCTGAACCCCTTATAACGATGATAAAGATGGTTATTCACGATGTTGGTGTTGTTCCAGATAATTCCGGTCAAGCCTCCGTGGTTGATATGACCCCAGTTGAAGTTGTGCAGCCATACACCGGCAGTATCCAAAACCAGCAACGGATCGGGCGATTGATTGCCGGGCATGTCGAGATCGGTTTCGGCCAGTATTACCGGTTTATTTCGCAACGGGTCTTTCCAAACAAAGTCGGAGTAGGCAAATATCGCTGCCGCAGCATCATTTTTAAGGTCTTCGCGGGAATATACCACTCCGTCGATTTCATACTCATCAATCCAGCCGGTAGTCATGATATAAGCATGAATATCGGCATAATCGGCTCCCGATGCTGCCCAGTATCCGGGCTCCCATCCGGCCCAGAACGAGGTGGAGGTCATCCGGGGATAAGGACAGTTTGCATCAAAATATTCAGCCATATCATTCATCAAATCTTTATAGGAACCCGGGGCTCCCTCATTCACCAGTTCCCACGAATGAACCGAAGTTGAATACCCCCATCGGGCAATCAGGTTTCGCCAGTAATATTCATAAAGCCGGTGTAATTTTGAACCCTTTGGAGGATCAAAGCGACCATTATTCAGGGTTACCAATCCTGTAAGCGGCTCAATATGATTGAGAATCCAGTCGTTTTTTTCCAGGATGGGAACTTTATAGTAGTATTGATGAAGCGTAGATTTCTCAAAAAGGTAATCAAAATAGCGGCATTCAATGCCATCGAGATAATAGTGAACATTGGCGGATGGTTTTGCCAGGATGTTTCCTGAAAGCTCGCCTCCTGCCAGGACTTCCTGTATGGTTACCTGATCTATATATGCTTCTCCTGTAATTCCGGCCTGTAATACCAGGTAAAGGTTGGGAAAACGGGTTTCTCCGGCTGAAGTGGTATAGCTGCCTACCAGGTACACCCAATTGTTGTTTCTTTTAAGAAACGGACTGATAACCACGCCTGTTCCCGGGTTTACCGCTTCCTGTCCCAGCCAGCCGCCTGTTTTTATGACCATTCCTCCGTTCCCTTCAAGATTCACGGTTTTCACCCGGGCAACAATCCGGTAGCTGGTTGAAGGTTTTACAAGGGTGGGCTGATCCCAGAACCCACGGAACATTGCGGGTGTATTTTGTCCGGGAATGGCCGGCGAAGCAATCCTCCAGGAATAATCTCCGTTTTTGTAATGCTGACTGATGGAGTAAAGCGGAGGAGGCATGTACCCGTTATTGCTCATTTCGTGGTGGGTAGCCCATGAACACCAGGCATCGGAGAAAGGCGACTGATCCATAAGCCAGACTCTTGAAAAATTCATTCCGTTTGAAGAAAAAGTCTGCAGGGTTTCATTCATCTCCGCAAGATGATCGCTTAAAGGCGATCCGCTGCCCATCCCGGTAAAAAGCCGGCCGTTATCAAATTCGAAATACCGGTTATCGGCAGCCGAAACTTTAATAAAACCCGGATTGGAGGTATCAGACATAACCATAACCTGCGGTCCAATAATCTCTGTATAGCCATATGAATCCCTGGCCTGAAAACTCGTACTCCAAATCCCGGTATCTCTGAATGCCATCCTTACTTTCCAGATCGAATTTCCGGTAGCCCTGAGACCATTGTCGTACTCGACGGTTTCGGCATCCAAAAAAGCCGGCATTTTTAAGACAGTAATTCCATTGGTGAAAACCACATACACCGAGATTCCGTCACCGCTATGGGTATTGACCGGCCTGGCAGGATCACACGGGAATGATGGATTATCGGCAGTAGTAAGTACATCAAACCGGCATTCCCATTTTTCGTATTTATCTACTTCATTTTTAACCGGTACGAATCCGGAAATAACCGGTCCGGCATAATCAGGAGGAAGATAATTGACTTTGATTTCATCGATCAGGCAGGTAGAGTCGGCGGCGCACGATTGGGTATGAATGATATTTTCGCCGGGCAGCAGCTTCACTGCCGGCAGTTGGAACAGATCTCCGGCAGCCGTCCATCCGTTTTGCAGAGTACGGGTGTTGATCCAGAATACAGAACCGGCGCCTCCCTGCCTGCTCCCCCCAATACTTACGGATGATTCGGAAGTCTGGTAAAACGGTTCGGAAGTGGGTTGGGTTATTTGTATGCTGTGCCCGGAACTTCCCAGCACGGTAATGGTTTGACCGGCTGTTGCCATAGCGCCTTCATCATCAATCGCATAGGCTGTAAATTCATAAATCCCCGGAATGAAATAGGTAATGTTAATCGGATTTCCTTCTATAATGCCACCCTCGCCGGAGGCCGCCATAGTTTGTACTACCGCCCCGTAAAAACCGTCACCGGCCACAATATCGGCCTGTAACTGAAACGGCGCTGCACCTTCTATTGCATTAAAATGAATGGCTTCTATTACCGGAGGGTCGTTTTCACCGGGTTTTACAAACAGTCGTACATCATCCGCATAAAAATCAGGATTCCAGCCCTGGCCACCGAAAAAGCCCACTCTCAATCTTATATTTTCCGAAAATGTTTTAAAAGCAGCGATCACCCGGAACCAATTTCCTGCCTGATGGTTATTGGGCGTAATCTCAGCGATCTGCGTAATCAGTTGCCAGTCGTAGGAGATAATGCCAAGGTTGATACCACCCCAGTCGGACCCCGAAAACTGCGGACTGATGTAAATCCGGCAGGAGACTTTATAAGTAAGGCTGGTATCGAGATCATAGATTACCTGTTCGGCCATTCCATCATAAAAATGAAGTGAAAAATCACCTTCTCCGGCAAAGGATGACAGCTCGCCGCCATATCCGCCCCAACCTTCATAACCGTTCTCAAATCCGCCATTTTCCAACAGGTTCTGAGCGCTTAAACCGGTGACTAACCCGGTAAGAAGAAAAATAAGGAAGCTGAATTTCACTTTCATGACCGTAGAGTTGTGGATGAGTTAATTACTGCAACCCGGATATTCAAAGGTCAAATCCTGACTCATCAAAACCCAGTAAGATTTTCCCGGATGGAGTCCGGTTAAGGTAAAGATGCCGTAACCGGGCCAGTAAACGCGGTTACCGGCTGCTTCAAGGATCATAATCAGTTTTCCGCCGGTCAGGTTGCTTAAGGTCGCACAAGGTAACGGGCACTCTGTGAGTACCGGAAAGAGGTTCCATCCCGGATTCAGGGAAAATTCGCCCGGATTAAACGGTACTCCGTTGAAGTTAAACGGAACGTTATCAAGGGTTTTAATCAGATAGCCTTTCATGGGGTTCCAGTTGATAAGGGTATTGATTTGCTGATCAGGCCAATAGAAGTCCTGGCCGTTTTGCAGGAGAACCAGGTTTTCAGCAATCGGTTCTAAAACCTCTTCAATTTTCTGATCCAAAGGAATTAGCCAGGAAGAAATACCGCTCCAGCCTGACGGAATTTCTGTGAATTGTTGAACATAAACCGTTAGAATTGCAGTATCGCTTGTAATGGTTCCAAAACTGCCTGAAATTTTGCAGTAATACTTTCCGGAGTGATTCAAACTCACCGGCTGAATGGTAATGGAAGCGCCTGAAGTATCGCTGATCAGCCCATCGGGGCCTAACCATGCATAGGTTACCTGCGCGGTACCCTGTATGGATACTGAAAACGAAGCCGTCTCTCCCGAAAGAACCTGCTGGCTTTGGGGTTGTTGAGATATTAATGGTGGCGTTTCAGCCAATTCAAAAGTAAAAGGCTGATTACGAACATCTTTCCATTCGTCTTCGCCAAATGCTTCAATGGCCAGAACAAGTCCTTCCAGCCAGTAACAATCGCCGGTACCTTTGGGTGAACTCAGGAAAAAGGGTTCCAGATCAGGGCCGGGACTGTTTTTCACCCATTTTTCAACCGGCATCACCATTCCAAACATTTCGGAGGGTATGCCTACTGTTTCATCGCCGGCCCAGCGTGTCCAGTGCGGAGCGTCAACCAGCCACCAGAACGGAAACAGTCTGAAAGCGCTTTCATGCCTCTCCAGGGTCTGATTCAGAACATGGTTTTTCAGAAATCTCCCGATTTCGGGCGAGAGGTTCAGAAAAATGAAACCCCGGTATATAAAGTCATCTTTCCGGGGACAGTACTCGCCCCCGTCGCATTGATACGGATAGGGGGCATTCCAGCCATCCTTTCCCAGGTAGGCATTTTCGTCGATGGCTGACAAATTCAGTCCTTCCTGCAGAAATTCTTCCAGCATGGATTTTGCCAGGCTGATCATGGGCTGGTCATTCATCATATGGGCCAGCCTTGCCATACCGATATGGGCACACATGGTTCCGTACAAATTGCCGGGATCAATATAATAGCCAAGTTTCAGTTCGTAGAAACTGCGGATATCTTCGTAATACATTGTAACGAGAGATGTATCGCCGGTACGGTATACATAGTTCCAGAACTGGTAAATCAGTTGAATGGTGGGTCTGTAGTTTCCCCACCAGCCGTAATCGCCATAAATATTTTCTGAAGGATAAATAGTCCTGGGCACACCATAGTCAGCGGGTAAAACCCGGTTGGGGTACGAAGGCTGAATCCAGAATTGCTGTTCAGGATCGAGAAACATCTGGTGTATATAGTCCCTGACCTGTATTTTCTGATTGCTGTCGAGAACCGGCCAGGCTTCGGCCAGGGTTTGCATAATGCGGGCAGGTTCTCGGTAAAGCAGGTACGATTCCCACATCTGATCGGTATAACGGATGGAGAGTGGACTTAAATAGCCGGTATCGAGAATTTTCTGAATTTCCTCCATTAACCGGTCTGTTAATTCTTCCGGGGCAGCAACCTGCCTGTGCGACGGATATTCCCACAGGTACAGGTCGGCATTGATTTGTGCAGTTCCTTCAAACGAAATGAACAACAGCATCCATAGTATTGCAGGGGTAACAATTCTTTTCATATCGCGGTTATTTTGAGTTATCATGCTCAATGGCTACTATCCCAAAGGTTTCGGCAATAAATACCAGGTTGCCTGCCGGCGCAGGAGCGGTTCTTCCCGTAACACACTGGTTCCGGGTAATATAAGGACCTATTTTGAAATGATAGGGGGGATTTTGATCGCGGTAACAGATGTCGGCATTGAAATAACCTCCGTCGACACTCCGGATGGGTGCAACCACATGTCTGGCGGCGCTGTTGGTCAGGTCGATTACCTGAGTTCCTCTGAAATCCTGGCGAAGCCAAAGATATTTTCCGGCTGATGATAATGCATAAAGATTGTCGGTTTCCTGAATAATATTGGCAAAAACTCCGTTGTCAACGGGTATCCTGTTCCCATTATCAGGATTGATTCCGCAGATATCGAGCGAGTAAGCCGTTCCGAAAGCGCCTGAACCGGTGAGTTTTGGGTACCGGGTTTTCCACCAGCACAATGTCCGGTTCAGGTGATCAACTACCGGCGATATGGGTGAATATCCGCAGCCTTCTGACGGGCCGCAGGGTATCAGAAAAGGGCTGACAAGGGTAGCGGTATCCAGTGCAAAAAGATGTTGCCAGTCCACAGAAGCATCGTTCCATTTCCCGGGCATATTAATGCCCTGAAGCCACAACCGGATATTTGCATCTTCTTCAGCAAGCGAACCGGAAGCGGTCATTACATCTTCCATCATGTATTCGCTGCCCATTAAGGGCGTAAGCGCTGAAGTGATATAAACATACCTGCCCGAAACCACCGGATGGGTCATCCGGAATCCCTGTCCTTTTACCCTGTTTGCAGTAAGGATGGCTCCGGTTTCCTGATCGAGGGCATATACATTCATATCTTCACACGGAACGAAAACCGAAGAGTTGGATGCGGCAATATGACCGGTTACGGGCGCTGACAGTTGTTTTTGCCAGAGCAGTGAACCGGATGTCGCATCCAAGGCGGTAACCCTGCCTTTGTGATCGGCAATAAAAACCCTGTTTTGACAGATACAGGGCGACCCGGTAACAGCAGCTTTCAGTGAAACCGACCAGGCAGTATCGCCGGTACCGGCATCGAAAGCCATAACATTCCCTGCAACGCCGGCAAATACTACACGGTTACCGATTACCGCCCCGGAGGTGATGATGCCTCCCGGAACCATCGATTTCCATAAAGTGGATCCGTCGAAACTGCTTATGCAAAATACTTCTCCTTCCTGGGTGCCAAAAAATACTTTCCCCTGAGCCACCACGGGTTGCATCAGCTGTGAAAGGGTTATATTTACTGAATCTGGCATCGGGAATGAATACCCGTCAACACTGGTAAGGTTGTCGGGCCAGCCTGGTTCACTCATCTGATTGCGAAGGGTAAGATTTTCGCCGGCCCAAATCCAGCGAACCCGATACGGCGGCGGAATTTCAGACTGGGTTCGGCCGGTACGGGCAGCATCGTGCTGGTATTGCGACCAATCCTGCGATATTGCTGAACTCAGGTGGAATATAAAAAACAGGTAAATAACAGCCTTTCTCATACTAAGCGGTTTAAATTCTCTGATCATTCATTTCCTTCCATATTCAGGGAAGAATGTATAAACAAAAAAAGAAGTTTATAAAGTCGCAGCGTTAAAATAAGTTTCATTATTTTTGCCAGGATAATATTTATGTCTTCTGCATAGAAATCAACCAGTAATTTAATGAATTACAACGAGTAACATGGAACAGAAAATTTCAACCCGTCAACTTTCTTTTGTTAAAAAGTGGTGGATTTCAAGTCGCCCCTTTTCCTTTCCTGCCTCCACCATGTCAGTGGTTTTTGGAACCGCAGTCGCTGTTTTTTACTCCGGCTCCGGCTTCAACTTATGGTACTTTATTCTGGCTTTTTTTGGCATGGCCATTCTTCATGCGGCTTCCAATATTTTGAGCGATGTTTTTGACTATCGTAAAGGTCTTGATAGAGAACCTGCTCCTGTAAGCGGAGGTGTGGTAAGGGGAATCATTACCCAAAAAGAAGCCCTGACCGGCTCAACCATTTTATTCGTGACCGGCACAGGTATCGGTCTGGTACTGGTTTATTTCACCGGATTACCGCTGCTGTATATCGGGGTAACCGGGTTGATTATAGGGATCTTTTATACTTCAAACAACAACTTCAACCTGAAATACCATGCCCTTGGCGATCTGGCTGTGTTTCTCAACTTCGGTATTTTAGGATCGCTGGGCGCATTTTATATTCAAACCGGCTATTTATCCTGGATACCGGTCATATGGGCCATCCCTATCTCCCTGCTGGTCATCGGTATTCTTCATGCGAATAACTGGCGCGATATTGTGACGGATCAAGCCGGTAAAATATCAACTGTAGCCTCTGTTTTAGGTGATAAAGGTTCACAAATTTATTACGGAGGACTGTTATTTCTTCCGTATATACTGATAACCGGTTATATATTGGTTCCGGGGTATATATTCCCGGGACTGCCTGCAATGCCCTATTCCTTCTTCCTGGTTTTTCTGGGATTGCCCCTGGCTGTGCAACTTTATAAAAAAGCCATGAACCGAAGAAAACCGGTGCAACCCTTTGATTTCATTGCCTTAGACGGCGCTACGGCACAGTTTAACCTGATTTTCGGGCTGCTGTGTACGCTGGCATTGGTAGTTTACGGGATATTATGATTTGTAATAATTTCTGACAGTAATTTATTTCAAATCAAAATGTTGAAGAGCTCAGACCGATATAGTTTTCTGATTCCGGTAACGGTAGCCCTAGTATTATTCAGCCCTATGTTCGTGATTCGCAGTATCGGCGGATTCGATTTCTGGTGGTGGATGAGTTCCAATTTGGTTTTGGTGATCAGCCTTTCCCTGTGGCTTGATAAAAGCTTTGCCATTCATCTTAAAACCGATTTTTCGAAGAATCTGAAATCCAAAACGCTGTGGGGAGTATTGTCAGCAGCCATACTTTACCTGGTTTTTTTCGCCGGGAATTATTTCTCCCGCCTCCTTTTCGACTTTGCCGGCGAGGGGATTGAAGGGGTTTACCAGTTTAAGGGCGATGCCCACGGAATCCGGATAGCGCTTCTCATGCTGGCTATTATCGGACCGGGCGAAGAGATTTTCTGGAGGGGCTTTTTGCAGCGGCATCTCCAAATCCGGTTGGGTAAATGGGGCGGCTTTATCGCCGGAGCCATCCTTTATACCGGAGTTCACGTATTTACCGGAAATATCATGCTGATCCTGGCCGCATTGTTTGCCGGAATATTCTGGGGATGGATGTACATGCGGTATAATTCCGTGTTTATGAACTCGGTGAGCCACACTTTATGGGACATCACTGTATTTATTCTCGTACCATTTTCATGACCGGAATAAAAAGTATGCACCGCATTTATATTGTATTTTAAATCTGCGATAATCTGCGAAAATCTGCAGGAGATGATTATCCTGTATATTTCTTATATTTGTACAATACCTGAAACGACGGAAAGCGGTAAGCCGGATCCATTGTTTTTAAAGAATGCCTGGCACACCAGATCATTCCCTGCATCATAGAGGATAGTCACAAATTCTTCTATTACAGGGGTTTGGCCGAATATCCCCGGGTAAGGGGTTATCTTGTGGATACTTTTCTTTCCGCTCAGGATGGTTATAAAAAAATTGCCGCCTACTTTTTCCGGGAGTTGCTCAATTACCCCGGATAATATTACTCATAACCCGAATGCAACGGGTGACTATTACCGTTCATTTGAGGATGGTTATTTGTTAGGATTGGATTGCCGGACTAATATTTCACTGGATCAACTTTATTTTGATTTATCAGTCTGAATTTCTATTAATTCTCTTAAATAGTTTGGGCAAAAATCAAATCCGTTTTCCCAGGTTATCCCTCCGAAATCATCAATTTTAACTTGTTTAAAATAATCAGGCTCCTGCAATTTAGCTGAAAGTCCTCTATTGATAAATGGCCCGATATCAATTGTGGCGTTAAAATGATCCGCAAACAGAACCCAGATATGATAATTTTCTAATGGTTTAACGTCAATTATAGTTTCCATAGCTTTTTATTTAAGTGGCTCAATCCTCTTTAATTCTGAATTTTGTCGTGCAAGTTCCCAATCCAGCATAAGCTCATCACGGTGTTCGTCAGCCCATTCCAAAACCATTGCTTTAGCTCTTTGAGGCAATTCCCCAGTTATAATTTGCAACGTTCTTATATCAATCTCAGCCTTGAATTCAGCGTATTTTGCATGAAAATGCGGTGGATTGTGCTCGTTGTAGTACAGAGCAATAACAATTCCGTAAAATCTACAAATTTCCGGCATAATTGGTAATTTTCAAATAAGTTACAAAAGTACAAAGATTAGGTTAAGTAAGGAATAACTAGCCGCCTACTTTTTCCCGGATTTGCTCAATACACCATAATCTTCCCGTTTCCGGCAATCCCTCTGGCATCCAACCATTGATAGAAATAAACGCCCTTACGATCGAATTTATATTCCATCTCTATCTTTCCGGAAGGCCAAAAAAACCTCTTCGTTAATTTCCCCGAAACATCGGTTATCTGAAGTTCATAAGTGGTTTCACCTGTCAAAAATCCCTCAAAATGCACCATACCGTCCGTGGGATTGGGATAGCATTTCAACCAGCTGCCCGTATTCCGGTTTTCATTCACTGAAGCGGGTGTAAAACACAATCCCGGCATGTTGGCATCGAGCCATTGCATCCGGAGCTGGATCCAGGCTTTCAGGGTATCCAGTTCGGCATTGTAGGTAGTGGCAATTTCTCCGATCTCCGGCGCCGGGCCGCTGATACCCAGGATAGGCCACTTCTGGAAATGCCGTGCCTGGGCGTTCTGCACCAGATACCGCACACTGTCAATATAGGCAAAAATCGTAGCAGTATCAAGAATTTCCTGACGGTATTCCTCCCAGGTACAACGCAATTCTCTGGTAAAGGTACTATCCATCAACATCCTTACATACCAGCCACAGGAGTAATTATCGGTAGGGCAATCGTTGATGAGATATGCCCAGCCCGACCCGTCCAGATTGTCGAACAGATCGCAGGTGGCCAGGTTCTTCCAGGCCCAGTCGAAATCCCATACCGGGCCCGCTTTCATCTTACCGCCGTTGGAGAATTTATCCTTGTGGAAAAACACACTTTTTTTGAAGCCATCATTATTTCTTGACAACTCATTCACAAAGAAATAGTCGATGAATGATTTCACATCAAGATATTTCCGGTAACCGTTGACCGGATCAGCAAAGTCATCACTGTACAAAGCCGTTTCAAGACTGTCGACATAGGCAGCAATGTAAGCCTTCTGCGGTGCATTGATGGTATCCGGCTTGGGGAATTCATACACAAAATGCACATCAAAACCGGGGTGATCGATGGGCGAGTAATTCGACTGGAAGCTGGTTTCCGGAGTCCAGTAGTTTTGTTGAAGGATATATCCACCGGTGAGCTCGTCGCCAATAGTATCCGCATACAGCAGGTTGGCGATGTCGACCCGGTTGTTGTCGCGTTTTATTTTCTCCCCGAAAACGTAGATACCCTTGTAGGAACTGTCGATGAGTACCTCACAAAGGTGAGTACGGGTACTGTAGTTGCCCGTTTTCTCAAAAAATCTGAAAGCGAGGGTATTCCTGATAAGCGAGCGGTCGTTGAAATTCGACAGCAACACCCAGTCGTTCTCGGGGGGCATTCCCAGAAGCGAAACATTGTTGTTTCCTCCCGATTCAGTCCGGGTTTCAATGTTATATGGGGTTTGAGGGTACCACGCCGATGTAGCGCCTCTTATCTCGATGCCGATATTTCCGCTGTACACATTGGATGGATCGGTAATACGGGTGATATTACCCGGACCGTTGTATTTGATATCCATAAGGGCATTGATCTTCTCATCATGAGGTATGGTTTGTCCCAGTGTATTGATCATGATAATGGGGAGTTCGGTGCTGTCGAGTACTACCTGGCCCAGGTCGGAAATGCACAACTCAAAGGTGCCTGTACCACCGCCGTAACCAAAAACCTGGATATATAAGGGTTGACCGGGGTCAAGATCGTACAGGGTGAGCATGGAATAATAGCCATTACCTCCATCATCATCGCAGCCCAGCAGGTGGATATCGGTACAGGAGTTGCCCGACCATGCGGCCAGCCCGGTATCGGTCAGATTGCCATTATCCGTAACAATTGACAGGTTTCCTGAAGAAGGTGCCGGCAGTGTAAACCAGATATCGGAACCCTGATAATCCGCACATCCCGGATTGATTCCGGAACCGGGATAACCCGTGTTATCTGCCACAATGCATCCGGTATCAGTCACTATGGCGGTGCAGGGGTGGTTTCCGGGAAAAGGAGTACCTTCACAATTGCCGGTAGAGGTATATACCAGGCCGGTTTCAGGATTGGGTCCGTCGGCAAACAAGAGAATCCAGGCCGGGTTGAAGAGCTGATACGAATTTTCATTTTCCCATTCACCGGCAGTGTAATATAGTTCAAGAAGGTCGCCGTTGCTGATTTCAAACTGAGCTGTACTTCCAAAACCGGTGGCATAGAACGTTCCAGCAGAGTTGCCGTTCACAAACACTTCGAGGTGCCCGCCGTTCCAGCCGTCGCCATAACTGTCGTGCATACTCAGAATGTAGTGACATGGCTGGGAATAAACAAAACCTGAGGGAAAGAGGAGAAGCCCGATTCCCAAAAAACAGGCGAGAAAAATATTTTTAGAACCGGGCTGAGACGTAATCATTATTTGACAAACAGGGTTGGTTAGCACAAGAAGTTTCAGGGATCAAACATAATATTTATTGTTCATCAAACCAGTAAAAAATACTGTTACCAGTAATGATCAGAAGTCATTTCTCTGCATTTTATCGTAATTCATTACTTATATTTTCACTAAGTTTTTATTTTTGTTGAATCAATTAATCCGGTCATTTTAAACATAGGCTCATGAGAAATCATTTACTGCTTTTCATATTTATTTTTTCAACCATTACCCTGTTTTCCCAGGAAAAAACCATCCGCGGTAAAGTAGTTTCCCGTGAGGATAATATGGGAATTCCCGGTGTATCTGTGCTTATCAAAGGTACATTTACAGGTGCAGCCACTGATGGCCAGGGACAGTTTACCTTAAACGGAGTGAAGGCGAGTGATACACTCCGGATCAGTTTTATTGGCTATGAAACCCGGGAGATTGTTGTGGGATCACAGCAATATATTAATATAATCCTTGAAGTATCTGCCCGTCAACTGGAAGAGGTGGTTGTTACGGCACTGGGTGTTAAACGACAACAACGGGAAATCGGCTATTCCACCGAAAAAGTGGAAGGCGACCTGGTAGTACGCTCGAACGCACCCAACGTGATCAGCGGGCTTACCGGCCGGTCAGCCGGGGTACAGATATCCAACAACGACGGAGTGGAAGGTGGTTCTACCCGCATTGTTATTCGCGGAAACAACAATATCGATGGTAATAATCAGCCCCTGATCGTGGTGGACGGTGTTCCTATGGAAAACACTCCCGGGCTTACCAATATCGGCCGCGGAGTCGACTGGGGCAGCCCGATTTCCGACATCAATGCCCTCGACATAGAGGAATTCTCGGTACTTAAAGGCGGAGCCGCTTCAGCGCTTTATGGTTCAAGAGGCGCTAACGGCGTCATCCTCATCACTACCAAGCGGGGTAAAAAACAGAAAGGAATAGGGATCACCTATAATTATTCCGGAAAAATCACTACCCCTTACCGGTACCGTTCAGTACAGAACACTTTCGGACACGGCGGCCCGATTTCCTTTACTCCGCCAACATTTCCAACTACTCCAGACGGTGATACCCTGCTCTACCCTGGCATTTACGGAAATGAGAATCTGGTAATCAACCAGGAAGGAGAAACCTCTTCCACTTCTGCAGAATTTGGTTACTATGGTTCGGCCGTTTCCTGGGGGCCAAAAATGGAAGGGCAGATGGTGGAATGGTGGGACGGTGAAATGCGTCCCTATTCACCCCAGCCCGATAACCTGAAGTTACCGTTTCACAACGGCTACACCAAAACCCATAATATTTCCTTCAACGGCGGGGGAGAAAAGGGAACCGTGAGGGTATCCATCACCCGCCAGGATCAAACCGCCATCATCGATAACAGCAACTCCGACCGCACTACCGTGAACCTTGGCTCGAACCTGAAAGTGTCGGATAAAGTTCAAACCGATCTCACCCTTTCCTACGTGAAATTCAACCGGTTGAACAGCCCTACTCTCGGCGAAGACTGGAGTTCGTTCAGCAAAGGGTTTTTGTATTCCTGGCCAAGAAGTTATCAGCCCTTCGAAATGGATAATCACACTTTACCTGATGGTACCAGAAATCCCCAGGACGGATATCCCTATCTGTATATCAATCCCTATTTGTGGTGGAATTTTTACAACAACAACACTACCCTTACCCGTGATAAATATGTGGGGGCACTCACTTTAACGTACGAGGTTACTCCCTGGCTGAATATTCTCGGAAGAGCCGGTATGGATTTTACCATCGACCAGTACGAGACCCGCAATAAACCCATCGACCTGATCGGGCTTAATGGCGGCTATTATGGCAATAACCTTTCAAGAGATATCGGCGATAATTATGATCTGATTGTTACTGCCCAAAAGGATAAAATCCTGAATACCGATTTCAATGTAAAATTTACGGCAGGCGGCAGCCAGTGGAATAAAAACTATTATGCCATCAGCGGGCATTCGGGTACCTGGTACTATCCCAATATGTACACGTTTTTCAACTACACGGATAATACCTACTACACCGACCCCAACAACAACACCATTGTAACTCAGTTTGGCAATTCTGCCGGTTCCATGCTGCCCGGCGAATCCATCTCAAAAAGAAGGACCCTTTCGGTGTTCTCCTACCTCGATCTGGCTTATAAAAACTACATTTTCCTCGAACTCACCGGACGTAACGACTGGTCGTCAACCCTTCCGAGAGCCAATAATTCATACTTCTACCCTTCGGTTTCTTTAAGTTTTATTGCTTCTGAAGCCCTGAAATTTGAAAACACCATCCCCTGGTTCAACTTCCTTAAAATCAGGGGGGGGGTAGCACAAACAGCCACCGATACCGACCCATACCAGACCAGCTTTTATTATAACACCGGAATGTTTGGCGGACAGCAAACTTCGTCGTTCCCGGGTACTATTCCCCCATTCGCCTTAAAACCCCAACGGGTGAATGCCTATGAAGGAGGGGTCAATTTCGGTTTCCTCGATAACCGCATAGATCTGGATTTTACCTATTATTATTTCTATTCTTTCGACCAGATTATTACTGCACCCCTTGCCTATTCATCGGGAGCCCGCTATATCAAGATCAATGAAGGAGTATTGTCAAATAAAGGTTTGGAACTGATTATCAATGGTATTCCTTATCAGAAGAATGGCTGGCTGATCAAAAGCGGTATCAATCTGGCCCGCAACCGGAATTATGTAGTAAGTCTGGGCGATTATGCCGACTCCTATCAACTGGCTGATATCTGGGGACTGAACGGGCCGGCTATGATCCTGCATGAAGGCGATGAATACGGGACTATTAGCGGATATGATCACTTGTATCACGAAAACGGACAACCCCTTGTAAATGAAGAAGGTACCAAATACCTGATTACCGACACACGGGTACCCATCGGAAATGCTTCTCCCGACTTTATTGGGGGTTGGACTACCGACATTGCCTACAAAAGTCTGAGGCTCAGCTTTTTGATCGATACCAAGTGGGGCGGAGATGTTTACTGCGGTTCCTATGTAATCGGACTGCAAACCGGTCAAAGCCCCGAAACCCTGAAAGAAAGGGAAGGTGGCGGTTTTCCCTATACCGATCCGGACGGAAATACCAGCAATATCGGGATCATTCTCGATGGCGTGAATGCTGATGGCAGTCCCAATACCAAAGTGGTTCACTATTACTACAAATACCTGCCTAATGCCGGCGGATGGGGCAAATTCCTCTCAACACCCGGAATTTTAGAAAATACCTGGGTTAAAATGAGGGAAATATCTCTGACTTTTAACCTGCCTCCCAGTATCCTCGATAAGGTGAAAATCTTCCAGAACCTTTCACTGTCAGTTATTGGACGTGATCTGTTCTACATTTACACCACACTGCCCGATAAAATCAATCCGGAAGGCATCATGGGATCCGGAAATGCCCAGGGCTTTGAATGGGCCTCATATCCCGGAACCCGGTCGGTAACTTTCAGTATCAATGCATCATTCTAAAATAAAATCTTGGATTATCGGAAATTAAAATCAATTACAATGAAAAAGCTGCTATATCTTTCAACTATATTGTTTTCCCTCTTATTGAGTTCATGTGAAATCGACCTCGACGACGTCAATAAAGACCTCGAGGATATCAATGATAATCCCCATGGTTTTACTACTGCCAGTACCGGCTCTCTTTTTAATGGCGTGGTGCAGTCGATGATTCCTACCTGGGACGAACAGTTTTATATCAACAATGAAATATTATACAAACAAACCCAGCTGGCTGCTTTAACTAAAGATGCCTGGGGTAATTTTACCATAGGAACCGAAGCCATGTGGGGCAATTATTATTCAGCCCTGCCCAATATACGAGAGCTGGAAAGACGGCTGGAATCAGTTACAACTACTGGGGAGATCAGAAATATGCAGGCCATGCTTAAGATAGTTTTAGCCTGTAAAACCTTCAAAATGACCGACATGTTTGGTGATATGCCGTTTTTCAAGGCAGGTTATGGTTTCCAGGATCTCGAATACCTGCATCCCGAATTTGACAGCCAGCGTGATATTTACTTCTTTTTACTGAATGAGCTCCGATGGGCCGATCAAAACCTGTCAGACACTGCCGTTTCCAAAGAGCCTTTTCTCACCTTCAAGGCGTTCGACCGGTTGTTTGCAGGCGATGTGCTGAAATGGCAGAAATTTGCCAATTCATTACGGCTGCGCCATGCCATGCGGCTTTCGGAAGTTGAACCCGACAGTGCGGCAGCCATTATCACCGAGATCATTACCAATAACCGGCCGGTGATCAAAGGCTACGATTTTATTACCTATCTGGGTGAAAGCGTTTGCCTGTGGCCTTCTGCCATGGGATTTAAAAATGAATCGGTCAACTGGTCGTTTCGCGAACATAACAACCTGAGAATGGGATCCAACGTCTGGCATCAGCTGTCAATCCATGACAGTACCGACGGTAGCGGCATTTTCGATCCCCGGGCCTATATCTTCTTTGAAACCGATAATACCAACCGGTGGGTGGCATTTCCCCAATTCCCCGATATCACGACACCAGCTTCGGGCGGTATCCCTTATGGTTCCCACCGCGACCAGGCAGGCGCCTTTGAAATCAAAGGAGAAACCTGCATCTACTCCCCTTTCAATTATTTTATCGTAAGGGATGAAGACTTCATGCCGGTTCCGATTATTACCGGCGCTGAATACCATTTTATTCTGGCGGAAGCCTACCTGAGGGGTATCGGATTTGCTCCTGATCCCGACCTGGCCGACATTGAATATATGAACGGGATCAATGCCTCCGTGGAATGGTGGAAAACCGTGGCTTCCGGTTCGAAACTGCCTGTTTCAGGCATGACTTTCCCCGAACTGATTCAAATACCTCAGGGACTGAATGCCTCTTCGGTACTCATGCGTTTTGGTTCCTGGAATGCCACGAATGATGAGGAAAAACTGGCCTTTGTTTACACCCAGTGGTGGCTCGACCTTTTCAGAAATCCCCAGGAGGCTTATGCGCTTACCCGCCGCACTTCAAAAACACCCCGCGAAGGCGACCCCGTTAACCATTTCAGATTGCCCTACCCACCATCGGAAACTGAGTATAATGGGGTAAATGCTTCCAAAGCCATCGCCAGGCAGGGAGGTGATTCGCCTCAGACCCGGCTCTGGTGGACGAAATAAATAACAATGAGCAATTAGAAATGAGTAATTAGCAATTGGAATACAATGGGTTGGTTTGCATTCAATGGGTCATTCCGGGCAAAACGATGGATTCCTCACTGCTTTCGGGATGACTCTGCGCCCGGAATGACCCTACGCTCGTTACGACCGCAACACTACCAAAGATAAGTCTTGAAAGTCGTTGATTAATAGTTGGTTTAACCATTCGAATAGCTAAGTGAGGCTGTCTCAAAATATTATTTTTTGCCAACTAATCTTGAGCCCACTCCGAAAAGTCGACCTGCAAAAATAAGTTGAAAACTTAAGCCTTTTACTTTCTTTTGCCTTGATGCAAAAGAAAGTAACAAAGAAAAGATCAAGACTTCATAAAAAATTTCTGGTTTTCTGCGGGTCGTTTCAACCGGCGCGATGCAAGCCGCTCTAAGCCAATGCCGGCGCCATCTTCTGCATCGCTTGCGAGGCCGGCGCATTGAGCCTTCCCTTGAAAACCACGAAATTTTTATGAGGTCAACGGATCAATCACCCCTGTTATGCTTAACCGATTTTTCTCTAAGTCGTATAATAATGAAAAATATCACAAAATATTGACTAAATAGATGTCTTTTCCGGAGTGTCAGTGATTTTGAGTGCCAGGTCTTTCAAACAGTATAATGATTCCAGGAAATGGCATAATCTCAGATTATTGAATTTAGTGTTGACGGACGCAGTATCCGAATGGACAGTAAGCTGATCGGGAGCAACATCGCTGTTTTTTCGCGTTATGAAATCGTACATAATACGTTGCTTTTGTTTTATAAGAGTCTGGAAGAAAGCAGAATACAACGAATTGGAAAGAAGTTAAGAGTTCAATTGAATGAGATTGCCGGGGAAGAATCGCAAAAAGTTGTTTATCGCAGTACCCGTGAGCAGATTAATAAAAAGATAAAAGTTTTGGGAGAGCTTATATATCAGGTTATCAGGGCAGTAAAAGATGAAAGTAACGAGTACTATCATTTATTGAAACGGGTTATTAATAAGCAGTACAAAGTGCTGGATGGCCATATGGTTGAACTTCGACCTAAAGAAGAGATTCAATCGGACAGTGTTCAATCGCCACATGATCCCGAATGCGCTTACAGAAATAAGGGAGATCAGAAGGTTAAAGGATATAGCGTGAATATCACAGAAACCAATTCGGAGACCACGCTAAATCTGATCACCACTGTTGAGGTAGATAAAGCCAATGTTCCGGATACAAGTTTTGTTAAATCGGCTTTGGAAAGTACCCAGGAACTTACCGGTCAACCCATTGAAAAAGTATATGCTGACGGAACATATCAACAACCAATGAAATATTTAAAGCACAACTATCAGGAAAGACTAAAAGGAGTAAGCAGGATACCTGGTATATAGTAGTTGACAATGAAAAAATATACTTCAAACCCAAGGCTATCAGGGCTTCATTACTCAAACGTCAAATCGGAAAACGTCCGCCAGAGGAATTAAGAAAGCGAAATAGTAAGTTTTTTGTGGTATAAATCCTCTAATATCACCTCCCGAAATAAGATGCAGGCAGGTATAGCAAATAGCAAACCACTATATGTAATATATTTAATTGTATTAATATTATGCTTGCCTCAACTCAGTACGATTCTCACCTTAAAAAGAGGGCATGGAGTGGACGCAATTTCTAAATTTGTGAATTCGTGGTTAAAATAATATGTTTTCGGAGTGGGCTCAATCTTTAAAATACCAAATCTCACCAAATTTATAGTTTTGATATTCAGCACTTTGTGTAAATTGATGACTTAGTGTTTTGGTGGCTATTATGAATTTTCAAGGTTTTGAGACAGCCTCTTTTTTTTTGTATTTTCATTAGCGAACTTCGTAATTCACATGGCGCCTTTGCGAGAACTTTCTTCAGACGGGCTTTATACAAAGCCGCTAAGGATTCGCAAAGGAATTAAGAAAAATGCATGATTTCGTTGTTGTCAGATACGTAGTTGTAAAACCTTTCCTTTGGATCTGGGAGAACTCGTTAATAGTGCCTTCAAAAAACCAAAAACTATAAACCAAAAACATAGTCACCAGTCACCAATTACCTGTAACGTTTCCATAAAGTTGAATTTATTGAATACTTTTGTAATCGATAAAAATGGTGTAAATGAAACCTTTGAACAGACCTCTGTTATATTGTTTAATAATCGCTTTCAGCCTGTTCCTGTATCTGCCGGCTACTTTCTCACAAACCAGCCAGATGAAGGATGGCCCTGCTGTGTTTTATTACCCGAACGGCAATAAAGCCAGCGAGGGATTGATGCGTAACGGAAAACCCGACGGTTACTGGAAAACATACTACGAAAACGGCACACTGAAATCCGAAGGTAACCGTAAAGAATTTGAACTGGACAGTACCTGGAAATTCTATGATGAGCTGGGCAACCTTACCACCGAAATTGAATATAAAAACAGTAAAAAAAACGGCACCCGCAAAACATACCGGGAAGAAGAGACTATCAGTGAAACCTTTATCAATGATGTAAAGCAGGGACTGACCACCGTGACCAATAAACAAGGGTTGATAATTAGAACCATTCCCTTTACTGACGGACTGGAAAACGGACTTTCAAAAGAATTTGCCCCCGATGGAAGGGTGATTACCCTGGTAGAATACAAAAAAGGATTTATTACCAGTCAGGAAAGGATCAACCGAATGGATAAAAATGGCTGGAAGCAGGGAGGCTGGAAGTTTTTCCACCCCAACGGCCTGGTTAAAACCGAAGGAACCTACCGTGATGACAAACGCGACGGCTATTTCAAGGATTATGACACTACCGGCAGCCTCATCGCTACTTTTAAATATATCGATGATGTGAAACAGGAAGAAGCGCCCGAACTGGCCCGCCTGCAAATGAGAACCGAATATTATCCCGACGGAAAAATTAAGAAAACAACGACCTACAAGGAAAACATACCCGAAGGCATAAGCCGTGACTACTCTGAAGAAGGAAAGATCATAAGTTCAGAAATATTCCGCAATGGAAAAGTGATCGGAAAAGGTATTGTGGAAGAAAATGGCCGGCGAACCGGATTCTGGCAGGAATATGATGAAGAAGGCAACCTCAGGGCAGAAGGAAATTACCTTTCAGGCAAAAGAACCGGCGAATGGAAGTTTTATTTCGCTAATGGCAATCTGGAACAGAAAGGCAAATACGATGATAAAGGCCAGCCGGTTGGAAGATGGGTATGGTATTTCCCTGACCAGACTGTAAGACGCGAGGAAAGTTACCTGAACGGCATGCTCGACGGAATGATGACCGAATACAATGACACCAGCGAAATAATAGCCGAAGGCGAATATATCGAAGGAGAAGAAGAAGGTCCATGGTTGTTGATGAACGGAGAAATTAAAGAAGAGGGTGAGTTTTCGATGGGTGAGCGCAGCGGAGTCTGGAAATATTTTTTTCCGGATGGCATCCTGAGTTTCGAAGGCGAATTTATCGACGGCAACCCCAACGGAAAGCACGTGTATTATTATGACAACGGAAAAGTACGCGATGAGATCGAATATGTAATGGGCATCAAACAGGGTGAATGGAAACAATACAATTCCGACGGCAACCTCGAAATTGTGATTACCTACGACAACGGCTACGAAAAGAAATGGGACGGGGTGGACATCTCTTCTTCATTTGAAGGGCTTGAGGATGATTAGATTATAAGGCCGGGAAGGCGAAAGGGAATAATAAATTATAAATTGAAATTCAATTAGTTAGCATAACTATCCACGAGTCATCCCGAACGAAGTGATAGATCCCTTGCTTCGCTCGGGATGACCGCTTCGCCCGCGATGATTCCTCAATAGTATAATCTCCTTCCTTTTCAAATTTTCAATCGTCAATCGTAATTCGTCAATCGTAATTCGTCAATTATCTTCCTATCCGCAATGGAAGTATTGGTTCACCAGTTTCAGAATTTCTTCCGGATTATCCTTTATCTGAGCCCTTAACTCCTGGTCGTTGAATTTTTTGAGTTTCCGGATGGTAGAATCGATCAATCCTTTAGTAAACACGTTGTATTTTTCATAAACGGCTCTTTGCATTTCAAGACGATTCCCTGAATCAAAACAGGAGGGTGGAAGTTTTTCAAGTTTATCAACCCTGGCTTTGTGTTCTTCATGGAAGATATTCACGTCAACATAAGTATCCTTGGCAAAGTCGAGTGCGTTTTCCATTTCGAATCCATGGCGGGCTGCCACCACCAGTCCGGCCAGCAGCAGATATACATCAGCCGACCCGTCGGGACAACGGAATTCTACTGTCTGGCGTGAAATAGGTTCAGCGAACACCGCCGTTTCGTTGGGATTGGCTTTGTAAATCATGTTGGCACCCGATCGCCAACCCAGCGGAACCCTGACCAGTACCGAGCGGTTACGGTCGCCCCAGCAGATGTTGGTGGGCGCTTCCTGGTGAGGTACCAGGCGGAAATAGGAGGTGGGATTGGTATTTCCAAATGCCGTAAGTGATGGCGCCAGGTGCAGATACCCGGCAATAGCCTTGCGGGCAATATCGCTGAGGCCATTTTCATCCACCATCATATTCTGGTTATCTTTAACAATCCGGGTGTGTATATGCATGCCACTGCCGGCTTTTCCCACAGTTATCTTGGGTGCAAAAGTAATGGTGACCCCATATTTATAAGCCAGATTCCGAAGAATCCATTTGGCAATAACCAGCTGATCGGCAGCATCTTCCACATTCACGGGCAGAAATTCAAGTTCATTTTGCTCATACATTTGATCACCGAGCGTGAAATTTCCCACTTCCGAGTGTCCGTATTTCAAAGTACCGCCACACTGGGCAATGGCCAGCATGGCTTCACGCCTGAAGGCACCCCATTTGGTAAAAGGCATGGACTCATGGTAGCCTCTCTGATCAACCGCTTCAAATAAAGTATCTTTTTCGCTGATGATATAGTATTCCAACTCACCCATGGCTTCAAAGGTCATCCCGGTGACTTTTTTAAATGATTCGTGGGCTTTTTGCAAAATATTCTGAGGGGCGCTGTCCACCGGGTTTCCATCCTTATCGAAAAAAGAACAGAGGATATCCAGTGCCGGAATATCGGAAAACGGGTTTACAAATGCGGTTTTATAGCGTGGGATTACATAAAGATCGCTTGACCCTGCTTCAAAATGTGAAAACAGGCTGGAGCCATCAACCCGCTCTCCCAGCGTAAGAATTTCTTCAAGATGCTGGCGGTTGTTGATAACAAAACTCAGGACCTTGAGCCGGCCATCTTCTCCGGAGTATCTGAAATTAATCAGTTCGATGTTGTGATCCTCAATAAACAATATCAGGTCGTCACGAGTAAACTGAGATGCCGGTTTGTTCAGGTACTGAACCAGCGGATTGGGATTGAGCGCAATGGTTTTTTCCATCATAACGGTAGAATTTTCTTCTTATGATAAATTGACATTGCCGCAAAAATAGGATAAAAGATTGATCCGGATTACTGGTAAACAAGTTTTTTGTTAACGGATTAACACTAAACAATTCCCGGAGTGCTATGTTAATGAAAATTATACCTTTGCATCCTTTTTACCAGTTATGAGCGCCGAAGTCATTTCCTTAAGCCTGTTTACCCTGTTTATCATAATATTACTTATTATTGACCTGGGGGTATTCAATAAAAAAAGCCATGCGATTTCTTTTAAAGAGTCGCTGTTTTTTTCTGTATTCTGGATATTGCTGGCCCTTGGTTTTTATTATGTGATCACACGCTATGGTCACTGGATCCATGGAATTGAAACCATTGAGGATATTGCCGCCAAGATCAAACTATATCATCATCCCATAAGAATTGACGGATTAAGCTATGAGGATGCCCTTACGGTATATCAAAAAAACCTGGGACTGGAATATTTAACAGGTTACCTGATTGAAAAGGCTTTGTCGATCGACAATATTTTTGTGATCGTTTTGATTTTCACAAGCTTCGGGGTGAAGCCTGAATATTATCACCGAATCCTTTTCTGGGGCATTTTCGGAGCTATCGTGATGCGTTTCATTTTTATCTTTTTCAGCGCACTGCTCATTCAGCAATTTTCATGGGTTCTTTACATTTTCGGACTGATGCTGATCTATTCCGGTTATAAGATGTACCAGAACCGTAATAACGACGAAAAAATTGATACCAGCGAGCACCCGGTGGTTAAGCTGGCTTCCAGGTATTTCCGGATCGAGAAGGATTATGTGGGTCAGCGATTCACCATCCGCAAAAATAAAAAGCTCTATTTTACACCCTTGTTTCTTGTTTTGTTGGTTATTGAATTTACCGATGTGATTTTTGCCATCGATTCGGTCCCGGCTATTTTCTCGGTTACGGAAGACCCTTACATTGTTTTCTTTTCCAATATTTTCGCCATCATCGGATTAAGATCCTTATTCTTCCTGCTTGCCAGTATGATCAATGTTTTTCATTTCCTCAAGCCTGGATTATCAATTCTGCTTGTATATATCGGTATTAAACTGCTTACTCATGATTATCTGGATCAGATCGGATTCAAAACTGAACACTCCCTTTACATCATAGTGGCCATTCTGGCTGGCAGCATTCTGCTGTCTGTAATCTTTCCGAAAAAGAAGCAAAACCAGGCTTCTGATTCAAACCAAAAAATTGATCAATAGCCAATTAATATGGAACATTTCTATATTATTATTCTCGCTTTATTGGTAATCCTGGCCATCTCCGATCTTATGGTCGGGGTGGGAAACGATGCCGTGAATTTTCTGAACTCGGCCATAGGGTCAAAAGCGGCGCCACTTCCGGTAATTATGGCCGTGGCTATTGCCGGAATACTTGTCGGAACCCTGTTTTCAAGCGGAATGATGGAAATTGCACGCTCCGGTTTGTTTGATCCGGGCCAGTTTCATTTCAACGAAGTCATGATCATTTTTCTGGCCGTAATGATCACGGATGTGTTGCTTCTTAATACTTTCAACAGCCTGGGATTGCCTACCTCCACTACTGTCTCCATTGTTTTTGAACTCCTGGGGGCATCAGTGGGTGTGGCCATTTTAAAGATTATGGCCTCCGATGTTCCTTTTCAGGAGCTTGCCCGGTATATCAATACCGGTAAAGCGCTGGCGATTATTACAGGAATATTGTTTTCGGTAATCGTGGCTTTTACTTTTGGAAGTCTGCTCCAATATGTCAGCAGGTTGTTATTCTCCTTTAATTTTAAGCCAAGAATGAAGTACCTTGGCGGACTTTGGGCCGGTTTTTCCATTACCGCCATCACCTATTTCATGATCATCAAAGGAGCCAAAGGCGCTTCTTTTATTCCCAATGGAACGGTTGAATTTATTGAAAGCCATTCCATTTCCATTCTGCTGATCAGCATCCTTGGATGGAGCGCTTTCTTTCAGTTGTTGATCTGGTTATTCAGAGTGGATGTGTTGAAAATTGTGGTTCTGATCGGCACCTTTGCCCTGGCTATGGCCTTTGCCGGAAACGACCTCGTAAATTTTATCGGGGTACCTATGGCCGGATGGGAATCTTTTAAAATTTACCAGAGTATTCCGGAGGCCGGAAACGGCAATTTGCTGATGGAAGGACTTAAAGCGCCCATACAAACCAATTCGTGGTTGCTGATCCTATCTGGAGTGGTAATGGCATTGACTCTTATATTTTCCAGAAAAGCCAAAAAAGTGATAAAAACCAGTTTGAATCTGAGCCGGCAGGAAGAAGGAGACGAAAGGTTTTCATCCACCGCGTTATCGAGAAGTATCGTAAGGCTCTCTGTAAATATTGGAAAAAACATGGATGCCATTATGCCTGAAAAGCTTAGGCAGTTTTTAGCCCGGCAATTTGAAGTCCATGCCGAGATAAAGCAAAATACCAAACCGCAGGTATCGTTCGATATGGTAAGAGCTTCTGTAAATCTGGTGGTTGCCAGTGCCTTGATCGCCTTTGGCACTTCAATGAAACTCCCTCTTAGTACAACCTATGTAACTTTTATGGTAGCTATGGGATCGTCTTTCGCCGATGGCGCCTGGGGACGTGAAAGCGCTGTGTACCGGGTTACCGGGGTAGTATCGGTTATCGGTGGATGGTTTGTTACGGCATTTGTAGCTTTCACAGCGACCATGATCATCAGTATGATTATGTTTTCAGGCGGCGAAATTGCCGTATATCTGCTCAGCGCCATCACAGTGTTCGTTCTTGTAAGGGAACACCGGTCGTTTAAGAAAAAAGACCAGGAAGAGGTTAAAGTAGCGGAAGCCGATTCAACCCTCACCGAACTTACCGGACAGGAATTGTTTGAAAAAGGAACCCTGAACATTATTTCTCATCTGAAAACTACCAATACGCTGTATGTCAGGACGCTTAATGCCTTGTTTGCCGAAGACCGGAAAAAGATCAAGGAGGTTCATGATGAAATTGTTCAGTTGGATAGGCATACTAAAATGCTCAAAAACAACATTCACAAGACCTTGGGAAGGATTTCAGAAGATTCAATGGAATCCGGCCAGTACTATGTTCAGGTAATTGATTATCTGCGCGAGATTTCACATTGTCTGAATTATATTTCTGAACCTTGTGTTGAACACATTGAAAACAATCACAAAGGACTGATTGCTGCTCAGAAAACCGAGTTAAACAAGCTGATTGCTTCCATCAGCGCTATGATCAAACTCATCAGGGAAATGATCGAAAACAAAGATTTCGGACAACAGGCTGAAGCCATTAAATTGCAAACCGGAATTTTAGAATCTATTGAAAAAATGAGAAAAGCTCAGGTGAAGCGTATTAAAGCCAAGGAATCGGGTACCCGAAACAGTGTGTTATTCCTGAACATTCTCTCCGAATCTAAAAACCTGACTCTTTTTACCGTCAATCTGTACAAATCACAGCGCGACTTTATCATTGCTGCCGAAAAGCAGGATCAGCTGTTTAATGCCTGACGGATTTGATTCAGCGCTTTTTCCAGTATTGACTTTGGACAGGCAATATTAAGGCGCATGAATCCTGAACCGGGAGCACCGAATTGAATGCCCGGATTTAACCCGACACCTGCCTTTTCAATAAAAAAAGTTTTCAATTCATCATCACTCATGCCCATTCCGCGGCAATCCAGCCAAACCAGGTATGTTGCCTCTGGCATCATCATTTTTATTTGTGGAATATGTTTTTCAAAATAATCTGATGTGAAATCCAGGTTCCCTTTCAAATAAACCAGCAGTTCCTCGAGCCAGGGTTTCCCGTGGTTGTAGGCGGCTTCCAGTGCTATTGTGCCAAAAATATTGCCCATCGTAATATGCAGCGAATCCATTACCTGATTGATTTTTTTCCGGAGTTCTTCATTTTTCACGATCAGGTAGGAACTGGAAAGCCCGGCCGTATTGAAGGTTTTGCTGGGGGCATTTACAGTTACGGTTATTTCTAACAATTGCTCTGAAATCGAAGCCATGGGTGTATGCACATTAGGAGCAAATACGAGGTCGGAATGAATCTCATCAGAAAGAATAAGGACCCCGTAATCCAAACATAATTTTCCCAATCGTTGCAGTTCTTCGCGGGTCCAAACCCGTCCCCCCGGATTTTGCGGACTGCATAGGATCAGCATCCGGGCTCCCTCTTTCATTTTTTCCTCAAGGTCGGCAAAGTCCATCAGCATTCTGTTATTCTCTGTAATCAGATGGTTGTCCATCAGGATACGGCCATGATCTTTTACGGCTCCGAAAAAGGGAAAGTAAACCGGGGATTGTACTATAATTTTATCGCCGGGTTGGGTGAGTGCCAGCACAATGAAATTAAGAGCGGGCACCACGCCTGGAGAAAAAACAATCCATTCTTTATGAATCTCCCATGAATGTTGAATTTTCATCCAATTGATGATCGCTTCATAAAAAGAGTCCGACCGAATGGAGTACCCGAATATTCCATGGCCTGCCCGGTTAATGATGGCCTGTGAAATGCAATCGGGGGCTTTAAAATCCATGTCAGCTACCCACATGGGTATCAGATCATCATGACCAAAATAGCTTTTTCTCAGGTCATATTTAACACAGGCGGTGTTTTCGCGGGGAATGATTTCATCGAAGTTATATTGCATCGGGGTAAAAATAATTTAAGATAAACGGACGTTAAAACAGGGATTTATGAAACAAATATTAAATGGGATTACAGAAGCGCAAAAATGCAAAAATTTAAAACCTTATTTATTTTTGGTCTGATTTCTCTTGGGTTTATTCCATTGATTTCAGGCCAAAATCTTGACACACCCGTCATTGATTCGATAACGGTTAAATACATTAACAACTCCGGGTGGGCTCATTTAAACTGGCAGCTTAATCCCGATCAAAACATTTATTACCGCGTTTACAGGGAAAGAATTGCCGGGAATGGGTGGGACTCCATTCCTCCAGACATATTTTATCCAAATTCGAACTACCTTGACACGACCTCAGATCCCTGCTCAAACAATGTGCGCTATTTGGTTGAGGCTCGCAATCCGTCTGGGCTTCAATCCGGTTGGAATTATAATTTCGTCAAACCCCCGTTTTTAAAAAGTGTTCACTATCAACCCTGCAATACAAGGGTAAGTTTAGAATGGTCAGAATCCTTTCCTGACATTACCCGCAAAGTAGTAAAGTATCAGATTATAGCCTGGGTTAATAATTCAACTGAGTTTACTGTTTTGGCTGATGACATACCTCCCGGTACTTCAAATTATTCAGATTTGCCTGTACAGCCCAATCTGCCCTATTCATTTGCCATCCGGGCATTCGACGATCATGAGCCCTCAGCCTACTCGTCTACTTCCTGCATTCATAGTCTGACTGCCAATCCTGCTCCGGTAATTCTTCCTGAGAGTCTCACCATAATCAGCGCGGGAACCGGTAAAACGGGAAATATTATTGTTAATAAAAATATAATCAGCTGGAAAATGGATACAGTTCCTGATCCTCCGGTGAAAGAATTCAGGGTATGGAGATCAACCGACGGAGTAAATTACGAAAACATTGCGACGGTTGAAGGTTCAGTTTTTTCATTTTCTGATATCGAATCCGATCCCACGAAAACCAGTTATTATTATAAAGTGGAAGCCATTGACCAGTGCGATTTCAGTTTAATACAGTCAGATGCCTGTAAAACCATTCATTTGGATGGGAAAGCCGACTACAATGAATGCAGACTGGACTGGACAAAGTTTATTGGCCCTGTAACACCTGTTGATTATTATATTTATATGATACTGGACGGCGACTTCAGCAATCCAATATTCCAGACTCCTGCCATTAAAGATACATTTTCAATTGTTGGAATATCCGGATTTCAGAATATCCGGGAGTTTGGCTTCTATATTCAAACCCGGACAACCACAGGCAATCCCAGCGATATCAGCAGATCAAACTATATTACTTTATCCCCTGAAACCAATCTCATACTCCCTTCGGCTTTTGATCCCGGCAGTAGTTTGGAAGAAAACCGGATTTTTAAACCCAGGTACCGGTTTCGACCAGAAAATACGAATTATTATATGGGTGTCTTCAATAAATGGGGCGAGCAGATATTTGAATCAAAAGAAGTTGAAAAGGGTTGGGACGGAAATTTACCGGACGGATCAGCTGCTCCCTCAGATGTGTATGCCTATATTGTCAGGTATCAGAGTAAGATCGGGCTGATCAAGGAATTAAAAGGAACAGTCACCCTGGTAAGGTAATCCCGTTATCGGAAGAAGGGGAAATTCAGTTAATTTCCGGATTTTTGTGAATTTCCGGATTGAACATATTTTTGAAATGCCACATTACCGCTTTATGGAAGGCCAAGGCCAAATCCAGCCTTCCCTTTAGCAAAAAAACAAGCGCATTTTTGGGGAAAGCCACCAGAAACTGATAGGCAATGGCAATGATTCCCGTCATACCCAATGCATTCCTTCTCATGAACAGTATCCGGGCGCGATTCATGTAATATATTTTGGTGGGGCTTTGTTTTCCGGTCGAAATGGATTCTTTGTGATGGATTACGGAATTGTGTACGTAATAAATCTTATAACCCGCCTTACGGATTCGCTGACACCAGTCAAGTTCTTCGTAATACAGGAAATAAATATCGGCCATCATACCTACTTTTTCAATCACCTTCCGGGGAATCAACATAGCGGCGCCATGGGCATAGGCGGTTTCCGAGTCTTCTTCAAACTGTCCTTCATCCTTCACCCCGAAACCAAATCCATAACTTCTTCCGGTAAACAGATTGATAGGGGTAATCCCTTTGGCAAATTGCATGATTCCCGGATTGTGCCAGAACATAATTTTCGGGCTTACTACACCTGTCTCGAGGTTGTTTATACATTTTTCAACAAGTGGCTCTAAAAAACCAGGTTCCACTTCGGTATCATTATTCAGGAAAAGTATATATTCTCCTGTAGCCCTCTTTACTGCAACGTTATTGCCACCGGCAAATCCCAGATTCTCTTTGAGCTGAATGAAATTCACCCAGGGATGTTGCTCCGGAATTATGGCCGGATCATCGTTAGGAGAGGCATTATCCACAATAAATACTTCGATATTGGGATAAGTGATCTTTTTCAACGTATCCAGCATCTGGCAGGTTACCTCTGGATGATCGTAATTGATGGAAATAATAGATACCAGTGGATATTCTTCAGCAGGCATATTATAAGATTATTGATGCCTTAAAATTACAAAGTAATTGATACAGCCTTGAAAAAATTAAAATTATTTAGCTTTTTTTTGGCCGGCTGTTTAATTTCTAATTCTGCAAACGGTTTTGGAAGCAGGGGATCGGGTATATCCGTCAGTAAATCGTGTATCCGGTAAATGTAAAACTGCATGGCAGTTTTTCCACCTCTTTGAATATTCAGTATCACCGGTTCATCAATTATGCTGAATAAACCGTTAAATTTTTCGGCAGGATCGGTAAAATCACGGCTTGAGGTGATGTAGTAGGCATCTGTTCCAACCGGAAATCCTCCCCGCTTACGGTTTATCCAGGCATACTTGTGGATCCGTTCCAGATTGCCAATGCATAATACTTTTATCCCCAAAGGGTAGCCCAGATAATAATCCTGATGGGCGGCCGGGAACCACCGGTAACTGATTATCACAGCATTGGTATCCATAGTACCCCTGTCAAGATCAGCTTTGTGAATTTCCCGGAATTTTTCGGCAAGTTGTTTCCACCCATACATATCGAGGGTGGGATCGGTTTTTCCAAGGGAACGTTGATCGTTGGTTCCTCGCAAATCAATAATTCCATGATTTATTTGAGCTACACCCAGTATGAGAACCGAAACGAGTAATATCAGGGCAGCCAGGATGGATTTCGGAATGGCGAATCGAATGCCTTTGATATATTTTTGTTCAGAAAGAAAGGAACCTGCCACCAGAATCAGCCCAAGATAGGAGGGTCCGGTCCAGTGTGGAAGGGTTTGCCGGAACAAGGAAAAAAACAGGAACAGCAATATAAGCGGCAATGATATCAGCAGTAACATGGGGATATAATGCCGGTCGATCCTCGACTCACGCCGTAACATCCATATCAGGCCCAGTATGATCAGCCCGAAATTTATGGGATTGTTATACAGGATCTGTCCTGATAATTCGGTCAGAAAAAAATCCGGCCGGATACCTGTTTCAAAAAAGCTAACCCGTTCGCCATGAAAAGTAAAGCTGATGAAGTCATTTTCAATATTCCACATAATAACCGGTGAAAAAACAGCGGCAGACATGATCATAGCCAGATAGAAATCGAATCTGCGGAGCCATACCCGGTTGAATAATACTACATAGGCCACGATTCCTACCCATAAAAAAACAGAGGTGTATTTTGATAACATGGCCAGTCCTACTGTAATTCCGGTTAAAAACATGTAAAGCTGGTCGCGTTTGCCGGGATGCGGGGATGGCAGGGCCTGCACCATAAGCCATAAAGTCAGCAGCCAGAAAAATCCCTGGGGCGTATCAGGAAGCATAAAAATTCCGGAAATCACGAAGCAATATACCGATGAAGTGTACAGCAATGCAGCGTATAATCCGGTAAGACTGTCCTTGATGGCTCTGCCGATGAGATAGATCAGCCAGGTATTGATGCCTCCAAGCATTACCGGACCAAGCCGTATGAAGAATTCATGATCGAACAGCAGGTCAAGGGTGGTGGCCTGAATCAGCATCCCCACCATGGGCGGATGGTCGAAATGGCTCAAATCGGGGAACAATGCATAGGTCCAGTAATATACTTCATCATTCCCCAGCTCAATGATTCCGGCAATAATACCCCGGACCAATGTTGACATTAGGGTAAGAATGATCATAACATTCCTGATCCTGATATCCTCCGGTGTGTTTTTAACCATGGTTTGCCAATGAATTTGTTATAAAAAGATGGAAAAGATTAATTACTAACTGTAATACCTTTTAGGACTTAACCTTCTTCTTTTTTTGCGCCGCTTTCTGTACAAAACAGCCGTCAGCACCAATACAAAAAGCAGTGAAAAGGCGATGGTCCTGTATATCAATGTATTGTGACGGTTTACTGCAGCAGCAGCTTTCATAACCGGAGTGTCTCCTTCGTATCTGAAAACCGGGTTCAGAAAGAACCGGGTGTGGTTGGGAAACATGATTTCAGTACGGATGTAGGTGTCCCAGGGTTGGATAAAATAGGTGCCTTCATCGGTGTTGGCAATATTTCTTAGCACTTTGCCATCCTGCCCTACAAAAGTGATTTTCTCTGCTGGTTCAGTTAATAGAATTTTAAGGACATTATCCGTCACCTTGCAGGAAAGAAGTTGAGGGACCAGTTTTGCCTTTTCGGCTTTTATTTCGAAAGGTTCATCATAATCCATATGAATATCCGCGGCATATGCTTTCCCGCTTTTCAAGGCCGCATATACTGCCTCTGGTTTTAGAGAAGGGGTATTGATATAGGTACAAACCCTGCCTACTTCTTCAGGTACTGAGATGTCGTGGGCGTCATCATTCGCCAGGAGGTAATGCAGGTTTCCGGCAGAAAGAGCCGCATCCCAGTGAGGGATCGAATACCTGATCTGATTGAAGGCTTCTATCAGATCATAATTGGTCAGCAATTTCATATCCTCTAAAGAATAGGCATTCCTGATTCTTGGATGAGCAATGGCAACTACTTCATTATCCGGCTCCAGTAAATCGAGAATATACTGTTTCTGATGAACTGACTGGTAAAATGGAAAATCAAACCAGAGTACTTTGCGGGCACCCAAACAAATCTGATGATTTTTGAAAATTCCGTAACCATGCTCATAAACCGGAATATAGTTTTCGCTATCGGAGTTATAAGGATTGATCTGCATATAATCCGAGATGGTTATGATATCATACCCCAGCTTCCGGTAAATGCTGTAAATACCTTCGTTATTATTCTTCCAGCCGTTGGTGAAACCAAACCAAACCTTCGACTGAACCTGGAAATTTGCTTTCTTCCAGTCGGTGGGTTCCAGGTCATCATAGGGGTTAAATATTTTATCCCCTTTGAATGGTGCGGGTTCAGCAAAATCATACACCGGTGTCAGGGCATAAAAAACGTAAAACACCCCTGATAACGCGAGGAAAATGAATACAATCAGTTTTCGGATGAAAGAAAAAATGATACGCATCTGGGCAGCGCCCGGTTAGTATGTACAGGCTAAGCAAAATTAGAAAATTATTATTCATAATCAGAAATATGTAACCTTTTTACATTTTTATCGTCTATATTTGTTAAACCATTAGATTACATAATTTATAAAAATTTAAAGCTATGAATTATCAGGAACCAAAACGTTTTATGCGTAGTACCCGGAACAAGGTATTTGCCGGTGTGGCAGGGGGTCTGGGTGAATATTTCAATGTCGATCCCGTTATCCTCAGGGTGATTTTTGTGTTGCTTGCCCTGTTCGGTGGCGGGGGAGTACTGATCTATATTATACTGTGGATTGCGCTTCCTGAAGATCTCAATTTCAGGTATAACTATTACAACTATTCAGCGTATTCGTCGCCCTCATCACCGCCTCCATCCGAAGAGACCAAAACAGAGGCAGCCGGTAACGAAGATATTGACCCTGAAAAAAAAGCAGAAGACCGTACCTATTCACCTCCTTTGAACCCGGAAGTTAAAAAAGGCGGTTTAATAGCCGGAATCATACTTATAGTCGTGGGTGGACTCTTTCTGATCCGTCAGCTGGATCTGATTCCTTTCCGCGATATCTGGCCCGCATTGTTTATACTTGGCGGTTTAGCCCTGATTATCAACTCATCTGTTAAATCCAAATAGCCATGAAAAGAAGCAGTTTTTTCTGGGGATTTTTCCTATTCGGACTGGGTTCCCTGTTGTTACTCAATAAGATGAATTATCTTTATATCTGGTGGGATTCCATTCTTGGCCTCTGGCCATTTATTCTGATTTTAGTGGGTATCACCCTGCTTCCATTGAACCGGTTCATTAAGATTGGACTCGGATTGCTTTGGATTGCCGGTACCATTTTCTATGTCTCCAAAGCAGATGCATATACGCATCATTGGTTTGACTTCAGACCCTGGGATGATGATGAATCCACCTGGTATGATCAAACAGATAAGACGTCGTTTATTGCTATGGATTCCACCATTACCAATGCCGTTTTGGAACTGGATGCCGCTGCCGGTAACTATGAAATCTACGGAACTACCAGCCATCTGTTATTTCTCAGTCAGGAGGGCACGGTGGCCCCTTTCAGCCTCCGGAATGATACGGCCGGTAACTCGGCAGTGATAAAAATATCGATGAAAGGGAAGCACTTCAAAACCAAAAAGAACAAATACAGAAATGAGTCGGTCATTCAGCTCAATGAAAATCCTGTATGGGATCTGAACCTTGAAGTGGGCGCCGCAACGGTTGATTTCGACCTTTCCCCTTTTAAAGTGGGTCGTATCGACCTCGACGGCGGAGCTACTTCCGTAAAAATCAGGTTAGGGGGTAAATCGCCCAGAACCGATGTGGATATAGAAACCGGAGCTTCTTCTGTGGATATTGAAGTACCCCTCAATACCGGATGCGAAGTGAAAACCAGTACAGTGCTTACGGATAAATCCCTCGAGGGATTTGAAAAAATAAGCACCGGATTGTACCGCACCCCCGGATTTGATGCAGACTCAAACCGTATATTCATTAATGTGGATGCCGCTATGGCCAGCATTAAAGTAAGACGATACTAAAGATTGATCTGGCGGTTATGAATACAGATCTGCAAAATCGTAAAAAATCCAGGCTGGGGTTAGGTGTGGCACTGGGTTTCCTTTTCGGTGCCATTGGAGGTGTGTTGACCGGAATCTATTACGGCGACCTGGCACTCTCCCTGTCAATTGGGGTAGGTGCAGGACTGGCTGCAGGCGCCGGCATTGGAGCCGCACTGGGAAAATAACCGGATGCAACGCAGTTGCCTGTAAATGTCTGTTTACACTACGCCTTTTAGCCACTCTAATGGTAATAATGCAGATATTTGCAGAAAATTTAATTCATGCCAATCCAAAAAGCCAGCTTCAGGGTAGAGGGCATGTCGTGCACAGCTTGTTCGGCAGCAGTGGATGATTGTTTGAACCGGGTACCGGGCGTTAAACAGGCCTCGGTAAATTTTTCCGATTCCTCAGCCCTGGTTGAATTTGATCCCTCCCTTACCACTTTAGAGTCCCTGAAAAAGGCGGTTTCAGATGCCGGATATTCCCTGACAGAAATTGCAGGCATCAATCCCGGCGACTTTGACAAAACCGACAGGGAGGGAATCCGGAAGATGAGGAACCGTGCAGGGCTGTCACTTCTTTTCACCATCCCGGTTTTTATCATTTCCATGTTTTACCACTCCATGCCGTTTGGAAACCTGATTATGATGTTACTTACCATACCGGTAATTTGGTCAGGAAGAGATTTTTTCATCCATGCCTGGAAAAGGGCCAAACATCTTTCAGCCGGTATGGATACGCTGGTTGCTATGAGTACCGGGATTGCGTTTATCTATAGCATCACGAATACTCTATTCCCGTATCTGCACCAGTCTGAAAATACTGAACCTCATGTTTATTATGAATCGGCCTGTGTAATAATTACTTTTATCATGTTGGGCAAACTGCTTGAAAACAGAGCCCGTTTCAGTACATCGGCATCCATCCGTAAGCTCATGAAATTAACCCCTCAACGGGCTAACCTGGTCAGGGGCAATCAGATTGAGGATGTACCGGCCGATACGGTAAAACCCGGAGATATACTTCTGGTAAAACCCGGTGAATACATTCCTTTGGACGGAGAGATCATTTCAGGAAACAGTACGGTGGATGAAAGCATGATAACCGGCGAATCGCTCCCGGTTGAGAAAACAGCCGGACAACCTGTTACCGGAGCTACTCTCAATATAAACGGAAGCTTCCGGATGAAGGTGACCCGGGTTGGAGTCGACACCCTTCTTGCACGGATCGTGAATACGGTAAAAGAAGCCCAATCGTCGAAAGCGCCGGTACAACAGCTGACCGACCGGATTGCCGGATATTTTGTACCTTCTGTAATTGCGATCGCCTTTATAACCAGTTTGTGTTGGTGGATTATAGGGAAAGATCTGCCCTTTATTCTGACTACCGGAATTACGGTACTCATCATTTCATGCCCCTGCGCGCTTGGCCTGGCTACCCCAACCGCCCTGATAGCGGGAATTGGAAAAGCCGCCGGAAAGGGTATACTCATCAGGGATGCACAGGCATTGGAAATGATTAATAAAGCACAAATAATTATTCTTGATAAAACCGGCACTATAACCGAAGGAAAACCGGTAGTGCAGTCTCTTATGTTTAATAAGGAGAATGATTCGGAAACACTGGCCATGATTGCAGGGGCTGAATCGGTATCGGAACATCCCCTGGCCAAAGCCATCACCGGGTATTTGCAAAACCTGAGAGTACAGACAGTTTTTCCTTCCTCTTTTAAAAACTACCCTGGAATGGGAATCAGGGCTCAGTTTCCGGATAATACAGTGGTTATAGGAAATGAAATGCTGATGAAAGAGAATGGGATCCATGTGCATAAAGAAACATTGGATTTGTCTGATTTTAAGGGTGAAGTATTTATTGGAATCAATGGGATTCATCATGGTACATTCCGGATTGCCGATTCCCTTAAAATGAATGCTGCTGAAATGGTTAAGAACCTGCAGGCGCTTGATCTGGAAGTACATCTGGTAAGCGGGGATAATGCTGAAACTGTGAGCCGGCTGGCACAGCAACTCGGAATAGAAAATTTTGCAGGCGGGGTTTCGCCAACCGGTAAAAAAGAATACATTGAAAGACTGAAAAATACCGGTAGAATTACGGCCATGGCGGGCGACGGGATTAATGATGCCCCGGCTCTTGCCATAGCCGATGCTGGAATAGCCATGGGTAACGGAACCGATATAGCCATGGAGGTGGCTGGTATGACCCTGATAAAAGGAGACCTGGCCAAAATCCTGGAGGCGATAATCATTTCAGGAAAAACAGTCAGAACCATTCGCCAAAACCTTTTCTGGGCATTCCTTTATAATGTGATTGCCATTCCGGTTGCTGCCGGAATATTGTATCCAATTACCGGTATTTTGCTTAATCCGATGGCCGCAGCGCTGGCAATGGCCTTCAGCTCGGTTTCGGTAGTTTCTAACAGTCTCCTTTTAAAACTCACAAAATGATTTGATCTGTTTTGCGTTTAAGGCTATTTGAACCCATGAAACAAATCATCTCCTCTCTGATTAAGCAGTTGGTATTCTGGATGCTTTTCTTTGCTTTTGCAAGGGGAATTTTCTTTTTGTTTCATATTCATTCTCTTAAAGTTGATGGCGCCACACTTTCTGATACCCTTGCCGGCTTTTATCATGCTCTGAAACTCGATCTGGCCACAGCCTGCTATTTTCTGGTAATTCCGTCTATTCTTCTCCTGGTTCAATCCATCAGGACTTTCAGTGTACTGAATACCATCCATAAGATTTATACGGGTATGATGCTTTTTGTTTATTCCCTGATTACGGCCGGAGAAATTGGATTGTACGGCGAATGGAAGACCAAACTCAATTATAAGGCGCTGCTTTACCTCGAACATCCGGCTGAGGTATACCGTTCAGCCTCTTCAACCGAGTTTTTTGGATTATTACTGGTGGTTGCCCTGCTTACAGGATTGTCATATTTTTTGTTCACCAGGTTCTTCTGCCAAAATATCAAATCCTTCAGAGCCAATTATTATTTTACTGTCAGCTTGCTGATTACCATTCCTCCGTTACTGGTTCTGGGTATGAGAGGAGGTATCCGGCAGATCCCGATCAGTCAGAGCGAATCCTATTATTCTGAGAAAAACATCCTCAATCTTGCGGCAACCAACAATGCCTTTAACCTGTTTACAAGTATCAAGGAAAATTTAGAAAATTTCGGCAGAAATCCTTTTGTATATTTTGAAGCAGAAGATGCCGGCCGTACTGTTGAAAATCTGTACCGGATTGAAAAAGATACGACCATAAACATCCTTAGTGCCAACCGGCCTAATATTGTACTGCTGATCCTTGAAAGCTGGTCGGCCGATCTGATTGAATCGCTTGGCGGAGAGCCTGGGATTACCCCGGAGTTCAGAAAACTGGAGCAGGATGGGATACTTTTTACACAAATCCTGTCGAGCGGATCCAGATCTGAACAGGGTATGGCTACCCTTTTCAGTGGATTTCCGGCACATCCGGTATCTGCCATTACCAAGCAGCCTGACAAATTTGCCAAATTGCCCAGCCTGATTCATCTTATTAACCAGCAGGGCTATGCTTCTTCATTCTATTTTGGCGGACAGCTGATTTACGGGAATATCAAAGGCTACATGATTTTTAACCAGTTTCACCGGATAGTGGAAGGAAAAGATTTCGATCCATCGGTACCGCAGGGGAAATTAGGGGTTCATGACGAATATACGCTCGATCGCGTGTACCAGGATCTGAACCGGGAAAAACAGCCGTTTTTTTCAGCCCTGTTCACCCTGAGTTCTCATTCGCCTTATGACCAGCCCATGGAACCGGTTCTTAACTGGGGAGGGAATGAGAAAGAATACATTAACTCTGCCTGGTATGCCGATCATTGTCTGGGTGATTTCTTCAGAAAAGCAAAAACCCAGCCCTGGTTTAATAATACGCTTTTTATCCTTACGGCCGATCACAGCCATAACTCATACCGGAACTGGCCTTACCATTCCGTTGAATATCACAGCATACCTGTGCTTTTCTACGGCAATGTGATCAAACCAGAGTTCCGGGGAACGAAATGGAATCAGCCCGGTTCACAGGCGGATATGGCTGCTACCATTCTGGCACAGATGGGATTGCCTCACGATCAGTTTACATGGAGCCGGAATCTGTTTAACCCCTATTCGCCCAAATTCCGCTATTTTGGGTTTGATAACGGATTGATATGGGTGGAGCCTGCCGGAGGGTTTTGTTTTGATGCCGATCTAAAAAGATATTACTGGAAAAATCCCGGAAATCTGCCAGAGGAAGTAATAATGAATGGAAAATCCTATTTACAGGTACTTTTCCAGGAGTACACCGATTATTAATGAAGGGTATTTTATACTTTTGGAAAAAATTAAACAGTCAACTAATTCATAAAATATAGGGAAAAACCCGTCAATACACATCATCATGAAACAGGAACTGATAAAACTGGTTGGGATTAAAAAGGATTACAAGGTAGGAACCGTAGTGGTCAATGCCTTGCGGGGCATAAACCTCACCTTGTATAAGAATGAATATATTGCATTGATGGGTGCATCCGGATCGGGAAAATCAACCCTGATGAATATTATCGGTTGTCTTGATTCGCCTTCGAGCGGTCAGTACCTGCTTAACGGGAAGGATGTCAGCAAACTGAACGACGACAACCTGGCAGAAATCAGGAATAAAGAAATTGGTTTTGTATTTCAGACTTTTAATCTTTTACCCAGACAAACGGCCCTTGAAAATGTGATGTTGCCCCTGATATATGCCGGATACTCCAAATTGAAAAGGATTGAAAAGGCCAATGTGGTGATGGAAAATGTTAAATTAACCGACCGGGCACACCATAAACCCAATGAATTATCCGGAGGACAAAGACAGAGGGTGGCCATTGCCCGCGCACTGGTCAACAACCCTTCCCTGATTCTCGCTGACGAACCCACCGGAAATCTTGATTCCCGTACATCGCTCGAAATTATGGATCTTTTTGAAGCTATACACAAAGCCGGTAATACAGTAATGCTGGTTACCCACGAGGAAGATATTGCCCGGCATGCCCACAGGATCATCCGTCTCAGAGACGGGCTTGTGGAATCGGATACTGTTAATGATCATATCGTGAGTTCTAAAGATCATGCCGGTATGGTGAAAGAAATGGATACAGAAAAGGTTGCCGGTGAACAAGTTAATTGATACGCTGTTTATTCACGGAAAACTATATAACTTTTCATGGGCTACGAATTTAAAATATATACCAAAACCGGTGACAAAGGAGAAACCTCGTTAATTGGCGGAAAACGGGTTCCCAAGTACCACCAGCGGATTGAAGCATACGGTACGGTGGATGAACTGAATTCGTTCATTGGGCTGATCAGGGACCAGCAGGTTGATGATCCGGAAAAGAAAACGCTGCTTGAGATACAGGACCGCCTGTTTACCATTGAATCAATCCTGGCAACCGATGCGGACAACCCGAATCGCAAATTACCTCTGATTTCAGAACCGGATATACTCTTTCTCGAAAACGAAATCGACCGGATGAACAAAGCACTTCCTCCGCTTAAGAACTTTATATTACCCGGAGGGCATCCGGCCAACTCCTATTGTCACATTGCCCGAACCGTTTGCCGGAGAGCCGAAAGAATTACCATTAGTCTGTCGGTAAATTATCAGGTTGACGAACTGGTTATCAAATATCTGAATCGCCTCTCAGATTATCTTTTCGTACTGGCCAGGTATTTATCAAAATTTTTTAATGTTGATGAAACTATTTGGATTGCAAGGATTTAGAAAATATTTCTAAAAAAATATAAAACCTTAAATCGTTTAATTGTCAATATGAATTAATTCTATTTTTGCGAAAAATTAAAGCGCTACGATAATGTATTGGACACTCGAATTAGCCTCAAAACTGGAAGATGCCCCATGGCCGGCAACCAAAGAAGAATTGATTGATTATGCAGTTAGATCCGGAACCCCCCAGGAAGTCATCGAAAATTTGATGGAAATTGAAGACGAAGGGGAAATCTACGAAAGTATAGAAGATATCTGGCCTGATTATCCTACGAAAGAAGATTTCTTCTTTCACGAAGACGAATACTAAACTGCCTGAATAAATACGGAGAAGTTGACTTTCCCGTATTGCCGCTTCTGGCTGAAAAAAGGGTGCCTGGTAAAATCAACGTCCACAGGATGTTCAATGATTAGCCAGGCATTTTTATGTAAAAGACCGGCTCCTGTTATCTGATCGGCTAACAAGGACAGGTCGGGCAGGTCGTAGGGAGGATCGGCAAAAACAATATCAAAACTATCATCAAAATGTCTCAGGAATTGAAATACATCGGCCCTCACTGCATGTAACTGATTCAGATTGAAAACCTTTGCCTGGCTTTTTATAAAATCAACACATCTGAAATTCTTATCGACTGCCACTACTGAGGAACATCCCCGTGAGGCAAATTCAAACGACATGGAACCTGTTCCTGCAAAAAGATCCAAAACACTCAGTCCTTCAAAATCAAAATAGTTATTTAACACATTAAACAAGCCTTCCTTGGCCAGATCGGTAGTGGGTCTTACCGGAAGATTTTTGGGCGGTTTTAGTAATCTGCCGCCTAATTCGCCGCCTATAATTCGCATAACTGAAGATTTAGAAGGGGGTAATAGAAGTGTAAGGCTACACCCTCAAATTCAGGCGTATAGTTTACCCAGTTGATATTTCTGATAAAACTGATAAATCTGAAATATCTTTCAGAAATTTCGTAAAGCCCCGACTCCCTGAGTACTTCACCCAGGAAAACCAGCTCTGTGGTTTCAGGATTTAATCCGAACTGTTCCAGGGCATATAATACATAATAGGCAAAGTCTTCTTTCGATTTATAATGAAATGTGTTGAAGAACAGCAATTTATTTTCATGAGTAATCACGAGATCAAAATACTCTTTCCGGATGTGGGCAAACACCCTGGGCTCTTCCAAACGGTTCTTGAAGTTCAGTAATATGCCTTCAACCAATGCTGAAGAAAGATGATGAATTCCGCTGATATTGAATTTATTGGAAATATACTGATACAAAGTATCGGACAGGCCAAAGAGATTCACCGCATCAAGATTGGGGAGCTGATCGGCCAGAACCGCGTAATTATCCGGAACGGGATTCATGAAATTCATATACTCCTTAATGGTAGCAGATTGATAAACAGCTCTGGGAATCAGGGTGTTATAGGGTGTTTCAACGATAACCTGGGTGTGCTTGAAGGTTCTGCTCAACCAGGGATGCGTTTTAATTGTTGGTTCCATAAATTTACAAAGTGCTTCAGGCTCTATAATTCGCTGGAACTTAAACGACTGAAGCGCCAGGTATTTTTGTTCCCTGGGGTCGAAAACACAAAAAGAAAATCCATCCACTGCAAGGTGGATGGATAATCCATAAAACGAAGTATGTTCAGTATTTAAAGTAGAGTGATCAATATCAACAACTTGATGCAGCGGTTCAGGCATTGATCCTCCCGTTAATTATTCCCAGTTGCCATCGGTAGTTGGCTCGGTCATTGAACCAAGAATAAGATCTTTAACATTATCGCGGTTGATCAGATTTTCATCAAGTCCTTTCAGATAGGATCTTTTGGGAATGATAACCTCAAACACATCAACGCGCACACCACCCCGGTCGAGCTTACCCGCTTTCATGGTCATTTTTTCGCCCTCCGAAAACGGAATTACGTTCAGATCAGCCAGTTTGAATCCCGGGCGATGTTTGAATAATGAGTCGGCCGGTTTTACATAACCCACCGTATCAATGATGGCTTTCGTAAAAGTAGTATCATTGGGATCAGCGGTCATCTTAATAACCGGAATCTGACCATTTTCAAGAAACATCAACAGGGAGTCAAACGTACCTGCATACCGGTTGTTTACCTGCCGGTAAACATTTTGTGAAGTACGGATGTCTTTGAGTAATTCAATGACCACCTGGTTACGCTGGGCCATCTGCTGGTTAAAACGTACCGGCCTCATGATCGTTTCATAAATCAGGTATGCCAGCACAAGCGCTATCACTAAAAGAACAATCTGAATAATACGAAGTTTCATAGTTAAAGATTTTTGGGGTGCAAATTTAATTATTTAAAAATTCCACGCGGTGGCAAATTTAATTCAATTTGTTTTGATAATAACAAGTATGTGCGCAAATCAAAAAAATCAGCCAACTTTTTTTAAACCAGGCTACAACCCATCACGGGTTCCTTGCCCTCAACAACTGCCTCTAACTTAACCTTGACAAAAGTGTTCTTCAATATTTGTAAACCTTTGACCTGCAAAGGTATAAAGTGTTCTCCGTAACCATTGGCCCACCCTTTGGAATTGTGTCTTTCAACCAGCATTGTCTGATGTTTTCCTGCCATTGAACTGAAATATTTTCTTTTGTTGACCTCCGCAATTTCTCTGAGCATCAGACTTCGACCGGTTTTAATTTTTTCGGGAACATGCCCCGGAATTTTCCCGGCATAGGTACCCAGTCTCATGGAAAATTTGAAAGTATGAACATGACTGAAACCAATATTACTGACCATTTCCAGCGATTGCTGAAAATCTTCATCGGTTTCACCCGGAAAACCTACTATGATATCGGTGGTGAGATTGAAATCGGGATGTTGTTTCCTGAGTTTATCGGCAATTTCATAAAACGATGAAACGGTGTATTTTCTTTTCATCCGGTACAGAATCTCATCAGAGCCGCTTTGAAGGCACAGGTGAAGATGCGGGGTCATTTTGGGATGATGAATCAGATTGATGAAACGATCGCCAAATCCTTCCGGTTCAATGGAAGAAATCCTTACTCTGAAATCCCCCGGAAGATCAAGGACTTTTTCCACCAGATGGTCGAAATCCATATCTTCATGCCGGTAACGGCCAATATTTACACCCGTTAATACAATTTCCTTAAATCCAAAATCAAGTACCTGCCTGATGTTTTCAAGAATATCTGTAGCCGGCCGGCTGACAGCCCGTCCCCTCACTTTTGGAATAATGCAAAAAGTGCAGAAATTGTCGCAGCCGTCCTGGATCTTGATCAAACTACGGGTATGAAAGGAGTCTTTTGCAGCACCGAAATCAAACCTGTTTTTTTCAAAACTCATCGGATCGGATGTTTCCCCGGAAAAATGACCCTCTACTATCGAAAATATTTTGCTTTTATGCTCATTATCAACCCAATAGGTTACATGATCCCATTGGTTCAGCTGATCACGGTAATTATCCACCATGCAACCGGCTACCACGACCACCGGTTTTTCTTCTTTCCGCACCGCCTGACTGATTAGGTTCCTTGATTTATGATCGCTTTGCTGGGTTACCGTGCAGGTATTGATCACCACCACATCCGATTTTTTGCTGAAATCAACTATTTCATATCCGTTACCGGAAAACTGTGAGGCCAGTGAATCGGTTTCGCACTGGTTAAGCCGGCAGCCCAATGTTTTGAATGAAATGGTTCGCTTCATCGGTCAATAAGTTTTCGGTACTTGGTATTAATTTGCCTTCGATGGATAATTCGGCCGCTGAGATGATTTCCAAATCCACAAAACGGCCGGTCAGATTTTCATTGTCCGACTGAAAACGGGCGATGATCCGCCCTTCTGTATAGCCGGTAAAGTAGCCCGGTTTACGGTCTTTGCCGGTAACCAGAATCCGGAGTTTTTTTCCAATCAATCCCTTATTGTAAATCCTGGTGTGTTTTCGCAGTTCAAGGGATAATATTTCAAGTCGCTCCTTTTTGATTTCATGGGGAACATCATCGGCCCAACGCGAACTGGCTGCCCCCGGCCGCTGAGAATATTTGGCGATATAGGCCATATTAAATTTTACCTGTTCCATGAGCAGGCGTGAGTTTTCAAACTGTTCATCCGTTTCGCCGGTAAACCCAACAATGATATCTGTAAAAATGGTGGCCTCCGGAAGTGTTCTTCTGATTTTCTGTATGATCTGCATATACTTTTCCAGAGAATGTTTCCGGTTCATACGGATCAGCATCTTTTCATCACCCGACTGCACGGGCAGATGAATCTGACTGGCAAGAACCCGGTATCGGGCAATTACATCAATCACTTCATCCGTCATATCCCGGGGATGCGGCGAAGTAAAGTATACCCAGCAACCGGCCCCGGTCTCATCTCCGATCTGTCCAATTCTTTCCAGAAGTTCCGGGAAATGGATTTCCTGGCTTTTTTTATCCAGCCCGTATGAATTCACATTTTGTCCTAACAGGGTAACGGACTTATAGCCCCTGAGCATCAGTGATCTGACCTCTTCCAGGATCTCTTCCGAAGGACGCGATACCTCTCTTCCCCGGGTATAAGGTACTGCGCAAAATGTACAGAATTTATCACAACCGTTTTGAATGGGAACAAAGGCCTCAAATGTAGAATTATAATTGGGCGTAATATGCCAGAATTCATGAATGCTGTTGAACAGTTCCGATTCACGGCTGAGAACACCCAAAGGAGTGTTGACGCCATAGTGGCTGATCATTTCAGGCAACTGGTTCAATTCGGAGATATCGAATACAATATCGAAAAGTTTGAGAAACTTCTCTTTGTCGGCAGGCAAAACGCACCCTGATAATATGGTAATCAGGTTTTTACGGTCTTTTCGCCGGTTCCAGGTATGAATTTTATTGTAAACCTTATCAATGGCTTTTTGTCTGACCGAGCAGGCCACCATGCCAAGCAGGGATGCCTCCTCTTCATGATCGGTCCATTCATAACCCATGCGGGTTTCAATAACCTTTTTAATGCGCTCGCTGTCGGAGATATTCATCTGACAGCCCAATGTAATGAGGTGATACTTCATGAATTGTTCCAATTCTATTTCTACGGGTACACGTCAGGTGTTTAAATTAAAAATAGACTTCTGTATGTATTTGGGTACGTGGAATGCCTTTTTCAGATAAAATATCAAATACTTCCCGGATCATGCTGAAATTACCGCAAAGGTAATATTTCATCATGGTGCCCGGAAAATTAGATCTCAGGTAATCGGTTACCCTTCCATGGAAATTTCCCGATGGATCTTTTGAGATACAGGAAATATATCTGTCGGATTGATAATCCACATTTTCATATTGTTCGTTCTCATATTTTACCCCATGAATCATCCGGTAGTTAAGATCCGGATAAGATCTTACCATACTATGAAAAGGGGCAATTCCGGTGCCGGTAGCCACAAAGCAGATTTTATCAGTCAGAAAGGTTTTGGGATCCAGATTAAATACCCCCATCGGGCCGTCGATGATCAGATGATGGCCGGGTTGAAGGCTTTTGAGTGAAGGAGACACCTGCCCCTCAGCCACTTCCCTGATCAGGATTTCCAGAAATGGGTCATTTTCGCCGCTATAGATGGAATATTCACGGAATTTATTTTGGTTTTCAAGGCCGGCAAGCAGGTGTTGACCAGCTCTGAAAACCAGTCCTTTTCTGTCAAACCTGATGACAAATGTGTGATCGGTCAAATGCCTGATGCCTGTAATCGCGTGATGTTCCATGATTTAATCCCTGATGCCGCCGTGTTTTTATCTTTTTTGCTGAGTAAAATCTTTAAAATAAACAAGGCTGCCTGTTTCAGCAGCCTTATAATTGTGTGTTCCTGTTGTCCGACCAGGATTCGAACCTAGACAGGCAGAACCAAAATCTGCAGTGCTACCATTACACAATCGGACAAGTTACCAAAAAACTCATTTTGGGGCTGCAAAAATACAAAAATTTTGGATTCTAAAAATTTTGGACAAAAAAATTTAAAAGTCGGCCTTCATAAAAAATAATGTACCTTTGAACCATTCACCAACCCATCAATATTTGCTTGAAAATGAAGACTTTATTATTACTCCGTCATGCCAAATCGTCCTGGGAAAACCCTAATCTGAAAGATCATGAGCGTCCGTTGCTTCAAAAAGGACTGAAGAGAACAGGTTTGATTATAAAATATATGCTGGAAAACAGTGTGGTTCCCGATTTTATCCTGAGCAGCCCGGCAGTCCGGGCCTATGATACGGCCAAAGCCATTGCCGAAGGAATCGGGATCCCTGTTAGTTCCATTGTTACCGATGAAGCTGTTTATAAAGCCAATGTGGAGCGTCTGTATGATATAATTTATGCTTTGCCGGGCAATAAAAGCAAGGTCATGATTATCGGACATAATCCTTGTTTTACCAGTTTCAGCAATATATTCCTCGAAGAAAAAATTGACTGGATGCCCACTTCAGCCATGTTGTCCATTGATTTTGATGTGGTAGCCTGGGAGGAGATACCTACTGTAAAGCCGGTGGTGAATTTTTATATCACTCCAAAGAAACTTAAGAAAAGTGAATCGGATATTTAGCTGTTTGATAAGCTAACCCGTAATCAAAACAAATTGATATCCGTAAATACTTCAAGTTAAATTCAGGCATCCTGGTATGAAACCTAAATATAATTATTTAATAAACAGGGAGATAAGCTGGCTTGATTTCAATGCCCGGGTAATGCAGGAAGCCAGCGATCCCAATACTCCGCTGATTGAAAGGCTGAAGTTTTTAGGGATTTTCTCCAACAATCGCGATGAGTTTTTCCGGGTCAGGGTAGCTACACTTACCCGTATGACGAAGTTTGAAAAGGAAAAATCTGCTGGTGAAAACAATCCCCGGCGAACCCTCACCGAAATCAGCAAAATTGTACTGGAGCAGGAAAGGAAGTTCACACAGATTTACCGGGAAATAGTGGAGGAGTTGAAGAAATACCGAATTTATATCATTAATGAAAGTCAGCTTGATACCAATCAGGGCTTATATGTAAAAAAATACTTTCACGAAAATGTCCGGGTTCATCAGTTCCCTTTAATACTGGATAACGCCAGAGATCTGAGTTCACTTAAGGACAAATCCATTTATCTGGCCGTTCACCTGCTAAAAAGTACCCGCAAGGATTCCGAAAGTTTTGCACTGATCAAGGTGCCAACCAGCTCAGTACCCCGTTTTGTACTTCTGCCCAAAGAAAACGAGGAGCAATACATCATATTACTGGATGACGTGATCCGTTATTGTCTTGAGGATATTTTTGGTATCTTCGGGTATGATACTTTCAATGCCTACACCATCAAATTTACCAGGGATGCCGAAATGGATATTGATAATGATGTATCGAAAAGCTTCCTCGAGATTATGGCTGAAAGTATTAAACAGCGGAAAAAGGGTGTTCCGGTAAGATTCGTATATGATGAAAACATCCCTCAGCATCTTCTGAAAAAGCTTACCAAAAAGCTGAAAATTACCGATGATGATAATCTGCGCAGTGGCGGCCGCTATCATAATTTCAAAGATTTTATGTCGTTCCCTTCATCGGTAGGACCTCCCGAACTGACTTACACCAGGCTCAAACCCATCCGTCATCCGTTGGTTCTTCCCAAATTCAGTATCCTGGATGCCATTGCCAGCAATGATATCATGCTTCATTTTCCGTATCATTCCTTTAAATACATTATTGACCTTCTGCGGGAGGCCTCCATTGATCCAAAGGTTCGTTCCATAAAAATGACATTTTACCGGGCAGCCAGGGATTCCAATGTGATGAATGCCCTCATCAATGCAGCCAGAAACGGCAAATATGTGACCGTTTTTCTCGAATTACAGGCCAGGTTTGATGAAGAAGCCAATATTATGTGGGCTGAACGGTTACAGGAAGAAGGAGTAAGGGTCATTCACAGTATACCAGGACTTAAGGTTCATTGTAAGCTTATTTGTATACGACGGAAGGAGAATAATGAAAACGTGTATTATGCCAATGTGAGCACCGGCAATTTTAATGAATCCACCGCCACTGTGTATTCTGACGACAGCCTGCTCACTGCCAACCAAAAAATAGCCCGGGAGGTGAATGATGTTTTCCACCTGTTTGAAATGAAATATTCGGTACCTACTTTCAGGCATTTGGTGGTTTCACCGTTTCAAACCAGAAAATTTTTCACGCAACTGATTCAAAAAGAAATCAGTAATGCTCTCAAGGGAAAGGAAGCCTGGATCCAGCTGAAGCTCAACAGCCTGGTAGATGATCAGCTTGTTAAAAAACTATACCAGGCCAGTCAGGCCGGGGTAAAAATCGATATCATTGCCCGGGGAATCTGTGTGTTGATCCCCGGAGTGGAAGGGTTAAGTGAAAACATAAATGCTATCAGCATTGTTGATCGATTTCTGGAGCATTCGCGGATTTACATTTTCTGTAATGAAGGCGACCCGAAATATTTCATCTCCTCAGCCGACTGGATGCAACGGAACCTGGATCACCGAATTGAGGTTACCTGCCCGATCTGGGACAAAAAGATACAGGCCGAACTGAAAAATATCCTTGAAATTCAGCTGGCAGACAATACCAAAGCCCGGATCATCTCAAAAGATCAACCCAACCAGTACCAGGTAACCGGCGAGGTTCAACCCCGAAGAGCCCAGTTTGACACGTACGATTACTTTAAGCAATTTGAAATCACTGACCCCGAAGAAATTTATTAACTTTTTGAACAAAAAGAAAAAGATATACTTTTGCACCAAATCAAAACTTTAAAACATATTAATTTTTAAATTATGAATTTTCCTGAGAATCTTAGGTACACTGACGACCATGAATGGTTGAAGGAAACCGGAAACGGTGAGGCCCTGGTAGGCGTAACCGATTTTGCCCAGAATGAACTTGGCGACATAGTATTTGTAGAAGTTGAAACCGTTGGCGAAACCCTGGATAAAGGGGAGACTTTCGGAACTATTGAAGCCGTGAAAACCGTTTCGGATATGTTAATGCCCGTTAGCGGTGAAATTCTCGAATTCAATGACCTGCTGGCCGATAAACCGGAGTCTATCAATAAAGACCCGTATGGAACCGGTTGGGTTGTCAAAATAAAAATGTCGGATCCGGCAGAGGTTGCCACACTGCTCACTGCTGCCGAATACAAGGAAAAGGTTTAAAAATCAGCCCTGATAAACCGTTAACTTTGAACCTGTAACAATTTTATTAATCCATTCTTCGTTTTGTTGAAACTTAATAAAATTATCCATAGTTTTGCACAAATTTTGTGAAATTTCAGCATAGTCAAACCCTTAAACCACAATAAAATGGAAGCAAAAAAAACTCCAAAAGCCGACCTGGAATCCAAAAGAGGCGTATTCCTGCAGATCGGTTTGGTTGTTACCCTTACCATCACCCTTCTTGCGTTTAATTACCGATCGTATGACAAAACGGTTACCAGTCTTGGTACCGGAAAAGTGATGGACATTCCTGAAGAGATTATTCCAATTACCGAACAGAAACAACAAATTCAGCCTCAGGCTCCCCCTCCCCAAATTACCATTATTCACGTGGTGGATGATGATGTGGAGGTAGAGGATGTAACTATTGATGCGGAAGCTGACCAGAACAGTGAAATACAGGACTATGTCCCATCAGCCAATGTCAATGTAAGGGAAGAGGAAGAAGCTGCCGAAATGCAGATCTTCAGTGTGGTGGAAGCATCTCCGGAATATCCGGGTGGCGAAGCAGCCCGTATGAAATTCCTGCAGGAAAACATCAAATATCCTCAGATGGCCCGCGAAAGCGGTATTCAGGGTACCGTATACGTAACCTTTGTGGTTGAGAAAGACGGAAGGGTTACCGATGTAAGAATACTCCGGGGTATTGGCGGCGGTTGTGATGAAGAAGCAGTACGCGTGGTTCAGAATATGCCCAAATGGATTCCTGGTAAACAACGTCAGAAACCAGTCCGGGTACAATTTAACATGCCTATCAAATTCACCTTGCAGGGTTAAACCTGACTCAACAAAATTAAAAAGGCTGTCATAGTTTTGACGGCCTTTTTTTATAATCAATAATATTACTGGTTATATATTATTACATATCAGGGTATTGAAAGTCATTTACCCCGAAGGTATTTGTTCAGATGCTGTAACCGGTGTTATTTGTATTGCAGGTCAAGGATATTTTTGTCTGGTGCGCCAAATCCAAAATTAAGGGAGAGCAGGGATACCAGTGTACTGTTTTGATCTTGAATCAGCTCAAATCGATTCCCGAGATTGTACGACAGTATAATCTGATCGGTTAAATTATAGTGAACCGATCCGATATATTGAAAATCAGAGTTGTGTTCCTTTCTGTACAGGTCGTTACCCTGGAGGTCAACTCCGGCAAGTACATACGAATTACTGGTTCTTCCGGCCATCTCAAACTCCAATGAAATTTTTCTGAAACGGGCAGCAATTTCCAAACCATAGTCGAGGTTGTTTTTAAACACGATATTGTCGGGAAAGTATTTCCGGTAATAGTCTTCATGATACCAGTCATATCGCAGGACTCCGCTGATTACGATAAAATCATAATCTCCCCGGAAACGGTATGAAGGAGTAATCCATAGCGATTGCCGGGGCATAAATGCATATTCAAACTTATTGGATGGAAAGTTGAGAAAGCCGGCATACGCCAAATCAAAAGACAATCCCTGCCGTTCCTTAATATACGACTTATATTCGTTAAATACTACTTCTCCCCTGAGATTTCTGTCGACTATGGTGTTGAAAAGATCTATAAATGTAAAAGGATCTTCAGTGTCTATTTCAGGTAAGGTATCGCAATCCAACAAAATTTTTTCGGTCATGGCTTCAGCCATATCCAAATCGTTATAGACCCGGTAAAGGGTATTATAAATAACCGGTTTCATGTCTAAAAGGAATGAAGCTTTTTTGTCGTTATCCGACCTGCCTTCCTGAATGGCATCTCCGGTTTTTTCGGCCTGAATTGTAATTCTGTTGTAAACCTTGCGGATGTCATCGCTCTTTTTTTCAAAATCATTCAAAATTTCCCGGTCGTTTTTATTTCCGAAATAAAAAGTAGTTCTCCATCCAAAAGCCAGACTGTTGGATTGTGCGCTGTCGCCCAATTTGAAATTCTGTGTAGAGGCCAGGGATACGGAGAGATTCCGGACAAACTGATCCGTTATGCTTTTGGGATAGAGATAATCTTCAAGACTCAAACTATGGTTTTTTGCCCAATAGGGTGTAAATTCCAGTGAGAAATCGTTCGGAATAACAGGCCGGAAATCCTGAATAAAGCTTGAAAATAAGGCTGTTTCGAGGGTTTGATACGTTTTAGGCGATAAAACCACTTTGGGTTGCAGATCAAGGATGCTGGAGGCAGGAGAGGTTGGCGCCTGAAGGTTGTTGAGTTTTTCCTGGCCAAAAAGACTGAGGGAAAAAATCAGGGTACAAATTAATATTACAGGTTTCATGGCCGTGGGAAGGTGATTTTTAAAATGACAGTTATCCGTTCTGCTTCTGATTTCAGATTGTGATGTTCGACAAGTTCTTCGTTGTTAATCAGGTATTTTACCCGTATTTCGTCTTCCTGTGATACTTTGTTATCAATGTTGGAGGATACGTATGTAGCTTCTCCCCTGAGGTCTTTTCCCTTGCCAATGAACACTTTTCCGGCATTCTTTATTTCGGGATCAAGAGTTCCCGGTACATCAACGGATGTTAATCCTGAATTGCCGTCAGAGAGGTATTCAACGGTAAAATAGACATCAGAATCGTCGGCAACTGTATAGGAAAGATTATTGTAACGATAGGGTTTACACATATTTTATGGAGTTTGGTGATTTTGTGACGAATAAAATAAACCTATGGTTTTGATATCTACAAAGATACAATACTAAGAAAAGGGATCAAAATAAAACGACCATTTTATGCGAACTTTTGTAAAAGTTTTTGATGGATAGTAATTCAAGTCTGTATTCGTAAATACCCGGCGGCAAATTTTCGGCGTTTATCACCACTTTATACATTCCTGAGGCTACATATCTATCAAGAACCTGTAATACCTGCTGCCCGGCCAGATCATAGATGCTGAATTGACAAATTCCGTCTTCTGACAGGTAAAAATCGACGGAAGTTATATCAGTAACAGGATTCGGATAGTTTTTCCCCAGTACAAAAACGGAATTTTCAGGAATGAAACTCAAATAGGGCGCTGTCAGGGTAAAACTGACCGGAACTGCTCCGGCACCAACCACTTCAGCATTATCCAATAATGTGAGTACCTCGACAGGATAACCAGGTGTTTTCCTACACCTGAATTTTAAAAATATTTCTGCTATGTTTATGGTCTCCGTATTTTGATTTCGTACCCATGCCAACTTTATTATATTTTCATGGGACGAGTATAAGAGGCCATCCAGATTGCTTGTGAGGTTTTCAAAAATAAACTCCTGCGACGGGAAGGAAAAACTCAGGGTTAAGGCTCCCGGAGCCTCTTCCATAGTCATGAGCAGGGGCAGAATAAAACCGTGGTCATTAGGGTCCACATACAAAGTGTGACCATAAATGATTTCCCTCGTGCCGATAGACTTGGTATTATCAGGAGCAAACGAACCATTTATATCTCCATAACAAAGCAACCCGGTATTCTGAACAATGTGATCATTTGAAATTGTAAGGCTGTATTCAGGTTCTACCCAGCTACCCGAAGGAAATGAGGGTATTAATTCTATTGTTTTCTGAAGTATATAAAGAGCATCGGTGGCATTAATATTTTGATCGTTGGTAACATCAGCAGCGGCGGCATATAAACCGGTATGTTCAAACCCCGGATAATTCACTGCATGCAGGTTTGCCAACAAGGCATCGGTGGCATTATACCCTCCGGCAATGGCATCAGGCACCGGCTTCAACAGGTAGTTGCCGGGTTGTAGCGAATCCAGCAAAAAGTTACCTGTCTCATCAGTCAAACCAATCATTATCAGGTTATTATCCTGATAAATAGCAATCTCAGTGCCTGAGATCGGTGTTTGAGAAGGGTTCGAGTAGGTCAGATTTCCTTCCACCCGGTAAACCACATCGGCGAATGCTCTGGTGCTGGTATCGGTATTACAATAATTGGTTGCCAGGCACCTGAACCAACCCTCATGGGTTTGTGAGATATCTGGAATCAGGAGTTCCTGAGAGTCAGCGCCGGTTAAAATCTCATCATCCTGCAACCATTGATAACTCAATGCTTCTGAGGCAGATATATTCATTTGGAGGGTGTCTCCCTTATGTACTGCCAGGTTAACGGGATCGCGGTTTATGACAGCCGGATTACTTACCCGGATATACCCGTTTCGGATAATTGAATCTGCATTTTGGGTATTGGAAATCCGCAGTTTTACTTCATAAGAGCCTGGATTTGGGTAGGTAATCACCGGGTTGACATCGGAAGACCCGGATGGAGAACCTCCTGAAAATGACCAATCATATGTTTTGACCGGTCCGGTTGAGTTATTTGTAAACGTAATCTGGGTTCCCGCACACAGGGTGGTATCGGTTACCGAAAATGAGGCTGAAAGGGGGGCCAGGGTTCCTGTAAGCTGAATATCATCGAGGTAGAGATTATTTCCGTAATCATTTACCGATTGAAACTTCAGTGTTACTGCCATTCCTGCATAAGGCGTAAGATCGATGGTTTCGAGCCTCCAGTCGGAGGCTGCGGTGGGAACAAAGGCCGAGGTAAGATCGCTGCCTGTTGCCAGCGTTGAACCAAATTTGCTGTAAATGGGAGTGGTTTGATAACTGGTTCCGCAGTCCGTGGAAATGAAAATGTTGAGCCCATCAAGATAAGAGGAACTATACCTTCGGTAGGCAACGTTGAAAGTGAGTTGGGCAGCATTATAATTAAACAAATCGATATTGGGCATTACGATCTCGTCAAACTGGCCGCGTGAATTGTAATTATAAAAGTCTATGTAAACGGCTGCTGTGCTGGAACCATTTCCCCGTGCCGAAATGTTGCGGCTCCAGGTGAAAGAATTATCGGGGTTAACTATACGGAAGCCGTCAGGAGGAAATACTGTGGTTTCGAAATTCTGAGATACCGGAGGATTTATTCCCCCCACTGATATATAATCGGGGATAGTACGTGTATTGTTTCCCTGAGCATTGGAAACAGTAAGGGAAACAGAATATACTCCTCCATTGAGGAAAGCAACTACCGGGTTTTTTGAAGTCTCGTTGGTGCCATTGGTAAATTCAACGGTGGCGGGGGAAAATGTCCACTGCCATGAGGTGGGGTTTCCGGAGGAGAGATCCGACAACGTAATTGCCTGGTTAATGCAGGTTATGGTAGAAGAACCTAGAAAGTTTGCAATGGGAGCCACCGTAGAAATATCAAAGGCCGCAATCCTGGTTTTCCAGTTCCATCCTCCGGTAGTATACTCGGTGGTAAACCAAAATGAGTAATCATTTACCGGATCTACCGACATGCAGGAATAGTCGCCCCATCGGTTTACCCCGGTCTGGGAGGCATTTCCGTTGTAGATGGTTTCTTCAGCGATGGTCATCAACCCGGCATTATCTCCGGAATACCTGCCGGTAAACCTGACAGAAGGGTACAGGGTGGAGCCGGAAACGGAATATCCAAGGGCTATATCGCCATTGGCATTCATGGCTATACTGGCCATCCACCGATGAAGATCATCAACAGGGGCATAAGTGCCCTGCTGGTGAACAGACCAGCCGGAACCATAATTACGTAACTCGTACCACCGAATACCGGCCCTGCCTGATCCAACATTCACGGTATGATTGTTCATCAGCACCGAGTAATCACCAAAATTCCGGTACTGCTGCCTGAACATCAGCCGGTCAGCCAGATTATCCAACACTTGTGTAACGCCCTTTTGTGAAACACTGATACCGGAATTGGAAAATGCAGCTACAGACAGGTTGGCTGTGTTGGTGATGGTTGAATTTGACGTGTTTTGCCAATCGGCATGAAATTCATAAACGTGCAGACCAGAACTGTTGAAAAAGGTAAAGTAGTTTGGAGTACCGGCCGGGGGTATTATTCCATCGAGATCGGAGGGTAACAGGCTGCCCACGCCAGACCCGAGATTAAAAAATACCATTTCGGCTGCTGGATCCCCGGTCAGCATTTTATCCCTGTTGAAGGCAGCCGCGCCACCTCCTATCCAATTATAAGGATAAGCCGTGCCAAACTGGTTGATGGAAAGGTAATAGGCGTCGGGCCATACCCCCAGTTTGGGATAATCGGGCATATACGTGAACTGATAGGCGTACCGGTACCAGGCTCCTGTCGGATCATCAGTTTGAGATATGGCGATCAGCTCCCATTGTGAATTATCGGAGGTATTAACCGCAAACTGTGTAGCCAGCCAGCGGTTAGCTAAATGGTCGTACATAACAATGGGGTCTCCGTCGTTGGTTCCCGTCCAGGGTCCGGTAAATCCTTCCCAAAGCGTGCTGTTATCGGCAGGGCCATAAAGCACATAACCGGTTTTATTAAAAATAGTAAAGGAAGAATTGATCATCTGGAAATAATGATTCGGACCTACATCGCCATCAGTATCAGGAGGGGCCACCCCATTACGGTTGGTGGTTCCGTCAAAGTTTACATAAGGCGCAAATGATCCTTCCTCCTGAGCATATTCCCGTTGCAGTACCGGATCGCTTCCCGGATAATCGGAGGTGGGATTCACATTCTCCATGAACTCAAACCGGTTTTTCACAATTTTATTCTTCCAGTCTCTGTTGCGTAAGATGGGATTAATTACCTGAATTTGACCCAAAGGAGGTGAAATATCCGATTTTACAGGGTAGAGGGTTACCGGACTCTGACCCGATAAAGTATCGGGAAAACCAACAAAGGTTGATAAACCAAGGAGCGAGACAAATAATGCCAGTATAACCGGGGATTTCATGTTCATTCGATAAAAGGATTGTTCAGCAATTCATATCCTATTGAGGTTTCCGGCCCATGTCCCGGAAGTACAATGTAATTTCCGGGCAGCACAAAAAGTTTGGTCTTAATCGAATTCATCAGCGTATCGAAATCTCCGGTAGGCAGATCGGTTCGTCCGATGCTTTCCCGAAACAATACATCACCGGCAAAAACAGTCTCCAGCTGATGGCTGATGATGCATACCGATCCGTCGACGTGTCCCGGAGTGTAGGCAATGGTAAATTCCATATTTCCAATCTGGAACACGTCTTCATCCTCAAAAAATGACACTTTTTTGGGTAAGGAACCCAGCTTCAGCCCATAAACAAAGGCGAATTCAGGCGCATTTTCATACACAGGCATGCCTTTCTGATGCATATAGGGGGATTTTCCAAAAGTGCTTTCCATGAAACTGACTCCCAGCAAATGGTCAACATGGCAATGGGTCAGGAATACTTTATCAATCTGAAGATGATTGGTTTCCATGAAAGCCGAGAACAGGTTTTCTTCCCTGCTTCCGGAACAGGCAGGGTCAATCACCAGGCATCTGCCTTCATCATCATATACCAGGTAGGTGTTGGTCTGAAAGTGATTAAAAACAAATCTTTTTATTTGTATCATGATCTTTGAATTGTATTATTTTTGATGAGTTTTGCCGCTTTCTAATGCGAAACAAATATAACAAAATATCGTTTAACGGTTTACCATCGAAATTGACGATTGATGATTTATGATTTATGATTTACGATTTGCAAATACAATGTCCGGCTAAGGAAAGAAACCGTTGGTACTGGTCAAGGTACTTATATGGAATGTTCCTGGCATTGTTATTATTTCCGGTTTGTGTTTCAGGGCAATTCTATAATGGATCGCAGGTGGAATTTGGCAGGGCGAAGGTTCAATACTCTGATTTTTTGTGGAGTTTCTACCGGTTTGGTAGATATGACGTGTACTTTTATCTGAACGGAAAAGAATTGGCTTTGTATACCGCTAAGTTTGCAGAAGCCGAAATTCCTAAGATTGAGAATGAACTGGACGGTTTTGTGGAAGACAAACTTCAGTTTATTGTATTTAATAACCTGAATGATCTGAAACAGAGTAACCTGGGTACTTTAAACAATCAGTACTACAACAGCGGCGGACTTACCTACATCATCGGAACCAAGGTATTTGTGTATTTCGACGGGAGCATTATCAACTATGAGAAACAGCTCAGGGCCGGTATTGCTGAAGTGGTGATCAACAGCATACTGGTTGGCCGTAGCCTGATATCACAGGCGAAAAACAACCTGGTAATGAATGTTCCGGAATGGTACCGTCAGGGATTGATCTCGTTTATGTCGGATTCATGGAATACCGACCTCGATAACCGCATGCGAAATGAATTTATGACGGGAAAGCTCAGGAAATTCAATCAATTACAGGATGATGAAGCCAGAATTGCCGGACATTCGCTGTGGCACTACATAGAAGAAAAGTATGGACGTGAAACCATTCCGAAAATCGTGGCCATGACCAAGTCGAGCCGGGATGTGGAACAAGGCTTTGAGTACGGAATCGGGATATCCTATAAAACCCTGCTGGCTGAATGGAAAGAATATTATACCAGTCATTATAGAATTCCGGACGTTACTTTGCCTGATCATCCCAACATCCTGAAAAAATCCAGACATGAAACCGTTTACTATTCCGTATCCATTAACAATGAAGGCAATTATCTCGCTTATGTATCCAATACCCTCGGCAAGTATAAACTCTGGCTTTATGATACCCGGACCGGAAAAAGGAAAGTTCTTCTCAGACGGGAGCAGAAGCTCCGGGAAAAAAATGATTTTACTTATCCCATAATCTCCTGGCACCCGAATAACACCGAACTGGCAGTAATCAATGAGGAAAAAGGCGATGTTCAGTTGAGAATCATTAATGTTGAAACCCGGGAGGTCTACCGGCAAACTTTGTTTGATTATGAAAAAATATGTGGGTTGGCCTTTTCACCCAATGGCCGGAATATTGTTTTTTCGGGAGTTAAAAAAGGACAATCGGATTTATTCCTCTACGATGTTCCCTCCAATTCATCCATCCAGCTTACCAACGACCTTTACGATGATCTGTATCCGTCATTTATAGAGAATGGGAAGAAAGTACTGTTCTCTTCCAACCGGTCGTCTGATACGATCAGCAGATATACGAAAGGCCCTGTAGGAGTTCCCGGGTACTATGATATTTTTTCATTGAATCTCAGGGGAGACGGTAACAGACTTCAACGTATTACCAATACCCCTGTGGCCAATGAGATTTATGGTCAGGAATATCGAGGAAAATACTTTACTTTTTTAAGCGACCAAAGCGGGATTAACAACCAATATGCCGGATTTTTCGACAGTACCATTGCTTATATTGATACCACCACCCATTACCGGTATTTTTCAAACACATTCCCGATATCCCATTATCCGGTCAACATTCTGCAGCATCATGTTAACGCGAAGTCGGAACAAAATGTACAGTTGACCTATTCCGGAAAGAAGTACCAGATATTTCTCAGTGAAATGATCATGCCGGACGAATTGGTTCCGGAGAAGCCAGAGACTACGATGTTTATGAATTCGTTGAAAAATCCGGGTGAAGTAATAAGCCGGAAAGATAAGGATGCCATCAATATTGTATTGCCTTCCGCCGATACATCCGGGCAAATGCCTGCTACAATTGTTCAGGCCATACACGATTCAGAGGGAGAAAAAGGGAAGCGATTCAGAAATATGAAAATGAGGGAGTTAATCCTGATAATTCCGGACAGCCTGTCCGGTGACAGCGTGTTTACAGACCCAATAAATATATCATCCTTCCAGGGGAAAATACAATTAACCGATACAGAATTCAATCCGGTTCAATCCGGTAGGTCGATTGATGAAATATTCCGGACCAAGCAGCGGAATTACAATATTGAATACTCGGTGAACCAACTGGTTTCACAACTCGACTATTCGTACCTCAACACCTTTTATCAGCCCTTTACAGGGGGTGCCGTGTATCAGTCGCCGGGTATGAATGCCCTCATTTTAGTGGGCATAACCGATCTGATGGAAGATTACCGTTTCACCGGGGGGTTCAGGCTATCGCTAAATCTTGTCAATAATGAGTATTTGCTGAGTTATGCCAACTTAAAAAAACGACTCGACAAGGAGGTGGTTTTCCATCGCCAGACCCATGAGCAGGCGTATGATGCCCAATTTGGACCCATTACCACACGGAGGCATTCCAATGAATTGTTTTACATCTTGCGCTGGCCCTTCAACAATCTGCTTCACCTGAAAACCACCGCGGCTTACCGGTATGAGGAGTATGTGATGCTGGCCACCGATCCCCTGACCCTGGAGGTGCCCAATGTATATGAACACTGGGGTGGAGTGAAAACTGAACTGATCTATGACGGAACCCGTTCCTTAGGTATGAATCTCCCTGAAGGAACCCGGTTTAAGATATTTGCAGAGTTTAACCAGTTGGTGGATGATAAATCCAGAAATCTGTTTGTGACAGGATTTGATTTCAGAAAATATGTTAAACTGCACAGGACCTTTATCTGGGCAAGCCGGATGGCAGGCAGTTCTGCATTTGGTTCCGACCGGTTGATTTATTACCTTGGGGGTGAGGACAACTGGCTTTTCCCCAGGTTTAACCAGGAAACACCCATCGATTACAGCAAAGGGTACTCTTACCAAACCCTGGCTTCCAATCTCCGGGGATTTAGTCAGAATATCAGGAACGGGGAAAACTTTGTCCTTTTTAATACGGAGCTTCGTTTTCCGGTTTTCCGGTATCTGATGAATCGCCCTATCCGTTCTGATTTTCTGAATAATTTTCAACTGGTTGGCTTTGGGGATGTTGGAACCGCCTGGTCAGGTGTTAATCCGTATTCCGAGGATAATGTGCTATATACCAAATATGTTAATTCAGGACCTTTGCGGGTAAAAGTCCAGTACCAGGTTGAACCGATTGTGGGCGGACTGGGTTTTGGACTGAGATCAACCGTAATGGGATATTTTCTGAGGGCAGATTGGGGTTGGGGTATTCAGGACGGCCATTTCAGAGACCCTGTATTTTATCTTTCACTTAGCCTTGATTTTTAAAAAAAAATCATTTTAATCCTGAGAAAAATTTTTATAATATTCTCCTTAAACGGTGAGTTCTGATACTCAAGAGATTGAAAACCGGCGAAATTTTTAACAGTTCTAAAATTCACCGGTTATTTTGTTAAGTTATTGATAATCATATTATATAAAAATATTAACAGCGTGTTGTTAGTAACTTCTTGGCCCCTGATTTAAATATCTGTAGTAATTTTCCAAACTGTTTTCTGTAGTGGATTTCACAAATTATTTATTTGAATACCAATTAATTAACCTAAAACCAAATTGCAAATGGATCTCAATCTCTTCTCTATTCTTGAAGAAAAGCAGCAGAAGGCCGAAGAAACTTCAAAATATCAAAAGATTGTTGAAACCAGGGTAAGACCGGCACATAATGATATAGAGAATGATGAGTCAGCAGTCATGCCTGAAACATCCATTGGGGAAGAAACAACTGAAACACCGATGAGTCAGATTTACGCTTTTGAAGAAGCCTATAAGGCATCTCTGGAATATTTTAAGGGTGATGATCTTGCTGCCAAAGTATGGGCCAGCAAATATTCGCTCAAGCAAACGGATAAAGAACTGCTTGAGCTGACGCCGGATGATATGCACCGCCGGCTGGCCAGGGAAGTTGCCAGAATGGAGAAAAAATACACCGATCCAAGAAGTGAGGAAGAGCTATACCAGTTGTTCAGAAACTTTAAATATATCATTCCTCAGGGCAGCCCAATGGCCGGAATAGGAAATAACCATCAGGTTTCTTCTCTTTCGAATTGTTTTGTAATCGGAAACAAAGGGCAAAGCGATTCTTATGGCGGGATCATGAAAATAGATCAGGAGCAGGTTCAACTGATGAAACGCCGGGGTGGTGTAGGCCATGATCTTACCCATATCCGCCCGAAAGGCAGCCCGGTTAAAAACAGTGCGCTCACTTCAACGGGCGTGGTGCCTTTTATGGAAAGATTTTCCAACTCAACCAGAGAGGTGGCTCAGGATGGCCGCCGCGGAGCCCTGATGTTGTCTATCTCTGTAAAACACCCTGATTCTGAGGGTTTTATTGATGCCAAAATGTCGGAAGGTAAGGTTACCGGAGCCAATATTTCCGTAAAAATTGATGATGAATTCATGACCGCTGTTCGCGAAGGTCGTCCGTATATTCAAAAATTTCCGGTTGATTCTGATAATCCGGTTTTTAAAAGAGAAATTGATGCCCGTACGCTTTGGAACAAAATCATACACAATGCCTGGGCATCCGCAGAACCCGGAGTGATTTTCTGGGATACCGTGATCCGGGAATCAGTGCCCGATTCCTATGCCGACCTCGGATTCCGAACGGTTTCCACCAATCCCTGCGGTGAAATTCCGCTGTGCCCCTATGACAGCTGCCGGCTTCTGGCGATCAATCTTTACAGTTATGTTGACAATCCTTTCACCAAAGATGCCAGTTTCAATTTCGGATTGTTTGCTACCCATGCCGCTTTGGCACTGAGAATCATGGATGACATCATCGATCTGGAAATTGAAAAGATCGACGCCATTCTGGAAAAAATCGATTCAGATCCGGAAGAAGAAGAGATCAAACATATTGAAAGGAATCTCTGGGAAAATATCCGGAAAAAATGTATTGAAGGAAGAAGAACCGGCATTGGCATTACCGCTGAAGGCGATATGCTGGCCGCTCTGGGTTACCGGTATGGAACCGAAGAGGCCAATGAATTTTCCACCAATGTACACCGGTCGCTGGCGCTGAATGTTTACCGCAGTTCGGTAGAACTGGCCAAAGAACGGGGTCCTTTCCAGGTATTCGATTTTGAAAGGGAGAAAAATAATCCCTTCATTAATCGCCTCGGAGAAGCAGAGCCCCAGCTGCTCACGGATATGAAAAAATACGGCCGCCGCAATATAGCCATGCTTACCATAGCCCCTACCGGCAGCGTGAGCATCTGCACCCAAACCACATCAGGAATTGAACCGGTTTTCAGGGTTACTTACCGCCGCCGCCGCAAGGTCAACCCCAACGATCAGGATGTAAAGATTTCCTTTATCGACAAACAGGGCGATGCCTGGGAAGAGTATATGGTATTTCATCCCAAATTCCTCAAATGGCTCATCGTTAACGGGTATAATGTGGAAGAGGTGAAACTGATGACGGATGAAGAACTGGGGAAAATTATTGAACAATCACCCTACTATAAAGCTACCTCCGATGATATCGACTGGGTGAGCAAGGTAAAAATGCAGGGCGCCGTGCAAAAATGGGTTGATCATTCCATTAGTGTTACGGTAAATCTCCCTTCCGGAGTCAATGAAGATCTGGTAAGCGATGTATATATGACCGCCTGGGAAGTGGGCTGCAAAGGCATGACCATTTACCGGGAAGGCTCCCGCGATGGGGTACTGATCAGCCATGATAAAAAACAGGATTCCCCTTTTGCTGAAACCCATGCACCTGCCCGTCCCAAAATACTGGATGCCACTGTGGTAAAATTTAAAAACGGTACTGAAGACTGGGTTTCCGTAGTAGGATTATTGCACGGAAGACCTTATGAAGTTTTCTCGGGAAGCGCCAAAAAATTCTTTTTACCCGATTTTGTGAAAACAGGCTGGGTCATCAAAAATAAGCTCGAAGACGGCAAAAACCGTTACGATTTCATGTTCGAAGATGAAGACGGGTATAAAATTACCGTAGAAGGCTTATCCCGTCAGTTTAATAAGGAATACTGGAATTACGCCAAACTGATTTCAGGTATTCTCCGCCATGGTATGCCCCTCCAGTTCGTAATCGATGTGGTGAAAAACCTCAACGTCGACACCAATGCCATGGACTCATGGAAAAAAGGGGTGGTACGTGCTTTGGCGCCTTATGTGCCCGATAACACCCCGGTTCCCAAGGAAAAGTGCGACAATTGCGGAGCCGAAGGCTCCATGATGTATACCGGTGGTTGCCACATTTGCTCTCAGTGCGGAGCTACGGCCTGCGATTAGGGAATTAAGGCAGTCTGTCCGGGTTGCCCCTTAAGGTCTTTAAGGTCATTAGCGACCTTAGGGTCATTTAAGCCGAGACGCTTAAGCGCCCCGGCTTTTAGTTTTTTATTAAAAATTCCTTCAGCCAGGCAGCACAGGCCTCAAAAGTAGGGAAGGTAAGTTCTTCAGGAATCAGGCCGGGGATCAGTTCAATTTTAGTCATCATATAAAGAGGCTGAGGCTGGATAATAGTCATGGCCACGGTAATGCCCTTGGCCTGAAGGTCGATAATGGCATTTTCCATGGCGTACAAACCAGACTGATCCATAAAAGGTACTTTTCTCATCCGGATGATGACTACTTTCACATGATCGGGTACTTCACTCATTTTTTGCTGGAAGCGGGTTACCGATCCAAAAAAGAGCGGCCCGTCGAGTCGTTGGATGTAAATCTGGTTCAGCATTTCTTCGGTAACATCCCCTTCGTCAGACCAGGGCAATTCCCGGTCGTTTCTGGAGATGGGTGAAACATGCGTACCGCTGTCAACCAGGTCACTCGCTCTTTTCATAAACAGAATGGAGGCGATGATCATACCCAGCCCGACTGCCTGCAGCAGATCAACAAATACGGTAATGACCAGTACCAGTATCAGCACTACGGCATCGGCCCTCGGAATGTGGATAATATCCTTCAAACCTTTGTAATCAATGATGCCAATACCCACTGTAACCAGTACGCCTGCCAGTACAGAGAGGGGGATGTGTTTTACCATTGAACCCAGGCCCAGCAGGATCAGCAACAATATCACCCCGTGTATCATACCGGAGAGGCCTGTTTTTCCGCCGGATTTGATATTGACTACGGTTCTCATGGTGGCTCCGGCTCCGGGAACACCGCCAAACAAACCGGCGATGGCATTTCCGATACCTTGTCCGATCAGTTCTTTATTGCTGTTATGCTGCGTTTTGGTGATATTGTCGGCCACCACCGAAGTAAGCAATGTATCGATGGTGCCCAGCCCGGCAAGGGTCAGCGCCGGAAAAACAATCATGCCGATATCGGTAAAATTTAAACCGCTAAAAATATCAAACCGGAGGGCGGGAAATCCGGCCGGAATATCTCCGATAACCGGTAATGCAGCGCCGCTGAAGTAGTACACCGCCGTCATTACCACAAGCGCTACGAGGGTTGAAGGAATTTTTTTGGTCAGATACGGAAACAGGTAAATAATCAGGATGGTAGCCACGGCAAACCCGAAGGCCATCCAGTTGCTTTCAGTTATCAATTGTGGCAGATGTATCATCGCATCAAGGGTTTTGGCCGGAGAAACCTGTCCCAGTAACGGAAAAATCTGCAGGATAATAATAATCACTCCAATACCGCTCATGAATCCCGACAGAACCGGATAGGGGATATATCTTACGTATTTTCCCAATCTGATCAATCCGAAAACTATCTGCAGTAACCCGGCCAAAATAAAAGTGGCCAGGATAAAAGGCATTGCCTGTTCGATGGAGCCGAAATGACTGATGGTAAGGGCCACGAGGGAAGCGGTAACCACAGTCATGGGGCCGGTTGGACCACTCACCTGGGATGGGGTACCTCCGAAAAGAGCAGCAAAGAATCCGAGGAATATGGCACCGTAGATTCCGGCGCTGGCGCCCATGCCCGATTGTACTCCGAATGCCAGCGCCAGCGGCAATGCCACCACGCCGGCCGTGATTCCGCCAAACAGGTCACCACGGATGTTACTAAGAAAACCTGACTTGTTCATTTTTTATCACTAAAGTGTTTGGATTGCAAAATAACAACAAAAATATGCATGACTTAATGAAATTATTTTCATTTTTGTGCCTATACTTTTGAAAATCATTTTTTTTGAAAAAAAATATTTTCATCGGTTATTGTTTTGCATAACTATTTAACTAAAAAGATCTGATGGAAAACTCCAGGCGAACTACCCAAAAAAGTACCAGGCCAGTAATCCGTGCCGGTTCTGAAGATCGAAATACCATCCTTTCTGAAATATACCAAGTGATCATGGATAATACCCAGGATCTTATCTGGGCGGTTGACCGTGATTATAAATTGCTGGCGGCCAACAGGTCGTTTCAGTGGGCGGTACTTGATTCTGAAGGCAGGGTTATTGAACCCGGCGAAAGTGTGTTGATACCTACCTATTCCGCCGAATTTCTGGAATTCTGGAAACAGAGTTATGACCGATGTTTAACCGGCGAATCCTTCAATGTAGTATCCACGCCCAAACATCTGGGAGGTCCCCGGTGGATGAATAATTTTTTAAACCCGGTTAAAGATGAAAAAGGCCTTGTTATGGGCGTATTGGTGGTAACCCATGATATTACCGCAGAAAAAATCAGAGAATCAGAGGTGTTGCAGAGCGAGCAACGATTAAGAATGATTACTGAAAACATGCATGATTTGCTGGCTCTGATGGACAAGCAGGGAACTTTTATTTACTGCAATGCTGCGTATGAAAAGATATTGGGCTATGATCCCGGAACGCTTAACGGGACCAGCTCTGCTGACCTGCTATACGAGGAGGACCATGCGCCTCTTAACCAGTACATGAATGCCTTTTTTGAAACCGGTGAAACTTTCACCGAGTTTGAAGCCCGGTTGGTGGCCAGAGACGGAACCTTAAGATGGATAGAGTTCCGGTTGCGGATGATTGAAGAAAGCTGGAATGATAATCCCACCATCCTGGTAAACGGAAACGATATTACCCAGAAAAAACTGGCAGAAAAAGAACGAAAGGAAAGCGAGTTTCGATACAGGGAATTATTCAGCACCAATCCGGCTCCCATGTTCATCTTTGAAACAGAAAGCCTTAATATTCTTGAAGTAAATGAAGCGGCAGTACTAAAATACGGATTTACTCACGATGAATTTGAGCAACTCTCTCTGTCTGATATCAGGCCAAAGGAGGATGTTTCACTGATGAACAAGATTATCATGAATTCGCCACAGGGAGTATATCATATAGGGCCGGTCAGACATCTGAAAAAAAACGGTGAGATTTTTTATGCGGAACTTTCTTACAACGACATCCATTATAAGGGTAAGAATTGCCGTCATGTGATGATTAATGATGTGACTGAGCGCGTGTTGGCCGATCAGCGGATACAAAAGCTCAACGAGCGTATCACTCTGGCCAACCGGGCCGCCCGCATTGGAATCTGGGACTGGGATCTGATAAATGACCGGCTGGAATGGGATGATAACATGTACATTTTGTACAATAAATCGAATGGGCAATTTCCATTAACCGTTACTTCCTGGCTGGAACAGATGCATCCGGATGACAGGGCATGGGTTGCCCGGGCAGCAGAGGAGGCAGGTAAAGGTTTAAGAGAATATAATATTGTATTCAGGCTGATCAATCCCGATGGAAAAATTAGGTATATCAAGGCATTTGGTGATTTATACCATGATGAAAAAGGTAAACCTGCCCGGATACTTGGTGTAAATTATGATATTACCGAAAGCGTTCAGCAGGAAATGTCGCTGAAGCAGGATCAAAAAGTGTTTACCATCCTGAATGAGCTGATGAGCGATTACATTTTCAAACTCACTGTAAATGAAGATGCTATAATGAGCATGTCGGTCATTGCCGGCAATTATGAAGAGGCCACCGGGCGAAAACCGGGGGAAGTAAATACTCCTTCCGACTGGTCTAAGGCAATTCATCCGGATGATTTACAATCACTTAAACAGGAATTGAATAAGGTACTTAAGGAAAAAATAAATGTAAACTTTGAATGCCGTTCCTTCAACAGCAAGGGGAACCTGAGGTGGCTCGAAATCAATGCTTCTCCGGATATATACAAAGACAGCGGAAAGGTTAAAGCCATTTTTGGCAGTGTGAGGAATATTACAGAGAAGAAACTGGCCGAGCAGGCGCTCAGGGAGAGTGAAGAAAAAGCAAGGCAAAATGAGGAGCGCTGGCGAAGCATCATTAAAACTTCACCGGATGGCATGGCCATTATTTCAATTGAAGGAACCATTCTTTATATTTCTGACAGACTATCGAGATGGCATGGTTTTGATTCACCGGATGAAATGCTTGGAAAAAATGCCTTTGATTTTGTTGACGCCGATTCCAGAGAAAATGCCTACGCGGGGCTTGAAAATTTGTTGAAAGGACTTGGTACAGGGATCGCTGAATACGAACTGCTCAGGAAAAACGGCAGCAGGTTTCTGGTGGAATTAAGTGCGGAATTCATCAGGGATAAAGAGGGTAATCCCGAAAGCATTTTCCTGATTGAAAGGGATATAACGGAGCGAAAAGCAGCAGAGCAACGCATTGTTGAAAATGAAAAAAAATACCGCACCTTGTTCGAAACCATGGTAGAAGGGGTGGTGTATCAGGATGCCAATGGCGCCATAATTTCGGCCAATCCTTCAGCGGAACGGATACTCGGACTTACCCTGGAGCAATTATCAGGCAGAACTTCGTCCGACCCACGCTGGCATGCCATTAAAGAAGACGGTTCGGTTTTCCCGGGGGAGGAGCACCCGGCTATGATTGCCCTCAGAACCGGCCGCCCTGTGCACAGGTTAATGGGAGTATACCACCCAAATGACAATGGCTACCGGTGGATCCAGGTAAACTCCATTCCTGAATTCAGAGAACAGGAAGAAAAACCCTTCCAGGTGTATACCACTTTTGAAGATATTACCTACCTCAAGAATACGCTTGAAGAAATCAATTACATCAACCGGAACCTTGAAAACACAGTAGCCGAACGAACCCGCGAGATTCTGCACGCCCTTGATTCTCTGAAACAAAGCGAGGAACGGTTTCATAACATGTTTAAAAACCATGCCGCCATCATGATGCTCATCAACCCTGAAACCGGTGAGATTGTGGAAGCCAATGATGCGGCAGTTGCCTTTTATGGATATGAAATGAACCAGGGGGGCAGGAAAAACATCAGTGAAATTAATCTTTTTAATGAAATAGAAGTCAAGGAGGAAATGGCACGTGCTGCCCGGCACCATTTGAATTATTTTGTATTCCCGCACCGGCTGGCCAATGGCGAGATCAGAAATGTTGAAGTGCATTCCACGCCTATTGAAATGAATCATTCGAAACTGTTATTTTCGATCATACATGACATTACCGAGAGAAAACAGGCAGAAGAAGCCCTGGTAAACAGCCGGAACACCCTTTCCCAGATCACCGACAGTGTTCCTGTTTTTATTGCACTGGCCAACACCAGCCTGGAATACACTTTTATTAATAAAGCCTATGAAGCGTTCTTCGGAACGAATAAAGAAGAAATTACAGGAAAAAGTGTGAAGTCAGTCATTGGTGAGGAAGCTTACAACAAAGCTTTCCCGTTCCTTGAACGCGCTTTAAAGGGAGAAGTTTGCACTTTTGAGAATTTCATCAACGATACCGAAGGGAATCCCCACATACTGCTTACCTCCTATTCTCCGTATTATCAAAATAATACCATTCAGGGGATACTGGCTACCGTAACGGATATTACCCCACAGGTAAAAGCAGCCGAAGCCCTTAAAAAAAGCGAAGCTGAAAACCGCGCCATTATCTCTGCCATTCCCGACCTGCTGTTCCGAATCCGGCGTGATGGCACCTATATAGATGCGCACTGCCGGGATGAATCCATGTTATTTGTACCCAGGCAGCTGTTTCTCAATAAAAAAGTAACCGAAATACTGCCACCCGAACTGGCAAAGATTTCGATGGATTCTATTGAAGAAGCATTCAGCACCGGGAATGTGATTCATTATGAATATTCTCTGCCTGTTTCCGGGGGTACAGGTTACTTTGAAAACCGTATGATTATGATTTCCGGTGATGAAGTATTATCGATTGTAAGAGATATCTCAGACAGGAAACATGCGGAGATAGAATTGAAGGAAACCACTCGGAAACTTTCAACGCTTATTAAAAACCTTCAGGCCGGGACTTTATTCGAAAACGAATACCGGAAAATATACCTGGTGAACCAGGAATTTTGCAACCAGTTCAACATTCCGCTGGATCCGGAGCAAATGATTGGTTATGATTGTGTGGCTGCATCGGAAGGCAGCAAATCAATGATGAATGACCCGGAAGGTTTTATCAGCCGTATTGATGAAATACTGGAGAACAAAAAGGTAGTAACCAATGAAGAAATAGGACTGGCAGATGGCCGGATCTTCGAAAGAGATTACATTCCCATTCAGTTCGGTAATGATCTGACAGGCCATTTGTGGCAATACCGGGATATTACCCAACGAAAACGGAATGAAGAATATATCCGGATACAAAAGGAACTTGCCACCCGTTTGAACGCTGTTTCAGATTTCCAGGAAGCGCTTTCGGTCATTCTCGATACCATGCTTCAGATAGAACCATTGGATTGTGGGGGTATTTACCTGATCAATCCGCAAAGCCGTACTCCGGAGTTGAAGGTTCACAAAAACCTTTCTGCGGATTTTATAAATCGTTTTTCCACCTACAAACCCGATGTTCGTCAGGTGAAACTGATCTTTGAGGGTACACCCATTTATGGTGAGTATTCGCTGATCATACCATCGGAGGTTTCATTACATGACCGTGATTATATTAAAGGAGTTGCGGTCATACCTGTTAAGTATGAAGAGGAAGTGGTAGGCGTGATCAACCTCGGATCGCGCAGTACCGATAAAATTCCGGAACATCAGCGTTCCACCCTCGAGGCGCTGGCTATTCAGGCCGGTTTGGCCATATCAAGGATACTGGCTGCCAACAGGTTACTTTCGAGCCGTCAAAACTTCAAGATGTTGTTCGAAACTATTGATGATTTTCTGTTCATTCTGGATATACAGGGGAGAATCATCTTCACCAATCCTATTGTAAACGGCAGATTAGGATATAATGGGGAAGAACTTAAGGGAACGAGCGTTTTGGATGTTCATCCTCCGGCACGTCGTGAAGAGGCTGGGAAAATTGTGGCCGATATGCTGGAGGGAAAACAGAGTTACTGCCCGGTGCCATTAATGACCCGGTCGGGTTCACTTATTCCGGTAGAAACAAGAGTTGTTCATGGAAAATGGGATGACCAGGATGTTTTGTATGGCATTTCGAGAGATATTACCGAACATCAAAAAGCAGAAGCCGCTCTCCGGATGCAAAGCGCTGCTTTTGAATCGTTTGCCCTGGCGCTAATTATTACTGATACCAACGGGAAAATACAATGGGCCAACAGCGCCTTTACCCGGCTTACGGGTTATTCGCGGGAAGAAGTGACTGGAAAGACCAATGGAGAGCTTACCAAATCGGGAGAACAGAATAAAGAATTCTACGATCAGCTCTGGAAAGCCATCAAAACCGGTAAGGTTTGGACCGGAGAGTTGATCAACCGCCGGAAAGATGGCACCAAATATCCGGAAGAGCTTACCATCTCTCCGGTATATGATCATGAAGGACTCATATCCTCCTTCATTGCCATAAAAATTGACATTTCGGCCCGAAAAGCCATGGAACGCGCCTTAATGGAAAGCGAAGCCCGGTGGAATTTCGCCCTCGAAGGCTCAGGCGATGGGGTATGGGACTGGAATTTATTATCCAAAAAGGCCTACTATTCGCCCCAATGGAAACGGATGTTCGGATACAGTACTGATGAAATAGGAACCTCACTGGATGAATGGGAATCAAGGATTCATCCTGACGACCAGGAACAATGCTACATGGACCTGCAACTGCATTTCGACGGAGAATCAGAAGTTTACATCAATGAACACCGGGTGTTGTGTAAAGATGGAACCTATAAATGGATCCTGGACCGGGGTAAAGTGGTAGAAAGAACCGAAGATGGAAAACCCCGGAGAGTCATCGGAACTCATACAGATATCAGTCGGTTGAAGGAAATGGAAGAACACCTGCTTCAGGTTATTGAAAAAGAAAAGGAACTCAATGAACTGAAATCCCGCTTTGTATCCATGACCTCACATGAGTTCAGAACCCCCATGGCCACCATCCTTATGTCGGCCGATATGATGTTGTCCTACTGGGAAAAAATGTCGCAGGAGCAAATCCGGAACAAGCTCAAAAACATCAAGGAACAGGTTCAACACCTTACTAACGTGGTATCGGATGTGATGCAGGTGGCCAAATACCAGGAAGGAAAAATGCGTTTCGAGCCTGAAAATATCGATTTTGTAAAATTATGCCGGAATACCATCTATAGCTTTCATCCGGATGATAGTATTCAGAGCAGAATCCGTTTTGACTGTGAATTTTCCGAACTCATCCTGTATATCGACAACAGGCTGATGCAACAGGTATTGAACAATCTGGTGTCGAATGCCCTGAAATACTCACCGGCTGATACTGAAGTCGACATAGTATTAAGTGAACAGGATGAGAAAATAATCCTCAGTGTAAGTGATCATGGAATAGGAATACCGGAAGAAGACCAGAAACATCTTTTTGAACCTTTCTTCAGGGCCAGCAATACCGGCTCCATTCAGGGCAACGGGCTGGGCCTCAATATTGTGATGAACTCCGTAAAAATGCACGGGGGGGGTGATAAATTTCAGCAGTCATGTAGGAAAAGGTACTACTTTTGTCATCCGGTTGCCAAGGGCATTATTAGAATATAAAACGCCTGAAAAATGAAAAAAATCCTGGTTATTGAAGACGAATATTCTTTACGAAAAGGGGTGTCGGAAATCCTGATGTTTGAGGGATACAATACACTGGAAGCTGAAAATGGCAGGATAGGAATTCAACTGGCTCTCGAAAACCTTCCCGACCTGATCCTGTGTGATATCATGATGCCCGAAATGAACGGATTAACCGTGCTGGATGAACTCAGAAAAACAGAATCCACCCGGCTGATCCCGTTTATTTTTATGACAGCCCTGTCAGAAAGATCGAATATCCGGGAGGGGATGAACCTGGGAGCCGATGATTATATTACCAAACCGTTTACCCGTGAGGATTTGCTGAGCGCGGTAAATACACGCCTCATAAAAGCAGAATCCATCGAATTAAAAGTCGAAACCAAATTAAACCGGCTTCGCAACTCCATAATATCTCATATCCCCCACGAACTGCTCACCCCTTTGAACGCTGTACTTGGTAACAGTGAAATATTATACTCCTTTACCGACACGCTTACTCAGGAGGAGATAAAGCATATGGCCAAAAGTATCCATGAGGGCGGCGAAAGACTTCTGAACCTGATCAGGCATTATCTAACCTATATTCACCTGACTACCGTCAATGTTCAGGATGTAGAAAAAACACTGATTACCGGATGTGGAAAAATGGCAGAGGAAATCATTACGGAAGTAGCAAAACAGCATAAACGTGAGCATGATCTTGTTCTCAGTCTCGCTGATATTCAATGTTATGCCGGTGAGGAAGAGCTGAACCTTATTCTTACTGAACTTACCGACAATGCCTTTAAATTCTCCAGACAGGGAACGCCTGTAACCATTACTATCAGCACTGGCGATAAAGGTACCCGATTTATGTTCCATAATACAGGCCGGATTTTTCCTCCGGAAGCGATACGCCTGATTGGAGCATTTTCACAGTTTGAACGCCATAAATATGAGCAACAGGGATCGGGACTGGGATTGATCATTGTAAAAATGCTTACTGAATTGTATAAAGGCAGCCTTGACATTAAGAGCAGCGAGGAACAGGGCAACTACATAACCGTTACGCTACCCGGAATGAAGTAGAAATTTCCGGCAAATCGTGTATTAATGAACTGAAAACACCCTAAATATCAGATACACCATTTTAATTATTGCATTATGAATTTTGAACACAACCACGGACTTAAACTTGCCCATGATTTCATCACCTTTACGGGCAAAAATGTATTTCTTACCGGTAAAGCGGGAACCGGAAAAACCACTTTTCTGCATCATCTGAAAAAAAATGCACTCAAGAGGATGATCGTGGTAGCGCCTACAGGGGTTGCCGCCATCAACGCCGGAGGGGTTACCATCCACTCGTTTTTCCAGCTGCCTTTTGGTCCGATAATTCCCAACATTGTGCAGGCGGATAATCCATTGACTTATGGGCGTAAAGACAACAACTCTTCACAAAAGAAATTCAACCGCGAAAAGATCAGCATCATCAAAAGCTTAGACCTGCTGGTAATCGATGAAATCAGTATGGTACGCGCCGACCTGCTCGATGCGGTGGATGAAGCGCTGCGCCGTTACCGGAACCGGAATCTGCCTTTTGGCGGTGTGCAACTGCTTATGATCGGAGATCTTCAGCAGCTTTCTCCGATTGTTAAGGAAGAAGAATGGTCTCTGTTGAAGGATTATTATGATACCTGGTTCTTTTTTGGCAGCCGGGCCCTGCAAAAAACCGATTATGTTTCCATCGAACTGAAACATGTGTACCGGCAAAGCGATGAAAAATTCATTGCCCTGCTCAATAAAGTAAGGGATAAAAAACTGGACCATGCCGATCTGGTGGAATTAAATAAGAGGTATATCCCTGATTTTCAGCCCAAAGAGGAGGAAGGCTACATTATTCTTACTACCCATAATAAACAGGCACAGGAGATCAATGAACTAAAGCTCGGACAGTTGAAAGGCGCATTAAAACGATTTGAAGCCGAAGTAACCGGCGATTATCCGGAATACAATTACCCTACCGATTATGAACTGTCCCTGAAAAACGGCGCTCAGGTAATGTTTGTGAAAAACGACATGAACCGCGAAAAACGGTATTTCAATGGAAAAATCGGCCGGATAGTCAGATTTGGTGAAGGACTGATCTATGTGATCTGCCCCGGGGATCTTCAGGAAATAGCGGTGGAACCGGTGGAGTGGCAGAATCATAAATATACCATCCATGAAGAAACCAAAGAAATTGAAGAGCAGATTATCGGAACTTTTACCCAGTTTCCCTTAAAGCTTGCCTGGGCCATTACGATTCACAAAAGCCAGGGGCTCACCTTTGAAAAAGCCATTATCAAAGCCAATTTTGCCTTTGCCTTCGGCCAGGTGTATGTGGCGCTCAGCCGCTGCCGGTCGCTGGAAGGGATGGTGCTGGCCGCGCCGGTGGGTATACATAATATCAAGGAAAACTATACGGTGGCCGGTTTTGTTGAAAAAGTGGAAAAAGAAGAACCCGGTGAACAACAGCTGGAATCCTCTAAAGAGGATTACCAGAAGGCTAAGCTGGAAGAATTGTTCACCTTCAATACATTCGTGGGTGCATTCCGGAAGATCATCCGCGAGATCGACCAGAATTCAGATACCTTGCATCATCCCAAACTCGAGGAGGTTGTAAAGATGGAACTGGCCTTTAAAACGGATATCCTGGATGTTTCCGAAAAATTCCGGAATCAGGTGAAGGGTTTGCTGCAGCAGGAAACGCTGGTGGAAAGCAATGAGCTGCTTCAGGATCGGATTAAAAAAGCCAGTCGCTATTTCCAGGAGAAAATCCGGGATGAGATCACGGACCCTTTACCTAAAATGAAAATTGAGACCGACAACAAATCGGTTAAGAAAGTTCTGCAGGAGTTTATTCAGGCGTTGTTTGAAGAAGCTATGGTAAAAAAGGCATGCCTCGAGGCTGCTTTTGAAGGCTTCACGGTGTTGAAATATCTTGAAACCAGATCAAAAGCCCAGATAGAAAAACCGGTATTCAGATTTGTATCGGATCATGTGGCTGAAACTTCCGGAATGGGCAGGCATGGAAAGCTGATCCTGCTGCTGAAACTATTCAGGGACCAGAAAGCCACTGAGCAACAGGTACAGCCTTACGAAATCCTCCCACAGAAAACATTGGAGGAACTTTCGGTTTTTCTGCCACTGACCAAAAAAGAGCTTAAAAGTATACATGGCCTGGGAAAGAAAAAGATCGGTTATTACGGCGATGATATTCTCCGCATCGTCCGGGATTATTGTGAAGAACATTCTTTACACACCGATGCCGGAGAAGAGCCTGAAAGGGAAGCAGCGCCGGTTAAGCCTATGGCCTCCAAAGAAATAATCCTGAATTTATTCAGAGAAGGCAATACCCTTGACGAAATAGTGACAATAAGGCAAATGGCAAGATCGACCATTGAGGGGCACCTGGCAGAGTTTATTGAGACTGGTGAGCTCGATGTAAATCTTTTAGTACAACCGGAAAAACTGGAGAAGATCAAAGAGTATTTCAGCCATCATCCTTATAATGTGCTGGCTCCGGCCAAAGCCGCCCTGGGTGATGAGGTAACCTTCGGCGATTTACGGTTTGTGCAGAAGTATATGATGTTTCTGGAAAAACAGGTAAAGTAATTGACGATTAACGATTGACTATTGAAAATTTGAAAAGGAAGGAGATTATACTATTTAGGAATCAACCCGGGTGAAGCGGTCATCCCGAACAAAGCGAGGGATCCCTCACTTCGTTCGGGATGACTCGCGGATAGCAAACCTAACGAATTGTATTTCAATCTATAATTTATAATCCATAATTTCTATTTTTGCGCCCCTAAAATAGAAATTATGGTAAAACCGGTATTTCAGGTATTCCTTACATTCTTTATACTTTCATTCTTTTCTGCGTTTTCCCAGACCGATGTGGATGAACGCGCAATGATTGATTTCAGCAAGGGCTTGGGATTCAATGCACCTGATACCTCGTTTGGCCTGAACCTCCGGTTCAGAATACAAAGCAGGGTCGGAATGATTACAGAATCAGCCAATTCTCTTAACACTGAATCGATTGAAGCCCGGGTAAGCCGTCTCAGGCTCAGAATGGACGGGTATATACACGGCTATAATATCTCCTACCTGTTGCAGCTTGCTTTCTCCCGGCCTGATCTGGACTGGGACAATACCGGATTTCCCAACATTGTAAGAGATGCCATGATTTACTACCGGTTTAATCCCGATTTTTACATTGGTTTTGGGCAGGGAAAGTTGCCCGGCAACCGTGAGAATATCATTTCATCCGGGCAGCAGCAGTTTGTCGACAGATCGATTGTGAACGGTTCGTTTTCCCTCGATCGTGATTTTGGCCTTTTTGCCTACTACTCCCATGATTTTAAAAGTATTGTATTTAATTTTAAAGGCGCATTATCCACCGGCGAGGGCCGTAATGCCCCATCAACTGATGACGGACTTTGTTACACCGGCAAAATAGAAATTTTACCTTTTGGGAAATTCATCAACAACGGTGATTTCTCAGAGGGTGACCTCGACCGCGAACCCACTCCCAAACTGGCTCTGGGCGGGGGGTATTCTGCCAATTTCAATGCCCCTAAAAACCGTGGACAGGCAGGCACATACCTGTCTGATAAAAGAGATATGTCGACACTATTTGCCGATGCCATATTCAAATACCGGGGATTTTCGGTGTATACTGAATTTATGCAGAGATTTTGTGATGATCCGGTAGTGGTTGATCATCCGGAATTTCCGGAATATGTGCTTTCCGGTTATGGACTTAACCTGCAAACCAGCTATTTGTTTAAAAACAACTGGGAGGTTACCGGCAGATACGCAGTAATTACCCCAGATGAACTGATTGAAAAATACCAGAAACAGCAGAAAATATATACCGTTGGAGTTAACCGGTACATTACCCGTCATTTTACCAAGTTCCAGGCTAACATCAGCTATCGTGAAAACAATGATATGCTGACCCAAAAAAAAGTCTCCGATAACCTGATATTCCAGGTGCAATTCGAACTCGGAATCTGATAATCTGATGTCTAAACCCGCACCCGGAAAATCCGATCCTTTTGCCGTACTGAGACTCCCTCAGTACCGGCTGCTGGTTTCAGGCAGGTTTCTGCTCAATTTTGCCATTCAAATGCAGTCGGTGATTGTTGGCTGGCAGATTTATGAGATTACCGGCGATCCGTTATCACTGGGACTGGTTGGTCTGGCAGAGGCCATCCCATTCCTTTCGATAGCGTTGTTTGCCGGATATTTTGCTGATAAATTCCGGAGGAAGATCATCATTCTGCGTTCCACGATTGTGTATATTCTGGGAGCAGTGTCTTTGTTCCTGATTTCCCTGAACAGCGCTGAAATAAAATCTCAAACTGTAGTTATTCTCATCTATTCGGTAATTTTTTTCACAGGATTGGCCCGTGGATTTTATTATCCGGCACAAATGGGGTTCATTGCCCAGATCGTACCCAGACATTTGTTTCCCAATTCATCCACCTGGTCGAGTGTATTCTGGCACATTGCCGCAGTAACCGGTCCGGCAACCGGCGGTCTGATCTATGGCTTTGCAGGAATAATTCCAGCCTATGCAGGTGTGATATTGATGTCTGTTTCGGGATTCATCCTGTTTCTGTTCAATAAAAACCTGCCTCCATCCTCAGGTATTAAAACAGAAAGTATCATAAAAAGCCTGAAAACCGGAGTGAAATTTGTTTTTGGAAATCAGGTTATTCTCGGAGCCATGGCGCTGGATATGTTTGCGGTTCTATTCGGAGGCGCTGTGGCTCTTTTGCCTGTATTTGCAGGAGAAATCCTGATGGTGGGACCAAAAGGTTTAGGACTGCTCCGGGCAGCTCCGGCCTTTGGGGCAGTAATCATGTCGCTTATACTGGCATACCGCCCACCCATGAAACATACCGGTAAATACCTGTTAGGCGGGGTTACCGGTTTTGGGTTATGCATAATTGTGTTTGCACTGTCAGAAAGCTTTCTTCTTTCACTAACGGTTTTGTTTCTAAGCGGTATGTTCGATAATATAAGTGTGGTGATCCGTTCCACCATCATCCAGCTCTTCACGCCTGATGAAATGAGGGGCAGGGTAGCATCTGTCAACAGTATTTTTGTGGGATCATCCAATGAAATCGGGTCATTTGAATCGGGACTGGCAGCCAGGATTATGGGAGTAGTGCCTTCGGTGATATTCGGCGGCAGCATGACTTTGCTTACAGTATTCACTACCGGAAGGCTGGCACCAAAGCTATATCGACTTAACCTTTCGGAATCACTGAAAGCAGGGGAATCAGGGTAAGGGGTAACCCGAAGTTCTTATTTGACTGTAGGCCCTTAAAATAAACAAACCCGCCAGATTTCGCTCTGGCAGGTTTAATCGTATCAGCAGGTGTTATTTCTGCTTAATTACCTTGACCTTTGTGTTGTTTTACTTTTGTTTTCAGCTTGTTTTTTTTCTGCACTTTTTGGTTTTACCGGCTGGGTGTCCTGTCTGGGTTTTTTCTCACCCTTTGTGGTAATATCTGTTTTTGGTTTTTCACGGGTGTTCTCTGTTTTTACTTCCGAGGCAGTATTTCGACTGTTTGATTTTTCAAACGCTGCATTGCGTTTGGGTTTTTCAGTAACCCTGCCGGGTTGTGGTTCTGCCTGTTTTCTGTTATTCTGGTTGGAAATGTTTTCATTCGCTGATTTGGCTCTTCCTTCCTTTTCACGGGTATTTACTACCGGCCGTTCACCCTGAGTCTCTTTCGCCGGTTGATGTTTTTCCTGTGTAACCACATCTCTTTTATTTTCAACCTTGGCTTTTTCTGCCGGTCTTGAGGATTGATCTACTTTTGTTTCCTTCTGTTCCGGCTTTGGAGTGCTGGCTATCCGGGGTGAACCGGTTACCTGAGCGTCACGTTTGTCGCGAACCGCATTTTTTCCCGGATCATTATTTGAAGCCGGCCGGGGCTGGAAGCGTTCAGCCCGTCTTTCATTCTCAACAGGTTTGTAAGATACCGGTCGTGCATCACGTGATTCCCTTTCAATAACAGGTCGGTACATCTTTACCTGGTTTCTTGAGACCACGCGGTTTTCTGGTGTCTCTGAATTCACGATATCCACCCTTTGCACCCGGGTTCCCGAATGGCGTTCCACATCGCTTTTTCTCGGGCCATAGTACCAGGATGTGCTATTGGTTTCCTGGCTGTTATAGATGTTGGTGATATTAGTAATATAGGTAACGTTTACCGGCCTGTCATAAATGTAATGGTTCCATCGATTCGAACAGAAATGCCGTCTGTGTACAAACGTCCACCATCCGGAGGGGATATACCGGTCAAATCCCACACTGATGTGAAAGCCTGGTCCAAGAGGAGCCCAGCCCCAATATCCTTCGTATGAGCCCCAGGCTACCCAGGCAGGCGCCCATTCATAACCGGGGATCCACATCCAGCCAAGGTAGTCGTCGAGGTACCAGCGTCCATAGTGAAATGTGGCCCAACCCCATGTATAATCAGATACCCATGTCCATCCGTAATCGGTGTACATCCACCGGCCATTCGAGGAGTAAGGTCTGAATGCTTCAGGATAATCAAAATAGGGACGCCAAACATATCCGTATTCCGGAGTGTAAATCCAATCGCCGAAGGGATTCAGATCATCATAAAATATCTGAACCGAAACCGGATAATAGGCAAAATGACGGTGGTTTGAGTTGGCCTCTATTGTTATACTAATGAACGTGAAGAGGATCAGGGAAAGCAATATCTTTTTCATGATTGACAATATTTATAAATTAAACAATTGATTTACAATACTATATAGGCCTATTTTATAAAGTATTATAAATTTGAAAAACAATTAATGTGCCAGAAAAAGAAATTGGTTCTTTAAGGAAAAATTAATGAGTTAAGGGAGAAATTTATTGCAAATAAGAAAGCGGGTTAGCCAGGGGGATTAAAAAAGCCCGGTAAACGACAAATTTACCGGGCTTGGTTAGTGGAGTGCAGGGGAGTCGAACCCCTGACCTTTAGACTGCCAGTCTAACGCTCTAGCCAACTGAGCTAGCACCCCAAAAAACGGAGTGCAAAAATAGAATTTTTTCTTTAATAAAAAATTTTTAATAAATATTTTTCTCGTTTATTCCCGCTTAGTTTACAAATCTGAATGGGAAGAAATCCTTTCCTTATTTTGTACAATCAATCTATTGTATAATTTTGCCGCATGGCAAACAGTGAAGAAATTTTCAAAAAAATCATAGCCCATGCCAAGGAGTATGGGTTTGTGTTTCCGTCGAGCGAAATATACGACGGGTTAAGTGCCGTTTATGATTACGGCCAGTATGGGGTTGAACTCAAGAACAATATCAAGGATTACTGGTGGAAAGCCATGGTTCAGTACCACGAGAATATTGTGGGTATTGATACGGCTATTTTTATGCATCCTACCATATGGAAAGCTTCCGGGCATGTGGATGCCTTTAATGATCCCATGATCGATAATAAAGATTCAAAAAAACGCTACCGCGCTGACAACCTGGTGGAAGATTATATAGCCAAACAGGAAGACAAAATCCACAAAGAGGTTGAAAAAGCGGCCAAACGTTTCGGAGAGGCATTCGACAAAGAGAAATTTTTGGCTACCAATCCGAGAGTTCTTGAAATTCAGCAGAAAATTGAAGCCACAAAAACCAGATTGTATGGTTCCTTAGGCAACAATGACCTCGCCGATGTGAAAAGGCTGATTGAAGAACTCGAAATTGTATGCCCCATTTCCGGCAGTAAAAACTGGACTGACGTAAGGCAGTTTAACCTGATGTTTTCCACGCAGATAGGATCTCTGACTGACGAAGCCAACGTAATATACTTGCGCCCCGAAACGGCGCAGGGCATTTTCGTTAACTTCCTGAATGTATATAAAACCGGCAGGATGAAAATACCCTTTGGTATTGCTCAGATTGGCAAAGCCTTCCGCAATGAGATCGTAGCCCGCCAGTTCATTTTTCGGATGCGTGAATTTGAACAGATGGAAATGCAGTTTTTTGTGAAACCGGGCGAAGAACTCGATTGGTTTGAATACTGGAAGAAAGAGCGGCTTAACTGGCATCTTTCACTTGGAATCTCTCCTGATAAATACCGCTATCACGATCATGAAAAGCTGGCCCATTATGCCAATGCCGCCTGTGATATCGAATTTGAATTCCCGATTGGATTCAAGGAACTGGAAGGCATTCATTCCCGCACCGATTTTGATCTCGGAAGCCATCAGAAATATTCGGGAAAGAAAATCCAGTATTTTGATCCCGAGCTGAATGAAAACTATGTACCTTACGTCATTGAAACCTCCATTGGCCTTGACCGTACTTTCCTGGCCATGCTTAGCAATGCCTATACCGAAGAGAAACTGGATGACGGCTCAGAGCGGGTAGTGATGAAATTCCCGCCGGTGCTGGCTCCCGTGAAGGCTGCTGTATTGCCGTTGGTTCGAAAAGACGGGCTGCCTGAAAAAGCCCGGGAAGTGTTCGATATGCTCAAAGCCGATTATCTCTGCCAGATTGATGAAAAAGACAGTATCGGCCGCCGTTACCGCCGGCAGGATGCCATAGGAACCCCCTACTGCATTACCATCGACTATCAAACCCTTGAAGATAATACCGTTACTATCCGGGAGCGAGACCTGATGACCCAGGAACGGATTTCTATTGACCAGATTCCTGAGGTGATCAGAAGGCGAATTAAGGGAAGCAGGTAAAAATATAAAATTTAGCTTTCAATAGAGAAGCTGACTCTTGAATTGTACTATAAAACTTAGCTATTAGAAGGTCTCACCCATTTTTCTTAACATCTTGATTGTGTTTAAGTAACGGACATTTAATGCATGGCATGCCTCCGGAATTTTAATTTTATTTTTTATTGCAGGTTGAGATGTTTCATAGGTGACAATTATTCTATTTTCAACGTCTTCTAATGCAAAAGCAATAAGATAAGCATCAGCAACATCCGCACTTAGAAATTCGTTCAACGCATTTTGAAGATAATGATTACTTTTGGAAATTGCCCATGAGGTAACTATACTGTATTTATCCATTATATGAGATGTACTCCTGAAAAAATCTTCTGGCAAATTGACTCTACACCATTTTTCGATAGCTTCATTTTTGTCGTATAACTCATTTTTTACTTTGTCGATACTGATAATCTTTCCTTGCTCTGCCAATTGTTTTACTTTATTCTAAAAGCTAAAAGCTATGTCTAAAGGGTATATTAACCGATGAGCCTGAATGAAAAAATTGGTATCGACAACAAAAATTTCCATAAGGATTACAAGTACCTTGAAAAAAAGTTTTGAAATGTATCCCCTTTTAAACCTGTTAGTTTGTATGCATCGCGATAAAGAAGTTTTCCGGATTTTACTGCATTATTAATGTGAGCAGCAAAAGTGATGCTTAACCGTTTTTTGGTTGTGGTATAAAAGTCTCCGCCAGAACTTTGGTTTTCTTTTTTTACAAATTCCCTCTCTGCATATTTAGCATAAAAGTCAAAGAATTCTTTTTTGGACAATTTGCCCGTATCAAAAGCCCTGCGTGCAATTACTATTTCACTTACCTTAAAATATCTTGAAGCATGGCTGATATCTGATAAATCGGTCCAAACCTCATTAAATCTGTTTTCAGGAACTAAAAATTCAGCAGCTATCCGGTCACACATAATTTCAACCGGATCATTTGCAGGCTGAAGCCTACGAAAGTCAAACCCGGCACTTTGGCCAGTCCAGATATGCGCCAGTTCGTGAACAATCGTGAACATCTGAGCAGATTTCCAGTCGTCATTGTTAACAAACATGAAAGGCGCCATTTCGTCCACCAAAACAAAACCCCTGCATTCGTCAACCGGGATTTTTCGATACCCGTTGTTTTCAACAACTCCATTAAAAACGGTGACTATTCCCTTATCCTCGATGCGAATTACCAGATGATCCTGTGCTTCCTGCCAGGTTTTGAACTGAGAAGCCCAATTTTCGGGCAAACCCAATATTTGCCGTATATCTGAAACTATCGATTTGACACTTGTTTCATTACGGAATTTTCTAACAAAAGGCAGCGGTTGACATTCATTATCTTTAAGGTAATTTTTCAGCCAGTCCTGTCTTTGTTGTAATAGTAACATGGTATCATAAACATTGATACTAATTCTGTCGTAAGGATTTTTATTGTTTCTGAAAAACGGGATGGGTAATTGTTCATTAGGTGGCTCGGGAAGAAACAAATAGCCGAATGGCAGATGAACTTTATTGGAAAACTCTTCCAATTGTTTAACCGTTGGCAGTTTCTCCCCATCTAACCACTGCTGGACTTTTGGAAATTTTCCGGTAAATGTTTCCAGTTCATATCCTCCCCGTGCAATGGCCCAGGTAAGCATATCTGTATTTACATTTACAACGTTTTTCATGATGCAAATTTATTGCTTTTTGATTTATAAAAGAGTCAAGGGATGACTTTGTTAAGTAGCAATAATTAAATAAAGCCATAGAATATTTTAAAGGTCAATCAATAAAAGTAGAAGAGGCGAATCGAAATCCGATCCGCCTCTTTTTACTTTTTACAGATGGGTGATTATTCCACCACCAGTTTCCTGTAGGAAACCGATTTTGCGGAATCGATCCTGATCAGATAAACTCCTTTGGGTTTTGCACCGAAATCAATTCTTACCGGCAGTTCCGTCATTTCACTGTTATACACTTCGCTGCCCATCGAATTCATAACGGAAATCCTGAAATTACCTGCCGGACCGGTAATATTGAAAATACCCTGCGAAGGATTCGGGAAGATGTTGATCTTATTCAACAAATCTTCACCAGAACCAGAGGCGGATAATTTCAGGTGTTCAACTACTGAAAGCCCGTGAGGAGCAAACAGGGACTCATGACCCTTTGATCCATAAACCACCTCCAGATCAAACATTTCGCCGGTTGAAGGCCTGAATAACCGGTAAGATAATGGTTCACCCGTGCTGAAACCATCGATGACCTGAGTGTACGGATCATCGCCGTTTACGGCCAGCGCTGTAGCGTTACCACTGTATTGCACCCATCCGGCACACAATCCTTCAGGTGTGAATCCACCGATGAAATCGCCTTCTTCAAGGATGGCCGTGGCGCTTTCGGTGAAAGCTATTACATGGCTTTCAGGCGTTTGAACCACTTCATTCCAGGGCGACTGCACGGCACTCTGTTCCAGTTGTGATTTCTCACCTATGCAGTTCCACAACTGGTATAACGGGGTGGGGTCAGGTACATTGGCATAGTAGGAAGCGCCCGGTTTCAGAGTACCTAAAGTATTGATGCCGTAGGCGGGCCAGTAAACTCCGGGACCGGCGATATCCTTGACTACCGGGTTCGGTATGGAAGCAAACAGTTCAGCCACATTAATCTCACCGCTGCAAAGCGCCGGAATGATGTTCCAGCCACGAGCCAGGCTGATCGTTTTATCTTCAATTTCGGTTCCGCAAACCGGAATCGATGCTACACCGGCCGATTTGATAATATATCCCTGGTATTCATTCCAGTTACCGATGGAATTGACACCCTGAGCCGGCCAATATACGCCAAAGTAGTTGTAAAGGATGGTAAGGAGGTCGCCCATAGGTGCGAATATATGGGTCACATCCTTATCAAGAGGCGCTACATAAGTGGAAACTCCACCCCATCCGTTCTTTATATTAAGGGTTTGGACCGGATTTACCTGAACGCTGACTGAGTCAAAGCTGGTGAATACTCCGTCGAAAGTCTCAACAATGTAAATTGTTGTTACATCGGGATATACCAACGGATTTTGTTCATCAGACGTAAATCCTTCAGGTAATGAAGTCCAGTGGTATGAAATTATCTCGGGACCCACCGGGGAGGCATTCAGTTGCACTTCTCCTCCGGCACAGACAGATTCGGGAGAAGCTGTTACGGTAACCCCCATACCGATAAAGTTCACCAGGGCCGACATTCCGCCGTTCACAAACTTACCGTCGTGACTGGGTAATTGCGGATCATACAATACATCCACCGGGATAACTTTTATGTCTTTGCAGAGTACCCATTTGATGGGTTCACCCACAATAAACCCTTCTTTTATATCCGGAGTGGTAGGATCATCGCCGTAGGCAATCATTACTTTATTCTCCATTCCATCCCATTCAACCAGCCCTGCATTTTTAAGGCTTCCATCCCTGTCAGTGAAGAAGACACCGATGGCGTCACCCGGTTCAAGGGAGCCAAGATCAGCCGGCATGGCAATGATATGGGATACCGGAGTTGGTATTGGATTCCAGTGCGGACAGGTTTTCACCTGATAATCTTCAATTTCCCCATCCATGGCCTGGCCTGAATAGGTAAGGCCACCGGCTGTGTTGAACCGGAATCTCATATAGGTCTTACCCGTTAAGGCATAGCCTGGGATATTGAAAGAAAGAGTATTGACTCCGGCACTGACAGGTACATTCGTGAATATTTGTTCAGGCGCGGCAGTCCAGTCGCCGTTTTTGTCGAAATCCATCCAGGCATTCAGGAAGCCGGGTACGGATACTGAGACCTGCACTGTGGCAGGTTTCCCTACGAACATGGTTCCGATGAATTTTACACCGTCTTCGTCGTCTCCGGCTGAAGGATAGATCAGGTCGATATCATCGCCGGTTGCGCCGATATTCGGCTGACCGTCCGTTTCAATGTCGATCAGATTACCCATATAAACCGCGGAATTCAGAATATGTCGGGCTCCATTGTTAACCAGGGTGGTAGGATAGTTGAAACCGGCTGACGGGTTTTCCGGAGCATCACCAAAATCAAGATATCCCTGAGGGAATTCCTCAATGATCACGGCATAGTCTTCTACTTCGCCTTCATTGACCAGACCGCCGAATGTGATCGGAGCATTAAAGGTACGGAAACGGAATCTTGAATAAGAGAATCCAAGGAAAGCGGTGTTTGGTACCGTAAACGTCAATGCATTGGCGCCTGCGTTTACCGGTTGTGTATTGAATACATGTTCACCCGCATCGGCCCAGTCGCCGTCCATATTGAAATCAATCCAGGCATCAAGGAAACCGTTTACTGAGGCGGTGACCGTAATATTTACGGGAGATCCCGGGCTCATGAACGGAGGCAGGCTGACGCCATCCTCATCCGGTGAACTGTTATTATCATCGCCATCGGAATTGAATGTAGGCTGACCGTTGGCTTCGGCATCAATCTTACTACCGAGGTAAATATTCGGATTGATGACATGGCGGGCGCCGTTGCTCACCAGCAGAGTAGGATAATCTCCGGAAATATCCGGATTATCGGGTGCATCTCCAAAGTCGAGGTTGCCCTGCTGGTTATTGGGTTCGATGTAAACCGCATAATCTTCCACTTCACCATTGAACAAAAGCCCTGAGAAGGTGATGGGAGCCTGTGTGGTTCTGAAGCGGAAGCGTGCGTATGACTGACCGGTGGTAGCTGTTCCCGGTACATTGAAGGTCAGATTATTGGAACCGGCAGTTACAAACAGGGTTATGAAAATATGTTCACCTGCATCGGCCCAGTCACCGTCGGTGTTGAAATCCATCCAGGCATCGAGGAAACCATTGACGGATGCCACCACCGTGACAGCCACGGATGTTCCTGCCATAACTCCGGCGGGTATGGCCACCCCGTCTTCATCATCGCTTACTCCTGTATAAACACAGTTGTTATCATCACAATCGGCTCCGGGGCCTGGTTGCCCGTCGAATTCGGCATCGATCTTACTACCGAGGAAAATTCCGGGAACCACGAGGTGACCGGCTCCGTTACTGGAAATTAATGTAGGATAATCATTCATGTTTGCAGGATCATCGGGAGCATCGCCGAAATCGATAGTAGGCGCTTCACAATGGTCGATGTAAACTGCATAGTCTTCTACCTCACCATTATTTACAGGTCCCGAGAAGCTGATGGGCGCATTGGTGGTCCGGTACCTGAATCTCATATACGACTGCCCGATAGTGGCAGTTGGAGGAACTGTAAATGTTAACGGGTTAACGGGCAGGTTTACCGGTGTATTAATAAAGATATGCTCACCGGGATCAGCCCAGTCTCCATCAAGATTGTAGTCGATCCAGGCATCGAGGAATCCGGGTACGGAAACAGCAACTGTGAGATTTACCGTGGCCCCCTGGTTTATTACAGACGGGATGGTAACTCCGTCTTCATCATCAGGACCTCCGGCAATATCATCGCCGGTTGACAGGGCATTTGGCTGACCGTCGGTCTCAGCGTCGATCACACTGCCCATGAATATTCCCGGAACAATGAGGTGCTGCGCACCGCCACTGGCCAGATAGGTGGGATAATCCAGCGGATTGCCGGGAACATCCGGTGCATCGCCAAAATCATAGGATGACTGGTTGGGCGGACAATCTTTCACTTTAAGACAGAAGACGCCTGCTGTATCCACACAGCCAAAACTGTTAACCACCACCACTGAAATCTGATAATTGCCAACTGCATTGGGGTAATACCAGAAGTTGGGACCACTGCCGATTGGCGAACCGTAGTTTCCATTTGCATACCAGGTGATGGAATTATATGCCAGCGGGTATGTATTATTGGGGTATAAAGCATTTAAAGGTAGTGGAATGTACATCCGGATAGAATCCTGCTTGCAGATGCTGTCGCAACCAATCGGGAACAGGCTGAGATCGGGTTTGGGGAAGATCATTCCGCCGGTAACCGTGGTGGAACAACCATTGGCTTTATCAGTAACGGTGAGAATATATGCGCCGGGAGCGCTTACTGTTATTACCGGAGTAGTAGCTCCATTGCTCCACTGATAGCTAAACAAATTGGTGTCGATGGGTGAAGGGGTAAGGGTGATGGAGTCGCCCTCACAGGCTGTGGTGTAAGGTACTGTTGCCGGAGGATTCTGGAAGAACCACACGCAAATGGTATCACTGTTCTTACACAAGGTAATATTATCGGTAACCTCCACAATGAACTCATAACTTACAGGCAAGGTTCCGGGAAGGGTAAGGCTGACCCAGGTAAAGTCGCCGTTAACAGGGCTGAAAGTGGCGCCGGCCGGATTACTGAGCCAGTTATAGGAATAGTTGGCGTTGTATATCGTGTTCAGCGAAAAGTAAACCAGATTGTTGGGATCGCCGCATACATGGGCATCGCCGGTAATTTTAGCCTTGGGTTTCGGATACATATAAATAAACACCTTATTTGATTTTCCGGAACAACCATAGGTATTCGTAACCTGAACATGGTATTCGCCATATGAGGTCACATAATAAGTGGAAGAGGTGGCTCCCGGTATGGGAGTATTCTTTTTATACCACTGGTAGGAACTCATTCCGGCACAGGCAGTCAGTAAGACGGAGTCGCCCGGACAAAATGCCGTATCGGCAGGAATAATGGTACAAACAGGTAAGGGGTCGACTGTAATGGGTTGGTTTACCGTGGCTACACATCCAAATTGATCAGTTATAACCAGGGTTACATTGTACGGCGGCGGGCTGGCTGCAGCATAGGCATGCTGGGTAACAGGCAGATAGGAAGTGTATCCGTCGCCGAAAGTCCAGAAATAGTTGTAATTCGGGTTGTTGGGAATGGCTGTAAAGCTGGCAGGAACGCCTTCACAAACGGGTGAGGTGTAGTTGAAAGCGGCTACCGGTAACAGGATATTGACCACCTCCGTCCAGGTGCTGGTGCAACCTGTTGAGGAGGTTACGGTGAGTGTAATAGTATAAGTACCTGAGGCAGAAACCGTAAGTGTGGGACTGGGTACACTGGCATTGGGCGAAAATGTTCCGGTTCCCGGGCCTGAAACGGTCCATGAATAACTGGCGATAGTGGCCGGCGGAAGGGCTACTGATTTGTCGATCAGGGTTACGGTACTGCAAACCACATAAGGCCGGAAGAATGCGATGACATCACACCCTGTCCCTCCCGGAGGACCTCCCGATCCGCCTGCGGAACAATCTTCAATAATTACATTGATAATGTTGGAGGTAGTGGAACAACCGTTTTGTGTAACTACTACCTGGTACTGATATACTCCGGGAGTCGGGAAATTTACAAGATTGTTCACAATGGTGAGGCTTGGTCCGGTACCACCCGGAACGGGAACGCCGTTTTTATACCACAAATAAGTATATGCACCTGAAGGGGTCGAGAGAACAAGCGTCTGACCCCCGTTCAGGCAGAACAGGGGAAGTATATTATAGCTTGCCACGGCTGGCGGAGGCCCATTGATAGTTACTGTTTTGGTGTCAGTTCCTGTACAGGTAGAGACAGACAAAACAGCCGATCCTGCCGGTCCGTGCCACATGATGCTGACATTATTGGTACCCTGTCCGCTTAAAATGGTGCCTTGTGAGGAAGGGGTGATGGTCCACTGGAAATCGCCCGGAGGAGAAGGTACCCCGGCCGTGTAGTTTTGTACATCATCCACACAAACGGTCAACACTCCTGTAATTGAAGGGGTGGGGAAAGGATTTACCGTGAGGGTTTGGGGCAGCGACTGGCAGAAATTTCCCGGACTCAGTTCGATTTGCTGGTAAACCGTTAAAACCCACGGACCCGGTAATGTAAAATCGACGATGGCAATTTCACCGTCATCGCCCATCTGGGCCACTACCTGTCCTGTATTGCTGGTAACCTGCCATATAAATGGGCTGCCGCTGACATTGGAGGAAACCTGATACTCATTTTTATCGCCCGGGCAAACCACTACCGGACCGGTAATGACGCTGAGAATGGGTTTGGCCACTACTTCTACTACTTTAAAAGCGGTGTCGTTGCAAAAAGTGCCCGAAATAGTAGGTGAAGCATACACAGTGTATGTCCCGGGAGCAAAAGATATGAAAACGGAAGGAGATCCGTTTCCGGCCAGAATGGTGGCGCCTGCAGCAGGCACTACCGACCAGTTGGCCGGACCATTTGCATTAAAATTAGCCGGGGTGTTTTCGCATACTTTTGCATCACCGGTGATGAAAAATTTTGGAAGCACATCCACAAAAATCGAATCCACTCCATTACATCCGGCCATTGGATTATTATACTGGCATTTTACCCAAAACGGGCCCGGCGTATTGAAAGTAATATTGACTGTCGGTGTGTTGCGGTCCTGAAGGTTGAAAGTGTATAAACCGCCGGTAACGGTCCAGTTATAGAAAGTGCCTGGCAAGGTGGGTAACGTAAAGGTACCTGATGAACCTTCACAAACCTGATTTGGTCCGGCAATAGGCAGATTGGGATATAAAACCGGCACGTTCAGGGTAGTTGACCCCGGGCAACCCGATCCCGGGCAGCTTTGCAGGGTGACAGTGGTGGGAACTGTGTAAACCGGATCCCATAATACGGTAATACAATTGGTACCGGCTCCGGCAACTATGGTACCTCCGGTGACGCTCCAGTTATAGGTGGCGCAAACCATAGGTGTACAGAAGGTAGAAGTTTGGTCTGGGCAAACCGTTCCATAACAGCAATCGGTTTCGATTACCGGGCCCTGGCCAGCCAGAACTACAATTTGCATTGAGATGGTATCGGAACATCCGCAGGGAACTTTATTCTCACCCTGGGCAGTACCTACTATCTGACCGGCTCCCATATCGGTTACGGTAAGCAATACCGTGTAAGTTCCCGGATTCAGGAAAGTATGGGCAGGGTTGGGCTGGGTTGAAGTGTTTCCGTCACCAAAATCCCAGTGAAATACTGATCCGCCCAAAGATGCATTGGTAAACTGAATAAGGGTACCCTGGCAAACGGTATCTTCAGAGGCTGTGAACCCGGCTGTTGGGCCATCAATCAGGCATACTTCCTGAGTGATGGAATCAAGACAGTTGCCTCCGGATGCGAGGTTACTGATCACTACTTTGATATAACCCTGATTACCGTTTCCCCAGTTGATGGTTATTGGGTTCCCGGTTAATGAACTGGGCGTTCCGCCGGTAACTGTCCAGGAATAGGTGAATGAAATATCATTGGGATATACTGTATATACATGAGGTGTGTTTTTACAGGCTGCCAACCCGGCATCAGCTGTTCCGCCAGGATTGGGAGCCGTGCCTCTTTTACAGGCCCCTTCGGGAGGGCAAATATGCATGGCATCACGCAGGATAAATTGCGGGCAGCAGGTTTGGAAGGCTGAAGTATTGTTAACGGTAAGTTTCATTTGATCGAAAGCAGCCTGAGTGCATGGACTAACAGGAAGGGCTCTGAGGGTAAGCACAATCGTGTTTCCGATATCTGAAGGCCCGGGAGTATAAGTAGCATGAAGGGTTGCGGGATCATCGAATGATCCGCTTCCGGATGTGGACCAGAAAAGGGAGCTGTAATCCGTAGCGCTGGCATCGGCCAGCATATAGCTCTCACCGGAATTGATGGCAGCATCAGGGCCGGCATCGGCTGTGGGGCATACTGCCTGGGAGTTTGATGTGCCAATAAGTGCAAAGGAGAGATTATTATCGACCCCGCCAATCACTTTGTAACCGAATATCCAGTTTTGTGAACCCGGTACATTCCACCCGCCACCCGGATTTCTCCAGTAGAAGGCATTCATAATCACCGGAGATTCCTGTTTTCCCCAAAACCATTGTTTGTTAGGATTAAAAGGCATGTGAGGAACCACTGAAATCCAGTAATGGCCTGGATTCAGTACAATCGGGTTAACTCCGGTATTCACCGTAAGCGTTCCCTGGGCAGTACTTCCAACCGGTTGATCGGTAAGGGCAGTAACCAGGGTACCCGGTTGGTCAAGGGCCGGATCATTCAGATATATACTCACATGAGCAACCTGTGCGATTCCTCCGCCTTCCGTATAAGCTCCCGGAGCTTTGATTTCCGTGATGGTCCATACCTGCCCGGCCGGAACTGTAAAGTCATCAGCCGCCTCGCAGGAGAAGGCAGGAAAATCAGTTATGTCCTGACTGGCCATTCCCCCTTCATTAGCCGGGTTGGAAGTCTGATCATACAGTACCCCGGTTAGAGGAGCCAATATGATCCCCTGAGCGGTTTGACTGGTGGTGAGCCTCAGATCAGGATTTTGTGCAGGTAACACTGAGGATAGGGTAAATACCATCAGTGCAATAATTGTTAATCGATAGAAATTTTTCATAAACAAAGAATTATGCGATACTACTCCGTTAATTCAGGTTCGAATCCCGGAAATCCATATCTGACATTCCATAAATCAATAAAATACATGGAAAGATGCTAAAAACAACCATCACGTATTCATCGAATTCTTCAGATATGGTCGGGGAAAAGAGCCTCTCCTGATAGGCATTTAATAATCACAGGCTTTTAACTGCAAATATTGGAAAAACAAAGGATTAGAAAAAACTACCAGGCAAATGACTTTGCAAAAGTATATTATAAATTTTGAGATGGTTTAAAATTAATATACATATTAAGTTAAATTATGTTAATTCATAAAATGTTCAATATGATACATTTTATATGTTTGTTTATCAATACCTTAATAATGTTTTTGATTTTAAAGAAATATTTTGGAATCTATTTGCATCTATTAATTTTCAATAAATAAATAAAGGACGTAATTCATCAGTTTTGTTATCTGGTTATCAGAACAGACAACAGTTGTTGATTCCTGTCCTGGATATTTAAGAAAATAGAATTTAAGCCGAGACTGATTTACATACTTTTGCATTATTCATGGAGATTTTTACAGGAACCAAAAAAGAAAAACCAATATGCTGGCTTTAAAAAACCTTTGGAATCTTGACCCTGAAACGATTTTCTTAAATCACGGCTCTTTTGGCGCCTGCCCGGGAGCAGTACTTCAAAAACAATTTGATTTGAGGGAGCGACTTGAAAATCAACCGGTTCGATTCATGATCAGGGAAATGGAAGCGCTAATTGATGAATCCAAGAACACTCTGGCAGCCATGATGCAGGCCAACCCTGACGATATGGTATTTGTAACCAATGCCACAGCGGCAGTCAACACAGTGTTCCGGTCGCTGGATTTCGGTCCTGATGATGAAATATTATTTACGGATCACATTTACGGTGCCTGCAAACGGGTGCTTGAATACGTTTCCATTCGCACCGGATGTAAGCTGGCAGAAATTAAAGTTCCATTTCCCACAAAATCATCCGGGCAGATTGTGGATGCCATTTTAAACGGGGTTAACCACCGTACCCGTATAGCCCTGATTGACCATATCACCTCTCCCACTGCCTTGATTTTCCCGGTGGAGGAATTGGTTAAGGCGTTGCATTCCAGAGGTGTGGAAGTAATGATTGACGGCGCTCATGCCCTGGGTTCTGTTGATCTGGACCTTGAAAAAATCCAGGCAGACTACTACACGGCCAACTGCCACAAATGGCTCTGTGGTCCGAAGACATCTGCCATATTACATGTCAGGCTTGATAAGCAGGAAAAGATTTTCCCGCTGGTAGTAAGCCATGCCGGGTATGATGCACAGCCGTTTTCCGAAAGGTTTTACTGGCCGGGTACTATTGACCCCACTCCGGCCATTTGTGCCGGGTTTGCTGCCGGCTATCTTGATTCAGTGATAACCGGAGGCTGGCATGAAATCCGTAACCGAAATCATCAGCTATGTATTGAAGCCAGAAAACTGATCGGAGAAATGCTGAATATTCCGGATGCCTGTCCGGATGATATGCTGGCATCGATGGCCACTTTCATCCTGCCACCCGATAAAAACGAAATATCTCTGTTCTACAGGGGAAATACCGTTTTACAGGACAAACTGTTCCACGATTATCATATCGAAGTCCCTGTCTGGATTTGGAAAAACGGACAAAACCGGCTGATCAGAATTTCGGCCCAGTTGTATAACAGTCTGGATGATTATGAGAAGTTAGGGAGGGCGTTACTCAAAGAATTATAAATTATCAATTATTTTTGCCGTAAATTTATAATTATGAAAGTAAAAACAGGGCTTATCCAGATGACCTGTGCTGAGGATAAGCCGTTCAATATTGAAAAAGCCATCCGTTCCATACGGGAGGCTGCAGGGAAGGGAGCTCAAATAATCTGCCTGCAGGAATTGTTTGCCAGCCGGTATTTCTGTAATGTGGAGGATCATGATAACTTTGGCCTTGCTGAAGTTATTCCCGGACCAACCACGGAGATATTGCAAAAGACAGCCGCTGAACTTCAGGTGGTTATCATTGCATCGCTGTTTGAGCGCCGTGCACCCGGATTGTATCATAATACTGCCGCCGTGATCGATGCCGATGGGGCATTCCTGGGTATTTACCGCAAAATGCACATACCGGATGATCCGGGCTATTATGAGAAGTTCTACTTCACCCCGGGCGATCTTGGTTACAAAGTATTTCAAACCCGGTATGCCAAAATCGGGGTGCTGATCTGCTGGGACCAGTGGTATCCGGAAGCTGCCCGTATCACAGCGCTTATGGGGGCCGAAATCCTGTTTTTCCCCACCGCCATTGGCTGGGCCATGCATCAGAGAGAAGAAGTAAATACCGAGCAGTACAATGCCTGGCAAACCATACAGAAAGCCCATGGCGTGGCCAACGGGGTTTATGTGGTGAGCGTGAACCGTACCGGTATTGAACACGACATGCGGTTCTGGGGAGGTTCGTTTGTTTCGAACCCGTTTGGAACCATACTTTACCAGGCTTCCCATGATGAAGAGGTAATTCATGTTCACGAACTTGACCTTAAGAAAGTGGACACCTACCGGGTACACTGGCCTTATCTGCGCGACCGTCGTATTGATTCGTACCAACCCATTTTAAACCGTTTTATTGATTAACTATGGGAAATCCGGTCTTTAATTTACCTACACCACGCCAATCAGGTTATCATTTTCCGGCCGAATGGGAAAAACATGAATCTACCTGGCTCAGCTATCCCCATAACGAAGAAGTTTCGTGGCCCGGACGTATTCATACTATTTTCCCTGCCTACCACCAGTTTATTCATGAGATCAGCAAAGGAGAAATGGTGAATATCAATGTACTGGATGAGGCCATGAAACTCAAGGTGCAGGAGGATTTACAATTTTCCGGCCTCGACATGAACCGTATCCGGTTGCATATACATCCCAACAACGATGCCTGGTGCCGCGATCATGGGCCTGCCTTCGTTATTAACAGGGCAGGTAAACAAAAAAAGGCCGTTGTGAAATGGATGTACAATGCCTGGGGAGATAAATACCCTCATGATCTGGATAACCAGGTTCCGTTCCTGATCGCAGAAAAACTGGGACTGCCTGTTTTTCAGCCCGGAATTGTTATGGAAGGCGGCAGTGTGGATTTCAATGGTAAAGGGACCCTGCTGACCACTACCTCCTGTCTGCTCAATCCCAACCGGAACCCGCATCTCAGTCAAAAAGAAATAGAAAAATACCTGGTTGAATTTTACGGGGTTGAACAGGTGCTTTGGTTAGGCGACGGCATTGAAGGCGATGATACCAGTGGGCATATAGACGATATCACCCGTTTTATTTCAGAGGATACCGTGGTAACCATGGTGGAACCCAACAAAAAGGATTTCAACCATAAACCACTGAAGGACAACATTAAAAAGCTGTCAAAAATGCGTCTGGCCGACGGCCGGCAGCTGAATATTGTGGAATTGCCGATGCCGGCTCCCATGTATATTGAGGACATGAGGGTTCCGGTTTCGTATGCCAATTTTTACTTCAGCAATGCGGCAGTAATTGTTCCCACATTTAAATGTAAAGAAGACGAAACTGCCCTGGCCATATTGTCGGATCATATCCGTGACCGTGCTGTGATTGGCATTGATTCCACGGATATCATCTGGGGCCTGGGCAGTTTCCATTGCTTAAGCCAACAGGAACCGGCTATCTGATAACGAGTTCCTTAATCAGGTGACCAGCGTCGCCGTATTTATCGATAATGAACAACACATAACGGATATCCACACTGATTGTCCGTTGCAGATTGGGTTCATAGGAGATATCGCCGCTCATGGCTTCCCAGTTCCCGTCGAAAGCAATTCCAATCAGATCGCCATTGGCATTTAACACCGGGCTGCCTGAATTACCACCGGTAATATCATTGTTCGACAGAAAACAGGTTACCATTTCACCATTCTGTCCGTAACGACCATAATCTTTTTTATCGTAAAGCATCTTAAGTTTTTCCGGAACCACAAACTCCCAGTTGTTGGGATCTTCTTTTTCCATAACACCTTTTAAGGTAGTGATATTCTTATAGTTCACACCATCACGGGGATCATAGTCCAGCACCTGGCCGTAGGTCAAACGCATGGTAGAATTGGCATCGGGATAAAATTTACGGTCGGGGTTCATTTCACGCAATCCGGCGATATAGAGTCGATTGAGCTGCTCCATTTTCTGATTGGCCGGTTCTGTTTTGGCGCTGGTATTACGGGCATTCTCCGAGAAATCTTTCATGATGCGGTAAACCCAGTCGTTTTCGAGGGTTTTCAGGCTGGGTTTATCCAGGAATTTCTCAATATTGGCCTGGCTGGCAAAAACTGAACGGGTAAAAATATCGGAAGAAAATTTCTCAAAGTTGCCTTTGTATTTTTTGTTGATCTCAGCCATGATAGCCGGCTGCTGGTTTTTGGGTATATCATTGAAGTACATTTCAAACATAGCCGCCATCAGTTTTTGGTCAGTGGGACCATTATAGTTTTTGAAAAGGCCTGAAAGTCCTTTTTTAAGTTTTCCGCTAAGTTCTGTGATCTTAGCCTGATCCTGATCTTTCAGCGCTTTGGCAAGATCTTCAAATCCTCTGGTAAACCCAATGATTTCCGGGCCTCGCAAAATGGCTTCACGGTTATAGATTCCTAAAAGATTGAATTCCTGCAATTGCTTGTATACATCAGCATATCCCGTCAACACCTCTCCATATTTTGCTTTTGCATCGCGGTTGATATTGAGCCATTGGGTGAAAGACTCTTCCTGTTTCACTTTTTTGTCAGCTACCTTATTGTTTTTCAGTTGTTCGGTCTGACCGATGAAGTATTTCCAATAGTTGGATATTCCTGCATATTTTGAAGCATATTTAATGCGGATTTCAGGATTGGCCTGCATATCTTCCATCATAAGTTTCAGCTTTTTATCCCTGATCTTAACCACAGCCGGATTCGATTCGGCAATAGCGAGATTAACTCCGTGTGAAGTGAGGTAACGTGAGGTTCTTCCGGGAAATCCCATGATCATGGCAAAATCGCCTTCCTTTACCCCATCGAGTGAAATTTTAAGGAAATGTTTGGGTTTCAGGGGGATGTTAGAGGCGGAATAATCGGCCGGTTTTCCATCGGGGCCTGTATATACCCGGAAAACCGAGAAGTCGCCGGTATGGCGGGGCCACATCCAGTTATCGGTATCAGCTCCGAATTTGCCGATTGATGATGGGGGAGCAAATACCAGGCGGACATCGCGGAAAACTTCAAATACAAAAAGGTAGTACTCGTTTCCGGCAAAGAAACTTCTTACTGAGGCTTCATAATGGGTGCCTTTGGTGGCATCGGCCACAATAGTTTTTCCGATCTCATCCACTTTCTTGGCCCTGTCGGCTTCACTGAGCTTAGAATCAAGCTGCGATAATACCTTCTGAGTAACATCTTCAATTCTTACCAGAAAACGCGCTGTCAAACCCGGGTTACTCAGTTCTTCATCGCGTTTCATTGCGGCAAAACCATTACTCAGGTAATCGTGTTCCACAGTGCTGTGCGACTGGATGGCGCCATAACCACAGTGATGATTGGTGAAAAGCAATCCTTCAGCCGATACAATCTCGCCTGTACAACCGCCCCCAAACTGAATAACGGCATCTTTAAGGCTGGAGTGATTGATACTGTAAATCTCCTCCGGGGTCAGTTTCAGACCCATCTTCTGCATGTCAACGTAATTGAGCCTCTCTACAAACAAGGGCAGCCACATGCCCTCATCGGCCACACTGCGAAAAGAAAGGCAAAACATCAACAGCCCAATAAAAACTACGGATAACTTTCTCATGATTAAGTATTAATGATGTTAATGGAATTAAATATGTCGGGCAAAATTGCAAATAATCTGTGAATTTTAAACCATTTGGTTATCAAAAGAGCAACATGATCAGGTAATGAAACAGAAATGAATGATTCCGGTGAATTTTTTATGTTTGCCGCAGAATACTGACCATAACCATGATCAACTGTAACCCAAAAATAAACCCGGCTTCCTGCATGCTTACCAGATACTTCTTCATTATCAGTCTGGCTGTTATCTGCATATGCTGCCCGTTCCGCTCACTGGCACAAAATGGGATTAAAAGAGTGACGGTGGCAGAGTACATCGAAAAATACAAGGCTTTGGCCATTGAAGAGATGAAATTCTATAATATTCCGGCCAGTATCAAGCTGGCACAGGCGCTGGTAGAATCGGATGCCGGTAACAGCCAGCTTTCCAGGGAGTCGAATAACCACTTCGGAATCAAGTGTCATAAAGGCTGGACCGGAGAAACCTATTATTATGACGATGATGAGAAAAATGAATGTTTCCGGAAATATCCGGGTATTGAAGATTCTTACCGGGATCATTCCAATTTTCTGACTTCCCGCCCCCGGTATGCTCCTTTATTTGAACTGGAAATCACCGATTACCGGGGTTGGGCACGGACGCTCAAAGCCTGCGGATATGCCACCAATCCACAGTATGCTGAAATTTTAATCAGGAAAATAGAAGAAAATCAACTCGACCGTTTCGACCGGCCCATGGAAGAGCTGGCTCAAAAAGAGGAACAATCAGGTCAAACAGGATTGGAAAGAGAACCTAAATGGCCCGATCCGGGCAATTTCAGGCAATTCTCTGTTACTCCAACAGGAACAGTGGTTTATCTGAACAACGGATTAAAATTCATTTATGCAGAAGACGGGGACACCCCCGAAAGTATTGCTGCCCAATTCAGGATTTATCCGTTTCAGATCAGAAAGTACAATGAACTGGCGAAAAACGAAAAACTGCATCCGGGTCAGATGGTATATCTGCAGCGTAAGGCAAAACGGTCAGAGGTATATTACCATTATTTGCAGCCGGGTGAAACGATGTACACTGTTTCGCAGATGTACGGCATCCGCCTGAAGTGGCTGTACAGGAAAAACCTGATGGCTCAGGGAACTCAGCCGGAAGCAGGACAAAAACTCTGGTTGCGGGAAAACAGGAAATAAATTCAAACAGGGTTTCTTCATAAATTGTTTTTTTAACTTTGTTGCCTGATAACTGTCACCATCCGTTGAATTCATTTCACTTGCCACTGATGTTCTTATGATGGTGAGACTTAAACCCACAGTATGAAAAAAACATTGACTCTCTTTATCGCTCTTTTTCTGTATTTTTTTTCATTTTCACAGGAACTGCTTACCCTCCGGAAATCTTTTCAGGTGATGTCGTATAACATACGCCTGGATAATCCGGCTGACGGACCCAACGCCTGGAGCAACCGTAAAACCAAGGTGTACAGCATTATCCGCCTTTACAAACCCGATATCCTCGGATTACAGGAGCCGCTTCCGAACCAGGTGAATGAAATAGCTGCCGAATTCCGGAATTACAACTGGTATGGTGTTGGCCGTGAAGATGGCAAGGAAAAAGGGGAATTCAACCCGATTTTTTACAATACCAACCGCTTTGAACTGATGAATTCGGGGACATTCTGGCTGTCAGAAACACCGGATATCCCGGGTAGTAAAAGCTGGTATGCCCTGTTGCCAAGAATCTGTTCATGGGTAAAACTCAAAGACCGGTTTACCGGCGACAGCCTGTATGCCTTCAATACCCATTTCGACCATGGGGGCGATGCATCCCGTAAAGAAAGCGCCCGGCTGATCCAAAATAAAATAACCGAAATTGCAGGTTCAGTTCCTGTTGTGGTAACCGGCGATTTCAACGATGATGAGAAAAGCGATACCTACCGCATTTTAATCGACACCAACAACCCAAACCGGCTGATCAATACGATGTATAATTCAAAATATCCCCACCATGGCGGGACATTTACCTTTGTAGGTTTTGACTTTATCGGCATTCCCGGTAAGATCATTGATTTCATATTTGTAAAAGTCAGGGTAAATGTGAAATTTCATGCTTTTCTTACCGATACATGGGATGGGGTTTATGCCTCGGATCATATCCCGGTATTAGCCGAAATCGAATTGAAATAACTCAACAGAACAACACCCTGTATGCATAAAACCAACGCCTGCCGTATCCTCGATCAGCATAAGGTAAAATACTCGCTGAAAGAATATCCGGTTGACGAATCGGATCTCAGCGCCATTACGGTGGCTGAAAAAGTTGGTGCTGCTCCCGGACAAGTGTTTAAAACCCTGGTGATGCGGGGGGATAAAACCGGTGTTCTGGTGGCCTGCATCCCAGGTCCCACCGAAGTGGATCTGAAAAAAGCGGCATTGGCCAGCGGCAACAAAAAATGCCTGATGGTTCCCCTTAAGGAACTTCTCGACCTTACCGGATATATCCGGGGAGGCGTATCCCCGGTGGGAATGAAAAAAAGATATCCGTTTTACCTTGACCAAACCGCTCTCGGATTTCAGGAAATATTTATCAGCGCCGGCATCCGGGGCATGCAGCTGATAGTTTCTCCTGCCGATCTGCTAAAGATTACCGGAGGCAAAACCTTTGACCTGATTGAAAATCTTTAAAATATGATAAAAAACACCAACCGACGACAATTTGTGAAAATCACAGCCGCAGGAACCCTGGGAATGATGATTCCCGGCACCGGAAATTATGCTAGGTCCGGAAATCCGTCCCTGCAACCTGCTGAAACGGCGCTGCCGCTGGTAATCTCCACCTGGAATCATGGGCTGCCTGCCAATGAAGAAGCCTGGAACATTCTCAGTGCATCGGGCAGGGCAGTGGATGCCGTTGAAAAAGCAGTGATGATTTCAGAAGCCGATCCCGAAATCACATCAGTAGGATATGGTGGCTTTCCCGACAGAGACGGACGGGTAACCCTCGATGCCTGTATCATGGATGAAACCGGAAAAGCCGGATCGGTAAGCTGTCTGGAACATATACTGCACCCGGTAAGTGTGGCCAGGCTGGTGATGGATAAAACCCCCCATGTAATGCTGGTGGGCGATGGCGCTTTGCAATTCGCCCTCGAAAACGGATTCACCAAACAAAATCTGCTGACAGATGTAGCCAAAAAGGAATGGGAAAAGTGGAAAATCAACTCGAAGTATGAACCCAAAATCAATTTAGAACGTCATGATACCATTGCCACCCTGGCCATGGATAAACAGGGTAATCTGTCCGGCGCCTGCACCACCAGCGGTCTGGCCTTTAAAATGCACGGCCGGGTGGGCGATTCACCCATTATAGGAGCCGGGTTGTATGTGGATAATGAAGTGGGAGCTGCCGGAGCTACCGGCCTGGGGGAAACCGTACTGAGAACCTGCGCTTCCTTCCTCATTGTTGAACTGATGCGGCAGGGATACTCCCCTTATGAAGCCTGCCGGGAAGCCGCCATCAGGGTATTGCAGAAAAATAAAAATATTGAAACAAACGATTTCCAGGTAGGATTCATCGCTGTAAATAAAGCCGGACAAACCGGCGCCTTCAGCATCCACCCGGGTTTTAACTATGCACTTTATCAGAATAATCAAAACCTTTTAATTGATTCAGAACATCTATAAATCTTTTAATATCATTACATTACAATGAAATCTTATTCCGTTTTTTTTCTGCTCTTCATTACAATACTTTTTTCCTGTTCAGGGCCTCAAAAACCTGTCGACCGGGTAGATCCGATGATCGGAACCTCCGGCCATGGCCATACTTTTCCAGGGGTAAGCATGCCCTTCGGCATGGTGCAGCTTAGTCCAGATACCCGTATTGACGACTGGGACGGTTGTTCCGGCTATCACTATTCTGATTCCACCATCATTGCCTTCAGTCACACCCACCTGAGCGGAACCGGCGCAGCCGATCTCGGCGATATCCGGTTGATGCCCACCGTGGGAGAAGTAATGCTCGATCCGGGAACACCTGATGCCCCAGAAAAAGGATACCGTTCGGCGTTCAGCCATAAAAATGAGCATGCCCTGGCCGGTTATTATTCCGTTCTGCTCGACGATGACAACATCAAAGCCGAACTTACTGCGTCCACCCGGGTAGGATTTCATAAATACACTTTCCCCCGCACCGAGGAGGCTAATATCATTATTGACCTGAAAAACAGTATTGTAACCGAGAAAGTACTGAGTTCCGGTATTGAAATCATCAACGATCATGAGATCAGGGGATTCCGCCAGTCGAAAGGCTGGGCCAATAACCAATGGATTTTTTTCCACGCTGAATTTTCCAAACCCTTTATGCAATCCGGTATTGCCGTAAATGATTCGCTGAAGGATGGACAAAAAGACGCTGAAGGAGATAATATCAAGGCTTACGTCAGATTTAAAACCGAAAGAAGTGAAGCGGTTATGGTAAAAGTGGCCATTTCGGCTGTTGATTACGAGGGTGCGCTGAACAACCTGAAAACCGAAATCCCGGGCTGGGATTTCAACGGAGTACAATTTGCCAATCGCGAAGCCTGGAACAAAGAACTGTCGAAAATTGAGATAGAAGGCGGAACAAAATCTGAACAGACGGCCTTCTATACCGCGCTTTATCATGCCATGCTGCCCCCCAATGTATACAGCGATGTGGATGGCCGCTACCGGGGATTCGATATGAATATATATTCCGATACCGCCCACACCCAATATACCGTCTTTTCGCTCTGGGATACCTTCAGGGCGCTCCATCCCCTGCATTCCATCATCGACACCAAACGTACCAGCGACTGGGTTAACTCCATGCTGAATATTTATGATCATGGCGGTTTGCTGCCGGTTTGGGAACTGGGCGCCTGCGAAACCTGGTGCATGATAGGTTACCACTCCATTCCTGTGATCGTGGATGCCTACTTTAAAGGAATCAAGGACTTTGATACACTTAAAGCCCTGAATGCCTGCGTGAACAGCGCCATGCAGAACCACCACGGACTGGAATCGCTGAGGAAGCATGGCTATATTCGCTATGAAGACGATGGCGAATCGGTATCCAAAACCCTCGAATACGCTTACGACGACTGGTGCATCGCCCAGTTTGCCAAAGCCATGGGCAACGATTCATTGTACCGGGAATTCACGATCAGAGCCCAGTATTATAAAAATCTTTTAGATCCTACAACCGGTTTCATGCGCGCCCGTTCCAACGGAGGCTGGTATTCTCCCTTCGATCCGTTTGAGGTAAATTTCAATTATACCGAAGCCAATTCATGGCAATACAGCTTCTTTGCACCCCAGGATATTTCAGGCTGGATGAAATTGCTGGGAGGTAAGGATGCCGTGGATGCCCGGCTTGACTCGCTTTTCACCGCCCAACCCAAAACCACCGGGCGGGTACAACCCGATATTTCAGGGTTGATAGGCCAGTATGTGCATGGCAACGAACCCAGTCACCATATAGCTTACCTGTACAATTACACGGGTAAACCCTGGAAAACCCAGGCTATGGCCCGCAGGATCATGAAAGAAATGTACACCGACCAGGTGGACGGCCTGTGTGGAAATGAAGACTGCGGACAAATGTCGGCCTGGTATGTACTGAGCGCCATGGGATTTTATCCGGTTACCCCCGGCAGTAATATCTATGCACTGGGAAGCCCGCTTTTCAAAAAGATAACCATACATCTTGAAAATGGTAAAGAATTTATCATCGAAGCCAAAAACAATTCAGGATCAAATATTTATATTCAGAATGCTACCCTTAATGGCAATCCGTGGAGCAAATCATTCCTGAATCATGATGACATGGCCCAAGGTGGAAATCTGATTCTTGAAATGGGCAATAAACCCAATGAAAATTGGGGATCGGCAGAGGGTGACATCCCGGTTTCACAGATCAGCGATTTTATACTGACTCCTTCTCCTTTTGTTACAGAACCCAAAATGACATTTGCCGGTGAAAAAAATGTAGCCATTTCCTGTTTGCATCCGGATGTAAAAATCTCCTATGCATTGGGCAAGTCCGTTACCCCTTCAGCAATTTATCAGGGAGCGTTTATGATCAATAAAAATGAAGCCATTATTTATCAGGCATCCGCTGAAAACCACGTACCCAGCATGCCGGTGTATTCTGAATTCATTAGAATACCGGAGGACAGGTCGATAAAACTGCTCACCCGGTTTGAACCCCAGTATGCGGCAGGGGGTGAGGATGCTTTGATCGATTACCTGAGGGGAGGGGATAACTTCCGTACAGGACGTTGGCAGGGATATCACGGGAAAAACATTGAAGCCATTGTGGATTTGGGAAAAATAACCCTGGTTAAAGAGGTAGGTATTGGCTGCCTTCAGAACCAGCCCACCTGGATTTTTATGCCATCTGTAATAGAAATTTATGCTTCGGATAACGGTACCGACTTTAAACAGGTTGCCACGGTTAACAATGATGTTCCGCAAAAACAGGAAGGAGCCATTATTAAAGATTTTATGGCCAAAAACCTGAAACTGAATACACGATATATAAAAGTGGTGGCCAGAAATATAGGAAAAATACCAGAATGGCATCTGAGTGCGGGAAATGATGCCTGGGTGTTTGCCGATGAAATTATTATCAGGTGATTGGTGACTGGTGATTGGTAATTTTGTTGATGAGTGAATAAGCCAATCTGGGGGAATGATAGTTGAATACAATATTCAGGAAGTAGTTGCTTTCTCTGGAAGGATCATTTCTCGATCTGCTCCATGATTTTTTTGCAGATGAGTTCACCGCTGCCTGAACAGTAGCCACTATAACGGCAGAGTTCCTTCTGGTCTTTGTCAAACAGAATGGTGTAGAGAAAAGCGCTCACCGACATTGCCCTTATGAAATCACCATTGACATCGATGTAGGTTTCAAAATCGTAATTCTTGCCTTTAACAATTGGTTTTACATGGCTGGAAGAGCCATGGCAATCCACACAGATAGCTATAAATTTTACTCCTTTTTCCCGTAAGGAGGTTGTCCAGGCATTTTGAATGCTTTCGAGGTTATCTCAGCATTTGGTGCTGTTCGATTTCCAGAATACCACAATGGTTTTTGAATCGGCAGAAAATATCTTCTGAGACGAGATGGTATTGCCATCCAGCGTGCGAAGTTTTATTTCGGGAATTCCGGCGGTTTGCGCTTTCGAAAAAGTGGCCGCCACAATCATCAATAACAGGCAGATTAATGTTCTCATGGCGAATAGGTTATTTGATTTATTTTATACAACTGAACTTACAAAGATACTCAAAAAATGGCAGAAAAGCAAGTCGTTTATATTGCAATTCATATTAGCTGCTTCCGCAAAAGAGGCTGTCTCAAAATATATTTTTCTGCCACTAAGGCACAAGGACACAAAGATTTTCAGGACGGACACATAGGTCAGAGCGATCAGCGTATCCATTGGATAATTGATATTTTATAAATACTTTTGCGGAAATAATAAAAACCCTTATCATGTTCAAAACCAATGAATATTTCGATGGTAAAGTAAAATCCATCGCTTTCACTACTCCGGAAGGACCTGCTACCCTTGGTGTTATGGCCGCAGGTGAATACGAATTTGGAACCAGTACAGTGGAATATATGACGGTAGTTTCAGGAAGTATAACCGTACTCCTTCCAAATGCTGATCAATGGCATACATATAAGCCGTTTGATACATTCGTTGTACCAAAGGACTCAAAATTCAAATTGCAAATTTCAGCCGACGCTGCTTACGTTTGCTTATACAGATAATTTTCAGATTAAACAGGACTTAACATGGATTTCCGCGATGTAATTGTAAAACGGGAAAGTGTCAGGAATTACGACCCTTTGAAACCCGTTTCGGATGAAACCCTGAACCGGATACTGGAAGCCGGACGGATTGCCCCTTCCGCCGCCAACCGGCAGCCCTGGGAGTTTTGGATCATCCGTTCTGCAGATATGCTGAATAAAGTACGGGCCGGTTATAACCGCTCGTGGTTTGCCGACGCTCCGATAATCCTTGTGGTAGTAGGAACCCGCGATAATGCCTGGATTAGGGAAGCCGATAAATACAACTCCGTGGAAACCGACCTGACCATTGCCATGGATCATATGATCCTGGCAGCAGCCAACGAAGGAGTAGGTACCTGCTGGATAGCCAATTTCGACCCTGAAATACTGCGTGCTGCCTTAAACCTTACTCCGGGACAGGTAGTATTTGCCATTACCCCCCTGGGCTATCCCCGGGCTGATTATGTAAGCCCTCCGCGACGGCCGCGCAAAACTTTTGACCAGGTGGTGGTGTTTAAGTAGCTGATAGTGAATCACTCATAAGAGAAAAGAAACAGTTGCCCTGTCCTTTAAAGACCTTAAACACTTTAAAGACCTTAATGACCTTAAGGCCCATAAACCCAGCAGCAACCCCAACCAGAACCGGTTTACAACCGTTTTGCACCCTACCTGACCACCACCCTTTTGATGGTATTACCGGCTACCCCTGAAAACGTAAAATTATATACCCCCGGATTAAAGAGATTTGATAGCGTGAGGGTAGTAATACCCGGTACCAGTTCACGGGATAGTATCCACCGGCCAAACATATCGGTTACCACCAGTTTTACATTTTCCAGCGCGCCACAATCGATGTTGACCTGATCCACAGCCGGGTTGGGGAAAACGCTGATAACCGGAGATGGCGTAAAATCTGTCCGGATGCTCTTAATGGCCGACACTCCATGGCTTTTAAACCATCCCTGATCGGGCTGGACAGGATCGGTTTCCACCTGCAGAACAGAAGTAGTGCCGGATGATGGCCTGTACAGCCGGAATTCAAAAGGTTCATCACTGGAAAAACCGCCGGTTCCCGGTGACAAATAATCATTCCCGAAAGCTACAATGGCTGTGTTTGAGGTAGTTGAGCCAATATTAATGAATCCGCAGCAAAACCCCTGCGGGTTAAATACTCCAATAACATCTCCGGGTTCAATACCCGCGCTACTAAGGCAGGCTTCCGGAATCGCAATGATATGAGTACAGGAGGAAGGGCTGATGAGGTTCCAGGGATTTTCGAGGCTGGCGGGTTCACCGGCCGTGATGATTTGTGACCGTTTGGTACAGGCCGGATAAGTAAAGGAGGTAGCTGCAGCCACCGACATCCAGTAGGCTTTCCCGGGAACAAAATTCTGTAAAGTGTTGATGCCGTAAAATGGCCAGTAAATACCCGTGCCGGCCACGTCTGTTACTATTTTCACCCCTGGCACTCCCGACAAAATATCCTGAACCACCCCACCGCAGGAACTCAATACCGGGATCAGGTTCCAGCCCTGGCTGAGTTCTACCATGCGGTTATTGAGTTTGGTTCCCTGCAGGCTCAGCTGGAATTCATCATTTGCCTTAACCTGGTAGCCGGTGTGGTAATCCCAGTTCACCAGGGTATTGATTCCGCCTGCCGGGTAATACATCTGGCTGGCTGAAGTAAGTATCACCAGCTCATTTTCAAAAGGCGACATGATGCCGGCAATATCTTTATTAACCGGGTTCACATACGATGAAATCCCGCTCCACCCCGCCGGAACATTGATGAGCTGGGTGAGGTAGAAGTTGTACGGCTGCTGGAAACCCTGCGTAAGTACCATCCCGTTGCCGGACAGTGTTTTCACCACCGGCTCTCCTAAAGTCCAGCTCAGCGAAAAGGTTTCGCCTTCATAGTAACCGCCTGCGGTAGCGATGACCTGCTGGGCGGTTGAGTGGAAGGAGAGGAGGGCAACGGCTGGCAGAATTAAAAAGAGTATTAATTTTTTCATAAGTTACTGGTTTCGATTTGTTTACTTAAATTTTAAACGTTTATAAACCTGGTACAAAAGAGTTACAAATTTTGTTTTTACAACTGCAAACTGATTATGTGTTTCTTTAAGTTACAAACCCATTTCTTTGATTAACTCCTCGTGTGATATCCATTTTTTATTGGTAAGTTTGGTTTCGAGCGCTGTATAATAATCCATTGAATCTTGTTCAATTTCTATTAACCGCTCATATTCCTTAATATCGAGAATTATAGCAACAGGATTCTCCCCATCTTTAATTATCTGTTTGTCAATCATTTGTAAACTTGCTTTCTGTGTTTAATTTGATAGATATGCATGATTCTGTTTTCAGTATCGAAAATTATTCTGTAATCACCAGCCCTGAGTCTCATGAAGGTAGCCAGTTTTCATTTCAACACCCTGACATCGCCTGCTGAATCAGGTGAAGAAGCATATTGTTCAATCTTCGAGAGAATAAGAACTGCATTCTGCCTGTTTGACCGGGCAATAGCCTTTAATTGTCTCACTGCGACTTCTGAGTATAGAATGTTCAGCATTTACAGCTTTATTACTTGAAATGCAAAGGTAACAAACTTTGTTAAAAATTAAAAGTAATCAATCAGCAAGTATTTTGATGAAAATTTGTAATTATTCATATAAATTTGAGCAACGATTCTTTTTGTCAATTTCCCTTAATGAATTTTTTACTTCAAACCTGGTGTCCAATTCCTTCAATAGGAATCTTCCCGGTAATAAGGTGAATAAGGTTGCATGAATACGGGGTTTGCTTTTTCTGTGGCTACTAAGGTTAATGGGGTGTAAATAAGGTTTTAATATCTGGAAGAAGCTGAGAAACCCTATTCATTTTCTTTAACCCTGGTACCACTGATTCGGATAGTGATTTTTACAATGTTATTAGATTCAATTCAAATATACAATTACAGTTTTCTCATCCAATAATTGTACATTAAAATCAATAGCTGATCTCAGAGTGGTTTAACTGCTACACAAAAAAATGTGCCCGGGTGTCAGGAAGTTTCGCTTACCGTAAAACGGCTCATCCGTTCTGGTGAACCTCCAGCCGGAAACCGGAACCGTGCAGGTTGATGATTTCGATGTTGGGATCGTCTTTCAGGTACTTTCTGAGTTTGGTGATAAATACATCCATGCTGCGGGTGGTGAAGTAATTGTCCTCACCCCAGATGGTTTTAAGAGCCACTTCGCGGGGTAAAATATTGTTGAGGTTCCGGCACAACAACCGGAGCAACTCGGCCTCTTTGGGCGACAGCTTCTGGGTTTCCCTGTTTTTAACAATGATCCGGTTCGGGAAATTGAATTGATAGAGCCCGATACGGAATTCATCGGCACGGCTTTCTTCCTCGTTCTTTTGTGTATTGTGCCTTTTGATAATGGCATGGATCTTACATAACAGCACCTCTGAATCAAACGGCTTGGTAACATAATCGTCGGCGCCCACTTTAAAGCCATGCAGCACATCGGCTTTCAGTGTTTTTGCCGTGAGGAAAATGATGGGGATGTCGCTGTTGATCTTCCGGATATCGGTGGCAATGGTAAATCCGTCCACATGGGGGAGCATCACATCCAAAATGCAGATGTCGAATGGTTCGGCCATGAATTCCTGGAAGGCTTTTTTGCCGTCATCTACCCAAACTACCTCAAAATCATGGATTTCGAGATAGGATTTCATGACCGAACCAAAATTCCGGTCGTCTTCAACCATAAATACTTTTACCGGCTTTTTCATTTTTCCTCATGATGTAAGGGTAACTCAATACTGAAACTGCTGCCTTTGCCTGCCTCGCTCTTCAGGGAAATCTTTCCGCCCAGCGCCTGGATCACGGCCTTCACATAGCTCAGGCCCAGGCCAAAGCCTTTTACATTGTGGATATTCCCGGTATGAACGCGGTAAAATTTGTCGAAAATACGAAATTGTTCTTCGCGGGATATCCCAATACCATTATCCTCAACGGTGATCAGTATTCCGGCAGGAATATCCTGCGTGCTTACCCGTATAAGCGGTTCATCGATGGAGTACTTGTTGGCGTTGTCCAGGAGGTTGTTCAGTACATTCATCAGATGGTGTTCGTCGGTGGGAATTACGGAATTGGCTGCATCCATGGCCGTTTCAATCCTGCCACCCCTTTTTTCAACCTGCAGTCCGATATGGTTTACCGCTCTGCGGATCAGCTCATGAATATCAGCGTCCTGTATCAGGAAACGGAAATCCCTTTTATCGATCAGCGACATCTGCAGCACATTCTCCACCTGCGAATTCATCCTTTTGTTCTCCTCCCGGATGATGTCGGTGAAATACCGGATCATATCGGGCGATTCGATCACCTTCGGATTGGTAATGGAATCGGCTGCCAGTGAAATGGTAGCGATCGGGGTTTTAAATTCGTGGGTCATATTGTTGATAAAATCGGACTTGATCTCCGACATTTTTTTCTGCCGGAGAATAATAACCAGGGTAAGGATAAAGGTTATGAGTATGATCAGCGTAAAAACGGTAGAGCCCAGCAGGTGAATGCCCATGGATTTGAACAACTGCGTGCGGTTGGGATTAAAATGAAGCATCAGAACGCTTGGATTCGACAACACATCGTTGGGAAACAACATGGCCCGGTAAACGGTGTTTTTGTATTCGGGCAGGAAGCCTGCCGAACTGAGGGTAAAAGCCGAATCGGCGGGGTTTTCCAGTACAGCATATTCAAAGGGCTCGGTGATGTTTCTGTTTTTCAGGTTTGCCCTAAGCAGGGAATCGAGGAGCGCCTTACTGATTCTTTCCTTCAGCGGCTTTTCGATCTGCTGCATTTCAATAGCCATCTCTTCAAACACACTCTGGAGTTTATCTGACTCTGTTTCTGCTTTGGCCTGTTCTTCAGTCATTGAGTTTTGTTTTTGCTCATCATACCTTTGTTTTTGCTCAATGTACTTTTGCTTTTGCATGTCAAATTTATTTCTTTCCCGGTTATGCTTTGGAATTGAAAACCAGTTAGTATCATGAAAAATAAAAGGCTCAGGAAAAAAATCAGGGGTCTCAGGGGTTATAAATCGTTGGGAAAGCAGCAGTGAATCCACCAGACTGAATGACCGGTAAGAGTGTTGCCAGGTAGTTCGCAACAGGCTGTCGAGAATAACAGGGTCGGGAAAAGAAAAACTAAAATCGTAATATTGGGTGTATTGTGGTATTTCAATACCATTGATAATCAGCACATCCCGGTGGGTGGTATCGGTTTTTACCCGTTTCACGGAAGCCGGCGTTTCGCGGGGTGATTTGACAGTAACCGTAACGGGTTTTGTGGTTTTCTTTGAAATATTCTGTGCAATAAAAATGGCTCTTTCGGTTTTCTCCAGTTTGCGGATCACATCCTGCATGGCTTCATTGACACGGGCATAGAACTGTTCTTCCCTGATTTTCATGGAATTATGGATCCAGAGCCATTGAACGGCAATGATACCTGCCAGGGCAATGCTCATCAGAATGATCAAACCGGTGATTTTCTTCCTGTTCATGAAGCAAAATTACAAAACAACTTATTTACGATCAGAACTTTAACTTTTTCTTAACCATGATTAACGTAGCCTTAACCATTCCGGGCTGTTACCCGTTGTAATTTTGTCAAACCAAATCAGAAAATTGTTTTTACACAACTCATCATGATTCTGAAAACTAATAACGAATTAATTATCAATTCATAACATAAAAAACGGAGGAACTCACCATGAAAATGAATCTTAAACTTGCAGTGTTAACGGTCTTCACCATCCTGGCCATCCTGGCTTCTGGGCTGGTGATAGCCGTAATGGGACAGGAACCGGCTCCCAAAAAGAAAGTGTACCAGAAAACCATTACCATGAAAATCACCAAAGATGAAAATGGCAACATCATTTCATCTGATACTACATTTACCTTTGAATCACCCGATTACAGCGGTGAAGAACCCTTGTATTTCAAATTTGATGAGAAGGGGTTCGAAAAATCGATGGAAGATTTTGGAAAAAACTTTGAGAAGTTCCATTTTTACTGGAACGATTCGGCTCTGAATTCCATTATTGTACCCCCGCCCCGTTTCTTTTTCAACGACAGCCTCGGCAAGGATATCGTTCCGTGGAATCCAGACTGGGAAAAAACCATGGAAAAATTCAACGAACAAAGGGAACAGATGGAAAAACAGCTGGAAATCCACCTGAAGAACCAGGATTCGCTGCTTATTAACCAGGACATTATTATCCTGAAATCCGACACCCTGTGTCCGCACCGGTTTCATCACTTTAAATTTGACGGAGATGATGAAGAGGGACAACATATGAAAATCTACAAATATATCGAACCCGACAAAGATCAGAAAGTGATTATCATTGATAGGGATGGTGGCAATTCAGCCGAAGAATCAAATGTAAAGGTCTGGAAAACAGAAGACGGCAAAGCCATCATCATTAAAACCAAAACTTCCTTTGCTGAGATTTCCGAAACCACCAAAAGTGAACTGGAAGAGGCCGGCATTAAACCTCCCAAAAAGGATCTTGAAATCGAAGATCTGATGATTGCCCCCAATCCCGCCGACGGGAAGTTTACCCTCAGTTTCCGGGTAAAAGAACCGAAACCTATTACCATACGTATTTACGACAAAAGCGGAAACGTGGTTTATGAAGAAAAGATAAAGGATTTTTACGGGTATTACTCCAAAGAGATCGACCTGACCGGTAAACCCGAAGGCACTTTCTTCATACAGATTTTACAGGGAATTTACAGCGTTTTTAAGAAACTGATGATCATTTAGCAAAACCTTTTCCCTGATAGCAAATCAGGGGTTGCAGGGAAATCAGGCTGTTCCGGAGGGGCAGCCTGTTTTGGTATGTTACCGGCGCTATTAAGGACCTTAATGACTTTAATGACTCAAACTCCAACCAGGCTTTTATTCACTTCATCCGCGATTTTGTACATTTGGTCGGAAATTGATTGGCCGGATGATGGGCAACCGTCAATTTTGCATCAGAAATTTAAAACCTGTAAATATGAAAAATGTAATTCTTTTACTGACCATTCTGATGACGGCCACCCTATCATTTGCCCAGTCCACTCAAACCATCAGGGGACGGGTGGTGGATCATGAAACCCATACTCCGCTGCCCGGCGCATCGGTAGTGTTGTTGAATTCCAATCCGTTAATTGGTACTGCTACCGACCTCGACGGAAATTTCCGATTGACCAGTATTCCGGTTGGCAGGCAGGGCATCAGCGTAAGCTATGTAGGATATAAACCGGCGGTTTATCAGAACCTGATCATTATCACTGCAAAGGAAACCGTGCTGGAAGTAGAACTGGTTGAAAATGTAATGGAAGGTCAGGTAGTTGAAATCAAAGCCAATTCCATCAAGGATGAAACGGTGAACCGGATGGCTGCGGTAAGCGCCCGTACCTTTTCGGTTGAGGAAACCGAAAAATTTGCCGGCAGCCGGGGCGATGTAGCCCGCATGGCCATGAACTTTGCCGGGGTATCGGCCGCCAATGATCAGCGCAATGATATCATTATCCGGGGAAATTCACCCAGCGGTCTTCTCTGGAAAATGGAAGATGTGGAAATCCCCAATCCCAACCATTTTGCCGAAAATGGTACCACCGGCGGACCCGTCAGCATGCTGAACAACAACCTGTTATCGAACAGTGATTTCTTTACAGGAGCTTTTCCCTCAGAATATGGCAATGCACTGAGCGGCGTATTTGATCTGAAAATGCGGAACGGCAACAACGAAAAACATGAATTTCTGGGTCAGGTGGGTTTTAACGGTTTTGAACTGGGCGCCGAAGGACCCTTCAGCAAAAACAAAAAATCGTCCTACCTGGCCAATTTCCGGTATTCCACTCTTGAATTGATGGACGGAATCATTGATATTGGAACCACGGGCGTACCGAAATACAAGGATCTTTCATTCAAACTGAACTTTCCTTTGAAAAAAGGTAAAATTACCCTGTTCGGGCTGGCCGGCGACAGCGAAATTGCCATGCTTGACAGTAAGGACGGGAACCAGCAGGATCTATATTCCGATGAAGGGCAGGATTTATATAACCGCTCCAAAACGGCTGCCTCCGGATTATCTTATACCGGCTATGTCGACGACAACCACTGGTTTAAACTGATGTTATCCGGAGTCTATCTGGATGGAGGCACCCTGATTGACACCCTTGACGACAACGGAAATCCGCATCCCAATATCGACCATAATTTCACCCAATACAAAACCACCGTAAGCGGTTTCTTTCATTCAAAACACAGCAGCCGCCTGTCGTCCAGGATTGGTTTCAATATCGACCGGATGGGATTCGATCTGTTTTCACAGCAATATGAAGCCGAAGATAATGGTTTCCGCCCTCTGATCGATTACAAAAAGGGATTGAATGATGGCGTGAACCTGTATCAGACTTATGTCCAGGCTACCTACCGGTTCAGCGATCAACTGAGCCTGATTCCCGGACTACATTTCATGTACACGGATGTGAACCGTTCAGCCAGCCTGGAGCCGAGGATAGGACTGAACTGGGAGATCAGCGGAAGCGATAAGGTAAGTCTGGGTTATGGATTACATGCTGCCATGCAGAATTTATCAACCTATTACATCGGTACATGGCATGATGACGGTACACTTACCGAAACCAATAAAAATCTTGGTTTTACCCGATCACACCAGGTGGTGCTGGGGTACGATCATTATTTTTCGGAAAACACCCGGTTAAAAGCAGAGGCTTATTACCAGTACCTGTTTAATGTTCCGGTGGAAGCCCGAAGCACTTCGTTCAGCATGCTCAATACCGGAGCCAGCTGGGGGGTTCCTGCTCAGGACAGCCTGGTGAACGAAGGTACCGGCAGGAACTACGGGGTTGAATTCACCCTCGAGCGTTTTTTCAGCCGGAATATCTATTACCTGGCTACCCTTTCGCTGTTTCAGTCGAAATATGAAGGAAGCGACGGGGTAGAGAGAAACACCGCCTTCAACGGAAATTATGTGCTGAATACGCTGATAGGAAAAGAATTTACACTCAATAAAAAATCGGCCCTGAATATCGATTTCAAACTTACTTTTGCCGGGGGTAAACATTACACCCCGATTGATATGGAAGCCTCACAGGCAGCCGGTGAAACCAAATATCAGGAGGAATTGGCTTTTAGTAAACAGTTTGATCCGTTTTTCAAGGCAGATATCAAATTCGGATACCGGATCAACGGAAAGAAGGTTTCGCAGGAGTGGCAGTTCTACATTGAGAATTTCACCAATCACAACAATGTGCTGATGCAGGTGTACAGCCCTTCAAAAAATGAGGTCAAGGAAATTAATCAACTTGGATTTTTCCCGATGATGCAATACCGGATCCATTTTTAAAAACATTCATATTTGTCAGATAATCAATTAGATGAAAAAAACAATAGAGTGCAAACCGGGGAGTAGGGAACAGGTAATCAGGTGGGCCGGGATCATCCTGGTGAGCCTGATTTTTCCCTTGATCAGTTTTGAATATCCTTTTTATTCGGAGGAATTTTTCCGGTTATTCCTGATCTCGGTAATCAGAACCGCCCTTATCTGGAATGGCAGCATGTGGATCATCAACTACCTGGTTGGAAAATATTCTGTTTTCAGACAGCCTGCCCGGCTCATTATCTATCAGGTACTGGCCTTATCGGTTTTTGTAATGATCATCGAATCGGGAGAAATTCTGGCCATGGAAAATTTTACTCCGGAAAGGCTGTCTCCACGCGAAAAGGTTGAGTATATTGTGATGGGAATCATCATTACTTTTATGATCAGTTCCATTTATGCGTCGGTTTCGTTTTTTATGGAGTGGAAAGCCAACCTGCTCAAGGCGCAGGCGCTGGAGAAGGCCAATCTTGAAGCCAGGTATGACACCCTGCGGAACCAGGTAAATCCGCATTTTCTGTTCAACAGTCTGAATACTTTGCTGATGATGGTAGCTGATAATCCGGAAGCCGTCAGGTACATCGAAAGCATATCCGGACTTATGCGGTACATGCTGAATTCCAAAGGCAGGGATGTGGTATCGGTAAGTGAAGAACTCCGGGTAGCCGGCGATTATGTATTTATTCAGAAAAGCCGGTTTGGCGAAAAGCTGATGGTCAGTTTCAAGGTAGATGAACGGTATCACTCTTATTCGATACCTCCCCTTACTTTACAGATGCTGATTGAGAATGCGGTGAAACACAATGTGGTATCTAAGGATAATCCATTGATAATCAATATTTATGTATCAGATGATGAATACCTGGTGGTGGAAAACAACCTTCAGCGCAAGCTCGATAAAGAACCTTCCACCGGGGTGGGTCTGGAAAACATCAGTAGCCGGTATCTTCATATGGCTGCGAGGGAAGTTATTATTCAGGAACAGGAAGACCGGTTTATTGTAAAACTGCCATTATTTGAAAAACAAATCTAAACACTGACTGAAAATGAAAATATTGATAATTGAAGATGAGGAACTTGCTGCCAGACGGATGATACAGCTGGTGAAAGAAATTGAACCGGATGCCGAAATCTTCGGGCCGCTGGATACTGTAGTGGCATCGGTGGCACATCTGAAAACCCGTCCCGCATACGACCTGATTTTTCTCGATATTCAGCTGGCTGATGGACGTAGCTTTTCCATTTTTGATTCTGTTAAAGTGGATACTCCGGTAATTTTTACCACGGCCTATGATGAATTTGCCCTGAAAGCCTTTGATCTCAACAGTATTGATTATCTGTTGAAACCGGTGAGCCGGGATAAACTTCAGGCAGCCATGGAAAAATTTAAAAAGCTGAAGGTATATTTCGGAGATCAGATCAACCAGCGGTTGTATGAGATGCTGAACTCCATCAGACCACCGGAAGTGAGAACTTTCAAGGACCGGTTTCTGGTAAGTCGTGGCGATACCCTTATTCCTGTTAAGGCAGAAGAGATTGCCTGCTTTTATGCCGAGGACAAAGCGGTATTGATGCTTTGTAATGATGGGAAAAAATATATTATTCCCCATACCCTGGATGAACTGGAGGAGAAACTTGATCCAAAACTCTTTTTCAGAGCCAGCCGGCAATGTATTATTGCGCTTCATGCAGTTGCCAGGATAAGCAACTATTTTGGTTTTAAGCTGAAGCTTGAAATTAAACCCGATCCCGGAATGGAGATCATTATCAGCCGGGCAAGGGTTTCTGATTTTAAACAGTGGGTGGGCGGAACCTAAAATGCGCTATTATACTGAAATCTTAACCTGTTGAATGGTTAGCCAACACCCGTTAAAAGTAAAACCGGAAAAGAATTAAAAATTATAAATTATAAATTATAGATTGAGATACAGTTCGTTAGATAAACCGTAGACGAGTCATTCCGAGAGGGTAAGCAGAGTTTTTTTAACAATTTTCTTTTTCCTTGCTTCGTATCAGAATATCATTATTTTTGACCCGATGAAGAATATTTTAAAGCTACTTAAATCTCACTGGGATCAAAACCCGTTAGGGATTATTCTGATTCTCGCCGCCGTACTGCGGTTTGTATCGGTAATATTTGCCAAAGGGTGGGGCATGCTCGATGATCATTTTCTGGTGATCGAGGTGGCTCAGTCATGGGCTGACGGGGAAGATGTAAGCCAATGGCTGCCTTCCTCCCTTGGGAATGAAGGTCCCACCGGCCATAGTTTCTTTTATGTGGGGTTGCATTTTCTGTTCTTTTCCCTGTTGAACCTAACCGGACCTGATGACCCACAGATAAAAATGATGCTGGTGAGGCTTCTTCATGGCGCTTTTTCAATGATTACGGTATATCTGGGGTACCGGATTTCCGAAAAGATCAGCGGTAAGGAAAACGCCCGTCTGGTTGGGATTTTACTGGCAGTTTACTGGTTTATGCCCTGGCTCAGTGTAAGAAACCTGGTTGAAATTGTGGCTACTCCCTTACTGATGATGGGTACCTGGATGATGGTCCGGGAAGAAAGACCGGAAAAGATTTTCAGATTATTCTTCTGGTCCGGCTTTATTATCGGGCTGGCTTTTTCCGTACGGTATCAAACTATGTTCTTTGCCGGAGGAATCGGTTTGGCGTTGCTTTTCAGAAAGCAGATCCGGGAAGCCCTGATTTTTGCAGGTGGGTATCTGGTCTCAATCGTACTCGTACAGGGAAGTATTGACCTTTTTGTGTGGGGCCGTCCTTTTGCGGAACTCGAAGAATATGTTACGTACAACCTTGATAACGCCTACACCTATCTTACCGGAAAATGGTATAAATATATCGTACTGTTTGCCGGGATGTTTATCCCGCCGTTAAGTATTTTTCTGCTCGCCGGTTTCTTTGTCAACTGGCGTAAACACCTGATCATCTTTCTGCCAACTTTTATTTTCCTGGCTTTTCACTCGGCATTTCCCAACAAGCAGGAACGATTTGTACTTACAGTAATTCCATTCCTGCTTATCCTGGGAATAGTCGGAATGAATGTTATGGCTGAGAAATGGAACTGGCTTCGACAAAACCGGGGGATATTAACCGGAACCTGGATTTTATTCTGGGTTATCAATGTCATCTTACTGGTTCCGGTTTCTGTAATGTATTCTAAAAAAGCAAGGGTAGAAGCGATGACTTACCTCTATAAATCTCCTGCTGTTGAAACCATTATTATTGAAAACACCAACAGTTCCCAGGTAGATATAGTTCCGAAATTTTATGCAGGAAAATGGCTCAATGTACTGGAAGTCACTAAAGTCAAAACGGTTGACAGCCTTCCTGAGTTTGATAAAAACAACATCCCGGAACCCGGTTATGTGTTGTTTTTCAGGGATGAAAATCTTGAAAAGAGGGTGGCTCATATGAAACAACTCCTACCCCGGTTAGAGTTTGAAAAGGCCATTGAGCCGGGATTTGTCGATAAAGTAATTCATATGCTTAATCCGCATAACAAAAATGAGGTAATCCTCATTTACCGGAATGCAGCGTATTTTGAAAATCTGAATTATTGAACTATCATTTTCGAAGTAGTCGATTCATCACCAGCGGAAATCTGTATCATTTTCAATCCTTTTGGCAGTCCTGACATGTCTATAGGGATGGATTCCCCTGAAAGGCCGGTTAATGAAACCGATTTTTCTTCTTCTCCGAGGGTATTGAATATTTTGACTTTCACTGTACCATTCAGAGGCTTGTCCAATAAAATCCAGCATTTGCCGGTAGCCGGATTGGGGTAAACGGTCACCTGTGAGCTGAGGGTATTTTCATCCATACCCACCTGCCCGCATACAACCGGATAAATGGCATGGGACAGGTCGAGATCCCAGCTGACTTCACTGTTATTGTAAGCATACCATTGCTGCGAAGCATGCTGTTCCCAGGCTGTTGACGGATTGGAATCCCCATCGGTATTGGTGTATAGGGCCAGGGTATCTCCTGAAATCTGAGGAAGTACCACTCCGGCATAAAAAGGACCGGAAATAATCACAGGCTGGTTGAAATACAACATGGTCGGCCTTTCATTCATCACATCTTCAATAAGGGAAGAGATCGGTCTGAAAACCGTTGCCTGAACAGTGCCCGGGCTGCCGGCTTCTCCATCATTTTTCCAAATGTGGAAGTTAATGTTGATATCATTGGTGAGACTTCGTGTTGCGGCTACAAATTCCAATATTAATCCCCTGATATACCCGCGATCGCCGTAGTTGTCAAAATAATCAGCCTTTGCCAGGTCGCCATAAGCATTGTTTCCCGAAACATAACCTTTATACTCCCCAAAGTTGTTTTCGGCGATGTACCATGTTTTGGTTCCCGGTAATGGAAAACGCAAGGTATCACAACCGGATGATTCGATTACACTGATGTAGTTATCACGGGTTTTGGAAATGATGGTAACGCCATCGCTGATAGTCAGTTTAACGGTGTAAATGCCGGAATTGGTGTAGGTATGCTCAGGATTTTGCATGGCTGAAGTATTACCATCGCCAAAATTCCATGACCAGGCTGTTGGATTACCAGTTGACAGGTCGGTAAAATTTACGGTAAGCGGAACATTTCCGGAGGTGGGAGTTGCTGAGAAATCGGCTTCAAGAACAGAAGGATGGTGAAGGGTGTTTTCCTGGTTATTCATTTTCCGGGCATTTCTTTTCATTCCATCACTCTGGGCTGATACGAATGTAAATATCATCAGAAATGCCATCAGCATCATTGTTTTCAAAGAATCATTCATAATTCGGATTTTTAAAGTTGAAACGGGTGTGCAAAAATACAACTATTCATCAAACAGGAAGGAATTCAGAATACAATTGAGTCATCTCCGTCAGAGGTCCAGTTTCAGTTGTGTGGATAACCTGAATGTCATACGGTGGTATGGTGAGTAACCATGGGCAAGGATGGCATTACGATGTTCGGCAGTGGGGTATCCTTTATTTTTTGACCACAAATACATGGGATATTCCTTATCGATAGAGATCATGTATTCATCCCGGAATGTTTTGGCGAGAACAGATGCTGCTGCAATGGAGGTATATTGGGCATCTCCGCTGATAATGGTTTGATGCGGGATATTCCGGAATGCATAAAAGCGGTTTCCATCCACCAAAATCAACTCCGGAATCACTGATAATTGATCCAGTGCAAGATGCATAGCTTGTATTGAAGCATTGAGAATGTTAATCCGGTCAATTTCAGCATGGTCAATACTGCTTACCGCCCAGGCCAGGGCTTCCCGGCAGATGATTTCCCGGAGTTGTTCCCGATTTATTCTGCTCATGGCCTTGGAATCATTGAGCAGGGGATGGTAAAATCCCCGAGGCAGTATCACGGCTGCCGCAAAAACAGGTCCTGCCAGGCATCCTCTTCCCGCTTCATCGCAGCCGGCCTCACCGGTTTCATGTAAAAAGCAATTTTTTAGCGGATTCAAAACATCTGCAGGTTAAGTATCCATCTGCCCAGCAACAGATACATCAGAAAAGTGGCAAACAGCAGTTCGATATAAATGGTTTTTCTCAGAGTGAGAAAATAATTGGTGAAAAAAGCAGAGAGCGGGATAGCCAGCAAAGTGAGATGATAAGGAAGTAAATCGCCGGAATAAATGGCAGAACCCGCTGAAACGATGAAGAATGCCAAAAGGGCCCGTGATTTTTTCCTCACTTCGAGGCGGCCTTCAAATAAACCGGGCAGTAATCTGAAAATGGAAAGCACTACCAGCGTAGAGATAAACAACCAGACTATAATGGCATATTCACTGGCCGGTATATTCAGACGGGGCAACTCAGCAAGCCTCAGATAGATGGTATTAAAAACAGGAATAAAATTATCGGTAAGGAAATAATAAACAGCCAGATAAAGATATGGGAGCATGAATCCAAGCACGGAAATCAGCCATTCTCTCCAGGTATATATCTGATACACAAAAAACAACAACCAGATAAATAAAATAAAAGTAATGAACGGGAAATAAATCCAGGATGCGATGCTGATCATAATGGCGGATTGCAATACCTGAAGATAGGGTTCTTTGGTCTTGTAAATGGCCAGCATAAGATTGATTACGGCAATGATAATAAAATTGGCGATCAGCACGGGATGCAGTATATTGATGGCCGGAGCGCTGCTCATCAGAACGACAAACATAAGCCCCGGCAACAATACATTTCTTTGAATCAGGTTATTGTTGATGAAGATTTCATTGAGCCAAACCGCCTGAATAAAAACAAAAATACCGGCCAGAAGCACCTGTAAAACGGGAAAACCTTCCAAAAGGAAGTAAATCCAGTCGTAAACCGGTGAAAAATTATCAGCTTCCGGCATGGGTACCGGCTGCAGCAATGAATGCATCCACAGCCCGGCACCAATCAGGAATAACATGATATACTGAAGGATCAGCTTGTTTTTAAAATAGGCAATCAACATCTCCCAATCCCGGCTTAATTATTTTTCCAGTCAGGGATTCTTCCCGGAGTATACGGTGAATTAAGCTTTTCGAGCTGTTTCTCAATCTCCGGAATATCTGATTGAATCATGGTTTTTACTTTTGCCAATACCGGTTCAAACTCGGAGGCCGCAATAGTATAGTTCGTTTTCATCGTTTCTGTAGGTGCTGAGGTCGATCCCCAGGTAGTCCATACCACCATGCTGATCCGTTCTGAAATGGACGGAGGCTGGTTTTCATTACGTTTAGCAATGGCCTCATCCCCGTTGAGGGCAATCTGCAATTGCTTGTTCTGCTTTTCAAGTTCCGTTACTTTATTTTGAAGCTCAAGGGTATTGGCTTTGGTCTTATGAAGTGCCTCCTTAAAGGCCTTCAGCTTTTTACCGGCTTCATTTGACAGGTTATTTACAGCGCTCACAGCCGAAGTCAACTCAGCCACTTTTTCGTAAAAGGCTTTGGATACCACAGGATCAGGATCTGGTAATACTGTGTTGTTAAGCTTTTTACAAACAAAATTCTGAGGAGTGCCTAACGGCTTTTCAACGCCATCCTTAATAATTGACATGGACACATTGTAATTTCCCGGCAGAACGGGCATTCCGCTTCCCCCGTCTGAATAATCACCCTCTCCGTCAACCGGATAAAATGCAGGATATCTGAAATTCCAGGTAACCCGGTTGATGCCGGTGGATGGGCTGGTACGGATTTTCCGGATAATTTTTCCTTTTTCATCGGCAATGGTAAACTGGAGTATAGCCGGTATTTCTTCATCCTCTGCCTTGAGTTCCTCCATAGTGGGATACTTTATGGGCTGCTTATTTTTCCGGGCTTCCTTTTCGGCCTCCTGCCTGATCTGTTTTTTGGTTTTTGGCACTTCTTTCAGATAATAGGTAAATGTAGCAGCCACCGGAGGATTGGATGCCATATAGTAGTTGTGACCCTGACCGTATTTTCCGTCAGAATTCAAAAACATCAATCCGTCCTTAACCGGGAAAAGCATGGCTTCAGTATTGAGCAGGTCGTCGGTAACCATCCTCAAAGGCGAATAATCATCTAGGATATAGAAACTACGTCCGAAAGTAGCCAGTACCAGATCGTTTTCCCTTTCCTGAATGTCAATATCGGGAACATTTACAGTGGGCAGACCGCTTTTCAGCTGTATCCAGCTTTTTCCTTCATTATAGGTAAAGAAAATGCCGAATTCCGTTCCCACAAAAAGCAATTCAGGTTTCACATGATCCTGTATGAGGTGATACACGGTTCCTCTTTCGGGCAGGTTTGAGGTGATGTTCTGCCAGGTTTTACCCTTATCGGAACTCTTGAAGACAAAGGGTTTCAGGTTGTTTTTCTTTTTGGTATCAAAAGTGGCATACACCACATTTTCATCGAAATTGGAAGCTGCCAGGCAACTCACATAGCAGGTATCGGGCACTCCGGGGAACCGGTCATATTTTGTCCAGGAATCGCCTCCGTTTTCGGAAACCTGCACCAGACCATCATCCGTACCTACATAAATCAATCCCTCTTTTTTGGGTGATTCCGATAAGGCCACGATATTTCCAAAAAGGGAAGTGGAAGCATTTTTAGCCACGGCTTCAGGGCTTTGAATGATTCCCATTACGGGTATCTGGTTCCGGTCGATCTGGCGGGTAAGATCGGGGCTGATCACTTTCCACGAATTTCCGCGATCATCGGAACGGAACAGTTTGTTGGCGGCAAAATAAAGACGCGTGGCAGCGTGCGGACTGATGATCAGGGGCGAGTTCCAGTTCCAGCGGTAGGCTTCGCCTGATGGGGGTTGAGGCTGAATGAAAATGGCTTCGCCGCTCAGTTTGTCGTAGCGAACCAGGTAACCATACTGTGCCTGGGCATAAACAATATTCGGGTTTTCAGGATCCACGGCCGATTCAAAGCCATCGCCCCCGTTGGTTACAAACCAGTCTTCATTGTTGATCCCCATTCCGTTGGTCGTGCGCGACGGGCCGCCCATGCTGTTGTTGTCCTGCGTTCCGCCATACACGTAATAGAATGGTTTGGCATTATCGGCAAATACCCGGTAAAACTGTATTACCGGAAGATTTCCGTAATGTTTCCAGTTTTTCGCTCCGTCGCGGGTTTCGTAAATTCCCCCGTCGCCTCCAATCAGAAAATGATCGGGATTTTTGGGATTGATCCACATGGCATGATCGTCCACATGGCGTTTGTCATTGCCCAGATTGATCCATGTTTTTCCGCCGTCGAGGGTATATTTGGTGTAGGTATCCACGGAGAATACTTTGTCAGGGTTCACCGGATCACAGAAAATACGGTTGTAATACTGGGCGCTTTCGGTTTTGTAGTTATACATTTTCGACCAGGAGGCACCCCGGTCGGTAGTTCTGAAAAATCCTCCCGATTCGCCCTGGGCTTCAATGATGGCGTAAACGATATCGGGTTTAACGGGTGAGATGGCCAGCCCGATCCTTCCCACATCCCCTGAAGGCAGTCCGCTGGTGAGTTTATTCCAGGTTTTACCGGCATCGGTTGATTTGTAAATGGCAGACTCAGGACCGCCGTTGATCAGCGTGAATACATGGCGGCGGCGCTGGTAGGAAGCGCAATACAGCACATCGGGGTTTCTCGGATCCATTACGATATCGGTAATACCGGTATTCGGACTGACATACAGGCAGGTATCCCAGGTTTTTCCTCCATCGGTGGATTTGAACAAGCCCCGGTCGCCGCCAGGGCCCCATAACGGACCCTGTGCGGCCACATATACGTGTGAATTTCTCGGATCAATGATGATTCTTCCAATATGCTCGGAGTTTTTAAATCCCACATGGGAAAACGACTTGCCCCCATCTTCCGATTTATAAACGCCATCACCATAACCCACGGATCGCTGACTGTTGTATTCACCGGTACCTACCCAGACTACATACGGGTTGTTGGGATCCAGCTCCACATCGGCAGTGGAATAGGCGCCGTAACTGTCGAAAATAGGCTCCCACGTATTCCCGTTGTTCCGGGTACGCCAAACATGACCGGAGGCAACGGCTACATAATAGTTGTCGAAGTTTTCTGGATTCACTGCAAAATCGGCAATCCGCCCGGAGGCAAAGGCCGGACCGATACTTCTGAATTTCAACCCGCTGAAAGTGCCGGAATTCAGTTCTTTCTTGTCCTTTTCCTTGTCGGAATCCTTGTCTTTTTTATTGTCTTTCTTCTGGGCAACTGCCAGCGTTGATACAACGAACAACGATACGAAAAGCATTATCAGGTAACGATAAATATCTTTATGTACCTGATTTTTAAGATGTTTAATAAAAGTAGATTCGTACATTTGGTTAAAATTTATGTTAAGTTTAATCACTTCAAATTCAAGATAGTTCAAGCGGCGTTGCAAATGCCGTTTAGCCAGAGTTCAAAGCGGCATTGCAAATGCCGCACAGCCAGGTCTCTCACTTCGTTCGAGATGACTTGTGGATAGTTAATCTGACGAACTGTATTTCAATTTATGATCTATAATTTATAATTTCTTTCTCAGTTTCTCCGCTTCTGCCTCAAACCCCGGTTTTCCAAGCAACGCAAACATGTTTTTCTTGTAGGCTTCCACACCGGGTTGATCAAACGGATTTACATCTATGATATAACCACTTACCGCACAAGCCATTTCAAAGAAATAAATGAGCTGACCAAGATAGTATTCGTTAAGTGAAGGAATGGAGATCCGGATATTGGGCACCCCACCGTCAACATGGGCCAACACCGTTCCCATCTCAGCCATTTGATTCACATAATGAAGACTCTTTCCGCTGATAAAATTAAGCTGATCAAGGTTATCGGGATCTTCCGGGATGGTAACGGAACGATTTTGTGAACCCACAGAAATCACGGTTTCAAAGATATTTCTCATCCCTTCCTGAATATATTGCCCCATGGAATGCAAATCAGAAGTGAAGTTTACCCCGGCCGGAAAAATACCTTTGTTTTCCTTACCTTCGCTCTCGCCGTACAATTGTTTCCACCATTCAGTGATAAACATAAGATTCGGCTGGTAATTCACCAGGATTTCGGTGGTTTTTCCTTTGCGGTACAAGGCATTGCGCACAGCGGCATAATGGGATACCGGGTTGGAATTGATATCGGTATTGGCCAGGCAGAATTCCCTGAACTCGCGGGCTCCCTTTACAAGCGCTGCAATATCAAATCCGGCCACCGCAATGGGCAGTAATCCAACCGGGGTAAGTACAGAATACCGCCCCCCCACATCATCCGGTATTTCATAGGTTTTGTACCCTTTTGTTACCGCCAGTTGTTTCAGGGCGCCGCGCGCTTTATCGGTAATGGCAATAATCCTTTTGTCGGCTTCAGCTTTACCGTATTTCTTTTCCAGATGGGCTTTCAGCAACCGGAAAGCAATGGCTGGTTCGGTGGTAGTGCCTGATTTGGATATTACGGCCAGGGAATAATCCCGCTCGTCAAGTATTTCCATCAGATCGGCCATATAATCCTCCCCTATCTGGTGCCCGGCATATACAATCACCGGATGTTTCCGGGCGGACTTTTCCTGCAGGAAATCGAAATGATGTTTCAGGGCCTCAATAACTGCTCTGGCGCCCAGGTAAGAACCTCCAATCCCGATTACCACAAAAAGATCGGATTTTTGGGCGATCTCTTTGGCACAGTGATTAATGTCAGTAATTATTTCATTGGATATTTGAGCGGGAAGGTCCACCCAACCCAGAAAATCATTTCCTTTTCCGGTTTTATGGATAACCTCCTCAAAATGACGGTTAATGGCACTTTGATAGGATTCTATTTCGGATTTGGTGATAAACGAAAGTACATGGTCTGATTGAATCTGTAATGGAATCATAATTTTTTATCTGTGGAGTAATGGGTTTTGAATGAATCGCCGACAAAAGTAATCCACTTTCCATATTTTTGCAAAAATCCGTTCCGATTTGTGTGGAACGGATCATCAATTCCAATTAAAATGAACCGAAAATATATTATCCTGGTCAGTATCCTGATTTCAACTTCACTCATGGGATTGGTAGGGATACAATTTTATTGGGTGCGGAATACAGTTTCGGTAGAAAAAGCCGAGTTCGAAAGAACCATCAATGATGCTATTTCAACCGTGATTTACAAGCTGGAAAAACTGGAAACCTACACCCAGATGGAACGTACTATGCGTGCCCAGAACCAGGTAACTGAATTTCTTTCAACGCTCGATTCTATCAATGAAGCCTATATTGATGAAGGGGTAACCATGAAAAACCTGGCCAATCTCGAAAAATTTATCCGGAAATCATACCTGGCCAAGGAAATTCTCGATGGGTTTTTCAGCGATACCCTTCGCAAGTCCATTGAAAAACGGATCAGCGCCGGAAGTCTTGATTCATTGATCAGGTACGAGCTGAAGAAGAAAGGGATACAGACCTTTTATGAGTACGGCGTGTACAGTTCCCTAAAAAACAAATTTGTGCTCGAACGGGCTACTAAGTTCAGGAATGAACTGCTGAAAAGCGGTTATGTATATGTGCTGTTTCCCAATGAAATTGCTTCCCCGCCCGATTACCTCATCATTTATTTCCCATATGAAAACCGTTTTCTTTTCCGGCAAATGTCAGGGGTACTGCTCATTTCTCTGTTTCTGATTGCCATTACCGTGGTCACTTTCACGTGGACCATTAGTATTATTATCCGGCAGAAAAAATTGTCGGAAATGAAAAACGACTTCATCAACAACATGACCCATGAATTTAAAACACCGATTTCCACGATATCCCTTGCCTGTGAGGCACTATCGGATAAAGATATTATGAAAACGGGAGAATTGCAGGGGGAATACATTAAAATGATCCGGGAAGAAAACCAGCGACTCGGGCTGATTGCGGAGAAAATCCTTCAGACGGCCATCCTTGACAAGGGAATGTTGAAACTGAAAGCAGAACCGGCCGATATTCATAAAATTATCCAGGATGTAGTAAACAACATTGCCATTCAGGTTCAGATAAAAGATGGTCAGATTTCTACAAAATTCAATGCAAAAAACGCCATCTGCCAGGTTGATCTGATGCACATGACCAATGTGATTTACAATATGCTGGATAATGCCAACAAATATTCACCGGTAAAACCTGACATTAAGATCACTACCGACAACTACCCTGAGGGTTTGAAAATTACCATCGAAGACAATGGCATTGGAATTTCCCGCGAAAACATTAGAAAGATTTTCGATTCATTGTATCGGGTACATACCGGCAACGTACATGATGTTAAGGGATTCGGACTGGGTTTGAGCTATGTGAAAGCGATTGTGGAAAAACACGGTGGTAAGATCACCGTGGACAGCGAGCTTAAAAAAGGATCCACCTTCAGGATTTATATCCCTTTTAGCACCGCATAATTGTTTTTTTAAAAATTTTATTAAATTTGTTAAAATTTCTTGAATTAACAGTTTTTAAGATGATGAATCATATTTCATATATTTGCCACGTCATTACATAAACTTGAATTATATGAGCCAGGATAAAATCAGGGTATTATTAGCCGAAGACGATAAAAATCTGGGATCGATCCTGAAATCGTACCTGGATGTGAAAGGGTTTGCGACCACTTTATGTGTGAACGGACAGGAAGCCTGGAACGCCTTCGAAAAAAACAAATTTGATTTCTGTATTATTGATGTAATGATGCCGGTAAAAGACGGATTTACACTGGTAAGGGAAATCAGAGAAATCAACCGGACCATCCCGGTACTTTTCCTGACTGCCAAATCGATGCAGGATGATAAAATGAAAGGCTTCTCTGTTGGCGCTGACGATTACCTTACCAAACCCTTCAGCATGGAAGAGCTCCTGGTACGCATGCACGCCATCCTGCGCCGGGTTCAGGAAACCAAACAGGCCGGCGGCGGCAATATTTACGAAATCGGTGATTTTGTCTTCGACCACAACCGCCAGGTACTCACCATCAATGGCGAAGAACAGAAACTTACCTCCAAAGAGGCTGCCCTGCTCAGGCTGTTGTGTGAAAATATGAACGAGGTACTCGACCGGAGCGACGCCCTTAAAAAAATATGGAACGATGACAGTTACTTCAACGCCCGAAGTATGGACGTTTATATCACCAAACTCAGGAAATTCCTGAAACCCGACCCTAAAATTGAACTCATCAATGTGCATGGCATCGGTTTTAAACTGGTGGCCAGCAAGCTTTAAAATAATTCCGACAAATTTTACAAAAGCCTGGTTAACTATTCGCCGGGCTTTTTGTTTAATCCCTGATTATTAAATGATAAAACCATGAAACGAAAAAAAAACAACCCCGCCAATGAAAAATCAACCAGTTTTCTGAACCAGATACTCGGGGTGTTTGTACACACTCCCAATGAGCAACTTAATTATAAACAGATCGCCTTTGCCCTCGGTATCAGGGAGAAAACAGGCCAAAAACAGGTAATGGAAGGTCTGGAACGCCTTCGCCGGCAAAACAGCCTGATTGAAACCCAGAAAGGAAAATTTAAACTCAATCCCAATAAACTCGAAGAACTGGGCATCCGGAAGTATATCACCGGCAAGGTAGATATGAAAGCTACCGGCAAAGCTTATGTGATCAGCGCCGAACTGGGAGAAGATGTTTTCATCGGTTCCTCCAATACCGGTCAGGCCCTTCACGGTGATATTGTAAAAGTACTCCTGTTCCCCAAAAGGAAAGACCGGAAACTGGAAGGACAGATCGTTGAAGTGATCAAACGGGCTAAAAACCAGTTTGTTGGCATCATCCAGAAATCGAAAAATTACGCTTTCCTCGTTGCCGACAGCCAGAATATGCCGGTGGATATCTTCATTCCCATCGACAGCCTTAAAGATGCCAAAGACGGCCAGAAGGCCGTGGTGGAAATCACCGAATGGCCCCGTCAAACCAAAAACCCTTTTGGCAAAGTGACCAAAGTACTGGGCTGGCCCGGTGAAAATAATGTGGAAATGCAGGCCATCCTGGCCGATTACGGCTTCCCGCTCGGCTTTCCCAAACAGGTAGAACAGGAAGCAGACAAAATACCTGAAACCATACCGGCTGATGAGATCAAACTGCGCCGTGATTTTCGCAAAATACCAACCTTTACCATCGATCCGGGGGATGCCAAAGATTTTGATGACGCTATCTCATTCCGGAAGCTCGAAAACGGAAACTCTGAGGTTGGGGTACATATAGCCGATGTTTCGCATTACGTAAAACCGGGTTCAGCCATCGACGAAGAAGCCTATAACCGGGCTACTTCGGTGTACCTGGTCGACCGTACCTTCCCCATGCTCCCCGAAAAACTGTCGAACCACCTGTGCTCGCTCAAACCCAACGAAGACAAACTCTGCTTTGCCGTAGTGTTTGAAATGGACGATCAGGCGAAAATCGTTAACCACTGGATCGGTAAAACCGTGATCTGTTCGCAGCGCCGTTTCGATTATGACGAGGCGCAGAAAATCATCGAAGAAGGGGTAGGTGATATGGCTTTCGAAGTCACCGAAGTTCATAAGTTAGCGCAGATTATCCGCTCCAAACGGTTTAAAAACGGCGCCATCAACTTCGAAACCCGGGAAGTAAAATTCCGCCTCGACGAAGATGGCAAACCCATAGGCGTTTATGTGAAAGAATACAAAGACTCCAATAAGCTGATTGAAGAATTCATGCTGCTGGCCAATAAAAGAGTGGCCGAATCCATAGGGGTTAAAAGAGGTATTCATCCGCCCAAAACCTTTGTATACCGCATTCACGACGAGCCCACTCCCGAAAAGCTGAACAATTTTGTTCAACTGGTTAAAAAACTGGGTTACCAGATGAAAACCACCGACCGCAAACACCTGGCCGGTTCATTTAATCATATCTTTGAGCAGATCAAGGGTAAAGGCGAGGAAAACCTGGTGGAAACTGTAGCCATCCGGACTATGGCCAAAGCCATCTATTCTACCCAAAACATCGGGCATTACGGACTTGCGTTCAATTACTACACCCATTTCACTTCGCCCATCCGCCGCTATCCCGACCTGATGGTACACCGGCTGCTTTGGAGTTATCTGAATAAAGGGACTTCGGCAGATGCGGCCGAATATGAAAGCTATTGCGAACATTGCTCCGAAATGGAACGCAAGGCCGAACAATCAGAACGCGATTCGGTAAAATATAAACAGGCCGAATACCTGATGAACCATATCGGCGATGTATTTGACGGGCTGATATCCGGAGTCAGCAAGTGGGGTATTTATGTTGAAATTGCCGAAAGCAAATGCGAAGGGATGGTGCGCCTGGGCGATATGAAAGATGATTTTTATTATCTGGATGAAGAAAATTACCAGGTAATCGGCCAGAAATACGGAACCGTTTATAAACTGGGATATCCGGCAAAAGTCAGAGTGAAAAACGTAGATTTAGCCAAGAAACAAATAGATTTTGTAATGGCGGAAGAGTGAGACAAATGAGGAATGAATGCCCGTAGGGCAGTCATATCTGTACCCGCTGCGACGCACGCTGGGCGGCAATTCCTGACTTGTACCCTCTCCAATCAGTACGGTCATAAATATTTAATAATCAACACTAATTTATAAATTAATACCAATTTTACCGTACTAAAAGGGACACGTCAGGAGAATTGCAAATTCCGCTTAGCCGGGATTGAAGGCTACAGCGTAGCCGGATATTTGTAGAAAAAGCGGCCACGGGATTTTTAAAAGGTGCAGCGCACCGTGAGGACATTAAGAAACGCACGCAAATCTATTTAATCGTTTAGGATTACTCCTTGATAATTAATCTAACTACTTGTATTTCAATTTATAATTCTTTCCTTAGTCCTTGCCGGGGTTTACCTGCTTACTTCCCAATATCTCTTCGATAATATTTTCCTTCAAAACTAATCAGGTCAGCGTTTTGCAAAGATACCGCCAGTGCCTCTTCAAGGCTTGCTGCCAGGGATGAAATGGCCAGCACGCGCCCGCCGTTGGTAACAATCTGGCCGGTAGATGACTCCGTTTTAGTACCGGCATGGAAAACCAGGCTGCCGGTTACTTTTTCAAGGCCGGAGATGGGAAGTCCTTTTTTAAATTCACCAGGATAACCACCCGATACCAGCATTACTGAAGCGCAGGCCCGGGAATCCGTTTCAATATCAAGCTTATCCAGTTTCCGGAGGACAATGGCTTCACAAATATCCAGCATGTTGGTTTTAAGCCGGGGCATGATGGCTTCAGTTTCAGGGTCGCCCAGACGGCAATTGTATTCAATTACGTAAGGCTCTCCTTTTACAATCATCAATCCAATGAAAATGAAGCCTTTATAGTCGATTTGCTCCGAAATAATTCCCTTGACAGTTGGCTCAATGATGCGCTCATTAACCTTTTTCATTAACTCAGGGGTGGCAAATGGCACCGGGGAAATCGAGCCCATTCCGCCGGTATTGGGACCGGTATCGCCCTCGCCCACCCTTTTGTAGTCGCGGGCTTCGGGCAGCAATTTCCAGCTTTTGCCATCGAAGGCCACAAAAACCGACATCTCCACGCCATCTAAATACTGCTCAATAACCACCTTTCGACCGGCCGCCCCGAATCTGGAATGAACCAGCATTTGCTGCAATGTATCCTTTGCCTGGTCAATATCCCGGCAAATCACTACCCCTTTGCCGGCAGCCAGCCCATCGGCTTTCAAAACATAGGGAGGCTTCAGGGTTCCCAGAAAATCATGGGCTTCATTAATCAAACCATAATGAAAAGTGGCATAGGCTGCGGTGGGGATTTGGTGCCGCATCATGAAAGCCTTGGCAAAATCCTTACTGCTTTCGAGTCTGGCACCTTCCCTCGAAGGGCCAATTACCGGGATATTCTTCAGCGTTTCATCACCGGCAAAGTAATCGGCAATCCCTTCGGCCAGTGGCGCTTCCGGACCCACTATCACCATATCACACCGGTTGTCCAGTGCAAACTTCCCAATGCTTTCAAAATCAGAAGGATTGATATTTTCTACATTGGTTCCAGCTAATGCAGTTCCGGCATTTCCCGGAATAATCCACAGCTTTTCCAGGCGTGATGACCGGTTTATGTTCCAGGCAATGGCGTGTTCACGTCCGCCAGACCCTATCAGGATAATTTTCATGATGCAGTTTTGATGCAAAGAAAACAATAATCCGACAATTCAGAAAACAGTTTCACGCAAAGACGCAATGTAAAGCTTTAAAGTTCGCAAAGGAAAGTACAAGAATTCAGGATTCAATGATCCAACAGATCAAACTGGGTGAAAAACAACCTAACTAATTGTATTTCAATCTATAATTCTATAATTTATAATTTGTATTTTGTATTTCTCTTTCCTTTCTTCTAAATTACCCCTTCTTCTTTGAGATATACTATCCTTACTCAGGATGTCGTCCCACTTTCCCTTCAATTCGTATCTTTGCGCCCTTCATGTCAAATAGAAAATGCCAAGAATCTGGTTTATTTTACTTTTCTTAACCCTTGCCTGTAGTCATTTTCTGAGGGCCTCGGGGGAACTGGTGTATAGCAAAACTGAAAACCGGAGCTATATTTTCAGATATCTGCCCGGCGAAACCAACACAGTTTCCAACTACCTGTTAAAAGAACTGGCCAGGCATTACATCACCGATGTTAAGAAAGTATCCTACACACTCTTTTTCGATGAAAAAATTGAAATATACCGGGAAAAGAATGATAATCTGAGATTATCCGTATCCGTGGAAAATTGCAGGTTCGAAGGTTTCTCCACGTTTGAGGGGTACGCCCTCAACCAGGTTTTGCTGCCTTCTGCCACCGATTTCGAAATTCATTATAACACAGGTATGGGTGACGAATTGCTGAAATTTACGGATATTCCCTTCAAAAACGCGGGCAATGAAATTCTTTCCTTTGAACCGGTTTTTAACGGAAAACAGCCCCTAAGTATCCAATGTGACTGGAAAAAGTTCGATTACTCTCCGGATGGCAGCTCATATTTTGATGAGACCGTCAAAAGAATTTATAATTACCTGGCAGCCAAATATATTCTGGATTTAACGCTGGATAAGGCAAAGCAGATTGATTTTTCCATCGTGGAAAATTTGCCTTTTACCTGGTTGCAGGTTATGGATGTCAGGAAAAATGAGCAGATGCTTAAATCCGGACAATTCGACACCGGTTTCATTATTGACGAGGCCGATCGTGAGAATTTCGTTGAAAAAATGAACCGGTTATCGTCACATGCCATCCGGTTGAACACCCTGTTCGAAATAGTTCTCGATTCGCTGGACAATTCCAGACGATTGACCAATGTGTCCCTTGTAAGTGACAGTTTAATAGCCATTCAACTGAAATACCTGGATCTTACTACCGAAGCCAACCATTATTTTGCGCCATTACTGACCCGTCTGGCCGAAATTGCATCCAATAAATCCGGTTTTGAAGAATTGATTGCCGGGCTGGATAAATTCCGTTTCATTTCCGGAGAGGATCACTCCTATCAAACAATTAGAGATTCGTTTCTTCAGCAAATTTTTCAGGATTATATCAGGAAAGCCGACTGTTATATTTCCTCCGAAAACTTCGTTTACGCCATTACCCTGCTCGAAAATGCCAGAGAATTGTGTACCGGGTATCAGTTCGATTGCTCCGATCATCTGTTTCAAACCATTTCAAAGGCAAAATATGGCATTTACTATTCGTACCTCAGTATTGCCGGGCAGGCTTTTGATATTGGCAGAATTCCGATGGCGGAAAGATACCTGAAACAGGCTGCTGAATTTCAAAAATCGAACAGCCGGTATATTGTTTCGGATATGTCGGTACAGCGGTATTATGACCGTTTACTGGTAAAAATGGTGGAAGAGGCCAGGACGTTACTCCTGCAGGGAAAACCTGAGCAGGCGCTGGAAAACCTCTCAAAAGCTGATGAATACTGTGCCCAACTGCATCCCGGTAATTGCGGGGAATACGTGTTTATGGTGAGAAAACAAGCTAAACGGGCCATCTATAAAAATTATGTGGATAAGGCAGGTTCTCTTTATGAAGCCCGTAAGATCACAGAAGCTGCAGCAATTCTGGAGCAGGCAGATACTTACCGGAAAGACAATACCGCTGAAGTCATTATAACCAGGGAATACTCGGATCTGCTTATGAAGATCAGGTTAAAGGAATATGAACAGTTGCTGGGTTTTGCTCAGGATGCCCTGCAACAAAACGATCCTGAGGGTTCGAGGGTATTCTCAAAAAAAGCTCTGGAATTACAGTCGTCCTATGGTTTTGAAAAAACAGAAATCCTCGAAACTTTGGTTCCCGCATCCCGGAAATTTGAGATCCGTCAAAAAATTGACAGTGTGAACGGATGGCTCTGGGACCGGCAGCTCAGTCTGGCAGAAAGAAAAATTAAGGGAATCCGGGATGAAATATCGCTTTCATTTCTGGATACGGATATGGAAGTCATGCGTCAGTTCCACAGGATCGACAGCCTGTATACGGTGATCTCGTGCCGTATTACCGATGAGAAATTCAGCATTCTGCTCCTGGATGCAGAGCGGAATTACCATTCAGGAAATTTTCCGGCAGGATATAAGCAACTGGTACAGGCATCCGAAATCCAGGCTTCCCATCCGGCCTGCTCATTCGACGGACAATTCCTGATAAAAATGGAACAGCTGTATCAGCCATATTCGGTAGCCAGTACACTATTCAACAGTGCCCGTTCAGCCAGAAACCGGAAAGAATATCTCCAGGCTGTACAGGATTTTCAAAATGCGTGGAACACCTCCGCCGACAGTAAAATCAGGGCGGCTGTTTTCGGCGAAGACAACCTGAATATTTTTGTGAATGAGTCAGGTGATCCGGAATTTTATGAAAGGGCAGCCGTATACCTGAAAGATCAGGGACTGATAACCCAGGCTTTTTCGCTGGTGAAGTATGGATTTCATAAAGGAATTGTCATTCGTTCATACCGCAATATTCTGGAAACATCAGGAGCGTACTATGCCGCAATAGATTTTGGTAAAATGCCGGGAGAACGAAAGTCATCTCCGGGAAAATATACCGGAGATGATAAATGGCTGCAGGAGTTTACCCGGGCTTACCATAAACGCTGGAAAGAACTGGAATCCTTTGAAAAAAAATGAGCATCTTTGTCAAAAAAAATACAGTAAATGCGAAGAATCGACAGTAAGTTACTCAATGATGTTTCCGGCCAGGCAAAACAACTGCCCAGGCTGAGAAAGAATTACAACCTCCACCCTGAACTGTCGGCCGTGGTTCAGCGTCTGCTTAATGCCATGGAACCGGGAACCTATATACAGCCGCATAAACATGACAACCCCGACAAAACCGAGTATTTTTTTGTTTTAAGAGGCCGGATAGCGGTTTTCAAATTTGATGATGAAGGGAATATCACGGATTACGTGATACTTGATCAAGCCGACGGGAAATACGGTGTTGAAATTCTACCAGGCACCTATCACTCTTTAATTTCACTGCAAAGCGGAAGTGTGGCCTTTGAAGTAAAAGAGGGTCCGTATGAGCTTTCCACCGCTAAAAATTTCGCTCCGTGGGCTCCCCCGGAAGAACATCCCGGGGTCCCGGCCTATCTCAAAAAATTAACCGATCATCTGCAGAATAATGGTTGTTTAATGTAATATTTTTCAACTATGGACAATTTCCCTTTTTATAAAAGAAGACATCTGATTTTCGATATTGTAAACCCTCTCAATAAATTTGTTAAAACAGAGGCATTCAGCGGTATTGTGCTGATTATTATCGCAATAATGGCACTTATTATTGCCAACTCTGATCTGTCGCAGGTCTATTTTGAGCTTTTTCAGAAAAAACTTTCATTTTCCATGGAAGGTTTTACGATTGATAAACCCATCCTTCTGTGGATCAATGATGGATTAATGGCGGTTTTTTTTCTGCTGGTTGGACTGGAAATCAAAAGAGAAACCATAAACGGTGAATTATCCTCTTTTAAAAAAGCTTCCCTTCCGGCGTTTGCAGCGTTGGGTGGCATGATCATTCCGGCGTTGTTTTACGAAATCTTTAACTATAACCACGATGGCTGGCCGGGATGGGGCATCCCAATGGCCACCGATATTGCCTTTGCCCTCGGGGTACTGATGCTCCTGGGGAAAAGGGTGCCGGTGGCTCTCAAACTGTTTCTTACCGCCCTGGCTATCGTAGACGACCTGGGAGCAGTAATAGTAATCGCCGTTTTCTATACTTCAGAGATCGCGACGGGCCCCATGATCTGGGCCATCGCTTTGTTTACCGTTTTGATGATATTGAATTATTTCAAGGTTTACCGAATTTCAATATACCTGTTTATCGGAGCCTTATTGTGGATTGCCTTGCTGAAATCGGGGGTACATGCTACCATTGCGGGCGTTTTAATGGCTATTGCCATCCCTGCCAGAGCCAAAGAACCGGTGGATGAATGTATCCGATCCAACGAAACCATTCTGAAAAAACTAAAGGATGAAAAAACCGATCCCGATGATCCCGGAAAAATGAAAAAACTGGTGAATGCCATCTTCTCCATAGAAGACAACTGCACGCATGCAGTATCACCTTTACTGAGGCTTGAACATTCGCTTCATGGCTGGGTGGCCTATTTCATCATTCCCGTATTTGCTTTTGCCAATGCCGGTATCAGATTTGACCCGGGTTTATTGTCGGAAATCACCAATCCCATAGCCATTGGCGTGATGGCCGGTTTAATTCTGGGAAAACCGGCCGGAATCACCCTCTTCACCTGGTTCGCTGTAAAAACCAACTTAGCAACCCTGCCTGAAGATGTTTCATGGAAACATATTGTGGGGGTGGGATGCCTGGGCGGAATAGGATTTACCATGTCGATTTTTATAGACACGCTGGCCTTTTCCGATTATCAGGAATATATTGAAATTGCCAAAATGGCTATTTTGTTCTCATCCCTGATAGCCGGAATCATCGGATTCACCATCCTCTACCGTATTAAACCCATTAAATAATATTTCATTATCACTTGCTAATTGCTAATTGCTAATTGCTAATTGCTATTTAAAATGAAGCCCTCCATACCCAAAGGAACCCGCGATTTTTCACCTGCCGAAATGGTGAAAAGAAACTACATTTTCGACACTATCCGGACGGTGTTTAAACTCTATGGTTACCAGCCCATCGAAACACCCGCCATGGAAAACCTGTCCACTTTACTCGGTAAATATGGCGAAGAAGGCGATAAACTGCTCTTCAGGATCCTCAATTCGGGTGATTTTATCAGCGGAATCAATGATCTGGAAAGTTATTCCGGAAAATCGAACGAGTTATCTCCCAAAATTGCTGAAAAAGGATTGCGGTATGACCTCACGGTTCCATTTGCCCGGTATGTAGTACAACACCGCAATGAAATCACTTTTCCCTTTAAAAGGTATCAAATGCAGCCGGTATGGCGGGCCGACCGTCCCCAGAAAGGTCGTTACCGGGAATTTTACCAGTGTGATGTGGATGTGGTGGGCAGTGATTCGCTGATCCATGAAGTGGAACTGATTCAGGTGGTGGATGATATTTTTGGCCGTCTGGGGATCAGGGTAGTGGTAAAGGTAAATAACCGTAAGATACTTGCGGGAATAGCTGAAGCCATTGGCGCTCCGGATAGCCTCACCGACATTACTGTGGCAATCGACAAACTGGATAAAATAGGCCTTGAAGCCGTCAATGCTGAGCTGGCCGAAAGAGGATTGCCTGAGGAGGCTATCCTGAAACTTCAGCCAATCATACAATTAGAAGGTACTATCAAACATAAGTTCGAAGTAATACACGAGGTGCTGAAAAACTCGGAAACAGGCCAGAAAGGCCTGGAAGAAACCCGGCACATACTCAGATATCTGAAAGACCTGAAAATCAACTCGAAATTTGAACTCGACCTGACTCTTGCCAGAGGTTTAAATTATTATACCGGCGCCATCATTGAGATTAAGGCGGCCGATATGGCTTTTGGCAGCATATGTGGCGGAGGCCGGTATGATAACCTTACCGGAATATTTGGTCTGCCGGGAGTATCCGGGGTGGGTATTTCGTTTGGCGCCGACCGTATTTATGATGTGATGACCGAACTGAACCTGTTCCCCTCGGAACAGGTCACCGGTACAAAAGTGCTGATGGTTAATTTCGGAGAAGAGGAGGAACGGATTTGCATGGCCCGGCTGGCCGAACTGAGAGCGGCCGGGATCCCTTCTGAACTGTATCCCGAGCCCGCCAAACTCAAAAAACAGTTTTCCTATGCTGATGCCTGCCGGATTCCTTATGTGATCATTGCAGGAAAGGATGAACTCTCACAGGGTGTTTACTCACTTAAAAACATGAAAACCGGCGAACAGGTGAATCTGGAGTGGCAAGAAGTGGTGGAAAATTTAAAAATGTAAAAATGTAAAAATGTAATACAATTAGCCGGAAAACAGAAAATATAGAGTGGTGTGTATCGTGGCACAGGTATTTTGGGTGCATGACCATGAGAGGTATATTTTAAAAATTTAAGGTCTTTAAGGTCTTTAAAGACCCTAAAGACCCTATGAACCTTAAAAGACCCGGCCGACTGTAAAAGCCTGCCAAACAACACCTTACATGTTTGGCCGATTTACCTGCCGGATGACCGGCCTTTACTTATTGTAAACCATGGCAAAAAATGAAACAAACTCCTCGTAGGTTGTGGGGGTTGAATTTTGTAAGGTTCTCAAACCGGGCTGTGCTACATTGCCTTCATTGATCGCTTTGGCCAGATCCACCATGAGACGGGCTGCTTCGGGGCCGCAAAAACCTGCTGCCACCATACCGTTTTTACCGTCTTTAGATATTCATAAACGGGATTGCTTTTATTGTATATTTGTCTGTTAAGTATAAATCCCCTAAAATTAATTTATGGTAACCGGTAGATTCGCAGTGTTCAGAAACATTACAATTTTATCTGTGCTAATTGGCATTTTAGTTTCCTTTTCTCCTCAAACCAGCTTCCTTACTGATCAAAAGAAGTATGCACGGGTAAGGACTGCCATCAGTGAAAAGCATGATTTACTCGAACAGAAACTAAAGAGTAACCACTTTACTTTCGACAATCTCAATATTCTGTTGGTGGTATATAAGGAAAGTGACAGGCTTGATTTGTATGCGAAGAACCCTACGGAAAGGCAGTACAAAAAAATTCTGTCCTATTCAGTTTGTTCACGCTCGGGCCATTTAGGCCCCAAAAGAAAGCAGGGAGATAGCCAGGTTCCAGAAGGTTTTTATCATATCGACCGGTTTAATCCCACCAGCAGCTTTTATTTATCGCTGGGGATTAACTACCCCAACCCGTCTGACAGGATAAAAGGTGAAACCGGAAACCTGGGCGGGGATATCTTTATTCACGGATCTTGTGTGACTATTGGTTGTATTCCCATGACCGACAGTTACATCAAGGAGATCTATCTGTTAGCGGTTCATGCCAGAAATAACGGACAGTCAAACATCCCGGTATATATTTTCCCGTTCGAAATGAATGATCAAAATATGGCTGTCTATGAAAAGAAATATAAGGAAAATACTGCGTTGATAAACTTCTGGAAAAACCTGAAAACCGGGTATGATCTGTTCATGAATAACCATGAAAAATTGAGTGTTTCTGTGACAAAAACAGGAGATTACAGTTTTAACCCCTGAAATGAGAAAGGTGTTTTCCGAAATTACTCCTACAAATATGTTGTGGAAATACTAATGCCTTACACTGTAAAATGTGTCATGGAAAATCTGCAGAAATAATTCACGGATTGAGTTCCTGACCAGGTCATCTTCATATAAAAAAGACAGGCTGCCTTTTTATAAGACAGCCTCTCATTTTTTTGTAATTTCCTGAAGCTCCTGTCAGCTTCTCTTGTTATATGTTTTTAAAAACAAATGGATGTCGTCAGGAATGTACTGATCGATCATCCTCGATAATGCACTGGTGTAGTACGTCCCTCTGGTGGAGTATAACGACAAGGTTGCCGCCAGTTCCTTTGAGTCCAGAGGTTTATCGGCCATACGGTAGGCCGCCCTCATGTTCCTGAACCCTTCATACGCACGGTGCGTATTGATGTTCCTCAGGTAATCGTGCAGCCCGTTTTCAATGCTGGTGTATGATTTCAGCATGTAAGAAGGATCCTGCACGTTGGGCGATGCAATACCACAACCGGGCGACCAGCATAAAATGCCAAAGAAGTTATTGGATTCTTTGGCCATACTGCAGGTACCCCAGCCTGATTCAATAATGGCCTGCGCCAGTATAAGCTTTTCCGGAACCACATCCACCCTTTTTAAGAGGGTGTCGATGTTCCTCTTGTTTTCGGTCTGCGACAGGGAAAGTGAGAAAAACTCATTTCCTAATCTGTATTTGGCAGCTACCTGATTCAACCATTTGATATCCTCAGGATTTTGAAGAATTTGCTTTGATTTCAGGTTTTCTACCTGAATCCGTTCACTTAGAATTTCATCGTTCACCTTCATCACTTTTTGAAGGAAGGTGTACATGAATTTTTTGTTTTGTCTGTTGATTGATCTCTTTTCTTTTGAAGGTGTTGAGTTCGTAAATTCAGTCATATCCCTGTAAGTACACGAATCAAGAGTAATTACAAGCGTGAATATTAAACTGAAAACAATCCTTTTCATAGTATCTACTTTAGTTCGACTTCCGTTAATTCCTGCAATCTGTGCAGCCAGATCCTGAAAACCTGTCCTTTACCATATTTCATCGGCAAATTCAGGAAAATCAAACAACTTTTATTAACGTAATTTGTTAAATATTGGTTAAATTTGTATCAGGTTTTCAAAAATCGCGGCAAAGATAAGTTTTTTTTTTATAATATGCTGTAAATCAAGTTGTGATTCTTAATCCCAATAAACCTGACCACAGATTATTAACACAAAACAATTTGTATATATTTGATAAACAGGCACATATAATGATATCAGATATTAATGAAAAAGAGTTGAATGCACTCATAAGTTTGCTGGATGATCCGGATCAGATCGTGTATGAAAAGGTGAGCCGGCAGATATTTTCTTTTGGGATGAACGCGGTTCCATTCCTTGAAAATGCCTGGATGCAGCACCCCGATCAGGTAGCTATGGGCCGGATTGAATATATCATACATCATATTCAGTATGATAATATCATTGAAGACCTCAGTATCTGGCGCGAAATTGAATCTCACGACCTGCTCAAAGGCATTTCAATTATTTCAAAATATAAATATCCCGACCTCGATGAAAAGAAAGTTACCGTTCAACTCGGACGCATCATCCAGGATATCTGGCTTGAAATGAACAAAGGGCTCACCCCTCTTGATAAGGTCAAGGTAATCAACCATATCCTGTTTGGGGTGCATAAATTTGAAAATAATCACGAGAAACCCTGGGAAGACTCCAATGTTTTCATTAATTCCCTCTTCGATACTAAAAAGGGAAATGCACTTTCGTTGAGCATCCTGTATATCCTGGTGGCTCAAAGCCTTAAAATTCCGGTGTATGGAGTCGATCTACCGCATCATTTTATTCTGGCTTATCTCACATCCATGAATTTCAAACAGTTGACTGATGTTTCCGAACCGGATGTTTTATTCTATATTAACTCATCCAATAAAGGGCTCGTGTTCCCGGCCAAGGATATCGAAATCTATCTGAAACAATCCAAAATTGAACGAAAACCCCAATATTTCCTTCCCTGCGACAACATTACCATCATACAGCAAACACTGGTTTTCCTCGAAAGCGTTTATAAAAACAACAACGAAAGCGAAAAAGTACTCGAAGTGCAGTATCTGATAAAGGTGCTGGCAGGAGAAGAAACCAATTGAAATTATAAATTATAGATTATAAATTATAGATTGAAATACAATTCGTTAGATTGGTTTCTAATACTTTTGAAGGGTAAACTGTTACCAAAGTGTATTTCTGCGTAAATCAGCGAATTCTGCGGGAAAATAAATTTTCACAGACCTACCCGGATATTTCGCAAGACTAACATTTATAAGATATTTCAGATACTCAAACAGGTAATTGGTATTATTGAGACACCAAAACAGGTGTATCGGTGTCAAAGCCAGGAAAATTTTTTAATATTTTGTTTTAATCATTTGGTTAAATCAAATATTTAATTTTTCTTTGCACAGTTTTTTAAAAGAATACCATGTCAGAAATCAAACCCGAAATTTCATCCACCGAAGAAAAGATCATGGAGGCCGCCCGGAAGGTCTTTCTCCGGAAAGGGTATGCCGGCACCCGCACCCGCGATATTACCCTCGAAGCGGGGATCAACCACGCCTTGCTGAACTACTACTTCCGAAGCAAACAAAAGTTGTTTGAGGCCATTATGCAGGAAAAGATCGTGAAATTCTTAGGAAACCTGATACCGGTAGTCAATGATGAAACTACCTCGCTGGAGCAGAAAATTCATCTGGTGGTGGTCAATTATACCGAAATGCTCCTGGAAAATCCCGATTTGCCTATTTTTGTGCTGAGCGAGCTTCAAAAAGGGAATTTTGAGGCAATTCCTATTGTCAAAGTAGTGAAAGATATTGCGAATTCTTCTTTTTTCAGGCAGGTAGCCACAGCCCGTCCTGATATTAATCCGGCGCACTTCTTTATGACCATGCTGGGAATGATCATTTTTCCCTTTGTAGCCCGGCCTATGATAGAACTCAGCGGGCTGGTCAGCCATTCTTCTTTCAACGGAATGATGGAAGAAAGAAAGACCCTGATTACCGCCTGGATGAAGACCATAATCCATGAAAAACCGATGTAATATGAATAAACTGCTCCTTTTGCTTTTTCTGACCATCAATGTTATGGTTCAGGCTCAGGTTACCCTCGATGAATGTCAGGAACTGGCCAGGGCCAACCATCCGCTTATCCAACAGTATCAACTCATCGACCTGACCACCGAATACACACTGTCCAATGCCGGTAAGGCCTGGCTTCCGCAGGCCAGTATCAATGTTATCGGCGGATACATTATTCAGGGATTGCCGGCTATTTCCATGCCCGGTCAGACCCCATCCGACCCCGATCGTACCCAGCTTATCGGAATGGCTCAGCTCAACCAGGTGTTATATGACGGGGGGGCAGTGAAAGCCCGTAAAGAGATTACCAAAGCGGCAGCCGGAGTAGAAAAGGCTTCCAATGATGTTACGCTTTACCTGATCAGGGAAAGGGTAAATCAGGTATATTTCGGAATATTGCTCATCGATGAACAGATGAAACAACTGGCTATAATGGAGGATAACCTTTCCCGTAATCTGAAAAATATCTCCCTGATACAACAAAACGGACTGGCATACCAACCCGATATCGACGAAGTAAAATCTGAACTCCTCGTGCTGGAACAACGAAAAATTGAATTTACCCACACCCGGAAAGGGTATCTTAACATGCTTTCACTGCTCACCGGACGTTCATTCGACGAAAACACCCTGCTGAGCCAGCCTGTCACCGGGTTACCCGGTGCAACTCCTGAAATCAGAAGACCGGAATTGGGTTTGTACGCTAACCAGCTAAAATTAACCGAAGCTGAATCGGCAATGAGCCAGGTATCCCTGATGCCGAAAGTGGGGCTGATGGGAACAGGCATTCTGATTGAACCGGGCATCGGCCTGGCCGGATCAAAAATAAACAGTCTGGCCATTGCCGGCCTGAGTTTATCATGGAATATCGACGGCCTTTACAAACACCGGAACAATCAGGAGCTTACCAAAGTAAAAACCAACAGAATCTTAAATCAACAGAATGCATTCCTGTTCACCCATAAAATTCAGCTTACCCAGGCATTGTCCGACATCGAAAAACAACAAGCCATCATCGCCAAAGATGAGGAGATTGTACGGCTGAAATCGGCGATTGCCCGTTCCTACCAGCTGAAATATGATAACGGAATGTGTACCATGAACGATCTCCTCCTGTCGCTCAACCGTGAAAGCGAAGCCAGGGCCGGGCAGGCGCTGCATAAAGTTCAGCTGCTCATGAGTTTATATAACTATAAAACCATTTCAGGAAATTAATTAAATACAAACCATACCATGCATTTCAAACATTCAGCGATATTAGTACCCTTGCTGCTTTTACTGACAGCAGCCTGTGAAAGCAGTGACAAAGAATTTGATGCCTCCGGCACCTTTGAAGCCACCGAAATTCTGGTTTCAGCCGAAGCTACCGGAAAAATCCAGGAATTATCCATACACGAGGGCGATGTACTTACCGCCGGTCAATGGGTGGGCTATATAGACAGCACCCAGCTGTATCTGACCAAAAAGCAGTTACAACAAAGTCAGAAAGCGATTCTTTCCGGAAGACCCGATATCAGGGTTCAGCTCGATGCCCTGAAACAAGAACTCGACAATGCCCTCAATGATCAGCAACGTATTGAGAACCTGGTAAAAGGCGGGATTGCTTCACAGAAACAGCTGGACGATGTTAATTCGAGAATTGCCATAATCCGGTCGAAAACCGATGCCCTTAAAAGCACCCTTACCACCACCACATCCACCATCAATGAGCAGGGCGCCACCCTTGGAATTCAGCTGGCACAGGTGGAAGACCAGCTGCGCAAATGCAGGATTGTGAATCCGGTGAACGGCACTGTGCTGACCAAATATGCCCATGCCTTTGAGGTGACGGCTGCAGGCAGGCCATTATATAAAATTGCTGATCTCACCGAAATGAATCTGAGAGCCTATATCACTGCTGATCAATACGCCAGACTGAAAACCGGCGACTCCGTGAAGGTAAGCATAGATGCTGAAGATGGCAGTTTAAAAACCTATGACGGAAAGGTGGAATGGATCAGCCAAAAAGCCGAATTCACACCCAAAACCATTCAAACCAAAGACGAAAGGGCCAACCTGGTGTATGCGGTCAAAATAAAGGTAAAAAACGACGGTTTGATAAAAATCGGGATGTATGGGGAGGTTAAATTTTAGCGCTGGCTGTATGGAAAAGGTTACGCTGAATAATATATCAAAATCCTATAACAAGGGCAGGGTTACTGCGGTAAAGGATATTTCCTTCTCGGTACACAGCGGGGAAATTTTTGGCTTAATCGGTCCTGACGGAGCCGGAAAAACCACCCTGTTCAGGATCCTGACCACCCTGCTGAAAGCCGATGCCGGCTCTGCTACCGTTGACGGGCTGGACGTTTTGAAAGATTACCGAAAAATACGAACCCGCGTGGGATACATGCCGGGACGCTTTTCACTGTATTTGGATCTTACGGTGGAAGAAAACCTGAATTTCTTTGCCACGGTTTTCAACACCACCATCACCGAAAACTACCATCTGATCAAAGATATTTACCAGCAGATTGAACCGTTCAAAAACCGGAGGGCCAAAGCGCTTTCAGGCGGGATGAAACAAAAGCTGGCGCTCAGCTGTGCACTGATCCACAAACCGGTGGTACTATTTCTCGATGAACCTACCACAGGAGTGGATCCTGTTTCAAGAAAAGAATTCTGGGAGATGCTCAAAAACCTTAAAAATCAGGGTATTACCATTCTGGTTTCCACCCCTTATATGGATGAAGCCAATTTATGCGACCGGATTACCCTGATATCGGAGGGTAATATTCTGAGCATAGATTCACCCACGAACATGATCAGTAAGTTTGGGAAAATTCTCTGGTCGGTGAAAGGCCAAAAAATGCACCGGATGCTTACTGACCTGCGCACAAATCCCCACATTGCCACCTGCTTTGCCTTTGGCGATTCGCTCCATTTGACCCTTAGTGATCAGGAATACACGATTGAATCGCTCACGAAATTTCTCAGGGAAAAGGGGTATGAAGAGGCTAAGATTGACTTAACAAAGCCTTCCATTGAAGATTGTTTTATGAACCTGGGGATTAATCCCTCCATCCCGGAACATCATGAAAGTAATTGAAGTAAAAAATCTGGTGAAGCGTTTCGGTTCATTCACAGCCGTTGACCACATTTCCTTTGATGTGGAAAAGGGTGAGATATTCGGATTTCTGGGCGCCAACGGAGCCGGTAAAACCACCGCCATGCGGATGCTTTGCGGGCTGAGTAAACCAACCTCAGGTAACGGTATGGTAGCGGGTATTGATATCACCCGGAACCCTGAACAGGTGAAAAAAAACATCGGATATATGAGCCAGAAATTTTCCCTGTACAACGATCTGAAAGTTTGGGAAAACATCCGCCTTTTTGCCGGAATTTATGGCATGGACGATCATGAAATTACCCTAAAAACTGATGAGTTGCTTCACCGGCTGAATTTTTCCGGGGAGCGGGAAACGCTGGTGAAATCGCTCCCATTGGGATGGAAACAAAAACTGGCCTTTTCGGTTTCGATTTTTCACCACCCGAAAATTGTGTTTCTCGATGAGCCCACGGGAGGAGTCGATCCGGTCACCCGGCGGCAGTTCTGGGAACTGATCTATGAAGCGGCTGCCTCGGGCATCACCGTGTTTGTTACCACCCACTATATGGATGAAGCCGAATACTGCGACCGGGTTTCCATTATGGTCGACGGCAGGATAGATGCCCTCGATTCGCCCGGCAACCTGAAATCGCATTTCGGCGCCGCAGATATGGATGGCGTGTTTCACCAGCTTGCCCGTAAGGCAACCCGAAAAGCCGACTGATCATGAAACAATTCACCACATTTGTAAAAAAAGAGTTTTACCATATTTTCCGGGATAAACGGACGATGATGATTCTTTTGGGGATACCGGTGATCCAAATCATTTTGTTTGGTTTTGCCATCACCACCGAGGTGAAAAATTCACGGATCGCCGTATATGATCCCTCAAAGGATGAAGCTACCCGAACCATCATTGAAAGACTGGATAACAGCCGGTATTTTGATGTGGCCGTTTATATGGATCATCCCTCCGAAACCGATAACATCTTTAAAGACGGCAGTATCAGTATGGCCGTTATTTTCAGCGAAGGATTCATGGAAAACCTGATGCATACCGGCCATGCCCAGGTTCTGCTGTTAACAGATGCCACCGAAGCCAATACCGCCACCGCCATTACCAATTATGCCACTGCCATAATCGGAGATTATCAGCAGGAACTGCTTTTGCTGCAAAAAATTCCTTTCCGGATAATCCCTGAAATCAAACTGCTGTATAATCCGCAAATGAAGGGCGCCTATAATTTTGTACCGGGGGTGCTGGGAATGATCCTGATGCTGATCTGCGCTCTGATGACCTCGATAGCCATTGTGAGGGAAAAGGAAACCGGCACCATGGAAGTGCTGCTGGTATCGCCCATGAAACCCATTTTTATCATTCTGGCCAAGGCGGTACCCTATTTTCTGATATCCTGTATCAATTTAACTACCGTTCTGGTATTGTCGGTTTTTGTGCTGGATGTGCCTGTGGCCGGTAGTCTCTGGTGGCTGATACTGGTTTCGCTGCTGTTTATCTTTGTATCGCTGTCGCTTGGATTACTGATATCAACAGTGACCAACACCCAATTGGCTGCCATGCTGGTGGCGGGTATGATGTTCATTCTTCCGGTAGTACTGCTATCGGGAATGATGTTCCCGGTAGAAAACATGCCCGATGTTCTGCAGTGGCTTTCCAATATAGTCCCTGCCAAATGGTACATTATCATGATGAAAAGCCTGATGATCAAGGGAGCCGGAATTTCATCGGTGCTCAGGGAGGTCATCATCCTGACCATAATGGCAGTTTTTATCATTGCCCTGAGTCTTAAAAACTTTAAAAACCGGTTGGAGTAATTATGTTAAAATATTTGCTTGAAAAAGAATTCAAACAGATCCGCCGGAACCCGTTTCTTCCGAGGATGATTCTGGTATTCCCGTTCATGGTGTTGCTGGTATTCCCCTGGGCAGCCAATTTCGAAATCAGGAGCCTGAATCTGTGCGTTATTGACAATGATCACAGTACCTTATCCGGCCAGATGATCCGCAAGGTTTCCTCGTCAGGATATTTTAAATTGACCGTTGTGGCCGGCAATTACCGGCAGGCGCTAAGCAGTGTTGAAAAAAACAAGGCTGATATCATTTTGGAAATACCCGCCCATTTCGAAAGGGATCTTACCCGCGACCAGGCGTCGAAGCTTATGATATCGGCCAATGCAGTAAACGGAACCACCGGAGGATTAGGGAGTTACTATCTTTCGGGAATCATTCAGAATTTTTCAGCCGATTTTCAGAAAAAGTGGCTTCAACCTGCCGGAAATGCAACTATTCCGGTAATTGAAATGGTATCGTCCTACCGTTTTAATCCTCATTTGAATTATCGTATTTACATGGTACCTGCTTTAATGGTGATGTTGCTCACGATGATCTGTGGCTTTTTACCCGCGCTGAATATCGTGGGTGAAAAGGAGGCCGGCACCATGGAGCAGATGAATGTTACCCCGGTAACCCGTCTTACTTTCATCTTTTCCAAACTGCTGCCTTACTGGATCATAGGATTCATTGTCATAACCATCAGTTTTGGGGTAGCCTGGATGATTTACGGACTTACTCCTGCCGGTAGTTTACTTACGGTTTACCTGTTTGCAGCTATTTATATACTGGGTCTTTCGGGGTTTGGACTGGTAATTTCCAACTATTCGGAAACCATGCAGCAGGCCATGTTTGTGATGTATTTCTTCATAATAATTCTGATCCTGATGAGCGGTTTATTTACCCCTGTACAGAGTATGCCGGAATGGGCACAATGGATTACTGCTTTCAATCCCTTAAAGTATTTCATGCAGGTAATGAGGCTGGTGTATCTGAAAGGAAGCGGCATTTCAGAGCTTACCAACCAGCTGATGGCTTTATCGGCCTTTGCCCTGTTCTTTAACAGCTGGGCAGTGCTTAATTACCGGAAAACAACATAGATACAAATTAGCAATTAGTAATTAGTAATTAGCAATTGAAATACAATTCGTTAGGTAGTTATATCAATGGGAAGATTGGTTGTAACTTTTGTCTTTGTATTAATTTCTAAATTTCTAAATTGTTTAATCGTAAATCGTAAATCATCAATCGTAAAATCTCATTTTCTCTTTCCGCTGAAAATTTTTCAACTTGGTGCTTTTAATCCCTTTTTTTCTATTTTTGCAACCCATTCAAAATAATTGCATTACTAATAATTGAATCATCAAGATGAAGGTTTATCAAACTAATGAAATCAGAAATATCGCTATCGTTGGAAGCGCTAAATCGGGAAAAACTACTTTAGCCGAATGTATGCTTTTCGAAGGCGGCCTGATTAACAGGAGAGGCTCCATTGAAGACAAGAACACCGTTTCCGACTATCGTGACATTGAGCTCGAACGCCAGAATTCAGTGTCGTCGACCGTTCTTTATGTTGAACATAACAATAAGAAAATCAACTTTATAGATGTCCCCGGTTTCGATGATTTTGTGGGTGAAGTGATTGCTTCGCTCTATGTAGCCGACAGCGCCCTGATGGTGCTCAACGCACAGAATGGTATTGAGCTGGGAGCCGAAATTGCCTGGCGCCATACTTCAAGAGACCACAAACCGGTGATATTTGCCATCAATCATCTGGAGCATGAAAACTCCAATTTCGATGAAACCGTCAGGGATATGAAAGCCACTTTCGGATCACATGTTACCGTTTGCCAGTATCCCGTAAACCAGGGTATCGGATTTAATTCGGTGATTGACCTTCTGAAGATGAAAATGTTGAAATTCCCCGATAATGGTGGCGCTCCCCAGGTGCTTGATATTCCTGCCAATGAAAAAGACAAGGCAGAAGAACTGTATAACGAACTGGTTGAAAAGTGTGCAGAAAGCGAAGAATCCCTGATGGAGCAGTTCTTCAGCAATGGCACTCTTTCAGAAGCCGAAATTGAAAAAGGACTGAAAATGGGGTTGATCAACCGTGGAATTTTCCCGGTAATGTGTATCAATACCAAACAAAATATGGGCGTGGGAAGACTGTTGGAATTTATTGGCCAGGCTGCTCCATCCCCCAAAGAAATTCCGTTTGTAAAAAATACGGATGGCAAAGTGCTGGAATTTGATTCATCGGCTCCCACCTCTTTATTTGTGTTTAAAACTTCTGAAGAGCCGCATCTTGGTGAAATTTCCTACTTTAAGGTTTTCAACGGAACCGTTACCGAAAGTATGGATATGGTGAATCCGCGCAACCGTTCCAAAGAAAGGGTGTCACAGGTGTTTGCCTCTTATGGTAAGAACCGTACCAAGCTTGAAAAAATGGAAGCCGGCGATATTGGGTCCACCATAAAACTTAAGAACGTATCAACCAATGATACGCTTAACTCCTTAAAAAATCCCGATGATGTGATCGTTCCCATTCCATTCCCGCAACCCAAAATTACCATGGCTGTTAAGGCCGTGAACCAGGGTGATGAGGAAAAACTGGCCTCTGCATTCAACAGCCTCCATAGCAGCGACCCCACCATTACCGTGGAACAATCGAAAGAACTGAAGCAGATGATCATTGGCGGTCAGGGTGAATTACACCTCAACCTGGCCAAATGGCTCATCGAAAAAAACAGCAAGGTAGCTTTTGAATTCATCTCGCCCAAAATACCTTATCGTGAAACCATCACCAAAATTGCTGCCGCCGATTACCGTCACAAAAAGCAATCGGGCGGAGCCGGTCAGTTTGGCGAAGTACACATGCTGATTGAGCCATTTATTGAAGGGGCTGCTGAAAACAACCGGTTTAAGGTTGGAGCCAAGGAACTTGTTCTTAACCTGAAAGGTAAGGAAGAATATGAAATGGACTGGGGTGGCAAGCTGATTTATTACAACTGTATTGTTGGTGGATCGATTGATGCCCGTTTTATGCCGGCCATCCTTAAAGGGATTATGGAAAAGATGGAAGAAGGCCCTCTTACCGGTTCATATGCCCGCGATATCAAGGTATATGTGTATGATGGCAAAATGCACCCGGTGGATTCCAACGAAATCTCCTTCAAACTCGCCGGCCGTAATGCCTTTAAGGAAGCCTTTAAAAATGCAGGACCCAAGATTCTGGAACCCGTATACGATGTGGAAGTAATTGTTCCGGATGAAAAAATGGGGGATGTGATGACCGATATTCAAAACCGCCGCGGGGTGATAATGGGCATGGAACCCGAAGGACGTTACCAGAGAATCAAGGCCCGCATTCCGCTGGCCGAAATGAACCGCTACTCCACCACCCTGAGTTCGCTCACCAGCGGCCGGGCCATGTACTCGCTCAAATTTGCCGAGTACCTCCAGGTGCCGGCTGATGTTCAGACCACCCTGCTTAAAGCTTACGAAGAGCAGGAAAAAGACGAGGAATAGGATTCCTGTTCAACTCTATTATAAAATCCTTTTGCAGATGGCTTCAAAGCACTGTAAAAGGATTTTTTCTTTTCATACCGGGAGAGCCTCCGTGAAATCTCAATTTTTCTCCGTTTCCATTACCCCTTTTACAAACCCGATATAGGTACCTCCGGTGAGGGGCATAGAATAACCTTCGTTGTCGTAAAGCGTACAATTAAAACTGGCTATAATCTTATATAAAAGGAACGTGTTGTCGGAACCATCAATGATCTGTGAATCGGTAATGATGAAGGTGTTGCTATCCTGGTTAGCGCTGCCTTGTGCCGAAGACCATCTTTTATAATTGTCATTCTTATCAAGATAAACTACTTCTATCCCTGTCTGAGCCTGGTTGGCATAGTTAACGGACCTGGGTTTAACCAGGTTTTTGAAGTCGGAAGCCAGTAAAGGAGCCGACAATCTGCCCAGTTTCACCTGGAAAAGGGTATCAAAGCCTCCGGTTGACTGGTTTTTCAGTTTGAGCCACGAAGGGAAGGTCAGGTAATTCTGTTGTTGGAGCTGACCGGCATCGGTTTTAACGGTACTGGCATCCTGCCCGAGATAAAGGTTGAGATTTCCAATTTTGCCGTTAAACTGGGCATGTGAACTTAGTGTATTCCCTTTTACCCTGTTATTGATAAGGAAATTTCCTTTCACCGTATCGCCAATAATGGCATTATATACCCCAAAGGAGCCATAGGCAATTGTATCGGAAATAAAATAGCCTTTCACATACCCGCCTCCCTGCGGAACCCATGCAAAAGTACCCTCTGTAATGGGTGTAATACCTTGTGAAATGTTTTCTTCAAGAAAAACCCCGTCTCCTTCAAATATCACTTCCAGTTTGAAACCTGTAATCCAGGCCTTTTCGCCGACATTACTGATTTCGAAGGAAATGTAGCCCATCGCCTGGGTGGTACCTGTCCAGGCGCCTATATATTCAAGACCGGATGATTCCGGATCAGGGTTTTCTGTTTCATCGCACCGTGACAATGCAACAACAAGGGCAATCCCTATGATTACAGGAAATAATGAAGGTCTGAATCTCATATTGACAGGAATAAAAATAATGAGTTATGTAAATAAGAAAATAAGAAAACAAGTAAAGCTAAAGAGTAATCATACCGCTGCCCAGGCAAATGGCCGCTTCCGGATCATAGATCACTCCATACTGCCCTGGGGCAACACCGGATATGGGCTGTTCAGAATAAATCACATGATGCTGATTTTCAATCACTAATGTACCTTCTGAAAACTCAGGCTGGTGCCGGATCTTGAATTTCACGGGTTGCGGATACGTGTAATCCCTGTCAGGGGTTTCATTTAGAAAATGGAATTCTGACAGAATCACCTTGCCGGAGTATTGCGTTTCAGGATCATATCCGTTGGAAACATAAATCAGGTTGGCTTCCGCATCTTTTTTGACTACAAACCAGGGACCGCCGCCAAGTCCCAGCCCTTTACGCTGCCCGATGGTATGGAACCAGAACCCGTGATGTTTTCCCAGGATTTTCCCGGTTTCAAACTCAATGATATCGCCCTCTTTTGTACCTACATATCTTTTAATAAAACTCGTGTAATTGATCTTCCCAAGAAAACAGATTCCCTGGCTGTCTTTACGGAAAGCGCTCGGAAGCTTGGCGCTTTTGGCAATGTCTCTTACTTCGCTTTTGAGATAGTTTCCCAACGGAAATTTGAGTTTGTTGAGTTGCTGCTGACTGATCTGGGCCAGGAAATAGGTCTGGTCCTTGATTTTATCCTTAGCTGTTCCCAGACGTACCCGGGTATCCGTATCGCCGGTTTCAACCGTGGAGGCATAATGTCCGGTGGCAATTTTATGGTAATCTTTACCGTAAAATTCATTGAATACCCCGAATTTGATCAGCTTGTTGCACATCATATCGGGGTTGGGAGTCAGTCCGTTTTTTACCGAATCAATGGTATAGCTTACCACAAATTTCCAGTACTCATCCTGAAGGGAGATGACATCGAAGGGCAACCCGTATTTTTTGGCCACGTAGGTAGTAATTTCTATATCCTCTTCAGAAGGGCAATCCACATATTCAGGATCATCCTGCAATCCAATCTTGATATAGAAAATATGCGGATCGATGCCCTGTTCCTTCAACAGGTGCACTGCCACGGTGCTGTCGACACCTCCGGAAACCAGCGCAGCATAATTCATAATTCAGTTTTTGCAAAAATAGAAATTAAATTTTAACAGATGAGTACCTGATTACCGCAATACCGGCATTGTCCTGTTGAGGTAATGTGGAAAAGATCGGCTATATAGCCAAGACGTTTGATCAGGATTTGTCCACATTTCGGACAAATGGTGTCTTTTCCCTTGTTCATGGTCACATTTCCTACATAGACATAATGAAGGTGTTTGCGGGCTATGTCAAAAAGCTGCTGAAGGGCGGAAACCGGAGTAGCATCCTGCGACATCCTGTATTGTGGGAAATATCTGGAAAGATGTAAAACCGTAGATTTTCCAAGCTCTGTTGAGATCCATTTTACCATTTCTTCAAAAACCGGATGATCATCGTTTAATCCGGGCACGATAAGGTTGGTTATTTCAAGGTGTTTTCCTGACTTCCGTATCGCTTTCAGGGTATCAAGAACAGGTTGCAGGGAGGCGCCGGATACATCCCTGTAAAAGGTATCTGTAAATCCCTTCAGATCAATATTGAATGCATCGGTGTATTTAATTAATTCCTCAAGGGGCTCCGGGTTGATATATCCGTTGGAAACCATTACATTTTTCATTTTTCTTTCAAGGGTCAGTTTTGCCGTTTCCAGTACAAATTCTATAAATACCGTGGGCTCGTTATATGTATACGCGATGCCGATGTTATTGGTTTTGGTGGCTGCCATTCTCACCAGTTCTTCGGGTTTTACCGGTTGAAGCTGCCCGTGTTCTTTAATACCACACTGGGAAATCTCCCAGTTCTGACAGAATGAGCATCTCAGGTTGCAGCCCGCGCTGCCGGCTGATAGAATGACTTTCCCGGGGAAATAATGGTACAAGGGTTTCTTTTCAATGGGATCAAAATGTAATGCCGAAACCAGGCCAAAGGAATCGGCCATAAGCTTTCCTCCGGAATTTCGTCTCACCCGGCAAATACCGTATTTTCCATTATGAATCAGGCAACCGTGCGGGCAAAGCCGGCACCTTACATCGGTTCCCGGTTCCCGGTTATAGAATAAAGCTTGCTTAGGCATACCGGATTTTTTTCAAAATATTATCCAAAGATAAGCAAGAATACATTAAAACCGCATAAACCCGAAGGAAATAAGGGCTTCAGTATTTCTGAGTTGATTATAGATTATAAATTATAGATTATAGATTATAGATTGAAATACAATTCGTTAGAGGGTTAATCTGACAGGTTGAATTGTTGACCCTTGACTTTATCTTTGTGTTACTGGCTGTTTCTTTGCGTTTTTGCATGAAATTATCATGCATGAAGTTCTCGCAAAGGCGCCATGAAAATTCCAAAGAAAGCAAAGAAAAATTCAAGTATCCAGTCGGCTTCCATGGACGAATATTCCAATGAGTCAATCGTAGATTATCCTTTTTCTTTCCAGTCGCCGTTTTCTTTAATTAAATCAATGAGGGCATTCACAGCTTCTGTTTCCGGGATATTTCTTCTTACGGGCGTTTTGCCCTGATACAGGTGTACGAGACCGTTTCCGGCGCCCACATATCCGTAATCGGCGTCAGCCATTTCACCGGGGCCGTTTACCACACATCCCATAATTCCAATTTTTAGATGCGAAAGATGGCTGAGTTCCGACTGAACCTTCTGTAACGCTTCAGTGATCTTATATTGAGTTCGTCCGCAGGAGGGGCAGGCGATAAAATCCGCCTTGAACCGTCGTAATCCGTTAGCCTGAAGAATATCAAAAGCCAGACGCGGCTGATCCTCGCCGTTTATTTTTACCGATATTCCGTCGATAGCGCCATCTGTCAGCATTCCTGAGAGCAAAACGGAAATCCGTATCACATTTTCCTGGTCGTGTTCTCCTGAGACTTCCATTTGTAAAAAAACCGGCTGATGCAGTTTTTTTTCGATCATCGTTTTTAGAAAACGTCTGACAACTGTAATGTGTTCGTCCTGTTGCAATTGAAGGTACGGGATATACAACGGGTTTTCCTGAAGAGGCTCAATCAGGATTTCCAGCGATACCTCATGGGCATCAGCCGGTATGATAACCGGTCCGGTTGCTTCCTTTGCAGGTTTTCCCCGTGACAGATTCAGGATCGGCCACTTGTTGTATTCCGGATAATCTGACAGATAGCTGTCCTTCAACACCAAATCGGGTTTTTCAGGTTGATTTTCTGATTTTCTGCCGATTACGGAGATACTCTTTAATGGCATACCTGTGAATCGCTCCCAGGAAGCCCTTCTTTTGTATTCAAACGGATGATTATCGAACAATGGCTCTATATTTCGTTTCCTGCCAAACTGTTGAGCCAGAAATATGGCCACAGGGATTTCCTGTAAAGGGTCGCCGGTTAAAGAAACCCGGATGGTATCGCCAATTCCGTCGCACAGCAAGGTGCCAATCCCGACGGATGATTTGATGATCCCGTCTTCTCCCATGCCGGCTTCGGTTACTCCCAAATGGATCGGATAATGAAATCCTTCGGCCAGCATGCTTTCGGCCAGCAACCGGTTGGCATAGATCATATCTCTGGCAGAGCTTGATTTCAGAGACAATACCAGTTTCTGAAAGTCATACTTTGAACAAATCCTGATGAACTCCATAGCCGACTCGACCATGCCTTTATAGGTATTCCCAAAACGGTTCAGGATTCTTTCCGATAATGATCCATGATTTACCCCTATGCGTATGGCGGTGTCATTTTTTTTGCATACTTCAAGCAGTGGCGCCAGCCGTTCTTCAATCCTGACGAGTTCCGAACGATATTCTGAATCGGAATAAGATGACTTTCCCCGGGCTCTGTCAACATAATTCCCGGGGTTTATTCTCACTTTTTCGATAAATGAAGCGCAGGTTTCTGCGATTTTGGGGTTGTAATGGACATCGGCTACCAGGGGTTGCAAATATCCCTTGCTCCTGAATCCATCCCTGATCTGTTTCAGATGATCCACATCCCGGGAAGCAGGAACGGTAATCCTGATCAGTTCACATCCGGCATCTGCCAGATGTATGCATTGGGCCAATGTAGCCGGAATGTCAGAAGTAGGAGTTGAGGTCATCGACTGAATGCGCACCGGCAGATCGCCTCCAAGATACAGGTTCCCAATCTGTATGATGTTGGATTGATAATCAGGAAATTGGAACAACATAAAAGTAGTTGACGGAATTTTATTCCGCAAAACTATAAAGAAAAGACCGGAATAATTTGAAAATTTGAAAATTCAGTAATTTGAAAATTAAATACAACTTTTGATAAGGATACCATCTCTGTATTACATTTTTGAATCTTTGAATCTTTGAATCTTTGAATAATCATCTTGCCGAATTGTCTCCTTTCATCAGTTTTGCCATCATCCCGGCGATTCTTTTCGTCCTTGTTTCAGGTTTACGGGCTTCCTTTATGGCATTAATGTGTTCTTTCTGATGGGTAAAGGATAATTTATTGAATGCCTCTGATGTACCTGGATTTTGTTCAAAAGCGTGCCTTACATCCTCGGGGATTTCCACCGTCCGGGGCTCTGTATCCCGGGTAATCATGATATGAACGGTATCCCCGATCTTTTTTCCGATGGCCTCCCGGATTTCACGCCTCAGTCCCATGGCATGGAACTCGCCTCCCATAGGCGCCAGCGCCAGCCTGAACAATTGTCCGTCAATAGTGGCGCAAACCCGCACCTGTCCACGGGTTCCGAAACTTTCAAAGACCGGCCAGGGGAAGTCCACAAAAACCCCTCCCCTGTTTCCTTCTTTTAACACAGCATCAAACTCAAATTCCTGCATGGGTTATGTGTGTTGTTTAATGACATTAAGGTCTTGAATGACCTAAAATCTTAAATGTTACTTTAAGATCACAAATTTGGAAGATCCCCTTTCATTTCCGCTTTGAATCACCAAATAGTAGGTGCCATTGGGAAGTGCCTTAACATCCACCGGGATATCCATCATTCCGGGTTGGGAAATAAGGTGCTGCTCAATGATCCTTCTTCCGAAGACATTGTAAACGCTCAGATTTGTTTCTTTTGCCTGACTTTGGAAACTCACATTCAGAATATCATTCACCGGATTCGGGTGAATTTGAATGTTTCGGGTATTCAGATCATCAATGCCTTCGCAGATATCTATAAAGAAAGTAAATTCATCAGAAAACTGCCCTGCACCGCAATCATTTAAACCACGAACTTTCAATGATCCGTAAGTGAAAAGATATTGTCCTTGGAATGAAACCGAGACAGAATTACCATTTAGTGTCATGATACCACAATCCGCAGGGGTCAGAATCCACTCATAAGAAGTAGCATCATATATCTCAGGGACATTAAAATTGAAATAGGGACCCTGCATTCCGGGCCAGGTACATACATATTCTTCGCCTGTTATGGTTTCGGCAGCTGCAGGTAAAGCCTCCACATTGATCAGAAGCAGCGGGGAAGGACTGCTGCTGCCGCAATTATTTCCGGCTACAGCACTCAGGGTGGCGGTTCCGGTAAATACCTCATCCCAGTCAATGGTTACCGAATTGTTTGAAGTGTTCATGGTGCCGGCATAAGTCGGGGTTAAAAACCATCCGTAGGTTATTCCGCCCGGAGCATTGGGGATGGTATAGGTTGTATTTGGTGAATTTTCACACAAACCGGTTTCTCCCACCGGGGTTTCCGGGGCTTGAGGGGCGCTGGTAATGGTAAGTACCATATTGTCAGAAGCCGAAGTGGCTCCTGTTGCCAAAAGAGTTAATGTAACGGCTCCTGCAGCAATATCATTGTTACCCGGAGTGTAAACCGGGGTAAGAACCGCGGAATTGCTAAATGTACCATCTCCTGAAGTGGTCCAGGCAATAGATGTATAGTTGGTGGCCGTTCCCTGGCATGTATGAGAAAGGCCGGCACAAATAGTGGCATTGGGGCCGGCATTGGCGGTGGTTTGGGTTTGCGATACCGGGAAAGTAATATAATCCACCCAGACCGCATCCGATCCGCCGGTAACGGCCACATCTTTGGTATATACCCATTTAAAGGTATGGTTTCCGGTGGTAACCGGGTACGAAAACTCATCCCAGTCCTGATTCCCCGACCATTCATCTTTTAAAACATTGTCGATGTAAAACTCGAGAAAATCGTAGCTGGCTTCAGTCGAGACTTTTCTGAAAAAAGAGATGCTGCTGGCCTGGGTTACATTAACGGTTTTCTGCATGGATGAGGTGGCATTGTTGCCAATCTGACCTGACCGGGCCGAATGGGTTCCGTCATATCCCTGCGTGGCATCAATAGTCCAGGGCTGATTTCCTCCAAATGTGAACCCTTCGGGGAAAATACCCGTTTCAAAGCTGACTGCGGTAGTAAAGGTTAACTGGAAATCAAAAACATGATTAAGCTGCGAAACTGAGATGGTTTGCTGAATGGTAGCATAATTCTGGGCCCACACTTTAAAGGTATAGGTTCCTTCAAATACCGGATTGATTTCATATTGCCCCTGTCCGTTGGTTTGCACCGGATCGATGGGGGTGCCTATCAGCTGGACAGTAGCGCCCGGAATGGGATCGCCGGTCTGGGAATCGGTTACAAGGCCGGTCACCGAAATAGCCTGGGCAGGTTGTAACTGAACATCCTGTATCGTTTGTGAAGTATTGTTGATGGATAAGCCGTTAATGGTCTGGGGCAGGTACCCATAGGCTGAATAAGTGACAGTAAAGGTACCCGGCATCAGCATCCTGTAGTATCGTCCAAAAAGGGAATCACTCATATAGGGAAACCGGAAATCGCCGGTATTGTCAACACCCTGGACATAAATTTCGGCTTCTACCGGTTCGCCGGTAAGGGTATTGGTAATATGACCGGTAAGTGTGGATTTGTTGATGCGGTCGAGCAGCAACATGGCGGCATTGATATTGGCGTTACAAATAGTAGGTACCTGCGAGGCAGGGGGGATGAACTGGGTTCCCAGCTCAACACAGAAGCTGAAAATACCATGTACCCCGTAGGCATAATCATCAGTAATACCTGAGGCGGGATAAAGCGCCCAGGAAGGCTGAGGAGTATAAGTGCCTCCTGAAATGCCGGGAATTGCATTGCCCATCAGGGTTCCCAGGTTCGAATAGGCAGCATTGTCGGGAGCGGTGGCACCGGTGGCGTATCCATATGCCCACAAAACCAGTTCGCTGTATGAGTGATACGTAATTCCGGCTACAAAATGATGGTCGCCCATTAAATCCTGAATTGCCTGAACTTCAGGTTCGGATGCCGGTGAAGGTCCGCAGTAGGTCAGATCAGTCGGGTCGGAACTGGTTCCCTGCCCACCCCATTCAAAAGCATAGTTCCGGTTAGGATCCACTCCGTCGGCGGCAGTCCAGCCAGTTACGTTTATCTGGCCGTTACCATTATTATCACGGATATTTTTACGCCAGTCGGTATTCAGATTGTCCAGCACCACCTTATGTCCGTCGGGGTTCACGATAGGTACAAACCATATCTGCGTGTTGTTGACATTTTGGGTGATGGTAGGATTTACGTTATAGTTATTAATAATGTGTTCAAGTACGGCCAGGGATACCTGTGTGCTGATGGGTTCACGGGCATGGTGGGCACCGAAGTAATATATACCCGGTTCGTCTTCTTCCACATTCACATTATCAGAAACTTTGAGCGCCCAGATATCATGCTGGTAATTGTTGTAATTGGCATTTCCGGCCAGGGCATATTCTTTTCCCCTCGATTGCCCGATGGTATAAAGTTTACAGATATCAGGATGAGCGGCAGCAATAGTCTGCAATTTAGTGAGCACCTCCTGATAGGTATCATATCCCGGAATATCATCGGTACCTTTCAGGTTTTCCATCATTTGCTGAGGGGTTTGGGTAATCTCTACCTGGTAACCCTGAGCTTTTAATTTGGGAAATTCGGTTTCGGGAAGCATAATATCAACGTATTGTCCGGGCTTTATAGACGTAACATCATACTTGGAAGGTGGAAATTTCTTCAGAAAATCTGAGGAAGGATTATGAAACCTGATAACTACGTTCTGCTGGGCAATTAAGACAACAGCACTCAACAGGAAAAACAAGAGAACGGAAATTTTTCTTAACATATAACAGAATAATTGATAATAATTAAAAATGATTCAAAACAAGTAATCATACCTTTTGCTTCCAGCGAAAGGGGTTGCAAACATAAATTTAATTATTCAGGATTCATCCTGAATCGGTTATAAAATGAATGGAAAGTGAAATACAGAAGGCGTATCTATCTTTGAATCAGCAGTTTTTGTGCCATTGAAAAGTACTTGTTGCTCACCCTGACGAAATAAACACCTGGTTTCAGGCTTTTCACATCAATTTTATTGTCAGCATAGACGTTTTGAGACTGAATTAGTTGTCCGTCGGAAGTGAAAAGTGATATCTTTAATAATTCTGAGGGGTTCATTCCCGAAACTAAGCAGTATTGATCAGCCGGATTTGGATATAAAATCAGGGAAGACTGAGCGGTTTCCTGTATATCTGAAAAACCTGATTCCATAGTTTTGATCATGGAAATACCACCCGGGAAAAACCGACCGTCGAAATTGGGCTGACTGAAATCATAATTAACCAATAAATCTGAAACAATTTGTTTTTCAGGATCATACGCCTTAAAACTGATTAATTCCTGAAAGTCTAAGCCATTTTTTCCGGAAGTAAAATTATCATCGGCATAAGCAATCAGTACGTGATTTTCATTGGGATCGGAAATTTCAGTAACTCCTGCGCAGATGCCTTCAGTGGTAAAAGCGCCGATAACCGTTCCGTAACTGCATCCGGATAAAATTTCCCCGGGAAAAACGATATAATGCGCAGAGGGGTTAGGCGATACCTCATTCCAGGGATTATTATAAACCGGCGTCGGTAAGGATTCCGATTTCATTTCAACCGGATCGCAATTGAGCCAATTACTTGAATAAGTAACAGAAGTAGTGGCATTTACCTTAATCAGGTATGCCCGTCCGGGTTTAAGGTTACCAATAGTATTTATTCCCAAGGAAGGCCAGTAGATGTTGGGTTTTGCCACTTCCTGAACAATAATTACTTTGGAGATAACCGATGCTAAAAATTCAGAGATACTTATTTCGCAGGGTGTTAAAACAGGGAGCAGATTCCAGCCGGCTGCCATCGAAACGGTTCGGTTGGTTTCCAGGCATCCGTAAAAAGGAAGTGTAACGGTATCAGTAAGTTTAATCTCATATCCGGCCCTTGGATTCCAGTTACCGATAGTATTGATATTCTGTCCGGGAAAATACATCTTGGTAAGGGTTTGAAGTATGGTAAGATTGGAAAGAACGGGCTGGAACAATTGATTTACCGGTTTAAGCGCATTGGGGGGATTGAACCAGCTTGAAAAACCGCTCCATCCTTCCGGAATGGTCATATTAAGCCTGGTATATCCATCAATCGCTGACACCAGGGATAATCCGTTTGAATAAAACTTATTATCTGTTGACATACCGGTACCCGTTTGAAAAGTAACATAGGTAACATATTCTGTACTATCGCTCCATCTGAAAACCCGCCAGTTAAATACTTCCCCATAGGCAAATCCATCTTTTGCAGCAGTGTAGGGGTCATCACCCTGCGGAAGCAGTGCGATATTGGATGAAGCTCCTGTCCATTGCGCAGCTCCCGCACAAACCAGTTGTCCCGAAGAGTTTTTGAAAAAAGTACCGATCCAGTCTCCGGGTTGGAGCATTTCACCACACACATCCGGGGCTGCTGTATATTGCAGGGAGATGATATGAACCACACCGGTATTGGGATAATCCCAATTGGGTGGTCGGATTATGGAGGGATTGCTGACCTGAAAATTTTGGTTAAAATAATTTTGCTGAATTTGCGAATAGGTTCTGGAAGGTGGATTGAAGGTCACTCCATTGGACGAAGGAGTAAGTGTTCCATTCCAGCATGAGGCCAGTTCAAGTTCATATTGTCCGGTGCTGTTGGTAATAACGCTGATCCCATTTCCGAACGCAATCCCTTTATTGGCAAAAGGCTGACCATTTTCAGCGTAGGTAACAACCCCCGACAGGGTATAACTTACCGATACTGAACCGGTATAATTCTCAGCAATCTTATCAATTTTAATACTTGAATACACTCTAAGGGTCGGTGAAAAACTGTAGTCGCAATAAGTAGGAATGGCAGAACCACTCCAGTTATACGGAACGGCCATGGTGTAAAATCCAGAAGAATTAGTGGTGGTTGAACCCAATCCCGAAAAGGTTATGGTTACTCCTTCCAGAGGAATGCTCTGGCTTTTTGTAATTAATCCAGAAATCGTAACGGTGGTTTTCGGTTCCGGAAAGAATTCCGGCTGACCGGATGCCTTATCAATGAAATCGGAGGAGAGATCCGGGGTCGCTCTTGAAAAACCATCAGAATTTATCGAAAATAATAACAAGGGAAGTAAAACCACCAGAAAAAAGTATATGACTTTTGAGGGAAGTAATCTCATGTTTCAGGAATTAAAAATTCAAAGAAATGGATAAAAGCCAGCAAAAGTACTAAAAATACTTAAAGCATTCAAGAGTAAATAAAGAAAGGCGAAATATTTAACTTTTTTTTGTAAATATTTCGCCTAATACAAGGTTGGATTTTAAAGTTTAGTAAATAATATTTACATCTTGATTAGATATTTCAATATGTTAAGCAATATTATAAACCAATTTTAAATAAAAACTACTTATTAATAATTAGTTTTTTTACAATTGTTGAATTGTTGCCTGAAAGAGTAAGATAATAAATCCCTTTATGAAGGTTCATCAGGTTTAAGGTTTCCGAAAACGAATTGTTTACTCCGTTGAATTCAGTACTGAAGACTTTTGTGCCCAATGCGCTGAAAATATCCACGGTATAGGTACCGGGCATCAAAGATTGAACACTAATATCGAACAATCCGTTTGAAGGGTTGGGCTGTATGGAGAGCATGGTTCTTTCGGGACCTTCACCAATACCGGTACAATCAAGGAATAAAATATTGATGGTATCATATGAAACACAGGTAGCCGGATTGGTTACCTGTACCCAGATATCAACCTCTCCCAGACCGATTCCGGTAGTATCTACCGTGATGGTCTGAGTAGTAGCGCCTGTAGACCAGAGATAGGTTGAACCGGGATTTCCTGCATCAAGCAACACCATTTCGTTGGCACACATGTCGAAGTCGTCTCCAAGTTCAACCACGGGAAGTGCGGAAACAACCACACTGAGGGGTTGGGAAGCAGGACCAACACCACATAAATTGATAGCGTTAACAGAAATAATTACGCTTCCGGTATACAGCGGATTCCAAATAACGTCTGCTGTCAGACCGTTTCCATTGATGGTTCCTGCCTCGGCTGGTTCAAGATTCCAGCTGTAATTCAAGATTCCAAATACACCGTTCGTACCGTAGGTAGTCATATAGGTATTCTGGCAAACTTCTGTATCGCCAAAGGGAGTTCCCGGCTGACTGGGAATATATTCCACCGTTACCGTAACATCATCGGTTACCACATTGATGCCATCTGCTACTTCAACATGATAAGTGGTAGTAGTAGCCGGATTAACCACCGGATTGGAAATATCAGAGGTGAAACCCGGAGGGGTTGATGTCCACGAATAGGTATATGAGCCAGCGCCTCCGGATGCTCCGGCATCAAGCTGTGAAGATCCGCCGGTACAAATGGATGGAGGTGTTGCGGTAGCATTGATGGCTAACGGGAACGAATTAGCAACATTGAGGGTGATGGGAACAGAAACCTGGGAAAGATTGGGATCATTCGATGCAAAATTCACGGATCCGGTATAAGTACCTTCTTCAATATCCTCCGTATTGAAATTTACAGGAATCTGAACGCTGGCGCCCGGAGCCACGGTATCGGTAATAGCGGTTACCATAAGCCAACCGGAAACATTAATTGTATAATCTTCAACCTCGCCATAGGTAGTGGTTCCGCAAGGATCCACCGAGCCGGTCCAGGTAATTCTGATTCTCATACGGACAGGACCTGACTGGGCATCCATCGGAGGAATAATATTGGCTGTATAAGGGCCATTACCAGGGCTTCCGCTTACGTTTACCGGAGCATCATCATTAAAGTTCTCATTGTTGTTCCAGTCAACCCAAATTTTGCACTGGTCGGCTGAATAGGGGTTTCCGTTGGTAATGGTAATGGGGTAGGATTCTCCTTTATTCATATCAGTGGATAAAGAGGTAAAGTCCTGATATTGACCACAATCACTGTCATTGTCAATAGTACCCACAGTTACATTCGAAATAAACTCATCACAACCGCCGCTTGCGCTGCAATAAGCCTTGGGATCCTTATCGGTATTTACAGCCGATGATACCGAGAAAACGAGGGGTAATTCCCCAACATTGGTAACGGTAATATTTTCTGTAAGGGTTTGGTTTGGAGGAAGGTTTACAGTAAGCTGATCAGGAGTAACGGCAATATGGGCATCCCCCCACTGAACGGTTACAGCCACCGGTGATGATTCGCCGGTAAGGTGCTGGGCGGTAACTTTATACTTGAATACCCCATAGGTGGGCAGCATATCCAGATAAGTTGTGTCGGTAGTAGTACCCAACAGAACGTTATCCCTGTAAATGTTGAAATTCTGGAATCCGGGTACTTCTTCAAAACTCCAGGCAAGATCTACCTGACCGGTTTCAAAAGTTACCTGAGCGGTCAATTCGGCCGGGCGGGCCAGGTTGTTGGTTTCGTAAGGGGAACAGAAGGTCATGGCATAGCCCAGACGGTTATCGGTCCAAACAGGATATACTTTGCTTCCTCTGGCAGAAATACCCAGATAATCACCATAATAGGAACCGGCCAGCCCAGGAATAGGGGTTGGTGTCTGAGCGACGTCGCTCACTTTGAACTCTTCCCAGGTTTCACCGCCATCGAATGAATTGGCACACCAGGTTTCAACCTGCGATGAGGTTACATTCCTGTCATCGTACCAGATCACGCTCAGTGTTCCGGTCTCAGGATCGCAGGTGATCCAGGGGAAATAATGTTGTTTGTTATTGGTTATGGGATCCTGGTTGATTTTAATCGGGGTTGACCAGGTGGCGCCTTCGTCTGATGACTTTATCATCCAAACCTGACTTCCTGAACCGGTATTGGTTCCGGGAACGCCTTTATTGGTCCAAACCACATAGATAGTTCCGCGATAAGAACCATCACTGATATCACAGGTCATGGAAGGGAATGAGTTTACCCGCATATTTTTCCCCGTACCGCTGTTACGGATACCTTTGGTATTGTTGATAATCCGGGTAGCAGTCTGCCATGTGGTACCTCCATTGAGCGACTTGGTAAATCCCAGCGCTTTTTCATCCGAAGGCCATGAGTCGTATATGGACCAAACCACATAGGCCTGTCCGTCGGGTCCGGTAGTGATGTTGACTCCCTGATTGTGGCTTCCTGCATTTACGGCAGCGCTGATATTAACAGGCGTTGAATAACTCAATCCCTGATTGTTGCTTCTGACGATTTCAATATCATTTTCATTGGCATTGCCAAAAGCGGTCCAGGCATCATACAGATAACCTTCATACGGGCTGGTAGGACTGTTATCGATCCACAAGTGATTTTTATCCAGGATGTTCCAGCCACCGGGTGAGGGGCCTGCCTGTACTGAGTTCCATGTGGTACCTCCGTCAGCTGACCAGGAAACGCCCTGCCCGCCATTACTGTGGATGAAACCAACATACTGGCGGCCGGTAAGGCTGATGGCTGTGGCCGGGTCGCCCGAATTGCCACCGCCGGCGCCCTGAACACTGCCTCCCCAGGTTTCACCAAAATCATAGGTCCAGAAATAGTTGGCGCCATAAAGGTTTCCCACCGGATTCTGGGTTGAATTATTTGACTGCAGTACATGATCCGTATCGGTAGGATCAACGAATACCGAGTTCTCACTTTGTGTGGAGTTCACGTTGGTTACCGCCTTATCAGGTGAATCATCGCGAACCACACTGGTAGCATTGATCCGGCTTCCGGTAAAAATGGCTTTGGGTACCTCAACCTCAGGTGCTACCTGAACCAGGCCTAAAGCGGCTACCTTGCGCCAATATCCCATATTGTCCACACGGGTGTCTACTTTTTCGTAAGGATTATACACTCCTGATGTTTTTTTCTGATTCTGGCTGTACCCGGTAATGGATACCACCAAAACCAGAATCATAATGAATGTGAGTTGAAATTGCTTCATTGAATTGAACTAAATTGAATTAATAATTGATGAATGATGTAATTATAAAGATTTGATTGTTAAAGACGTATAAATAATGAATTGTTGTCTGACCCGTTAGAATAATTAACTTTTTTTACTAATTAACCACAAGTTTCTTCACAAAATGCGAAAATTCATTCGAGATTATCAGTAAATAAACACCGTTTTCAAGTGTATGGTAGTATGTTTTTGTTGATGAACCGTTTACCATAAGGTCTTCTGACAGGAAAAGCGCTTTTCCTGTAATATCGGTTAATCTTAACTTAAATGCCTGTTGTTCAGCACCAGTATAGGCTATGGAAAACTGGTCATGTGAAGGATTAGGCTGAATAGTGAACCATGGTTGAATTTCTGTTTTGGCTATCCCCGTACAGTTGGCAACAGTGATCTGAAATTCAGCCGAATAATTTCCGGCGCCGCAATCATTTACCCCACGGACTTTTAGTTGTGCAGAACCCTCAAAATCATCGCTCCATATTATGTTGACAGAATTCATGGAAGGGCTGGGTATTCCGGCCTCATTGGGAATCAGTACCCATTCATAATTATCGGCATGGGTAATTTCCGGAACAGTGTAATTGGTAATTTCATTCCAGCAAACATAATTGTCGCCGCTGACACTTCCTGCTGCAGCCGGCAGCGGGCTGATGTTGATGGTCAGTTCGGGTGATGTAGTCCCGCTGCCGCACATATTCACTCCGGTAACATGAAGTGTGGCGATTCCAGAAAAAGTATTGTTCCAGTCAATGGAGATGATGTTTCCTGAACCGGTGATGGTTCCGGCAGCGGCGGGTGTTAAGGTCCAGTTGTAGGAAGTAGCGTACGCAGCGCCTGAGGTGGTATAAGAGGTATTGGCCGCATTTTCGCACAATTCGGCCGGGCCGGTTGGTATTTCTGTAATACCGGGAGCTGGCATAACCAGGATATAATCTAGAGCTCCGTAGGTATTGGATGAAGTTCCGTTGGATACAGTGAGCGTAACATCGTAATCTCCGGGAGTATTATATACAACGGCTGGATTCTGCAGATTTGAAGTGGCCGGATTTCCACCTTCAAAAGTCCATTGCCATGAATTGATACCGGCTCCGGTGGAGTTATCGGTAAACTGAACGGTTGACCCTGTACAGGTTTGGGTATTGTTGGCTGAAAAGTTCGCGGTTACTCCGGTTTGAAGCAGTCCCAAAAACTCCAGGTACGCCTGCATAAGGGCCAGGGTAGTGGAGCTTCCCGAATTCTGCAATCCTCCAAATTCGTGCGAGGCACCGATGGTTTTAAAACTTCCACCATCATGAGCTACGGCTGTTCCGTAAGATGGCGTCTGATTTTTAAGAACCATCGTTGCCGGGGTAATGGCTTCCAGCCTGTCGATCCAGTTGTTATCTCCACTGTAGGTAAATGACATTCCTTCGGTAAAGGTTCCGGTTTGTCCCTGAAGGGTACCCAGGTCACTGGATCCATCGCCGGTAGCGTTGATGTTAAACATCTCATGGGCAGCAGTTTGCGTGTCGTAATACCAGGTGTCTCCGCCCTCCATATACAGTGAACCACCTGCATTGAGCATGGCCGCCAGGGCCTGACCTTCAGAGGAGGTTAAAACATGGTTGCTCGAATAAATTCCCAGACAGACAAATGCTGAACTGTAAATGGAAAGATCGGAAGGGAAACTGGTAGTGTACTCAGCCGGAACCCCCAATTGTGCCATCGCTGACTGCATTACGGGACCTGAGTTATGATTGCCGTCGAGGTCGATGATGATGACCGGGATCTGGCCTACTACATAAGTTAGTGTAAAGCTGTTGGTATAGCTTCCGCTGTTGGAAGTTACGTTAAGTGTGAAATTTACGGTTTGACCCACCGGAGTATTACCGGCCGGGGTAACGGAGAATGATCCTTCGGATGTTTCGAGGTGTGCAATCGACCCAAAGGCTGCGGTACCCTGATTGATGGTAATATACTGGGAAGAGGTGGATAAGGTTCCCTGCACGTTTTCAGCCACAATATCCCCGTTATTTTTCAGGGTAACCATAATACCAGCCGTTTCACCCGGATCTAATTTTCCGTTATTGTTTCCCTGAGGATCTTCTACATGAGATTCATATAACGCCAGATACACTCCGGATGTTTGTTCCATTACTACGATGGCGTCAAGATCGTACCCGATATCGGCACCGGTGGAAGCGCCGTCGCCATCGTCCAGAATTTTAAAGTATCTGGCTTCGCTGACATTTCCATCAGCCAGGTCGATCTGGGCAGTACCGGTTCCATTGGATAAAAACACCCAGGGGCCATCCATGGTCGTGCCGGCATAACATTTAAATCCTTCAGCCGTGGCATCGCCTTCAAATACTTCAATATCAGGACCGGGGCCATCCACCACCGGATATTGCATATCCAGAACGATATAACCACTTTTCCCGAGTGAATAGTTTATATTGTCGGGCATACCCAGCGAGGTGGAAGTATTGCCTTCATCCGAAAAATTGTTGTTGGGAATTTCGCAGGTAATCACCCGGTAAGCCGACTGACCTGGTTGAGGAGTTAACTGAACATCCACGGTAGTGACATTCAATGAAGTAACCACTACATTATTAATAGTTTGAGTCTGATATCCGTTAGCCATTACCTTAATGGAATAGTTTCCCTGGTTGAGATATTTGTGATAATCGCCCACCACCGGGTCGGTATAGCAGGGATAGAAATTATTCACTTTAATGATGGCCTGCACCGGTTGTCCGGTGGAGGCGTCAGTTACAACGCCCTGTATCCCGTACCCTGCATATTCAACCAACTTCTTCATGGCCATCGAATTCAGGTTGAAGTAATACATGATCTGGCTGGCTGGAGGTTGTTTATCCATGGAGATTTCAAGCGACCAGCTAACCGATCCGGGAACGGCATAGTTAAAATCCTTGGAGCTTCCGTTAATCGGGTACATACCGCTGTATCCCTGTCCGTAAGGAAGGTTGGAATAACCTGACGTGGTGGAATACAACTGGGCTAAAGTATGTGTGTGGGCCTGGTCGGGGCATGCATCGGGGCGGTAACTCCAGGGATAGGAGATAAATTCCGTTCCGCTGTGATAAGAAGTATTGATCACAAATTGATTGTTGATCTCATAATTTCGCAGGACTTTGGTTTCAATCTGGGAATAGGGGCCTGAACTTCCCCCTTCTTCATTCCACATATATCCCCAGTCGCGGTTCACATCCACTCCGTTGGCGTTGTAACGGCTCATGCTTTCACGGCCATCCGGATTAACCATCAGATACAACCAGATTTCGCGGTTATTAACGAGTGAAGTCACATAAGGATCGCCGGCATTGTATTGCTGGCATAGCTGGCGTGCAAACCGGATCACGTTTTCCGATCCTCCGATTTCATCACCGTGAATGCCTCCGTCGAAATGAATTTCCGCTTCATTTTCATCCACTGCGGGATTATCGCTGATCTTCAGGGCGGCAAGCTGTCTTCCCTGTATCGACTGACCGAGTACAAATTTCTCCACGATTGAAGGACAGTAGGTGTCGAGGCTGTCGGCCAGTGCTATAATCTGGGCGTAAGTGTGGTATGCATCTTCCCGGGTCCAGAAATCTTTAAAATGGGCATTCAGGTCGTTAATCAGAACTTCATAATTCAAACCAGAGGCAGTTAATCGGGAGAGCTCCTCAGGAATAACAAAAACCCGGGCCTGATCGCCATAGAAATCTACGTTAAGTCTGAGATTTCTGAGTAATTCAGCCTGAGCCGGGTTGTTGATAAACACCCTGACCTCTTTTTCATTTTCGCGCCATCCATCGGCAAATGACGACAGGATCAGGTTAATGAACAGAATAAAAAGGAAAAGTCTTTTCATGAGTAAAAAACAACTATAGTTTTGGATTAAATGAGATTAAATATCAGCTTTCTGCCGAAACCCGTTTCAAAGATGCGCATCAGGGTGGAAAGTTGTATATCAGCATTGCCTGATTCGATCTTGGATATATAACTTTTACTGGTGCCGATTTTTTTGGCCAGTTGATCCTGGGTTATTCCGGCCTCTTTTCTTGAATTCCGTATCAGGCTGCCAATTTCATGGAACGGTAAAGCGGTTTCAGCCTCGTTATTTAACGGTCGATAGTGTAATGGGTTTATCAGCGTAGCAGTATCACTCATATTTGAAAATCAGTAAAACAGATTATAACCTCCCTGCTATTTAAAACTATTATGGAATTTTAGGGAAAAATTACGGTGCAAAGTTAACTTATGCGATAACAAATGCAATTAATTTTGAACGGATGAATAGGTTTGTAAATATTTTCATTTTTAGTGTATTTAAACCGATACTTAAAATTCAATATATCAATATGTTATTAAAATAGCACAGATTTTCTGTCAGAAATAGTAATATGCATGCAACATGATTAGATATTTGCGGGTTTTCCGATAAGGGATTATCAATCGGGTAAAAGACTAACCATATCGCCTTTTATCTGTACAGTATCAGCTTTTGTCTGAATACTTCCTGACCACAGATCAATTCAATAAAAAATACACCATCGGGTTGTTCTGAAAGATCAAGAAGTAATCCGTCGTTTCCGGTAAATGATGGTTTATCACTTTTTTCGATAAGCTGCCCGGATTGGCTGACTACTCTCAGGGAGGTAACAGGCTGGCTATTTGTCAATATCCTGAAAATTCCGTTGCCGGGATTAGGACTGACTTGAATTTCATTACCTGAATGACCTATTGGCACTCCGGTACAATTCATGACCTCTATTCCGACTCCATACGACCAGGCTCCACCTCCGCAATTGTTGGTTCCTCTTACCATGAGGGTAGCCGTCCCGGTCCAAACGTTGCTCCAGGTTATGGTTGCAGAAGTTCCTGAAGGGACTAAAATTCCGGAATTATCCGGGTATAAAACCCATTCATAACCGGTTGCATTGGGTAAAGCACTGGTATTGTACACATTGGTTTCTCCCTGACATACTTCATAGTCGCCGAGAGGGGTATATCCGGCGCCGGGCAAAGGGTTCACCTGAATGTAATTGGTTTTGGTCAGCGTACTGGAACCGGCAGAACCTGTTACCGTGAGGGTTACATCAAAGGTTCCGGCTATTTCATAGGTCACATCAGGGTTTTGTTCTGCAGAGGTGGGAGGGTTTCCACCTTCAAAAGTCCAGGCCCATGAAGTAATACCTGTCCCTGTTGAGGCATCGGTAAACTGCACAGACTGGTTTTGACAGATATTCATATTGTCAGCCGTAAAATTAGCGGTTACCCCGGGTTGCAGCAGTCCGAAGAAATCCAGGTATTTTTCAAGCAGGGCCAGCTTTGTGGACAATCCTGAATTTTGCAATCCGCCAAATTCATGGGATGCGCCAATGGTTTTATAGGTTCCTCCGTCGTAAGCCACTGCAGTTCCATAGGATGGCGACTGGTTCTGCAGGATGACCTGGGCATTGGCGCCTGCGTTCAGCCGGTCAATCCAGTTGTTATCGCCGCTGTATGAAAAACTCATTCCTTCGGTAAAAGTTCCCGCCTGACCCAGTAAAGTACCCAGATCAGAAGAACCATCTCCTGAAGACGTGATATGAAACATGGGGTGAACGGCTGTCTGGGTATCATAATACCAGGTATCGCCCCCCTCCATGTAAACCGAGCCGCCGTTGTTCAGCATGCCGGCAAGCGCCTGCCCTTCGGAGGCGGAAAGTACATGGTTGCTGCTGTAAATTCCCAGACACACAAAGGCAGTACTGTAAATGCTGAGATCGGCGGGAAATGTGGTGGTATATTCAGCCGGAACGCCTAACTGGATGGCTAAATCCTGAATTTCACCCCCTGAATTGGTATTCCCGTCAAGGTCGATGATGACCAGCGGAATTTGTCCCACGACAAATGAAAAGCTGAATGAGTTGGAATAATTTCCATTATTGGCTGAAACATCAAGGGTAAAAAGGATACTTTGACCCACCGGCGTATTGGCAGCAGGAGTAACTGTAAAAGTGCCGGTACCGGATTGCATGTTTCCAAGATTTCCAAAACCAGCCGTACTCTGGTTGATACTGATATACGGTGAAGACGAGGAAAGGATTCCGGTAACATTATCGGCCTGAATATCGCCGTTGTTTCTGATTGTTACTGAAATACCGGCCGTTTCACCGGGGTCTAATTTGTTGTTGTTATTTCCCTGGGGATCTTCCACATGCGCGTCAAAAAGAGCCAAATATACACCCGAAGTTTGTTCCAAAACGGTAATGGCATCCAGATCGAAACCGGCATCGGGACCGGTGCTGCTGCCGGTACCGTCGTCAATAATCCTGATATAGCGGGCTTCCATGATATTTCCGTCGGCCAGGTCAAACTGTGCAGTGCCGTTTCCGGTACCTATCCAGGTCCAGGCGCCATCCAGGCTGTTGGCCGCATGAACCTGATATCCTTCTGCCGTGGCATCGCCTTCAAACACGCTGATATCCGGACCTGGCCCGTCGATGACCGGGAACTGCATATCAAGGATGATATGACCACCGGTACCTAAAGAATAGTATACATTGTCAGGCATGGAAAGCGCTGCAGGGGTATTGCCTTCATCTCCGGAATTGGTTCCCGGAATCACACACTGGATAACTTTGTAGGCACATTGCTTGGGTTCCGGCTGTAACTGGATGTTGGTTACCGTTGATGAGCCGGATAAAACCACCACATTATTGACTGTCTGCGTTTGATAACCGTTGGCCATAACCGTTAATGAATAGGTTCCGGGCATTAGAAATTTATGATAATCGCCCACCAGCGGATCACTGTACACCGGAAAAGTATTACTGGCTTTGATAATGGCCGCAACGGGTTCACCGGTCTGGGCATCGGTAACGGTTCCTTCAATCCCGTATCCGGCCAGTTCCATCATTTTAAGCATCGGTTCAACATTGATGGCGTAATAATATTCAGGGTTCGAAGGCTGCTTGTCATACGACAGTTCCACACACCAGCTCAGGTACCCCATGGTACCGTAACCATAATCAGAGGAACTGCCGTTGACTGAATACAGAGAAGTATAAATCTGCCCGTAAGGGAGATTGGCATAACCGGACGTTTGCGAATAGGTTTGGGCAATATAGTTGAATGGGGCATGATCGGGTGAAGTGGTGGCGCGGTAACTCCAGGGGAAAATGGCATATTCAATACCGCTGTGGTAGGTAATCTGGATGGTGGGCTGGATTTCGAGGATGGCATCGCGGTAAATTCTCGATTCAGGCTGGGAAAACACGCCAATGCTCTCTTCCCACCACATATATCCGTAATCCCGGTTGATATCCTCTCCGGCAGCATTATAACGGGTCATGTTAACCCGGCCATCGGGGTTCATCATCAGGTAAATGTATATTTCCCGGTTGTTCACCAGATTGGTGATGGTGGGATTGATGTTGTACTGCTGGCAGAGCATTCTGGCAAAACGGATCATGTTTTCGGGGCCTCCGATTTCATCGCCGTGGGCGCCACCGTCAAACATCACTTCGGCCTCGTTTTCATCCTGCAAAACATTATCGCTGATCTTCAGCCCGGCAATCTGCCTGCCCTGTATCGACTGACCATATACCATCTTTGTACAAATGGAAGGGCAGTTGAGCGCCAGGCTGTCAGCCAAGGCAATGATCTCATTATAAGTGTGATAGGCTTCATCTTTACTCCAGAAATCCGTAAAATGGACATTGAGATCCGGGATGGTGATTTCTGCACTGAAGCCGGCTTGTTGTAACCGGGTAAGTTCCTCAGGAACCAGGTAAAGCCGGGCATGATCGCGATAGATATCGCCGTTGAAATGAAATTGTTGCAGCGCCCGGGCCTGTTCCGGAGAACCGATCACCACTTTCACTTCTTTTTCAGCTTTGCGCCAGCCCTGGCTAAACAGGGTTAATGCGGATACCAGAACCCATGTAAGGAGAAGAATTTTTTTCATAAAACCGGATTGTAAAATTTAATAAAACAGGTAAAGATCTTTTATTGGAAAACCGGCCAAACCGGTTCAGAAAAGAAAAGACAAAGATACGGGTGTAAGGTTGTTTCAAACCGTAAATGAAGCGTATTTTTAAAAATTCCCAAAAATATATAGAAAATAAAAATATTTAATCCGTACATTTGTAGTCCCTTTTTTACAAGCATTTAAAGTATCGAACTTTTTAATTAATTGATATTTTTCAATTCATGAATGGGAATGGTTCTTCTTCCGGCTCTCTTTATCCCCCAGTGATGGCAAAGTTTTATGATTTGATCTATGATCAGGTGAGATCGCATGTGGATCATGATTTTTATCTTCAACGGATTATGGAAACCCGGGGGCCGGTTCTTGAAGTAGGCAGTGGTACTGGCAGGCTTCTTAAAGACGCCCTCGCCCGCAAGGCAGATATTTATGGTATCGATATCAGCGAATCCATGCTAAAAATATTGAAATCGAAAATTCCTGTGGAAGAGCATTACCGGATCAGCTGCCAGTCGATTACCGATTTTGTGTTTGAAAAAAAATTCAAAATGATCCTGGCCCCTTTCAGGGTTTTTATGCACCTCACCGAAATTCCGGAACAAACTGCCGCTCTCAACCATATAGCACAATACCTGGAAAATGACGGCCTGTTCATTTTCGATGTCTTTGTACCCAACATACGTTTTTTAAATGAAGGAACCGTACAATTTTCCGATTTTGACGGGGAATATGAGCCGGGAAAAAGAATGAAACGTTTCATTCAGTCTGATTATGATGTACTCAACCAAAGGATTAACCTCGAAATGAAATTCCGGTGGGAAGAAAATGACCAGTGGCTGGAAGATACCTGGCGCTCACAGATGCGGTTTTTCTGGAGATATGAGCTGGAACTGCTGATAGCGGCTTCCGGCCTTTCCCTGGTAACCATTTACGGTGATTTCCAAAAGGGCGCCTTAGATTATAGTTCTCAGGATTTTATTGTGGTTTGTAAACGAAAAAATGGATAACATGAAAACAGTTCTTTGCCGGTGGGCCTGTATTTGGCCAATGAACAGCTTCAGCAGATTTCCCATGCAGATAATGCTTTTCGTAATTATTGGCTGGGGTGTGGTATCAGGTTCCGGAAACCTGATTGCTCAGCCTGTGCCTTTTGAAACTGTTGATGGGATGGCTGACGGATTTCTGAAAAAGCATGCCGGAACGCATGCGGTTTTATTCAGTGAAAGAATGGCTGTAAATGAAACCCTTTCCCTTACCTTGTACCATCTTGAGCCGGCAGGATACATACTTGCCGCTGGAAATTTTAGTCTGCCCGCAGTGATGGCCTATTCTTTTGAAAATGAGTTCGATTCTGATTCCGAGCCGGGAAAATCGATCCTCGAAATGATCAAAACCGATATGCTGAACCGTCTGGATTATCAGTCGGAGGAAAATATGGCGAACAATGTACAATCCTGGTTAGGCCTGCAGGAATGGGAAATCCGGGATACTACCTTTCAGCAGTGGCCTCCGGAAGGAACCACCCCTACGGGAGGGTGGCTTGTAACCAACTGGACCCAGACCCAGCCATACAATGCCTTATGTCCCATCGACGGGCAATCGGGTAACCGGAGTGTGGCAGGATGCCCGGCTACGGCCATGGCTCAGATAGTAAATTATCTCAAAAGAACCAATGGTACCCGTTTTTCAGATGACGATGATTATTACCACAGCTTCGGCGCCAATAATTCATACTGGATTGACGATGCTTTCCTCCAGCATGATTTTCCGTCGTGGCCCAAGCTGAATGTGAAGCTGGATACCCTCGAACACCATTACAATAATAATGTTACACTAACCAGCGATGACAAAGCCGCGCTGACCTATGCCTGCGGGGTGGCTGCCCGTCAGGTGTACAGTTCATCGGTTTCGGGAACTTATGGCATCGACCAGGCGTTTGATGCCTTTCAGAAATTCGGGTTTGCCGGATCTATGCTGGTGATGCCTGATAATCCCTCGCTGATTCAGCATCTGGCCCAGAATATTATGCTGGGCTGCCCGGCTCACCTCGGACTGGTGGATCCCGGCTGGACCGTCGGACATAATGTGGTGGTGGATGGGTATAATACCGACGAATTCTACCATTTTAACTTTGGATGGGGCGGATCGGCCAATGGCTGGTACACCATGCCACCCCAGGAAATCCCCTATAATCTTACGGTCATTGAAGGGGTGGTGCTGGATATCGGAACCGATGCACCACCGGTTTTAATCGATGAACCCGGATCTAAAACAGATATTTCTGTAAAATACCTGATTGAGGAAGGAAAGTTAAGTGTTTTAGCCCATGTTGCTAAACCTGAGAAACTCAGCCTAATGGTAACTGATCTCTCCGGAAAAGTTTTATTCCGGTTTGAGGTAACCCTGAAGCCGGAAACATCGTCACTTGAAATTCCCTGCAAACTGTCAACCCCCGGCGTTTACATTATATCTGCCTTTGAGGAAAAATATGCAGTGGGTTCCGAAAAAATATTGATCTGGTAGGTTCACGCAAAGCCACAACGGAAAATGCGAAGAACGCAAAGGTGAATACAAGATTTTCTTGCGATTCACCACAGAAAAAATATTCTATTGATTACTCTGCCAATTAGAATTTTTGTACGTCCCTGATTAAGAGTCAGTTTATTTGCAACAACGGCTAAGCGGAATTTGCAATTCCCCTTGGAACATTTTGAAATTGGAATTCATAAGTAAAATCCCGGATAATTACCCATTAGCCGTTATTCCGAAACGGTATCTCAAATGCCGCTCTTCGTTGACGGTTTACCTAACGAATTGTATTTCCATTGCTCATTGCTCATTACTCATTACTCACTAAAAAAGAGGCTGTCTAATGAAGGCAGCCTCTTTTTTATAATAACAGGATGTATTACTTTGCATTCAGATAGGATGCATCCAGGTATCCCGGCTTATTCTTGTACCAGTCGGGGAATTGCTCTCCGCCCGACTCGGCCCAGCTGTTGAATTTAAGATATCCCCTGTTGATGGGAGAGGTCTCTTTGGGTATTCCAAACACATCCAGAATATTCATGGCCCAGGGAAGCTTGGTTTTGGTACGGTAGTAAATTCCCAGTGATGGATTGCTGATATCGTCACCGGTTCCAAAGTAGGCAGGATTCATTTTCAGAGTTGGAGGCTGGTTAATCTGGTGTACTTCCCGTCCCCGGTCTCCGTCGATAAAAATGAAAGGATTATAAGGCGGCGTACCAACCACACCAGCATCCAGTGGTTCTGTAAAACTGATTTTAATATTCAGCGTTTGGTTCAGGTTATCCCGGGCATGATCAAAGGCAATAACAACTGCCTTATCCTGTCCGGTTTCCAGCCCTTTTCCGTCGAGGCTGATAAAATTCTCCGTGAGGTTGTAACCAGTCACCGAGGCCACCTGCGCCGGGTTTACCGGTAATTGTAGCCCGAAACCATTTGAAAATGAAGCGCCTACATTCACCACCGTTAATTGAGCCAGCACCTCCACCACTTTATCATTGGCATTCATCACTGTGGTAAAATGATACTGAACAATTAAATCGTTAAAGTCATAATCGCCTTTGGAGGGCCACAGATCTTCGAAGGTGGCCGTACCCAGCCCGTACAAACTGGGGGTATAGGTATCATAGGCTCTTTGAGGATCATTGGGATAATGATCGTAAAAGTTGATCACTCCGTCGTCGTCGGCATCATCATCGGGTACCGGGGGAACTTCCACAGGAAGTGAAGTAAGGTCATCAATACCAATAACATAAGGCTCAAACATATATTGCCAGCTGCCGTCAAGACTCATTTTCACCATACGGCCATTTCCTTTAACCGATATCCATATATCGCCGTTCGAATCGAATGACAAACCGGTGGGATTAAATGGCAGGTCATCCTCAATTTCTTGAGCATAGATTTTTTCGCTCCTGAAAACCATTCTGTAAAGACCAGAATACGTACTGATATACCAGTTGCCATCGGGGCCTAAACTTAGGTCACCGCCATTCTTGTTATCAAGGTTATCAATTTTCTGATTGAAAAGTACTTTCCCTGAACTTGCATCCACTTTATAGAAATTTTCACGGTAGAACATGTAGAGCAGACCGTCGTTCGGGTTGAATTCCATCCCCTGTGTCTTGATTTTTAAATTGGCTACCAGCATGGTTTGTTTAGTTGCCAGGTTATAACTGTACAGTGCATTCGGACTGTTTTTACCAACAAAATACAGCTTTCCTCCCCGCTTATCCACGGCCAGCGCTTCAGAACCATTGGGCAGATCATCAATAACGGTAATACTGCCGTCGGCAGGATTGATCTGGATGAGGTCGCTTTGTATGTTAATTCCATATAGAACATCAGAAGCTTCAGCGAGGCCACTTTTAAACTGATTGCCAAAATAGGCGCTGTTTTGATTGACTTCAATTACCTGACTGCTGAAAATTCCATATTCGTTCTTAATCACATAAAGCAATTGAATATGTGCCGGTATCGATACAATGAGGTCGAATAAACCGGTTTCGGAAATCTTGCTGGCAATCAGGTCGTTCGACCGGTCAAAAACCTGTACGGTATCGATGACGGTATTTCCTTCAGGATCAAGGAATGTTACCGTATCTTCAATGGCTACGGGATTATGGAGAAAAACATCATAACGGGCGGTTGAACCTGATTTTAACCGATCCTGGAAATGTATGGTTACTTCACGGGTAGTTTTAAATTCGAAATCAGCAGGAATTACCAATTCATCCATGCTTTTAACCTCAACCGGAGCTTCGGCGGGTTCTTTCCGGCAGGAAGAAATGGTTACGACCATAACTGCTATAAAAAGGATATACAGAAAACTTTTGTTTAAACTTGACTTTTTCATGTAACGTTAGACTATTTATTTGAAAAACGCTGATCAGGAAACCAAAAATATCTGGATTCTAAAGGATAAGATCTGGCTTAAGGGAAAAATCAACGTCTGATTGGTACTGTGCAAAATTAATACTTTAAAATGAAGAATAATCCACTATTAGTATATGTAGAGTCTGGCTTCGTATATGTAGCAAAAAATAAAAGAATGTATACTGGTCTTGCTTTCTTTTAAAGTTAAGCCAATATTTACATCCTTAAAAAGATGCCTGGACGCAAGTTTTTAAGGGTTGATCTGTCAAAAGGTTATCTAACTTAAATTAAAAATACCACTCATGAAAAACACAATTGCATTCATGTTGACTGTAGCCGGAATACTGATAGTATTCTGTTTGTCAGCCCAAAACACTGCCGGAACCAAAGAGAGTACCACCCCAAAAGCCGGAATTGAGAATCCGTCAACCCCCCAGGGGCTGGGTCCCAACTTTACCGATAAAAACGGAGATGGCATTTGCGATCACCGCCAGGGAAAAGGCAACCGTGGAAGAAATTTTACCGATGCCAACAAGGATGGTGCCTGCGATCATTTGGCCACCCGGGGTAATCAACGAACCGGACGAAATTTCGTAGATGCCAATAACGACGGGGTCTGCGATCACCTTGCCGAAAGAGGCAGGGGAAGAGGGTGTGGCAACGGATATGGATACAGATTCAGAAATGGTCAGAAATAAACCCCGCCGGTGTCTGAATTCAAAGGATGTTGATAGTTCTTTTAATTTTGACGTCAGTAACCCAAAACCTCCGGGATGGATCTAAGTGAAAAAGAGCTTACCGGTTTTATCCACAAATTCCAGGACAAGGTCTTCAGGACCTGCCTGGGATTTGTTCAAAACACCGACGATGCTGAAGACCTGACCCAGGATGTGTTTCTTTCGGTGATAGAGTCATTGGGAAGTTTCCGTAATGAGGCACAACTCTCCACCTGGGTGTACCGGATTGCCGTGAATAAATCACTGAATCATCTGAATAAAAGGAAAATCCGGAATATTTTTCAAACCCTGGAATCGTTGTTTTCGAAAACCGGTGATACTGAAAATCATGATTATGTTCATAATTCTGTCATTGAAAACGAAAGCAGGCAGGAAGTGTCACAAATGCTGAAACAAGCGCTGGATCTACTACCTGAAAATCAAAGAATAGCTTTTACTTTAAGTAAATACGAAGATTTGCCGAACCGTGAAATTGCGGCCATCATGAATATCTCAGTCTCAGCAGTAGATGCCCTGATACACCGGGCAAAACTGAATCTGCAGAAAACCTTGAAATCGTATAATCAAAAAATACATACATCATGAAACATAACCAGAATCCTGACCCTTGCATCAGATATCAGCCAATGGCCTGGGATTACAACAAGCTGGATACGGATCATCCACTCCTGCCAGAGATCCACCTGCACCTTTCAACCTGTGAAGACTGCCGGACCCTGTTTGACCGGATCACAGCCATTGACCGGCAAATCTCTCAGCAAAAACAACGTAAACCTTCAATGGAGATGCAAAACCGGATATTGACAAATTACCGGAATAACAGGAAAGATGCAGGAAATTACGGAATGATTCACCTTCTGACCCGACCTCTGGCAATTGCAGCAGGCATTGCTCTGATGATAACCGCCGGTTTGTTCTGGGGGCAATGGATTGCCGGAAAAATGATGCCGGCTGATCAGGCGGTCGAAGTGTCTGTTACGGGTGAAACCTTTGAAGAAGAAGCCATTATTACTGAAGCCGGTTTTATAACGCCGGGCTACAACTTTTTAAATGAATGAATATGAATTTCATCGAACAAAAGCGTTTTCTGATCTGGGTGATTATCATATTGCTGGTTTTCAACATTACCGCGGTAATCACATTACTAATCCATTTCAACTCTGACCATAAGCAGGCTGTGAAAAGTCCGGAGCCGGATTTCCTGCAAAAGGAACTGAGCCTGAACGATGAACAAATGAAGGGTGTAGGGAAAATCAGACGACAGTTCAGGGAGGTTTCAACCCCACATTTGCAAAAAATACGGGAAACCCGTCAGGAACTGGCTGACGAAATGGGAAAGGCACAACCGGATTCTGCCAGAATCCGGCTGCTTTCCACAGATCTGGGGAACCTGCAAGGGCAGCTTACCAGCCAGATTGCCCTTCAATATCTGAACATTCGCGATTTATGCACCCCCGAACAGGCATTAAAACTCAATACAGCTTATCCCTATCTGTTTGGTCTTGACTCCGCAGGTACACCCGGTGAAGGTAAACGATACCGGCATCGCTGGGGTGCCAGGGGGCAGTGACGGAATGAGCCCCAGACTGGTTGATCAGCGCATTACCCAAATGTAAGGTTTTATTCCATGTTACCCGCTGCTGAGCAGCAAAATATTTGTAGCAGCAAGGGACCCCTGCTAAAAAAAGATGCAGAGCACCGGAATACCGTGTAATTATAAAACTACCATGACTAATGCATCATCATGAAAAATTTCACTTATTATAACCCAACCCGGATTGAATTCGGCAAAGGTAAAGAAGAATACATCGGAAAATATATTTCGGATTATGGCATTTCCAAAGTACTGATTATCTACGGTTCCGAAAGGATCAGGGAAACAGGATTGTTTGACCGGGTAGCGCGCTCTCTTGCCGCTCACGGGATACACTTTGAAGCTTTGGGAGGTGTACAGAGCAACCCGGTTTTGAGCAAGGTTTATGAAGGCATTGACCTGGCCAGGGAGAAAATGGGGGAAGCCGTCCTGGCTGTTGGCGGAGGCTCTGTACTCGACTCAGCCAAAGCCATAGCCGCCGGTGCCGTTTATGAGGGAGATGTGTGGGATTTTTTTCTCCGTAAAGCGGTTCCCAATAAGGCGCTTAAAATTTTTGACATCATGACCCTGGCGGCTACCGGGAGCGAAATGAACAACTTTTCAGTGGTGACCAACGAAATAACCCGTCAAAAATTCAGCCTGGCCGGTCCGGCCACTTTTCCGGCCGTATCGGTGATCAACCCCGAATTGCAGGCCACCGTTACCAAAGAATACCTGGCCTATTCGGCCTCCGATATTTTTGCCCACAGCCTCGACTTATATTTATCAGCCACTTATCTTCCTGAATTTATTGCAGGACATGTGGAAAATATACTTCATACGGTCATCCGCACCACGGAGGTTTTGCTCACAGATCCCCATAACTACGATGCCCGGGCCGAATTTGCATGGGCCGCCACCCAGGCGCTTAATTTCACTACTTTCTGCGGAGTGGAGAACAACCGTTTCGATACCCATTTTATTGAGCATACGCTATCAGCTGAATACAATATTGCCCATGGAGCCGGATTATCCATCGTAGTTCCCGCCTGGATGAAATGGCAAAAGAATCATTTGCCGGACCGGTTTGAACGCTTTGCCGGAAATATTTATAAGGTGGATGGCGCTGATAACGGTATTGAAGCTTTGAAACAATGGTATCGTAAAATCGGTACTCCGGTAACCTTTGCCGAAGGAAATATCCCGGAAGCCGATATTCCCGCTCTGGTGGACAGATTGTCCGGTTTGGCCAAAATGCAAAAAACCGACCGGCACTTTACGCGGGAAATGCTTACTTCAGTGCTTGAAAATGCACTGAAATAATACCAACATTAATAATACTGTAATCTGCCTGCTCACAAAAACAACAACACAACGCCCATAACCCCAAACACGGCGCCAACAATATCGCGCACCGTAACCTTATGGCGGAACCAATATATGGAAGGCAGGATAATGGTCAGCGGTACCATGGCCATAATGGTGGATGCCACTCCGGTGGAAGTATGCTGTACGGCAAACAGGGAGAAGGAAATCCCCAGGAATGGACCGAAAAAGGCACCGGTTGCCGTGAGTTTCATTGCCGGAATATCAGCCGCCGACTGTATAATTTTGGGCCACCTTTTCAGAAGGGTGATTAATAATGCAAATCCCGCCACTCCGGTTAAAACCCTGATTTGAGAGGCAGCAAAGGCATCGTATTCACCCATGCCATATTTGCTGAATACCAGTCCAACGGCCTGCCCGATGGCTCCGCCCAGGGCAAATATTATTCCGAGCATTTTTCGTTTTTTATCAGAACTGCTTACCGTTTCACCGTTTTTCTGAAGGATCACCACCAGAATACCGGTTAAAGATACCGCCATTCCCAGTAAATCAAAAAAGGATAACCGCTCATTCATCAGCAGCCAGCCGGTAAATGCCGAAATGGGAGGTACCAGCGTCATGATGAGCATAGAGACCCGGGCGCCCACATAAACAAATGATTTGAAGAGAAAATAATCGCCGATTACCAGTCCGATTATTCCCGATATACTCAGCCAAAGCCATTCATGCGTATTGGCATCCGAAGGAAACGGCATACCCCTGTGAAACAGATTTAAAACCGACAACAGGATGAAGGCAATTACCAGCCTGTAAAGGTTAACCGTTAAAGAGCCTACTTTTTTTGAGGCAGCTTCAAAAGCCAGCGCAGTTACCGTCCAGCAAAGCAACGTAAATATAGCAGCCAGTTCTCCGTAATATAAATGTAAATTCATGATGATGTTTCAATCAGCCCGCAAAAGTGAAGATATTTTGCCAACCATACGCTAAAAATATCTGTTTTCCATCGTTTAATCATTTTTAACAATTTATCACTTCAGTTATATAATTGATTATCAGCACTCTGCATTGTTAATCGTTTAACATAGACCAATTCGCTTTCAATTCACTTTTATTTCGCTATACATTTGCGCCCCAATATTTTAAGATTCAATCATGTTCAAGAAAATTTTAGTGGCCAACCGGGGTGAAATCGCCGTTCGTGTGATGCGTTCATGCCGGGAACTGGGCATACTTACGGTTGGGGTGTATTCCGAAGCCGACCGTACCTCCATGCATGTTCGCTATGCCGATGAGGCCTATTGTATAGGCGCACCTCCCTCGATTGATAGCTACCTGAATATCGAAAAGATTATTGAGGTTGCCAAAAAGTCGGGCGCTGAGGCTATTCACCCGGGTTACGGGTTTTTGAGTGAGAAGGCCGAATTTTCGCGCCGCTGCGAACAGGAAGGGATTGTTTTCATAGGGCCATCTCCTCATTCCATCGAAGAAATGGGTGACAAAATCACCGCCCGCAAACGCATGATGAAAGCCGGAGTACCGGTAGTTCCGGGAACCGTTGAGCCCATCAGGGACGAAAATCTGGCGCTGGAAACCATTAAGGAAATCGGACTGCCGGTAATGATCAAAGCTTCGGCAGGCGGGGGAGGAAAAGGGATGCGACTGGTGAAAAATATGGACGAAGTGCTGGGAGCTGTTCGTGCTGCCCGTTCCGAAGCTTATACCGCTTTCGGGGATGACTCGGTGTATATCGAAAAATATATCAGCTCCCCCCATCATATTGAATTTCAGATTTTGGCCGATAAGCACGGTAATATTATCCACCTCTTCGAAAGAGAATGTTCGGTTCAGCGCCGCCATCAGAAGGTGATTGAAGAAACCCCTTCACCCCTGATGAATCCCGAAATCCGTGAGGAAATGGGAAAACATGCTGTTGCAGCAGCCCGTTCGGTTGATTACCATGGCGCCGGCACTATCGAATTTATTGTGGATGATAATCTGAACTACTATTTCCTTGAAATGAACACCCGGTTGCAGGTTGAACACCCCATTACCGAGCGTGTGGTTGGCGTCGACCTGGTGAAGGAGCAGATCAAAATTGCCCTGGGAGAACCTCTTTCATTGAAACAGGATGAATTAAAACAAAACGGACACGCCATTGAATGCCGTATTTATGCCGAAGATACCGACATGAATTTCATGCCCAGTCCGGGTATGATCAAACACATTTCCGAACCTCTCGGATTTGGCGTACGACATGACGGATACGTTTATGAAGGCTACGAAATCCCTATCTATTATGATCCTCTGATATCCAAACTGATTGTTTGGGGAAGAACCCGAGAAGAAACCATCGCCAGAATGAAACGGGCGCTGTATGCCTACAAGATCACAGGTGTAAAAACCAACATCAAATTTCTTGAACGGATCATGGATAACCATGAATTCAGAAAAGGAAAGTACAATACCCACTTCATCGATAAAAATTCAGAATTCCTGTTTGCACCCCTGCGTTGCGACAGTTGTGAAGACATGGCCATCATCACTGCTTTTATCGACTATCTCAATAAAAATGAGAAGTACCAGAAATCTGCCCGGGTGATTTCCGATAACAGCGCCTGGAAAATGGCCGGCAGAAAACGAAATTTTTCAGGTATATAACTATCAAATCTGTCAGAATACATGCAAAGTATTGATATTAAAGTAAATGAACGGATTGCCAAGGTTGATCTCGTAAGGAAAGAAGGCTCTAAATATATCCTTCTGATCGACGGGAAAGAGTTTGTGGTTGATGCCGTGGAGGTGGAAAACGGAGTATATTCCATTCTATATAATGACATGTCGTATAACGTTGAGTTTATCGAAGGAAATTCTCCCCAGACCTATGTGGTGAATACCTGGCGCACCTCTTTTGTGGTGGAGGTTATTGATGCTGCTTCCAAATACCGCAAATCGAGGCTGAAACATGACAATGACGATGTGGTTAAAATATCATCGCCCATGCCGGGAAAAGTAGTGAAGATCCTCGTAAAGAAAGGGGACCGGGTTAAAGCCGGTGAAACGGTGGTGGTGGTTTCGGCCATGAAAATGGAAAGCGAGTATAAAGTAAAAAAAGACCGGCTGATCAAAGACGTTCTGGTAAAGGAAGGCGATACGGTAGCCGCAAATCAAACCCTTATTGTTGTTGAATAATCCAAGAAAATTATATGAAATCGATTGACGAAAAATTACACGAACTGGAAGAAAAAAGCCGCCTGGCCGAACTGGGTGGCGGAGTGGACCGCATAGAACGCCAGCACAAACAGGGCCGGCTTACCGCCCGCGAAAGGATTGATCTGCTGCTCGACCGGGGCACCTTTGTAGAAACCGATAAATTTGTTACCCACCGGGCCATTGATTTCGACATGAATAAAAACAAGATTTATGGGGATGGCGTGGTAACCGGTTATGGAAAGATCGACGGAAGACTGGTGTACGTATTTGCCCAGGACTTCACAGTTTTCGGCGGAACCCTTTCCAGAGCCAATGCCGATAAGATTGTGAAGATCATGAAGCTGGCCACGAAAATGGGCGCACCGGTAATCGGTCTCAACGATTCGGGTGGTGCACGCATTCAGGAAGGGGTGGAAAGCCTGGCCGGATATGCCGATATCTTCTTTCTGAACACATATGCCTCCGGAGTAATTCCACAGATTTCGGCCATTATGGGACCTTGTGCCGGTGGCGCCGTGTATTCGCCGGCCATCACCGATTTCATCTTTATGGTGGCCAAAACCAGCTATATGTTTGTAACCGGACCGGATGTAATTAAAACCGTTACCCATGAAGAAGTTACCAAGGAAGACCTCGGCGGTGCTGTAACACATAACGGTACCAGCGGGGTAGCTCATTTCATTGCCGATGACGACGAGCATGTGCTGATGATGATCCGGGAACTGATCGGATTCATCCCTTCCAACAATCTCGAAGATCCTCCCGTAATTCCCTGCACCGATGACGTGAATCGTGCTGATGAGAAATTGCAGCATGTGGTTCCCATCGATCCCAACAAACCCTATGACATGAAAGAAATCATCAACACCGTAGTGGATAATGAGGATTTCTTTGAAGTTCAACCCCTCTACGCACAAAATATCATCACCGGATTTGCCCGCCTGGGCGGACGACCGGTGGGTATCGTGGCCAACCAGCCCGCTTATCTGGCAGGGGTTCTCGATATCAACTCCTCGGTAAAAGGAGCCCGTTTTGTGAGATTTTGCGATGCTTTCAACATCCCGCTGGTTACTTTTGTGGATGTTCCGGGATTTTTACCGGGTACCACCCAGGAATTCGGCGGAATTATCAAGCACGGCGCCAAGTTATTGTATGCCTTCAGCGAGGCTACCGTACCCAAAATCACGGTTATCACCCGCAAAGCATACGGTGGCGCTTATGACGTGATGTCGAGCAAACATATCGGAGCCGATGTGAATCTGGCTTACCCCATGGCCGAAATCGCCGTAATGGGTCCCGATGGCGCAGTAAACATCATATTCAGGGATTCATTAAAGAACGACGAGGATAAAGCCAAAGCGGTGGATGATTACAGAAATACGTTTGCCAATCCGTACAAGGCTGCAGAACTGGGTTATGTGGATGAAATCATTTACCCGAGGGATACGCGCAAAAAACTGATCCAGGCGCTGGAGATGACCAAAAACAAATCGGTAGAATCACCGCGCCGGAAACACGGAAATATCCCGCTGTAACCGTTACAGGGATATCCCGAAAACCAGAAAAATCTTGTTGTATTGAGGATTGGCTATCAATGACCCCCACACGGGAAGCTCAAAACTGTCTGAAATTTTTATAGTACGATTGGCTGTAGCGGAAAGGTTAACCAGGGCAAATCCGTCTTCACCGCCATAACTGTCGCCATATAATCCGTCCCGGGGCGTTACACCCGCGGCAACAGTGATTTCATTTCCGGAAACATCCCAGGAATAAGCAGCTTCCAGATAGGTGGAGTACGCATTTTTATCGGGATCGTCGTATTTTTTATCGGCCCCGTACAACATTGTGCCTAAAGTAAGCTTCAGGGGAATTTCCGAAAACGAATACATGAGAATACCTTCAATTATATGTCCTGTCTCATCATTGTTATAATTGAAATATTCAGAAGATGACCAGTCGGGAACCCAATAATAATCCCATAATTCTACAGTAAGGTTTTCCGTTTCAAATCCCAGAAACAAATCGGTTTCCTTGTATTCGCCCGTAAAATCGGTCGAACCCCAGGCGCCGGCCCTAAACCCTCCCGGTGTGGTCAGTGTGATCCCCGGCTGGAAATTGGGACCCAGAATCACATCAGTACCTCCCAATACACTATAGGAGGGCAGTCCCCGCCACAGATAAGAACTAACCAGCTCGCAGGATGGATCAATGCTGATTTTTTTTTCATTCTGTCCAAACAAAAACACGGATACAATTGTTAGAGACATCATTAACGCAACAAATTTCTTCATAAAGTGAGGTTTTTGAAATTCATTTATTTTTTTAGATACCGAAAACAAATATAAATCTTTTAAAAAGAATTACTTTAGCAAAAAAAAAATTATGAGTAATAAATTAATGGATCCCATCGGAAAACTGATGGGATTAAGATACAAATCCCATCCGTGGCATGGTGTGGATATCGGCAATGAAGCTCCGGAGGTAATCACCTGTTTTGTTGAAATGGTGCCTACCGATACGGTAAAATATGAAATTGACAAGGAAACCGGTTATCTGAAAATTGACCGTCCGCAGAAATATTCCAATACCATTCCCGCTTTATACGGGTTTGTTCCACAAACATTCAGCTCGGAGCGGGTAGCCGAATTTTCGATGGAAAAAACCGGCCGCACCGGCATTGTGGGCGATCTTGATCCTATCGATATCTGTATTCTGACCGAGAAAACCATTGCCCATGGTGATATTCTTGTTAAAGCCAGGCCAATTGGGGGATTCAGGATGATTGACAGCAATACGGCCGACGACAAGATTGTAGCAGTACTGAAGGATGATGCCGTTTACGGAAATCTGAATGATATTTCGGAATTATCGCCATTGGTAGTGGAACGGCTGAAACACTATTTTCTCACATACAAAGATATGCCGGGAAAAACAAGAGGCGCAGAAATAACACATACCTATAACCGGGAAGAAGCACAGGATGTAATTAAAAGATCGATGGCCGACTATCAGCAGAAATTCGAAACACTCCGGATGTTATTATCCAGCGTTTAGTCATCTCTATCCTCTTTCTTTCCAACCATTTAAACTGCTGAATTCAATTACTGAATTGAGTGTTTAGAGTTTTATATGTAAAAACTTTTAATTTTGCCGCCTATTAGGTAACCCGAAACATTTGTATGCCAAAAAACCTTGTAATTGTTGAGTCGCCGGCCAAGGCCAAAACCATTGAGAAATTTCTCGGGGCCGATTTTGTTGTAAAATCAAGTTTCGGTCATGTGAGGGATCTTTCAAAAACCAAAATAGGGATTGATATTGAAAATGGGTTTCAACCGGATTATATTTTATTGGCTGAAAAGAAAAAAGTGGTTGAGGAACTTATCAAATTAGCGAAAACTTCGGATACTGTGTGGCTTGCCACTGACGAGGACCGCGAAGGAGAAGCCATTTCGTGGCATCTTACTCAGGCCCTGAAACTCGATCCGGCCAAAGTAAACCGCATTGTTTTTCACGAAATTACCGCCCATGCCATTAAAGAAGCTGTAGAAAAACCCCGGCCGGTTGACATGAACCTGGTAAATGCCCAACAGGCCCGTAGGGTTCTCGACAGGCTGGTAGGTTTCGAGCTTTCGCCCATCCTTTGGAAAAAAGTCCGCCCGGCCCTTTCAGCCGGCAGGGTTCAGTCGGTTGCCGTTCGGTTAATTGTAGAACGCGAAGATGAAATCAACTCATTTACAACCGAATCTTCTTTCCGTATTACTGCCGATTTTCTGGTTAAAAAAGGTACTAAAACCACCACCCTAAGGGCCGAACACCCTCAACGGTTCAAAACCAGGGAGGAAGCCATTGCTTTTTTAAAGAAATGTATCGGAGCAGATTTTACCGTTGAAGGCATTGAAAAGAAGCCGGCCTCAAAAACACCGGCCCCTCCGTTTACAACATCAACCCTCCAGCAGGAAGCAGCCAGAAAATTAGGTTTTTCCGTGGCAAAAACCATGATGGTAGCCCAACAGCTTTATGAAGAGGGAAAAATCACCTACATGCGTACCGACTCTGTGAACCTGTCGAAACTGGCCCTGAAAATGGCACGGGAAGAGATCGTGAAACTGTATGGTGAAAAGTATTCGAAAACCCGCCAGTACACTACCAAATCAAAAGGAGCCCAGGAAGCGCATGAAGCCATCAGACCCACCTATTTCAGCAATTATTCGGTGGATGGTGATGCTTCTCAGAAAAAACTGTATGATCTGATATGGAAAAGGACAGTAGCCTCACAAATGAGCGACGCACAGCTGGAGCGTACCATCATCAACATAGTCATATCAACTACACCTGATAAATTGCAGGCCAGAGGAGAAGTGATCCTGTTCGACGGATTTCTTAAGCTTTACCTCGAATCATCCGATGATGACCAGAGCGAAGAAACCCGGGCTGTACTGCCTGCTCTCATTCAGGGTGAAAACCTGCCTCTGCAAAAAATGGATGCAGTAGAAAGATTTTCGCAGTCTCCCCCAAGATATACAGAAGCCAGTCTGGTTAAAAAGCTTGAAGAACTCGGCATTGGACGGCCTTCTACTTATGCCCCCATTATTTCAACCATTCAGAAAAGGGAATATGTTGTTAAGGATGACAGACAAGGCTATAACCGGGATTACCTGCAGATCACCCTTCAAAAATCGGAGATCTCGGAGATGAAACTAACCGAAAAAGCCGGATATGAAAAAAACAAACTTTTCCCCACTGATTTGGGCATAGTGGTTAACAAATTCCTTTTACAGCACTTTATCGAAATCATGGATTATAATTTCACGGCCAATGTGGAGATTGATTTCGACAAAATTGCACAGGGAAGGCTGGAGTGGCCCAAAATGATACAACACTTCTATAAGCCCTTTCACCGAAAAGTTGAGCAAACCCATGATAATACAGGGAAATTCAGTGGAGAACGACTGATTGGGCAAGATGCCACCGGTAAAAATGTATACGTGAAAATCGGAAGATTTGGGCCCTTGGTTCAGATTGGCGAAACGGGAGATAAAACCTCCAAACCAAAATTTGCCGGATTAAGGGCTGGCCAGAGTATTGAAACCATCAGCCTTGAAGAAGCCCTGAAATTGTTCGAATTCCCCAGGTATGTCGGATTGTTTGAAAACAAGGATGTGGTGGTAGCCATTGGCCGCTTTGGTCCGTACCTGAAACATTCGGATCAGAATTATGCCCTGTCGAAAAAGGATGATCCTCAGGAATTATCTATTGATAAAGCCATTGAAATTATACACGAAAAACGAAAGAAGGAAAGTGAAAGAATTATCTGTGTATTCCAGGGGCCTCCTGAAGTAAAAGTACTAAACGGGCGGTTTGGCCCTTATATCACTTCAGAAAATGTAAACTACAAAATCCCAAAAAACACGGAACCCTCTAAACTGTCATTCGCTGATTGTCTAAACATTATTCAACAAAGTATTAAAAACCAAACAAATACAAACGAAGCTAAACCTGAACCCAAAATTAAACAGAAAGCAAATACCCGGGGAAAAGCTGAAAAAATGTCCAAAAAAAAGTAAAATCAGAAAAAATAAACTAATAAAGTATGACAATGTTTTTTAATTTTGTTACTACGATTATATACTAAAACAGAATTAAAACTTGTTAATGCTGACCTGATTAATCATTGTTTCAATGAATGTACCAACAGTAATAAATGCACTGTCCATAATTAAAGGAGAGTTTGTTCTATCAACCGATACCCGGGTTGATGGGCATATGATTGGTAAAGTCGAAACTAAAAAAGACATTGTGATCGGCTCTGTAGGGTTGATCAAAGGTTTTTTGCAGGCCAGTAATATGGGAAATTTCGGAAATTTTTTCGGGGTTGCTATAATCCGGGGGAATACATCACTCTACCAGGGATCCTATTTATCCGGAAAATTGTATACCAATCATATCACCGTTCAGGAAGGATCAAGGATCCATGCAAGGGTAATCTCGCTCAAAAACCTGCGGTTGGTTTTAAAAACCAATTGTAAGGTACGGAAAATGGATGAAGGACTCAGGCCATTCCCTTACTATACGCGGCTTTACCTTCATTTTGATGAAAATGAACAGGAATATAAAAAACATAAATCATTCAGACTGGTCATAAAAGTTTCAACCCATTCCAATGCAAACACCTACCAGCAACCTGAAATTACACCCGCGTCCACTCCTTCACCTGTTGACGGGAAATTAAGTGCCCTGAAATATCTTTCTTCCTTAAAACCTGTAGTTGAAAGGGTGGAAAGAGTGAAAATACTTGAATACCTGCCTGAGGCCGAAATAATTCCGACACAGGCTGAAACTCATCCGGTTAAACAGATAGACCAAACCCAAATTGCCGGACCTCTTAAAGAAAAAAGCAGCACGGATGCTTTCAGAAGTGGACGGATTAAAGAAGAAAAAACCAGGGTTGCTGAAGTTGCCACCGGTGAAAAAAATGAACCATCGAATGGCTCCGGAAGCTCTATACTTAAGGAATCCATGCTTTCCAGTGCTTTAAAACAGGTCGCTGACAGTGACTTCACCGCAGTGGTAAGTGTAAACTACCCTGAAAACGGTTCTGATCATGATTCCCATGAAACTGATGAATCAAAAGAAATATAAAGAAAATTAATAACCTTAAAACTTACTTATGAAACGGTCCTATGTTTTCCCGAGTGTTTATGAAGAAACAACGGTTGATTACGCAAAAGTTGCCAATACTTTTATTGATGGAATGAAAATCATTGATTTCAATCAGCGCGATTACCTGATTGGAAATATGGCATTGAATGAGGGAATAGCTCCCCATAAGTTTCTGAACAGCTCGGCCCAGGATCTGGATTACCGTTTGCTTGCCCTTACGGGATTGATCATTGCTACTCAGGGATCTTACAACAAACTGGTTCTTACCACCGGATTTCCGTTTGTAACCTATAATGTTTACAGAAAAGGAGCCCTCGACTTTTATCAGGGAAAACATCAGGTTAGTTTCGATACCAAACCTTTTGGAGGAAATACCATTGAAAATATCAGCCTGAATGTTGACCGTATTGAGGTAATGACTGAAATCGACGGATGTATCAAAGCAATCCGGGAAGGGCAGATGGGTGAAAATCATAGTTTCTTTATTGGCAGCCTTGGATTTGGTACTTTTGAAATTGCCCTGTCAACGCCGGCCGGTTTGGTACACCGTACCACACACAGTGAAAGAGGGATCAGCTATGCCGTAAATATCCTGCGGAATGAAATTCAAAAACAATATTACCTCGGCTTAATGACCGAACAGCAGATTGAAAGAGCATTCCAAAGAGGATCATTTGTATTTAACCGCCACAAAGTGGATATTACCGACCTCAGAAAACGGGCACTGGTCAGTTATTACAATGAAGTGGTATCTCCGGCCATGAGAAAAAAATTCACGGATGAGGATTTTCTGAAGACCAATAAAATGTATCTGGCCGGCGGAGGTGCTCTATATCAGGAATTGGTAACCATGTTTAAAGAAGAATTCGACGGGGTTCTTGATATCATTGTTTTCCCCGATCCTTATCTCTGCGCCTGTGAAGGATATTGCCTGAATTCAATTGCCATGGCAAAAGCAACCAATAACCTCGAACTGAAAGACTCTACCGCATACGTGGGTATTGATATCGGTAATTCCAATACCGTAATCACCGTTTATACCTTTAACGATTAGTCAGGTTCAGGTAACCATTAAATTACAGCCTCTTACATCGCTGTAATCAAATCGTCCGAGCACCTCAAAGATTCCTTTTCCCGGGATTTTCCCCAGATCCTGTGTGGCAATAAATGCACATGACCCGATGTTGGCAAGGTCAATAATATTGATTCCGCCAGTGTGGTTTTCCGAAATCAGTGCCAAAGGGTCATTAATATCCCTGATCAGAACTTTCATCCACAGCGGGCAGGTGAAATATCCCGATCCTTTTGAATAGGCCTGGGAAAACAACTCCGTCATGCCATACTCAGAGTGGATGGCATGTACCCCGAATGCATCACCTAATATTTCATGAACTTCCTGCCGGGTAAGTTCTTCCCGACGCCCTTTCATTCCCCCCGTTTCCATGATGAGGGTGTGTTTCAGGGTTGTTTTAATTTTTTCTGAAAGATCAATCAGGGCAAAGGTAACCCCGATAAGCAGGGTCTTAATCCCGGAGCTCTCATTAAAAAGAATTCTTTTAATCAGGCTGTCATGATCATACAGGTAAAAACCCGATCCGGGCTTTTTGGAGAGTTCGGCCAACCGGTTAACCATAAATACCAGGGATGAACCCGACCTTTCCAGGTAAGAAGGCAACAAGGCCAGGATTTCATATTGTTCCGGACTTCCATAAAACCATTCAAAAGTATTTACAAAACTGGATTCATACACCCGGGTATCGGAATACCAATGCCTGCTCTCCACAGAACCGGTGGTACCTGAACTGGCAAAATACTTCTCCGGCTTCGCCCCGCAATACACCCCATGAGTTTTAAAAAACTCTATGGGCAAAAACGGAATATCGGTATAACATTCAATTTTCCCCGGATCAACCCCGATACCTTTCACATACTGATGATACACTTTATTGTTATTAACCTGATAATGAAATAATTCCAGAGCAAATCCGTTAAACTCCTTCTGTGAACGGATGTTAAATATTTTGCTGGAAAATGATTCCGGATTCATCGAATTTCAGGTTTGACCGATAATGTTGTTATTTTTGCAAAACTATGACCCTTTATTCATTCATGAAAAGGTTTTCAAACATACTTTTATTTTTAACAATACTGCTGCTGATTACTCAAAATTCCTGCAAGGAAAATGAAACTTTTCCGGTTATTCCTCATATTGAATACCTTGGCTTTATGAAACTTCAAACCCAGGCTGGTATTGATTCCCTGGGGATTTTAAGGTTTTCGTTTACCGATGGCGATGGGGACCTGGGCTACCCTTCCGGTTCCGCCAACCCGCAATACGACCTTTTTATCAGTTATTTTGAATTGAATAACGGGGTGCTTGTACCCTATATCACCCCTTCGGGCGACACCATACAGTTTAACGCACGGCTGCCCTATCTTACCCCTGATATTGCCAATAAAACTATTAAAGGAGAAATTGAAGACACCCTGTCCATCAATAACCCCGTATCGGATAATGACACCATACTGTTCAGGATTTATATTACCGACAGAGCCGGTAATCAAAGCAATACCATTGAAACACCCCTCATTAATATCATCAAAAGGTGAACACAAAACTCCTGCAGGAAAGAAAGAACATTATATTGATGATATTCTGGATTGTGGGCCTTGTCTTTATCTCAAGGCTGTTTTATATCCAGGTGATCGACAAAACCTATCAGTTGTCGGCTAATAATAATGTACTCAGAAGGGCTACGATCTATCCGTCACGGGGAAATCTGTTTGACCGGAACGGTAAAATGCTGGTTTATAATGAAGCTGCCTACGACCTGATGGTAATCCCGATGCAGGTTAAAGAGCTTGACACGGCAGAATTTTGCGAACTGCTGCAAATCTCAAAACTGTCGTTTATCAACAAACTCAATGCAGCCACAAAATATTCGCGGTTTAAACCTTCAGTTTTTGAATCACAGATTTCAAAGGAAACCTACGGGTTTTTTGAGGAAAAGATGTACAAGTTCCAGGGTTTTTTTGTACAGCCCCGGACCCTCAGGAAATATCCCAAACCTATTGCGTCTCACATTCTTGGCTATATCGGTGAGGTAAGTCCGCGAGAAATTGAAAAGGAATCGTATTACACTATGGGCGATTACATCGGTAAGAGCGGGGTGGAACAGTTTTATGAACCCATATTGCGGGGAAAAAAGGGTTACCGGTACGTACTGGTGGATGTGCATAACCGTGAAAAAGGGAATTATGAGGATGGCCGGTATGACTCTGCCGCCATTCCGGGAAAAGATCTGTATCTGACTATCGACGGAGAGTTGCAGGAATACGGAGAGTTGCTCATGAGCCAAAAAATCGGGTCGATAGTAGCCCTGGAACCGGCTACGGGAGAGATCCTGGCCATGGTTTCATCTCCGGCATACGACCCCAATCTCCTGATTGGCCGGGTTAGAACTAAAAATTACTCCCTGCTGTTCTCCGACTCTCTGAAACCTTTGTTCAACCGGGCCATACAGGCCGAGTATCCTCCCGGATCCACCTTCAAACTGATGCAGGCAATGGTGGCACTTCAGGAAGGAGTCATCAGTCCGGCATCGAGATTCCCCTGCGGCGGGGTTGATGCAGTACCCATCAAATGCAGCCATAATCATTATTCGCCTCTGGCGCTTGAAGAAGCGATTGAACAATCGTGCAATCCCTATTTCTGGGGGGTTTACCGGGAATTTCTGGAGAACAGGAATTACCGGAACACCAGCGATGCCTATGCAAAATGGCGGGAATATGCCCTGAATTTCAACTTCGGAAAAAAGTTCGAAACGGATATCCTGAACCAACGCGGCGGCAATATTCCTTCCAATGGCTATTTCGACCGCTATTTTGGTAAAGGGCGGTGGCGCCCCATGACTATTCGATCCCTTTCCATCGGACAGGGGGAAGTCTTGCTTACCCCGTTACAAATGGCCAATTATGCTGCCATTGCCGCAAACCGGGGCTATTATTTTGATCCCCACGTGGTTAGAGCTATTGGTGATCCCGACAGCGCCAATACCCGGATGATACACCGGCATGAAACCGGAATCGAAAAGGAAAATGCCGAAATCGTGGTTAACGGAATGTACCGGGTGTTCACAGGCGCCCACGGAACAGCCCGTTATTACAAAAACGACAGCATCTCCATGTGCGGCAAAACGGGAACCGTGCAGAATCCGCACGGAAAAGACCATTCCATTTTTATCGCATTTGCCCCTAAAGACAATCCCAAAATCGCTATTTCAGTAGTAGTCGAAAACTCCGGTTTCGGAGCTACCTATGCTGCCCCCATCGCCATCCTGATGATGGAAAAATACCTCGCCGGAAAAATCAACCGGCCCGATGTTGAAGAACGTATGATAAACATGAACCTGATCAGAAATTGAAACGACGTTACTCCCCCTTCAGTAAAATCGACTGGTACCTGGTAGCCATTTATGTAGCCCTTGTACTGCTTGGCTGGATCAATATCTATGCGGCAGTATATGATGAGGATCACAGTAAAATATTCGACCTGAGCCAAACTTACGGTAAACAACTGGTCTGGATTCTGACCTCTTTTTTTATTGCCTTTATTATCATTCTGTTTGATTCCCGCTTCTTTTCTTCATTTGCCTATTGGTTTTACGGAATAAACATCGCCATGCTTATTCTGGTACTGCTGGTAGGTAAAGAAATTTCAGGTTCAAAATCATGGTTTCAGGTAGGTTTTGTTTCTATTCAGCCGGCTGAGTTTGCCAAGTTTGCCACCACCATGGGGCTGGCCAAATACCTGAGCGATGCCAATATCAACCTCCGCGACTGGAAACAACTTCTGACAGCCACCCTGATTCTTCTGTTACCGGCCGGCCTCATCCTGCTGCAGAACGATACCGGGTCTGCGATTGTTTATGCTTCCCTCATCTTCGTTTTCTACCGGTTAGGATATTCGGCCAACCTGCTGCTGCTTACCCTGCTGGCAGTGGTCCTTTTTCTGGCTGCTCTGCTGGTCAGACAGGAAATCATTCTGCTGGCGCTTCTGGCAGGCGGACTGATCCTGCTGTTATACATCAAACGAACCTGGGTCAATATTCTCAGGCTCATCACCGTGCTTGTGGTTGCCTCTGCCTTTGTGTACAGCGTGGAATACGCTTTTCACAATGTGCTTTCCGGTCATCAGCGCGACAGAATCATGGTGTTGCTTGGAAAAGTATCTGATCCCAAGGGAATCGGCTATAATGTAAATCAATCCCTCATCGCAATTGGTTCAGGGGGATTTTTTGGCAAAGGATTCCTCAACGGCACCCAAACCAAATACAATTTTGTACCCGAACAAAGTACCGATTTTATTTTCTGCACGATAGGTGAAGAATGGGGTTTTATCGGTAGTTCAGCCACCATTGTCCTGTTCCTGCTTCTGTTGTCAAGAATCATCTGGATTGCTGAACGGCAACGGCACCGTTTCGGGCAGATATATGGTTATGGGGTAGCCTCTATACTCTTCTTTCATTTCACCATTAATATCGGCATGACCCTCGGTATTGTACCGGTTATCGGGATTCCGCTGCCCTTTATCAGCTATGGCGGCTCATCCCTGTGGGCCTTTACCATTCTCCTGTTTATTTTTATTAAACAGGAAGCCGACCGGCTTGAACGATTCTGAGCACTTTTTTACCTGTTACAGACAACTTAATCCGATTCTCAAGTCCTATTCGTAATTAATCTGAATTATTGAATTAGATAAAAAAAATCACCATCTTTACGTATTTTTGCACCCTGAATAAATCAATTTAAAAGTCTCAAATTATGAAGAAACTGGCGCTATTTACCATAATTACGGTTCTTTCCCTTGCCGGAATTTCACAAAATTTAGCTATTACCTATGAGGGCGAACCCATTCCCAACGGCGGAGCCATCATGTTACCCGGTGATATTACCATTCCCGAACTTGTTGCCGAGCTGGATGTAACCAATACATCCGCCAATACCATCGATGTGAAGGTAACCAAAGTTGAAAATTATCTGATTCCCGGATCTGCCAATTATTTTTGCTGGGGCGCCTGCTATCCGCCTAATGTTTACACATCTCCCCTCTTTATTTCAATTGGACCCGGCCAAACCAACACCACCGATTTTTCCGGCCATTATTCAGCCGGCGGAATCTTTGGAGTGTCATCGGTCAGTTTTATGTTTTTCGACATGAATCACCCGGCTGATCAGGTTACTGTTGAAATATTGTTTAATGCAGGTACCGTAGGGATTACAGAAACCAAACCTCTGGCCCCGGTATTGAATTGTCATCCCAATCCGGCCAATGAATATTCCTGGATTAAATTCAATGTCTATTCCGATCTTTCAGCGCCTGAACTCAAAGTTGTCAACCTTGCCGGTTCGGTTATGCATTCGGAACTACTGGAATCGCACAACGGCTCAGTACAATTGTCCACAGCCCTGCTGCCCAACGGAATATATTTTGTTAGCATTCTGAGCGAAGGAAGAACGGTGATTTCCAAAAAAATCATCGTTAATCACTGATTGTGATTGATCCGGATAAAAAATACTTTTTTTTATTTTTTACCCCTGTTTTCACTTAAGCCTTTTTTACCGGCGTCACTGAGTTTTTTGGATGCATTTCCGGAACAGCTCACCGATAGCCTTACAAATCAGGGAGAGTGTTTAAAGGGGTTTTTCTTTTCAAGAACACTAATCTCGCAATGATAATAAGATCGGTATTTTTTTTATGTTTTTCATTCCTGATAAATTACGGATTATGGGCACAAAACCCATCCATAGGACCCGTGGAACGTCAGATGGTGGTCATCGAAATCGGTACCGGAACGTGGTGTACCTATTGTCCGGGCGCTGCCATAGGCGCCGACGATCTGGTGCAGAACGGGCATCAGGTGGCCATTATTGAATATCATAATGGCGATCTGTATGCCAACACGGCCTCCAATGCCCGTAATACCTACAACGGGGTCAACATTTTTCCCACCGCCATATTCGACGGACTTTCGCGGGTTACCGGAGGAAACCACACCCAAAGTATGTATCCGTCGTATCTGCCTGAATATTACAACAGGATTTTGGAACCATCCGGGTACAGCATCCAGCTTGAGACCTCCAACAATGGCCCGGATTACACGGTCACAATCACGGTAGAAAAACATGATCCGGCTGCCTCACACACGGATTTGAAACTCAGGCTTGCGCTTACCGAATCGCATATACCACAGAACTGGCAGGGTCAAACCGAACTGAATTTTGTAGCCAGAATGATGATTCCCGATCATGAAGGGACGACGGTTGATTTTTCAACAGGTAATATCCAGACTTCTGAACTCAGTTTTACCCTGGATCCCGCCTGGAACCCTGAACACAGTGAACTGGTGGCATTCCTGCAAACCGATTCCGATAAGGAAATACTGCAGGGAACCAAAAAATCGCTGGCGGTTGCTGAATATTCGTATGATGCTGCAATCATGGCAGTTCCCTATCCCGATGTACCCATTTGTGGGAACAGTGTAAGTCCTGTTGTTGTAATTAAAAACAACGGAAGCGAAACCCTGACCTCACTCGATTTCAGATACCGGGTCAATGCAGGCAATGAGTTTTTGTATTCCTGGACGGGGAGTCTTCCATTTCCCTACTCTGCCCGGGTGGTATTACCCACAATATATTTTGAACAGGCCTCTGTCAATCACCTGATGGTGACATCAGCCAATCCGAACGGCTTTCCCGATCAGAATGAAGTAAACGATACTGCAGGTAAGGTTTTTAATGAGGCTCCAAAAGTGTATACCGGGACAGATCATCTCGAACTGAAAACCGATAATTACGGATATGAAACGTCCTGGAAACTGTTTGATGAGGAAGGTAACATACTTTACCAGGGGGATGATTATGCCAATAACCAGATTTACAGTTACAACCTTGACCTTCCGGATACAGGCTGTTATGAATTTGTAATTTATGATTCGTTTGGCGACGGAATTTGTTCAGGAAGCGGTAACGGGTATTTTAAACTGGTAGATGCAGGGGGCGGACTAATCGGGAACGGTTGCGACTTCGGAGCGGAAGGGCATGTTTCATTCAAAAGGGAAACTAATGTTGGCGCCGGACAACTTATGCATGGCCGGAATGGAATTAAAACAGTACCCAATCCGGTGGATTCCGAAACTTCATTAATCGTTGAGTTATCTGATATTCAATACACAACCGTTGATCTGGAGTCGATATCCGGTGTTCCCTTACAACAGCTTTTTAAAGGAGTACTAAGCCGGGGTATCAATATTATTAAGCTGGATATGGATGCCTTACAACCGGGATTATATCTGATCAGAATCAGGACGGGTCAACAGGTTTGGTTGGAGAAAGTGATGAAGATATAATCCGGGAATTTGGTAATTCATGGGGTATGGATAGTTGAACCGGACTCTTTTCCGAATGGATCAAATCGTCAACCGTTAACTCCTTTTTTTCTTCTTCTTTCCACCCTCTTTTTTATCCCTTTCAGGATTCGGACTATTATAGGTTTTACCCATCCTGGCTTTTTTATCGTCGGGTATTGCCTGCTCTACATTAACGGGGTTGTCATCGAATGAGGCATTTTTCAGAGAACTCTCCACTTTGCCGGCAAACTCCGAATCCACTTCAAAAAAGGAGAAGTTGTTCAGGATTTCTATCTTTCCGATCTCAATATTCCGGGTGCGGGTGCTTTCATTGATCAGACCGATTAACCGGGGTGCATTCAGATTCTGCCTGGCGCCCAGGTTGATGAAAAACCGCGTGAATCCCCTTTCGGCCTTGCGCCCTCTTTCCGATTTATCGGTTCCCTTAATTCCTTTTGAACGCCCGGCCCTGTCAGTTCTGTCGCGTTCACGCCCCGATTCAGGCTGACGGTCCCATTCTTTCTCCCGTCGCCTTTTTCCTTCCGCTTCATGGCTTTCAATTTTATTCAGATCCGGAGCGTCCTTGTAATAGGCCAGAAACCGGTTGAACTCTACCGAAACAAATTGTTTGATCAGCTCTTCACGGCTCATCCAAGACAATTTTTTAAAGATCACCGGCATGAACCGGGATATCTGCTCTTCTTCCACTTCAATGTTTTCCATCTTGTCGATAAGATTGAAAAGCTGTTTTTCACATACTTCGATGCCATTGGGTACCGGCTTTTTAACAAATTTCTTGCTGGTAATCCGTTCGAGGTCTTTTATTTTTCCGATCTGACGGCTGTGAATAATAGAAACGGAAATCCCCGAACGACCCGCCCTTCCTGTACGGCCGCTGCGGTGAATGTACACTTCCAGTTCATCGGGAAGATTGTAGTTAATAATATGGGTAAGGTGATCCACATCCAGTCCGCGGGCAGCCACATCGGTAGCAACGAGTAACTGGAGATTCCTGATCCTGAAGCGGTTCATCACATGATCGCGCTGGGCCTGGGAAAGGTCGCCGTGAAGGGCGTCGGCATTGTAGCCGTCATGAATCAGTTTCTCAGCTACTTCTTTGGTTTCCTGACGGGTACGGCAAAAAACAATCCCGTAAATTTTTGGATAAATATCCACCACCCTTTTCAGCGCCAGATAACGGTCTTTAGCATTCACCACATAAAATTCATGATTCACATATTCGGTACTGGTATTGGGTTTACTCACCGAAATATGAAACGGATCGTGCATGTAGGTCCGGGCTATCGATTTAATGTCGTCGGGCATAGTGGCCGAAAACAACAGGGTTCTTTTTTCATCGGTAGATGCGGCCAGAATGGCATCCAGCTCCTCTTTAAATCCCATGGAGAGCATTTCGTCGGCTTCATCCAGTACCAGGTTATGAATGTGCGAAATATCCAGTTTATTACGGGTAATAAGGTCGAGTACACGACCCGGAGTTCCAACCACGGCATGACACCCCTTTTGCAGCGCATCTATCTGGTTTTTAATACTTTCTCCACCATATACCGGAACTACTTCAAACTTGCCTGCAAAACGGGCATACCGTTTCATGTCGCCGGTGATCTGAATGCAAAGCTCCCGGGTAGGACAAAGTACCAGCGTCTGAATGTATTTCTGGTTAAAGTCGGTCTGCTGGATCAGGGGCAGCCCGAAAGCAGCTGTTTTTCCGGTACCGGTCTGTGCCTGGGCAATCAGGTCGCCGGAAGTAGTCAGGATGGCAGGAATGATCTTTTCCTGGATGGGGGTGGGATTTTCAAAGCCCAAATCTTCAACTGCCTGCAGCAACTCATCTGCAAGGCCGGTTTCTTTAAAAGTGATATTCATTATGATTGAAGGGTATGCTCTCTGCACAAAACGCCGGAAGTCTGCCGGGAGATACAGTAAAATAAGATAAAAATAAACGATTCTGCCATCAGGCCTCCGGTGGTGCCGGGCAGCTTTTTAAAAACGGCGGCAAAGATACATTTTTTCCTGATACTGTGAAATATATATAACAGCCCCTGTGCGTTCAATCACATCCGATGCCTGATCCCTGCCTGAATTGGAGGCGGACTCAAAGTACATTTCAGGCTGCCAAAATATCAACTCGCCAAATTTTCACCAATTTACTGCTACATCATTCCGTTTTTTCCGACTTTCGCATCAAAATAGTGACATTCATAATTCAACATCATGCAAATAGAAAAAATTGAACTCAGACACATCAGGATGATCCTGGTAAGCCCTTTTGTTACATCCATGGGAACAGAATATGATGAAGAGCACATCATTGTTGGCGTTCACTCTGGCGGAATTACGGGCTGGGGCGAAAGTGTTGCTGAAGGAACCCCGTTTTATTCCTACGAAACCGTGCCCACAGCCTGGCATATATTAAAGGACTTCCTGATCCCGTCCATCCTCGGAAAAAATATTGAAAAAGTGGAAGAAGCCATCTCAGCCTATGCCAAAGTGCGGGGCCATATGATGGCCAAAGCCGGCCTGGAAGCTGCACTGTGGGATTTGCTGGCCAAATCAAAAGGCATATCACTTTCACAGATGATGGGAGGAACCCGGAAAAAAATCGATGTAGGCGTGAGCATCGGTATCCAGGATTCCGTGGATCACCTTCTTCACAAAATTGAAGGCTATCTGAAAGAAGGTTATAAAAGGATCAAAATCAAGATATCCCCGGGAAACGATTTACAATTCGTGGCAGCCGTAAGAAAACAATTCCCGGATATCCTCTTTCAGGTGGATGCCAACTCCGCTTATACACTCGACCATATCGACCTTTTCAGGGAAATGGACCGGTATAACCTCCTCCTGATTGAGCAACCTCTTGGATATGAGGATATTTTCGACCATTCCAAGATGCAGAAAGTTCTGAAAACCCCTATTTGCCTAGACGAAAGTATCCATTCGCTCGACGATACCCGTGCCGCTATAGAACTCGACAGTTGCCGGATCATCAATATCAAGCCAGGCAGAGTTGGTGGCTTCACCGAATCCAGGCTAATTCATGACTATTGTGCAACCAAAAATATCCCCGTATGGTGCGGAGGCATGCTCGAATCGGGTATCGGAAGAGCCGGCAATGTGGCGCTGGCCTCTCTGCCCAATTTTACCCTGCCGGGCGATATTTCCGCCAGCAAAAGGTACTATATTGAGGATATTGTGGAACCCGAATTCATGGTAAATCCCGACGGAACCATGGATGTTCCGGATAAACCGGGCATTGGCGTGGAGGTAAACATGAAAATGCTGGATAAGGTAACGCTAAAAAGGGAAGTTTTTGAATTCAATCACACGGTTACGTTATGAAGATAAAAAGTAATTTGCTGATCATTCTCCTGTTTATTTCATCCATCCTTCCGGCTCAGAAAAACGATCCAAAATCAGTGGACGATATTCAAATCCGCCACTTTTCAGGAACCCTTGCCTTTCTTTCTTCCAACTGGATGGAAGGCCGGGAGGCCGGAACCCGTGGAGGTTTCATGGCGGCCGATTATATTGCCTCGCTGATGGAGTATCACGGCCTTCAGCCCGTGGGAGATCAGACGGTTGCAGCCAGGTCTGCAGTCCCGGAGAACAAGGGCAAAACCTCCCCTTCACGGAGCTATTTCCAGGATTTTACGATTTACAGGTTTAAAACGGTAAGTTCCTCATTATCTTTGATTACCAGATCGGGTAATTCAGAATCGGAGTTATTTCTGAAGCCAGAAACTGAATTCCGGACCTCAGATACCCGCAATACCTGCCGGGCCAGGGCCGAAATGGTTTTTGCCGGATACGGGCTCAGCCTTCCGCACCTGGATTACGACGATTATAAAAATCTTGATGTAGAAGGTAAGATTGTTCTGGTTTTGGCCGGGTACCCGGGACACAAGGATACAACCTCGGCAGCAGGGAAAAAAATTGCTGTGCCGGATCGTGCGAAACTTTTGGATATACAGCGAAAAATCAAACTCGCCGCTGCTAAGGGTGCCATCGCTTTGATAGAAATTCACCACAGCGCTCGTCCTGCACTTTTTAAAACCAGGCCGGAAAACGAACAACTGATGAAATCGGCCATGAATTCGGTAAAACCCACTGATCCCGAATATACTGACGATACTTTCAGATTACTTTCAGATACCCTGTTAGCAGACATTCCCGTATTTTCACTCGCCTCCCTTTCTTCATATGAATGGATGAAAACGGCCGGCATCCATCCGGCAGAGGCAGAAAAACAGGCAGCTGACCGGCTGGTTTCCATGGCTCAGCCTGTAAAAAATTTGCTGGTGGGGTTTTCGGTTGAGGTAAAACAGGAGCCGGTTCTGGTAAGAAACGTGATTGGAATGATTCCGGGAGAGGATACCACCAAAAGCATCGTGATCGGAGCACATTATGATCACCTCGGAATCCGCAACGGGAATATTTACAACGGCGCCGACGACAATGCCTCCGGAGTAGCCGGAATGCTGGCCCTGGCCCGCTATTGGTCAGAAATGTCCGGAAAACCTCCCTTAAATCTCATATTTGCTGCATGGACTGCCGAAGAAAAAGGCATTCTGGGCAGTTCCTGGTTTGTTGAAAACCGGATCACAGGTAAAAAGCAGGTATTGCTGAACCTAAATTTCGATATGATTTCCCGGAGCGCTCCCGAAGATACGGTTCGGAACATCCTGAGTGTAGGTACTTTGAAAGCCGGTGACGATCTCAGAAAAATTACCGGGTCGGCCAACCTGCTTCTGGATAAACCGTTCAAGCTGGATTTGTGGGAGGCATCAGAAAGCGGGGGTAGCGACTATGTTCCGTTTGCCGCCCTGAGAATTCCCATAATGACCTTTTTCTCCGGGTTTCATGACGATTATCACTCCCCCCGGGATACCTTTGAAAAAACAGACCTGAAAAAGATGCGTTCCGTTCTGCTTTTAGCCAACGAATGTGTAAAGGAAGTGATGAAACAGAATAAATAATTCCGTATCATTGTACCCGAATCACCTATAATTATCTTAGTTATGAACCTGCAAATTAACCTCGAAAATGTTTTGTTTCTGGATATTGAAACCGTACCGGCTTTCCCCGGCTTTGCCGATCTGGACGAACGTTTTTCAAAATTGTGGAAACACAAAGCCGACCTCATCAGAAAAACCGAAACCGACACCCCTGAAACGCTGTGGCCCCGGGCCGGGATTTATGCAGAATTTGGAAAAGTGATCTGTATATCGGTAGGAATCATGAAAGGAAACCTGTTCAGAATGAAATCATTTGCCGGCAGAGATGAAAAAACGGTACTCGAAGAATTCTCCGGCTTGCTGAAAAGCCTGGATGGAAAACGGGAAATAATTCTCTGTGCCCACAATGGTAAAGAGTTCGATTTCCCATATCTGTCGCGACGCATGCTGATCAACCGGATGCCGTTGCCTAAGCCTCTGGATATTTCCGGGAAAAAGCCCTGGGAAATTCCGCATCTGGATACCATGGACCTCTGGAAATTCGGGGATTATAAAAATTATACCTCCCTGGATCTGTTATCGGCTGTTTTTAATATTGATACCCCCAAGGATGATATTGACGGCAGCCAGGTAGGACAGGTATTTTATCAGGAAAACGATCTGGAAAGGATTAAAGCCTACTGCCAGAAAGACACCCTGACGGTAGCTCAGATTCTTTTGAGTATCCTTGGTAAATCTCTTATTTTACCTGAAAATGTGGTAATAGTGGAATGAGAAAATAAAAAAGGCTGCCTTTACGGGTCAGCCTTTTTAAAGGAAGATTACTTTCCGGGGGTCAGTCGATAATCTTGTTTTCGGTTTTCATTTTTACCACTCTCAGCCTGAACCATCTCAAATATTCTTCAAATGAACCGGATACAACATAGCACCTGTTTTCAAGTCTGAACTCGATGCTGATCCGGTCGCTTTTCTTGCTGTGGAGGGTTCCCAGGTCAATCTGCCCGGCCATGGCCATCGATAATTCCGGGATGGCAACAGCTTCGGCAAGGCTCAGTTTGATTATGGCCACGCCTTTTACATCGTTAACCGGGCCACTTCGGTGGTGAAAGGCAGGATCAGATTTCTTTAAGGTCAATTGGGCAAAGCTTACCATGGTTAAGGTAGCGAACACGGCGATCATCATTAATTTTAAAGTTTTCATGGTTTCAAATTTTTGGGTTTAACAAAAAGACTTATTTGATTTTGATGAAGCAAAAGTACAGCAGCCCCATCCTATGAATATGGCAGAAATCCCTGATAAAAATAATTGGCAGAAAAACCAATGAGCAATGAGCAATTTGGAATGGATGCCCTTTAGGGCAGACATATCTGTAGACGAATATGCACGCCGCCCCCATGATGCCCTTTAGGGCAGACATATCTGTAGACCGCGTAACCGGAGATCCCCTATATGCCCGTAGGGCAGGCATATCAAGTACCCGCTTCGACCCGCCGCAGCATACTCAGCGCATTTGTAATGGCACCCGGAACACATGATAATTTATAATTATCCCGCCAGCAGGCAAATACAAATTGTACTGAATGATAGTATTGAATGGCAAATTTAAAAGTGTGCCGAGCGAAATAGCAGATGCCGCTTAGCCACAGGGAAACTTCAATTCAGGACAATTCTCCTATAAACCGTTACATCCTTACTCTCAATCCTGATGATATATATCCCCTTTGGAAAATTGGAAATATCCTGCTGCAGAACCCTCTGATCCTGATTTTTCATCTCAAGCAGGCATTGGTTGTTATTGATTCCTGTTATACAAATAACCGCCGGAAGAAATTCCGGAGGAATGCTAATCGTCAGCCTTCCCTGGGTAGGATTGGGATACACCTCAATTTCATCAGTCATGTCATTCCATGCATCCGACACCACGCTGAGCGCCTTCGAAATCCCGAACGGCATAAAAAACTGGCGCTGCGGATAGACCGGATCATATCCAAATTCAGGCTGGTCAAGAATATTGTTGTTATCGTCTATCACATAAAAATGGATGCGCTCCCCTTCCATAAAGCCTTCCCTTAACGGTGTATCCGGATCGTCGGCATACACCATGACCGTAAATGCCCGACTTTGCGGGCTGCTGAGTATTCTGTTCAGAAAACAATACCCGGCAATCACTTTTTCCCCGGTCATCGCTGCCAGATAATGGTTCTCCCACCGTTTTTCAATCAAATCAAACGGTATGGCGAACACATGGGATAAGGTATTCTTCTTCACATTAAAAAGAAGGGCTTCTTCATCCTTCAGGGATGTATTATCAAAAAAAGGCTGCATTTCGCCCGGACAGGTTGCATAGCTCATGGCGGAAGACTCAGAAACCAATATATGATAAGCTTTACCGGGCAATAACGTGTCGAGGGTAAAGATGCCCAATGCCGGCCAGTAAATCCTGCTGCCGGCTACTTCCTTTACAAGGGTAATCCCTGGTAATCCGGCAAAGAACCCGGCAGTGCCCACTTTGCACGGACTGATCACCGGGAGCAGATTCCAGCCCGGTGTCAGGGTCACGGTACGGTTCTCGTCCAAAATACCCCGGAAAGTTACCGTTGCCTCATTCAGCATATTGATTTCGTACCCGGAATGGGTTTCCCACTGTGTGAGCGTGTACATACTTCCTCCGGGCCAATAGGCGGCATTGAGATTTTTGAGAATGATCAGATCGTTGATGACCGGACCGAAAATATGGCTTACGAGGGCCGTATCCGGAATTACAAAACCCGAAATACCGCTCCATCCTTGCGGTATGCTGATGGTTTGAACCTTGAGCGGAGGCAAAACCGTAATATAATTGTTTTTAACGGCGAGGTTTTGGTTCAGGCTGTTCCGTGCCTGCAATTTCACAGTGAACGTACCTTCAAGCTGATAGATATGTGAAGGATGTTGCTGAGTAGAAAAGGCTCCATCTCCAAAATCCCATTTCCAGATAGTGGGACCACCCACTGAAAGATCGGTAAATTCTACTTTCTGACCTTTGTGCAGGATTGTCCGGTCAGCCGTAAAGTCGGCCTGCATAGGCGGCAGTACCTTGATATACGCTTCACGGATCAGAGTATCCTGTTCGAGTTCATTCATCACCACCAGTGTAACCGTATAGGTTCCGGAGTTGGCGTACACATGATTGGGATTGGGCCCGATGGCATTGCTCTGGTCGCCGAAATCCCATAACCAGAAGGTGGGCTGCCCGGCCGACTGATCCTGAAACTGTACCAGTTGCCCCCGGAGCAGTAAGGTGGGCGCTCCCGTAAAACTGGCTGAAAGAGGCGCTTTGATGGTGATCAGATTGGTTTTAAGTACCGAATCGGCTCTGAATCCGGCCGTTACTTTCAGTTTTACCGAATACGTCCCCGGAGCTGCATAGGAATAGACCGGGTTTTGCAGGATACTGCCGTTCCCGTCGCCAAACTCCCACCACCAGTTGAGAGGGCCGCCGGTACTAATATCGGTGAACTGTATGGGATCGCCGGTACGGGCCATTACCGGACTGGCCGCAAAATTGGCATCCAAAACGGGATAGACGATGATATAATCCGGCCTGGTTAACGAATCAGCATAAGTAAGGATCCCTGTTTTCAGCTTGACATCATAACTACCAGGATACTGATACTGATGCACGGGATGTTGCTCTGTTGAGCTGTTTCCGTCCCCGAAATCCCAATGCCAGGAAGTGGGATTCCCTGCCGAAGTATCGGTAAAGTGAACAGGCTGCCCGGCAACTACTTCTGTGGGCAGGGCGATAAACCCGGTAACCAGTGGCTCTAAAACGGTGATGTAATTGGTTGTAAAAGTTGAATCAGTCCGGAACCCGGCTGTAACTTTTAATTTAACTGTGTAATTTCCCGGATTTATGTAAGTATGCGCCGGATGCTGAACCGTTCCCGAAGTTCCATCGCCAAACTCCCAGTACCATTGTTCCGGACCTCCGACGGTAGTATCGGTAAACTGAACGGTTTCGCCAGGCATCAGGTACTGCCGGTCAGACCTGAAACCGGCCTTTAACGGAGGAAATACGGTGATAAATCCGGTTTTGACCAGTGAATCACTGAAATTCAGCTTTTTAATGACCAGTTTCACGGAGTAGGAACCGGTTTGTGTATAAATATGCTGGGGATGTTGAACGGTAGAAACCGTCCCGTCACCCAACCGCCAGATCCATTGGGTGGGACTGCCTCCGGACAAATCCGTGAATTGTACCGGTTGACCGCTTATTACCTGTAGCGGGAAAGCCGTAAACTGCGGAATCAACCGGGTAACTATAGTTATGTAATCGGTTTTCGTAATAGTTTTGGTAATATTACCGGCTTTTACCGTGAGTTTTACCGAATATATTCCCGGATTGTTATATAGTTTAAAAGGGTTCTGCAAATTACTGGAAGTACCGTCGCCAAACTCCCAAAACCAGTAATAAATATTTCCCAGCGACAGATCATAAAAACGCAACGAATCGCCCAGTTGTACCGTAGTGGGAATGGCAATAAAATTAGGTTCCAGAAACTCATTTACAGTGATATAATTGGTTTTCTGGATGGAATCTTTGTAACTGCCTGTCTGTACCACCAGTTTTACGGTATACGTTCCCGCCTGCCAGTAAATGTGCGAAGGGTTTTTCTGGTTGCTGATCGTACCATCCCCGAAACTCCATTTCCAGCTGGTGATATCGCCCACTGCCGACTGGGTCAGATCTGTAAATTGAACGGTAAGCGGATTGTTTCCCTGTTGTACATTGGCCCCGAAACCGGGTATCATGGCGTATTGGTAAGTCATTCTGAAAGCGCCGTCCCACAGCACCGGGGGTGCATTTACCCAGGTATTCTGGGCATTTACCATCCGGGTGGTCACCGAATCGGTGAGCCCGGTTTGACCGTTGAGCCATTCAAACGAATAATACCCGGGGTTCATCTGCGACAGTTTGATTTTTCCATTGGCAACGGGGGCAGGATTACCGTTCTGCTGAATATACTCCCAGTTGTAATTCCGGTTCTGGAACCAGCCGACGGCTTTGGTATTGTTGCGGAGCAGGAATGCCCGCATCATGGGTGAATAATTGAAGAATTCGTATTTAGCGATCTCCATCATGCCAGTCCCGGTATTTTCCACAAAAATGGTGTGCTGACCTGCCGGAACATTAATGGTATAGGTGCTGTTGGCCGCAACTCCCTGGTTCAGCATACTGGCACCATTCAGCCATATCCTTATATTGGAGAACGACACTGTATTGCCGGTATGTACCGTAAATGCACCCGGCCGGTCGTAATAAACGGTGAAGGTGGGCGGGTTCCGGTACTGGTTGAACAGGTACCCGTATTCAAAACTGTTCATTTTACTGGTTGAAGGTGTTACAATCCCGCTGGGCTTCACCACAAACTGGTTCTCAGGCGCCTTCACAAAAGCGTCAACAATACGGGGAAAAACTTCGAGGTCAATATTAACGGCCGACGAACAATCCGGCACCTCTGTCATAAGATTATCGGCAATAGGATTGATAGCACTGATGAGTTTACTCACCGGTTTAAAATGCCTGTACAATTGCTGCGGAGTGATGTAATTGTCCCACCACCAGTGCAGTCCCGATCCCATGGAGCCCGAAAGCGAGGTAGTCCAGAGGCAGTTGCGCAGCGATATGCCGGAGGGATCAATACCGGTGATGGTTTCCGGTAAGTGAGCCAGGGCATATTCCGATACCAGTACCGGTTTGGTATAGGTAGTCAGGTGTTCCTGTATTGCGGTGTAAATATCCAGTTCAAGGTCGGCTTTCTGGTCGTACAGGTGTAGCTGCGTATAATCCACATCGGCATTTTGCCAGAACGACTGTCCTTTCGATGCCACTGCATATGCCGAGGACACCACCCGGTGTTGGAGATCGATGCTCTGCATATAATTGCCCATTTCTACCATCCAGTTCCGGATTTGTGAAGGGTAATTGTTATAAAAGTTGATCTGGTCAGCTTCGGATAGGATTTCCCACGACCAGATATTGGTGAGATAACCCCAGCGGGCGTTGATGTATCGGAGTTTCTGTTTAAAATACTGTTTTGCGTAAGCATTGGTGAAGAAATCGGGAGCAGTATTACAGGGCCCGCCCCGCGCTGCATTATACGGATTCTGATCCCAGGCGCCTGACACATTATTCACCAGTTCACCGTGAATCAGCGTACAAAGCTGGAGGTAAATATTTCGTTCAAGCGCTTTTTCCAGCGTCCAGTCAAGCGCCCAGGCCCGGTTTAGGCGGTTGGTATAGTTGCCTGCTACCGTATTGTTCCATTCGAGGCTCATTCCCCAGGGTACCATCATGATTTTGGTATTGTTGCCTCCGTTGGCCGCCAGCGAATCAAGCCAGCTCTGATACACGGTAAAACTGTAATCGTCCCAAACGCTCCAGCACATATTCATGCCTACCGGTAAAAACGTTTGTCCGTTATCAAACTGCAGGTATCTGGGGTGGTTTTGTTTAACGAATCCTTTGTTTTGCGAAGACTGGCAATAAAAGCTGAAGTAGTTGTGGTAAGCTGTGCCGGATTGGTCGGTAGCCTGAAGGTAGAAAAGCCAGTTACCCGTTTTGGGCGAGGCAAACCGTACCTTCCACACCGGCGCACCATTGGCCACCGGCAGTCCCTGAGTGTTGAGCACATAATCCTGGTAGTAGAAGCCATCCACAACATAGTGTTGATTATCCTTATCAAAGAAGTTGGCTTTCAGGGTTATCTGGTTATAGTCGAAGGGATTGGTAAAGGCGGCGGTCATCACGATGGTGAGTTCCAGTTTGCCGTACATCGCCACGGTATCCTCGTTCATGGTTACCGATGAAATCACCGGCAGCCCGGAAGCTCTTGAGAGTCCCAGCATACATAACCAGAAAAGAATCCACCGTAATACTGTTTTCATGGCAACAAACAAAGTGTCATGCAAAGATAGGGAAAAAAGTCACGGGGTGACTTGAAGTCTCCCCGTGACTGGCAGGACTTTTTTTCTTAGCTTTGTATTCCCAAACCCGAAAACCATGAAAAAGCTTTACCTGATTCATTTACTGTTAATATCAGCTGCCATTCAGGGACTATCCCAGAGCAACATCTCCCTGAGTAATCCGGAAGCCCAGCAAATCCTGTCAGGCAATTATGATCCTGCAGGGTATGCTCCTTCAACCGTTATCAACCATCCGGATTCCATCTTATACGGAATCGTCAGCCAGGTTTCAAAAGATACCCTGATCAGCTATCTGATGAAAATCGACAGCTATTTCAACCGGAATACAGGATCGGATACGGTTTCGGAAACCCGCGGGATTGGCGCGGTACGACGTTGGATTTACCGCAAATTCGGAGAATACAGCCAACAGAACGAAAACAGGCTGATAACAAGCTACCTTGATTTTGACATCAGTGTTTGCGGGCAGACCCATCACCGGAATGTGCTGGCCATATTGCCCGGCCTCGATACAAGTAACAAGGAAATCATGGTGCTTGAAGGGCATTTTGACACCCGCTGCCAGGGCGCCTGCGATACTGCCTGCTATACCCCCGGTATGGAGGACAATGGCTCGGGCACAGTACTGGTAATGGAACTGGCCCGCATCATGAGCCGGTATGCCTTCAGCCATACCATTCTCTTTGCCTGTGTAACCGGTGAAGACCAGGGGTTATACGGATCAAAAGCGTTATCCACTTACCTGAAAAACAATGATATTCCCATCCGTGCCGTATTCAATAACGATGTCATCGGAGGGATTATCTGCGGAAATACATCATCGCCTCCGGGTTGTCCGGGGTTAAATGCCATCGACAGCACCCATGTCAGGATATTCTCTTATTCCCCTTACAACGATTCTTCACAGATGTCGGCCCACAAGCAGCTTGCCCGCTACATCAGGCTGCATCAGGAAGAAAGGATCAATCCTCTCCTCGAAACACCCATGATGATCGATATCATCATTTATGAAGACCGCATCGGGCGCAGCGGCGATCATATCCCCTTCCGCCAGAAAGGCTATACCGCCATCCGGTTCACTTCCAGAAACGAGCATGGCAACGGCAGCGGAACCCCACCCGACCGGCAACACACGTCTGATGACATCCTCGGACTGGACCTGAACGTTCCTCCGGACGGCATTATTGATACCTTTTTTGTGGATCCCGGATACCTCCGGCGAAACATCATCATGAACGGGGTCAACCTCGGGCTGCTGGCCATAGCGCCGCCCATCCCGTCTCCGGAATTTACGATGGCGGGCGATACGGTAATCATCACCCTGCATGATGCAGATACCGTGTACCGGCATTACCGGGTGGGAATCCGATCGAAATATTCCGGAACCCTGTACTTTGATTCCGTACTTACCTTTACCAATACAACCACTATCCGGATTCCGGTGGTGGTTTCGGGGGTCCGAAGGCTGATCAGTGTGGCCAATGTGGAAAACACTGTGGAAAGCCTGTTCAGTCAGGAATACGCCATACTGCCCGTGGGGATTGATGAAAGCCCTCTGAATAACCTAACAATCAGGATTATGCAGAATTATCCGAATCCGTTTTCGGTTCGCACGGAGATCACGGTGGAAGTCTCAGAAAATATAGATTTCAGGAATGTCATCCTGTCTGTTACCGATATAACCGGCAGAATCTTAAAAAGAATTCCGGTACATATTGTGGGTGGAAAGAACCGGTTCAGTATATCCCGGGAGGGACTGGAAGGGGGAATTTACCTCGTTTCCCTGATTGTTTCCGGCAGGGTGGTCGCTAACGGGAAGATATCGGTGCAGGAATGATAGGCAGATTTTAATTTTTGAAATTGCCGCCCATAAGTGTCTGAACCTGTTTGCCCGGATAACCGTTTCGGGATGGCAATCCCTTAGAGACGCAGCGCGCTGCGTCTCTACTGTCATCGTGGCAATATGGCAATCCTGTGCACCAGCCAAATACAGGTAGCAGAAGGTACGCAGGGAACCCTTTTAAGGTGCAGCGCACTGTAATATTCAACAGGTTTTTTATATTATGAAACGACGGCAGATTCATTTTTTCAATGATTATGTGTCCTGTTGTGCCTATGGTGGTTCAAAATAACTCATATGTCAGATGGAGATGGGTATATCCCGGCAAATCATTACTTTTGCATTTTGCAGAATACTGCAAAAAAACCGGAGGAGGAAGAATAATTACATTCAAATAAAATAATAAGACATTCATCATTTAATCAGAAAATAACATGAAAAGCGAGATCTTAATTTACCAAAACCCATCCGGCGACATTAAAATCGATGTACGCCTGGAAGATGAAACCGTATGACTTCCACAGTCCCTGATCGGATCAATTTGACCCCTGATGGAGAATTTCGGTTACGAAGTATATTCGATTCCGGAGTAATGTGTACAATGGATACCTTGGTTAAATGTCCAGATGATTTCGATTTATCCATCCATGAACAGCTGGCTATATACTTGTAGGTTAAACCGTGTAAAACCACTCCCGACAAACGGTTTCATCCCGCCGGTTTCCATGTAGGGATCAATATGGGTGCGCCCGCCGGCCAAACCATTTTTCATATTCATATCCATCTGATTCCCCGCTATCACAGCGATGTGGAAAACCCACGCGGGGGTGTAAGAAGGATGGTTGCGGGGAAACAAAAATACTGACCTGCATGATCATGTGTCCTTCTATATTAGTGAATCCCGGTGTAATTTAATACTCCTTAAGAAAATACCAGTTAAATGATTTACCTGCCATTGGTTCCAGAAACTTTTAGTTTTTATCTTAACACTCAAACCAATCCGTATCATCATAAAATAAGTATTTTTGTACATCAAAATCAATTATGACCACTAAAGACGACATATTAAACATTCTTAGATTTTATAAGCCTGAATTTGAAAGATTCGGCATTCAAAACATTGGATTATTCGGCTCTTATGTGAGAAATGAACAATCAGCCAGAAGTGATATTGATATTCTGATTGATTTCGAACCGAATCAGGAGAGTTTTGATAACTTGATGGCCGTTTATGACCTGTTTGAAAAGCTTTTTAAAAATGAAAAAGTTGAGGTGGTTACAAGAAATGGGTTGAGTCCCTACATTGGTCCCAGGATACTTAAAGAAGTTATGTATGTGTAAAGATCCATTGGAATATTTAAAACACATCAGGGATGAAGCATTTATCTGTTGTCCGTTACCGACGCCGGATTTACTAAAGATGATTTACTAAATGATGAGACAATAAAACGAGCGGTGGTCAGGAGCCTTGAGGTTATTGGCGAAGCATCAAAGAAGATCCCTGTGGACTTCAAAATGAAATGGGAAACCATTAACTGGAAAAATATGGCTGGTATGAGAGACAGGCTGATCCATGATTATGTCGGGATTAACTATTCAATTGTTTGGGACGTTATAAAGAACAAGATACCAGAGCTTTACAGGCAAATTGAAAATGTATTAGCCAGGCAATAATAAAGTTGGCCTCCTGGTGTTCATTCTGGTTAAAAAGTACAAAAGACTCCGGGTTATCCATCCATGAACAGCGGGCTAGATACCTGATGGTAAACCGATGTAAAGACACTCCCGACAACCGGTTTCATCCCGTTGGTTTCCATATAGGAATCAATATTGGTGCGCCCGCCGGCCAAACCATTTTTTATGTCCACATCTGTATATTCCGGTGAAAAGTGTACCAGTAATTCCGGATGAAAGTGTACCAGTGAGTATTCCGGATGAAAGTGTACCACCCATTCCGGACTAAAATGTACCACGCTCATCTACCAAAATAAAATTCTATCTTTGCGCTTTCAATCAACTGACTGACAAAACCATTGGCAAACTGAATCCAACAAACCCATAATTCAAAAAGAATCAAACCATGAGCAAGCAGGATGTACGCTGGGAACAGCGATTCAGCAATTACAGGAAAGCTCTGGATAAACTGCAGAAAGCCGTATTGATCATTAAGGAGGACTACCCAATTGGTACAGAAGGGCAAATCAATGAAAATACCTTCCTGAATGATATTATAAAGGAAGGTATTATACAGCGCTTTGAATATACTCATGAACTGGCCTGGAATGTTATGAAGGATTTTCTGGAAAATTCAGGGAATACCCAAATTTTCGGTTCAAAGGATGCCACAAGGGATGCCTTTTCGGCAGGCCTGATAGTTAATGGCGACATCTGGATGGATATGATTAAAAGCCGTAATAAAACTTCCCATACCTACAACGAAGAAACAGCGGATGAAATCTTCCTGAAAATTGTTTACCAATACCACGACGAGTTTATGCGTTTCAGGGATAAAATGGAACACCTGAGAACCGGTCATTAGTAAAACCAGTTGTAATGTACGGACTGCAATCTCATACAATACAGGCTATCTGTGATATATTTCAACGCTATACCGGAGTTGAAAAAGCCATATTGTACGGCTCCAGGGCAAAAGGCAACTACCGTACGGGTTCAGATATTGACCTGACCCTTGATGGCAGCCAGCTTGATCTGTCGCTGCTGCATAAAATTGAAAACGACCTGGACGATCTGCTGCTACCCTATAAAATTGACTTATCCCTGCTGAAACATATCAAAAACCCGGAACTCCTTGACCATATTCAGCGCGTGGGAAAAGTGTTTTATGAAAAATAAGGCTCCATAACATTTATATTTAACATCACAGGAAAAAACCGGAGCATATTGACCCCTTATCCTGGGTTCAGAGATGCCTGATCGGATCTTACTGACCCCTTCGGCCTGGACACGACAATGTCTGTCCGGAGCATTTTGACCCCCTTCGTTTGGATCGGAGATACCTGATCGAAACCATTTGACTCCTGATGGAGTACTTCGGTTGCGGTGCATATTCGATTCCAGAGTAATGTGTACAATGGATACCTTGGTTAAATGTCCAGATGATTACGGATTATCCATCCATGAACAGCGGGCATTATGGCTGATGGTAAACCGTCATAAAACCATCCTCGCTAACCGGTTTTATCCCGATGGTTTATTGTGGAGATCCATGCAGGTGCGGCTGCCGGCCAAACCATTTTTCAGGTCCACATCCATCTGATCCCCCGTTATCACGGCGATGTGGAAAACCCGCGCGGGGGCGTCAGGGGGGTGATTCCGGGGAAACAGAATTACTAATCTGTGATATATCTCAAAATCTTCGGATCAGATATATGGGTTTATCTCTCAGTGTTGCACAAGGAATTCTTATAAACCCAAGGATCTTTAGGAATTTGTTTAACACATAGGCACATAGGATTGACACCATAGGCACATAGAAAGCAAGATCCGGCCGGGACTTAATCAGGGCTTGCTGAAAAGCCCTCTGATTTGTATTAAGGTAATAGGGTTTAAGATTTCAAGGTGGTTATCATTTCAACTAAGGTTTTATAAGGAAAGGTTTTAAAAAAAATATGCAATTCTATATTGGAATTAACACTTGTATTTACCGGCCTGAAAAACCTTATCCCTTTTTAAACCTTAGTAGAAACCAGCGCCCCAACAACCCGCCAACCTTATTCCCTTATCAAATCCGGATCATTCAAAGTTTGAAAAACATATTTAACTAATTATCAAATGTTTAAAGCTTTTCAGCTGCCCCTATTTATTAATGGTGTATTCAGGCGTAAAGTGTACATCGATTCTGTAGGTATATGTACAACAGATTTAGAGTTATCCATCCATGAACATCATGCATTATGACTGATGGTAACCCGTTGTAAAACCATTCCCAAAATCCGGTTTCATCCTGATGGTTTCCATGTGGGGATCCCTGAGGGCGTGGCTGCCGGTCAAACCATTTTACATGTGCACCTGTTCAAATACCCAAAGGCCCTAATGTTCAAATGCCTCCATTAAACCCAATTCATCCGGCTTACCGGAACGATCAGGGTGTATTACCGGTTGATCCCAGATGAAAGCGGACACCCACCGTGGCATTGAGCATCGAAATAATATGGATATCAGTCCGGGTGGAGGTGCCTCCTCCGGTGTAGAATAAAAAGGAGGTTTCGCGGTACATGAAATCGGTATCAAAAACAAGATCATAGCAGGGGGTAAGTTCATAACTCAGCCCCACTCCTGCAAGCCAGGAGAATTTATAGTCCTTTGCCGAAGTGATCACCTCATAAGTGGGCCCCACCTGAAAGTACTGCGGTTTTGAAACCATGTAGGGGGTTTTTACATAGAGCAGTCCGGCAAGGGCTTTTGCCGTGAGGTTGAGTTTTTCAGCAAGCGGGCGCTGGTAATAAATGCCTCCCATGAGGGTAGCCACATTATAAGGTTCAGCATGAATATAAACATCCTGAAGAAACGGATCTGCCTGTACTTTTTCATAACCCAGCACTCCCACATCCACAGGATTCATATTCAGTCCGGCTGATAAACCGGCTCCGAAATTCGGGTGGAAAAACCACGCTCCTTCCGCCGTGATATTCAATCCCGGCAAGGCAAAACTTCCTCCATCCAGACTCTTGGAACTGTATCTGGCTACCGGAACCGAAACCCCGCTTCTGACAGCGGCAAAGGAAAGATTTTGCTGTGCCGAAACCTGTGATACCATGATCCCTGCAAACCATATCAAAGCCAGTCCCGGTCGTATTGATAAAAGATTCCTCATTTTTCAGATCTTCTTAAACACCAATGCGGTGCGGTTTGTATTATAAACCGACAGGTAATGACGTCCTGCCTGTTCGTCGAAAAGGGTGTGATAGGTAAGCGATTCGTCAATGCGGCCATGGCCTCCGAAATCAATACTGTCGGAATTCAGCACGAGGGTATAACTGCCTGATTCCGGGACATAAAACCGGTAATCGGGAATGGCAGCTGACGGATGGAAGTTAAACAGGAAGATCAATCCCGATTTTTCGAAGATCAGGGTTTTATTGGCTTCATCGAGGTTCAGCTGATTGCCGTAGCCGCCGTTGAGCACGTCGGATTCTGTAATCAGGCGGATCATGGCCCTGTCGAAGTTTAGCAGGTATTGGTACTTCAAATCGGGATTATCGGCCAGCGACCACTGGCGGCGGGCATACCAGTACGACCAGTCGTTGCCTTCCCTTGGGAAATCGATCCACTCAGGATGTCCGAATTCATTGCCCATAAAGTTGAGGTAGGCCTCGCCTCCTAAGGCAATGGTTATGAACCGGATCATTTTATGAAGGGCCATACCGCGGTCGATTACGAGGTTTCGATCATCTTTCTGCATGTGGAAGTACATTTCCTTGTCCATAAGCCAGAAAGCGATGGTTTTATCGCCTACCAGCGCCTGGTCGTGCGATTCGGCATACGCCACGGTTCCCACGCCCGGGATCCTTGAGGTAAGCACATTCCAGATTTCTCCGGCGCTCCAGTCTTCATCTTTCCGCTCCTTAAGGATTTTAATCCAGTAATCGGGGATGCCCATGGCCAGGCGATAGTCGAATCCCACGCCTCCGTCAGGAATCGGGCGGCATAGTCCCGGCATTCCGCTCACATCTTCGGCAATAGTAATGTAGGAAGGGTCGAGGGAATGGATGAGCTTGTTGGCCAGTTGAAGGTAGGTAATGGCATCATACTCCACCCCATCGGTGAAATATTTGTCGCGCGAATCGAATTCGGTATAGCCATGGTGAAAATAGAGCATGGAGGTTACCCCGTCAAAGCGGTAGCCGTCGAAATGGAATTCCTTAAGCCAGTATTTCAGGTTCGAAAGCAGGAATTGCAGCACTTCTGTTTTTCCATAGTCGAATATTTTGGAATCCCAGGCTGGGTGATTCCCCCGGTCGCCGGGGTGTGTATAGTGGTAATCGGTTCCGTCGAACTCGTTCAATCCCTCATTCAGGTTCTTGATAGTGTGGGAGTGAACGATATCCATAATCACGGCAATACCCATCTTATGGGCGGCATCGATCATCTCTTTCAGTTCTTCGGGGGTGCCGCTGCGCGATGAAGGGGCAAAGAAATTGGAAACATGGTACCCAAACGATCCGTAATAGGGGTGCTCGGCAATGGCCATCACCTGAATGGCATTGTATCCGGCCGCTTTGATCCGGGGTAACACATGATCCTTAAATTCGAGATAGGTTCCCACCCCGGTTTTTTCCTGGGCCATACCCACATGACACTCATAAATGATGAGTCTGCCCAGTTTTTTCCGGTCGAAACCGCTGTCGGTCCACCTGAAGGATTTGGCAGGAAACCAGAGCTGTCCGGCATAATCGCGGGTACTCACATCCTGCACGGCCCGGGTGATGTACACCGGTATCCGTTCTTTCCAGCCGTTACGGCCGGAAACCAGCACTTTGATTTTACTGTTGTGTACAAACCGGTGTTTATATTCCGATTCGGGCAGAAAAATTTCCCAAACTCCGTGATCCATCCGTTTAAGGGGGTGCGACATCCGGTTCCAGTCGTTGAAATCGCCGGTAAGGAACAGTTCGTAGGCGGCAGGAGCCCACTCACGGTAAAACCAGCCTTTGGCGGTTTTGTCGTAATGAATACCCAAATACTGGTAGGCATCAGCAAATTTTGAAATTGATCCGTAGCCTGAATTAATCTGCTCCAGTTTGCCGAGGTACCGTTGATATCTATCGTTGATAGCGCCCTCGACCGGTACCAGCCAGGGATCATCCTTCACCATTTTCAGTCTTTTGATCTTTTTCATTATCAGTTTATTTACATTTAAGATTTTGGCCGGTTATTGACAATTCACCCCCGGACAAAAATACAGAAATAATCATTCGGGTAATTGGTCACAGGACGCTTCTGGTTTGGGAATTATCAACAGGCCATATTGCCGGTCACGCCTGTGTAATACTTACCGGTTCCTTTCCGGTTTTCGGGTTTCAACCGGTAAAAAGTCTGGTTTTCATCAAATACAATTTCAATGATTTCGAGAAGCAGGAAATTGATCAGAACAATTTCGGCCACATGTTTTGATATGGAAGCCATTTTCCGGAATCTGGAGAAGGTGATTTTTTCATTTTGTTCGAGGAATTCGAGAAGCACTTTTTCTTTATCGGTGTATCTGATGAGAACCCCTTTATTGGTTTTGATTCGTTGCCAAACCCTGAGAAGGATGTTGTTTGCCAGCATATTGCGATCGCCCACCCGGATATAAACCATCCACTGATCTTCTTTTGAAAGGGCATAATAAGGGATATCGTCCCCGCGCGGAACGATGACTTCCAAAATGTTTTTACCTTCCAGAACATACTCCTTAAGACGATACCTGATCTCTGGCCTGCAGTACATCTGAGCGGCCGCTTCTACCATGTAGTATTCTTCAGCGCTGCGCACCCCGGCAATGGCGCCGTTATCTTTTACTCCAAGCAGCAGGGATCCGCCATCGGTATTGGAAAAGGCTACCAGTGAGCGGGCAATTTTACGAGAGTCGCTGATTTCAAACTTGAAATCCAACACCTGATTTTCTCCGCCGGCAATTCTTTTCTTTAACTGATAGCTCATCTAAAAACTCATCTTTTAAGTAAAACACGAAACTAAGAAATTAGTTCCCCGAATACAAATTTCCTGAAAAATAAATGAATTTGAATCTACTTGTTTTTAAATCAGTTATTTTTGCAGTTTATTAATTCAATCTTTATAAATCGAGCATTATGAAAAAGTTAGGACTGTTATTATTTACCCTTTCCTTAGTTTTATTCACTTTTCAATCCTGTGAAGATGTTCTGGACGTGAACCAGGAGTTTGAACTGACCCGGGAGATTCCTGTTGCCAGTGAAACTGCGGACTTCGACGCCAACAGCATACTGGATGCTTCGGCAGGCAGTACTTATATTGCTGACTATGGTGATAAAATCAAAACCATAGAGATCCTTGAAGCCTATTATTCCCTTACTGCACATACAGGTCCGGATGATCAAAAGATTAACTCGGCTGTATTGAAAGTGAGTGATGAAGCCGGTGAAGGGGTTACCGATGTAGCCACCATAACCGATCAGAACCTGAAGGAGCTTCTCACTACTGAGAAACCCCTAGCTGTGAATCAGGCCGGACTGGATCGTTTGGCTGAATTGATCAAAGCCAATCCGCACAAGGCAAAATTATGGCTTTCAGGGGATGCCAGCAGCGCTCCGCTTCTGTTTACCGTTAAGCTGAAACTGAAGGTGAAAATGGTAGCCAATCCGTTGTAAACGCCGGGAATTTCTTTTCTGAAAAACTAAGTGGCTGTCCCAAATTCATGAGTTTCCAACCATGAATTTGGGGCAGTTTCTTTTTGGAAATTTTCACTGCAACCCGGAATATGTGTTTAAAGGCCTGTGAATACCTCAAAATGGTCTTTGTCAACCAAAGTTTGGGTGGCATTCGGATAGGCTTTTAAAAAAGCCCCCGGAAATTTCATCGTTTTACGGGCTTTCCATTTAAATTCAAAGGCGGCCAGGTTCCCGTCTGATTCCTCGAGGTAATCTATCTCCTGTTGTGCGGTAGTCCGCCAGAAATAGCAGTTGACAAATCTTTGGTTGTACCGGTTGTACTTCAATCGTTCCGAGATCATCAAATTTTCCCAAAGCGTTCCGGTATCAGTGCGTAATGAAAGAGGATTAAACTGGTTGATAACGGCATTACGGATGCCATTGTCAATAAAATAGATCTTTTTCGATTGTTTCAATTCGTTTCGAAGATTTGAGGCAAATGAAGGTAGTCTGAATATGATGAAAGCCTCCTCGAGCAATGAAATATATTTTTCAACTGTATCCTTGTCTATTTTTAGCAAATCGGATAATTCCCTGTTAGACACCTGATTTCCAACCTGATAAGCCAGGGCTTTAACCAGCTTTTCCAATACTTCAGGTTTCCGGGTCCCTTTTAACATTAATAAATCCTTGTACAAATAATCCGAAACCAACTCCTGTAATGCGAGTCTTTCATTCCCGGGCCGGTTCAGGATATCGGGATAAGAACCATAAATCATCCGATTTTCCAGAGTTCTGTACAAATCAGGCAGACCTGAATTGTCTTTCAATTCTTTAAGCGACATCGGAAACAGGTTGAAGGTCCATTTTCGCCCTGTGAGCGCTTCTTTAATTTTATCTGACAGTTCAAAAGAGCTTGAACCGGTGGCGATAATCTGTATTTCTTTGCAGTTGTCATGAATGATCTTAATGGTCAGGCCGGAATTTTCCAATCGTTGTGCTTCATCTATTACCACGATGGCATGGTCCTGAAACATTTGACGGGCCTTTGTACTGTTCATTCCATTAAGAATTTCACGGTCTTCGGGATTGTCCCCATTAAACCAGAGTAATTTTTCATCAGTCTCATGGCTAAGCATTTCCAACAGGGTGGATTTACCCACCTGCCTGGGACCTAATAACAGTATCGTCTTGCCGGTAAATAGTGAGTCCTTGATTTTCAGCAGCAAACTTCTTCTGATCATAAAACAGAATTAATCGCCAAAAATATAAATATTTGGCGATTATAACCGCCAAAAATATAAATATTTGGCGATTACGATCGCCAATAATCATAATTTTTGGCGATTACAGTTTTATATATCAGTAATTCAGAGGCTTACCAGTTTATCACTTTACACCCTCACCAACTTTTTCATTTCCTAATTGCTCATTGCTCATTACTCATTGCTCCCTGCTTCCCATTCATAAACCCCTGAAGAAAACTCTTTCAATTCTACCACCAACCGAACTGCTTTTGTGGTAACCGGTTCAAATGCAACAGTATTGATCTGATTGATCTGATTCTGATAGCTTCCTTTCGGGTTGACATCCTTCCAGCTTCCATTTTCCGTCTGAAACTGAATTTTCCAGGATTCAGGAATACGGCACCCGCCGTCAGGGCGGTCGTCGAACCAGTAAACGGAGGAACGGCTGATGGTTTCCGGTTTTTTAAAACGGTACTGCAGCCATTGAACGGTATCTTTCAGGGGCCACCAGTGGTAATGCAGGGTAGCCGGGTCGTTGGAACTGGCCGGCCATTCCTGATCGTTTACGGCAAACTGGACTTTGGCAGGGTGAGATGCAGTCAGTTCGGCCGTTGAGGAAATGGTAGGTAAGGGCTTTGGTTTCACCGATTCTATATTATCGGGCAGCCAAACCAGCATTTCGCCGGGGCCTCGGTTGGCCCATGAATAATAGGGAATAGCTGTAAAGTCAACAGTTTGTCCCATGATCTTTCCGAAAGGATCCTGGTTTACCAGCCGGGCTTTTCCGCTAAGCGTCATCACTCCGTTAAGCAAGTCTGGCCTGGCTTTCAGGCTGATGGGTTCATTCATATCCGGCATCAGGTTTCTCAAACTGAATTCCGGATTATCGGGTCCTTCGAGGCAATACACCAGCGGACCTCTTTGAAGGGCAATCCTTCCAAGGTCAGCTTCCACTTTAGGATGTGCCATAACCATTTGAACCGGCATTTCAAAGGTAAGTTCAATCTTGTCGCCGGGTTTCCAGGTTCTGCTTATCACGGCATACCCTTTTTCCAGGATTGTATTGATTTTCTCTCCGTTGAGGAGAACAGAATAAGGCAAGGCCCGGGTATCCGTAAACCTGTACAAATCAGAGGGAACTGCCTGGCCGTTTACCCATCCCGGGATTCGCAGCCTGACGGCAAATTGACGGGTTCGATCCGGGTTTATGGTAATTTCTGTTTTCCCGTTCCATGGGTATTCAGAATGCTGTTCAATCTTACCTTTCAAACTTCCAAAACCAAAATCGGCCGAATTGGTCATGTACAGGTTTACATAAATATTTTGTTCATCGCCGGCATAGATATAACCGGGAATAGAAGGCAGGAACCGGCACACATTGCTGGGGCAGCAGGCACACCCGAACCAGGGCGCCCGTTCATGCTGACCCCTTGACTCCAATACGTTCGGATAAAAGAACCGGTCGCCTGAAAGTGATACACCTGCAAGCAACGCGTTGTACATTGTACGTTCCGCCACATCGAAATACTTCGATTCGCCGGTCATCAGGAACAGCCGGTAATTCCAGAATACATTACCGATAGAGGCGCAGGTTTCGCAATAGGCAGTCATGTTGGGCAGGAAATACGGATCGGCAAAGCCTTCATTTCCGGCGCTGGATCCGATTCCGCCGGTGATATAATATTTCGTACCGATCAAATCTTCCCACAACCTGAGGATGGCGGTGTTATAGGCAGCCTCACCGGTGAGTGCAGCCACATCGGCCATTCCGGAGTACATATAGGTAGCCCTTACGGCATGTCCGACGATTTCATGCTGTTCGGTTACCGGTTGGTGAGCCTGGTTGTACACATCGCCTCCTTTACGGATATCAAGAAAATACTTAGCCTGATCGAGGTATTCTTTTTTCCCGGTGACCAGGTACAATTTTACCAAACCCATTTCAATCACCTGGTGACCGGGATAATAGGTGAGGCCGCCTTTGAGAAAATCTTTCACCACCAGGTCGGCGCTTTTCAGGGCTACATCCAGCAGGGTTCGTTTGCCGGTAGCCTGGTAATGGGCTACTGCAGCTTCGTACAGATGACCGATATTATACAATTCATGACTGGCTTCCGGGTCTTTTTCCCACCGCTTTTTACCCACCCAGGGGTGCATGTGCAGGGAATCGATGGTGCGGTTGGTGTAGAGGTAGCCATCGTCCTCCTGAGCCAGGCTGATAAAGTATATCAGGCTGTCGAGGGTGGTTTCCAGAGCCGGATCGGGGAAGGTTTGGAGTGAAAATGAGGCGCCTTCAATGATCTTGAACACATCGGAATCGTCGAAAGGATACGTGGAGCAGAACGCCCCATTTTCGAGCCCGCCGGCAATCTCAAAGTTTTTGATCCGTCCGGTTTCCCGGCTCTTTTGAATGGAAATGGGAATGGTTACTTCATGGTTCTTCCTGATTCTCGGAGCCCAGAAATCATCACTCAGCTTTACATGGTTGAAAGTTACCGGCTGTATCGGGTATCCGGCGGGTTGTACCTGTGGTATGGCGGGGAAAACAATCAGGGAGAAAAAAAGTATCAGGGACATCGTTTTCATACGCAGTAAGAATATTAATTATTTCCAAACCGTAACTCCTGCCGGCGGAAGAATGGTATTTCCAGAAATGATTTCAGCGCTTTTGGGGAGGGGTAAAGCATAATCTGATGACGTATAATTGACGGCAATGTAAAAGCCATCGCGCCAGTACACTGAAATTCCCTTGGGTAAATTCCATGAGGTTAAGCCTTCCGATTGATATATATAGTTGAGCAGATCCGCTTCAAAAACACCATCTTCTGAATCAATTCCCACAAAAGTTACTCTTCCTTTGCCGGCCTTACGGGTGATTACCCCGGGTTTGCCTTTATAAAACTGGTTCTGATAAGTGGCCAAAACCTGTGTGTTATCATATGGGTTGAGAATTTCTCCCCAGTTATTCCAAAGATAGGGTTTGCCGTTCATCAGCAGTTCGCCTTTTGTATCAGGCATCATCAGATCAAAAAATTCAATTTCAGCGCCAATGAGCGGATAAAGTGGTTCCGCCCATCTGGCTTCCCACAGTTGGCCGTTACGATCTTTCTGACCGGTGCGGCAGGTCAGGATAAGATTCCCTCCGTTTTCAACATACCTCATCCATTTTTGAACCAGGCTGTTATCAAGAAGCTGATAGGCAGGCGCAATCAGGAAAGGATACTCACTGAAGTCGTCGTCTTCTCCGATAAAATCAACGGGTGCGCCTATGGAGAGCACACCGTTCAGGTATTTGTTCAGGTGGTCGTAGGTATTCCATTGTACGGTTTGACGCTGGTAATCCATATTCCACATGTTTTCGAGGTTCCAGAGTATACCGGTTTTCTTCCCTGCCCAGTCTTCCGGCATTTTGGAGTCAGGATTCCATTTTTTCCGGAGGTCCCGGATGTCATTCATAAACTGTCTGAATTCGGCTCCGCCGGGTGTTACGGTAACGCCATCGGTTCCCACGATCCCGTAATGATACAGTTCACTTCCATAAAGAGGCTGACGGTAGCGGTAGGTACAGGCAAAAGAGCATCCGCCGGCAAAGGCATGCCAAAGCCACATGCGGACGGCTCCCGGCTGAGGCTGCGGATTGATATCCACCCAGTTTACCTGGCCGGGCTGCAGCTCCATGACTCCGGTAAACCCGTCGATTTTTTTAAAGTACGCGAGGGCATAATTCAGCACACTATTCCCGCCCAGTCTGAAACCCAGATCGCCCTCATAGGATTTCAGCCGTATGGGGTACACCGTGAAGGCCTGAAAATCGAGGCTGGTGGTACGGCGGGCATCGGCCCAGCCTGAAAAGCCCATGTAATTGGTCGTAATCCATTGTGATGGCAGGGCATATTTCCGGATGATATCCGCCTGGAAATTCAGAAAATCCGCCTGGCCATCAGCACAAAATCTCCGGTAATCCAGCTGAATATGGGGAGAGGAGCCTCCATTGGAAGGATTGAAACAACGGATTTGCTCCCAGTCGTTGTAGGTAGTTCCCCAAAAAGCGGTACCCCATTTTTTATTGAGTTCATCGAGGGTTTTGTATTGATTTTTGCACCATTGGCGGAATTTCTGATCGGCGGCAGGGCTGTAATCGTTGGGAGCAGAGGGCTCATTATCCAGTTGCCAGCCCATAATACGGGGATCGGGGCCGAAATGACTGGCCAGCACGGTTACGTATTTTTCCGTGTATTGGCGGTACACATCGCTGTTGTACGAATAGTCCTGCCGGGCACCGTGATTTTTTGGGGTGTAGGATTCATCCCAGAGATAAATCTCCGGATGTTTTTGGGCCATCCAGGCCGGCGGCGTGGGTGTTGAAGTACACATGATCACTTTCATCCCGTTCTTATCGGCCAGATCCACTACCCGGTCGAGCCATGAAAGGTCGAATTTTCCCTCTTCGGGCTCAATCATTACCCAGGCAAACTCAGCTACATGAATAAATTCAAAGCCAAGGGAAGCGATGTTCTTAATATCCCGTTCCCACTGCGAGGGGTCCCAATGCTCAGGGTAATAGTAAACGCCGGTATTGATCAGATCGGCAGGTTTAAAAAACTTTTCCTTTTGAGCGTAGATTGAAATCCACACAATTGAAAAGAATAATACAAAAATTAGTTTTTTCATGAGTTATTGGTGTGCTTATATGCGTTCTCAATTATTTTAATTTCTTCTTCAGTCAGGTCGTAAAGTTGGTAAACCAATTGGTCAGTTTGGGTTTCCAAGTTTGTAGTATCTGCATTAGAATTTTCAGATTTTATTCTCAATATCTCCTTAACAAGATTAATTATCGGTTTTTGAATTTCGATGTCAATGTTTGGTATGGGAAGTTTTCTCAACTCCTTTAATGTAGTCTGTCTAAAATCGTCTTTAGTGGCTATTGAAGAGGAATTGAGATAAATGAATGAAATAAGCTTACTTGCCATTATGCCCAATATAAAAAAACAATCGAACTTTTTATCAATTGGAATAAATGGGTTGATATCCTTTTTAAACACTAATTTCTCATTGCAATAAGTAACGGAAAGCCTATCCTGACGACTAATTATTCTCCTTATCAGGATTTTGGGTTCTGCCTGATAAAATTGAATCAGGTTTTGTTTTTCAGTTAAATCAGTGTTATAAACACTGTCTTTTATCAAACAATAATTATAAACATTGCCTTTCGCCAAAAAAGGAAAAAGATATTCAGAAATTTCTGTGGCTGTCTTGGGAAAGTTACTAGCAGACAAACCTTGAGTTGATTTTGTAATTGAACCTAATTGAACAAAGGAATCAGAATCATATCCTGAGAATTGATTTGCAGTTTTGTCAATGATTACTTTAAAGTCAGGTGGTTTTAGTTCTGATACTCTGAAAACAGAGTATTCTAAGTCTTCGAATGATTCAATTTTGGCTTTTTTATCGAATGCATAAAATGAATATTCTGTTTTAGCTTCTTTGCCAATGAAATAGAGTGCCGTATCTACATAAGCATCTTCAAAAATATTGAAAGGTAGATTTATTAATTTTTCTAGTCCGTAATGTTTAAAAAAGTAATTTCTAAATTTTGAATAATTCTCACCGGTTTGCCAGGTGACTGGCGCAATGTAAGATAAAAGACCGTTATTGTTGAGTATTCTCAATCCTTCCAAAATAAATGGAACTGATGTTTCATATTTTCTTTCCAATTGAGAAAACTTGTTATTGAAAAATCTCCTTTCGCCAATTTCAAAAGCTTCCAAGGGAATATACGGCGGATTTCCAATTATTACATCAAAACCCACAAAATCACCATCCTCATTCAGCACCTCCGGAAATTCAAAACGCCATTCAAAAGCATTATGCCGGTCGAAAAAGGATTTCTCAGATTCAATTTCAGCCTGAATTTTTTCTATTTCGGTAATTAGCCTCTGTTTTTCGCTTTCGAGTTTCTCTGCATCTCCCCATGAAGTTAACTCAGGTTCATGTGCAAACAACCCGTTTTCCGGAAACAGGTATTCATACTCCTGCCGCAGTTTATGATATTTCTGCAATTTTGGGTTCCGCTTCTGTATGGTGTTGATGTAATTGGATTTGATGTTCCTTATCAGCGCTTCCAATTCTCTTTTTACCGGTTTTTCGGAGCTCTTTTTATATGCCTCCACCGAATTCTGATAGGAGAAAATACTCCATTTAGCGCTTTTGGCTATCTGTTTCAGGTCGACATCTATGGCAAACCGGCTTACCAGGCTGTTCCCGCATTTTATGTTGATGTCGATGTTGGGAAGTGTTTCAAGTTCAGTAGCGTTTTTGTAATAAGCGTTTTTTAGTAGCTCAATCCATAAACGCAAACGGCATATTTTCACTGAATTGGGATTGATATCGACGCCAAACAGACAGTTTTCAATAATGGTTTGCTTTTCGTGGAAAAGCGTTTCCTGTATTCGCTGACTCTCTTTGCTTGCAGGGATATACTCAAAAAGTTCCCCATCTTCATCGGTTACGATCAGTTCATCATTTACCACCTCTATGGTGCAGCGATGCAACGATTTACCGTTCTTATCCTCTAAAATTTTTAAATCGTTTTTAATGGCAATTATTTCGTTCAGTGCAGAAACCAAAAAATGGCCTGAGCCGACTGCCGGGTCACAGATTTTAAGGGAATTAACTATTTCATTGGCTTTTTTTCTTGAAATCTTTTCAGGAATCAGCTCATAAATGTCTTCAATGGTGTTGATCTTTATCTCATGGAAATTCTGATTCCTGCAGTGTTCAATGAATTTCTGAATAACCGCTTTGCGAATGGTCTCACGGGCCATATACATGGTAATGAAACCCGGTGTAAAGTAAGAACCATCTTTGTACCCGTTTATTTTCTCGAAAATTAATCCAAGAACCGAAGCATTGATAAGCGTTTTGTTGTCTTCCTGAATCTCTTCCGAGCCTTCGCTGCTGAAATCGTATGCGTTTAAAAATTCAAACAGGTATTCAAGTGTGTAAATGTTGCCTGTCCGCCTTTTGCCCTGCTCGTCTTTCAACACGGTTTGTGAAAAAACCGGGATGGTTTTATCGTCTTTAAGATTGCTGATAAACAAAGTAACCTGCTCAATATCGGTTGGTTCAAAGAGGGAAGAATTCAGATAGGGAACTTTATCGAACGCTTTTTTAACATCTTCGTTTCGTTCATAATAGTTGCGTGCCAGTACCTGAAAAAACAAACTGTTAAGGTCATCGTAGCTTTTGATTTTTCCAATGTTGAGAAACGAATATGATTTGTCTCCTTTGTGATATGCTATGATTTGAGCTTCGAGCAATTTCAAAAACAATATGCGGTTTATCCAGGTAATACAGAGTTCAAGCGCCACATTAAAAAGCCTTTCCTGGTGTGTTTTTCCGAATTGATCCGGCTTTTCGAATCTGCTAAGTTTATCGAGACTGTCAAGTTGAATGATGGCATCTTCAAGTATTGTTCCCGAGTTTCTTCTGTCGGGTTCGTTCCGTTCAATCAGTTTTTTACTGCCTTTTTTGTTTTCTGAAAGCCCGATTATGTGCAATAACTCACTGTAAAAACGTTTGTCGAGGCTGTTGTTGTCGTTGGTAAACGGAAGTTTTAAAAGATGCTCGGGCGACAAAATTTTAAATAATGCTATCAGCGAATTATCATCGGTTTTATTGGAGTTGCGTAAAGGCTTCCTGTAGTCCTGCAGATCAAAACAGGTAAAAGGAATTTCCGCTGAAATGCTCTCAATAAACGGTTCTGCGATTTGTTTATAGAAGAAATCGGTATTGGTATCCGCCAAACGTCCGCCCTCAAAATCCTGAAACTGTTTTACAAGATTTTTGTTTTGAGCAAAAAGTCTGTCGAATAATGTTGCATCAAAAATGAACCATTGGTTAATGTTGGTAGCTACCAGATGTTTTACTTCAAGGTTTTTATGTGTCAGTCTTTCGCGCAGATAATAAAGCACCAATTCCTGAAAGGCCTTAGTATTCAGCTTTTTGGTGGTCATCATTTCGGTTCTGTTGGTCGGTTTTTTTGCTTCAATGATTACCCCTACAGTAGAGTTTGCATTGGATCCGTTATGAATAACCAGGTCGTTCCGGCCTTTGGTATTTATAAAATGGTTTTGTTTGTAATAGGTGACTTTCAGAAAGTCAGAGACTAAGTTTTCGTGAAACTCTTCGCTTTCTTGGTCGTTTATCTGGTCGAGTAAAGAAATCAAACTGGACTTGAAATCTTCAATTTCAGTTCTGTTTGGCTTAACTTTCAGAAAGGCTTTGTTAAGCGCCTTGCGAGGTTTCAGTTCCTGTAAAATCATCGATCAGTTTTATTAACCCGGGATAGCTTTCAGATGTCGGCTGACCTGCCATCCGGAGACCATTTGCTTAATTACGTGTTCAACCGGAAGTCCGGAACCTTTGACTACCGTGTTACTAAAAGGAAGATACTTATCCGACTCAATATAATCCCTCAGGTTCATATCGCAAAAATATGAAATTAGTCTTGATTACCGTGAATTTTGAAAAGCCGGATTCAGGAATTTTAAAGAAAATTAAAGTGTCTTTACCAGCACCACTCCGTGCGAAGGTACCGTAGCATCAAACTTTCCGGTGAATTTTCCCAGATCTTTCTGCCGCCAGAGGTCACGAACAGTAACTTCTTTATCTAACTTAAGCGACTGAAGATCAACAGAGTATCTGGTGGTTTTATCCCCTAAATTGAATACTCCGATGGCTTTGGTTCCGTCGGCCAGTTCTTTCACCCAAACCTGAACATCACCGTCCTTAAATACCGGGGTGGCTTGTTTTCCAAGGATATCCTGGTTGATGGCCAGCACTTCATCATTGGTAAGCAGGTTGAGGGTAAACTCATCGAGGCGCTCAAGATCGCAGCCAATGAGCAGAGGAGATGAAAGCAGGCACCAGAGCGAGATATGGGTATATTGCTCGTCGGGGGTGAGTTTGGTGGGATGCAGACTGGGTCCCCAGCCTACCCATCCTACTACCAGCATATCGGGATCATTCCAGTGTCCGGGGCCGGCATAGGGTGCATTCTCCACCTGACTAAACCCGATTCCGCTCATACTTTCCCAGGTATCGGTGATATCGCCGGTGGTTCGCCACAGGTTACCTCCCACTTCAGCGCCCCATTCCCAAACCTTGTCCATACCATACTGGCAGAGGCTGTACACTATATCGCGGTCTACTTTGGCCAGCGCGTCGCGCATGGTGAAGTAGGGTTTCATGTACTCAGCACGGGTGGTGTCTTTGGCAATATTGCCATACGAACACCAGTCGTATTTCAGATAATCGATACCCCAGGCAGCATAGGATCTGGCATCGTTGAGTTCATACTGGTAACTTCCTGTGTACTGCCCGCATGTTAAGGGTCCCGGTGAGCTGTAGATGCCCAGTTTGAGTCCCAGGTTATGCACACTGTCGGCCAGACGTTTCATATTCGGGAATTTGTAATTGGTGATGATGTTGCCGCGGGCATCGCGTTTGGGCATGGAGTCACGGTGAATTTCCCAGCCATCATCGATGTTGATGAAACTCCAGCCATGATCGATCAGTCCTTTATTTTTATAGGATTTTGCCGAGGCAATTACTTTCTGCTCATCCACCGCCAGTCCCCAGCAGTTCCAGCTGTTCCAGCCCAGAGGAGGCGTGAGTGCCAGTTGATCACCAATCACAATTTTAAACGGACGGGTGGCTGATCCGGCTTCATTGGAAGCTTTAAGGGTAACCTCATAGGTGCCCGCTTTAGCCACTTTACCGGTAATAATGCCGGTGTTGGCATCCACAGAAAGTCCTTCCGGAAGATTTTCAACAGCATACGTTACCGGTCTCTTACCCGAAACCGGGATGGTGTAAAGGAAAGGCCTTCCCGGACGCTGTCCGTAAATGGCCGGACCATTGATATTTGGTGCATCTCCTTTGGCCGGAGTGAGTATATAAGGGGTTTCTTCCTTTTCTTCAACCACATCCCTTTTACCCAGCGTGAAGGTATAGGTTAGCAAGGCTGACTGATCCAGCTGGCTTAGTTTTACCGGGAAATCCTTTTTTTCGGCGGGTTTCAGGTCAAGCTCAGCATCAAATTCCAGCAACTTGGTGCCATCGAGTTTATTTACCGCCAGTATGGAGAACTTACCGGTGAGGGTATATGAGGACGATGTATTGTACACGGTTATGTCTTTGGCCAGATCCTTACCTATAAAGGCAAAGGGAACCGATTTGGAATCGATGGCGAGGTAATCGGTGAGTTTGGTCATCCGCACATATTGGTCGCCACTCCAGAGGCCTCCCTGCCCGCCTTCATCAAATACCCTTACCGCGATCACATTTTCGGCATCCCATTTAATCCGTTCATCATTAACAGATAAGGTGTACCTGCGTTTCAGATCCCAGTAATTGGTCGGGGCTTTCCGGAACAGCGTATCACTGATATCATCGTTTACCAGGTTTTTTCCGTTGGAACCAATCATAATACCGTTCAGAAAAGTCTGATCGAAGTTGTTGATTTTTCCCATATAGAAGATGAGACTGTCTTTGAGACTGGCCTTGTTTTTCAGGTCGGAGGGGATAACTACTTTCAACCGGTACCAGGCAAAGCCGTCGTAAGGATCATAGCCGTATTGTTCCCAGATTTTGTCGGATTTGATGGTTTTCCACGATGAATCATCAAAATCGGCTTTGGCATAATCGGGATTATCGCCCTGGATGAATTTCCAGTCGACATTAAGGTTGATTACCTGTTCTTCTTTTGGACCGGTGCAGGCAAACAGGAAAAGCGCTGCCAATGAGAGCATGAGAATACGCATAGAATTTGATTTACGATTGTTGATGTACGATTGAATAATTTAGAAATTTAGAAATGAAATACAAATTCAATTCGGAAATTTGACAAATCAACAATTATTGATAGGGACGAGGTTGTCTCAAAATTTATTAAGGTCTGTTTTTGCCACAAAGACTCCAAGACTCCAAGACTCACAAAGAATATTAAATCAAATAGTTACATCTTAATGAATCTTTGTGTCCTTGTGCCTTAATGGCAGAAAATTATATTTTGAGACAGCCTCCGGGATGTCGTCCCTTTCTGCCAATCTCCTCAGTCACTGAGCATAGCCGAAGTGAAAATGTTGCAGGGCATTGCCTTTCACTACGCTCAGGCAGCGACTCTCCACGGTCACTTAGTGACGATGTCGTCCCTTTTAGCCATTCTAACGAATTGTATTTCAATCTATAATCTATAATTTATAATTTATAATTATTTTATGTCATTTCCTGGGTTTACTAAAGATCGACTTAATCCGGTTCATGTCGAATTTTTGTTCGCGGGCATAGGTGTAGATGCCGTTTTTTTCCTGTTCCACATCAGTGAGCTGGGTATAGCAGAAGCCAGCCATGTAATCGAGATTGAGCAACACATCCACCAGCTGTTCCAGCCGGGAGTAGTATTCCTCAGGCGTTTGAGGCGGTTGGCCATAACCCCAGCTTTCGGGCAGATTGCCCTGCTGTTCGGCTGATACTTCACCATGTTCCTCCTTCACCCACTTGATCCCTCCGAATTCATCAATCATGTAGGGTTCACCGAGGTATGGACCACTGTTTTGTTTCTGAAAGATGTAAACATCCCCGTTTTGACCAGCTTTCAATAATTCATGCAATTTCCGGGGATCCTGTTCATAAGTATGTTCGGCAAAAATATCGGTCAGCCCAATGTGGTATCCTCCACTCACGGTAACGACCGGCCTCGAAGGGTCGATCCGTTTGGCCGTGAGGTAGCCATCTTTAACCAGCCGTTTTTTCACCAGGTTCTGGTCATCTTCCCAAAATTCGTTGAACGGTGACCAACCGATAATGGAGGGGTGATTGATATCGCGGTGCAGGATTTCCTCCCATTCGATCAGAAAATTCCGGGCAGCGGTTTCATTGTTGGGATCAAATCCCCAGGAGGAAGATTCGCCCCAGGTAAGGTATCCTAACTTATCAGCCCAGTAATGGAACCGTTCTTCAAATACTTTCTGGTGCAGGCGGGCGCCGTTGAATCCGGCCGCTATTGATATCAGAATATCATTTTTCAGGGCTTCATCCGAAGGGGCTGTCCAGATGCCATCGGGATAAAATCCCTGATCGAGTACGAAACGCAGAAAATACGGCTGGTTATTCAGGTAGATTTTCTTATCCGCCACATGCACTTTTCTCAACCCGGCATAGGATATTACCCGATCGAGCACTTTTCCATCCTTATCAACCAGCTCAAAGAGGATATCATATAAAAATGGATTTTCAGGCGACCAGAGTTTGGGAGTTTTCAGGTTTAATGCCAGGCATGATGAATTACCGGCCTTTATCTGGCCTGCAGCTACCATTTTTCCAGCGTCTTTAATGCTGATCTTAAGGATATTATTTGGGTTTTCCTGATAAAACACCGGGTTGAAAACAAATTGTTTTTGATCCAGATCGGGGGAAATTTTGCAGGAAGCAAGTCCCTGTTTATCCACAGCCTCCATCCATACGGTCTGCCAGATACCGGTGGTACGGGTATAAAGGCAGCTGTATGATTTTAGCTGATGCGACTGTTTTCCGGTAGGCTGAAGATTGCTTCTCACATCGTCTTTAACGTAAACCACCAAATGTTGCTCATAACCCGGCCTGGCAAATGGGGTAATATCCAGTGAAAATGTAGAAGTACCGCCAAAATGAAATCCGGCAGGAACTCCGTCGATATAAATTTCAGCCTGGTAATCCACCGCTCCAAAATGGAGATGGATCCGTTTTCCATTCCATTCAGCCGGAATATCGATTTTTCTATGATACCAGATTACATTGATAAATCCGGTATACTGAACCCCTGAAAGCTTGCTTTCGGGACAAAAAGGGACGTTGATTTTGTTGTAAAACCCTGATGCTTTGAACCAGTTGTCTTCTTTTCCGGATTCTCCCGGATCAAAACTGTACGTCCACTCGCCATTCAGGTTCATCCAGGTTTCCCGTTCAAACTGTGGCCGGGGATACTCAGGGCGGGGGATATTCTGTGGAAGTCCGGTTAAACCAATGAAAATAAGAGAGATACTGACAAAAACAGCATAAATGTACGTTTTCATAAAAGAGCAATTATTGAATGGTCAAAGGTAACAATTCACTGATGTACCCATCGAATAATTGAAATTCTTTACAGGAAATATTTTCTTTAACCTGAAACATTTTCAGGTTTGGTTTGTTTCCAAAAGTTTAATATCATTTTATGCCACTCAGAAATTTAAGAAATATCGGAATTGCGGCACATATCGATGCCGGAAAAACCACCATGAGCGAACGAATTCTGTTTTTTACCGGAGTAAGCCGGAAAATGGGAGAAGTTCATGACGGCCAGGCTACTATGGACTTTATGAAGCAGGAGCAGGAGCGGGGAATAACTATTGCCTCGGCGGCGATATCCTGCAGTTGGGAAGGACATCAGATTAATCTGATAGACACCCCGGGTCACGTAGACTTTACCATTGAAGTAGAGCGATCGCTCAGGGTGATCGACGGAATGGTAGCCCTTTTTTGTGCCGTGGGCGGAGTAGAGCCTCAGAGTGAAACCGTGTGGAACCAGGCCGACAGGCATAAAGTGCCAAGAATCGCTTTTGTAAATAAAATGGATCGCACAGGCGCCGATTTCCAGGATGTAGTGCATCAGATGAACGAAAATCTCGATGCCAATGCATTGCCTTTTTTGATTCCCATGGGCGCTGAAGAACAGTTTCAGGGGGTAGTTGACGTAGTGGCCCGTAAAGCCTGGGTGTTTAACGGACTGGAGAAACAGGAGATTCCGGTTCCTGCCGATTATATAAGCCCGATGAACGAAGCCCGGCTGGCCATTGTGGAAGCTGTGGCCGAACTGGATGAGAGGTTGCTTGAAATGTATATGGAAGATAAGGAAATTCCTGACGACATGCTGAAAGCGGCCGCCCGTAAAGCTACTCTCAACCTTACCATTACCCCGGTTTTCTGCGGATCGGCATATAAAAACAAAGGGGTGCAGCTGCTTCTCGATGCCGTGGTCGATTATCTGCCTTCTCCGGTGGATGTGGGTTCGGTTATTGGTATTGATCTGGATAATCCTGAAAAAACCCATCACCGGATGCCTTCCGAAAAATCGCCGTTCAGCGCTCTGGCTTTCAAGCTTATCCACGATCCGTATGTAGGTCAGCAAACCTTTGTCAGGATATATTCCGGTCATATTGAAAGCGGCATGCAGGTAAAAAATTCAACCCGGGGCAAGATGGAACGGATTGGCCGGATCATGAAAATACATGCCAAGGACCGCGAAGAGGTGACTCACGCCGGTCCGGGTGATATTGTGGCCCTCATCGGAATGAAACTGACCAAAACGGGCGATACCCTCTGCGATACCGAACACCCGATTTTATTGGAATCCATTCATGTGCCCCCTTCGGTAATTGAGTTGAAGGTAACCCCGAAATCGCGTAAAGACCAGGAAAAGATGGGTGAGGCGTTGCATAAACTGGCCAATGAAGATCCCTCATTTTCGGTACGGCAGGATGAAGAAACAGAAGAAACCATTATTGCCGGCATGGGTGAATTGCACCTCGAGATTATGGTGGACCGGCTGAAACATGAATTCGGGATGGAAGTGGAAATTGGAGAACCCTCCGTAGCTTATCGTGAAACCATTACCGCAGAAGCCGATTACGACTACCGTCATGCCAAGCAAAGCGGAGGCAAGGGACAATTTGCCCAGACCTACATGCGTATTGAGCCCAATTCGGGTAACGGATATGAATTCATCAACCGGATCAAGGGCGGAAATATTCCGGCTGAGTATGTTCCTTCTGTGGATAAAGGGATTAAGAAAACCCTTGACAAAGGTATCCTGGCCGGTTTCCCGGTGGTGGATGTAAAAGTGGTGCTGCTCGACGGCAAATACCATCCGGTGGATTCATCGGATATGGCCTTCCAGATATGCGGATCCATCTGTTTCAAACATGCATTTAACAAGGCCAATCCTATTTTAATGGAGCCGGTGATGAAAATTGAGGTAAATACCCCCGATGAATATATTGGGGATATTGTAAGCAACCTGAACCGCCGTCGCGGAAATATTGAATCGATGCGCCGCCACCGGAAAGGTTCACAAAAACTGTTAGCCTTCGCTCCGTTGAGTGAAATGTTCGGATACGCCACCCAGTTGCGTAACATTTCGAGCGGCCGCGCCAATTATTCCATGGACTTCCACGGATACCTTCCCCTGCCTAAAAGCATCCAGGATGAGGTGCTGAAAAAGATTGCCGAGAAGAAGAAGGCTGAATCCCGATAAAATGGGATCAGTGTTGGTTTTATCGGAAGATTCTGTTGTCGAAGGGGAATTTTTCGGTTTTAATGATGGAAATTCTCTCAAAGTCTTTATGATTCGGGTTTACCAGAACATTATAATCTCCCTGAGTAACTACCGACGGAATAATCAGAATACAAGATTCATTTTCCAACACAAAGTCATCACCAATTTTTTGGGTAGAAACCGGGTGCGGAAAAACCTTCCAGTCGGGAGGCAATTCCGGTTCATTAATGAGTTTAGATGATATATCATCAGGTATTTGGATGGTTACCATTACATAATCGTTGGGAAGGGTAGCCAGTGTAAAGTGAACGGCCACTTCTGCCATGGCAAGCGATCTGTTTAATGCAGTATATATCAGTTCAACTCCTGCTGAATTCCAGCGAGCCCCTTTTATGGCAGCTCCTTTTCCTGATAATTTTTCAGCAAATCTTTCCCTGGTAAGCCTGTATACTTCCATGTTAAACAAGAATGCCGTGATTGATGTGAATGAGCTCACTCATTACCAGGTCTTTACCATAGGAGTCCTTTAGTAATTCAATGGGTTTCATTCGGTTAAGTGCAAAACTGGGTGTGTTTAGCCAAAGACGTAGTTTTTCCATATTCCCGAAAACATCCAGCCCCACCTTGGTAATTTCTGCCATTTCAATAATTTTTTCAGAGTGAATGGGTTTGAAATGGTATTCCGGAGTTGCTCTGTATCTTGATAATGACTTGGTGGATATATTCAGAAAGTCAGCCCAATCGGTTTCGGTAAAAGGAGTGAAATGCTGAATCAGATCAAACAGCGAATAGGGAATACCTGCCCTGATTGCAGCAATAATCAGCATTTTATCAGCCAAAAAGGATCCATAGGTAAGAGGCTTTTTATGTCCGGTCAACCGGTACATAATCTGAGGTTGTCTGAAAAATGAGTCAATCTCTCTGTCAAGCTTTTTTTCGATATTTGATGGAATCGTGCTCATTATAACGGGTGTTGATATTTGTCTGCAAATATAGGACATTTGTCTTTGCAATGGTATATCCTCTACTGATATATATGCAATTATTCTACAAACAACATAAATTCACATCTTCAGTTCTCCCGGTTTTTCTAATTTTACCCCCAAAAACTCATTAATATGCGACCAGTTTTAATTCTGATCATTTTTCTGTTTCTCCATCAGGGAGCGGCGCTTTTTGCCTGCACCAACCTTATTGTTACCAAGGGCGCCAGCAAAGACGGCTCGGTATATATTACCTATTCGGCCGACTCGCATACCCGTTACGGCAGCCTGTTTTATTACCCGGCAGCCGATTATCCGGCAGGCAGTATGCTCGACGTATTTCATTATGAAAACGGAAAGCTGCTCGGTCAGATACCCGAAGTGGCACACACCTACCAGGTTATCGGATTTATGAATGAACACCAGGTAGCCATTGGTGAAACCACCTTTGGCGGGCTCGATTCGCTGCAAACACAGCCCGGATCGTGGATGGATTATGGTTCACTGATGAAGATTGCCCTGCAGCGGGCCAAAACCGCCCGGGAAGCCATACGCGTGATTGTTGAACTGGTGGATCAGTACGGTTATGGTTCATCAGGGGAATCGTTTTCCATCAGCGACAAAGAGGAGGCCTGGATCATGGATATCATCGGCAAAGGGCGGTATGAAAAAGGGGCGGTTTGGGTGGCCCTGCAGATCCCCGACGGATATGTTTCGGGTCATGCCAACCAGGCCCGGATTACTACCTTTCCTTTTCAGAAACAGAATCGCTGGAACGATCAGAAACAAACCTGTTTTCATTCTGCCGATGTGATCAGTTTTGCCAAAACGCATGGTTTTTACAGCGGTAACGATGCCGGCTTCAGTTTTTCGGATGTATATAATCCCGTAAACTTTGGCGGCGCCCGGTTTTGTGATGCGCGGATATGGTCGTTTTTCAGAAAAGTGAACCGGACGGTCAGAGATAATCCCTACTTCACGGAATATGCCCTGGGCCAGATCAGGAAACAGGAAACTTTTATGGATGGCAGTCCCAATCCCAACCGCTTTGCCTCACACCGGCTTCCATTATGGGTGAAACCGGATGAACTCACCGATCTGAAACAAATGATGGATTTTATGCGCGACCATTATGAGGATACCCCTATGGATATGCGCTATGATTTCGGAGCCGGACCCTTTGAATTGCCATACCGGTGGCGCCCGATGGAATTTAAGGTTGACAATACCACCTACATCCATGAAAGAGCCATTGCCACCCAGCAAACAGGTTATACCTTTGTGGCGCAGTCACGCAGCTTTCTGCCCGATCCGGTGGGAGGTATTTTCTGGTTTGGCGTGGATGACGCCGACGGAGGTGTATTTGCCCCCATGTACTGCGGCATTTCCAATATCCCCGAGTCGTACCGTACCGGAAACGGCAGTATGATCCGCTGGTCGGAAACCAGCGCCTACTGGACATTTAGCCTGGTAAACAACTGGGCTTATAGCAAATATAATCAGATACACCCGGAAATCGAACAATACCAGACCGAACTGGAACGAAGTTTTATAAACGAAACCAAAGCCATTGATAAAAAGGCATCGGAGGTTTTTACAGACAATCCGGAACTGGCCATTCAAACCATTACGGAATATTCGGTACAAACGGGCAATCAACTGGTTTCCGACTGGAAGCAGTTTTTCTATTATCTGTTCATGAAATATGTGGACGGGAATGTGAAAAAATCGGAGAACCGTCAGTTGCTGGATAATGGCAACCAGAAAGAAATTCCTCCCAAACCTTTACATCCGGGATATGGAAAAGCATGGGAGCGGAAAATGGTGGAAAATACCGGTAACCGTTTCCGGGAAAATTGATTGTCAGGAGATTTCGTTATTAATACACCCGGTTTTCGTCGGTTTTTATCGAAACGAATTTGTCTTTTTTAAAGACATCAAAACTAAGAGAAACGTAGAACAAATTGGTTTTCAGTCCTTTGTAAGGCTTGTTTGGGATTCCGTTAATGGTTTCTGAATAATTTTCATTATGAAAACCGGTGAGATAATATTTGATCTTGATGGCGGTACCGCCGGCCAGTTGAAACCCGCCGAATACGGTATGGTAATATCCTGGGACACGCTTACTGAACCAAACATCAAACTTGTCCACTTTCTTTTCATTTTCAAATCTCTTCTCTTTATAGTTTATAGGAAATTCCACTTCATAGCCTCCAAAGATGAAACTTTTATCCATTTTTCCTATTTTAATTCCGGCCGGTATTCCAAGGGTATAATTCCGGAACTTCATGCGTGTATCGGTGCCGGGAATATCGTAAATAAACCCGATATTATGAGCGTTTAGGCCGGTAAAAAATCCCATGACCGGATTTATATCAACATTTAAAATGTTTTGCAGGTTAAACACTGGAGAAAAACGCATTACATTCCCGTTATCATTTCCATTATAATCGATAACAGCCCATGAGAAAATTACTTCTCCTCCGGAAGAAAGGTAAACATCTGCATCCTGTGCTTTTGAAATATACGAGATGAATAAGGAAATTGCAAGAATAAGGAGAGACTTTTTCATGAGTAACGGATATTGGTTTATGGCTATGCAAAGCTAAAATATTTTTTTGAAGCAATTTTGTGCTGCACCACTTGAAAATATTTATTTTTAACCACTTAAAATTTGGGAAAATATGGATTCTGTTCAAGTATCGCCCTTTGTGGATGAAATCATGAATAAGGCAGTGACTGCCTACCACGAGTTTCTGGGTTTCGACCAGGAGAAAACCGACCGGATTACCCGTGCGGTTTACGAAGCGGCTTTTAACCACAGGCAAAGCCTTGCCGAACAGGCCTGGAATGAAACCGGTATAGGGAATGTGCATGACAAAACCATTAAGAATATCATTGCCTCCCGGTTTGTTTACAAGGATATCAGAAGTCAGAAGACCGTTGGAATTATACATGAAGATCTGGTAAACGAGATTATTGAGGTTGCCCTGCCGATGGGGCCTGTTTTTGCGGTTACGCCCATCACGAATCCGACCTCTACTGCCATCTTCAAGATACTGATTGCCATGAAGACCCGCAATCCCATTGTGATATTTCCCCATGGTGCCGCGCGTAAATGCACTATTGAAACGGCCAAGCTTTGTTATCAGGCAGCCTATGCGGCGGGTGCGCCTGAAAACTGTATACAATGGGTTCCAAGAGCTACCCGCGATGAGGTATTGCAGTTTATGGGACATAAACGAACAGCGCTGGTACTGGCCACAGGTTCGGTTAGCCTGGTGAGGGCTGCCTACAGTTCCGGCAATCCTGCCATTGGCGTAGGCCCGGGAAATGTGCCGGTTTATATCGGTAAAACCGCCGATATACCCTTTACGGTTGACCAGATATTGCTCTCAAAATTGTTTGATAACGGCACCATTTGCGCCAGTGAACAGGCGGTGGTGGTATCAAAATACAATGCCTGGGAAGTTAGGGAGGAGTTTAAAAGAAGGGGCGCCTGTTTTTTGAATGCGGAGGAGATATTAGCCCTGGAAAAGGTGGCCTTCAACCTCCATCAAAAGGTGATGAATGCTGAGGTGATTGGAAAACCCGCCCGTGAAATTGCCGCTATGGCCGGTATCCGGGTAGATGAATCCGTGACCCTGCTGATGGCGGAGCTGGAAAAAGAACAGGTGGGTATCAAATGGCCGCTGTCGCTGGAAATTCTGGCACCCATCCTGGCATTTTACGAAGTGGAAAGTTTTGCCGACGGAATTGAAATGTGCCGCCGAATTAACCGCCACGGTGGATTGGGGCATACAGTAAGCATTTTTTCCAATGACCATGCTAAGATTTTGCAGTTTGCCCATGAGCTGAATGCGGGAAGGATTATCGTGAATACCCCCTCCTCTCAGGGCGCGCTGGGTGGTTTATATAACAGTCTGTCACCTTCCATGACGCTTGCCTGCGGTTCGGGCGGAAAAAATATGACTACTGACAATATCACGGCAAGGCATCTGCTTAACATTCAAAGGATTGCGTTTCGAAAAATCCAGTTTTGCCAGGAACATATGCAGGGGCAGGCATTCTGCTGTAATACCGAGATTAGCAGAGAAGAAATTGACAGGCTGTGCGGCAGAATGTAAAAGGGATTTTACGATTTACGATTGATTCATTTGAACTTGAAATTATTCATTTTAAAGTTATTACTGAATAATCAATAATTCCCGGTTCCGACATGTACACATAATAGGCTTTTCCGGGCATCAGGTATTGAAGGGTGTTAATCTGGTAATCAGGCCAGTAAATACCACTTCCTGCAACCTCTGTTACTGCTTCAAATCCTTCCACACCTGTGAGCAATTCTACCGTTGATGCGGGTTCACTACTGAGAACCGGAATCAGTGACCACCCCTGAGGAACGTTCAGCGTTTTGTTTTGGGTTTCCGTACAGCATACCGACAGGTTTCCGGGTGCATCCATTTTTACGATATAGCCTGAGTAGGGATTCCATACGGGCAGTCCGTATATTCCGGCATCCGGCCAGTATATTCCGGAAGAATTGTACATATATTCAAGATCATTGGCAACAGGGTACAGTACGCCACCCATTTCGGGATTATACGGTGTGTTGTAACTTGAGATGCCGCTCCAACCCTGAGGCACTTCGAAGTGATGTGCAGTTGCATACGGATCATATTTGCTTCTGAGCCCCCATGAATCGATTTCAAACAATAACCTCCCTTTATTTATATTGGGAGTTATCAGCAACAGAATAGCGTTTGAATGATAAGCCAGGTTTCCTAATGGAACAGTATAGGTGCCAGGTGTAGCAATATAATTCATGAAAGTCTGGCCGGCAGGTTCTTTACTTACCTGTAGAAAACCGGGCTCAAGTACTCTTAAAATGTTGATTACAAGTTCCATATCCGTAAAGAAGATGTCTGATTGAATCACAGGAACATAAATAAACATGGTTTGAACGAGGTCTCCTCCAAAAATTCCCGGCATAGTTTTCAGATTAAACGGAATATCATTGATATCAGTTAGGTAGTAAGTTGGGCCGGAAAATACTCCGAATTCTTCACGGCTTGAATTGGTTCCCCCAAACGTAACAGACGGGCTGGCTGTCCTATTGGAGGGCGATTCGGTTAAATCCTGGTTTCCGGTCATGGATGCTTTGAGGGTAAACTTCCCGTTATCATTGTGCACCTTGAATGCAGTCGGTTTATCCGTAGCACCGTTGACTACGCGCCGGTTATTACCCTGCTCAAATTTAAAGGAACCCATTATGTTCCAGTTCCACTCTCTTACTTTCACATCATCCAGCCATATATCCGGACTTTCCTGATAAACCGTTACATTGCCCGATTGGTCGGGGCTGCCCTTAAAATCCAGTACCAGCTGTCCGCCGGCCGGTACGAGGAACCTGCGCCACTCACAAAAACTGGTGTATGGTGTAATTTTATGGTTTCTTGATTTCCCAACCAACTGAGCCTTTTTTGTACTATCCTGTGTGAGTTTTTCCAGTTGTCCGGTTCTGGTAGGACTTGGTGGCTGTGCCCGCCAATATTGCATTCTTTGATGGTAATTGTTGATAACTTCCTGAAGAAATGTATCATAGGCTGTTTTTCCTGCCACCACGGCTTCATCGTAGGAGGAACCATTGGTAATAGCGGTTATTTTTCCCAGTAGATAAGGATCAACGGTGGCACCTGCCCTGCTGCAGCTCACCGTTTTATCTGCATTTGAATTAATATAGACAGTGGTTTTTCCTTTATCGTCAAGTCCAAGCATTGCGTCATCCGAAAACCCTGCATAGCATTGGAGAAATTCATCGTACAGATAAGTGGCGCCTTTGTCGATAATATACTGCTGCATGGATTTCAGAGCAGCGGGCTCCAGGCTGTTGTCGCCCAGCAGGCAGATGCCTCCGTCAGAACTTCCATGATTAAAAACCATTTTCTGGAAAGTAACTTCTTTACCACTTTCGGCACAGGCCTGGATCTTTTGTCCGAGTGAATAAAAGGATTGCAGCATACTTACGTAATCAGCCTTTTCTACCTGTGCCTGTGGAATCCGCGGATCGGGGGCTCCCCCCACCTTAGGAACACTGTCTTTCCCATGGTAATAGTGAACGATAATGTTTTCAGGGCAATAATTCTGTGAACCAACCTTGGCATTATACAATGCTACCAGCGATTCCCAATATCTTGAATGATTATTCCAGTAATCGATGCCCCCGCTGATCAGAATGGCAAATTTACAGGGATCACACTCTTCTTTGTTTTGATTCCGGAGCGCCTCTTCCACCGTAACATTTTTTTCAGGAGGAAGTTCCCCTTCGCCCGGGATAACCGTACTCATGGCAAAGACGTCAAGCACTATCCTTACCGAATCTTCCGGATAGTAGTAACCGGTATCATGAGTAAAAGAAACAATACCACCCACCTCAAGAAAACCGCCGTTCCAGGCCGAATCGGGAGGTGTCATTCCCGTTATGATGATGAGGGATTGCGGAGGTAACGGCTGGTTGTTGAGCCAGTCGGGATAAAATTCAATCAGATAATTACGGTCGGGATAAACGGAATAACCTGAAACCCACAGCGTATCGCCTTCTTCCAGGCTTTGGATGGTATACGCTTCGGTAACAGAGTAAAATGTTTGAGAATGTCCTTTTAACAGAAACAGGTTGCTGCTGATCAAAAGGCAAGTCATAATCAGGTGCAGGTTTTTCATGGGAAATAAATTTTTGACTGTTTTGGCAATGATCAATACAAATCACCCCCAAATATACACATTTTGCCTTTTTTTTCAAAGGATTTCAGCGAATATTATCGAAAGGAAAACTAAGAAAATTTTCGGTTACTAATTTGGAAATTTGAAAATTGAGCCTACTCCGAAAAGTAGGCCAGCAAAAATAAGTTGATAACTTAAGCCTTTTACTTTCTTTTGCCTTGACGCAAAAGAAAGTAATGTTAACTAATTATATATCAATACTTTAAAATATGATGATTGACTATACCTGAATTCAATTTATCCAGAGTCTGAATTAGCATTATTCAAGACTGAAATAAAAATGAAAAAAATAAATCACTGAAAATATTTGAAAAAAGATTTGGAAATTAACACAGAATCTTTGCAGCTCCTTTGTGGCTTTGCGTGAAACCCGTCTGAACAAAGTTCCTGCAAAGTCGCTGTGGAAATTACAAAGGACGCAAAGGAAAATACAAAAAAGGAATTATAAATTAAGTCAATCTTAAATCAACCCGATGGATAAGCGGAATTTGCAATTCCGATTGGAGCATTTTGAATTTGCAATTTAAAAGTAAATTCCCGGATAATTACCAATTAGCTGAGATCCCTCACTGCGTTCGGGATGAATCCATAACAGTCATACTCTCCACAATTAACGGGTCATCCCGGGCGTAGCGAGGGATCTTCGCTGCGTTCGGGATGATTCGTGGACAGTTTACCTAACGAGTTGTATTTCAATTACTCATTGCTAATTGCTAATTGCTAATTGCTAATTGTTACTTCTTCTCCACCCTCAATATCGGGTAAGCGGTATCGGGTCGGATCAGAAATTCAAACTCCTTGTATGTGGCCAATCCCAGCATCGACTTGGGTTCCAGCGCTGTCACTATCATATTGCCTTTCAGTTGGGCTGTGGGAATGAACAGATAGGAAGGAGAAAGGGGTTCCAGTTCAAACGTACGGTTATCAACGTTAGGATTAATAATAATATCGAGCTCAAAATCAATAGAATCGATGGCCTGAATATGATATTGCTCCAGAACATAATCCCGGCTGAACTCAAAGGGGTACATTTCCAGCTGATGCCGTTGAGACCATTCCTTCAATTGGGGCAGATCCTCCGGAATCAGGTACCCGTATGGTTTCTCCACATCGGCAAGGGTTTTCACTACCGGCCTGAAATTTTTTACCAGAATGGTTGAGTCTGCCATGCTTTTGTATGAATAAACCGGCAATTGAAGGATTTCACCGCTGGCTGCATGAATCATCTGAACCGATACCGGCTGTCCGTACTTTGGATGAAGCAATTTGAAACGTTCCAGCTTTACCATCTTTTTGATTTTCTTTGCGTTTTGACAGGTAAACTCAAGAAATCCGCGAATTCCGGCAGCCTGGCCCATGGCTCTCTTTTCCAGGTTCTCCATGTAGCTGTCGGTTCCGTTCCGACCTTCCTGTATAAATGACAAAGTGTTCTGAATTCCGAAACTTTGCCTTCCGTCGTTGATATCAAAGGTGCTTCGGCGGAGGTAGTTCTCTTCAGGGGGACCACCGGGAAGATATTCAAACGATGAGAATCCTTTGCCGGAAACATAATTTATCAGATAGGGCAGCGCCTTTTTTCTGCTGAATTTTCTCAATTTAGAAGAGATGTTGATGTTGGTCATCCCCCCAACCGTGACCTCCGTGTTTTTTCGGAATCCTAAACTCTGCCAGACCGAATCGTATGGATAATACTCATGTACATCAAGGGTGACGTCAAACAGGTAGCGGTTAAATAACCGGTGTAAGGTCTCGGTTTCGGGCTCAGTGAGTATCAAATGGTTGCGGTTCAGGTCCATATTGTTCCCGTTCCGCCGCTTATTCACCTCTGAGCCATCGGGGTTTACCTGGGGAACCAGCACAAGGTCAATTTTGCTGAAGAGGTAGCGGTTCTCAGGTTGTAACAGTTCGGAAGCCAGCCATAAAGCCCCCTCCTTGCCCGACTGCTCGTTGCCATGCTGCTGGGCAAAGATCAGTACTTTTATTTTGGAAGGATCTTTCCCGAAGCCATTCTCAGAATAGTAAAGGGCATACAGGTTTCTCCCCTCCACCGATTGCCCCGTGGTTTCTACAGTCAGCAAATCCGAACTTTCGTCGAGCTGCTTTACATAAAGGCTCAGTTCGGCGTAAGATGTTGCCCGCGAAAACTGATGAAGTTCACGGGGTGGCGTAACCTGCGCAATTCCCTGCATGCTGCTGAGGATAAACACAAAGAAGAATAATACTGAGTAAAAAGCTCTTTTCATGGGGAAGCTCAATGAAATCGGACGATAATAAAAAAGCTGCATTCCGGCAGCTTGGAGTGGGATGCACTGGATTCGAACCAGTGACCTCTGCCGTGTGAAGGCAGCGCTCTAAACCAGCTGGGCTAGCATCCCGTTTTTTGCAAAAGTACAAGTTATGTTGAAACCTGAGTGGTACAACTGATATTTTTTCTAAAATCTTTTCAAACAGCATATCAGGATTCGAACCGTACTGATTTGAAATTGTTTACCATAATAACTTAAATCAATCCGAATGAAAATTCTGCTTACCGGAGCTACCGGCTATATTGGAAAACGACTGCTCCCGGTTCTGCTGGACCAGGGACATCAGGTAATTTGTTGTGTCCGGGATCAGAAGCGATTTCCCCGGGAAGGCATTTACAAACATGAAAACCTTTCGGTAGTGGAAGTAGATTTTCTTAAAGATCCACCAACGGCTGATGTCATTGCAGATATACATGCTGCGTATTACCTGATTCATTCCATGAGTTCCGGGGTGGGTGATTTTGAAAAACTGGAAGAGATATCGGCAGTGAATTTTCTGAGATGGACAGAACCTACCTCCGCCCGTCAGGTAATTTATCTGGGAGGCATCACCAATGAAGAAAAATTATCGAAACACCTTGCTTCCCGAAAAAATGTGGAAGAAGTGCTGAGGCGGGGCAAAATTCCCGTAACTGCCATAAAAGCCGGAATTATCGTAGGTTCCGGAAGCGCCTCCTTTGAAATCATCCGCGACCTGGTAGAGAAACTGCCGGTAATGGTAACCCCGCGCTGGCTCAATACCCGCAGCCAGCCCATTGCCATCCGGAATGTGATCGAATATCTGACCGGAGTGCTGCAGAAACCTGAAACTTTTGGTCAATCCTACGATATAGCTGGCCCCGACATCCTGTCGTACAAAGAAATGCTGCTTCAGTTTGCTGAAGTCCGCCGGCTTAAAAGGTTCATCTTCACGGTTCCGGTAATGACCCCGAAATTGTCATCATATTGGTTGTATTTTGTGACTTCTACCTCCTATAAGCTGGCCTCCAACCTGGTGAACAGCATGAAAGTAGAGGTGATTGCAAAGCCTAACGATCTTGCTAAAACACTGAATATCAATCCGATTTCGTATAAAGAAGCGGTAAAACTGGCTTTTCAGAAAATTGAACAGGATCATGTAATTTCGAGCTGGAAAGACGCATTGGTGTCCAGTTACCAGGATAATTCCCTGCTCGAACACATCCACGTTCCTGTCGACGGTTGCTATACAGATAAAAGGCTCATACCCATTACTGGCGACGTGGAAAAGGTGATGGACAATATCTGGTCGATTGGTGGCGAACGGGGCTGGTATTATGCCAACTGGCTCTGGCAGATCAGGGGTTTTATTGATAAACTGCAGGGAGGGGTAGGTCTGCGAAGGGGCCGAACCCACATCCATACCATTCATACCGGCGATACCCTCGATTTCTGGAGGGTACTGGCCGCCGACCGCGAAAACCATAGGCTGCTGCTTTATGCCGAAATGAAACTGCCCGGCGAAGCCTGGCTCGAGTTCAGGATCATTCGTGAAAAAGATCAGTATTTTCTAAAGCAGACCGCTACCTTCAGGCCGGTAGGATTAGCCGGAAGAATATACTGGTATTCGGTGATGCCTTTTCATTTTTTTGTGTTTGAAGGGATGGCCGGGAATATTGTGAAAGGATCAGAATAAGAACCATTCGTTAAAGCAATCAGGAAGCTGTCTCGAAATCCTGGAAATGTATATTGGCCACCAGGTTATTAAATGTATCATTTTCCCTACTTTTGCCCGTTTCAAAAACCAGAATATCCATTAATAAATGACAACATACATTCCGGATCAGGTAATCCATGGCTTTCAGCTTCTCGAAAACAGATTTGTTAAGGAAGTAAACGCTGAATGCCTCCATTTTATCCATCAGCAGAGCGGCGCACAACTGTTTAAAATTGCCGCAGATGATCCGAATAAAACCTTCTCCATAATCTTTAAAACTTTCCCTGAATCCGACAACGGAGCACCCCACATTTTAGAACATTCAGTGTTGAACGGATCCCGGAATTTTCCGGTAAAAAGTCCGTTTGATGTGTTGCGCAAAGGATCGCTCAACACCTTTATCAATGCCATGACCGGCAAGGATTTCACCATGTATCCCATTGCCAGTATGAACGAAAAGGATTATTTCAACCTGATGCATGTTTACCTGGATGCGGTTTTTTATCCCAATATCTACCAGGATGAACGGATTCTGAAGCAGGAAGGGTGGCACCTCGAACTGATGAATCCGGACGATTCCCTTGAATACAAGGGCGTTGTGTACAATGAAATGAAAGGCGCCTTTTCCAGCCCCATCAGAGAACTGAGGTACCACACCCTGAAGAATCTGTATCCCGGCAACGCTTACGGGTTTGATTCCGGCGGACATCCCGATTCCATTGTAAAGCTTACTTATAATGAATTTCTCGATTACCACCGTAAATACTATCATCCTTCCAACAGCAGGATATTTCTGTATGGCGATGCTGATATCGAACGGGAACTCCGTTTTATCCATGAAAATTACCTGAAGGATTTTTCCCGTTCCAGCGCTGAAATTTTCCTCGGTGATCAGCCGGTTTTTGATCACCTGAAAGATATTACCCGGTATTACTCTTTGAACGAAGGGAATGAAACCGATCAGCAGACGTATCTGAGCCTGGCCTTTTTGGCCGGAAAAAGCACCGATATTAAAACCGGTTTTGCCCTTAATATTCTTGTCGAGGTGCTGTTTAACCAGGAATCGGCTCCGGTAAGGCTGGCGCTCGAAAAAGAAGGCATTGGCCGTGAAATTATGGCGTATATGGCCAATCTGCACCAGATGATGGTACAGGTGATTGTACAAAATGCCAATCCCGGGGATAAGGATCGGTTTCTCACATTGTACAGAGAAGTATTGGAAAATGCTTGCCGTGAGGGGGTTGATAAAGAAGCAGTAGCCGGCGTGCTCAACCAGATTGAATTTCATCTTCGTGAAGGCGATGATGCCCAGAAAGGGTTGTTGTATTGTAACCAGCTTCTTCCGGGTTGGCTTTTTGTCGATAATCCTTTCCACGGGCTCGAATGGGAAAAACCGCTACAGGATCTGAAAAATGAGATCGGGGAAGGTTTACTTGAAAATCTTACCAGACAATACCTGTTGGATAACCCTCATGGTGTGGCATTAACCCTCATACCAAAACCAGGGCTTGAAAAAGAACTGAATGACCGGGTGGCGGCACTATTGCAGGAGATGAAAGCAGGAATGACTGACCGGCAACTCCATGAAATTACAGAAGATACTGCGGCGCTCATCCGTTTTCAGCAGAAGGAAGACAGCCCGGAGGCAGTAGCCCGTGTACCCATGATCACCCTCGGTGATATTGATCCCAAAGCCGAATGGTTTGGAGTGGAGGAATTGGATATCAAGGGTATTAAAGTTCTCTATCATGAAGAATTTACCAATCATGTGGTGTATACCAACCTGTATTTTGATTTGAAATCCATCCCTTCAGAGATGGTTCCCTATGCCAGTCTGTTGGCCAGCCTGTTAGGCATGATGGATACGGCCAATTATGATTTCGCGGCACTTAATAAAGCTATTAACCTGTACACCGGAGGGATGCATGCGTCTCCATCATTTTACCTTCAGCAGTATGATGAAAACCGGATGCTTCCTAAACTGGTGGTGGGAGGGAAAGCCATGAACCATCAATTGGAGAATTTCACCTCGTTGTTCCCCGAAATCCTTCTCACTACCCGTTTTGAAGATAAGGAAAGGCTAAAGAGCCTCATCGGCCGTATATACGCCAATATGGATGCCTCCATGAAGCGGGATGGCTTCATGGTAGCCCAGAAACGGGTATTGTCATACTTCAATCCCGGAGGAAATTTTAATGAAAATACCGGAGGCCTGGAATATTACCGGTTTATCAGCAGGCTTCACAGGGATTTTGACAGGGATCCGGCGGCCATCATTCAAAATCTTCATCAGGTATCGGAAATGCTGTTCTCTCAAAAAAATATGGTTATTGGAGTTACCGCGTCCCGGGAGGATTTTTTAAAATTCATGGAGGTGTTGACCTCTATGACGAACCGTTTTCCACAAAAAGAGCCAAATATCCATATCTGGAATTTTAAACCACAACCATTGAATGAAGGGATACAGGCGCCTTCAAAAATCCAGTTTGTGATCAAAGGATTTAATTTCAAAAAACTGGGCTACACCTACAATGGCCGTATGAAAGTACTGAACCAGATCATCTCTACTGAATGGCTTCAGAAGCAGGTCCGGGTGATTGGTGGCGCCTACGGCGGATTTTCTTCGGTAAACAGCAGTGGCACCATCCTGTTCAGTTCGTACCGGGACCCCAACCTGGCCGAAACCCTCGAAAACTATGACAAAACCCCTGATTTCCTCGAAAAATTTGATCCTGATAACCTGGCCATGATCCGCTTTATTATAGGTACCATTGCCCGGACTGACAGCCCCCTTACACCATCTGAAAAAGGGGAACTGGCCTGCAGGTACCATTTTTCAGGGGTAACCGCTGAGTACCTCCAGCTTGAACGCGAAGCCATCTTAAGTACGACCGCAAAAGACATCCGGGAGTTTTCCGGTCTGATCAAAGACATTCTGGCACAAAACGTATATTGTGTTTACGGAGATGAAACCAGGATTTCGGAAAACCGTCATTTGTTCGGCAGTCTGGTGAAGATTGGAAACGGAGCGGGGGAGTGAAGATT